>Ga0102589_1000028_pt1 | contig 441960 bp, 345 predicted proteins | sample AraplaMF_Col_mLB_FD_76858 | JGI IMG/M metagenome (GOLD analysis project Ga0102589, IMG submission 76858) | Arabidopsis root microbial communities from the University of North Carolina, USA - plate scrape MF_Col_mLB | ecosystem: Host-associated > Plants > Roots > Endosphere | place: USA... | reverse complement strand
CACCTCAAGGAGTCCGAGTTTCGCTTCAACCATCGCCACGACAACCTCTATCTGGCAATGCTCAAGTTGCTACGATCAAACCCTATCTGAGGGCTCGTTTGCTTCCTAAGACCCTTTGCAAAGGGGGGAAAAGCAAAAGCAAAGGCAAAGGCAAAGAAAGGGCGAAGGCGGGTGGCGGCGGTGGATGGGCTCGGGGGCCGGGCGGCAGCGGGTGGTCTAGGGGCGTGCATTGCCAGGGCTACTTTTGCGCTACCTCGCTGATGCCGCTACACCCGGCCAGTCGGCTTTTGTTAGGCTCCCCACGCGAATCCTTCGCCCGAGCCGCGCATCCACGCGCGGACACGAATCCACAAGCAGGACGGCATGGCGCACAACCAGTTCGCGTTGCTCACTCAACGGCGGTTCCTGCCGTTCTTCCTGACCCAGGCCTTCGGCGCCTTCAACGACAACGTCTACCGGCAGGCGATCATCGGCCTGCTGTTCTACCTCGGCGTCGACGACGCGCAGCGCACGCTCTACACCAACCTCGCGCCGGCCTTGTTCATCCTGCCGTACTTCCTGTTCTCGGCCACCGCCGGGCAGATCGCCGAGAAGCTGGAAAAGCACAAGCTGATCCGGATCACGACCTCGATGGAGATCGCGATCATGTCGCTGGCCGCGGTCGGCTTCGTCACCCAGAACATGACGATCCTGCTGATCGCGCTGTTCGGCACCGGCCTGCAATCGACCCTGTTCGGGCCGGTCAAGTATTCGATCCTGCCGTCGGTGCTCAAGCCCGAGGAACTCACCGGCGGCAACGGTCTGGTCGAGATGGGCACCTCGATCGCGATCCTCACCGGCATGATCTTCGGCGGCCTGATCTTCACCCTCGCCGGCACCCACGGGCCGGTGGTCGCGGCGACCGCGATCATCGTGTTGGCGGTGACCGGCAATCTGGTCAGCCGGATGATTCCGCGCGCCGACGCCGGCGAGCCGGACCTGAAGATCCAATGGAACCCGATTCCCGAGTCGGTGAAGATCATGCGCATGACCCGCCGGCAGCCGGCGGTGCGCAATTCGGTGCTGGGCGTGTCGTGGTTCTGGTTCGTCGGCACGGTGCTGACCTCGCAGTTGCCGGGCTATGCGCTGACCAATCTCGGCGGCGATCCGACCCTCTACATCTTCGCCCTGGCGCTGTTCTCGATCGGCACCGGCGTGGGCTCGATGCTGTGCGAACGCTTGTCGGCGCGCACGGTCGAGATCGGTCTGGTGCCGCTGGGCGCGTTCGGCATCAGCGCCTTCATGATCGACCTGTATTTCGCCCGCACCGGCGCGGCCACCGCGACCGGGCTGGATGTGGCCGCGTTCGTGCGCGGCGCCGGTTCGTGGCGGATCATGATCGACCTGGTCGGGATCGGCCTGTTCGCCGGCTTCTTCGTAGTGCCGCTGTTCGCGCTGATCCAGAACCGCTCGCCGAAGAACGAGCTGTCGCGCGTGATCGCCGGCATGAACATCCAGAACGCGGCCTTCATCGTGTCGGCGGCGGTGCTCGGCGTGGTCGTGCAGCGCTTCCTGCACTGGACCATCCCGCAGGTGTTCCTGGCATTGGCGATCGCCAACGCGCTGGTCGCGATCTACATCTTCACCATCGTGCCCGAGTTCCTGATGCGCTTCCTGAGCTGGGTGCTGGTGCGCACCTTGTACCGGTTGCGCGTGTCCGGGGTCGAGAAGATTCCCGACGAAGGCGCGGCGCTGGTGGTGTGCAACCACGTCAGCTACATGGACGCGCTGATCCTCAGCGCGAGCATCCCGCGGCCGGTGCGCTTCGTGATGTATTACAAGATCTTCAACATCCCGGTGATGAGCTGGATCTTCCGCACCGCCAAGGCGATTCCGATCGCCGGGGCCAAGGAAGATCCCGAGGTGATGCGGCGCGCGTTCGAGGAAATCGAGGCCGCGCTCGCCGACGGCCAGCTGGTCGGCATCTTCCCCGAGGGCGCGCTGACCAAGGACGGCGAGATCGCGCGGTTCAAGTCCGGGGTCGAGCGGGTGCTGGAGAAAAATCCGGTGCCGGTGATCCCGATGGCGCTGCGCGGCATGTGGGCCAGCATGTGGAGCCGCCGCAGCAATCGCGCCGAGGGCGGGTGGCTGGATCGCATGCGGGTGCCGCGCCGATTCCGCGCCGCGATCGAGGTGGTCGCCGATCCGCCGCGGGACGCCGCCGGTGTCAGCGCCGAGTCGCTGGAGGCGCAGGTCCGCGCGCTGCGCGGCGACCGGGCCTGATCGCCGCGCGCGGCGCCGTGCTGGCGACGCCGCGCACCGGCGCCGATCGCCGCGGGTCCCCATCATCCGGCCGCGGCCGGGCGTAATCGGCCGCGATCGGCATGCCCTGACCCGTCGCGGCGACGTGCCGTCGTCGCGACGCGCTGCTAGGATGCCCGCGAACGGTCGCCGCGTCGGCGGCCGACGTTTGTCTTGGGGAAGGACACCATGAATCAGCCCATCACCACCGCGGCCTCGCCGTATCCCACCTACCTGGCCTGGTCGATCACCATCACCGTGCTGGGCGCCTGTTTCTGCTGCCTGATCGGCGCCGCGCCGGGCATCGTCGCGATCGTGTTCGGCAACCAGGTCAACACCAAGTTCAACGCCGGAGACGATGCCGGCGCGCGCAAGGCTTCGGAGAACGCCAAGATCTGGTGCTGGGTCGGCACCGCCCTGGTCGCCATCAGCCTGCTGCTGAACATCCTGTCGTTCTTCGTCAACGGCATGTCGTTCATGTCGGAAGACTTCCTGCAGCAGTTGCAGCAGGCGCAGTCGCGCTAAGCGCCCGTACCGGGACCCGCGACGTGCAGCCCAGCGCCCACCCGCGCCACCTCGCCCTCGCGGCGACCGCCACCGCCGCGCTCGCGGCGGCGGCGGCCGGCGTGTGGGTGCTGCGCCGTTTCGATCCCAACGCCGCCGGCAGCCCGTTGCCGGCGTGCGTGTTCCACAGCTTCACCGGGCTGTATTGCCCGGGTTGCGGCATGACCCGCGCGCTGCACGCGCTGGTGCATGGCGATATCGCCCAGATGCTGGCGATGAATGCGTTGCTGCCGGTGGCGATGCTGACCCTGCCGCTGATCGTGCTGCACGGCCTGGGCTATCGGCTGCCGCTGCCGCGCCGCGCGGTCGCCGCGATGGTCGACGGCAAGCTGTGGCTGATCACGCTCGGCGCGTTCTGGGTGCTGCGCAATCTGCCGTGGCCGCCGTTCTCGTGGCTCGCGCCGGGCTGAGCGCCTGACCGCCCGGGTCGGCCGATTGCGGATCACTTCGGGCCGATCGCGGCCGCGCTCCGATCTCAGAAGCGGTACACCGCGCTGACCAGGTAATAACGACCGACCGGATCGTCGTCGACGATGCTGTAACCGCCGTAGCTGTAGTCGTAATTGACCGGCCGGCGATCGTTGAGGTTGCTGACGTTCAAGCCGATCAGCCACTTGTCGAACCCGCCGTAGGCGACATCGAACCCGACCAGGGTCGCGCTCGGCGTGCGGCAGCGCGTGGGCTTGTCCAGCAGCACGCAGTCCTGGCCCGGCTGGATGCCGACCGTGGCGTGGCCCATGTAGCGCAGGTTGAGCGTGGCGATCCAGTCGCGATAGCTCCAGCGCACGCTGCCCAGCACGGTGTTGTTGGGCGTGCCGTAGCCGGAGAAGTCGTACTCGCGTTCCTTCGGATGCAACCGGCGCAGCAAGTGGTCCATGTAATGACCGTTGATGCGGAACGACAGGTTGCCCCAGCGCCGGGTCTGGTGGCGGTATTCGGCGTCGATTTCCCAGCCGCGCACTTCGGTGCTGCCGACGTTGTCGAGGTAGGTCTCGACCGTGTCCAGATAGCCGTCGGCGTCGCGGATCAAGGCCTTCGGGAACAGGTCGGGCCGCGACGCGGCGTCGATCGCCAGGATCTCGTTGTTGCGGCGGATGCGGTAGCGGTTGACGGTGGCGGTGAAGTCTTCGTTCGGCGTCCAGATCAGGCCCAGGCTGCGGCTGGTCGAGGTTTCCGGACGCAGGTCGGGATTGATCACCGCGCGCTGCACGACCTGGCAGTAATCGCCGTAATCGATCAGGCACGGTTGGGTGGTGGCGTCGGAGCGCACGAACGTCTGGTTGTCGACCACCAGTGGGCGGCGCAGCTCGGCCAGGGTCGGCGCGCGGTAGCCCTCGCCGAAGGAACCGCGCAAGGCCAGCGAACGCAACGGCTGCCAGCGCACGCCGAACATCGGCGAGATCTGGTTGCCGTAACCGGCATCGCGGTCCACGCGCCAGGCCGCGTTGACCCACAGCTTCTCGTGAAGCGGCGCGTTGAACTCGGCGTAGATCGCCGAAGTGTTGCGGCTGGCGTCGCGCGAGTCGGCTTCCTGGGCCAACGCGATCTTGCCCTTGATGAAGGCGTCGTCGGGCCGGTTGCGCACGCGCTCGTGCCGCGCCTCGAAGCCGGCGGCGACCTTGACGTCGCCCGCGGGCAACGCAAACAGCGGCCCCTCGATGCTGCCCGAGACGGTGTCGAGCACCACTTCGCCGCCCATGGTGGTGCGCGGCGAGATCGCTTCGAGCACCTCGGTCGGGTTTTCCTCGGCCTTGCTGAAACGGAAGGTGGTGACCTCGGCGTCGCCCTGGCTGCCGAACAGCGCCGACTCGTCGATCAATCCGTCGATGCGGTTGACCACCTTGTTGCGTCGGCGCGACAGGCTGACGTCCCACTCCCACTTGCCGCGATAGCCCTTGATGCCGGCGGTGTAGTCGCGGGTGGTGGTGACGCTGCGGTTGCGCACCGGACCCAATTCGGAAAACCAGTAATTCAGGCGCAGCGCCGGAAACGGCTTGAACGAATCCGGATGCCCCTCGGGCAGCTGCACCGAGGCATAAAACGGCGCGTTCTGCATCTCCAGGCTGACCCGGGTCGCGCGCAGGTCGGCGTAGAACTCGGCGTTGTCGCCGAGCGGCTGACGGAAGTGGGTGTAGAACGCGTTGCTGGTGATGCCCGGCTGCAGGCTCACGTAACGCGGAATGTCGAGCGTGCAGGCGGCGCTGTCCACGACCGCTTCGTCGCCCTCGCAACCGGGCGCCGGCGCCACGAGGAAGTTGCCGAAGGTGAAGCCCGACGGCACGCGCAGGTCGCGCTGGCCGTCGAAGCGCTGGTCGAGCGTGCTCCAGCGCCGCTGGCTGCCGATCAGCGGATTGCGGGTGTAGTGATCGACGCTGACGAAGATGCTGCCGTCGCCGGGCGTGCGTTCGCCGAAGCTGGCGTAGGCGCGCGTCTGCTCGGCGTCGCCGCGCTGCGACACGCCGAAGCTGCCGCCGACTTCGGCGCCGCGGTAATCCTTCTTGAGAATGATGTTGACCACGCCGGCCATGGCGTCGGCGCCGTAGATCGCCGAGGCGCCGCCGTGGGCGATTTCGATATGGTCGACCATGCTCAGCGGAATGCCGTTGAGGTCGGTCAGCGCGCCCATGTCGGTGGACACCAGGCCGTAGTTGGCCATGCGCCGGCCGTCGACCAGGAACAAGGTCGCGCGCGGCCCCAGCGAATACAGGCTGGCCGAAGCCGCGGCCGCGGACGGCACCTGGGTCGCGCCGCCCTCGGTGGCGACGTTGCGCGGATGGTGGCCGGTCATGCCCGGCATCAGCCGCAGCAGATCGAACAGGGTCTGGTGACCGCTGGCGCGGATCTGTTCGTTGGTGATCAGGGTCAGCGGCAGCGAGCTTTCGAAATCGGCACGCCCGATGCGCGTTCCAGTCACATGAACCGTGTCCAATTCGGTCGGCACCGGCGGCTTGGCGGTGGCGATCGGCTTGGCCGCCGGCACCGGCGCGGGCGCAGGCCGGGCCGGCCGCGGCGAGGCCTGTAGCAAGTAAACATTGGGCTTTACGGCTACCGCGGTGAGGCCGGTGCCCTCCAGCAGGCGTGCCAGGCCCTCGCGGACCGAGCCGGCGCCGCGCAGGCCGCGGCTGCGCCGACGCGCCACCAGGGCCGGGGAATAGGAGATCTGCAGATGATGCCGACGCGCGAATTCGTTCAGCGCGTCATCGAGCGCGCCGGCCGGAATGTTGTAGCCATCGGCTGGAAAATCGTCCGCAGCGGCCGGGAAGGCCCCGGCTTCGGACGCGAACGTCAGCGCGACGGAAACGATGAACGCATAGGAAATCTTGGCCATCCACCAACCGCATCGATCAGGCTACTGCTGAACCCATACGCCCCCTGTGTGCAGGCGCGGTCCAACCATAGCATCGCCGTGGCGGCCAGGGGACTCAGCCCGACTTGCGATGGAGCACGATTTCGCCGCCCTGGCCCTGTTCGGCGCGCAACGACCAACCCTGCTCGAGCGCCTTGAGCAAGGACGCCTGATCGCCGATGTGAAACACGCCGCTGATGGTGATCTCGCCCAGCGCCGGTTCGGCCAGCAACAGCTTGGTCGAGGAGTAACGGTTCATCTCGGTGAGCAGGGTGTCCAGGCGGCTGTTCTTGAACACCAGGTCGCCGGTCGGCCAGGCCTGGGCGACGTTGAGATCGAGCGGCTCGGCCGGGGTCATGCGGCCGCTGCGGTCGTAGCTGATCTGCTGGCCGGGGTTGAGCGTGCTGCCGACCTGGGCCACGCCGCTGGACACGATCACCGAGCCTTCGATCAGGCCGACGTTGATCGAGTCGGCGTGCTTGCTGACCTGGAAGGTGGTGCCGATGTCGCGGATCACGCCGTCGCCGGCCTTGACCGAGAACGGACGCGCCGCGTCGGCGGCGACCTGGAACTGGACCCGGCCGCGATCGAGTTCGATCTCGCGACGGTCGTCGCCGAAGCGCGCGACGATCGCCGAGTCGGTATCGAGCATGACCTGGGTGCCGTCGGGCAGACGCAGCGAACGCTGCTCGCCGATCGCGGTGGCGTAATGCTGGACGGTGGGCTCGCCCGGCGCGCGCAGCCAACTGACCCCGACCACGGTCGCGACCAGCAGCGAGGCGACCAGCGTGGTCGGCACCCACCAGCGCGAGCGTGAGTTGTCGCGACCGGTCGCGCGCCAGGCGATGCGCGCGGCGGCCTGCAGCAGTTCGTCGTTCTTCAGTTGCGCGGCCGCCTGATGCGCGCGCTCGGCCTCGACATAGGCGAGGACGTGCCGCGGCGATTCGTCGAGCCAGCGATCGAACTCGGCGCGATCGTGCGACGTGCATTCGGGCGAATCCAGCAGCGCGACCCACGCGCTCGCGCGGTCGTCGTCGGAGTCGGCGGAATGGTCGGCCGTGGATGTGAGCAGTGTGGTCTTCATGGTTCTTGCAAGCTCTCGTAGCCGCTTTCCTTCATACGCACGCGCAACAGCGCGAGCGCCCGGCCGATATTCTTCTCCACTGCCTTTACAGAAATACCGCAGTGGCGAGCGATTTGCGTGTAACTCATTCCATTGATGCGATTGAGCAAATAAATCTGTCGGCTGCGCGTGGGCAATTGCATGATCGCCGCGCGCACCAGCGCCAATTCCTGCTCGGTGGCCACGCGTTGATCGTGCGCCGGTTCGTGCGACGGCAACGCGTGATAGTCCTCGTCCAGACTCACGTGCTCGGGCGCATGGCGGGTTTTCTGGCGCCGGCCGCGATCGTTGAGCGCGTTGATCGCGATGCGGTACATCAGGATCTTCAGGGCATCGGCCGGCTGATCGCGATAACGCAGCATGCGCATCATCGTTTCCTGCGCGATGTCCTGCGCGTCCTCGTGCGAGGCCGCGGACTTGCGCAGAAACGCGATCAACGGCTCGCGGTGATCGCGCAGGAACACGACGAAATGATCGTCGCCCTCGCGCGTCGCCGCGGGCTGATTCGCCGCTGAAGATTCCTGGCCTACGTCCACTTTCGCCCACGTCGCGGTCACCTGCTTCGATACTAGCCCAGCCGGCGCCGGGGATTGAACGAAGCCAAGGCCGTCATGCGCGGCGATTGCCGGCGCAAAACTGGCATGGATCACAGACGTGAAGCGATTGCCCAAATCGAATCCTCCGCAAGCGTGATGGCGCATGGACGCGAGGCGACCGCTTACGCGATGCACGGGGCTCAGTTCTTGGCCGCTGGACTCCCGTGCATGCGTAACCGGCGCTTCTTTCGTCGCGATTGCCGCTTTCTGGCTGCTGTGACGCGAACGCACGCGCGAGCGTGCGAACCGGTTCCGGCATATCCGCGGCGCGCGGGCCCTGTCCAACCCCCTGCGACAGGACAACCGTTCGACGCCGGGGTGGCCGGGGACGGACGGAGTCGCGCGGCTCGCGGATTGCGCGGAACCTGTCCCTACAAACGCAGGTCGCGCGCCGCCTCCCTACCCCGCCCATGCGGCGGCGTTGGGTTTCCGCCCAGGCGGTCTCAGTTCGGGGTCGCGAACGCGGTCGCGAAGGCGGCGCGGGCGCCGCGGCGGGTCAGGCGACGAAGCCGGCGATCACGAACAGCGCCAGCACCGCCAGCCACACCAGCAGGCTGCGCCAGACCAGGCTCATCGCGTCGCGCAGTTCCGGCACTTCGGCCGCGGCCAGGGCGGTGCCCGGGCCGGACAGGGCCGGCGCGGCGACCCCGGATTCGTCGACGTAATCGGCGGCTTCCTCGGCCAGCTCGCACTTGACGCTGGCGCGCCCGACCGCGCCGAGGAAGCGGTTGTCGAGGTTGAAACGGGTGCCGCCGGCCTCGCGCCAGGCGCCGAGCACGGTGTCGAAATTGCCGACCAGGGCCAGCGCCAGAGTCAACAACTGCGCGACCGGCCAGTCCAGCAGGGCCAGCAGCGTGTGCGCGCCGGCCCGGGTCTCGCCGGGCAGATGACGCGACGCCTCGCCCTCGGCGGCCAGCGCGACCAGGCGATAGCCGAGCGCGCCGATCGGCCCGAGCAGCAGAAACCAGAACAGCACCCCGAACCAGCGCCGCAGCGCGCTGCGGAACACCGCTTCGACCAGCGAGCCGCCGTCGAGCAGCGGCGTGGCGCCCTCGGGCCACAGCTTGGCCGCGGCCTCGCGCCGCGAGGCGGGATCGCGCGCCGAGGCCAGCGCCTCGACGTCCAGATCCAGGTCGCGCGGACCCCAGGCGTAGAACAGGATGAAGATGCCGAACACCAGCCCGCCGAGTCCGATCAGGGGTTCGTCCAGCGCCAGCTGGAACAGGCCGACCGCGAGCAGCGGCGGCGCCAGCGCGATCAGCAGGCCCCAACGGCCGCGCCAGAAGCTGCCCTCGGGAAAGCGGCTGTCGATCCAGCGCAGCCAGTCGCTGTACCAGCCGTAGTGACGCACCGACGCGGCCAGCGACTGCGCGAGATGGCCGAGCACGAGTGCGACGACGGCGGCGATCAGCGTGACGGACATCGGGGCGACGCTCCTGGCGAGGCGAAGAAGGCAAGCATCAAACTCTCGCGATTCTAGCGCGACCGCGTGCAGGCGCGGTCGCGGGCCCATGGCGACTCGACGAGAAACCAAGCCGCGGCCTTGCGGTGCGGTACGACTTGCAGCGAAGCCGGCTCGCTGTGAGTTCCGCTTGCTGCAGCCCCACGGAAGGCCTTGGCCTGTGGCGGCCCTGCTTTTGAGGTTTGCCTTCGTTCTTCCCAGATCTTTTGTGGGCGGGGCTCCAGCCCGGACGTTTCCGCTCAGACCGCGACAAACCCATCCGCAGCCAACACCGACATCGGATCGAACAGCGTCGGGGCTGAAGCCCCGCCCACAAAAGACCTCGCGCTAACGCAGAAAGCCTGGAATCAGGAAGATTGGAATCAACCAGATCGAGCGATCACGAAACACAACGAGCGCAGCACCGTACGTAGCAGCATCGGACTCGATCTCTCGTCGTCCTCGCCACCCTCGCGTACTTCAACGCCCCGCGCGTTCCTCGGCGGCCACGCGCCAATGCTCGATCAGCCAGCGCGAAATCGAGATGCTCGGCGACAGCAACGGGCCGTCGTCGTCGCCTGCGGCAGCGGCGGCTTCGGCCGACGGCGCGGCCGCCTTGCGTTCGCCGCGCGCCGCCGCGGCGCGGATCTCTTCGAGCGTGAACCAGCGCGCTTCTTCCAGTTCGTCGCTGACCTGCGGCGCATCGGGTTCGGCCAGGGCGGCGAAGCCGAGCATCAGCGCGCTCGGGAACGGCCACGGCTGCGAGCCCAGGTATTGGCAACTGCGCACGCGCACGCCGGTTTCCTCCAGCACCTCGCGGGCCACGGTCTGCTCCAGCGATTCGCCGGGCTCGACGAAGCCGGCGATCACCGAATAGCGCTGCGCCGGCCAGCCGGCCTGACGGCCGAGCAGCAGGCGTTCGCCGTCGCTGACCGCGACGATCACCGCCGGGTCAGTGCGCGGATAGTGTTCAGTGCCGCACTGGCCGCAACGGCCGGTCCAGCCGGCGCGGGCGAAGGCGATTTCGCCGCCGCACACGCCGCAGTAGCGATGCCGGCCGCGCCAGTGCTGCAACGCGCGGGCCTGGGCGAACACGCTGGCGTCGAGCAAGGACCAATGCGCGGCGGCGCGGCGCAGATCGACCCGGCGCGGCGCCTGGAACGCGACCAGTTCCGATTCGATCGCGAACCACGCCTGGCCGTCCGCCGCCAGTCCCAGAAAAATCGAGGCCCCGGTGCCGCCCGGGCCGTCGGTGAGCTCATGGCCCAGCGGCGCGAGCAGATTGTCGTCGTCGTCGGCATAGGCCTGACCGGAGCCGTCGAGCACGATCACCCGCGCCTGCGCCCACAACGCCGCCAGGGCCTCGGGTCGGTCGCGCAGATGATCGGCGCGGTCCAGCGCCGCGCGCCAGGCCGAATCGGCTTCGACGAAGGCGAAGGCTGGGGCGGTACTCACACGCCGAACGAGGAGCCGCAGCCGCAGGTGGTCTTCGCGTTCGGATTGCGGATCACGAACTGCGAACCGTGCAGGCTCTCGGTGTAGTCGACTTCCGCGCCCATCAGGTACTGCAGGCTGAGCGGATCGACCAGCAAGGTCACCCCGTCGGTCTGCACCGCGAGATCGTCCTCGCCCTGCTGTTCGTCGAATTCGAACCCGTACTGGAAGCCCGAGCAGCCGCCGCCCTGGATGTAGACCCGCAGCTTGAGCGCGTCGTTGCCCTCTTCGGCGATCAACTCGCGCACCTTGCCGGCGGCCGAGGAACTGAACTGCAACGGCCGATCCAGCGACTGGTAGCCAGGCGCCGCGGTGAGAGTGGTGGTTTCCATGGCGAAAGGATGAGGGCCGCGGCCCTCGCATTCAAGCGCGCCAGACGAACACAGCGATCAGCTGCCGGGGTTGCCGGCGGCCACGGTGTCGCGGGTCGCGTCGGCCCAGCTGAAAGATTGTTCGACCGCCGGCCCGGATTGCGGGGTCAGCCGCACCGTGACCCGCACCGGGGTCAGGCCCTGCGGCACGAACACGTCGCCTTCGATCTGTTCGAAGTATTTGAACGAATACGCGGTGCCGGGCGCGGCCGGCTGCTGGCGCAGGTCGGCCCAGGCCAGTTTTTCCAGTTTGCCGGCGCGGGTGCCTTCCAGCGACAGGGTCAGCCGGCCGGCGCTGACCGCGCCGCGGTTGAGGTTCTGGGTCAGGGTGGTGGTGAAATGCCAGGCCGACGGCGCGCCGTCCTGCGGCTGCATCTTCAGCGCGTGCACGGTCAGGCCGCGGCGTTGGCCGGTGGCGCCGACCAGGCGCTCGTAGAAGGCCACGTCGGCGCGCAGGCCGGCGATTTCCTCGTCGCGTTCGGCCAGCGCGCTTTGCAGGTCGCGGTTGGCCTGGCGGCTGATCGCGTCGGAGCGGCCCAGGGTGGTCACGCGTTGGCGCAGTTGCTCGAGTTCGGCCTGCATCTGCCGCGGGCTCAGCGCGGCGCCGTCGACGATCGGCGGCGGGGCCTGTTCGGGCTGGGTGAGGCCGCGCCACAGGCCCCAGGCGCCGAAGGCCAGAGCCGCGGTCAGCAGCACGGCGGCCGGGATCCGCCACGGGTGGCGGCCATCGCCGGCGGATGCGGGCTTGTCCACGGGCGCCGCCGGACCGGCGGCGGCCGGTTCGGCGGAGGTCGGCGCGGACTGGGAAGTTTCTTCGCTCATCCGCTCCGTCTGGGGGCTGGGGCGTTCGCCCTCAATCCATCAGGGCGTCGGCGGTAATCAGGGCTTCAGGCGCCGGCAGCGCGGCGGCCGACTCTGCATGAATCAGACGGCCTGTGAGCTGGGAACCGGCCGTCATCTCGACCACCCGGTAATGCACATTACCCTGGACCCGCGCCTTGGCCGCGAGTTCCACCCGCTCGCTGGAATACACATCGCCGGTCAGTTCGCCGTTGATGATCACCACCGGCGCGCGCACCTCGCCCTCGATGCTGCCGTTCTCGGCCAGGGTCAGGCTGGCCGGCTGACCGTCCAGGGCCAGCAGCTTGCCGACGATGCGGCCTTCGATATACAGCCCGCCGCTGAAGTGCAGGTCGCCGCGGATCACCACCTGCGGGCCGATCATGGTGTCGACCTGGCCTTCGCGCAGTTGGGTCGGTTTGCTGTTGGTCTTGAACATCGTCTTAAGTTTCCCCGTTTACGGTGACGCCGCTCTTCCAGGCGAAGTGCTGATCGATCGAGGCGTTCTCCCCGCGCAGCGAGATGCGCACGCGTTGCGGAGTGAACCCGGCCGGCAGCATCACGCTGCCGTCGACCTGCTGGAAGTAGCGGAAGGAATAGTCCTGGGCGGGCGCCTTGGACTTCTGGTGCAACTCGTCCCAGCCGATCGCGGCCAGCTTGCCGCCGCGCACGCCTTCGACCTGGAACTGCAGCCCCCCGCTGCTGACCGCTCCGCGGTTGAGATTCTGGGTCAGGACGATCTGGTAATGCCAGGTGCCGCCGGTTTCGGGCTTGAACTCGACCGAGTGCACGTTGAGCCCCTTGGCCGGTGCGGTCGCGCCGACCAGGCGTTCGTAGAAGGCCACGTCGGCGCGCAGGTCGGCGATCTCCTCCTCGCGCTGGGCCAGCGAGCCTTGCACCTGCTTGTTGGCGGCGCGGCTGATCTGGTCGGAGCGCTGCAAGGTGGCCTCACGCTGGGCCAGCCGGTCGAGCTGGTTCTGGCGGTCGCGCAGCTCGCGCTTGGTCGTCTCCAGCTCGGCGGTCAGGGTGGGCAGCCTGGGCGCGGCCAGCGACTGCGACCACAGCCACGCCACGATCAGCGACAACGCCCACGCCACGCCGACGGCGGTCCAGATATAAGGGCGCTTGTCCGGCTGCTGCTGGACGATGACGAAACGCGGCGGCGGGGTTTTGGCCATACTCGACAACGACGGCTCACACCGCCGGCTTTACCTATACTCAACCCTAAATCTTAACGGGAAAGCCACGATGTCCGATGCGCACCTGTTCGCAGTTGGGGTAGTTCTCGCCTGGCTGTCGGGGGTCCGGGTCTATCTGACCGTGTTCGGGGTCGGCATCGCCGGCGCGCTGGGCTGGCTGGAGCTGCCGACCGCGCTGCAGGCGACCCAGTCGCCGTGGGTGCTCGGCGTGTGCGGCCTGCTGACCGTGGGCGAATTCTTCGCCGACAAGATCCCCGGCGTGGATTCGGGCTGGGACTTGCTGCACACGTTGCTGCGGGTGCCGGTGGGCGCCTTCCTCGCCGCCGCGGCGATGTCGCCCGACGGCCAGCTCGGTGCCGGCGCGCTTGCCACCGGCGCCGGCGTGGCGCTGACGAGTCACTTGCTGAAGTCCGGCTCGCGCGCCGTGCTCAACACCTCGCCCGAACCGGTCAGCAACTGGACCGCCTCGGTGACCGAAGACGTCGCCGTGCTCGGCGGCCTGTCGCTGGTGTTCGCCTACCCATGGGTGGTGCTCGGCGCCGCGGTGCTGATCAGCGTGGTGATCGCGATGGCGCTGTGGTGGCTGTGGCGCAAGCTGTTCCGGCGCAGGCCTAAGGTGGGGGCTGCGGCTTCGGGGTGAGGGGGAAGTGGTTGCGCAGGAGTGAGTGCGGAGGAGTGAGAAGTGAGTCGGAGCGAGAAGCGGCGGCTCGTGGGCGGATCGCGGCGGTTGGGCGCTGTTGCGCTGCGAACTGAAGCAACGCGTCGTGGCTGAAGCCCCTCTCACAAAAGACCTCGCCGCAACGAAGAACCTTTGTCGCAACGAAGATTAGTGCTTGAAGTCTTTTGTGGGCGGGGCTTCAGCCACGACGCTGTTCGCCCGGATCATCGACGAACCCTCAAGCACCCACGCTTATCGCAGCAACAAAAAAAGCCGCAAGCTCATCGCCTGCGGCTTTTTTCGATGTTTTTTGACAGCAAGCGCGGAAGCAAAAAACGAGATCCGACTCGCGCTCGGCAAATCACGATCTTGGCGGGCTGGCTACGTCATCCACGTCGCTGGCTGGCTAGAACCGAAATCGTGCAAGCGCGGGCATAAAGCCCACTCGTTCCTCACTCCTCCCAACTCACTCCTCGATCTTGGTCAGCAGATAATTCTGCTCGCCCAAACGCTCGATCAACGCCAACTGGGTTTCGATCCAGTCGACATGCTCTTCTTCAGAATCGAGGATGTCGGCGAACAGCTTGCGGCTGACGTAATCGCTGACGGTTTCGCAGTACTTGATCGCCTCGCGCAGCAGCGGGATCGCCTCGAGCTCCAGCGCCAGGTCGCAGGCCAGCAGCTCGCGCGGGTTTTCGCCGATGCGCAGCTTGCCCAGGGCCTGGAAGTTCGGCAGGCCGTCGAGGAACAGGATGCGGTCCGACAACTTGTCGGCGTGCTTCATCTCGTCGATCGACTCGTGGTACTCGTGGTCGGCCAGTTCCTTCAGGCCCCAGTTCTTCAGCATCTTGGCGTGCAGGAAGTACTGGTTGATCGCGGTCAGCTCATTGAAGAGCGCCTTGTTGAGGTATTCGATGACCTTGGGGTCGCCTTTCATGGCCGTGCTCCGACGTTGCAATGGGCGGCACTCTAACGGTTTCGCCGCAGCCATGACGAAACGCGAATCGTGCGCAACGGGAGCCGAGAATCAGTGTCGTTGCGGCCGCCACGGCGCCACTGGCGACCGGCGCGCGGCGTTGCGGGAAGTGGCTATCGATGACGCGGTCGTGCGTCGAGTCGGCCCGAAGGACAAGGCCAAACCGCAGCGTGACGGCCGCGGCAGAAGATCAAAAGGGAATTCGAAGTCGGGCCAAGCCCGAATCACACGCCGTTGCGACGGCTCAGGCGGCCTGTTGCAGCACGTTCAACGGCAGCTCGCGCACGTTGCGCGCCTGCTCCAGCAGCGAGCTGGCCAGTTCCAGGCAGCTGCCGCAATTGGCGCCGGCACCGGTGCGCATGGTCAGCTCGGGCACGCTGCGGCAACCGGCTTCGGCGGCCTGGCGGATATCGCGGTCGGTGACTCCGTTGCAGATGCAGACGTACACGGCGCAGGTCTTCGGTCATGCAGCCAACTGGCTGCAACGCCATTCCGCCACGGATGCGAATGATTGTCAATTAACCGCGACCAACAAGCCCGCCAACACCCGCCCGGCCGGGCCGGACCGGCTCAGCCGCCGGACTCGGAGCCGTTGCCGCGAGCGGGATTGCCGCCGCCGAACGCCCGCGCGCGCGGCGGGTGACCGCAGCCGCCCATCTGCGCCTCGCGCAGCCGCGCTTCCGGGCTGGGCACGGGCACCGCCTGGGGACCGGCGAGCTGGCGCGCGAACGGCGCCAGATGGCGCAAGGCACTGGCATAGACGCCGCGCTTGAACATGACCACGTGCTCCACCGGGTACCAGAAATCGACCCAGCGCCAGTGATCGAACTCGGGCTTGTCGGTCAGGTCCAGGCGCAGGTCGGACTCCTCGCCGGTCAGGCGCAGCAGGAACCAGACCTGTTTCTGGCCGATGCAGACGAGCCGGTCGTTGCGGCGGACCGCGCGCCGCGGCAGGCGGTAACGCAGCCAACCCGGGGTCGAGCCGAGGACTTCGACATGCTGCGGGAGCAGGCCGGTTTCCTCGTGCAGCTCGCGGTACATCGCCTCGAGCGGCGTCTCGTCGGTGTTCATCCCGCCTTGCGGGAACTGCCAGCCGTCGCGATGCACTCGCCGGGCCCAGAACAAGCGGCCGTCCGGGTGCATGAGCACGATGCCGACATTAGGCCTATAGCCGTCCGGATCGATCACGATGCGGACTCCAAATTCACTGAGACCGACTCTGCCACGGGGTGGCGCAGACGACAAGTCGGGCAAAGCCGCGCTCAGACGATTGACAAGCGCCCGTCCGGCATGAAGAATTCGCGGTTCCCCATGGCTATGTAGCTCAGCCGGTTAGAGCACAGCACTCATAATGCTGGGGTCGGTGGTTCGAGTCCACCCATAGCCACCATGGATACCCGCGCAGCAAGACCCAGGCCCGCCCGCGCTGCGGGCCTTTTCGTTTCCGGCGCCGGACGCGCCTGCCGCCCCATTCACCGACGCCGCGCCGCGTCCGCACCGCCACCGGTTACCGCCATGACTGCCGTCGACATCTTCAAGGTCTTCACCCTCGAAGCCGCGCATCGGCTGCCGAACGTGCCCGAAGGCCACAAGTGCGCGCGGCTGCACGGCCACTCGTTCCGGATCGAGGTGCATCTGCGCGGCGAACTGGGCGAGCACAGCGGCTGGGTGATGGACTACGCCGACGTCAAGAAGGCGTTCCAGCCGATCTACGACCGTCTCGATCACCACTACCTCAACGACATCGAAGGCCTGGAAAACCCGACCAGCGAGCGTCTGGCGGTGTGGGTCTGGGATCAGCTCAAGCCGGTGTTGCCGCTGCTGAGCGAGATCGTCGTGCACGAAACCTGCACCGCGGGTTGCCGTTACCGCGGCTGAGGCCGCGGACCATATTCCGGGCCGGTCGGGTTCGACGGCGCGCGATCGCCGCGATCGCACACGTATCGCTGTTTCGTCCGCGCGTCGGCCCTGATCTGACGACATCCGCTCGTCCTGCGACCTCACACCCTCGCCCACTCGCAACCGCCGCATCGGAACGCAACGACGCGTTGTCCGATCGCGCGCGCAATTCCACGATCCGCCGCCAGCAATTGAGGCCGCGAATAGTCGGTCTGTAACTGAGCCCAGGCACGGTGTCCGCGGTCGGCCGATCGAACCCGAGACGGCCGACCGATGCGCGCCCAGCCGGCGCATCCGGGCCCAATTTCAAGGCGCCGCGCCGCTTTGCCTGAACAGCTGCCTCGTCGCTAACTAGCTGAATAGGCGGGCTTTCTGAACGGTTGGCGACCGCTCGTCGGGTCGATGTTGCATCGCAACAAAGCCGAGTCTATGCTGCACCGCACAATCCAGTCGTTCTTCGTCTGGACCCTTACTCAGGAGCTCAGCCATGTACCAGCAATTCAACGAACAGTTCGCCGCCGCTACGCGCCAGTTCGCGGACACGGCCGCTCAGGTCAACCGCCTGGCCCTCGACAACGCCGGCGCCGTGTTCGGTCTGCAGATCGCCGCGATCGAAGAGCGCGTCAACGCGACCTTCGCTTTCTTCGGTGAAGCCGCCGAAGCGCGCGATCCGGAAGCCTTCAAGACCCTGTGGCCGAAGGGCGTGCAGGTCGCTCGCGAAAACGTCGAGCGCGCTGTGAGCACCGGTCAGGAAGCGTTCGGCCGCACCATCAAGGCCAACGAAGCCATCGCCGAGCTGGCCAAGTCGCAGATCGAAACCGCCGCCAAGGCCACCCAGGCCAACGTCGAGAAGGCCACCAAGGCCGCGACCAAGGCGACCGCTGCGAAGTAATCGCAACCGTCTCTCTCTCCGGCTGGTAACGCGGATACGAAAACCCGGCAGCGCAGGCTGTCGGGTTTTTTGTTGTCTGCGCGAAGGTGGCGATGGCGGTGGATCGACGGCGAATGGTTGATCGCGATCGCTCGACTGGACCGCTTCGCTATGGCGCCTCGCCGAAGCATGCAAACAGCGATGCGGCTATCACCGGAAGATCCCGGGCCGAAGCGCGAACCACGCATTCGAACGCGCCGACCACCACGATCACCGCACCGTATCGCAAGGCCCAACTTCGCCCGGCCCGCGTTGCCGATGCCGCGTTTTCAGAACACCGGCGTGAGCAACCCCGCCATCGCGCTCGGATCGGGCGACGGCGCATACGGCAGCCGGCCCCAGCACGGCACCGGCACGCGCCGGCACAGGATGCGGAAGTTTTCCTCGGCGCTCGCCATATGCGGGTCGATGCCGTTGGCGATCCAGCCGACCAGCCGCGCGCCGTCGGCCTGGATCGCGCGCGCGCTCAGCCGCGCGTGGTTGATCGTGCCCAGCCGCATGCCGACCACCAGCACCACCGGCAGATCCAGCGCGCGCACCAGATCGAGCTGATCGAGCTCGGCGCTGATCGGCGCGGCCCAGCCGCCGACGCCTTCGACCACCACCGTATCGGCCTGCGCCGACAGCCGTGCGTAGGCCTGCAGGATCGGCGCGAGCGCGATCTCGACTCCGGCCTGCGCGGCGGCGATCTCCGGCGCCAGCGGCTGCGGCAGCGCATAAGGATTGACGTCGTCGTAGCGCGGGGTCGGCGCGCTGGCCGTCTGCAGCAGCAGGGCGTCCTCGTTGCGCCAGCCCTCGGCGCTGGGCTCGCAGCCGCTGGCGACCGGTTTCATGCCGACCGCGCGCGCGCCGAGCGAGCGCAGACAGTGCAGCAAGCTGGCGCTGGCCAGCGACTTGCCGATGCCGGTGTCGGTGCCGGTGACGAACAGGCCGCGGGGAATCGGGCCGCGCGGAAGGCTGAGAGATTCGGTCATGCGGGGAGGCGCGGGGTCCTGGAGGCTGGATAAAGCGAAGCGGCAAGGCGGACAAGACGCAAGCGGCGCGGGCGCTCAAGTCACCATGGATGTGACTCATCTCGCGCTTTCCGGCGATGCCAGCCGGCCATGGTAGTCGCGGCAGGCCCCGCTGTTACACTCCCTGAATGTTTACAGCCTCCACACTTTCGGGCGGAAAGCCCGAGCAGTACGCCCAGTTGCTCGATCAGGCACGCGGCCTGCTCGACGGCGAGCGCGACCGGGTCGCCAATGCCGCCAACCTGTCAGCGCTGGTCAATCAGGCGCTGCCGCAGCTCAACTGGGTCGGCTTCTATTTCTACGACGGCACCGAATTGGTGGTCGGGCCGTTTCAGGGCCTGCCGGCCTGCGTGCGCATTCCGCTCGACAAGGGCGTATGCGGCGCGGCCGCGTCGAGCCGCCAGACCCAGCGCGTCGCCGATGTCCACGACTTCCCCGGCCATATCGCCTGCGACGCGGCCTCGCGTTCGGAGGTAGTGGTGCCGTTGTTCAAGGGCGACCGGCTGATCGGCGTGTTCGATCTGGACAGCCCGGTGCCGAATCGTTTCGATGCCGACGACCAGGCCGGCCTGGAAGCCCTGGCGCAGGTCTACCTGGAGTCTGTGGCATGACCGCGGCACCCAAGATGCGCAACATCGGCCCCAAAAGTGCGGCATGGCTGCGCCAGGTGGGTCTGCGCACGCATCAAGACATCGCCGCGATCGGCACGGTCGAGGCGTTCATGCGGGTCAAGCGCGCCGGCTTCAAGCCGACCTTGAACCTGCTTTACGCGATCGAAGGCGCGCTGCTGGACTGCCATTGGCAGGAGATCAGCGACGAACGCCGCCAGGAGCTGATCCTGGCCGCCGAAGCGGCGACCGCGCTGCTGCCGGCGCCGCGCAACAAGCCGGCCGCCGCGCCGGTGCATACGACCATGCATGCCGAAGAACGGCACGAGGACGCTTCGCCCTACGACGGCGGTGCGGCGGCGCATGACGACGACGATGGGTCCGGCGGCGATGAGCCGCGGGACGATCAGGACGGCGAAGAACGCCACGATTGAGGTCGGCCGGTTCGGTCGGCCTTAGCGGTAAGGCGTCGGCCGACGGCGGTGAACGTCGTGGCGGTTGCCGGCGCGCGTGCCCTCACCCGCCCTTCGGGCACCTTCTTCCGCAAGGCGGGAGAAGGGAACGCGCTTGAATTTGTGGTTGGCGCGACTCCGGGCCCGGCTGCTTTGGACGGCTCGACAGAGAACACGTTCAGCCCGACGCCGCCTTGAGCCCCTCTCCCGCCCGCGGGAGAGGGGTTGGGGTGAGGGCCGCCCGGACTTTGCCCCCCGCATCGCGTAGACTGCGCACCGCTTCAAGGTGACCCCACGGCTTGCGCCGCCGGGGTTGAAACGGGAAGCCGGTGACACGCCCTCCTCCGATCGGACGAACGGCGCCATTCCGGCACTGCCCCCGCAACGGTAAGCCAGTCAGATCGCGGCATCCGCCACTGTGCAAGGCACGGGAAGGCGCCGCGATCGGAACCGACTTCGCGTCGGCCCGCTGGCGAGTCCGGAGACCGGCCTTGGGGCGCTACAGGTTGCGATGCGGAGGGCATCGCGGCGGCTGTTGCGCTTCGCGCGCCTTGCTGCCTGCTCGCCTTCTCCCGCAACCGCCCTTTCCGTTGTCGTAATCGCGTGCGCCACGGCGCGCGCGCTGGAGCTGCCCCCATGCCGGTTGCAAGTCTGCGAGCCCTGAACCTTTCCTTCGCCATCGCCCTGGCGCTGCCGACCGTCGCGGCCGCGGCGCCCGCCGGCGAGGCCACCGATCTGGACGAAGTCGTCGTCACCGCCAACCGCACCGCGGTCAGCGTCAACGACCTGCTGACCCCGGTCGAGGTGCTCGATCGCAGCGACATCCAGCGCAGCCAGGCGCGCGATCTCAACGATCTGCTGCGCGGCCGCGCCGGCATCACCCTCGCCAACCAGGGCGGCGCCGGCAAGCTGACCACGCTGTTCCTGCGCGGCAGCGAGTCCGATCACGTGCTGGTGCTGGTCGACGGCATCCGCATCGGCTCGCCGACCTCGGGCCTGGCCTCGCTGCAGGACCTGCCGCTGGAATTGATCGACCGGATCGAAATCGTGCGCGGCCCGCGTTCGAGCCTGTACGGCGCCGACGCCATCGGCGGCGTGATCCAGGTGTTCACCCGCCGCGAGCAGCAGGGCTTCGCCCCGCGCATGCACGTCGGCGGCGGCAGCAACGACACCATCGAATTCGGCACCGGCTTCGGCGGCCGCAGCGGCCGCGGCTGGTTCGGCGCCGACTACAGCTTCCGCAAGACCCAGGGCATCAACGCCTGCCGCGGCGCCGGCTTCCCGGTGTTCGCCGGCTGCTTCACCGACGAACCCGATCGCGACGGCTACGAAAGCCATTCGCTGTCGCTGCGCGGCGGCATCGAGATCAACGACCAGTGGAGCATCGAAGGCCAGGCGCTGCGCGCGGAAGGCGAGAACCACTACGACGGCGACTTCGGCAATTATTCCGAGACCGTGCAGCAGGTGATCGGCGGCAAGCTCGACTGGCGTCCGTCGGACACGGTGCATGTGCAGCTCAGCGCGGGCCGCAACGTCGATGGTTCGCAGAATTACGACCTCAAGGGCCCGCACGCGTTTCCCAACAGCGTTTCGCCGGGTCAGCGGATCGGCTTCTTCACCACCAATCGCGACAGCGTGACCTGGCAGGCCGATTTCACTCTCTTCGAAGGCAACACGCTGACCGCGGGCTTCGATTGGCTGCGCGACGAGGTCGACAGCAACACCGTTTACGACGAACTCGACCGCGACAACAAGGCCGGTTTCGTCCAGTACCAGGGCCGCTTCGGCAACCAGTCGTTCGAAGCCAGCGTGCGCCGCGACGACAACGAGCAGTTCGGCGGCCACACCACCGGCGGCGCCGCGTGGGGCCTGAACTTCGCCGAGCGCTGGCGCGTGACCGCGGGCTACGGCACCGCGTTCAAGGCGCCGACCTTCAACGAGCTGTACTTCCCGTTCTTCGGCAACGCCAACCTCAAGCCGGAAGAATCCAAGACCTGGGAACTGGGCCTGGCCTACCGCGGCGACAACTTCAACGCGCGCATCGACGGTTTCGATACCCGCGTCGATCAGCTGATCACCTTCGATTCGGCGATCAACCTGCCCAACAACATCGAACGCGCGCGCATGCGCGGCGCCGAGATCGGCATCGACACGACCTTCGCCGAATGGACGCTGGCGGCGAGCGCGAGCTTCCTCGACACCGAGAACCGGGTCGGCTTCTACCGCGGCAACGACCTGCCGCGCCGCGCCCGGCGCAGCGGCCGCATCGACCTGGATCGCGCGTTCGGCAAGTTCCGCCTCGGCGCGACCGCGGTCGGTTACGGCTCGCGTTACGACGACGTCGCCAACAGCAGCCGCGTCGGCGGCTACGGCACCTTCGACCTGCGCGCCGAGTACGCGATCAGCGATGCGCTGAGCCTGCAGGCGCGCGTGGCCAACGTGTTCGATCGCGAATACGAAACCGTGTCGTACTACAACCAGCCGGGCCGCGAGTGGTTCGTGACCCTGCGTTACGCGCCGAAGAACTGAGGCCTCGCGTATCGGCCGGCCACACACCGGCCGATGCGCTGTTCGACATCGCGGCAAGTTGCAACGACAAAGGCCCGGCATTGCGCCGGGCCTTTCGTTTTCATGACCGCTACTTCGCTTAGCGAGCTTTCCCTCTGAGCGCATCGAGCAAGCGCATCGGTTTTCTTCGCGAACTCAAGTCGGCCGCACCCCGCACTGCACCCAGGCCTTGCCGGCGATATCGCCGCCCACGCCGATCATGCCGTGGCGCCAGCGGCCGTCGTCCGGACCGGACGACAACGCCTCGTACACCTGCGCCGACACGCCTTCGCCGACGCCGCGCAACACCGAGGCGACCTGCGCGTCGTCGCGATAGATCGCCTTGGCGAAGGTGAACCAGGTCAGCGCGCGCGGTTCGCCGTTCGCCGACAAGGCCAGGCTCAGGCCCGACGGTCGCGGCAGATCGCTGCCGGGCATCAACGCCGCCAACTGGCTCATCATCGGCGTCGCATCGCCGAGCAGCGTCCGCGCCAACGACGCCAATCCACTGAGATCGAGGTCGTGAGTGCGCGCATAGAACTCGACGCTGCCGTCGGCATTGACCCCGGCCATGCGCCAGAACAACAAAGTCGAATTGAGCACCGGGTGACGGCCCTGCCACGCCGCCGGCAAACGGCCCGACGGCAGATCCGCGTACAACTTGGTCGCGGTGCCGTCGCCGTGACGCGCCGACGCCCAGGCGCCGAACTTCAGGCGGCAATCGCGCTGATGCGCGAACCAGATCGCCAGATCGGCCGACGGCAAATCCAGCGGCCAGTCCAGCGCGCGCGCGGCGATCGCCAAGCGCTCGCCGTCGTCGGTTTCCGGCGCGGCGACTTCGGCGGTCCAGCGCACCGCCGCTTCGCGCGTGGTCCAGGCGAATTCCACCGGCACGCCGGTGTTGGTCAGGCTGCTGAAACGCCAGGCCATTTCCGGCCACACCGAATCGGCCAAGGGCGCGAGCACCCGGCCGAGCATCGCCTGCGCCGCATCGGCCTGCGCCGGCAGCACCGCGCGCAGCCGTCGCAAGGTCGCGGCGACCGGCGCGGGCAGCGCCCCGATGCCGTCCAGCAGCATGACGTCGAACGGCATCACCTGAGCGGCGTTGGTCATGTCACTGCACCGCGATCAGTTCTTCGGTCTCGTCGACCCAGGCGCGCTGATCGAACTGGCCCTGCATGCCGACGAAGGTGAAGCGGCGACGGAACTTGCGCTTGTCCGCGTTCTTCAAGGCGATGCGCAGCTTGACCGGATCGGCCTGGCTGCCGGCCATCTCGATGCGTTCGTTGCGCTTGTAGGCGCCGTCCTCGTATTTCACGTCGATGTAGACGCGCTTGACCATGGCCGGATCGAACACCGGGATGAACTCGAGCTGCAGCGCATCCTCGAAGCTGTCGTGCACGATCAACTCGGGCACGTCGACTTCGACCGGCGGCGACGCCGGATCGGCCTGGCTCACGCCCTTGCGCCGTTGAATGACTTGGTAAGTCACGCCGCGATCGGCCGGAGCCGGCTTGGCGCCGCGCAGACGCCAGGTCGTCGGGCCGGAAGTCTTGGTCAGAGTCAGCGTGGTCTTCGGCTCGGGCGTGGTGTAGCCGCGCGCCTGCAACTTCACGTCGATCGATTCGACCACTTCCCAATCGATGTCGCCCGGGGTCGCGGTGATCTGGCGGAACTCGACGTGTTCGTAAGGATTGACGAACAAGGTGCGGTCTTCGGTCTTGGCCGCCGGGATCGTGTACGAGCTGCGGTCGGCGGCCCAGTCGGACTGCGGATCGAAGTGGTACTGGAACGCGGCGTCGTAGCCGATGTCGCGGGTCTCGTTCATGAACGCTTCGAAGCGCTTGACCCCGGTTTCGCCGGGCGTGAACACGAAGTCGGCGTGCTTGTGATCGCGCGGCTTCTTCTTGTCGCCGTAGTCCAACGCGACCTGCGCCGATTTCAGGTCGATCGGTTCGAACGCGATCGGCATGCTCGCCTCGACCGCGAACTGGCGGAAGAACGGATCGTCGAGATCGATTTCCTTGAAATACTTCGACTTGTCGCGCAGATCGCCGAGCATCAGGCCGAAGAACCCCTGCGGCGCGTAAGTGCGGCGCGTGGCCTCGGCGCGGTTGTAGCGCAGGGTCAGTTTCTTGCGCTCTTCCTGATGCACGAACTTGAGCTTGAGCGACAGGCTGACCGCGGTCGGCGGTGTGGGCAGAGTCGGAGTGGGTGTGGGCGTCGGGGTTGGAGTGGGCGTGGGAGTCGGTGTAGGCGTCGGCGTGGGTGTAGGCGTGGGTGTAGGCGTCGGAGTCGGGACCGGAGTCGGCGTGACCGACGCGGGACGACGCAGACGGCCGCGCCAACGGCTCGGCGTGGCGCCGGCGACCTGGCCGATCACGTGGACGACGCGGTTGTCCGGATCGCCGCCCATGGTCGAATGCGTGCCGGGCCGGCTGCTCGCCGGAACGTCGCCGTGCGCGTTGGCCGGAGTGACGGTGAAGTTGCCGCCGGCGCGGCGCACCACCGCCGCGGCGACGTCGAGACGACGCTGCGACAGCGCGCGGTTGTAGGTCACGCGCTGCGCTTCGGTGGCGCCGTTGGCGTGCTCGTGGCTCGCGTACGCTTCCAGCCGCACGTTGCGCGGCGCCGGCAGGCTGCGCACCCACGCGGCCAGACGATCGGCGCCGCGTTCGGTGCCGGTCCAGTTGCCGTCGCCTTCGATGCGCAAGGTGCCCGAGGCGTCGCGATAGCGCGGGTCGGTGGTGGTGTTCTCGACGTAGGCGCGGTATTGCGTCGACGGCGGATTGATCATCCAGCCGCTCGCGGCGGGTTTGTCGAAATCGAAGAACAGGCCGAAGGTCTGTTCCTGGGTCGCCGCCGGCCATTCGACTTCGATGAGTTTTTCCGAAGCCGGATTGACGGTGAGGTTGACCCGGCCCTGCGCATCGGCGGCGACGGTTTGTCCGTCGACCTTCACCACCGCGCCGGCGCCGGTCACGGTGATGGTTTCGGCCAGACCGTTCGCGGCCGGCGTATGCGTGACCGACTGGCCCGCGGGCAGCGGTGTCGGCGATTGCGATTCGACCGTGAGCGCGGCCGGCTGGATCTGCGGGGCTGGCGGCGTGGTGGTGCCGGTGCCGCCGGTGCTTCCGCCAGTGCCGGTGCCGGTGCCGCCGGTCGATCCGCCGCCGCTGCTGGCGCCGCTGGTGCCGCTGAAGCCGCCGGGCGCGGTGCCGCCGGTGCTTCCGCCCGTGCCGCCTGTGCTGCCGCCGGTTCCACCGGTGCTGCCACCCGTGCCGCCCGTGCTGCCGCCGGTTCCACCAGTGCTTCCGCCCGTGCCGCCTGTGCTGCCGCCGGTTCCACCAGTGCTTCCGCCCGTGCCGCCCGTGCTGCCGCCGGTTCCACCGGTGCTTCCGCCCGTGCCGCCCGTGCTGCCGCCGATGCCGCCAGTGCTTCCGCCCGTGCCGCCCGTGCTGCCGCCGGTTCCGCCGGTGCTTCCGCCGGTGCCGCCGGTGCTGCCACCGGTTCCACCAGTGCCGCCACCGGTTCCGCCAGTGCCGCCGCCGGTACCGCCCGTGCCGCCCGGATTGGTTCCGGTGCCTGTGCCCGTTCCCGCATGCGCCGCATCGGTCGCCAGCTTGCCCGGCACCAACGTCGGCTCGAACCACTTGCTCAGCAGATCGTCCTTGAAGAAATCCAGCGCCCACTTTTCCTGGTCGCGCTTGTCTTCGCTGTCGGTGAACGCCTCGACCTGGATATCGATCACGCCGTTCTGCACCAGCGACTCGAACGCCGCGTCGATGCCGGCCTTGAACCAGGCGTACTGCCCTTCCAGGCTGGCGCTGAAATGGTTGTAGATGCGTTCGAAGTCGGCGGTGATGGTGACCTTCAGCGCCGGCCGCATCGCCAGGTACTTGAAGTCGTAGATCACCCCGATCGGGGTCATGCCGTCGCTGAGCGCGGATTCGAGAATCGTCGCGCCTTCCGCCGACAGGCTCAGGCTGAAGGCGGCGCGATTGGCCGCGTCCATCGACGGCACGGTCGCGCCGAGAATATGTTCGACCGCGTTGAACGTGCCCGGCGCGGCCGGTTGCGCCGAGGTGCCGCCACCGCCCTGCGCGTTCAAGGCGATGCATTGCACCGACCCTTCCTCGAAGGTGGCGCAGGTCAGCCGCACCGGCAACTGCACGCCCGGCTCGGCGTTGAGCCGGCCGATGATCTTCGACTCCATTGACGACGACAGCTGCAGGGTGGTCACGAACATCACGAAGCCGCCGCCCTTGTCGGCTGCGGTGGCATCGGCGACGCGGTACTTGAGGAAACTGAATTCCTTGCGCCCATCGGGCTGACGCGTGGCCAGCGTGACCGGGCCGGGCAAGTACCAGAACTGGCCCTTGTCGGCGTGGTCGCGGAACACGGTGATGCCGTCGATGGAAAGCGGCTTTTCGAGACTGAGCATGACGAACTCCTGTAGATCGTGAACTCCCGGCGTGCAGAGCACCGCGCGAGGGAAACATTTCCTTGTATGCGTAACGCCGCCGCTGCCGTCCTTTCCGTCCCGTCATCCCCGCGAAGGCGGGGATCCAGGGCTCCATCGCGACATGACTCTGAAGTCTCTGGATCCCCGCCTTCGCGGGGATGACGGACCGAGAGTGTCGCCAGACCGGCTGTTGCAGCGCGCGTCAGGCCATCTTCAACACCAGATCGGTCGCATCGCTGGCCACCCAGTTGCCGGCCTTGTTGGTGCCGTTCTCGAGCAGATAGCTGGCCTTGTACTCGTAACGCATGCGCGCCGGGTCGAGGTAGTCGTACTCGAACTCGCCCGAGGCCTGGCCGTCGGTGAACTCGAAGTCCTCGGCGAACGACAGCCCGCCGGCGAAGTCCTCGAAGCGCAGCGAGACCTTGGCCTTGCGCATCTTGCGCTTGGCGAAGTCCGCGGGCGGCTTGACCGTGACGATGCGCCGCCCCTTCATGCCGGCCTTCAACATGATGCGATTGCCGTTGGTCACCGACTCGGGAATCTCCTCGATGTCGCGGCCGTCCTTGTACAGGATGCTGACGCTGTAGAACACGCCCTTGATCTCGGGATTGCGCAGGTCCACGGCGAAGGTCTGCGCGGCCGCGCCTTCCTGGAACGACATCTGCATCTCTTCCTGCACGCCGTTGGCCTTGTCGACGTAACGCAGGTCGACGAAGGCTTCCTGCACGTCGTTCCAGTTGAAGTTCGGCACCACCTGCACCACCCGCCGGGTCTGGAACGGGTTGCGGATCGACACCTGCGGCTCGTCCAGCGTGGTCCAGTCGCGCACGACATCGCCGCCGCTGATGCCGTGGAAGACGATGCGCACTTCATAGGCGGTCTTGCTCTGGTCGAGCATGAACATCTTCCACGCGCCCGACTGCGACTCCTTGGTCAGCCGCACCAGATCGTTCTGGTTGATCTTGTTGGCCGGGTCGCGATAGCGCAGGAACACGTCGACAGAGCTGTAGCGCTCCCACGGGAAGTTCTCGGCGAACACCGGCACGGTGTTGATCGTGTACAGGTCGCGCGGGATGATCTCGACGTTTTCCACATCGTAGGTCTGCACCTTCGACTTGAGCTTGGTCGGCCGCTCGGCCGCGTCCACGCCCTTGAAGTTGACCTCGTATTCGACCTGCACCTCGCGCTTCATCTGGCCGCGGTCGAGCTGGCTCAGCCATTCGAAACTGGCATCGCCCTGGCTGGCGCCGAGCAGCGCGTTCTGCGCCTTGTCGCCGTAGCGCACCCGCACGTTGAGGCTGCCGATGTCGTCGGCGGCCAGGTCGGCGCGCGAAATCACCTTAACCCGGCGCTTCTTGAAGAAATCGTTGTCGAGGCTGATCTGCTTGACCAGGCGGTCGCGCGGCACGTTGCCTTCGCGAATGGTCTTGAACAGCGCCGCCAGGTGACCCTGCGGATAGATCGAGCGCTTGACCGCGACGCGCTCGGAGAAGTTGACGTTGAGCTTCTTCTTGTCGATGCGCGTGTAGTCCATGCGCTTGTAGCTGAAGCTCGGCATCAGCGCGCCGATCGGACCGCCGGCGGCCATCGCCGAGGACTGGCTGGCGAACTTACCCAGCGCATCCAGGCCGCGTTCGAAGTCGGACTTCTTCTCCGGCGTCCACGGCGGCAGGCTGGCCTGGAAGAACGCATCGGTGATCATGTTGCGCACCTGCGCCAGGGCGGCGTCGCGGCGGTCGATGATGCCCTTGGTGTCCTCGCTTTCGGCGACGAAGGTGTCGGCCTCCAGCACGATCGCGCGGCTTTCGACCAGCTCGTCGACGGCCCTGCCGATCTCGGTGGAGAAGAACATGTTGCCGCCGGAAAAGCTTTCGTCCATGTGCTTCTGCACACGGTCCCAATCGATCTTCAGACTGATGTTGTAGGCCGGGCGCAGGCCGAGGAAGTCCAGCGAATAGATCACCGCCACCGGCAGGATCTCACCTTCCAGACACTGCTCCATCACGGTGTAGCCGTCCTGATCCAGACGCACCGAGAACGAGGCCTGGTTGGCGCCGTACAGCGCCGGCTTGGCCGACTGGTCGATCTTGAGCACGAACTGCGGACCGGGGCCGGCGGTCGGCGCGACATCGCCGGTGGCCTTGCCGAGCATCATCAGCTTGACCCCGCCGTCTTCCAGCGGCACCGGCGCGATCCGCGGCTTGTTGCGCAGGTTTTCCGAGTTGGCGATCTCGCGGGCCAGATCGTCGAGCTGGCTTTGGGTGGCGCCAAGGTTGCAGTCGAAATTGAGAAAGCCGCCGGTGCCCGCGTCACCGCGGAAACCGATCAGCAGGAATTGCGGCACATCCACGCCGAGGGTCTTGTCACGCACCGTGGTCAGGTGCGGATTGAGCGGCATGTAATACCACTGCTCGGGATCGGCATGGTCGGGAAAGACCGAGATGCCGTTGATCTCGCGAGTGCGGCTGTCGAGGAGAAGCATGATCGGACTCCTTCCGAGTCAAGCGTGATAAGTGTTGGCGACGGCGGGCCCGATGACCAGGCCCGCCGCGCTTGCGGCTAAGGTCGTAGCGAAAGAATCAGTCCAAACACATCAAGCCGGAAGTTCCAGGAACAGCGACAGATCCGTCTTGGTTTCCGGGCCCACGACCTTGCGCTTGCCGTCGGTGAGGAAGTAGGTGACCGTTGCCTTGTACTCGGGCTCTTCGCCGTCGGTGAGCGGCAGCTTCCAGCTCTTTTCCTCGTCGCCGGGCTTGAAGCGCAGATCGATGCGCTTGGTGCCGTGCGACAGCGCCACGCTGACCATCTTCAGCTCGTCCCAGTTCAGCAGGTCCGGCACCACCGCCACTTCCAGCGCGTCGAGCTTCTTGCCGACCATGATGGTCGAGCGGGTCGCGACCTTTTCGTTTTCTTCCTTGCTGGTGCCGTCGGCGAACAAGGTGGTGACCGCGTACTTCACCTCGCCCAGGGTTTCGTCGACCACCGGGAAGGTCCAGTCGAACGAGGTCATGTCGCTGGACAGCGTCACGATGGTCTTCTGGTTGTACTTGTTCGCGGTGTCGGTGTAGCTCGCCTCGACCGTGATCGACGCGATCTCGGCGGACAGATCGCCGGCGGCGCGGAAACTGACCGTCTTCGACGCCGAGAACGGATCGTCGACGTACAGTTCCTTGGCCTGCTGCTTGGCCAGCTTCTTGACCTGGCGGCCGTCGGCCAGCGTGTACAGGAACTCCAGGTCGATATCTTCGGTGCGCGGCGTGCCGATGATCTTGCGCAGGGCGAAGTTCGGCGTGGCCGCGGTCATGTTGAACTTGGCTTCGACCGGCTGCTTGCCGTGCTTGTAGCGCACGGTGATCTGGGTGCGCGGCACCTGGGCGAAATCGATGTCGCCCGGGCCGATGTCCAGCGCCAGCACGCCGAGATCGTCGACATTGATGGTCAGGTTGGTGTCGTCGGTCTTGATCTCCTCCGACACCTGCTTGAACGTCGCGCCCTTGTAATTGACCGTGACTTGATAGGTGAAGTCGCGCTTGCCCTCGAACACGAAGGCCTCGAACTTGGCCACGTCGTCGGGCTTGGTGAAGACGAACTCCTGGACCTTCTTGTTCGGCCCGTACGGGTAGCGGATCTTGACCTCGACGCTGTGGATCGGCAGGTTGGCGAAGTCGGCGTTGACCCGCATCACCACTTGCACGGTCTTGAGGAACTCGTCCAGGTTGATCTTGGAGTAGTAGTCCTCCCACTTCAGCGGCTTCTTCTTGTCGTCGGTCAGCGAGGTGATCGTCGGCAGCATGCCCTGCGGGTTGCGGTTGACGATGACCGCCTTGGCCTCGCTCCACTCCACCCGCACGTTGGCGATCTGGCTCTTGTTGATGGTGCGGCGGATGTCCTCGATATCCTGCTCTTCGCGCAGATCCTTGGTGTTCGGATCGACCTCGGCGATTTCCTTGAGCAGGTTGCGCTGCACCGCCGCTTCGAGCTGCTTGTTGATGATCGCGCGGATATCGGCCTCGAGCTTGGCGTTGTCCTCGGCGCTGAGATTGGGCGCCTGCACGAACTCGAAGTGGGTCTTGGTGATGTCGTTCTTCCAGCGGCTGGAGCTGATCACCTCGGTATAGCTGTCCTCGTGCCACATCCGGTCTTCGGTGTTGATGTCCTGGAAGAAGCTGTAGAACTCCGACGCGTTCCAGGTGCCCCAGGCCTTCATTTCCGGCAGGCGCATATAGCAGTTCATCTTGTAGACGACCTGCACCGCCGAGGCCGAACCGGTGCTCAGGGTTTCCTTGAAGATCGCCGTGCCCAGCTCGGTCAGCTCGACCATGAACGAGGCGACGTTCTTGCCGTAGATCGACGGCTTGCCGGCGCCGCGGATCTTCTCGACCAGGGCGCCGCCCTCGGTCAGCAGCAGCTCGACCGTGCCGTCGGTCCAGGTCACCGGCGCGATCGCGACCTTGGGCACGTTCTTGCCCTTGTACTTCTCGGCCAGCTTCTTCTGCAGCTCGGCGGTGATCTTGGTCTGCACGTCGGCGGCGACCGCCAGCTCGGTGTCGAAGGCGATGAAGCCGCCGAACTTCTTGCCGCCGTCTTCGCGGATCTGGCCGTACTCGACGAAGCGCAGCGCCAGGCCGCCGCTGGCCATGCGCGCGAAGTTCGGCGTGTTCGGCATGATGTAGTAGGTGAAGTCGTTGGCATCGTCGCCGTAAACCACGTGGTCGAGGATGGTGTCAACGTTGTCGATCTTAAGCATGGACTTGCTCCTTATCCTGATAAATCCTGAGTTCGTTTGATTGCGTCGCGCCTTGGCTTGCGCGTTTACAGCGACGATGTTCCGCGGGCGAACGTTGTGCGGCTCGAATCTTTAGAACGCCACCACCGCTTCGTACCGGACAGGTTAAAAGTGCTATTTTTCAGCTGTTTTCCAACAAAATCACAAGGCAATACCCGCCCGTTGCGGGTCCGTGAGAGACCCGCATCGTCGTTGCCGAAGAGACGGCTGCCGTCGCGGCCGATCCACCGGTCGCGAGCGTTTGCGTTGCATCGCGCGGCAAGCGCCGCTGGCGCAAGATCGCGCCGTTACGATTCGCAGCGCGGCCGGTGGCGGCGTTCGCTCAGCTCGCCACCGGTCGCGACACGATCAAGATCGGACGTTCATGGCTTGGGCAATCCCCAGTCCGCGGCATCCGCCGATACGTGTTGTGTTTGCTGTTGTTGCTGGCCGCGTTCGGCATGGCTGCTGACCTCGCTGCGCAGACTCAGGCCGGCATCGGCCTGCTCGCCGTCGGCGCGCAAGGACACATCGATATCGATCGCGTCGGTCGCGGTCGTGCTCGCCGTATGCCGGGTCGGCGCGGCGGCGGTGATCGCGTAACGCAGCTCCAGCCAACCGCGTTCGCCGCTCAGGGCCTTGCGCACGCGCGCGGCCTGATCGGCGTCGAGCATGATGTTGAACGCGGCGTGGTACGGCGGCGCGCCCGACGAACGGGTCTTGCCCAGTTGCACGTACCCTCCCTGCCCGTCGCCTAGCATCAGGCTGACTTCGCCGACTTCCACCGGCGCCGGCAGCAGATTCAGCTGCGCCACCGCCACGCCGGCGCGTGCGGCCAGATCGGCGCGCACCGCGTCCAAGGTCGCGGTCGCCACGCCCCACATGCCGGTGCAGGCGAACATCGTCATCGGTCCGGCATTGATCATGTTGAACTGGACGCGGCCGTTGGCGTCGGTCGCCAGTGCCGGCGCGGCGGCGCGGTAATACCAGGTCGTCGCCTGATCGCCCGGCGCGACCAGCACCCCGCGCAGATTTTCGTAACTGTCGCCGCTGTCGGCGGCGGTGTATTCGCTCGAGCTCATGTCCCTGCTCCGTTGTTCGTCCTTGAGGCGTCGCTGCTGCGCAGTCGCAGCGGCGTATCGGGTTGCAACGCGTCCGACCACGGCGACTGCGCGGTCCAGCGCCAGCGGTAGCCGGAGCGGAACGGCGACAGCGCAAGCCAGGTCCAGTGCGCGCGCGGGGTGTTGCGGGTGAATTTCAGCAGACGGCGCCGTGCCGGCTGCTCGATGCCGTCTTCCGGTGCGATTTCGATCAGCCGCTGCGTGGCGTCATCGTCGAATTCGCATATCGCTTCAAGTTCGCGCGAACCGGCGCCTTCGAAACTGAAAGCGTCCAGGCGCAGACTGTCGGCCTCGACCGGCGCCATCGCGCAACTACGTCCGTCCTGACGCGAACGCGCGCTGGCGCGCAGTTGCGCGTCCTGCACATCGGCCGGAATCGCGAACGCCAGGCTCGGCGACACGTCGTCGAGCATGCCGCGCACCGACCACGCCCGGCCCTTGCGCGTGCCCACGCATTCGACCTCGACGTCGGCCTGGGCCAGGAACGCCGGCTCGGCTTCGATCGGCACGAACCGCAGGCCGAAATCCTCGGCTTCGATCAACAGGTGCTCGCGCTCGGATTTGCGCACCGGGCCCTTGATCGATTCGGCGCGGCCGTCGCTGAGCACGACCGCGGTGGTCTGCCATTGATAGCTCAACGCTTCCTTGGGACTCAGGCGCAGATCGACCGCGATCGGACGATCCGACGCGGCCAGCGGCGTGCTGGTCTTGATCGTGAACATGCGCGCCGGCGGCTTGGCCGGCAGCTGCAGTTCGACCTGGGTCGAGACCACGCCGATGCGCCGCTGCGGCAGGTTCGGCCGCACCGTCACCGTGCGCCAGCCGCTGGCCAGCGCGCGCACGTCGTGGCGGCGCACCACGCTGTCGTGCAGTTCGCCGCCGGGCAGGCTGCGCAGCGGGCCGAGCGGATCGGCCTCGATCACGAACAAACGCGGGGTCAGCAGCGGCTCGGCAAGATTCCATTGCACCGTGCCGCCGCGCATCGACGCTTCGTCGAACACCAGGCGCACGCCGCTCGGCGCATCGGCCGCGGACGGCTGCGGGGTGGCGAAGCGCGCGACGATGCGATCGAGCACCGCGTCGGCGAGCGGTTGCTTGAGAATGTCGCCGGAAGTAGCCGCCAGCCCGAGACCTAGAGTCTGCGGCGCATCGATCAGCCGTTGCCGCAGCAACGCGTGATCGATCGTGGTCGCGCCATTGCCGAGCGACTTGATCGCCGCCAGCAGCGCGGCCGGATCGAAGCTCATCGTCAGCGGCAGGCGATCGGCGACGCCGCGCACCCGCAGCCAGGCCTGCGCGCTGACCGCGAGCAGACCGCGTTGAAGGGCGGCGACGAACAGATCGGTGGCCGCGCTGTCCATGCGCAACGCCAAGCCCATCGAACCCAGGCTGGCCGCGTCCAGCGGCAGCAGTTCGCCGAGCGATGCCGGCAAGTCCAAACCCTGCACCGCGTTCAAACGCAGCCACCCGCCTTCGACCGGTAGCGGCGACAGGCGCACGTTCTGCGCGGCGTCGAACGCGGCCTGACGCGCGGCGTCGAGGCCGAACTGCGCGGCGAACGCCAGCGACAGGATCGAGTAACGCTCCAGTCCGGCGCTGCCGCGGTCCTGCTGGAAAATGTCCAGGCGCAGCGGCGGGGTTTCGTCGAGCGTCTGCGCCGACAACTGGGTCGGCGGCAGCGCGAACGCGCCGGGCCGATCGTAGGCGGCATAGGCGACGCGTTCGCCGATCTGCATCGGCGCGCGCCAATCGGGATGGCCGGAAAAGGACATGGCTCAGACCGCGGTCACGAACAGCACGCCCGCATCGTCGCGGCGCCACGGCGTCGTCGGCGCTTTCTGGCCGGACTTGTACACCACCGTCTGGCGGTATTCGTAGAAGCCCTCGCTGTCCTTGCGCAACAGGATGTCCATCAACGGCACCGGCACTTCGATGTCGACGCTCTGATTGTTCTCGCCCAGCACCACCCGGCGGTTGCCGCGGAACTCGACGATGATGTTGAGAATCGGGCCGCCGGACGAACCGGTGGCGATGTTCTCCAGCACCTCCGGCGCGGTCATCACGGTGACGGCGCGGAAGGTTTCCTGATCGATGGTGTCGTCCAGGGTGTATTTGAGGATCGCCTCGCCGTCGGGGATGCTGCGCACCGAGGCGGTGTTGAAGATCGCATCGGCCGGCGCGCTGCCGCTGAGCGCATCGGTGGGCTGCACGGTGAATTGCAGGCTTTGCTCAGGCTCGACCTCGACCGGCTGGCTCAGGTCGAGACCTTCGATGCGGCCGACCACCAATCCTTCGCCGCGGGTGATCCAGGTCGGCAGCTGAGTGATGCGCAGCTTGCTCTCGGTCGCATTGAGCAGCTTGACCGCGACCGCGCCGGTCTGCGGATCGGGCGTCTCGATCGACTGGAACAATTCGCCTTCCATGTCGGCGAAGTTGAGCTTGACCGGCACCATCACGTTCTCGTTGATGCCGGTGGTCACCACCACGCTGCCCTGCAGCAGGTTGGAATTGGACGCGGCCATCAGCACGCCGAACACGTCCTGGAAATCCTTGAACTCGAAGCGCTCGTTGACGGTGAAGCCGTTGTCCCAGTCGATCGTCGCGGCCACGGTTTCCGAACGCACCGCGCCGTTGCGCAGCACCGCCATCTGCAGGCTCGACTTGGCGCGCAGCAGGCGCAGTTCGAATTCGCGATTGGGATTGGCCGCGCTCGCCGGCACCTTGTCGGCGAGTTCGCGGCGCGCGGCGAGCAGACGTTCGCCGTCGGTGACCGGACGCACTTCGCAGGTCAGGTCGACCATCACCTGCTCGGCGGTGTCGCCCTGATCGACCTGGAACACCAGCGACGGCGCATGCGGCGCTTCGCTGCGGCGCGCGAGCTTGAACGCGTCGGGCAGGTAGAAGATCCGCGCCGGATCGTTCAAGTCCTGGAAATAGGCGTGGCTGCGGCCGCTGCCGGCCGGATAGCGCAACGCGTGCACGACCCAGCGGCTGGCCTGCGGTCCGTTGGCGCTGCCGGCCGGATACAGATACGGATGCAGCTGCGGTTCGAAGAACAACGCGACCGCCCAGTCCTGCACCTGGTTGGAGATTTCGTAACGCGTTTCCGGCGCGGGCGGCGGCGGCACGTCGTCGGGCATCGGCTCGGGCTGGACGATGATCGGGGTGCCGTCGAAACGGCGCGCCTTGATCGTCGAGATCGGAATGCGCGGCGAGATCGGCGGCGGCTTGATGCCTCCCGCGCGCATCGGTGCGATGCGCATCGGCTCAAGCGAGGCCGACATCTTGGCGGTGATGCCCGGATCGAGCGTCGCCGCCGGCTTCGCCACCATGCTCGCGTCGACCACCGCCGCGCGCGACATCAGCTGCGCGCTTTCCAGCGGCGCGCGCGCCAGCTGCATCTGGCCCTTGACCATCATCAGCTGGCGCTTGGGCACGTCGGGCGAGGTCCCCGCCGGCAGCGGCACCGCGACGGTGAAGCCGCGCGACAACACCAGCTTGCATTGCGCGTCGTTGCTCATGAACGCGCGCAGCAGGCCGTCGCGATCGGCCAGGCTCAGCTGCAGCATCACCACGCAGCCGGTCGCGTCCTTCTGCACTTCGCCGGCCGGCAGGCGTTGTTCGATCGCGGTGCCGGGCACGCGATAGGTCACCGATGCGCCGCGGGTGACTTCGAGCATCTGCGCGGTGCGCGCGGCATCGGCGATCTCCGGCGCGGGATAGGTTTCCAGCCCCAGGCTCACCGCCCACAGGCCGTTCTGGCCTTCGGCGACGGTGACTTCGTAGCGGCCGTTGGCGTTGCGCAGGCGATAGCGCGGCAGCCAGTAGCGTTGCTGCGGGTTGTTCGGACTTTCATACAGGCAACGATCGTCCGGCGTCTGGGTCGGGCTGATCGGATGCTGCGATTCGCCGCGGCCGAAACCGCCGCCGCTCTTGATCGGAAACAGGTCCGGACGCAGATCGTTCAAGCGCGGGCGCAGGGTGCGGCCTTCCAGTTGCGCGACGATCGCCGGCTGCGCGCGCAGGATCGCCGGATTGACCCGCACCGCGCCGGGAATGAACGGCGGCGCCACGCGCACGGCCGGCGCGGGCGCGGCGACAGGCGGCGCAGCGGCCGGCGGCGGAGCGACCGGCGGGGCGACCACCAGGGCCGGCGCGACCGGCGCCGGCACCACGATCCCGCCGGGCAGCTTGATCGGCTGCGCGGCCGGCGCCGGACGGATGCCGGCGAGGACCTGGTTGATATTGAGCAGTCGACCCAGCGGCATGCGTTTCTCCTTGAAAGTTCAGCGCGGCGCGCTGTTCGGCCGAACGCAGCAGCGCCCGGTCCGGTCCTTGATGTCGATCGATGCGCTGTCCGCGCCGATCACCCCCGAGTAAACGAGCGTGCAACGCGGGGCAGGACATTTCAGGAATGAAACGTTTTTGCTCGCCGGGCCGGGGGAGCACCGGGGCGAGGCCGCGGGCGCGAGTGCTCGGTGCAAGGGCCGATTCGCTTTGGACGCCGGTCGCGTCGCGTCGGACGGCGGGTTCAGCGGCGGATCAATGCGGGATCATGGCGGGATCAGTGCGGAATCAGCGCGCGCGAAATTCGCCGGAGCTCAGCCACGCCAGCGTCGCCGCGAGCATCGGATGTAAGCGCCGCGATTGTCACGCAGCGCCGTCCTGTCGATACGGGGCGACGCTCTGCCGACCTTGGCGGTGCCGGCTACAACCCGATCAACGGATTCGACCGCACCCACTAGTGCGAGTGCGCACCCCACGGCCCAACGACGACCCGACCGATCGAACCGCGGCGGCGTAATGGGGCTGATGAACGGCCTTTCGGCGACGCGGCTTTTTCGCGGCGAGAATCCGCGACCATCGCGACAGCGCCATGCGACAGACACGATGCTGATCGCCGATGAGGCAGAGCGTCGTCTCAGCTCTTATCCACCAAGTCTTGAATATACGCATCCAAGTCGATCTGTCCGCGAACCGGCTCGCCCGGAATCGGATAATCCTCATCCAACGTAACCGCGGTCATGTCGGCATACGACTTCGCCGCCGCCTCGGAAAAACCGAGCGTCCGATAGGTCGCCACCCATTGCGCGCGCGGTACCACTTCCACTTCGACCTCGCGACCCAGCGCCCGCGCGAACGCGTCGGCCACATCGGCGGGCGAATACGGCCGCGGGCCTTCGACGTGATGCATGCCGGTGTTCTCGACCGGCTCGGTGATCAGGTCGGCCGCGACGCGGCCCAGATCGCGCGGCGCCACCATCGGCAGGCGGAAGTCGGCCGGATAGAAGCTGAGCACCTTGCCGTGTTCGCGCGCGCTGCTCAGCGATTCGTCCCAATTGCTCATGTAGTACGCGGCGCGGATGACGCTGAAAGGAATCGGCTGCGCGCGCAAGGCCTGTTCCATGGCGTACAGGATGCCCAGGTCGCCGCTGCGGTCGCGGTCCTGCGCGCCGTAGGTGGATTCGGCGACGATCTTCTCCAGGCCCGAGCCTTCGAGCGCGGCGAGGATGGCGCGCAGGTTGGCTTTCTCGACCGCATCGGTGTCGGTGGCCGGGGCGGCGGGCGGATTCAGCAGGAACAGGCGGCGGCCACGCCGCAGCAATCGCCGCAGTGCGTCGACGTCGTGCACGTCGACGAGCGCGAACTGCGCGCCCTTGCGCTCCCAGGCCTGCCGCACCGACGCGTTGCGCGACACCACCGTGACCGCTTCGCCGCGTTCGAGCAAGGTCTCGGCCAAGGCCGAACCGACGTGTCCGGTGCCGCCGAGGATGATGTGCATCGTGGCTCTCCATCACGGGTGATGACGCAGCCTAGCCGGGCGCGCGTAAGCGTCGGGCAATACTCGCGTGAAGGGAATGTAGGGTCGTGCAGCGAATACTCAGCTGCATGCGCGATCGATGCGTCGCATCGCGCGAGGATGGAGATGGTGAAGGCTGATTCCGAAGCGCGCGGCCGCGTCAGCCGAAGCGGTCATACCAACGTGTAATCCGAACACGTTATCTGAAAGGCTCGCGCCTAGACTTTCTTCGCCCGGTGAATCATCGCCCCGAGCGGCGGCATCACGAAGTCGTTGCGGATCGGCCCGGTCAGTTGTTCGAGCTGATCCGACAAGGCTTCCTGGATCGAACGCAGGCTGCCGCGGCTGATGCCGAGTTCCTGCACGAACAGACTCGGCATGTCTTCGACCACCGAGGGCAGATAGGCCGCGTCCTTGATGCCGATGCGGTTCAACAGCCGGACCAGCTCCGGAGGCGCGTGCAACACCTCGTCGACAACCCTGACCCCAAGGTCGTCGGAGGTGGTGTGCAGCAGGCTGTCGCTGACGATCTTCATGCGGCCTATCCTACCTCCGAGGCGGATGACAAGCTGAACCGGCTTCTAGAGCGCAGCGTACTCCAACAGATAGCGGTCGACATAGCTCGCCGAGACCTGGCCGTAACCCGGCTCCGGTCCGTGGACCCCAGGCGCGGGCAGGTTGGCGCCCCAGCGCTCGGACCAGCTGTTGCGCAGGATGAAATAGCCGCCGGCCGGTTCGTCCGGATCGGCCGCGAACCCGGTCAGACAGACCGCGTGCGCGCCGTCCATGACCGCGGTCGGCGGCGGGTCCAGCACCTGCCCCAGGTTGACCGCGATCGCGGCATCCCAATTGCTGCGGCCGCGGCCCATCGGATCGACGAACACCGGCAGGCTGACCGCCACCGCGCGTCCCTGCCGCAACAGATCGAGGATCGGGACGGCGGCGGCGACCGGCGCATCGACATGCACGCCGGCATCGACCGCGCGGGCCAGCGCATCCTGCAGCACCGCCGCGGACGGCCGCTCGGGACCGCCGTGGCTGATGTTGTCCGGGTCGAGCCGCTGTTCGTATTCCCACAGCGCTTCCTCGGCGATGCCGTGCGAGGCCAGCACCGCCAGCGCGAATTGCAGCCAGGTGCCATCCTGGTCCGGCAAGCCGTCGTCGCCGTGGGTCTTGATCGCCCAGTACAGGAACTGCTCGGACAGATCGATGCGCTCGCCGCGCCGGCAGCGCTCCAACTCAACCAAAGCCGCGACCGCGAACGCGACGCAGGTACCGCGATTGCCCTGATAACGCACCGGCCACGGCAGACCGGCACGCACATCCAGCGACACGGTCTGACCGACCCGCGGATACGCGGCGCCCGGCGTCGCGGTGGCGTCGCTGTCGAGCGGCACCGCGTGGCCGATCTGCCACGGCGAATTCGCCGGCGGCCGCGCGCCGCGCCGGAAGCGGCCGTCGTCGCGCCGCGGCTCCAGTTCGATCGCGGCCATCGCGGCGTTCATTTGCTTATAGGCCCCGCCGAACGAACGGCTGAGGGCGAAGCTGACCCGCGGCGCGTCGACCAGACCGTTCGCCGCCAGTCCGGGGAAATCGCGCAGCAGGCTGAGCACGCGCCCGGTGTCGCGCGCGCCGGACTGTTCCAGGGTCGCCAGGCTGCGTCCGTCGATCCCTTGTTCCTGCAACGCGGCGAGCACACCGGTGTAGGTGCGCGATCGCAGCAGGGTCGATTCAAATTCCATTTCGTACTCCTTCCTTGGCGACTCGAACGAACAGGCGATGGCGCCAGCGACGCGAACGCGCGCGGCGGCGATGACGGACGATGCAGTTTCGGCCGGCCCGATCGCACACGCCGACATTCGAAACGGTTGAGCGATCACGCCGGGCAGTCGCCGACGCCGCGGTCGCGGCGTAGTCCATGCATGCATCGCTGGCGGGATTTTTGCAGAAACGGCCAGGAAAAAGCCGCCACGCTGGTCGCAGCGAGCGCAATCCGCGATGGGCGTCACCTATGCGGCGGGTCGCGAGGCGAATCGCCGCCTGAACGACCGCCTTCGCCATCTGTCATTGATCGATCGATCGGATGTGGCCGACGTCGGCCGCCGGTGGTCCATCGGCGGCCTGATCGATCTAGCGAAACCTCAATCGCGCGCGATCTTTGCGAGGTAGGCGCAGAACATGTCCGCCATCGCGTCCGAATAGATCTTGATTTGCGCGGCCGTCGGCGCGGTGGTCGAGAATTGCTTGCCGACCGTGCTCAGCGTCGTGGCGATCAGATCGCCGGCGAGCTTGCGCTTCGCCGCCGACGCATCGGGCAAGACCTCGCGCATGAATGTCTGAAAGGTCTGTTTTCCGGATGCGCGCGCCGCCTGCGCTTCGGGCGCGTCGCGATACAGCGGCGCGGCGTCGTTGAGCGCGCCGCGCATCTGTGCCTCGTCGCATTCCGATCGGATGAAGGCATGCACCAGCATGCGCAATCGCAACAGCGGCGCGTGTTCGGCATCCTCGAGAATCGCCCGCAACAGATCGCCGGTCTGCTTCCACTCGTCCGATTGCAGGCGGAACAGGATCGCAGCCTTGTTGGGGAAGTATTGATACAGCGAACCGATGCTCACACCGGCCCGCTCGGCGACCCGCGCGGTGGTGAAACGGGCGGCACCCTCCTCGGCCAAAACGCGAGTGGCCGCTTCGAGCACCGCCGCCACCAACCCCTCCGAGCGGCTCTGTTTCGGCTGTTTTCGCGAGGAAATCCTGGGAGTCGATCGGTCGGTCATGGCGCTCGGATGGTGGTGAGGAAATGCGAATAGTGAATGCGAGGGATCACTCGTATTCTATCGACACGACGAATTAGTCGCATTTTTCAACGCGCGCCGCAAGGCGCTCAGCCACGATCCGAGAATCTCATGAGTACATTGACCGCTTCCCCTCTGGCGCCCTTGCTGGCGCGTTTGTTCGACCAGGCCGACGCCGTGACGAGCCCGGCCTTCAGCGGCATTTCGCGCGACGAACGCGAACGCCTGATGCGCAGCAAGACCGAATACCTGGACTTGTACGGACGCCTGAAGGACCTGTGGCTTCCGGTCTCGCGCGAAACCGGCGCCTTGCTGTACATGCTCGCGCGCGGCACCCGCGCAAAAAGCATCGTCGAGTTCGGCACTTCGTTCGGCATCTCGACCCTGCACCTCGCCGCCGCGCTGCGCGACAACGGCGGCGGGCGCGTGATCACCAGCGAATTCGAGCCGTCCAAGGTCGCCAAGGCGCGCGAGCATTTCGACGCCAGCGGACTGGGCGACCTGATCGAGATTCGCGCGGGCGATGCGCTGCAGACGCTGAGCGCCGATCTGCCGCCGTCGGTCGACTTGCTGTTGCTCGATGGCGCCAAGTCCCTGTACTCGGACATCCTCGACCTGCTCGAACCGCATCTCGCGCCGGGCGCGATGATCGTCGCCGACAACGCCGACTATTGCCCGGACTATCTGCAGCGCGTGCGCGCGCCGGGCAGCGGCTATCTGTCGGTTCCGTTCGCCGACGACGTCGAACTGTCGATGCGCCTGGGCTGATTCATTCCCGTACGGAGATCGCACATGCACGTATTCGTAACCGGAGCCACCGGCTGGGTCGGCTCGGCGGTGGTCGATGAACTGATCGGCGCCGGTCATCAAGTCACCGGCCTGGTCCGCGGCGAAGACAAGGTCGCGGCGCTCGCGGCGAACGGCGTGAGCGTCGTTCGCGGCAACCTCGCCGAGCTCGATATTTTGCGACGCGCCGCCGCGAACGCGGATGCCGTCGTGCACACCGCGTTCGAGCACGACTTCTCCCGCTTCGCGGAAAACTGCGAACAGGATCGGCGCGTGATCGAAGCCTTGGGCGCCTCGCTGCAAGGCTCCGCGCGACCGTTGCTGGTGACTTCGGGCTTGCTGGGGCTCGCCCCTGGCGCGCGCGAAACCGACCTGCCGAACTCGGGCTCGCCGAGAAAATCGGAGAGCGCCGCGCGCGCACTGGCCGAACAAGGCGTGCGCGCCGCGACGGTGCGCCTCGCTCCCTCGGTGCATGGCCTCGGCGATCACGGCTTCATTCCGATTCTGGTCCGTCTGGCGAAGCAGACCGGCGTATCGGCTTATCTCGGCGAAGGCGGCAACCACTGGTCCGGCGTGTATCGCCGCGATGCGGCGCGCGTCTACCGCCTGGCGCTCGAGCGCGGCGTGACCTCGCCGGTCTACCACGCCGTCGCCGACGAAGCCGTCGCGTTCAAGGCGGTCGCGGAAACGATCGGCAAGCGCCTGGGCGTTCCCGTCGAGTCGCGCGACCGCGAACACTTCGGCTGGTTCGCGATGATGGCCGGCGCGGACATGTCGGTATCCAGCGCTTGCACGCGCGAATTGCTGGATTGGACGCCGCAAGGGCCTGGTCTGCTGGCCGATATCGATCAGCCGGGCTATTACGCCGGCTGATCGCTGAGGAAAAAGAGCCGCGCTCGCAAGCGGCTGTGCGTTTGCCTCGGCGATACGCAAACGAAAGGGCTCCGAAGAGCCCTTTCGTCATGAGCGCTATGTCGAGCCCGCAAGAAGCGAGCCGACGTGTCGAACGCCCTCGGTGCGGGTCCCCCACCCGCGCCGAGGTGCTGGCCGCACTATCGGTCAGCTCGAAGCGCCGATAGCCGCCGCCAGCGGCCGCGTCATTCCACCGTAACCGCCTTGGCCAGATTGCGCGGCTTGTCGACATCGGTGCCACGCGCCAACGCCGCGTGATACGCCAGCAACTGCACCGGGATCGCATGCACCACCGGCGACAGCACGCCGACGTGGCGCGGGGTGCGGATCACGTGCACCGCCTCGGATTCGCCGAAGTGGCTGTCGAGGTCGGCGAACACGAACATCTCGCCGCCGCGCGCGCGCACTTCCTGGATGTTGGACTTGACCTTCTCCAACAGGCTGTCCTTCGGCGCGATCACCACCACCGGCATGGCCGCGTCGACCAGCGCCAGCGGGCCGTGCTTGAGCTCGCCGGCCGGATAGGCTTCGGCGTGGATGTAGGAGATTTCCTTGAGCTTGAGCGCGCCTTCCAGCGCGATCGGGTAATGCACGCCGCGGCCTAGGAACAGCGCGTGCTGCTTGGGCGCGAAGCGATCGGCCCAGCCGATGATCTGCGGTTCCAGGTTCAAGGCGTGCTGCACGCTGCCGGGCAGGTGGCGCAGCGCGTCGATGAATTCGGCTTCCTTTTCCGGCGACAGCTTGCCGTGCAGCTTGGCCAGGGTCGCGGTCAGGGTGAACAGCGCCACCAACTGGGTGGTGAAGGCCTTGGTCGAGGCCACGCCGATCTCGGCGCCGGCGCGGGTGTAATAGACCAGCTGGCTCGCGCGCGGGATCGCGCTCTCGGGCACGTTGCAGATCGACAGGGTCTTGTCGTGGCCGAGCGACTTGGCGTACTTCAGCGCCTCCATCGTGTCGAGGGTTTCGCCGGATTGCGAAATCGTCACGATCAACTGCTTCGGGTTCGCGACCGCGGCGCGGTAGCGGTATTCGCTGGCGATCTCGACCTGGCACGGCAGGCCGGCGATGGCTTCGATCCAGTAACGCGCGGTCAGGCCGGCGTAGTAGCTGGTGCCGCAGGCCAGGATCTGCACGCCCTCGATGCCGGCGAACACCGCTTCGGCCTTATCGCCGAACAGCGAGGCCGAGAACGCGCCGTTGTCCATCACCGCTTCGATGGTGTCGGCGATCGCGCGCGGCTGTTCGTGGATTTCCTTCTGCATGAAGTGGCGGTACGGGCCGAGCTCCAGCGACGCCAGCGACACGTCCGAGACGTGGACTTCGCGGCTGATCGGCTTGCCGTGCTGGTCGAACACGCGCACTTGCTCGCGGGTGACCTCGGCGGTGTCGCCTTCTTCCAGGAAGATCACCCGCCGGGTGGCCTGCAGAATCGCCGACACGTCGCTGGCGACGAAGTTTTCGCCCTCGCCCAGGCCGACCAGCAGCGGACAGCCCATGCGCGCGGCGATCAGGCGGTTGGGTTCGTTGCGGCTGACCACGGCGATCGCATACGCGCCGACCAGTTCGCGCACCGCGGCCTGCACCGCGGCCAGCAGATCCAGGCCCTGCTTTTGATGGTGATGGATCAGGTGGGCGATGACTTCGGTATCGGTCTGCGATTCGAACGCGTAGCCGGCCGCGCGCAGGCGTTCGCGCTGCTCTTCGTGATTTTCGATGATGCCGTTGTGGACCACCGCCAGTTCGCCGAAGCTGATGTGCGGATGCGCATTGGCCTCGGTGACGCCGCCGTGGGTGGCCCAGCGGGTGTGACCGATGCCCACCTGTGCGCGGAAGCCTTCGGCCTGCGCGGCGCCCTCCATTTCGCTGACCCGTCCGGTGCGGCGCACGCGGCGCAGTTGCGCGCCGTCGAACACGGCGATGCCGGCCGAGTCGTAGCCGCGATATTCCAGGCGCTTGAGGCCATCGATCAGGACCGGTACCACATCGCGATCCGCGATCGCTCCGACGATTCCGCACATGCTGGGGCTGCTCCTACAGGGGGGGAACCCCAATTCTATCCGGGCACGGTTACCGGCACGTCCGGCGGACACTCTGTCCGTCCGGACGGACACGCGGACGGCGGTGTCCGCCCATATAAATCAACAAGTTAAAGTTGGCACGGGTTGTGCTTGGGTATAGGCAAGCACCTACCGCCGAGCCGACCCGACATGAGCATCCGCGACACCGCCGCCCAGGACCACCGCGTCGCCGACGCCACCGTGCAGAGCCGTCATCGCCGGCGCTGGGTGCTCGGCGCCGGCGCCGGCGTGATCGCTCTGGGCGCGGGCGCGTGGCTGCTGTCGGGCTGGAGCGCCGGCAGCCAGTCGATCGGCGCCGACCGCCTGCGCATCGCTCAGGTCACCCGCGGCGATCTGGTCCGCGACATCGCCGCCGACGGCCGGGTGATCGCCGCCAACAGCCCGATCCTGTACGCCATCGCCGGCGGTTCGGTCGACCTGAAGGTCGTCGCCGGCGACGTGGTCAAGAAGGGCCAGGTGCTGGCCGAGATCGACAGCCCCGAGCTGCGCAGCAAGCTCGCCCAGGAACAGGCCACCCTGGCCAGCCTGGAAGCCGAGGCCAGCCGCGCCGAACTCGACGGCGAACTGGCGCGCTCCACCGCGCGCAAGGAACTCGATCAGGCGCAGATCGAACGCGTCGCCGCGCAGCGCGACCTGGAACGCTATCAGCGCGCCTTCGAGGGCGGCGCGATGGCCCAGGTCGACGTGGCCAAGGCGCAGGACGAATTGAAGAAGGCCGACATCGGCCTGACCCAGGCGCGCGGCGACATCGATCGCCAGGACCGCAGCGCCAACCTGGACACCCGCAACAAACGCCTGCTCGCCGATCGCCAGCGCGCGATCGCGACCGAAGCGCAGCGTCAGGTCGAAGCGCTGACCCTGCGCGCGCCGTTCGACGGCCAGGTCGGCCAGGTCCAGGTCGCGCAGCGCGCCAACGTCGCGATCAACGATCCGGTGCTGAGCGTGGTCGACCTGGGCGTGTTCGAAGTCGAGATCAAGGTGCCCGAAAGCTTCGCCCGCGATCTGGCCATCGGCATCCCGGCGCAGATCACCAGCGGCAACGGCCAGCCGTTCGCGGCGCAGATTTCCGCGGTGTCGCCGGAAGTGGTCGGCGGCGAAGTGGTCAGCCGCCTGCGCTTCAAGGACAAGCAGCCGCCGGGCCTGCGCCAGAGCCAGCGCCTGAGCGCGCGGATCGTGCTCGACACCCGCCGCAACGCGCTGATGGTCGAGCGCGGCCCGTTCCTGGAACAGTCCGGCGGCACCAGCGCCTATGTCGTCGTCAACGGCATCGCCACCCGGCGCGCGATCCGCACCGGGGTGAGCAGCCTGAGCAACGTGGAAATCCTCGAAGGTCTGCAGCCGGGAGACCGCATCGTCGTCTCCGGCAGCGACCAGTTCGCCAACGCCGAAACCGTCCGTATCTCTGGAGAATGATCATGAACGCAGCCAACCACAGCACCGACACCCGCAGCGACCGCAACGACGCCTTCAACCCGCAGTGGAGCTCCCAGGAACTGGCCGACGCGGTGCCGCTGCGCCTGCACCAGCTGATCGATTTCGATCAGGTCCGCGACGCTGGGGACGCGCGCAGCGCCAACGCCGAAACGGTTACGCGGCGCGCGCCGCGGATCCAACGTTATCTGGCGGCGTGTGCGCTGCCTATGTTCGTGGTGCGTTGAGGGGTGCGGTATCGCATTGCTCTACGGCTCTTGCTTTAGCTCGTCATTCCCGCGAAGGCGGGCTCCGCTTTACTTCGGCGTAGCCGAACATCCAGGGCTTCATCGCGACATGACTCTGAAGTCTCTGGATTCCCGCCTTCGCGGGAATGACGAGCAAAAGCCGAGCAGCACCTCGCACGACCCGAACACCACATCCGACAACGAACCAAGCAAGGAACCCACCCTCATGCTCGACATGCGCCAGGTCACCAAGGTCTACCGCACCGAACTCGTCGAAACCCATGCGCTGCGCTCGCTGGACCTGCATGTGCGCGACGGCGAATTCGTGGCGGTGACCGGGCCTTCGGGTTCGGGCAAGACCACCTTCCTCAACATCGCCGGCCTGCTGGAAACCTTCACCGGCGGCGAGTACAAGCTCGACGGCGAGGACGTGCGCGGGCTATCCGACGATGCGCGCTCGCGCCTGCGCAACCAGAAGATCGGCTTCATCTTCCAAAGCTTCAACCTGATTCCCGACCTCAACCTGTTCGACAACTGCGACGTGCCGCTGCGCTACCGGCGCATGCCGGCGGCCGAGCGCAAGCAGCGCATCGAGCAGGCATTGACTCAGGTCGGCCTGGGTTCGCGCATGAAGCATTACCCGGCCGAATTGTCCGGCGGCCAGCAGCAGCGCGCGGCGATCGCGCGTGCCTTGGCCGGCAGCCCGCGCCTGCTGCTCGCCGACGAACCGACCGGCAACCTCGACTCGCAGATGGCGCGCGGAGTGATGGAACTGCTGGAAGAGATCAACGCCGCCGGCACCACCATCATCATGGTCACCCACGACCCGGAACTGGCCGCGCGCGCTCAGCGCAACGTGCACATCGTCGACGGCATGGCCACCGACCTGACCGCCGAGCCCAGCCTGATCCGCGCGCCCACGCCGATGAGCAGCACGATGGACCACGCGACCGACGACGCGGCGCCCGCCGGCGCCGTCGACACCACCCACGCCTGAGGTCGCGGCCATGTCCGGCAACAGCCAGTTCGCTTATTACTTCCAGCTCGCCTTGCGCAGCTTCAAGCGCAACATCGTGCTGACCGCGCTGATGGTGCTCGCCATCGCGCTCGGCATCGGCGCGGCGATGACCACCCTGACCGTGTTCTACGTGCTCTCCGGCGATCCGCTGCCGGGCAAGAGCCATCAGTTGTTCCATCCGCGCCTGGATCCGCGCGCGATGAACGGTTACAGCCCCGGCGACGAACCGCAGGACGACATGAGCCGTTTCGACGCCGAAACGCTGTTGCGCGAAGCGCGCGGCGACCGCCAGGCGATGATGTCGTCGGGCAACATCGCGATCGAACCGCGCCGCGACAATCTGCCGGCGTTCCGCCAGGACTCGCGCCTGACCTCGGCCGACTTCTTCCCGATGTTCCAGGTGCCGTTCAAGTACGGCTCGGCCTGGAGCCGCGAGGACGACGCGCGCCGCGCGCGGGTGGCGGTGATCGGCACCAAGCTCAACGATCGTCTGTTCGGCGGCGGCAACAGCGTGGGTAAATCGATCTGGCTGGATCAGGCCGAGTTCCGCGTCGTCGGCGTGATCGAGAACTGGCACCCGCAGCCGAATTTCTACGACCTCAGCAGCGGCGACCGCGGTTTCGGCGGACCGGAGGAATTGTTCGTGCCGTTCACCACCTCGCGCGACGTGCGCATGAATCCGCAGGGCAGCATCGACTGCTGGGGCAACGACAACGTCGACGACGAAGGCAACCGCAGCGTCAACGCCAAGTGTTCCTGGCTGCAGTACTGGGTCGAACTGGGCACGCCGGAAAAAGTCGCTGCGTACAAGCAGTACCTGGAGAATTACAGCGCCCAGCAGCGCGCCGCCGGCCGCTTCGAACGCCCGACCGCGCCCAAGCTCGACAACGTGATGCAGTGGCTGGACTTCAAGCGCGCGGTGCCCGGCGACGTGCGCCTGCAGGTGTGGCTGGCGTTCGGCTTCCTGCTGGTGTGCCTGCTCAACACGGTCGGCCTGCTGTTGGCCAAGTTCCTGCGCCGCTCGGGCGAAATCGGCGTGCGCCGCGCGCTCGGCGCGACCCGCCGCGCGATCTTCGCCCAGTGTCTGGTCGAAGCCGGCACGATCGGCCTGGCCGGCGGTCTGCTGGGCCTGGTGCTCGCCCAGCTCGGCCTGTGGGCGGTGCGCCAGCAACCGGTCAGCTACGCCGCGCTGGCCCGTCTGGACCCGACCATGCTGTTCACCACCTTCGCCCTGGCCGTCGTCGCCAGCGTACTGGCCGGGCTGTTGCCCGCCTGGCGCGCGTGTCAGGTCACGCCCGCCATCCAGCTCAAGAGCCAGTGAGGCCACGCATGGACATCCGCCCCATCCTCACCACGTTGCGCCGGCACAAGACCGCCGCCGCCCTGATCGTGTTCGAAGTCGCGCTGACCTGCGCGATCATCTGCAACGCCGTGTTCCTGATCAGCAACCGCATCGACCGCCTGCAGCGTCCCAGCGGACTGGCGGAGCAGGAAATCGTCCGCATCGCCGTCCGCAGCATCAACAAGAGCGGCGACGCACAGGCGCTGACCCGATCGGATCTGGCCACCTTGCGGGCGATTCCGGGCGTGATATCGGCCACCATCACCAATCAGATTCCCTATGGCGACTCGGCCTGGAACTCCTCGGTGCGGCTCGATCCCGACCAGAGAATCCCCACCGCGAACACCGGCAACTACTACGCGACCTCGCAGTTCATGAAATCGCTGGGATTGAAGCTGGTCGCGGGCCGCGAATTCACCGATGACGAAATACTTTCGTGGGCGGTGGTGAACGCGCCCGGCTACGAAGCGAGCCTGCCCTCGGCGATCATCACCCGCGCGCTCGGCGAGAAATTGTTTCCGGGACAACAGGCGGTCGGAAAGACCTTCTATATGTGGGGGGACAAACCGACCCGCGTCGTGGGCGTGGTCGAACATCTGCTGCGTCCCAACGACCTGCTGTTCGGAGCGGCCGCTTCCGACTACTCGGTGATCGTTCCGCTGGAGGTGGACTACAACTTCGGCGTCTACGTCATCCGCACCGCTCCGGAGCGGCGCGACGAAGTCATCAAGGCCGCCGGCGAGGCGTTGATCAAGAATGGACCGGCCCGGATATTGAGCGAGAGCAACGACACGCTCGAAGCCATGAGCAAGAAGTTCTATCAGACCGACACCTCGATGATCTGGCTGCTCAGCGCGGTCTGCATCGCCCTGTTGATCGTCACCGCGCTCGGCATCATCGGCCTGGCCAGTTTCTGGGTGCAGCAGCGCACCCGCCAGATCGGCGTGCGCCGCGCATTGGGCGCGACCCGCGGCCAGATCCTGCGCTACTTCCAGACCGAGAACTTCCTGCTGACCAGCATCGGCATCGTGCTCGGCATGGCGATGGCGTTCGCGATCAACCTGGCGCTGATGAAGTATTACGAGCTGCCGCGCCTGCCCGCGCTGTACCTGCCGCTGGGCGCGCTGTGCCTGTGGCTGCTGGGCCAGGTGGCGGTGTACGGCCCGGCCAAGCGCGCGGCGATGGTGCCGCCGGCGCTGGCGACGCGATCGGCCTGAGCGCAGGCGCCGCGCATTACCGACGTCACCCCTCGCTACTCGCAAATGTCAGCTGCCCGCGAGGGGTGACTCAGGCAAGCTGCGGCACCGATGCCGCGCTCGCCCCATCCAACACCTCACCCTCCGTCCGGCCTCGCGCCGGGCGGGATCGGGACGACACGCCCGCGTTTCGCCTCAACATCACACGGAGTCCCCACATGAGCCCTTCGTCCTCGCATCGAATTTCGCATCGTTCGCTGTCGCGCAGCGCGCTGTCGACGCTGTTGTCCGCCGCGCTGTTCGGCGCCGCGCTGCTGCCGGTCGCGCAGGCCGCGACCGCCGACGCGGACGCCGCCATCGCCGACGCCGCGCAGGCCAGCGATGTCGCCGCGCGCCTGCAGGCCTTCAACGCGCTGATCGACGAGCAGTGGGAAGGCCTGATGCGCGAGCAGCCCGAACAGGCCAGCTTCTTCGGCGACTACCGCTACAACGCCGCCTGGGGCGATTTCTCGCTGGCCGGCGCGGCCAAGCACAATCGCGACACCAAGGAATTGCTCGCGCGCTTCAAGGCCGTCGACACCACAGGTTTCGCCGAAAGCGACCTGCTCAATCACCGGTTGATGCTGCTGTGGCTCGAGGACGACCTGCGCGGCTACGCGCTCAAGTTCCATGAAATGCCGCTGGACCAGTTCAACGGCACCCATCTGTTCCTGACCATCATGGTCAAGTCGTTCCCGTTCAACGACACCCAGCAATACGACGACTACCTCAAGCGCCTGCACGAAATCCCGCGCATCCTGCGGCAGGTCACCGAGGTCGCCCGCCAGGGCGCCAAGGACGGGCTGATGCAGCCGTCGTACCTGCTGGAAAAGGTCGCCGCGCAATGCAACGGCATCGCCGACAGCGTCGGCGAAGACAATGTGTTTGCCGCCTCGCTGAAGAAATTCCCCGACAGCGTGCCTGCGGCCGAGCGCGAGCGCCTGCGCAAGCAGATCCTCGCCGCGGTCAATGACGAAGTGCGTCCGGCCTATCGGCAACTGGCCGAGTTCGTCAGCAAGGAATACGCGCCGAAGGGCCGCAAGGACTACGGCGTGTGGTCGGTGCCCAACGGCGAGGCGCTGTACCGGTTCTCGATCGAGCAGTTCACCTCGCTGGACGTGGCGCCCGAGCAGATCCACCAGCTCGGCCTGAGCGAAGTGGCGCGGATCGAAAAAGCCCAGACCGACATCGCCAAGCGCCTGGGCTACGCCGACCTCAAGAGCATGCGCAGCGCGGTCGCCGCCGATCCCAAGCGCCACGCCAGCTCGCGCGAGCAGATCCTGCAGTTGTACCGCGATTATCTGGCGCAGATGGACAAGCGCCTGCCCGAGCTGTTCGGCAAGCTGCCGACCACCCAGGTGCAGGTGCAGTCGGTCGAGGCCTGGCGCGAGAAGGAAGCCTCGGCCGCGCAGTACATGCCCGGCACGCCGGACGGCAAGCGCCCGGGCCTGATCACGGTCAACACCGGCGAACCGGAAAAGCGCCTGCTGACCCGGATCGAAGCGGTCGCTTATCACGAGGGCGTGCCCGGCCATCATCTGCAACTGTCGATCGCGCGCGATCTGCCGGCGCTGCCGAAATTTCGCACCTTGACCGGGCAAACCGCGTTCATGGAGGGCTGGGGTCTGTACTCGGAAGAACTGGGCAAGGAGATCGGTTTCTACCAGGATCCGTACAGCGATTTCGGCCGCCTGTCCGAGGAGCTGATCCGCGCCAATCGCCTGGTGCTCGACACCGGCGTGCATCACAAGCGCTGGACCCGCGAGCAGATGGTGCAGTGGATGCGCGATCACTCCGACATGGAGGAACCCACCATCCAGTCCGAGGCCGATCGCTACATCGCCTGGCCCGGCCAGGCGCTGGCCTACAAGATGGGACAGTTGAAGATCCGCGAACTGCGCGCGCGCGCCGAAGCCAGACTCGGCAAACAGTTCGACATCCGCGCGTTCCACGACCAGGTCCTCGGCGGCGGCGCATTGCCCTTGAAGGAACTGGAACTGCGCATCGATCGCTGGATCGCCTCGGTGTCGGCGCCGGCCGACAGCAAAAAATAACCGCAACGCTCCTCTCCCTCTCCCGCCCCACGGGAGAGGGCCGGGATGAGGGCCACGCCGCCCCACCGAACACGCGCCGCGCCAAGCAGCGCGTGCTCCACGCGTGGTCGCCGCTCCATGCCCTCGCTGGCATACTCACCGCACTCGGCCGCCGTCATCGCGGCTCACTCCACACGGAACCCAGATGCGCACGGTCCTGGTCATCGACGACAACCCGGCGGTCGGCACCGCGCTGGACCTGCTGTTCGGCTTGCGCGAGATCCAGGTGATCGCCGTGCAGTCGCCCGAGGCCGGGCTGGAGACGCTCGCGCGCGAAGACATCGGCCTGGTCCTGCAGGACATGAACTTCACCGCCGACACCACCTCCGGCGAAGAAGGCGTGGCGCTGTTCCGCGCGATCCGCGCGCGCCACCCGGACCTGCCGATCATCCTGCTGACCGCGTGGACCCACCTGGACATCGCCGTCGACCTGGCCAAGGCCGGCGCCGCCGATTACCTGGCCAAGCCCTGGGACGATCAGAAACTGCTGGCCAGCGTCGAGAACCTGCTCGAACTGGGCGCCAGCACGCGCGAAATCTCGCGCCTGCACGAGCAACGCCGCAAGCTGCATCGCGACCTGGAAGCGCGTTACGACCTGCGCGGGCTGGTGTTCGGTTCCGAACAACTCGCGCGCGTGGTCGAACTGGCCGGCCACGTCGCTCGCGCCGACGTGCCGGTGCTGATCACCGGCCCCAACGGCGCCGGCAAGGAAAAGATCGCCGAGATCGTGCAGGCCAACTCCTCGGTCAAGTCCGGCCCATTCGTGACCTTGAACTGCGGCGCGCTGCCGACCGAGCTGATCGAGGCCGAACTGTTCGGCGCCGACGCCGGCGCCTACACCGGCGCCAACAAGATGCGCGAAGGCAAGTTCGAGGCCGCCGACGGCGGCACCTTGTTTCTCGACGAAATCGGCAATCTGCCGCCGACCGGGCAGATGAAGCTGCTGCGGGTGCTGGAAACCGGGCGTTTCGAACGCCTGGGCTCCAACCGCGAACGCCAGGTCAAGGTGCGGGTGATCAGCGCGACCAACGCCGACCTGCCGGCGATGATCCGCGACGGCCGTTTTCGCGAGGATCTGTACTACCGGCTCAACACCATCCAGATCGACATTCCGCCGTTGGCCGAGCGCCGCGACGACGTGCTGCCGCTGGCCCGGTATTTCCTCCAGGACAATCCGCTCGCCGCCGGCAAGCGCCTGAGCGAGGACGCCGAGCGCGCGCTGTTGCATCACGCCTGGCCCGGCAACGTGCGCGAACTGCGCAACACCCTGCAGCGCGCGGCCCTGCTGGCGCGCGGCGACAGCATCGGCGTGGCCGACCTCGGCCTGCCCGCGGCGGCGGCGCAGCCGGCGATCGCGATCGGCGGCGACGAACTCGACCGCGCCACCATCGAAGCCGCGCTGGAACGCGCCGGCGGCGTCCTGGCCCAGGCCGCGAGCGAACTGGGCCTGTCACGTCAGGCGCTGTACCGACGTCTTGAAAGACTCGGCATCAAGCGCGACTGAGGACATGAGCATGCGCCGTCCCCCATTGAGTCTGGTATTCAGCGCGATCGCGATGGCCTACCTCGCGGTCGGCGCCGCGGCCACGCTGTGGCTGTCGCAATGGATCGGCAACCGCTGGCTGGTGCTGGCGATCGTGCTCGCGGTGCTGGCGCCGTTGCTGATCTATCACGTGCGGCGCGCGTTCGCGCCGATGAATTCGCTGTTCCGCGCCCTGGCCGGCTCGGTCGCCAGCTACCGCGACGGCGATTACTCGATCAGCTTCCACTGGGACGGCAAGGGCGATCTCGGCGAACTGGTCGCCAGCCACAACCGCCTGGGCGACACCCTGCGCGAGCAGCGTCTGAGCCTGGTCCAGCGCGAACTGCTGCTCGACACCATGGTCCAGAACACGCCGGTGGCGATGCTGCTGGTCGATCCCTCGCGCCGGATCGTTCACGGCAACCTCGCCGCGCGCAAGGCGCTGGGCGAAGGCAAGCGCCTGGAAGGCCAGGACTTCGCCGCGTTGCTCGCGCGCGCGCCGGTGCCGATGCAGGAAGCCTTCGATCGCGGCGGCGACGGCATGTTCACCGTCGGCGATATCGAGAACGAAGAGATCTACCACCTCTCGCGCCGGGTGTTCCGCCTCAACGGCCGCGCCCACGAACTGGTGCTGCTGCGCCAGCTCACCGCCGAACTGCGCCGGCAGGAAGTGCAGACCTGGAAGAAAGTGATCCGGGTCATCAGCCACGAACTCAACAATTCGCTGGCGCCGATCGCTTCGCTCGCTCACTCGGGTGCCGAGCTGCTGCGCCGCGGCCAGTACGATCGACTGCCGACCGCATTGGCGACGATCGAAGACCGCGCGCGCCATCTCGAAGGCTTCATCCGCGACTACGCGCGTTTCGCCAAGCTGCCGGCGCCGCGGCTGGAGCCGATCGAATGGTCGCGTTTCGTCGAGCAACTGCGCAGCCAGGTCGACTTCGCCTTCGACGGCGTCCAGGGCGACGCGATCGCGCGGGTGGACGTGGCCCAGCTCGAGCAATGCCTGATCAACCTGCTCAAAAACGCGCACGAATCGGGCTCGGCGCCCGAGGAAGTGCGCCTGCAGTTGCGCCGGGTGCAGGACGCGTGGCGCATCGACATCCTCGACCGCGGCACCGGCATGAACGACTCGGTGCTGTCCAACGCGCTGCTGCCGTTCTATTCGACCAAGCGCAACGGCACCGGCCTGGGCCTGGCGCTCGCGCGCGAGATCGCCGAGGCCCACGGCGGCCGCATCGCGTTGCTGAATCGCGAAGGCGGCGGCCTGTGCGTGTCGATGGTGTTGCCCGACTGAGCCGCACCGACCGCGCCGCGTGACCGATCGCGCGCACGATTCGGATAGACGCCGCCGCGGGCGGCGCGGATCATCGCGCTCAGGCATTCATCGGGAATAACTCAGGCGCTGTTCGAAGCGCGCCGCGTTCAAGCGCGACGCCGCGATCGCCTAAACCGCTTTCGACCGGGCCGCGGCGGCTTTGCGCTTGGCCAGCTTCGCGCGCTCGAGCGCCTGCGCGCCGTGCGCCGAAAGAATCGCGCCGATCAGACCGGGGAAGCGCTGTTCGACATCCGCGCAGCGGGTGGTGTTGTGCATTTCCACCCCGCGCCGCTCGCTGCGGATCAGCCCGGCTTCGCGCAGCGCGCGGAAATGCAGCGACAGGGTCGACTTGGGAATGCTGCGGTCGCTGACCTGGAGAAAATTGGAACAGTTCATCGCGCAGGCCGCGCCGGCCATCTGCGCGTAGATCGCCGCGCGCACCGGGTCCGACAGGGCGTGGAGGATGCCCTCCACGGTGATGTCCTCGATCGCGGGATGCACCAGGGGTTTCATGCGCCCATCTTAAAGGCCCTTGACTTCAAGTTCCATAGTTCATATGTTCTGAACTATTGGAATTAACCCCCGCTTCATCCCCCAAACAGGACCACATCGATCATGAGCAACAAACTCGCAGGCAAAGTCGCGCTGGTCACCGGCGCATCCAAGGGCATCGGCGCCGGCATCGCCAAGGCGCTCGCCGCGCAGGGCGCGTCGGTCGCGGTGAACTACGCCAGCAGCCAGGCCGGCGCCGACGCCGTGGTCGCGGCGATCGAAGCGGCCGGCGGCAAGGCCATCGCGGTGCAGGGCGACGTGTCCAAGGCCGCCGACGCCCAGGCCATCGTCGACGCCACGGTCAAGCAGTTCGGCCGCCTCGACGTGCTGGTCAACAACTCCGGCGTGTACGCGTTCGCGCCGCTGGCCGAGATCACCGAGGAAAGCTTCCATCAGCAGTTCAACATCAACGTGCTCGGCCTGCTGCTGACCACCCAGGCCGCGTCCAAGCACCTGGGCGAAGGTGCCAGCATCATCAACATCGGTTCGGTGGTCAGCCGCATCACCCCGCCCGACAGCGCGGTCTACACCGGCACCAAGGGCGCGGTCGACGCGATCACCGGGGTGCTGTCGCGCGAACTCGGCCCGCGCAAGATCCGGGTCAACTCGCTCAACCCCGGCATGATCGAAACCGAAGGCACTCATTCGGCCGGCTTCATCGGTTCGGATTTCCAGAACTGGGCGGTCTCGCAGACGCCGCTGGGCCGCATCGGCCAGCCCGACGACATCGCCTCGATCGCGGTGTTCCTGGCCTCGGACGATTCGTACTGGCTGACCGGCGAGCAGTTGCTGGCCGGCGGCGGCACGCGCTGAGTCGCGGCGGACGACGACGCATCGCCGCGAACGCGGTTAATGCTTAAGCAAGACGCAACGCCACGGCTTCGGCCGTGGCGTTGTGCGTTGCGGCGATAAAAAACATCGCGTCGCACGGCAATGCGCGGACCGATGCGGCGATGGATCGTCTCGCCGGCGCCTTCGTGCGCGTCGTGTACGAAGTTGCCTACGCGATCACATCGAGACGCAAGCGCGACGACGATGCTGGGCGACGGTAGGGGAGCGGCCTTCGCGTTCGTTTCTAGAAACGACGACCGCGAACCTCGATCGGCCCGGCGCGTGCGCGTCCGTCAAATCGAATGTGTTTTCCAAACAATGGAAGAGGAGATTCGCCAATGCTTAGCAAAACTACGCTTTTTTCCGCCGGTTTAATCGCAATGCTTGCGAGTTCCGCCGCCGACGCGCGTAATGTCGTATTCCTGAATAATCCCTCGCCGCAAAACGTAAGCGATGTCGGACGCTTCATCGTCAAAGGCACCGGCAAACCGTTCTTTTCCGATCTCGTGCTGTTCGCCGCCAACATCAACGGCAGCACCCCGAATACGCCGGTGCTGTCCTACAACTCGCAGATGAGCACGATCCTGAACAACAACCTCGCCATCGTCAGGCAGTTGCAGCAGAAAGGGATCAAGGTGCAGATCTCGTACTTGGGCAATCACCAGAACGCGGGTTGGTCGTGCAACATGAGCGCCACCGCGTCCACTCAGCTCGGCAATGCGATGGTGGCGGAGGTGGTCAGGTACGGCCTCGACGGCATCAACGTCGACGACGAGTACTCCACCTGTTCGGGCAACGCGAGCGCGTTCTATTCGGTGCTCAGCGCGATCAGGAGCAATTCGGGTTTTTCCGGCAAGACCCTGAGCAAGGCGCTGTGGTCGGACTCGCAGTATTTCTCCGCGCCCTACAACGCCGCGACCAAGCTGACCGAAGGCTATGAGATGACCTATGGCGGCAGCGTCAGCTACCTCACCCCGTATGTCGGTTACGGCATGCTCAAGAGCAACCTGTTCCTCGGCATCTCGCCGGAATTCAGTTCGGCCACGCAGGCGCGGACGATCGCGGCGAACGTCGCCAGCGGCGGCTACCAGGGCGTGATGATCTGGGCGCCCAACGCCTTCCTCAGCAACAGCGCGGCGGCCAGTTACTACACCCAGATCATCAAGGCGCAGGCCGGCAGCACCGCGTCGGTGGAATACGTTCCGTGATGCGATCGTGGCGGTGAACGCGCGCGGTGTACGCGTAGCGACGTAACCGCCCGGTTCGCAGCGATCCGATGCATTGCCCGCCGTGAGATCGGCGGGGTCTACCGGAGTTCGGGAAGCCGATCGGCTTCCCGGACTCTCCGCGGCGAGCGACGCCCGCCGATCAACCTTGCGGCGATCGCTTCCCCGGCCGCTTCCAACCTTCCACCGTCGACTGGCGCGCGCGACCGATGCTCAGCTCGCCGGCCGGCGCCGGCCGGGTGATCACCGAACCCGCGGCGATGGTCGCGTCCTTGCCGATCGTGACCGGCGCGACCAGCGAGGAGTTCGAACCGATGAAGGCGCCGTCCTCGATCGTCGTGGTCGACTTGTTCACGCCGTCGTAGTTGCAGGTGATGGTGCCCGCGCCGACGTTGACGCTGGCGCCGATCACCGCGTCGCCGAGGTAGGTCAGATGATTGGCCTTGCTGCCCACGCCGATGCGCGCGTTCTTAGTCTCGACGAAATTGCCTACGTGCGCGCCATCGGCGAGCACCGTGCCCGGACGCAGGCGCGAATACGGGCCGATGATCGCCGCGCCCTCGACCACCACGCCGTCGAGATCGCAATGCGCGCGCACCACCGTGCCGGCGGCGAGCTTGACGTCGCGCAGCCGGCAGAACGGACCGATCTGCACGCCGTCGCCGAGTTCGACCCGGCCTTCGAGCACCACGTCGACATCGATCTCCACGTCCTGGCCGACGCTGAGCGTGCCGCGCAGATCGAAACGCGAGGGATCAGCCAGGCGCGCGCCCTGCACGCAGACGGCGCGCGCGGCGCGCAGTTGGTAGGCGCGTTCGAGCTGGGCGAGCTGCCACGGGTCGTTGGCGCCTTCAACTTCGACCGGATCGGCGACATGCACCATCTCGGCCGGGCTGTACTCGGCCGCGGCCGCGGCGAACACGTCGGTCAGGTAGTACTCGCCCTGCGCGTTGTCGTTGCCGAGGCGATCGAGCCAACGGCGCAGCGGTTCGCCGTCGGCGACCAGGATGCCGGTGTTGACGGTGCGGATCTCGCGCTGTTCCTCGTCGGCGTCCTTGTGCTCGACGATGCGGCCGACCCGGCCCTCGGGATCGCGGACGATGCGGCCGTAACCGGTCGGGTCGTCCATGTCGGCCACCAACACCGCCAATCGGCCCGGCGCGGCCAGCAGCCGGCGCAACGTGTCCGCGGTGATCAACGGCACATCGCCATACAGCACCAGCACGCGTGCGTCCTGCGGCACACCCGGCATCGCCTGTTGCACGGCGTGGCCGGTGCCCAGGCGCTGTGCCTGCTCGGCCCAGTGCAGATCGCCCTGGCCGTCGAACGCGGCGCGGACCTGCTCGCCGCCGTGGCCGTAGACCACGTGGATACCGGCCGGACTCAACGCCCGCGCGGTGTCGATCGCGTGCGCCAGCATCGGCCGGCCGGCGATCTTCTGCAGTACCTTGGCCGTCGCCGACTTCATGCGCTTGCCCTCGCCGGCGGCGAGAATCACGATGTGCAGCTGGTTCATCGACTCATGAGCCATGTATGAAATCTTCCTTACATTCGGTTGCTTGACGTGGGCCCCCCGTCGAGGACGAATCTTAGCAATTCACCGTTGAAGGACCCTGTATGCCCATCGACCGCGCTGCTCGGCGAACCGCCGCCCTGGTGGCCCTGTTCTTCACCACGATCGCGATCGTGGGCCTGCGCCAGGACGCGAACTGGGACCTGCGCAACTACCACCTGTATACGCCGCTGGCGTGGATGGAGGGGCGGCTGGACAGCGATATCGCGGTGGCGCAGCTGCAGACCTGGCATAACCCCATCGTCGACCTGCCGTTCGCGCTGATGGTCCGCGCCGGGCTCGGCGGGGTGCCGATCACCGCCTGGCTGGCCATTCCGAGCGTGCTGGCGCTGTTCTTCGGCCTGCGCCTGCTCGACACGCTGCTGCCGGCGCAGCGCAGCCGCGCCCGCACCTGGATCGCCGGATTCGTGGCGATCACCGGCGCGGCGGTGTACCCGAGCACCGCGGCGATCTTCAACGACCACATCGTCGGTGCGCTGATGCTCGCCGCGCTGTACTGGCTGGCGACCTCGCCGCAGCGGCGCGGACCGTTCGCGACCTGGCTGCCGATCGGCCTGCTGGCCGGCGCGGCGGCCGGGTTCAAGCTCACCGCCGCGACCTACTGCCTGGGCTTCATCGCCGCGGCGCTGGTCGCCGGCCCGGCGCGGCAGTTGCCCGCGCGCATCGGCGCGCTGGCGCTCGGCGGCGGCGCCGCCGCGCTGCTGTGCTGGGGGCCGTGGGGCTGGTACCTGTGGCAGCACCACGGCAACCCGTTGTTCCCTTACTTCAACCAGTGGTTCCAGTCGCCCGACGCGCTGCCCGAATCCATGCGCGACCTGCGCTATCTGCCCGACGGCGCATTGCAATATTTGAACGCGCCGTTGCGCATGCTGCGCCGCAGCCGCGATTTCTCCGAGGTGGTGCTGGCCGATCCGCGGGTCCTGCTGGGCATGATCGCGCTCGCGATCTGGGTGTGGCGGGGCCGCGCGCGCGGCGATGCGGTCGCGCCTCCGGCCGCGCCCGTCGCGGGCGATGCAAGCGCCGCGAACGACGAGGCTTCGATCCGCGAAGCTTCGATCCGCCTCGCCCTGCGCTGGCCGTTGCTGGCGTTCGTGCTGGTCAGCTATGTCGGCTGGTTGGCGATGTACAGCATCTACCGCTATCTGCTGCCGCTGGAACTGCTGTTCTCGATGCTGATCGTCGGCGTGGTGTCGGTCCTGTTCGCCCGGCCCCGGACCCGCACCGCCATGCTCGTCGCGATGGTGCTGGTGGTCGCGCCGACCAAGCATCCGAGCTGGGGCCGCGACCCGTTCCGTTCGCCGATGATCGAAGTGAGCTACCCGGCGCTGCCGAAGCACAGCGTGGTCCTGACCAGCACCAATCACCCGATCGGGCACGCACTCGCGTTTCTGCCACATGACGTGCCGGCGATGGCGATCCACAACAACTTCATGGACCCGCAGCGTTGCACGCGATTGCAGGAACGCGTCGAACGCACCGTCGCCACCAATCCCGGCCCGCTGTGGCTGCTGCGCCCGGTGCGCGTGGACCCGCCGGCCGCCGAACGCATGGCCTTGTACGGACTGACGGTCAATGGCGCCTGCCGGCCGCTGCACAATACGCTGGCCAGGCTCGAACTGTGTCCGCTGGCGCGCGCGCCGTTCGCGCCGATCTGCGTCAAGGCGGCGCCATGAGCGTGGATGCGTCTTGCCAGATTGCGCGGAACTGCGGAACGGTCACGCGCCGATCGCAGCCATGCGTCCGGCCGGACGCATCGCTCACTCCGGCGTGTGCCGCACCACGTGATCGCTGATCAGCCGCAGGATTTCGTTGCTGCGGCGGTTCACCGTGTCGAGGATCAGGCCGGTCGCGAGCAGGATGAAGGAGGTCAGCGCGAGCGCCGCGGCCAGCACCGCGGTGGAGGGATGGGTCACCGCGCCGGTCAGGCTGAATTCGTGGACCACGAACGCGCCGAAGCCGAGGCTGGCCAAGGCGGCGATCAGCGCGGCTACGCCGAAGAAGCGCAGCGGGCGCAGGTCCTTGAACAGGAACCCGATCGTGCGCAACACCCGGAAGCCGTCGCGGAAGGTATTGAGCTTGGACACGCTGCCTTCCGGACGCACGCCGTAAGGCACGGTGCGTTCGCTCAGCACGAAGGCGTTGGCCATCGCGAACACGGTCATCTCGGTTTCGATCTCGAAACCGCGCGACAGCACCGGCATCGATTTGACGAAGCGGCGCGAGAACGCGCGATAGCCCGACAGCACGTCGCGCACCGGCTGGCCGAACAGGCTGCCGATGCTCCAGCGCACCAGGCGGTTGCCGAAGCCGTGGAAGCGCCGGAACGAACCCGAGTCGTGCGATTCCAGGCGCGTGCCGACGACCATGTCGGCGTGGCCGTTGACGATGTCCTCGAGCAACTGCGGCGCGTGCTCGGCCGGGTAGGTGTCGTCGCCGTCGACCATCAGGTACACGTCGGCGTCGACCTCGCGGAACATCGTCCGCACCACGTTGCCCTTGCCCTTGGCCGGCACCCGATGCACCCGCGCGCCGGCGGCGCGCGCGATCGAGGCGGTGTCGTCGGTGCTGGCGTTGTCGAACACCCAGATCTGGGCGTCGGGCAGGACGCGGCGGAAGTCGGCGACCACCTTGGCCACCGTCCGGGCTTCGTTGTAACAGGGGATCAGAACCGCGCTGCGCAAACCGCCGCTCCGTCGTGCCGGTGAGTGATGGCCGCGATGGTACAGCCTGGCTTGGCTAGAATGCGCGGATGACCGCACTCCCCCCTGTCCGGCCGCATCGCTTCCGCTCGGTTTACCCGGGAACCCGCGCGTGAGCCTGGGCCGGCAAGGCCGCAACTATCTGTTGTTCGGCGCGCTGCAGTATTTCCTGGACTGGGGCGTGATGGTCGGCCTCAGCCATCTGGGCATGCCGGTGGAAGCGGCCAACCTGACCGGCCGCGTCTGCGGCGCGCTGCTCGGGTTCTGGCTCAACGGCCGCTTCACCTTCGCCAGCGACGACACCCGCGTCGGGCGCCGGCAGTTCGCGCGCTTCGTGACCATGTGGATCGGCACGACGATTCTCAGCACCTGGGCGATCAGCACGGTCGATTCCTATGCCGGCCTGCAATGGACCTGGGCGGCCAAGCCGGTGATCGAGGTGATACTCGGCGGGGTCGGGTTCGTGATGTCGCGGTATTGGGTGTATCGGCGCTGAGGTTCGGCTGCGTTGCGGCGCGATCGCGATCCCGGTCGGATCCGTGAAATCGTCGCGCGACCACAACGGTAGCGCGGGCACAGGCGCTGATGCGCATACTCAAGGCAATGCAGAGAATTCGCCCACTTTGAAAAAGGGGGCTGGCGCCTGCGTTGTCGCTTGCGTGGTTGATCCGGAATGCGCCGGGGGATTTGCTTTTGCTTGTGTTGAATCGTCGCGATTGGCGGCAGAAGCAAATCCCCCCTGCCCCCCTTTTTCAAAGGGGGGAACAGCATGGGCGTACTGCCGCCCGTCGTATTAACGCAAATCCCAAAACGAAAAACGCCGGCGCGAGGCCGGCGTTTTCGTAAGCGGCGTACAGCGACCGACTTAGTGCTTCATGTTCTTGCGCAGACGCTCCAGCGCCTGCAGCTGCGCCATCGCTTCGGCCAGCTTGCTCTGGGCCTCGGCGATGTCCATCTGCGGACCGCGGTTGGCCAGCGCGCGCTCGGCTTCTTCCTTGGCGGCGCGCACGGCGGCTTCGTCGATGTCCTGGGCGCGGATCGCGGTGTCGGCCAGCACGGTGACGACCTGCGGCTGCACTTCGAGAATGCCGCCGGACACGGCGAAATCCAGATGCTCGCCGTTGGGCAGGGTCACCACGACCTTGCCCGGCTTCAGGCGCGTGATCAGCGGTGCATGGCGCGGCGCGATGCCGAGTTCGCCGATCTCGCCGGTGGCGACGAGCAGCGTCGCCTCGCCGTGGAAGATCTCTTCCTCGGCGCTGACGATGTCGCAACGGAACGTGGTGGCCATATCTCTCTCGCTTTGCTCGTTCGACGGGAATCGGGAATAGGGAATGGGGAGACGTCTAAAGCCGCGACGGCCGACGCTCCGCTCTTACGATTCCCGATTCTCGACTCCCAATTCCCAAGACGCCGTCAGGCGTCTCAGCCCACGCCCATCTTCTTGGCCTTCTCGACCGCTTCCTCGATGCCGCCGACCATGTAGAACGCCTGTTCCGGCAGGTGGTCGTATTCGCCGTCGCAGATGCCCTTGAAGCCGCGGATCGTGTCCTTCAGCGACACGTACTTGCCCGGGGCGCCGGTGAACACTTCGGCGACGTGGAACGGCTGCGAGAAGAAACGCTCGATCTTGCGCGCGCGCGACACGGCCTGCTTGTCTTCTTCCGACAGCTCGTCCATGCCGAGGATCGCGATGATGTCCTTGAGCTCCTTGTACTTCTGCAAGGTGGCCTGGACGCGGCGCGCGGTGTCGTAGTGCTCGGCGCCGATCACGTTCGGGTCGAGCTGACGCGAGGTCGAGTCGAGCGGGTCGACCGCCGGGTAGATGCCCAGCGAAGCGATGTTGCGGCTCAACACGACGGTGGCGTCGAGGTGGGCGAAGGTGGTCGCGGGCGACGGGTCGGTCAAGTCGTCGGCGGGCACGTACACGGCCTGGATCGAGGTGATCGAGCCGGTCTTGGTCGAGGTGATGCGTTCCTGCAGAACGCCCATTTCCTCGGCCAGGGTCGGCTGGTAACCCACCGCCGACGGCATGCGGCCGAGCAGCGCCGACACTTCGGTGCCGGCCAGGGTGTACCGGTAAATGTTGTCGACGAAGAACAGCACGTCGCGGCCCTTGCCGTCGGCGTCCTTTTCGTCGCGGAAGTACTCGGCCATGGTCAGGCCGGTCAGCGCGACGCGCAGGCGGTTGCCCGGCGGCTCGTTCATCTGGCCGTACACCATCGCGACCTTCGAGTCCTTCAGGCTCTCGAGCTGGATGACGCCGGCTTCGGCCATCTCGTGGTAGAAGTCGTTGCCTTCGCGGGTGCGCTCGCCGACGCCGGCGAACACCGACAGACCGGCGTGCTCGGTGGCGATGTTGTTGATCAGCTCGAGCATGTTGACCGTCTTGCCCACGCCGGCGCCGCCGAACAGGCCGACCTTGCCGCCCTTGGCGAACGGGCACATCAGGTCGATGACCTTGATGCCGGTTTCCAGCAGCTCGTTGCCCGAGGACTGGTCGGCGTAATCGGGCGCCGCGCGGTGGATTTCCCAATGCTCGGTGGCTTCGACCGGACCGGCTTCGTCGATCGGCTCGCCGAGCACGTTCATGATGCGGCCCAGGGTGCCCGCGCCGACCGGCACCGACACGCCCTTGCCGGTGTTGACCGCCACCAGGTTGCGCTTGAGGCCGTCGGTGGAACCGAGCGCGATCGCGCGCACGATGCCGTCGCCCAGCTGCTGCTGCACTTCGAGGGTGATGGCGGTGTTCTCGACCTTCAACGCGTCGTACACGCGCGGAACCGACTCGCGTGCGAACTCGACGTCGACGACCGCACCGATGATCTGAACGATCTTGCCCTGGCTCATGGTTGTAACTCCACTAAACTTTGTTTGATTCGTTTGTCGGGAATGGGGAGTTGGGAATGGGGAATGGGAAGTCAAAAGCCGCGGCTTTCGTGCGATTCCCTGTTCTCGATTCTCGATTCCCGGCTTAAACCGCCGCGGCGCCGCCGACGATTTCGGAAATTTCCTGGGTGATCGCGGCCTGACGGGCCTTGTTGTAGACCAGGTTCAAGGTGCCGATCAGCTTGCTGGCGTTGTCGCTCGCCGACTTCATCGCGACCATGCGCGCGGCATGCTCGGAGGCCACGTTCTCCAGCACCGCCTGGTACACCAGCGACTCGATGTAGCGGGTCAACACGTGGTTGAGCACGGTCTCCGCGTCGGGTTCGTAGATGTAGTCCCAATCGTGCTTGGCGACCTGGGTTTCCGGCTCCGGCAGCGGCAGCAGCTGATCGAACGCCGCGCGCTGGGTCATGGTGTTGACGAAATCGTTGTAGCAAAGGAACACGCGATCGATGTTGCCGCCGCTGTACGCGTCGAGCATCACCTTGATCACGCCGACCAGTTGCTCCAGGTGCGGCTTGTCGCCCAGGTGGGTGACCGAGGCCAGCATGTTGACCTTGACCCGGCGGAAGTACACCGAGGCCTTCTGGCCGATGGTGACCACGTCGACCTCGACGCCCTGCTCCTGCCACTTGCGCATTTCGCCCAGCAGCTTGCGGAACAGGTTGTTGTTGAGGCCGCCGGCCAGACCGCGGTCGGACGACACGATCACATAGCCGACGCGCTTGGGATCCTTGCGCTCGATCATGTACGGATGCTGGTAATCGGAATTGGCCTGGGCCAGATGACCGATCACCTGCTTGATGACCCGCGCGTACGGGCGCGAGGTCTTCATCCGATCCTGCGCCTTGCGGATCTTGGAAGCCGAGACCATTTCGAGCGCGCGCGTCACCTTGCGGGTGTTCTGCACGCTCTTGATCTTGGTTTTGATTTCTCTGCCGCCGGCCATTTACTCGCTCCGCTCGTGGGAATGGGGAATCGTGAATCGGGAATCGGAGGAGCCGGCGCGGGTTTCCCCGATTCCCGACTCCCTATTCCCGATTCCCGGCCTTACCAAGTCCCGGTCTGCTTGAACTCTTCGATGCCCTTCTTGAAGGCGCCTTCGATGTCGTCGTTCCAATTGCCGGTGGCGTTGATCTGGTCGACCAGCTCGCCGGCGGTATTGGTGAAGTGCGCGTGCAGCGCTTCTTCGAACGCACCGATCTTGTTCACCGGCACGTCGTCCATGAAGCCCTTGTCGACCGCGTAGATCGACAGCGACTGCAGGGCGATCGACATCGGCGCGTACTGCTTCTGCTTCATCAGCTCGGTGACGCGCTGACCGCGCTCGAGCTGCTTGCGGGTGGCTTCGTCGAGGTCGGAGGCGAACTGCGCGAACGCAGCCAGCTCGCGGTACTGGGCCAGGGCGATACGGATGCCGCCGGACAGCTTCTTGACGATCTTGGTCTGGGCCGCGCCACCGACGCGCGACACCGAGATACCGGCGTTCACGGCCGGGCGGATGCCGGCGTTGAACAGGTCGGTTTCCAGGAAGATCTGGCCGTCAGTGATCGAGATCACGTTGGTCGGCACGAACGCCGAGACGTCGCCGGCCTGGGTTTCGATGATCGGCAGCGCGGTCAGCGAACCGGTCTTGCCCTTCACTTCGCCGTTGGTGAACTTCTCGACGTACTCGCTCGACACGCGCGCGGCGCGCTCAAGCAGGCGGCTGTGCAGGTAGAACACGTCGCCGGGGTAGGCTTCGCGGCCCGGCGGGCGCTTGAGCAGCAGCGAGATCTGGCGGTAGGCCACGGCCTGCTTGGACAGATCGTCGTACACGATCAGCGCGTCTTCGCCGCGGTCGAGGAAGTACTCGCCCATGGTGCAGCCGGAGTAGGCGCTGATGTACTGCATCGCGGCCGATTCCGACGCGGTCGCGGCGACCACGATGGTGTGGGCGAGCGCGCCGTTTTCTTCCAGCTTGCGCACGACGTTGGCGACCGAGCTGGCCTTCTGGCCGATCGCGACGTACACGCACTTAATGCCGGTGCCCTTCTGGTTGATGATCGCGTCGATCGCCAGCGCGGTCTTGCCGGTCTGACGGTCGCCGATGATCAGCTCGCGCTGGCCGCGGCCGATCGGGATCATCGCATCGACGGTCTTGTAACCGGTCTGCACCGGCTGGTCGACCGACTTGCGCCAGATCACGCCCGGGGCGACGCGCTCCACCGGAGCGGTCATCGCCGCGCCGATCGGACCCTTGCCGTCGATCGGCTCGCCGAGCGCGTTGACCACGCGGCCGAGCAGTTCGCGACCGACCGGCACTTCCAGGATGCGTGCGGTGGTCTTGGCGACGTCGCCTTCGCGCAGATGCTCGTAATCGCCCAGGACCACGGCGCCGACCGAGTCGCGCTCCAGGTTCAGCGCGAGCGCGAAGGTGTTGTTCGGCAGTTCGATCATTTCGCCCTGCATCACGTCAGCCAGGCCGTGGATGCGCACGATGCCGTCGGACACCGAGGTGACGGTGCCTTCGTTGCGCGCTTCGGCGGCCAGCTTGACCTTCTCGATGCGGGTCTTGATCAGTTCACTGATTTCGGACGGGTTGAGCTGGGTGCTTGCCATTGTCGTTTCCTTGGTCCTGCATCGCGATGGGGCGACGCGCGGGTGCTTTCTTTTGGTTCGGGAGTCGGGAATCGGGAGTCGGGAGTCGGAAGAGCTAGCCTTCGACGATTCCCTATTCTCGATTCCCTATTCCCGGCTTCAGCCGGCCAATGCCGTCTGCAGGCGCGCGAGCTTGCCCTTGAGCGAGCCGTCGATCACCACGTCGCCCGCGTCGATCACCGCGCCGCCGATCAGCGATGCGTCGACCGCCGTTTCGATGTCGACCTGGCGGCCGAAGCGCTTGGTCAGCGCGGCCTTGATCGCATCGAGTTCGGCCGCCGGCAGATCGTTGGCGGAGGTGACCTTGGCCTTGACCACACGGTCGGCCTCGGCCCGCAGCTCTTCGAACAATCCGGAGATTTCCGGCAGCAGCGCGAGGCGGCGGTTGTCGGCCAGCAGCGCGAGGAAGCGCTGCACCGACTCGTCCGCGCCGTCGATCGCGATCAGGGCGATCGCGTCGGCGGCGCCCAGCTGCGGATGGCCGAGCAGCGCGGACACCTGCGGATCGGCGGCGACGCGCGCCGAGAAGGCGAGCGCGTCGGACCATTGCGCGGAACGGCCGGCATCGCGCGCCAGCGAAAACGCGGCGCGTGCATACGGTCGGGCGAGGGTGAGGTTCTGGCTCATCGCGTTGGGCTATCCGATCAGATTTCTGCGGCAAGCTCGTCGAGCAGCGCCTTGTGGGCGTTGGCGTCGATTTCGCGCTTGAGCAGTTTTTCGGCGCCGCTCACGGCCAGCGCGGACACCTGCTTGCGCAGTTCCTCGCGAGCGCGGTCGGCGGCGGCGGCGATCTCGGCGTCGGCCAGCGCCTTCAGGCGCGTGCCCTCGACCATCGCATCGGTCTTGGCCTGATCGACGATCTGGTTGGCGCGCTGATGGGCCTGGTCGATGACCTCGTTGGCCTTGGTACGGGCTTCGCGCACGACCTCGTCCGCCTGCGCTTGCGCCTGCTGGATGAGAACTTCGGCGCCTTCGGCGTTCGCCAGACCTTCGGCGATCTTCTTCTGGCGCGCTTCGATCGCTGCGTTCAGCGGCGGCCAAATGAACTTCATCGTGAACCATACGAGGATCGCGAAGGAGAGCATCTGACCGAAGAAAGTCATGTTGGGATTCATGACGGGTCCTCGACGTTACTTACGTTGGACCAGCCGAAGCCGGTCCGGGTTGCCCGCTTCGCGCCTTGCGAAGGCGCGAAGCGACCACGATCAAGCGCTGCTTACTGCTGCAGGACGCTGATCAGCGGGTTGGCGAACGCGAAGAACAGAGCAACGGCGAGGCCGATGATGAACGCGGCGTCGATCAGGCCGGCGAGCAGGAACATGCGGCCCTGCAGCATCGGCACCAGCTCCGGCTGACGCGCGGCGGATTCGAGGAACTTCGAGCCCATGAGCGCGATGCCCAGGCAGGCGCCCAGCGCGCCGAGACCGATGATGATGCCGATCGCGATCGCGGTCAGACCCTGAACGTTGGCGATGTACTCCATGGTGCTTCTCCTGGTAGAGGTAGTGCTAAGCGGTGAAGGGAAAACGAATTAGAAATCTGGATGCAGCGGGTGACGCGGCTTGAATCAATGGCTTTCGCGGGCGCCTGCGATGTAGACGACCGTGAGGATCATGAAGATGAAGGCCTGCAACAGGATGATCAGGATGTGGAAGATCGCCCAGGCGGCGTTGGCGAGAACGCCAGGCACGAAGGTGTAGATGCTTCCCATCAGACCCGCGATGAGCATGAACACCAGCTCGCCGCCGTACATGTTGCCGAACAGTCGCATCGCGAGCGAAACCGGCTTGACCAGCCACTCGATGATGTTCATGACCAGGTTGACCGGCACCAGCACGATCTTCATCACGCCGTGCGCGTGGAACGGCGCGGTGACCAGTTCCTTGCCGAAGCCGCCGGCGCCCTTGGCCGAGATCGCGTGGCCGATCAGGATGAAGAACACCGAGGCCGAGATCGCGAAGGTGGTGTTGAGATCGGCGGTCGGAACCGCGCGGAAATACGTGTGGTGCGCCGCTTCCGGACCGGCGGTGACGTGCACCAGCCAACCGAACAGGTCGAGCGGCAGCAGGTCCATCGTGTTCATGAACACGACCCACATGAAGATGGTCAGCGCCAGCGGGGTCACCGTGCGGCGGTCGCCGTGGAAGGTGTCCTTGACCTGGCCGTCGATGAACTCGAGGATGATCTCGACGAACGCCTGGCCCTTGCTGGGAACGCCCGCGGTGGCCTTGCGCGCCGCCAGGCCGAACCACAGGATGAACAGCAAACCGAGCACCAGGGCGACGATCCACGAGTCGAAGTTGAACTTCGACAACTCGTCGCTGCCAAAGACCTCACTGGTGTTGTGGGTCAAATGGTGCTTGATGTATTCGTTCAGGCCGCCCGAACCGGTCTGTTCACTCACGAAAGACACCTTCATCGTTGTTTCAAAAGATTAGCCAGTACGAATGCCAGCGTCGCCGCGAGCAAACCCACCAGCATGGGGAGTGGAGGCAGACGCCACCAGGCCAGTCCCAGCCCGAATACCGTCAATACCGCCACCCACTTGAATATGACGCCGGCCAACAACCGTCCTACAGCCATCCCGGCCGGTTGCACGCCCCCCCCGAGTGCCATCCTGGCCGCCACGAGGCTGCCAGCTACCGCCGCGCCGCCGCCGACCGCAGCCGCGAGCGCGAAGGACGCGCCCTTGGAGTAGAAGGCCAGCGCGACCAGCGCCGTCGCGCCGGCTTGCCAGGCAATCGCGCGCGACGCCAGCCGGCGGCCTGCGGACAATGGATCGTGCACGCGGGTCTCGTCGGTCTGGGGTTGGCGCAAAGCGCCCGGTAGAGCCGCAAAAGTATAGAGTGCGGGCGACTTTGCGGCAACCGGCGGCAGTCACGGACCTGCCATGGGGCGATCGGGAGCGGGCGGCCGGGGCGGCGACAGGCGACTTCATGGCCGCAACTATGCGGCGCGGCGCGCTTGCGCTGAATTACCTGTCAGGTAACGGACGCCGCATCGACACGGCCGCCGATAGCCGCGAGCTATCGCAACCGTCGGATCATTCGATTTGATTCCCCATCAGCGAAGCGTATTGTTGAGAACAATTCTCATCCAGGCCGCCCTCATGAGCAAGACCCTCAGCTTCGCCTGCGTGCATTTCTCGGTCGCCTTCCTGGTCGGCTACCTGATGACCGGCAGTGTCTGGGTCGGCGGCGCGCTGGCCCTGGTCGAGCCGGCCTGCAACACCGTGGCCTTCCACCTGCACGAGAAATTCTGGAAGCGCATCGAGACCCGCCGCGCCGCCCAGGCCGCCGCCGGCGCGGCGTTGACGACCTGATCGAAAATCTTTGACGCACGGCGGAACCTTTCGCGAAAGCACCGGTCAGTATCTGGGAACGCCCGCCGCCACTCTCTCCTCGTCAATGGCAAAGCTGCGGTGGGCACCCCGAAGCCCCGGCATGACCCGCCGGGGCTTCGCCTTTTCGTGATGCGCATCACCGATTTCTCGCCCTGCGCTTTGCCGAATCGGTCGCTCGCGATTTTTTCACAATTACTCCACCGCGAAGACGGCATTCATGTACGCACCAGTACACGAATGTGCTGCATTCCCCCGCCTTTCCTTTACGGAGTACACCTGTGATTTCCAGACTGCTTCCCTTGACGCTAGCGCTGGCCGCCGCGAGCGCCGCCTATGCCCTGCCCGCGCACGCAGAAGACGATCGATTCACGGTACGACTGGGCGCCATGTCGGTCGACACCAGCGGCGAACTGACCGCCGGCACCACCTTCCAGGGCCAGCCCTACGAGTTCAGCCAGGACTTCGATTTCGGCAGCAAGGAAACCGTGCCGCGCATCGAAGGCCAGTTCCACTTCGGCGAACGCCATCGCCTGCTGTTCAACTACTTCGGCTACGACAAGAGCAAGACCGCCACGCTGAGCGAGGACATCTCGTTCGACGACACCACGATTCCGGCCGGCAGCTTCGCCCGCGCCAAGGCCAAGTTCGAACTGGCCAGCGTGATGTACGACTACGCCGTGGTCGAGACCGACACGGTCAGCTGGGGCCTGCAGATCGGCGTGGAGTACGCCAAGATCGAAGGCAAGCTGCGCGCCCAGGCCGGCACCGCCAACTACAGCGACAAGCAGAGCGAAGACGGCTTCGCGCCGGTGGTCGGCACGCGCCTGCAGTTCTCGCCGGGCGAGAAGTGGCGCTTCATCGTGCAGGGCCAGTATCTGGATGCCGACTGGGGCGACTTCGGCGATTACGAAGGCGACATCAGCCGCGCCAATGCCCTGGTCGAATACCGCTTCACCCCGGCGGTCGGCGCCTTCGTCGGCTACGACTGGTTCAAGATCGACGCCAAGCGCAACGGCGGCGACGCGTCGGTCGGGCTGGATCAGCGCTTCAAGGGTCCGATGGCGGGCGTGACGTTCTCGTTCTAAGGTCGCGGAGCCTTCGGCTCTGATGCCTCGTGCTCCGATCGGACGATGGCGTCCGATCGGGGCCACGCGTGCGACCCGAAGACCATCTCCTGATGATGCGGTCCGCTGCCGGTTACAGATCCGGCACGTGTGTCTGCAACGTACTCAAGCGCTCACGCAAGCAAATTTCCAACGCCAGCGGCATTCGCTCGAATTCACTGCGGTAGGCCTCGGCGGCCTGCATGCTATCGATGGGCTTCAACGCGATCTTGCCGTCGACGAGATCGAACTGCGTGCCATAGCGCTGCGGCCGGCCTTCAATCAGCAGCAGATCGTCGACCTTCTCCATCGCATCGCGAATCAGATGCCCGTCGGCGCCGGGCACGCGTCGTTGCGTCTCCAGGAACGACTCGGCCCACCGTAGTTGCCGCGCGCGATCGTCGCGTTCGCGGTAGATCGCGAGCCACAAGGCTTCCACGCCATCCACGCCAATCTCATCGACGCCGGGCATCGGTCGACGCTGCATAATCTCGCGCAGTTGCTGCACGGCCGCGCGAGCCTGCGCCGGCGTCACCCGCGGCTCGGGCGGGCGCGAAGCCTGCTGCCGGGCCGGCTTTGCGCCGGCGCCGGCGTCGGCGTCGGCGTCGGCCGCAGCATCGGCTGCGGCGTCGGCCGCGGCATCGGCAGCACTTGCAGCCGCATCGGCAGCAGCCGCCACCGCGGCGTTGCCGGGTTGGTAGTCGTAGCCGCCGTGCAACGCGATCAACCTCAGGCGCCGCACGTCGTCGCGCAAGGCCGGGTCGCGCGGCGGCGCCGTCGGCTGGCGCAGGCGCGCTCGCTGCATGCGCGCGCCGCCGCTGTCCTTCCAGGCCTGCCCCCGAGGGCAGGCGCGGTAGTCTTCGTCCTTGGGCAGCACCGGCGGCCTCAACGACAGGGCCGGCGCCTGCGTCGCATGACAGCCGACGATCAAGGCCAGCGCCAGCGCGCCGAACTCAGCCCTTCTTCTTGGGAATATACAAATCCGTGATCGTTCCATCGAACACCTCCGCCGCCATGCCGACCGACTCGCTCAGGGTCGGGTGTGGATGGATGGTGTGGCCGATGTCGGCGACTTCGCAACCCATTTCGATCGCCAAGGCCACTTCGGAAATCAGGTCGCCCGCATGCACGCCGACGATGCCGCCGCCGACGATGCGGTGGGTGGCTTCGTCGAAGATCAGCTTGGTGAAGCCCTCGGTGCGGCCGATGCCGATCGCGCGGCCGCTGGCGGCCCACGGGAACTTGCCGACGCCGACCTTCAGGCCCTTGGCCTTGGCTTCGGTCTCGGTGACGCCGACCCAGGCGATTTCCGGATCGGTGTAGGCCACCGACGGGATCACCCGCGCGACCCATTCCTTCTTCTCGCCCGCGGCCACTTCGGCGGCGAGCTTGCCCTCGTGGGTGGCCTTGTGCGCGAGCATCGGGTTACCGACCAGATCGCCGATGGCGAAGATGTGCGGCACGTTGGTGCGCATCTGCCGGTCGACCGGGATGAAACCGCGATCGGTCACGCCGACGCCGGCCTTGTCGGCGCCGATCTTGCCGCCGTTGGGCGAACGGCCGACCGCGACCAGCACGCGATCAAAGACCTGCGCGTCAGGCGCCTTGTCGCCTTCGAACGACACCTTGATGCCGTCCTTCACCACTTCGGTGCCGGCGGCCTTGGTCTTGAGATGCACCGCCACGCCCTGCTTCTTGAGGCGATCGGCGAGCGGCTTGACCAGATCCGGATCGGCGCCCGGCATCAGCTGGTCGAGGAATTCGACCACGGTGACTTCGCTGCCCAGCGCGCGGTACACGGTGGCCATTTCCAGGCCGATGATGCCGCCGCCGACGACCAGCAATTTCTTCGGGATGTCGGCCAGTTCCAGCGCGTCGGTCGAGTCCATCACCCGCTTGTCGTCCCACGGGAAGTTCGGCAGCTTCACCGCCTGCGAACCGGCGGCGATGATGCATTGCTCGAAGCGGATCAGCTGGGTGCCGCCCTCGCTCGCCACTTCCAGTTCGTTCGGCGAAATGAAGGTGCCGGTGCCGGCGACCACGCGCACCTTGCGCTGCTTGGCCATGCCGGCCAGGCCCTTGGTCAGTTGGCCGACGACTTTTTCCTTGTACTTGCGCAGCGCGTCCAGATCGATCGTCGGCTTGCCGAAACTGACGCCGTAATCGCTGGCGTGCTGGGCTTCGTCGATCACCGCGGCCGCGTGCAGCAGCGCCTTGGACGGGATGCAGCCGACGTTGAGGCAGACGCCGCCGAGGCTGGCGTAACGCTCGACCAGCACCGTGTCCAGGCCGAGGTCGGCGGCGCGGAACGCGGCGGTGTAGCCGCCGGGGCCGGAACCGAGCACGAGCATGCGGCATTCGACGTCGGCCTTGCGGCCGCTCGCGCTGGCGGCGGTGGGCGCGGGCGTGCTCGGCGCATTCGTCGCCGCGCTCGCGGTGGTTTCGCTCCTTCCCCCGCTCGCGGGGGAAGGCTGGGATGGGGGCGCGCCGGCCGGCTTGCCCTCACCCGCCGCGCTTGGCGCGGCGACCTCTCCCGCGGGCGGGAGAGGTGCTTTGGTTTCGCTGGCGGCGGCATCGCCGGCGGCTTCCAAAATCGCGATCACCGCGCCCTCGGCCACCTTGTCGCCGATCTTGACGCTGATCGACTTGACCACGCCGTCGGCCGAGGACGGAACTTCCATCGTCGCCTTGTCCGATTCCAGCGTGACCAGGCCCTGGTCCTTCTTGACCGTATCGCCGACCGCGACCAGCAGCTCGATGACGGGGACGCCGTCGTAATCGCCGATATCGGGAACCTTTACTTCGATGCTGTTGGCCATGACGCCGTGTCCTCCGGTTCTGATCTGTTTCTGGCGAACGCGCCGCGCGCATCCGTCGTGGGGTCGCGCGGCGGAGCCGCGCGGCGCGCGCGCGCCGTGACGACGCGCGCGCTCGATGCGGGGCCGTCGCGTGCGGGCATGCGCGCGGCGGCCGGGACGCTCATTCGCCGGCCGACGCAGCGCCGGCCTGGGCCAGCTGGGCGTCGAGTTCGTCCAGCGATTCGCTCAGCGCGCGCCAGCGGCGTTCGCGCTTGGAGATGCTTTCGTTGGCGGCCTCGGTCATCAGCCCAGCCTGCTCCATCAAGGTTTCGCCGACGCCGCAGTCCGGACGCAATCCGCTGACGCGGACGCCGTCGACCAAGAACAGCAGCTGATCCTTGTCGTGGAACTCGGCCGGCTTGTCTTGCGGCGCCATCGTCGTAAGGGCGCGCTTCCAGGCACCGACCACGCGCGCGGCCAGTTCCTGCGGGATCGGCGCTTCTTCCTTGTCGACCTCCTGCTCCACGCGCAGTTGCAGGGCGCCGCCGTTGCGCGAGGAACTCCAGCTCTGCACGCGTTCGTTGGGCACGGCGTGACGCACCGTCCAGTCGCCCTCGCCGGCGATCAGCATCAGCCCGCTTTCCACGCCGCGCTGCGGCAGATAAGTCAGGCTCAGCCGCGGCGCGGCCTTGGCCGCGAGCAACTGCTCCACCGCCGAGCCGTGGTTTTCGGTGGCCGGCGGCCAGCCGCGGCCGAGCGCGAACGCGCAGCCGTCGGCGGCCTGCGCGAGCGGCGCGGCCAGCGACAAGGCCAGCGCGAACCATGCGCATCGGCGCGAAGCGGAACCAGAACGTGCGAAGGGCATGCGGCTCATTGCAGCGGGCGATCCTGTGTGGGCGGCTGGCGTCGGGGGCGTACGAGCGAGGAACGTACCGGCAAGGCGATGGCGAGGCGCGACGATCGGCTCGTCTCGCGCATCGCCGCCGGCACGGGCGGCGATGCGCGGGTCATCGCGGCGGCGAACCGGCCGCGCGACGACCGCGAACCGCGCTTACAGCAACACCCGCCGCATGTCGGCCAGCAACTGCGCCAGGTGCGCGGTGAAGCGCGCGGCGGCGGCGCCGTCGATGACGCGGTGATCGTAGGACAGCGACAGCGGCAGGATCAGGCGCGGCGCGAACTGCTTGCCGTCCCAGACCGGCTTGGTCGCCGACTTGGACACGCCGAGGATCGCCACTTCCGGCGCGTTGACGATCGGGGTGAACGCGGTGCCGCCGATGCCGCCGAGCGAGCTGATCGAGAAACAACCGCCGCTCATGTCGGCCGGGCCGAGCTTGCCGTCGCGCGCCTTGGCCGCGAGTTCGCCGGTTTCCTTGGCGATCTGCAGCACGCCCTTCTTGTCGCAGTCGCGCACCACCGGCACGACCAGGCCGTTCGGGGTGTCGGCGGCGAAACCGATGTGGAAGTACTTCTTCAGCGTCAGGTTTTCGCCGCTCGCGTCGAGCGAGGCGTTGAAGGTCGGGAATTTCTGCAGCGCCGACACCGACGCCTTCATCAGGAACGCGAGCATGGTCAGCTTGAGGCCGGCCTTTTCGTTTTCCTTGTTGAGCGCCACGCGCAGCGCTTCCAGGTCGGTGATGTCGGCATCGTCGTGCTGAGTGACGTGCGGGATCATCGCCCAGTTGCGCGCGAGGTTGGCGCCGGACAGCTTCTGGATGCGGGTGAGCGGCTTGACCTCGGTCTCGCCGAACTTGCTGAAGTCGACCTTCGGCCACGGCAGCAGGTTGAGGCCGCCGCCCAGGCTCGGTGCCGCGCCGGCGCTGGCCGCGCCACCGCCGCTGCCCTGCATGACGCTCTTGACGAAGGCCTGCACGTTTTCCTTGCTGATGCGGCCACCGCGCTCGCTGCCGGTGACGCGGCTCAGGTCGACGCCGAGCTCGCGCGCGAACAGGCGCACCGCCGGGCTGGCGTACGGCACCTTGTCGGGCATCAGCTCTTCGGCGGTGAAGGCGACCGGCGGGGTGCGCGGCGGCAGCGCTTCGGGGTCGGTGCCGGCGTTGGCGGCGGCGATCGGCGCGGGGGCCGCAGCGGCTTCGGACTTGGCCGGCGCTTCGGGCTTGGGTGCTTCCTGTTTCGCGGGCGCGGGGGTTTCGGCCTTGGCCGGGGCGGCGGGCGCGGCGGGCTTGGCGGGTTCTTCGGCTTTCGCGGGCGTTGCCTTTGCGTCCTCTTCGAGTGGCTCGATCAACGCCACCACGCTGCCTTCGGCCAGCTGATCGCCGATCTTGACCTTGAGTTCGCGAATCACGCCCGCGAACGGCGCGGGCACTTCCATGGTGGCCTTGTCGGATTCCAGCGTGACCAGTCCCTGGTCCTGGGTCACCGTGTCGCCGACCGCGACCAGCAGTTCGATGACGGGTACGCCGTCGTAGTCGCCGATGTCGGGGACGCGTGCTTCCTTCAGATCAGCCATGTTCGTGGGGCTCCGCAATGCGCGAAAACCCTATTGTGGCGGTTGCGGCCGGTCACGCCAACCGCACGGCGGCCCATGCAGTACTAAAGACCTAAGCGGCAATGCCGGCGGCCTCGCGGGGCTCTACGTACGCCCAGGTATTGGGCTGGACGTCGCGGCCCGCGACGGCGGGACGCGGGCGCGCGGGCCGCCGATGGGCGCATCGCCGAGGTTCGCCCGGACGCGTATCGGTCCGGGCGCGGCGACTCAATGCTTGTCGTCGCCGGACTTGTTGTCCTTGATCTGGACCCGCAGCAACTCCAGCGGCCGGCCATCGAAACGGTAGCCCAGCGCATTGTCGATCGCGTCCAGCTCGACCATCTGCCGGCACAGCTTGTCGGCGCGGCGGCCCAGGGCGTCGGCGCGCGGCTGCACCGCGGCTTCGATCTTGGCGTCGAGGCTGTCCAGGCGCTTGAGCCGCTCGGCGTCTCCGCTGAGCGCGGCGGTGACCGCGCCGCCGACCAGTTCGCCGACCAGGATCGGCACGTTCTCGCCGAGCGCGTCGGCGATGCCGTCGCCGAGCACCTTGCCACTGAAGTGGGTCGGGGTGACCACGTTGCTCAGGCGCCTATCGAGGTCCTTGCGCATCTGTTCGATGCGGCCGCGAGTGCGGTCGGGGTGGTTGCCCAGCACCGCGGCCACCTCGCCCAGCGCGGTGAAGGCGATGTCGGCGGCTTCGCGGCCGATGTGCTGGGCCTCGGGCATCGCCGCGCGCGCGCCTTTCTCGAACTCGGCGATGCGGCGCGCGTCGTCGCGGCTCAGCTCGACCCAGCGGTCGTCGACGAACAACCGGCCCTGGCGCATCACGATCGCCTTGGGCACGCCGTCCTCGCGGGTCAGGATCAGGCTGCGCTCGTTGAGGGTCAGGTCGAACGCGCTGTCGATCTCGCAGTTGGCATCGACATTGACGTTGGCGGCGAAGACCGGGCCGCTGACGAGCGCGGTCGCGGTCATGGCGGCGATCAGTACGGGGCGGGACAGGCGCATCGTCGGTTCCTGGACGGTTCAATGGCGACCACAGTGCGGTCGCGGCGCCCCGATTTCGTGTGCCGATGGGTGGCGTGACCTTTGTCATGGCGGTTGACCGTGCGCAATCGGGCGGCTGGACGGGCGATCGACCTTCGCGATCGATTCGCGATGCGCGCGTTGTTCGCGCAACGGCGGGCCGAACACGTCGCAAGCACGATGAACAACGTTTCGACAGTGGAACGCATCGATGCCGCAATCGATGCAACGCGTTTTCAGGCGATTTCCACCGGCTTCAGGCAGATCCAGTTCGCGCGTCGCGCCGATGTTTCGACGACTCGCTCGTTTTGATCGACTCGATGCGCGCTTCGATCAAATGTTTCGCGATACTCAAATACCGCTTGTTTTTACGGCGTTTTCGCCACTTCCGCTTGAAGCCAATTTAGCAACCTCGTTCATAAACCATCGCCGCATGAACGAATTCCGTTCGATTCGCCGGTTTCAATATTTGTTCATTTCGTTCATTTTTCCCTTGAAAACACGGGTCTAGCACGTGTCGTCCGTGAAAAGTTCCTTCACGCGCATTCGCGCGGCAAGTTCGGTTCATGCATGCGTTGTTACCTTGCGCTCCGCCTCCCCCAAGGCGTCGTGCAACACCACAACAACAGGAGTCCACTCCATGATCCGCATTTCTCATTTGACCCTCGCCCTGCTGGGCACCATGGCCTTCGCCCCGGCCGCCTTCGCTCAGGATGCCTCCACCGACAGCGCCAGCGGCAAGCGCTTCGCCGTCGTCGGCGGTTACTCGCTGAGCGAACCGACCAAGAATCCGCAGATCGGCGGCGTGCGCACCAACGTGGACGGCGGCGGTGCCCCGACCCTCAGCGCCAGCTGGTACATCAACGACAACATCGCCATTGAAGCGTGGGGCGCGGCCGACAAGCTCGGTCAGCGCGTCAACACCGGCGGCGGCAAGATCGGCAGCGTCGACTCGCAGCCGGTCGCGCTGAGCGGCCAGTACCACTTCCGCGGCGCCGACACGATCGTGCGTCCGTTCGTGGGCCTGGGCTACTACGAGTCCAACTACAGCAACGAAACGCTGAGCAGCGGCAACCGCCTGGGCATCGAGAACGCCAAGGGCGCGATGGCCACCGCCGGCGTCGATCTCAACATCAACCCGACCTGGTTCGCGCGCGCCGACGTGCGTTACATGCAGGGCAAGCCGGACGTGAAGCTGGACGGCGTCAAGGTCGGCGAAGCCGAGCTGAACCCGGTGACCGTCGGTATCGGTCTGGGCGCGCGCTTCTAAGTCGCACGCTGTCACGCGGTACGATCCATGCAACATCGACGGGCCCCTCGCGGGGCCCGTTTTTTTTTGCGCGACCGGCAGCGATCCGATCAGAGGAACTTGATCAGATAGAACGCCGCGCCGCCGGGATCGCAGACCCGCGCGATCCGTCCCACCCCGGGCGCATCGAACGGCGGAAACGCGATGCTGCCGCCGAGCCGGAGCGCGCGCGCGGCGCAGGCGTCGACATCGGCGACCTGCAGGTAGATCGACCAGTGCGGCGCGCACTTGCCCCAGTCCGGCGTCATCTGCAACAGACCGCCGAGCATGCGCTGCTGATCGACGAATACGCGATAGCCGTCCGGCGTCGTAGGATGCGCCTGCATGCGCCAGCCGAACAGGCGCTGGTAATAGGCTTCGGCGCGCGCGATATCGCGCGTCGCCAGTTCCGCCCAGCACACCGCGTTGTCGACGCCGATCGCGTCCACGCCGGGATGCGCGCGTTGCTGGGCGAGCGAGAACACCACGCCTTCGGGATCGGCGCACACCGCCATGCGCACGTGCTCCATCAGTTCGAACGGCGCGGCGAGCATGCGCCCGCCCACCGCGACCGCGCGCGCGGTCATCGCGTTGCAATCGGCGACGCGGAAGTACACGCCCCAGTGCGAGGTGCTGTTGCCGTCGGGACCGGGCGCGGCGCCGGGCACCAGCGGGTAACTGCCGGCGACGTCGCGGCCGGCGAGCTTGAAGATGGTGTAGGCGCTGCCGGCCGGCATCGGCGTGCGTTCGATGGTCCAGCCGAACAAGGCGCTGTAGAACGCGTCGGCCGCGGGCTGATCGTCGGTCGCCAGCTCGAACCAGCACGGCGCGCCGGGCGCATGAACGAGCGCGGTCATGTGGCGTTTCCCCCTGAACTGCGGACTACGCCTCGACACTACGCGCAGGCAACCCGATCGTCATGGCGCGCTGCGGCGAAAGCTTGAATCCAATGAATGCGGTGGCGGCGGGGGTGGTGTGCGTGGCGGTGGCGCGCCCTCACCCGGCGCGCTACGCGCGCCGACCTCTCCCGCGCGCGGGAGAGGTGTGTCGGGTCTATCGCGTCGATAGCGCGCTGGCTGAGGCCTGCTTTCGCCAGGGTCTGCGCTCGCCGGGATCTGGCGTGGCTGGAGCTACTGTCGCCAGCGCCCGCGTTCGCTAAGGATGTTCAGCTTCGGCGTGAACGCTCTCGCGACGCATCAGGTACAGGCCGCTGGCGACGATGATCGCCGCGCCGATCCAGGTCACCGAGTCGGGCAGCACGCCCCACAGGCTCAGGTCCAGCATCACGCCCCAGATCAGCGCGGTGTATTCCAGCGGCGCGATCAGCGAGGCTTCGCCGAGGCGGAAGGCTTCGGTGACCGCGTACTGACCGATGGTGCCGGCGATGCCCAGGCCGAGGATCAGCCACAGGTCCGCGCCGCGCAGCGGCACCCAGCCCGACCACGCCAGCACGCCGGCGCCGACGGTGATCATCACCATCAGCCACACCATCATCGCCTGGGTGCTGTCGGTGCGCGCGAGCAGGCGCACGGTGATCGCGCTGACCGCGTAGCCGAACGCCGCGGCGAGCACCGCCAGGGCCGCCATGCTGAGCATGCCCTCGCCGCTGGGACGCAGCAGCACCAGCACGCCGAGCAGGCCGATGCCGATCGCGATCCAGCGCCGCGGCCCGACCCGTTCGCCGAGAATAGGCACCGACAGCGCGGTGATCAGCAGCGGCGCGATGAAGAAGATCGAATACGTCGTCGACAGCGGCAGCCGGTTCACGCCGTAGACGAAGCTGGCCATCATGCCGACACCGAGCACGCCGCGCAGCAGATGCAAGGGCCAGCGCACCCGCAGCAGCGGCCGCCAGCCGGCGCTGGCCAGCGCCCAGGTCAGCACGAACGGCAACGACGACAGGCCGCGCAGGGTCGCGACCTGGAACGGCGGATAGTGATCCGACAGCAGCTTCAGCAGCGCGTCCATCAACGAGAACATCAGCACCGCGACCAGCATGGTGACGATGGCGCGGCCGCGGTGCGGGTGGGCCGCGGTCATGGCGCGCGCGCCGCGAGGCGAACCGCGCCGGCGGCGCGGTTGCGGCTGATTGAGCGGGAGTGACGCGGAAAGGTCATGGCGGCGGCGCGGACTGGACCGTTCATCATGCCGCGCCGCGCCGTGCGCGTCATCCGCGCCGCGTCATGCGTTCGTGGTGAGCGCGACCCGACGCAGGCGGCGGCGCAGGCCCAGGGTGTAGAGCTGGTAGTAGCCGAGCAACAAACCGCCGACCGCGAACAGGCTGCCCTGGCGCGGCAACCACGCGCCGTGCCCGCTCCAGCCCTGCGCGCCTTGCCACAGGCCGTAGACGATGCGCGCGGCGACGATCAGGGTCAGGCCGAGGATCAGCCAACGGTTGGGGGTGTAGTACAGGCCCTTGGGTTCGTGTTCGAACCGGGTCAGGGCCAGACCGAGCGCGCCGAGCAGCAGGCCCGCGAGCAGACCGCCGCCGGCGTACAGGGGCGCATCGTCGATCCAGTGGCCGACCAGCCAGGCGCTGAAGAAGAAGATCAGCAGCGACAGCAGCGACAACGCCGCGGCCAGATGCACCGCCCACGGCAGGGCGCGACGCCGCGCCTTGCCGTAGCGGTAGCGCTGGATCAGGCCGATCGGCAGCAACAGCGCCCACAGCAGGACCAGGGCCAGCAGGGCGAGCGGGATGATGAGCAGCAGGGGCATGGACGCAGCTTAGCGGGTGGGTGCGATGGTGGTGGCAAGAGCGCCAGGTTGCTGGGAACTGCGAGGCCGACGCCTCTGTGTGCTCTTGCTTTTGCTCGTCATCCCCGCGAAGGCGGGGATCCAGAGACTTCAGCGTCATGCCTGGATGAAGCTCCGGATGTTCGGCTCCGCCGAAATGGAGCGGAGCCCGCCTTCGCGGGAATGACGATCTGAAATGACGACGCGAAACCAAGATGGGCGACGCACGCGTCATTACAAACCCCACGTAACGATGCGCAGGCCGCTGCGAACCCTGCAGCAACGAGCGGGCCGCCGCGAACGCCGCAGTGACCATCACCTCGACCGACCGCGACTACGATCAAGCCGCCTCGTTCAAGCTCGCGATATCGATCACGAAGCGATAGCGCACATCGCCCTTGATCATGCGCTCGTAAGCCTCGTTGATCTGCGCGATGTCGATCAGCTCGATGTCCGAGGCCACGCCGTGTTCGGCGCAGAAATCCAGCATTTCCTGGGTTTCGCGGATGCCGCCGATCAGCGAGCCGCCGAGTTTGCGCCGCTGCATGATCAATGCGCCGGCCGCGACCGTCGACGGGGTTTCCGGAATCCCGAGCAGAACCATGGTGCCGTCGAACTTCAACAGGCCCAGGTAGGCGTTGTAGTCGTGATCGCCGGACACCGAGTCGATGATGAAATCGAACGAACGCGCCAGGGTCTTGAAGGTCGCCTGATCGCGGGTCGCCGCGAACGCATGCGCACCCAGCGCCAGCGCGGCGTCGCGCTTGGATTCGGAGGTGCTCAGCACGGTCACCCGCGCGCCCATCGCCACCGCCAGCTTGACCGCCATGTGGCCCAGGCCGCCGAGGCCGACCACCGCGACTTCGTCGCCGGCCTTGACCCCGTAATGCTTCAACGGCGAATAGGTGGTGATGCCCGCGCACAGCAGCGGCGCGGCGCGGTCGAGCGGAATCGAGGCCGGGATGCGCAGCACATAGGCCTGGTCGACGGTGATCCGGGTCGAATAGCCGCCCTGGGTCGCGAGGCCGGTGCCGCGTTCGCGCGAGTTGTAGGTGCCGGTCATGCCCTGGTCGCAGTACTGCTCCTCGCCGGCATGGCACTGCGGGCATTCGCGGCAGGAATCGACGAAGCAGCCGACCCCGACCGCGTCGCCGACCTGGAACCCGAGCACGTTGGCGCCGACCTGGGCGACCCGGCCGACGATCTCGTGGCCCGGCACCATCGGGAAGCGGGAACCGCCCCACTCGTCGCGGGCCTGGTGGATGTCGGAATGGCAGACCCCGCAATAGAGGATGTCGATCAGCACATCGTCCGGGCCGGGTTCGCGGCGTTCGATCGAGAACGGGGCCAGGGGCGAACGCGCGTCTTGGGCGGCGTAGGCGGCGGTCTTGAGCATGGGGCGGGTCCAGGTGGCGTGGAAGCGCTCGATTCTAGCGAGGCGGCGTTCCGCCGCCGTCAATGGGCGGGCATTTCGAGCCCGCGTCGCTGCAACGCTGCGTATCGCCACGGCGCTTGCGCTACCCTTTGCGCCGTTCCCCCATCACTGCGAGTGCGCCATGCCTTCCTTCGACGTCGTGTCCGAAGTCGACACCCACGAACTCACCAACGCGGTCGACCAGGCCAACCGCGAGCTGACCACCCGCTTCGACTTCAAGAACGTCGAGGCCAAGTTCGAGCTCGACGACAAGGCGATCAGCCAGTCGGCGCCGAGCGAATTCCAGCTCGAGCAGATGACCCAGATCCTGCGCGCCCGCCTGGCCGCGCGCGGCATCGACGCGCGCTGCCTGGAATTCGGCGACGTCGACACCAACCTGGCCGGCGCGCGGCAGAAGATCACCGTGCAGCAGGGCATCGAGCAGAAGTTGGCCAAGAAGATCGCCGCGGCGATCAAGGACGCCAAGCTCAAGGTCGACACCCAGATCAACGGCGACAAGCTGCGCGTCAACGGCAAGAAGCGCGACGACCTGCAGACCGCGATCGCCCTGCTCAAGGGCATGGAATTCGAGCGGCCCCTGCAGTTCGACAATTTCCGCGATTGAACCCAGCGATTGAACTCCGCGACTGATCAGCGCGATTGATCGGCGCGACCATCCCTTGCGCAGCGAGCCAGCGACCATGAGCGATCCCCTGTCGGGCCATGCTTCGCCCCGCGACACCTCGTCGGACGAGGCCGAACCGATCGCCGCGACCCGGCGCTGGCTGGAGCGCGCGGTGATCGGCCTGAACCTGTGTCCGTTCGCCAAGGCGGTGCTGGCCAAGGGCCAGATCCGCTTCGTGCTGAGCGATGCGCAGACGCCGCAGGCGCTGCTGGAAGAACTCGCCTCGGAACTGGTGCTGCTGGAGCAGAGCGACCCCGAACGCATCGACACCACCCTGCTGATCCATCCGCGGGTGCTGCAGGACTTCTTCGACTTCAACGATTTCCTCGACCTCGCCGACGGCGCGGTCGCGGCGCTGGATCTGGAGGGCGAGATCCAGGTCGCCAGTTTCCATCCCGACTATCAGTTCGCCGGCACCGGGTTCGATGAGGTCGGCAACTGCACCAACCGTTCGCCGTATCCGACCTTGCACTTGCTGCGCGAAGCGAGCGTCGAACGCGCGGTGGCGGCGTTTCCGGACCCGGATGTGATCGTGGAGCGGAATCTGGAGACGCTGCAGAAGCTGGGGTTCGAGGGGTGGCGGGGGTTGTTGGCTAAGTGAGTTGATGCCGGGCGGGATGCGCGCTGAAGCAAGAGCAAAAGCGAATCCCCCCTGCCCCCTTTTCCAAAGGGGGGAATCCTTCGGGAAAGTGCTCCAGGGCTTGGCGATCTTCGCGCCGGTTCACAGCTACGCACCCACCCTACCTGCTTCCCCCTTTGAAAAAGGGGATTGAGGGGGATTTGCTTTTACTTCAAGCGCCGAGCGCAACTCCAACCCGACCGCGCCCAAGCAACACCGCCTGCAACATCCCCCGCACCTGCACCAACGACCCCGCGATCCGATGCCCCAACCCGCGCAGCTCCGCGCTGGGCGCGACCAGATCGGGCACCTGGATCGGCGTCGCGCCCGCCGCCAGCGCGGCGCGCACGCCCGGTTCGGAATCCTCCAGCACCAGGCAGTCGCGCGGATCGACCCCGAGTTGCCGTGCCGCCGACAGATAGATGTCCGGCGCCGGCTTGGGATGCTCGACATCGCTGCCGGTCACGATCACCGCGAAGCGATCGAGCAGGCCGCTGGCCTCGAGCTTCGCCAGCGCGCGCGTGCGCCGGGTCGAGGTCGCCACCGCCTTGACGATGCCGTGCGCGTCGAGCAGATCCAGCAACGCGATCAAGCCGTCCTTGTGCGGCAAGCCTGACGCGACCTGCGCGTCGTACAGGCGATCGCCGGTGGCGCGCAGCCGCGTCGCCGCGTCCTCGCCCAGGCGCTCGGACAACATCGCGAAACTGGCGCGGTCGTGGACGCCGACCATCGACAGCCACAACGCGTCGTCGGCCTGGATCGATTCGGCCAGCGCCGCCGCGCGCCAGGTGCCGAGCATCGCCCGCTCGCTGTCGAGCATCAGCCCGTCCATGTCGAACAGCACCGCGGCGGGGACGAAATCGATCGGAGCCGGATCACTCAGCATCGAATCACTCAGAATCGGGCCATGCGAATCGACCGCGGCGTCGGGCGGCTCAGCCACGGAACAAGGTCTCCAGATCGGCAGCGTTCAAGGTCCGCCACTGCCCCGCCGGCAGATCCTGCAGCGCCAAACCGCCGATGCGGCTGCGATGCAACGCCCGCACGTGATTGCCTACTGCGGCGAACATGCGCCGCACCTGGTGGTAGCGGCCTTCGGTGAGGATCAGCCGCGCCTGCCGCGGCGCGATCGTTTCCAGGATAGCCGGCGCCAGCGGGGTTTGCTCGGATTCCAGCTCCAGCTCGCCGCTGGCGAAGATCGCCGCTTCGTCGCCGCGCAGGTCTTCGGCCAACTGCGCCTCGTAGACCTTGGCCAGATTCGCCTTCGGCGACACGATCCGGTGCAGCAGGCCGCCGTCGTCGGTCAACAGCAACAGGCCGCTGGTGTCGCGATCCAGGCGCCCGACCGTCGACAACAGCGGCGAACGCAGGCGGAACCGCGGCGGCAGCAGGTCGTAGACGATGCGACCGGGGTCCTTGGTCGAACAGGTGTAACCGGTCGGCTTGTGCAGCATCAGCACCAAGCCGGCCGGCGGATCGAGCGGTTCGCCGTCGATGCGGATCGCGGCGTGCTCGACCTTGTCGTCGGCGTACAGCACTTCACCATTGGGATCGGTGATGCGGCCCTCGCGGAACATCGCGCTGACTTCCTTGCGGCTGCCGTAGCCCAGGTTGCCGATCAGCTTGACCAGCTTCATGCGCGCGCTCCGCCCTTGCCGCCCGGCTTGCCGGCGTACTTGCCGGCGAATTTGCCAGCCGGTTTGCCGCTCGCCATGCCCGTTGCCACGCCGGCGGACTTGCCCGAGGCCTTGGCCTTGATCGCCTCGACCACCTTGAAGCCGCCCTGCTGGGCGACGGTGCGGACGTCGCCGAAACGTTCGTCGAGCACCACTTCGTACGGCAGGTGGCGATTGGCGACCAGCCACAGGCGGCCGCCGGGATTGAGCGCCTGCGCCGCCACGGCGATGAAGCGCCGGCCGATGTCGGGACGCTCTTCGCGGCTTTGCGCATGGAACGGCGGGTTGCTGACGATCACGTCGTAACCGCGATCGTCCAGGCCGGCGGTGACGTCGTGCCAGAAGAACTCCATCGGCACCGAGGTCGGCACGCGCTGCAGATTGATCCGCGCCAGTTGCAGCGCGCGCGCCTGCGCTTCGTACACGTCCAGCGCGGTGATGCGCGGGCAGCGCGCCAGCAGTTCGGCCGACAGATAGCCGTACCCCGCGCCGAGGTCGGCGGCGCGGCCGGCCAGATCGGCCGGCAGGTGCTCGGCCAGCAGCGCCGAGGCCGGATCGACCCGATCCCAGGCGAACACGCCGGGCCGGCTCAGGAAACGCCCGCCGAGAATTTCGCGCGGCCGGTCACCGCCGGCCCAGGCCGCGGCCAGGGCCGGATCGGCCGGGCCGTCCAGCGGCGCGGTCCAGAACACCCGGCATTTGCGCTTGGACAGGCTGCCGACCTTGCCGGCGATCCGGCCCAGGTCGTCCTCGCCCGAACGCGCGCCTTCGTCGTTGCTCAGGCAGGCGACCACGCGCCCGCCCGGCGCGGTGCGGGCCAGCGCCTGCGCGTACAGCGCGCGCGCCTCGTCGCGCTGGCGCGGCGGCAGCACCAGGACCAGCGGATAGCGCCGGTCGGCCGGCAGCGAGTCGACATCGACGGTGTCCAGGCCGCCGCGATGCAGCGCATCGATCGCCGGCTTGTAGTCCTGTTCGCAGACCAGGCCCGGGCGTGGCCGCTGGCGCAGGCCGACGCCGTCGCGCGCGCGCAGGAACAGCGCGCCGCCTTCCTCGGGCCACGACAGCACGCCGTCGGCGAAGGGTTGGAACAGGGTGTCGAGCGCATCGTCGGAGGCGTCAACGCGCATGGGAGAGGGCATGGCGGAATGGCTCGAAGGAGATCATCGCGCCGATTTTACGCGGCTGCGCGTTAGGGTGTGGGCATCGCAATGCCGGGAGTGTTCATCGTGCGCCTGTCCGTCCTGTTCGCGGCCGTGTTGATGCCGGTGGTGGCCTGGTGTTCCCAGCAGGGCTACTTCGGTCCCGACAACGGTGCGATGTCCGATCGCTATCCCACCTTGCTGGTCGCGGCGGGCTATGCGTTCGCGATCTGGGGCGTGATCTTCCTGCTCGATCTCGTGTTCGCGCTGTGGCAGCTGCGCGCGCGATTGCGCGAGGACGACACCCTGCAGCGGCTGCGCCCGGCCGCGGCGGCCGGGTTCACCCTGACCGCGTTGTGGATGCCGATCTTCTCCCAGCAGTGGTTCTGGCTGGCGCTGGCGGTGATCTGGCTGGCCCTGGCCTGCATGGCCTGGAGCGCGGTGCTGCTGTCGCGCGATCCCACGCCCGTACCCGGTCAAGCGTTGTGGGCCAAGTTCGCGATTTCGCTGCATGCCGGCTGGCTGTCGCTGGCGGCGTTCTTGAATACCGCGCAGGTGGTGGTGGCTTATCGATTGCTGCCGGTCGACGACATGCTCGGCTGGAGCCTGGCGCTGTTCGCCGCGGCGGCGTTGCTGGTGTTGCTGTTGAACGCGCGCATGCGCGGCAACCTGGGCTATGCCGCGGCCGCGCTGTGGGGATTGATCGGGGTGTATCTCAAGCAGTCCGAATCGGCATTGAACGGCGCGCAGACGGCCGCCTGGTGCGCGGCGGCGATCGCCGCGCTGGTGCTGGCGCAGACCTTGTGGTTGCGCCTGCATCCGCGCCATCGGGTGTTTTCCGGGCATCTGTCGCCGGGCGAATGATCGCGCCGGCGCGTGCGGTCGCTTTCGCGATGCCGGCACGCACGCGGACGATCGGCGGCGCGCTTGCCGCCGCGACAACATCGGCTTCATCGCCACGCAACGCGGTAACGACGACCATCGAGTCTGGTCCAGCGCGAGGAGCGAATCACGATGCGAGCCCTTTTCATCGGCGGCACCGTCGACAACAGCGAAGTCGATCTCGAAGGCGGCGAGCCGCCGCGCCATTACCCGCCGAACACCGGCAGCGGTCAGCCGCGTTACCGGCTGCATCATGTCGGTCTGCGCGAAGGCGATACGGTGTATGCGGTGTATGCCGCGCCGGAGCTGGCCGACGGCGAGGTCGAACGGGTGGCCGAGGAGCGCGGGTATGCGCGCAGGTTTCAGGCGGAGCCGCAGTTGGGGATTTGATCGTCAGTCGGGGGCGCGCCCTCACCCCAACCCCTCTCCCGCACGCGGGAGAGGGGCTTCAAGTAGCGAAATTTCGAAGTAATCGGCGTCTTATTCCCTTCTCCCGCAGAGCGGCGACCGAAGGGAGTGCAGGGCTGAGAAGGTGGCCCGAAGGGCCGGATGAGGGCCGCGGACTTCAGCGCGACATCCGCAAGCGGCTCATCCCTGCAACTCGCGCAATGTCACCGAAGGCGGCGCATCCAGCACCTTGCGCGTGGCGAACATGCCCGCCGCCAACGCCGCCAGCACACCCGCGCCGCCGCCGACCGCGGCCATGCGCCAGTCGAACTCCCACGGCAGATCGAACACCTGCACCGCGACCACGCCGGCCAACACCGACGCGGCGATCGCCGCAGTCAGTCCGGACAGCAAACCGATCGCGGCGAATTCCGACGCCTGCGCCAGACGCAGCTGGCGACGGCTGCCGCCGAGCACGCGCATCACTCCGCCTTCGAGCAAGCGTTCGTCCTGACTGGCGCTCACCGCCGCCATCAGCACCAGCACGCCGGCCACCAGCGAGAAATAGAACACCACCTCGACCACGGTCGAGACCTGATCGGCGGTGCTGCGCACCTGCTTGAGCACCGCCTCGACGTCGATCACCGACAGATTCGGAAAGCGCTCGACCAGTTGCGAGGTGAAGCGGGTCTGCTGCGCCGGCACGCTGATCGCGGTGATGTAGCTGGCCGGATAGCCGTCCATCGACCCGGGCGAGGCGATCACGAAGAAATTCGGCCGGAAGCTTTCCCAATCGACCTTGCGCAGGCTGGTGATCCTGGCCTTGAAGCTCTGTCCGGCGATATCGAAACCGATGGTGTCGCCGAGCTTCCAGCCGAGCGTCTCGGCGAACCCTTCCTCGACCGACACCTCCGGCTGAGCGAGCTTGCGCGGCGCCCAGAAGGTTCCGTCGACCAGCTTGTTGTCCGAACGCAGCGTATCGGCCACCGACAGATTGAACTCGCGCTCGGCCAGTTGCTTGGCGCGATCGCCGCGTTCGACATAACTCTGCCCGGTCACCGGCTTGCCGTTGTACGACACCAGGCGCGCGCGGATCATCGGGAACAAGGTCGGCGCGGGCAGGTTCTGCTCGGCGATGAAACCGCGCACGTCCTTGAGCTGGTCGGGCTGCACGTTGATGATGAAACGGTTCGGCGCATCGGCGGCCAGCGCCAGTTGCCAGCGATCGAGCAGATCGGTGCGCACGAAGGTCAACAGCAACAAGGCCATCAGCCCCAGGCCCAAGGCCGAGACCTGGGCGATGCTGGTGCCGGCGCGACGGCTGACGTTGGCCAGGCCATAACGCAGACTGCCGCGCAGGCGCGAACGCAGACGCCGCACCAGCACGATCATCAGCAAGGCCAGCAACGCGAGCACCGCCAGGGTCGCGGTGATGCCGGCGAGCATGGTCAAACCGAGCGTGACCGAACCGGCCTTCCACCACAGCAACGCGCCCAGGCCGATCAATCCAGCCACGGCGACCAGCCACGCGCTCGGCTCGGTCGGATCGAGGTCGCGACGCAACACACGCAACGCCGGCACCCGCCGCAACGCGAGCACCGGCGGCGCGCCGAACGCGAGCAGCACGACCAGACCGACGCCGAAGCCCTGCACCGCCGGCATCAAACCCGCGGCCGGGATCGACATCTTCAGAGATTGTTCCAGCCACCCGCCGATCGCCCATTGCAGGCCGAACGCCAGCGCGACGCCGATCGCGCTCGCGATCAGCCCGAGCATCACCAGTTCGCCGACATGGATGCCGACCAGGGTGCGCTGGCTCGCGCCGAGGCAACGCATGACCGCGGTGCCGGACAGATGCCGCTCGCTGTGACGGCGCGCGGCCATCGCCACCGCGACCGCGGCGAGCACCACCGACACCAGCGCGGCGAGGCCGAGAAAACGGCCGGCGCGATCGAGCGCCGAGCGCACTTCCGGGCGCGCGTCGGAGATGGTTTCCAAGCGCTGACCACGACCGAGCGCGGGCTTGGCGTCGGCGACGAAACGTTCGACCGTGTTGGCCGGGCCGGCGACGACCATGCGATAGCGGATCCGGCTGCCGGGCTGGATCAGGCCGGTCGCCGGCAGATCCGCCAGATTGAGGAACACCTTCGGCGCGATGTTGAAGTAATCCAGCGACGCATCGGGTTCCTGAGTCACCAGCGCGGCCAGGCGCAGCCGCGCATCGCCGAGCGCGATCTCCTGCCCGACCTGCGCACCGAGCGTGTCGGCGCCGGCCTGGCTCATCCACACCGTGCCCGGCGCGGGCACGCCGGGCGCATCGCGTTCGGTGGCGCCCGCGCGATCGATGATGCGAAAGCTGCCGCGCAGCGGAAAACCGGCGCCGAGCGCGCGCAGATCGCCGAGCTGCAAACGCTCGCCGACCCGGATCATGGTCTGCAGTTCGGTCGCTTCGGCGTGGCGCAACTGCGGCACCGACGCGGCTTCGCGCAACTTGCCCTGGATCGGCTGATCGGCGCGGATCACCGCATCGCCGCCGAGCAGACGGTTGGCTTCGATCGCCAGCGCGCGCTCGGCGCGATCGGTGACGAAACCGACCGCGGTCACCGCGAGCACCGCCAGGATCAGCGCCGCGAGCAGGATGCGGACATCGCCGGCCTTGAGATCGCGGCGTAGTTGCCGCCATGCCATCGAGAGAGTGCGGCCCATGCCTCAGCCCTGCACCAGGCGGCCGCTGTCGAGGCGGATGCGGCGATGGCAGCGTTCGGCGAGGTGTTCGTCGTGAGTCACCAGCACCAGCGTCGTGCCGGCGTCGGCGTTGAGTTCGAACAGCAGTTCGATGATCGCCTGACCGGTGTGGGTGTCGAGGTTGCCGGTGGGTTCGTCGGCGAACAGCAGCGACGGCCGGGTCACGAATGCGCGCGCCAGCGCGACGCGTTGTTGCTCGCCGCCCGAGAGCTGACGCGGGTAGTGATCCAGGCGCTGGCCGAGGCCGACCTTGCCCAGGATCGCCTTCGCCGGGGCCTGTGCGTCGCGGTCGCCGCGCAGTTCCAGCGGCAGCATTACGTTTTCCAGCGCGGTCAGCGACGGCAGCAACTGGAAGCTCTGGAACACGAAGCCGACTTTCTCGCTGCGCACGCGCGCGCGGCCGTCTTCGTCGAGCGCGGAGATGGTGTCGCCGTCGAGCTTGACCGTGCCGGTGCTCGGCGAATCCAGGCCCGCCATCAGCGACAGCAGGGTGCTCTTGCCCGAGCCCGAGGCGCCGACGATGGCGACGGTGTCGCCCTTGGCGATCGAGAAACCGACCCCATCGAGGATGACGAGTTCGCCCGACGGCAGGGGCACGTGCTTGCCCAGGCCCTCGACTTCGAGCATCGCCACGCGCGCTTGCGCGCCCGGCGCTTCAGCCTGCGGTTCGTCGTGGTCTTTCACGATGCTGTCGGCCATGATCGAATCAGCCAGGTTGGAAGCTGCCATGATCGTCCTTCTGCTTGCCTCGCCGTAGTGTCGGGAGACGTTATTAAATGAATTTTAAGAGCTGGAATTTTAAGAGCTGGAATTTTAAGAGCTGGAATCTTAAGAGCCGCAATTCGAGCGAATCGACTGTCCGGCGCGAAAGCAACGAAGGCCTCGACAGCATCGCCTCGCAGCGCACCAACGCAGGCCGGGCATCCACGGCGGCGATCCCCGCAGGTTCGCCTGCTCATGCCCGCGGCCGCGAAATCGTGGCCACGACATCAGGATATGCGGCATCGCGCGGCCCGGTTCAATGGGCCATCGGTCCTGGCCTGGGCGCCGCGTTGCTCGCTTCGGCGCTGGTGTTGAGCGCGCTGGCCCCCTCGCAGGCGCAGCCCGCCGCGGCTTCGAAGGCCGCTGCCCAGCCCGTTGCCGCGCCCGCGACCAAGGCCGCGCGCACGGTGTTGTTCATGGGCGATTCGCTTTCGGCCGGTTACGGCCTGGCCGCGTCCGAGGGCTGGGTGTCGCTGACCGCGCAGCGCATCGCCAAGACCAAACCGGGCTGGCGCGTGGTCAACGCCAGCATCAGCGGCGAAACCACCGCAGGCGGCGCCTCGCGCATCGCCGGCGAATTGCAGCGCAACCGGCCCGCGGTGGTGGTGATCGAACTGGGCGCCAACGACGGCCTGCGCGGCCTGCAGCTGGCGCAGAGCCGGGCCAACCTGGAACGCATGATCCAGGCCGCGCAGGCGGCGAAAGCGCAGGTGCTGCTGATCGGCATGCGCATGCCGCCCAACCTGGGCAAGGAGTACACCGAGGGCTTCGAACGCAATTACCGCGAGTTGTCGCAGAAGTACGCGACTCAGCTGCTGCCGTTCCTGCTCGAACCGGTGGCGATGGACCGCGCCGCGTTCCAGGCCGACAACCTGCATCCGATCGCGAGCGCGCAGCCGAAGTTGCGCGATCACGTCTGGGCGAAACTTGGGCCGATGTTGAAGTGAGGTTGGATCGGTTGCCGGGGTAAGCGGCAAATTCAACCAGGCCAAGCATCATGGCGATCTGATCCGAAAGCGGCGGGGCTGAAGCCCCTACAAAGGCCGCCTGCAATCGCAACGGCCTTTGCTGCTGCCCCCTTTGACAAAGGGGGCGAACGGCCGCGAAGCGGACGTGGGGGATTTGCTTTTGCTGTTGCTTTTCAGGAGCAAAAGCGAATCCCCCCTACCCCCCTTTTCCAAAGGGGGGAACAGCAGATGCGAATGCATTTGAGCCGGAACCGGAGCCGGAAATGTGGCTGTAGTTGAAGCTCGCGATGGAGTCGAAGTCGAAACTGGCTCGGGTCGCAATCGTGACCAGTCGAAGCTACGACCGACGATGCACCGGCAGCGACCGATTGCGAACGATCGCGTCGGCCCTTGCTGTTGCCCCCTTTGACAAAGGGCGCGAACGGCCGCGAAGCGGACGTGGGGGATTTGCTTTTGCTGTTGCTTTTTCAGGAGCAAAAGCAAATCCCCCCTAGCCCCCCTTTTTCAAAGGGGGGAATGCTTCGGGATGCTTCGATAAGGTCGACCGCAACCGGACCTCGGCCACCGGGCAGTCACTCAAGCATTGTGCCGAGCCACCGCCGTGCGCGCGCGCAGGTTCGGCCGCTGCGCATCGCGCCCCAGATACGCCTTGCAGCGGAACTGATCCATGTCGTTGATGCGCAGGATGTTGCGCTTGCGGCTCACCAGTCCGCTGCGATGCCAGGTCTGCAGCTGCGCGTTCAACTTCGGCCGGCTGGCGTTGACCATCGCCGCGAGGATGCTCTGGGTCGGCGGCAGCGCGACTTCGAAATCGTCGCCGCGCTGGCGCGATTGCGAACGCATCAGCGACAGCAGATAACGCGCCAGGCGCGATTCCAGACGATGCAGGCACATCGTCTCCAGGCTCTCCACCGCCTGGCGCAGGCGCACGCACAGCGAGGTGTGCGCGCGTTCGATCACCACCGGATCGGCGATCAGGCTGGCGAAATGCCGGCGCGACAGCAGCAACACCCGGGTCGGGCTGTAGGCGACCGCGGTGAAGGTGTGCGCATGGGTATCGAGCAGCGGCATCTCGTCGACCGTCTCGCCGCTTTCGATGGTGTCGACGATCAGTTCCTGGCCGTCGGGGCCGTACAGCAGCTTGTAGATGCGGCCGTGCACGACGAAGGCGAGGAAATCGCTGGAATCGTTCTTGAAGAACAGCGCGTCGCCTTCTTCCAGATTCAATTCGGTGCAGTGGCGGGCGACGTGATCGAGCAGCGCGGACGGCAGGCCGCGCAACAGGCCGCAGCGGTCCAGGCCCCAGCGACGGCGGCGTACCGCGATGCTGTCGTCGGATGTCAGGCACATAGCGGCGGCCACGTGCCGCGGCAGGCGGTGGACTGGGAGCGACCGATGCGGTCGCGGCGATCATGACGGCCGCGCCCGCGGCCGGTGGCACGTTCCATAACGCCCCCTGTGGACGTCTGCGTTCGGGGTCTGCGGCGAGTGCGACGTCCGGCAAGCGGAGCGTTCGTCTGCAGTTGTGGCGGCATTGCCACGATGCGCGTCTCGGCGAAGCCGGTGCGATGCCGGCGCCTCGCGGCGGCCCGGCATCGGGTGCTGCGCGACTTACGGGCCGTACGGATTGGGACTGGACTTGAACGACTTCAGCACGGTCATCAGGCTGGTCAGATTGTCGGCCACGCCGGTCTGGGCGATCTTCTCGGTGGCGCCGGCGGCGGCGGTGGTGTCGACGGTGTAGATCTGCATCACGCCCTGGTTGGCCGCGGCCAGCGCCAGCGTGTTCTGCTGCTGCTGAGAGGCGATCGCGTTCTCGAACAGGATGCCGGTCGAATGCGCCGAGGCCTGGAACAGCGAACCCATCGCGAAGGCGGGACCTTCGGCGATGACCTTGACGTTCGACTGGGTGACGGCGTCGGTGATCTGGTTGTTGACGGCGGTGGGATATGCCATGGGTAAATCCTCGTTAGCGATAGTCGGGAAGCCTGTGGGCGGAGATGCGGGCTCGACTCAGGTCATGAGCGAGCCGGCATCCTCGATCCGGCCGATGCGGCCGGACCTCCGCCGCGCGCGGATCAGGGCTTGAACGCCTGCAGCACGGTCAGCAGGCTGGTGAGGTTGTCGGACACGCCGGTCTGGGCGACCTTCTCGGTGGCGCCGGCGGCGGCGGTGGTGTCGACGCTGTAGATCTGCATCACGCCCTGGTTGGCCGCGGCCTGCGCCAGCGTGTTCTGCTGCTGCTGCGCGGACACGGCGTTCTCGAACAGGATGCCGGTGGAGTGGGCCATCGACTGGTAGATCGAACCCATCGCGAAGGCCGGCGCTTCGCCGATGACCTTGACGTTGGACTGGGTGACGGCATCGGTGATCTGGTCATTGACAGCGGTAGGGAATGCCATGTGAAGCTCCTTGGAGTAGTGGGGTACGGCCGATGCCGTACGTAGCTGAAGAACGAGTCATCAATCGCGTTGTGAAGCCGATGCAGGCGCCTTGGCGGCATTGTCGTGGTTGTTGTTCTGATCGGGTTTTTCAGCGGTTTTCCCGCTATTTTCCGCAGTGCCGCGCGACTCGTCCGAGGACGCGGAATCGGATTTCCTGGCCAGCAGTCCGCTGTCCTGCGCGGCGTCGATCACCGCCTGCAATTGGCTCGCGAGCGGGCCGAACTGTTGCTGGAAGCAGGCATCGACTTCGCGCTTGATCAAGCCGGTGAGCTGATCGGCGATCTGCGCGATCAGCGGATCGGTGCGCGGCGCCTGGTTGGCGGCGGCGCCGGTGCCCGCGCCGGCCGCGGGTTTGGGCGGACGCAGGTCGTCGAGCGATTGCGCGCGCTCGACCGCGCCGAGCACCGCGGCCTCGGCGGCGCGCTCGGCGCGCGCATTGCCCATCACCGTGGCCTGGGTGCGGCTGAGGTTTTGATCGATCAGGTTCTGGATGCGCCGCCGGTCCATGTCGATCGCGCTGCCGCCGGGACGCCGCGCGCTCGCGGCGTTGGCCGCCTGCGCGGCCTGCATGCGCTGCTGCGCCTCCAGCACGGCGATCGCGCCGCGTACGCGGGCGCGCTCCTCCGCGCCCAGCTCGATCCCGAGCCAGTCGCGCGCGAATTCGGTGAACTGCGCGTCCAGCGCGCTGACGGCCGGATCGGCGGCGGGCGCGGTGGCGGGTGCGGGTGCTGCGGGCGCGGCCGATGACTCGGGCGTGGATGCGGTGGCGGACATTCAGCGCCCCCCCAGCAGACGCGCCAGCGCCTGCAACACCTTCGGATCGGCCAGGCGCGCGATCAACTCCTCGAACGTACGGTCCGAGCCCGGCGCGGTCGCCGCGGCCGGCGACGCCGGGGCGGCGGCCGCTACCGGCGCGACCTGCACGGCCTCGGCGGCCGGCCGATCGAACAGACCTTCCAGTTCCTCATGCAGCAGATAGTGCAGGCTCTCGTCCATTGCGAACTCCGGTCTTACAAGGGATGCGATACGCAATGCGGCCGCCGATCAGGCCGAAGCGCCCTGCGCGAGGACCGCGCGGGTGACGGTGACGACCGAGGCCGGCGCCTTGTAGCCGGCGATGGCGGCGGCGGTCTGAGGCCCGCTGTCGTTGCCCGCCAGCGGCCCGACCGTGGTCTGCCAGTAGGCGGCGGCGATGGTGGTCACCAGCGCCTGCAACTGCTTGCCGACCTCGGCCGCGCCTTGCGCGGAGGTATCGAACGGCGCGACGTTGTAGGCCAGCAGCAGCACGCAGCGCAGGAATTCGTCCTGCACGTTGGTGTGCTCGACGCCCTGCGCATCGGAGCCCAGCAGGTACGAACGCCAGTTGATGAACAGGTTGAGCACCCGCGCCAGCGCCGCGAACCACACGCTCGGCGAGGTGTTGGCGCCGACCATCGCGGTGACCAGGGCCGAGAAACTCGCGTAATTGGCCGCGGAGTCCATCTTCGGCGCGATCGGCGCGAGCGCCGCGTTCAGCAGCCCCGACAAGGTGGCCTGGCCCTGTTGCAGCAGATCGGCCAGGCTCGCGGAACCGCGCGCCAGGGTCATCAGACTGGCGACCTGGCTGTCGCTCAGCGCATGCAGGCCCATGAACATCACTTTGTCGCTCACCGTCGTCAGCAGATCGGTGTCGACATAACCGTCGAGGTGGCGGAAACCGCGATTGAGCCGATAGCCCTCGGCCGAGGCGAACAGGCCGGACGCGCCGGTGATCGAGTTGCTGCCCAGGTTGGTGTCGAACGCGATCAACGGATAACGCGCGGCGACGAAGCTGCGGTAGTAGTAGGCGTGACCGAGGCGGAAACCGAGCAAGGTGCCCGGAGCGGTCAGCAGTTGGTAGTAACTCTGGGCTTGCGCCGCGGGCGGTTGCGCCGGGGCCGCGGGGGCTTGCGCCGGTGCCGGCGGGGACTGATCCAGCGATTCGCACAGCGCCATCATGTTGCGCTTGCCGGCATAGGCGACCAGTTCCTGGGTGCGCACGCTGTTGCCGTCGTAGCGGCGCAGGGTCAGGCCGTCGACGGTCAGCGAATCGTTGCGGAACATTTCGTCGAACAGGCCCGACACGCCATTGTCCTTGTGCGCATGGGTGCCGGCGGTGCCGCGGGCGTTGTCGGCGCGGCGGCCCTGCGCGGCGGTCTGGCAGGCCAGCACGTACTGCGCGTAGGCGCGGTAGAACTCCGGGCCCGGCAGATGCCGCGAATACGCCATCGCATAGCCGATCGCCGAGCGGTTGTCGGCGGCCACGCCCATGCCCTCGCCGCAATGGATGTGACTGACCAGCTGCAACGCGCGCGACTGGTCGACGTCGCCGAAGAACTGGGTCAGCGGAGCGGACTGCGCGTTCTTCTGCGCGTTGAGGAAGGAGAACAACTCGGTGTAGTTGCCGACCTTGTTCTCGCTGCCCAGCAGGTCGATGCCGATCAGCTCGTTCAAGCTCGGATCCAGGAACAGCGGCAGGATCTTGGTGGTGAGCTCGTACTCGAGCGCCTTGTCGCCGGCGTACACCGTCGCGGTGTGCGCGAGCAGCTTGTAGCAGGTCTTGCGCGCCTTGTTGTAGGCGCTGAGCACCGCGTTGGCGACGCGCACTTCGTCTTCGCCCATCGCCAGCTGCGCATGCGCGATGCCTTCCTGCTCGAGATAACGCAGGCTCATCGCGATCCATTGCAGGTAGCGCTCCTCGCCGCCGACCTCGGCGCGCAACTTCTTCATCGCGAACGAGCGCATGCGGTACGCGTCGTCGAACGGCGTGTACTTGCTGGCGCTGTAGATCTTGTCGTTGAAGTAACGCAACAGCGGCATCAGCGCTTCGATCGGCCGCGGCTGGCCGGGCGGCGGCGCCAACGCCAGCCGTTCCAGCGCGCTGCGCACGGTCTTGTACAGCACCGGATCGGTGGCGGCGGCATCGCGCACGGCGTCGAGCTTGAGCTGGTTCGCCAGGCAGACGCAGGCGATATAGATGTCTTCGGCGATGCACTCACCCCGCTCGTAACGCGAACGGTTGCGGCTGGCGGCCAGGGCTGCCAGCGGATTGCTCTCCTCCATCAGCATCAAGGCCTTGAGGAACAGCGACAGCGCGCCGCGTTCGGGCTGCTGCTCGTCGAGCGTGCCGCCGAACAGCCCGGCCAGGGTCAGCTGCTGGCCCTTGATCACGGTGACGGTGACCTTGGTGTCGACCGTGACGCCCTGGTCCTGCACCTGGTAGGTGATGTCGAGCGGAACGGCGTCGGTCGCGACCGCGGCCTCGTTCTCGACCGGCAGGATGCCGCCGAAGTGGCTGTGGTAGTCGAAGCGATAGCTCGGCAGGGTCAGCGCCGGCAGCGAGAAGTAAGCCATGATCGGGATCCTTTGCGGTTATCGCGGCAACACCGGGCCATGGCGCGGGCCGGTGCGGCCCGCGCGTGCGCTGCGGCGAGTTGTGTGGGTGGACGAAGTCGGTCAGGAGCTCTTGCGGTTCTGCAACAGCGTCGAGTACTTGGCGATGCTCTGGTCGATGCGGTCGATCGCGAAGCCCGCCGATGCGGCCTCCATCGCGCCGGCCGCCGCGGCGACGGCCGCGGCCGCGCCCATGAAGACGTCGGTGGCGAGCACGCCCAGCGCGTCCTCGGCGGCTTGCTCGACGTTGCCTTCGATCAGGTCCTGGGTCATCTGCTTCATCAACACGCCTTGGCTGGCCAGGGCGATCTTGGTGACGCCGTCGAAGTACGCCGCCGCCGATTGCGCGACCAGGCCGGCGGCCTGGCTGATCATCATGTCCGGGCCGGTCGCGATCTGCGACGGCGCGTACGACGCGGTTTCGGCGTTGGTGAACACCACCGCCTGCACGATCTGCTTGTTCAAGGCATCGGTCGGCGCGCCGTTGCCGCCGCCGGCCTGGGCCATGGCGAGACTGCGCGATGCGGCCAAGGGCGAGGGCGGCGGTTGCGATGGCGCCGCGGCGGCGGGCGCGGAGGCAGCGGCGGGCGATGCCGATGCGGACGTTGCCGATGCGGGCGACGACGGCGATGGATCGGATGCGGTCGACGCGGCCGACGGTGACGCGGGCGACGCGGCGGAGCTTGCGCTTGGCGCCGCAGGTGCGGCGGCGGCAGGCGTGGATTCCGATGCTGCGACCGTCGCGGCACTCGTTGCATCGGTGGTCGCGGTCGCCGGCACCGCGGCGGCGACGTCGTTGGGAATGGTGGCCGCCGTTGCGGTATTGGCTACATCCGCATCGCTCGCCGGCGCGGATGCGGTGGTGGTCGCGGCCGGCGTGCTCGGCGCCGCGGCGGCCGTTGTCGGCGCGGGCGCGGCGGGCGTCGTGTCGGCGGGCGCAGCCGGCGCCGCGGCGGCGGACGCGCCGGTCGCATTGGCGGCGGCCGTCGTGGTGGGATTATTGCTTCTGCCGAACCGTCTCATCGCGTCGCTCCTGCGCGTCCGTGCGGACGCATCCGCTCACTGCCCGATCGACCGCATGCCGCCGCGACGGTCATGGCTTGTCACCGACCGCCATGATCATCTGCACCGCCTTGGACACCACCGCGCTCGAGATCTGGTTGAGCACCTGCTGACTGTGGACCGCGTTCTGCAGGGCCAGTCCGGTCGAGTGGCTCGATACCTGGTACAGCGAGGCGATGGCCTGCGCGGGCGCTTCGGCGACCACCTTGACGTTGGTCTGTGTGACGGCGTCGGTGATCTGCGAGTTGACGGGTGTGTCGGCCATGAGCCTGTCCTTGAAGAAGCGGTGGTGAGGGAATCGGCACCACCGGCGCCTCTGGGCGCTGATCGGTGCGGCTTTCGTTGTCGATGTAAACGGTGGAACGCGGTCCTGTCGGCGTTGTGAATCGCGATTTGGCGATGGCGACGACGCAGCGACGACGCGGCGACGGGCCGATGCGACGCGCGGCGATCGGCGCGACGCCGCGTCAGTCGCGCGCCATCGCCGACTTGATCCGGTTGCGCAGCAGCTCCACGCGCTTGCGCGCGAGCGGCTGGTTGATGTGCAGTTTCTCGGCGATCACCGGATACGGCAGGTCGTCGATGAAGCGGTAGGCGAACAGGCGGCGCTGATCGCGGCTCAGGCGCGCGACCGCGTTGACCACGCGGCCGAGCTGCTGGTCGAGCTCCAGCTTCTGCAAGGCCGACAGGCCGTCGTGGGCGAAACCGTTGCTGTCGCTGTCGATGTCGCGGTGGCGGTCGAACACCTCGCGGTCGCGCCCGCGCCGGCGCACGCTGTCGAGAAACACATGCCGCAGCACCACGAACAAGAACCCGCACGGGTCGGTGATGGTCTGCGGCGATCGACGCATGAACAGCAAGGCCTTGATCGCGGTATTGGCCAGCAATTCCTCGGCGCGATCGCGCTGGCCCTCGGCGAAACGGCGCGCGCGCGCTTCCAGTTCCGGCAGGCTCGCCCGCCATGCGTTGGCGAACATTTCATCGGCGGCCTTGAACTGGCCGCGATCCATCTTGGGACGTTCCATCTGTCGGCTCTCCTGTTTTGAAGCATGTGCAGGCGAGTCTGGTGAGGGGGTCCGACGATGGCTGTTACTTGGGTGACACGCGCCGACGGCTAAGCGCGGCGAACTGCGCACCCCGTCGCTATACCGAAATACAAGTGGTTTTTCGCCGCCGCGCGCGCGTTCGCGAACGCGCGCGCGTCCTATGCGAGCGCCTTATCGCGTTGCGCGCGCGTGTGCGAAGCGCGCGGTCGTTGGCGCGCGCGGCGATCGCGGCGTTCGGGCGTCAGGAGCTTGCGCGGCGGGATCAGGCGGCAGGCGACAGCGAGCCGCATGCGCCGCGGCGGACATGCGACCGCCGTCGCGCGCGGCGATCGCGGCGATCGAGCCGCGCGCAAGGCGTCCGGATGGCAGGGCCGGAACATCCGGCCGTATCGAAGCCGAGGGCGCGCGGGCCCTCGGCGATCACTCAAGGCGATGCGGCCAGCGGACCGCGGGCCTCAGGCCGCGTGTCCACCACGGCCGCGGTCCAGGCCGACGACGCGCGCCACGCCGTCCCAGCCCCAGGTCAAGGCGCAGCAGGCGATCACCACCGGCCCCCACGACAACGCGCCCTGTGGCAAGCCCTGCGGCAAACCTTGCAGCATCGCCGGCAGCCAGCCCGCGCTGCTCGACCAGGCAAACCAGACGCCCGCCACCACCAGAGCGCCGAGCAGCAACTGCTGCAGATAGCGTTCGACCCGGTCGTTGCCGGTGGCGACGGCCTGGGCGCGGCGCGCGACCTGTTCGGCGAAACCGAACGGAATCGGCTCCATCACCGGCGCGCGCAGCGCGCGGGTCAGCAAGCGGTACTGGGCCAGGCGCGGATCGTCGGCGGCCATCGGCGCGCCTGCGCGTTCCTCTCGCTGGGCGCGTTCCTGCAGCTGCCATTCGCGTTCCATGCGCGGATCGTCGAAGCCCGGCGCGGCGCGGTCGTTGGCGTTTTTATCGTCGAAGGTCTTGCGGTTCATGCGAATTCTCCCAGCCGGGCTTCCAGGCGCTGACGCAGTCGCGCCCGGGTTCGGAACAGGTGGCTCTTGATCGTACCCTCGGCCAGGCCGGTCATGGCGGCGATCTCGCCGATGGGCACTTCTTCCAGGTGATACAGGGTCAGCAGGGTGCGCTGCAACGGCGGCAGGGCCTCGATCTCGGCGTGCAGGCCGGCGGCGACCTCCTCGTCGGCGCAGGCCGCCTCCAGGTCGAAGCCGTCGCTGACCATGTCCAGCGGCGACAACGCGTCCTCGTCGTCGGCCACTTCCACGATCGGAATGCGCTTGCGCTCCAGATGGCGCTTGGCCACCGAATAGGCGACCTGGCCGATCCAGGACTTGAGCGCGCTTTCGTGGCGGTACTGATGCAGGCACTGGTGGACGCGCAGGAACGCCTCCTGACACAGCTCGCGGGTGTCGTCGGGGTGGCGGACCATGCGCTGGATGATGTGCCAGCACAGCCCTTGGTACTCGCGGACCAGGCGCTCGAAAGCGCCCGGCGTCTGGGCGAGCACGGCAGCGACCAGGCTGCGGTCGTCGTTCATGGTGTAGGACCGGTCATCGCACTGAGGATGCGGCGGGGGCGCCGTCGGTTGCAGTGGCGCTCGCACCCGTGTGCGAATGATACCTGTCACCTCTCAGGCCGGCGGCGGCGGGGCGGGATCGCGCCGGACCGGCAGCGCCCCGGCCCAGGGTCGCGGCGTCACCGACACCGGGCTGCAACCGATCGCCGCGGCCCCGTATCCATTGCACCGAGACCCGAACCCACCGAGACTGCCGCCATGCCTGGAATCCTTGTCCCCATCACCCTGTTCGTCTGCATCGTCTTCGCGATCAAGATCGTCGTCGACGCGCGTTTCCGCAGCAAACTGCTGTCCACCGGCGGCGCCGAAGAGCTGTTGCGCTCGATGGCCCGCGACGAAGACATCCGCCGCCGCCACGGCGCCCTGCGCTGGGGCATCGTCATGGTCCTGCTGGCGGTCGGCTTCGGCATCATCGAAGGCGCCGGCTGGGACGACGCGACGCCCGGCACGATCGCGGTGCTGCTCGGCGCGGTCGGGCTCGGCAATCTGGCCTACTACTTCATCTCGCGCAAGTTGGACTGACGTCGCAACTCCACGCCTTGCGCGCCCGATCCGGGCCGCAAGGCGGTTTGCAGGCGGCGCGGAGGCGGCGATGATCGCCGCTTCCCGTCCCGGAACCGCGCATGCGCCCGCCCGCCCCGCTCCCTCGCCTGCCCGGCCGCCTGCTGGCGCCGCTGCTGGCCTCCGTGTTGCTCGCCGCGCAGCCGCTGGGCGCCGCGATCGCCAGCCCCGCCCCCGCATCGAAACCCGGCGCGAACGCCGAGCCTGACAAGACCACGCCCGATCGCCGCATCGTCATGACCATCGACGATCTGCCCTGGGTGCAGTTGCCCGGCATCAGCACCGCGCAGGCCCTGCCCGGCCATCGCCGCCTGATCGCGGCGATCAAGCGCGCCGGCATTCCCGCGATCGGCTTCGTCAACGAAGGCAAACTCGAACACGACGGCAAGCTGCAGCCCGAACGCGTGGCGATGCTGAGCGACTGGCTCGACGCCGGCGCCACCCTCGGCAATCACACCTACGCTCATGTCGACCTGCACGCGGTCGGCCTGCCGGCATACGAGGACGACATCCTGCGCGGCGAACGGCAACTGCGGCCGCTGCTGCGGGCGCGCGGCCAACAACCGCACTGGTTCCGCCATCCCTATCTGCGCGCCGGACGCAGCGCCCAGGACAAGGCCGCGCTGGAACGCTTCCTGAGCGAACACGATTACCGCATCGCGCCGGTCACGGTCGACAACTCCGACTGGATCTGGGCGGGCGCGTACCTGCACGCCGCCGACGCCAAGGACGCCGCCAAGCTCAAGGCCCGGCTGCGGCGCGAATACGTCGCCTACATGGGCGCGAAAATCGACTACTACGAACAGCAGTCGATCGCCCTGCTCGGCTACAACCTGCCGCAGACCTGGCTGATCCACGCCAACCTGCTCAACGCCGACACCTACGGCGACCTGGTCAAGATGGTGCAAAAGCGCGGCTATCGCTTCATCGGCCTCGACGAAGCCATGCGCGACCCGGCCTACCGGCGCGCCGATGCCTACACCGGCCCGGCCGGACCGAGCTGGATTCACCGCTGGGCGATCGGCGAGAAGAAGCCGACGAGTTTCTTCGGCGATGAACCCGAAGTGCCGGCCTGGGTGATGAAGCTGGCCGATCTGGAATCGGAATGACGCTGCGTGGCTGCAGGGTCTCGGCCATGGGTACGCGACGCTGGAAAACGCTCGTGATGCATGGCGCCCCCTGCAGGAGCGGCGCGAGCCGCGACCTCGCAACTACAACCGATCCAGCGCCGTCCTCAGCACCGGGATCGTTGTAACGTCGTCCACGCCTTTCATCGCCGCGACCTGTTCGCGCAAGTCGGCCAGTTCGCCGGGCGTGCGCGTCTCCACCAGCACCATCAAGTCGGTCTCGCCAGCCACGCTGTGGACCAGCCGCACCTGGGGCAGCTCGACCAGCAGCGGCACCACGTCGTCGCAGCTGAAGCCCTCGCCGTAACGCAGCAGCAACCAGGCCCGCAGCGGATCGCCGCCGCTGCCGAGCCGCACCGTGTACTGCGCGATCACCCCACCGGCCTCCAGCCGCTGCAAGCGCTCCTGCACGGTGCTGCGCGACAGCGCCACCGCCTTGGCCAGCGCCACCGTCGACAGCCGCGCGTTGTCCTGCAGCAGCGCGATCAGCTTGCGGTCGACATCGTCCAGGGTCTTCATCGGCGGCGGCTCCGGTTGCGCGGCGCGTGCGGATGCCCGGCGCGCCGGGCGAGACCGGCATTGTGCCGGGTTGAGACCGGCGCGGGCGAACACGCACAGTGATCGTGGTTTCCCGATCCGGCCCGCCGATGTCCGCCTCCGCCTTCGCCGACCTGCCCGCCCCGCCGTATTACGCGGTGATCTTCTCCTCGCAACGCAGCGCGCACGACGAGCCCGGCTACCAGCAGGCCGCGACGCGCATGGTCGAACTGGTGCGCCGGCAACCCGGGTTCCTGGGGTTCGAATCGACCCGCGGCACCGACGGCTTCGGCATCACCGTCGCCTACTTCGACAGCGAACACGCCATCCGCGCCTGGCGCGAGCACGCCGAACACACGGTCGCGCGCGATCTGGGCCATCGGCTCTGGTACCAACGTTTCGAGCAGCGGGTGGCGATCGTGCAGCGCGCCTATGGCGGGCCGCGCAGCGATCGACTGGTCGGCGAAGAGTGAGCGACCCGTCGATGCGCCGCACGCAAGCGTGCACTTGAACCTTCCGATCAGTCACATCTCCGCGATTCAATCCACATCTCACTCAAGCCAGCAGGCACCGACCCATGATCGATCCGCAACGCACCGCGCTGATTCCCATCGACGTCCAACGCGGTTTCGACTATCCGCCGTGGGGCCCGCGCAACAACCCGAGCATGGAAGCCAACGGCCAACGCTTGCTGCACGCCTGGCGCGCGCGCGGCCTGCCGCTGATTCACGTGCGTCACGACTCGATCATCGAGGCATCGACCCTGCATCCTTCGCATCCCGGCAATGCGTTTCGTCCCGGCTTCGAACCGCTCGCCGGCGAGGCCGTGATCGGCAAATCGGTCAACGCCGCCTTCATCGGCACCGACCTGGATCTGCGCCTACGCCGCCTCGGCATCGACACGGTCGTGCTGTTCGGCATCAGCACCGACATGTGCGTGTCGACCACCGCGCGCGTCGCCAGCAACCTCGGCTATCGCACCGTGGTGATCGCCGATGCGTGTTTCTGTTTCGATCTTCTCGATGCGGACGGTTCGGTGATCCCCGCCGACACGGTGAGCCGCGCGCATCTGGCCACGTTGCGGGCGGAGTTCGCCGAATTGATGAATGTCGATGACATTGTCGCGATGATCTAAGTCTGACGGCGCTGTCGCGATGATAGGTTTCTGAATGCGATGTCGCGATCATAGCGATCGACGACACCTTCGCATCGACGCCGCCCGAAAACCTCGATGCGCTTGCGCGCCCTTCTCCCTCTCCCGCTTGCGGGAGAGGGCCGGGGTGAGGGCAACAAGCCGCAGCAGAACCCTCCAGCCCGTCATTCCCGCGAACGCGGGAATCCAGCGACTTTCGTGCAGTCGCGACAAAGGCACTGGACTCCCGCGAAAGCCAATGCATTTGCTCGCCTTCCCCCTCTCCCGCTTGCGGGAGAGGGCCGGGGTGAGGGCAACACGCCGAAGCAAACCCCTCCAGCTCGTCATTCCCGCGAACGCGGGAATCCAGCGACTTTCGTGCAGCCACGACAAAGGCACTGGATTCCCGCGTTCGCGGGAATGACGGTCTGGAGAGTTCGGTCGCCATCGACACCATCGCCGATGGCGGTATCGACATCGAATCGACGGGTACATTCCGAGTGCCGAGGCTGAGTGTCGAGCGCCGAAACCGAAACCGAAACCGAAGCCGAAGCCGAACAATTCTCAGACTTCCCACACCCGACACATCAACGCATCCCCCAAACAAAACCACTCACAACACGACGAACGGTCTTGCATAACGATTTTCCCGCGCGTATTGTTCGCGCCCATCGTCCCAACCACTTCAGCGAATCGACCGCACCCCATGCATTTCAACGCCTACATCGCCAAGCAGAACGCCACCGGGCCCGCGCGCCTGGGCATGCGCGACTGCGCGCGGTCGCAGCGCGGTCGCATCGACTTTCTGCACACGCCGGACTGACTCCCTTTGCCACGGGAGATCGGTCGCCCCGATCTCCCGAGGAACGCGAACGCCCTCGGTTCACCACCGGGGGCGTTTTCGTTTCAGCGCTCGCAAAGGAATCGCCGTGACCCCTTAAAAACAAGGCATACGCACAAGGCCCCGAAGCATCGCAGTCGCAGGGTTAAGCCGTCGAGGCGCTTGCAGCGCTGTACCCCGGTGCTTCGGTACGGGCGGTGCGTGCGTGTGACAACCAACGGGCGCATGCGCCCCAACGCATTGCCGTGTGGCGACACACGGCAATACGCAGCATCCGATGAAACGCATTACAGCGGTACGGGTTCGCAGCCCGTCCGGTGCGCGCGGCATTGCCGTGGCGTATGCCGAAGTGCGTGGATGGGTGCTGCTTCTCAGGAAGGTAGCTCAGCTGGTTAGAGCGGCGACTAGTGCGCAGGCCGTCGGTTCGAATCCGACCCTTTCTACTGGATATAGCTCAGTCGGTTAGAGCGCAGCATTCATGCTGTGGTCGCGGGTTCGATTCCCGTTATCCCCAACTGCCTTCCAGCAGTTCGTACGGAACGAAAGTTCCAACCCAGGAAACGCCCCGTGCGGTGTTTCGCCAAGCGTCGCCGATACGGGACGCGCAACGGACACCGCAGCGATGGCATCGCCGGACCCGCGCCCGCAAGGCGCGTGAACGGCGCGGCCCACGCATCGCGACAGGGAACGTCACGATGCCCGGCCGCACCGGCTCCGCGCTCAGCACGCGCGGGTTTCGCGATGACGGCGTCAGGGGCGTTTCCAACTTATTCCGTTCGCCGTTCGCGCGGCGAATCAATCTCCGGTTGCATGCGCATCGCGCACGCGACGATGTACCGCTGCGCCTTCGCGCAACGCCACCCGCGCCGCCGCGACAACCGATTCGGTCGCGACGGCCATCACCACGGATCGGATCACCAGAACCTCAAGGAGATCGTCATGTTCTGGATCAAGAAGGTCGTGGTCGGCGATGCCGAGCGCGTCCTGGTGTACCGCAACCGCCGCATCGAGCGCGTGCTCGGCCCCGGCGTCCATCGCATCGGCGACTTCAAGCGCGAGCTCGAGTTGTCGCCGCACTCGATCGTCAACGCCGAGTACAGCGGCCGCGACGCCGAAGCCTTGATCGCCGGTCTCGGCCCGCGTTTGCAGAACCACTTCGTGCTGGCCGACCTGGGCATGCAGGAGATCGGTTTGATGCTGCGCAACGGCCGCGTCGCCGATGTGCTGCCGCCCGGCACCCGCCGCCTGTACTGGAAGGGCCTGGCCGAGATCGCCATCCACACGGTCGCGCTGAGCGATGGTCTGGAAGTCGAGCGCGACGTCGCCAACGCGCTGCGTCAGCTCAGCTACCTCGACAAGGTCGCGGTCGCCGGCGTGGTGCCGACCCAGTCGGCCGGCCTGCTGTTCGTCGACGGCACGTTCGTGCGCCGTCTCGAGCCGAGCGCCTACGCGTTCTGGAACGTGCGCAAGAACGTCGCGGTCGAAGTGATCGAGTTGCGCGTGCAGTCGATGGAAGTCTCGGGCCAGGAATTATTGACCCGCGACAAGGTGTCGTTGCGCGTGAACCTGGCCGCCAGCCTGCGCGTGGCCGACCCGGTCGCGGCGCGCACCCAGGTCGCCAAGTACCTCGATCATGTCTATCGCGAGTTGCAGTACGGCCTGCGCAAGGCGGTCTCGGCCAAGACCCTGGACGAGTTGCTCGGCGACAAGGCCTCGCTCGATGCCGACATCTTCGGCTACGTGCGCGGTCAGGCGTCGCAGGTCGGCGTGGAAGTGCTGGGCGTCGGCGTCAAGGACGTGATCCTGCCGGGCGAGATGAAGGAGATCCTCAACGGCGTGGTGCAGGCGGAGAAGACGGCGCAAGCCAACGTGATCCGCCGTCGCGAAGAGGCGAACGCCACCCGCAGCCTGCTCAATACCGCCAAGCTGATCGAGGACAGTCCGGTGCTGATGCGCCTGAAGGAACTCGAGGCCTTGGAAAAGATCACCGAGAAAATCGACAAGTTGACCGTGTTCGGCGGTCTGGAGGGAGTCATGAAGCAATTGGTCAGCCTGAAGGGCAACGGCTGAACGCAGGACCGGACGGCATCGCCGTCCGGATTCCGATAGCGCGTCGGCCGTAAGCGAAAACGCGAAGGCCGCTCCGGTGGAGCGGCCGCTATGTCGCGCCGGACAACCGGCGTGACGCTATCTGTCGGAAAGAAATTCGTATGCGTAACGACATGTACGACGTCCTGCTGGAACGGTCGCCGCCGAAAGGCTGGGGCTGGGACAAGCCGGGACGTCCTGTAAAGGACATCGAGAACGCGCCGTCACGGGAAGGAATGATGCGCCGCGGTTACTGGTTCAGCCGCAAGAATCTGAACCCGCTGCGTCGCCATCTGGCCAGTCAGGTCGGACAACCTTGGAATGCGGTGTACGCACAGCTGTGTGCGCAACGTGATCCGAATAATCCAATCCACGATCAGATTTTCCACTATCTGCCTTCCCTGATTGCCCTGGAGGTTTGGGATATCGGCGGCGTGCTGCACGCGCGGCATTCATGGCGAGGCCTGCAACGGCTGGAGGACATCGACCAGAGGCTTTATGTCGATCCCGACAGCGGCCGTGTTGCGATCAACGAGTCGGCGATTCGTCTTCGCGCGCGGATGCGGCGGGAGCACAGCCAGCGCGTGAAGGAAAATCGACTCGGGCTGGAGCCCGACCTGCGTCGTCTGAGCGAAAGGCGTCAACTGCGGCGGATCGACGGCATCTGGTACGAGATCGAACTCATGCCGGTGCCATCGCAAGCCGAACCACGCAAGCCCGAGCAACGCCGGCGCAGTGTCACCAGAGTATTTCCGTTCGATGCGATCACCCACAAGAAGGTCACCCAGTGCGATGGCGAGCGATGCCGGATGTACGGCTCTTGCAAGTTGTACGCCGCGCGCAAGCGGCAACTCAGCGGCGCGGAACTGATCGAGCACGGACTCCGCAACGGCGCCGAGTCCGATCCGTATCAGCAGGCCATCGGCTTGAATAAACCCAGGCGGCCCGGTCGCAAGTACCGCGGATCGATACGAAACGTCGCCAGCTACAAGGATTACCACTCATGAACACATCAAGTTACGAACTGCTGCACGCCGAAGAAGGCTCAGTGCCGGTCAAGGCCTGGGTCCGCGGCGTGCCGGTGGACGAAGGCGCGCGGCGGCAACTGCGCAACATCGCCGCCCTGCCGCACGTCGGGCCCTGGGTCGCGGTGATGCCCGACGTCCACCTGGGCAAGGGCGCGACCGTCGGTTCGGTCGTGCCGACCCGCGGCGCGATCATCCCAGCCGCGGTCGGCGTCGACCTCGGCTGCGGCATGGCCGCGGTGCGCACCACGCTGCGGGCGGAGCAATTGCCCGACAGCCTGGCCGCGTTGCGTTCGGCGATCGAGCGCGTGGTCCCGGTCGGCAACGGCCGCGGCGGCGAGCATCGCAAGCGTCCCGACCGCATCGAAACCCGTCTGGCCCAATCCGGGCTGGCCGGGCAACTGGACCGCATCCACGACAAACACCGCAAGCTGCGCACCGACAAGTTCGACAAGCAGATGGGCACGCTCGGCGGCGGCAACCACTTCATCGAAGTCTGTCTGGATGAAGCCGGCTTCGTCTGGGTGATGCTGCACTCGGGTTCGCGCGGCACCGGCAACCTGATCGGCAGCTACTTCATCGAACTGGCCCGGCGCGAACTGGAAAAGCGCGTGCTCGGCTTTCACGTCCCGGACCGCGACTTGGCCTTCTTCCTCGAAGGCGAGCCGCTGTTCGACGACTACGTCGACGCGGTGTCGTGGGCGCAGGACTACGCCCGCCACAACCGCGAGGCGATGATGGAGCGGGTGCTGCACGCGATGCGCGCGCAGTTGCCCAAGTTCCAGTTGGAGAAGACCGCGGTCAACTGTCACCACAACTACGTGCAGCGCGAAGAGCATTTCGGCGAATCGTTGTGGGTCACCCGCAAGGGCGCGGTCAGCGCTCGCGCGGGCGAGCTCGGCATCATCCCCGGCAGCATGGGCGCGCGCAGCTACATCGTGCGCGGCAAGGGCAATGCGGACAGCTTCCACAGCTGCAGCCACGGCGCCGGCCGGGTGCTCAGCCGCACCCAGGCGCGGCAGCAGATCACCCTCAAGCAACACCGCGAGGCGACCGCCCATGTGGAATGCCGCAAGGACGCAGCGGTCATCGACGAATCGCCGGCGGCGTACAAGCCGATCGAGGCGGTGATGGCCGCGCAGGCCGATCTGGTCGAGGTGGTCCACACCCTGCGCCAGGTGGTCTGCATCAAGGGTTGAAGCGCGCATCGTCGCGCTTGCGACGCCGCCTTCGGGCGGCGTTTTTTTTGTCCGTGGCGGCCCGGGGTTGTCCGCCTTTTGGCGGAGACGTCGAGATGCGGTGAATTTCGAACGCGCGTTTGCGACATCGCTCGCGCTTTGTCTGTGCGCTGGCGACTTTTCGTAACCCCTTTGGAACGCAAAACCGATATCGTCCTAATGCGAGCGCAATGCCAACGGACTTTGCTCATGAGCTATCGCCATTTCGACAGGCTGTCTTCTGAGCGCGCCGATCAAGAGTGCGAACCCTGCCTGTCGGCCGCCGCCGCGGCGGCCGCGATCTCGCACCGCACCCGCGAACTGGCGATCACCTACGGCATCGGCGCGCGCCTGCATCACGGCGAACGCCACTGGGACGATATCCGCGAGGAGCTCGCGCGCGGCTGGGATCGGCTGCGCGGCAACGACCGGGTGCCGTGGCAGAACGTCGAAGGCGATGTCGAAGGCGCATGGCGCCTGGTCCTGGCCGACTGAGCGTCGCGGCTCGCCGCCGTGCGACGCCTTAAATTCCCCGCCGGCGCCTCCCTGCGCCGGACGAGCAGAGCAAACGTCTGCTGATCCGCGCGATTGCGCGAATCGGGTCGAGTAAGTCGTACATCGCCACAGCGGGTATCGCCACAGCCGGCGTTGCGAAGGCGCGCGGCGCGATCAGGCGCTGACCGCGAGCGGGCGACGCCGCCATTGCCATTTCAGGTTGACCCCGAGCGTGCCGAGCACGATCAGCGCCACGCCCACGCTCTGCACCGGCGCCAGCGTGCGTCCGTAGACGAGGTAATCGAGCAGCAAGGCGATCACCGGGTAGATGAAGGCCAGCACCGCGATGGTCGCCACCTGCAGCCGTGGATAGGACGAATAGAACAGCACGTAGCACACGCCGCTGTGGATCAGGCCGAGGCCGGCCAGCCAGAACCAGTGACTGCCCGGCGTCCACACCGCCGCGTAATCGGCGAACGGCGCCAGCATCACCACGCCGACCAGGCATTGGATCAGCACCACCGCGAACGGCCGCTCGCGGCTGATCCGACGCGACAGCAGCAACGACGCGCCACACAGGATCGCCGCGACGAAGGTCAGCCCGACCCCGATCAGATAGCCGCTGCCGGCGCTGTTCCACAGCTTGAACGGATCGGCCGAACACAGCACGCCGACGAAGGCGATCGCGGTCCAGCCCAGGTCGGCGGCGCGGGTGCGCTCGCCGTAGAACATCGCCGCCATGCCCAGGATCACGAACGGGAAGAAGTGGTAGACCATCGTCGCCACGCCGATCGACGAACGCGCCATGCCGGCGAACAGCGCGACCCAGTTCAGCACCAGCAACACGCCGCTGACGATCGCCGAGCGGATCAGCGCGCGCTCGCCGAGCAGGCCGCGGAACAGGCCGCGCGCCGAGCCCCACACGATCAGGAAAGCGCAGCCGAAGATGCAGCGGAACAGCACCGCGGTGATCGCGTTCTGTCCGCTCTCGTGGACGAACACGCCGACCGAACCGATCAGCAGTTCGGCGATCAGCAACTGGATCAGGGCGGTTCGCGACTCGGCAGGGGTGGCGCTGGGGCTCATGGCGGTCGAAGCGCGGGACGCTTCGCGGCAGGGGGAAGCTCAGGTTAGGGCCGGGCCGCGGACCGATACAGATTCAGTTAGGATGGATTTCGACCGGTACAGTTTGGGCGTGCCTGGACACCGGACAGTTCCCTCTCCCGCACGCGGGAGAGGGGCTTTATTCCGTTGGCTCTCTATCGCATCGGACCACGCCATGACCCACGACCTGCTCTACGAACGCCTCGCCGATCGCATGCGCCGCCAGATCCAGCGCGGCGTCTTGCGCGCGGGCGAGCGCCTGCCCTCGCTGCGCCGGCTCGGACGCGATCAGCGCATCAGTCTGGCGACCGCGGTCGAGGCCTATCAGCAGCTCGAGCGCGAAGGCCTGATCGAGGCGCGGCCGCGTTCGGGCTATTACGTGCGCGCCGCGGCGACCGCGCCGCCGCGCGGATCGCGCGCGCGCCATCTGTCGCGCACGCCGATGCCGGTGCGCAACCCGGCCCTGCTCGGCGTGCTCGACGTGCAGTCGCGGCGCGACCTGGTTCCGCTGCACACCGCGACCCCGGCCTCGTCGCTGCTGCCGACCGCCGCGCTGGCCGCCTCGGTCGCGCGCGCGATGCGCCGCGATCCCGAAACCGCGCTCAGCTACACCGTTCCGCAGGGCCTGCCGCAACTGCGCGAACGCATCGCCGAACGCTACGCGCACTGCGGCGCCGAGATCGATCCGGACGAAGTCATCATCACCGCCGGCGCGATGGAGGCGATCAGCCTGACCCTGCGCACCGTGACCCGCCCCGGCGACATCGTGATCCTGGAAACGCCGACCTATCACGGCCTGCTGCAAGCGGTGGCCGCGCACGGCCTGCGCGTGCTGGAACTGCCGAATCATCCGGGCCGCGGCATCGACCCGGCGCAATTGCGCGAATTGCTCGAACGCCACGCGGTGCGCGCGGCCTTGCTGGTGCCGAGTTTCAACAACCCGCTCGGCAGCCTGACCGGCGACGAGGCCAAGCGCGAGATCGTCGCGGCCTGCGCCGCGCACGGCACCGTGGTGATCGAAGACGATCTGTACGGCGAACTGGCGTATTCGGGCGAGCGTCCGCCACCGCTGCGCCGTTACGACGACGGCGAGCATGTGGTCACCTGCAGTTCCTATTCCAAAACCCTGGCGCCGGGCCTGCGGGTGGGCTGGATGCTCGGCGGACGACGGCGTTCGGAACTGCTTCGCACCAAGAGCTTTTCGACCGTGGCGACCGCGACCTTGCCGCAGATGGCCTTGATCGATTTCCTCGCCCGCCACGACATCGAGCGCGGCTTGCGCCGGCTGCGTCGCGCGCTGGCCGGCAACGCGCAGGCGTATCGGCAGGCGGTGCTCGATCACTGGCCCGAGGGCAGTTGCGTATCGGAACCGGCCGGCGGCATGACCTTGTGGGTCGAACTGCCGGCCGAGGTGGACGGGCAGGCCTTGTTCGAGGCCGCGCTCGCCAAGGGCGTCGGCATTCTGCCGGGGCATCTGTTCTCCAACCGCGGCGATTACACCCACCATGTGCGGCTCGGGTGCGGGCATGTGTGGGATAAGACGATCGAGTCGGCGCTGCGGACGGTGGGTGAGGCAGCCAAGCGGTTGCAGGGTTGAGATCGATGGCGACGACTTGTTGCCGCGCTTCGGCGGTTCGAGCGTCGCTTCGGATGGGAATCGCGAGGCGCCTGCCTTCGCAAGGCGGCGAAAGCAAAAGCAAATCCCCCACGTCCGCTTCGCGGCCGTTCGCCCCCTTTGTCAAAGGGGGCAACAGCAAAGGCCGCGATGATGGAAGCCCGATCGCGCGCAACAAAAAGGCCGCGCAAGGCGGCCTTTTTCGTGAACTTTTACCTCGCCGCGAATCCAAAACCGATTCCCGATTCCCGATTCCCGATTCCCGATTCCCGATTCCCGATTCCCGATTCCCGATTCCCGATTCCCGATTCCCGCACCCGATTCCCGCTCCGATCGCCGCGCCTCAAACCTGAGCCGACAACAGACTCGGCAGAAACCGCTCCAGCGCCGACTTCACCTGCGCCACGCTCAGGTCCGGCTGCGAGATCGCGCGCATCGCCAGACCTTCGATCAGGCATTGCAGCATCAACACGCGGGTGTCGACTTCCTGCTTCGGCACGCCGAGGCCGCCGTCCTTGGAACTGCGCTCGAACCAGGCCGCCAGATCGGCGCGGAACACCTTGTCGGACGCGTGCGTGGCCGCGGCGATTTCGGGATCGCGCGTGGCCTCGGCGGTCAGTTCCAGGAACAAGGCCGCGCTGGTGATGTTGGGATCGTTCGCCTGCCACTGCTGGAACACTTCGGCGATGCCCGCGACCAGATCGCTGGTCGCGTGCAGCTTGGCCACATCGGCCCTGGCCTCTTCGAGCTGGCGCTCGATGATGGCCAGGATGATGTCGTTCTTACCCTTGAAATAGCGGTAGATCAGGCCGGCGCTCATGCCGGCCGTATCGGCGATGTTGGCCATGCTCGCGGCATGGAAGCCATGCACGACGAAGCATTTCTGCGCCGCGACCAGGATGCGCTCGCGCTGAGCCTGCGCGCGCGCCTCGGCCTTGGCGGTGGGCTTGCCCGCGGTGTTCATTGGCTGCGCTCGTTCCAGCCACCTCCAAGGACTTTGTAGAGCGTGACCCGATTGACCTGCTCGCTCAGGCGCGTGGTCACCAGACCTTGCTGCGCGCCGTACAGCGTGCGCTGCGCATCGAGCTGATTGAGGTAGCTGTCGCGGCCAGCCTTGTAGCGCGCGGTCGAAAGCTGATCGGCGCGCGAGGCCGCTTCGACCAGCGCTTCCTGCGCCTGTCGCTGTTCGGCCAGGGTCTTGGTCAGCGCCAGAGCATCGGCAACATCGCGGAAACCCGACTGGATCGCCTTCTCGTACTGCGCCAACGCGATCTGCTGATCGGCCTTCGCCGAGGCCAGACCCGCGCGCAGCTTGCCGCCCTGGAAGATCGGAATATTGATCACCGGGTTGACCGACCAGGCGCGCGTGTTCGACTCGAACAGGCCCGACAGCTCGGTGCTGGCGCTGCCGAACAGGCCGGTCAGGCTGATCGACGGGAAGAACGCGGCGCGCGCGGCGCCGATGTTGGCGTTGGCCGCGAGCAGCAGGTGCTCGGCCTGCAGCACGTCGGGACGACGCAGCAGCACTTCCGACGGCAGGCCGGACGGCAATGCGCCGACGCCGCTGACTTCATCGGTCAGACGCTGCGGCAACAATGCCGAATCGACCGGCTCGCCGACCAGCAGATTGAGCGCGTTGATGTCCTGCGCGACCTGCCCGGCATACCGCGCCGCATCGGCGCGCGCCTGCTCGACCTGGGTCCGCGCCTGGCTCACTTCCAGGCCCGAGACCGCGCCGAGTTCGCGACGCTTTTCGGTCAGGTCGAAGGCCGACTGCTGATTCTTCAAGGTCGCTTCCGACACCGACAGCAGCTCGCGATCCGCGGCCAGGGTGAGGTACGCGTTGGCGACCTCACCGATCAGGCTCAACTGGGCGCTGCGACGCGCTTCTTCTTCGGCGAAGTAACGCTGCAGAGCCGACTGGCTCAGGCTGCGCACGCGACCGAACAAATCCAGTTCGAAGTTGGTGATGCCCAGACCGGCGGTGTACGCATCGGTGACCGGCTGATTGTCGCCGCCACTGCGCTGCAACTGACCGATCGCGCTGACACCCGGAACGCGGTCCGCGCGCTGGATGCGGTACTGCGCGCGCGCCTTCTCGACGTTGAGCACGGCCACGCGCAGATCGCGGTTGTTCTCCAGCGCGCGGCCGATCAGCGTTTCCAGGTTCTGGTCGGCGAAGAAATCGCGCCAGCCGATATCGGCGACCGTGCCGGCCGCGGCCGGCTGCGCGCCGTCCGCCGCCGGCGTCGCGCCGGTGAACGCCTGGGTGGTCGGCGGCAACGGCCATTCGCCCGGAATCGCCGCGTCGGCGGCCGGCACCTTCGGCGCCAGGCTCAGGCAACCGGTGGTCGCCAGCGTGATCGCCAGCGCCAGGGCTTGAATCGAAAACTTACTCATGGCTCTGCGCTCCTGCCGAACCCTGCTGCGAGGGCGCGTGCTTTTTCCTCACGAACACTTTCTCCACGACCACGAAGAACAGCGGGACGAAGAAGATACCCAGGAACGTACCCACCACCATGCCGCCGAGCACGCCGGTACCGATCGCGCGCTGCGCGCCGGAACCCGCGCCGCTCGCCAGCGCCAGCGGCAACACGCCCAGGCCGAACGCCAGCGAGGTCATGATGATCGGGCGCAGGCGGTCGCGAACCGCGGCCAGCGTGCCCTCGATCAGGTTCATGCCCTTTTCCAGGTTCTCCTTGGCGAACTCGACGATCAGGATCGCGTTTTTACTCGATAGACCCACGGTCGTGAGCATCGCCACCTGGAAGTAGACGTCGCGCTCCATGCCGCGCATCCACGTCGCCAGCACCGTGCCGAGGATGCCCATCGGCGCGATCAACAGCACCGAGGTCGGGATCGCCCAGCTTTCGTACATCGCCGCCAGACACAGGAACACGATCAACAGCGACAGCGTGTACAGCAGCGGGGTCTGCGCGCCGGCCTGACGTTCCTGATACGAAAGACCCGTCCATTCCAGACCGATGCCCGGCGGCAACTGCGCCACCAGCTTCTCGACTTCGGCCATGGCCTGGCCCGAGCTCACGCCCGGCTTGGCTTCGCCGTTGATTTCCAGCGCCGACACGCCGTTGTAACGCTCAAGACGCGGCGAACCGAATTCCCAACGGGTGGTGGCGAACGCCGAGAACGGCACCATCTCGCCCTTGTCGTTGCGCACGTACCAACGGTTGAAGTCGGTCGGCGCCATGCGGAACGGCGCATCGGCCTGGATGTAGACGCGCTTGACCCGGCCGCGATCGACGAAGTCGTCGATGTACTGGCCGCCCCAGGCCGCCTGCAGGGTCGAGTTGATGTCGGCGATGCTCAGGCCCAATGCCGATGCCTTCTGATTGTCGACGTCGACGCGGAACTGCGGCGTGTCTTCCATGCCGTTGGGACGAACGTTCTGCATCGACTCGTTCTTGCCGGCCATGCCGAGGAACTGATTGCGCGCGGCGACCAGGGCATCGTGACCGAGCCCGGCGTTGTCCTTGAGGTAGAACACGAAGCCGTTGGAGTTGCCCAGTTCGAACACCGCCGGCGGCGCCAGCGCGAACACGAACGCATCCTTGATCTGCATGAAGCTGCCCATCGCCCGGCCGACGACGCCGTTGACGCTGTTGTCCGGCATCGGCGTCTTGCCGAAGCTGGTGATCCAGCGCCAGCGATCGCCCCAGGTGGTGGCGCGCTCTTCCCACGGCTTGAGCTGCGAGAACGCCATGCCCGCGTTCTGACCGTTACCGGCGAAGCTGAAGCCCTGCACGGTGAACAGCGAATCCACCGCCTTGTCGGAGAGGAACTGGTCTTCGACCTTCTTGAGCACTTCGCCGGTGCGCTCCTGGGTCGCGCCGACCGGAGCCTGCACGATGGTGAACAGGAAGCCTTGATCTTCCTGCGGCAGGAACGAGGACGGCAGGCGCAGGAACAACACCGCCATCAACGCCGCCATCGCCGCGAACACGATCATGAAGCGACCGGCGCGGGTGACGATGCCGCGCACCACGCCCTGGTACTTGGTGTTGCCGCGGTCGAACTTGTCGTTGAACCAGCCGAAGAAGCCCTTGTCGGATGCGTGGTGACCCTTCTCGATCGGCTTGAGCATGGTCGCGCACAGCGCCGGGGTCAGCACGATCGCGACCAGCACCGACAAGGCCATGGCCGAGACGATGGTGACCGAGAACTGGCGATAGATCACGCCGGTCGCGCCGCCGAGGAAGGCCATCGGCACGAACACCGCCGACAGCACCAGGCCGATGCCGACCAGCGCGCCGGTGATCTGGTCCATCGACTTGCGCGTGGCCTCGACCGGCGACAGCCCTTCTTCGCTCATCACGCGTTCGACGTTCTCGACCACAACGATGGCGTCGTCGACCAGTAGGCCGATCGCCAGCACCACCGCGAACATCGTCAGCATGTTGACCGAGTAACCGAACAGCGCGAGCAGGCCGAACGTACCCAGCAACACCACCGGCACCGCGATCGTCGGGATCAGGGTGGCGCGGAAGTTCTGCAGGAACAGGTACATCACCAGGAACACCAGCACGATCGCTTCGAGCAGGGTCTTGATCACTTCCTCGATCGCCACGCGCACGAACGGCGTGGTGTCGAACGGCGTCACCGCCTTGAGGCCCTTCGGGAACGACGGCTTGAGCTGCTCGAGCTCGGCCTGCACCGCCTGCGCGGTGGCCAGCGCGTTGGCGCCGGTCGCCAGCGAGATCGCGATACCGGTCGCGGGCTTGCCGTTGAAGCGGGCGATGGTGGTGTAGTCCTCCTGGCCCAGTTCAACCCGCGCCACGTCGGACAGCTTGAGGATCGCGCCGCTGGAATTGGCGCGCACGACGATGTTCTTGAACTGGTCGGCGGTCTGCAGGCGATCCTGCGCGGTGATGGTCGCGTTGAGCTGCTGGCCCTTCACCGACGGGGTGCCGCCGAGCTGGCCGACCGCGACCTGCGCGTTCTGCGCGCGCAGGGCGTTGATGATGTCGGTCGGGGTCAGCTTGTAGGTGTTGAGTTTGTCCGGATCGAGCCAGATCCGCATCGCGTACTTGGTGCCGAACAGCTGGGTGCTGCCGACGCCGTCGACGCGGGCGAGCGGATCGACCAGATTCGCGGCGACATAGTCGGCGATGTCCGCGCCGGACATGCTGCCGTCCTCGGACACGAAGCCGATCACCTGCAGGAACGCCGAGTTGGCCTTCGACACGCTCACGCCCTGCTGCTGCACGATCTGCGGCAGCAGTGGGGTGGCCAGCTGCAGTTTGTTCTGCACCTGGACCTGGGCGATGTCGGGGTCGGTACCGCTTTCGAACGTCAGGGTGACGCCGGACTGACCGTCGGACGAACTGGTCGCCGACATGTACAGCAGGCCGTCGATGCCCTTCATGTTCTGCTCGATGATCTGGGTCACCGAGTTTTCGACGGCTTTCGCGGAAGCGCCGGGGTAGGACGCGTTCACCGATACGGTCGGCGGCGCGATGGTCGGGTACTGCGAGATCGGCAGCTGGGTGATCGCGATCGCGCCACCGAGCATGATGATGATCGCCAGGACCCAGGCAAAGATCGGGCGATCGATAAAGAACCGTGCCATGAATTTCTCCGATTACTGCTTCGGCGCGGCGGCGGGGGCCGCGGCCGGCTTGGCCGGCGCAGCGCCCTTCTCGGTCGCGTCGACCGGCATGCCGGGGCCGATCTTCTGCAGGCCTTCGACGATCACCTTGTCGCCGGCCTTCAGACCGCCCTCGACCAGCCACTTGTCGCCGATCGCCTGACTGACCTGCACTTCGCGCGGCTCGACCTCGCCCTTGGCGTTGACGACCATCGCGGTCGCCGCGCCCTTGGGATCGCGCGAGATGCCCTGCTGCGGAACCAGCAACGCGTTCTGACGCACGCCGGTGCCGACCTGCGCGCGCACATACATGCCGGGCATCAGGATGTTGTCGGGGTTCGGCACCACCACGCGCAGCAGGAAGCTGCCGGTGCCTTCGTCGACGGTGACTTCGGAGAACGCGAGCTTGCCTTCAAGCGGATACTTGCTGCCGTCTTCGAGCAGGATCGTCACCGGCGTGACCGCTTCGGTCAGGGTGCCGGCGGCGATCTGCTTGCGCAGCGCGAGCAGTTCGGCGCTGGACTGGCTGATGTCGACATGCACCGGATCGAGCTGCTGCACCACCGCCAGCGCATCGGCCTGATTGGCCGTGACCAAGGCGCCCTGCGTCACCGCCGACTTGCCGATACGACCGCTGATCGGCGAAGTGATGCGCGCACGTCCGAGAATCACGCTCGCGCTCTGCACCGCCGCGCGGCCCGAGGACACATCGGCCTGGCTCTGCTTGAGCGTGGCGACCGCGGTTTCGTCGTCCTGCTTGCTGACCGCGTCGATCTTGACCAGATCGCTGGAGCGCCGCGCGTTCAAGCGCGCCGAATTCAACGCCGCTTCGCCGCGCGCCAGGGTCGCCCTCGCGGTTTCCAGATCGGCGGCATAGGTCTTGTCGTCGAGCTGATACAGCGGCTGCCCGGCCTTGACCAGACCGCCCTCGGTGAACAATCGCTTCTCGACGATGCCGTTGACCTGCGGCCGCACCTCGGCGATCAGCGACGCGCTGGTGCGCCCCGGCAGCTCGCGGGTCAGGGTGACGGTCTCGGGCTTGAGGGTCACGACGGTGACCTGCCCCTTCTGACCGCCGGGACCGCCCGGCCCGCCTTGTTGATCGCCGCCCTTGCCGCAGGCCGCGAGGGCGAGGGTCAGGACAGCCACGGAAAGAACAGCGGGCACGCCGGAAAAAGCGTTACGGGACATAGACTTGCGCGACGGCATGGGGGAGCCTCAGGTCGTTGTTGCGGTCAGACAGACCGCGGCCACATCGTAGAATGAACGATCATTCTCTTTTTTTGCATGGGCGCGGTCAAGCGGACCTGAGGCGTTGCCTGGGCGGGGTTGGGGGTTTGTGCTTGATTGTGTTGGGGTTTTTGCTGCGGGGCAGCATTGAGAGGGCTGATTGGGCAAAGCTCCGCTCCGGCCTCGCGGCACTTAGCTGCGAGGTAGCTGCCACGTGCCCCAGGCGAAGCACTCGGATGTCCTCTACCTAAGGATTCACGGCCCAGTGGATTCGCACGCTTCTACCCAGCTCGCAAGCGTCCTAATTCTTGGGTTCCGCGGTCGGCGCGCCGACTTACGCTCGATGTGCTTGATCGCCACCACGAACCCGACGGCAATCAGTACGCACACTGTCTCCTAGATCCAGTTGCTCGACAAAGACCAGAGCACAACCAGCAACCCATTCACCGAAGTAGCCACTTTGGTACAGAGATATCCGGTCGTCGTTCCTCATCGCTTCCAAGCACCCGGCCGACGAAATTTCTAAGCGGACAATGCGTTGGGGGCTTAGATCTTCTTAACGCGACAAAGCACAGTCATTGAAGCATCGTGCTCGGGCCTGTGAAGTAGCGAAATGCGATAGGTCGTTCTTTCATAGAGCGGCGCCGTCGCCACTTCGAAAGCGATACCCGTCTTGCACAACGTCAGCTGCTGCTTTCGTTTCTCCAACTGATGAAACTCCGCTATTTTCCAGCCCAAAGGTTCAAGCGTGGCTCTGTATTAATTAATAATCTGATCGGCGGACCGCAATGTCGAGAAGCCACGACTTACACCGACAGGGCCACCGTTATTGATAAACAAGAGCGGACCATCTTCCTGATCACCTTGCGCCACGGGCAGCTCCAGCAACTCCGTACGCAAAGACTCAACCATCGGCCCGTTTTCTCTTTCTGCATATACAGACTGAAGAAAACTAAGCAGATACAAAAGCGCCGCTGCGGCAATTACGGCAGCTACCGCATTAAACACTGTGCGCGTCTTCGATCGCATTACTTCACCAGCTTATAGGTAAGCGGCCAGACACCGAATAGTGAAATTTCGTGACTTTCCGGTCCATTAGCTGGGCGCCTCCCTGCTAATTGCAGAAATCCCCATGATGCTGAGCGCACAACTCTATTTGATTTGCCTTTGTTTAAATGCCAATTCCTAGAGCAGCATTCATCACTTCATCTTAGCGCTTTCTATCTCAATTGCTCGTTTAGAGTAACTCTTTGCCAGTGCACCATCCACCGGCAAACCCAAACCCCCACTTTGATATGCCAACGCCAGACGGGCACAAGCCAAACTCAGTCCGGATTGACATGCAACTTTGTACCAAAACAAAGCCTCGACTTCGTCCTGCGCCTCATACTCCAAGAAATTCGCCAAAGATAAAGACGCGAGAACCAAACCTTGATCGATAGCGAGCATATACTTGCTTTTTACTTCTTCAGCATCGGCATTACCATTTCTCAATAATTCCGCCAAAATTAAAGTCGACTCAGCATGCCCCTTCCTGCTTTTCAACTCGAGAATAGCCCAATCATTGTCCGGAGACATAAAATGACCTCATCGCAAGCCTCTTGGCCCAAGATCATAAAAAAACATTATATCTATGGGCGCATAACCACGAGGAACACACTGCCTATTATATTCCGAGGCAGCATAATTCCACTGCCTCATCATGGCTATTACAGCCCCGCTGTCACCACCTTGCATGACGCGTGCCATTTCGATACTTGTCCGCGCACTCATGATTGTCGCCTTAATATTAAGACAATCATCACCACCATCAGGCAGAGCACATTCCGCCACCTTCTCTTTAGGCCTCGGAAATGGAATGACATTATCACCCCCGAGAGAACCCTCATCCCGAGAATTTTTGGAATTCTGGATTAATCTATCAATATATAAACCAACTACATAAGCATAATCGATCAAGCATGCTGGAAAATAACACTCCACTCTGCAGTAGTTACCGGAGCAAGTAACACTCTTGCCGCTAGGATCCACTAACTTTAGCGGATCATTTAACGAGTAAACATAAGTGCTGATACCACCAGCCAATCCAATCGAATCGCTCTGCACGTATCGCCCCGTGTCCGCCTCGTAATCACGGGAGTAGTTGTAGCTCGACCCACTAAGTGAGTCGAACCGCTGCCCCGGAAACCGCATATCGAACACGAACGCGGTCCCATCCAGATCCGGATCCTGATTCGGCGCGCTGTTGCCGAACGCCTCGCCCTTCAGATCCCAATTCCACACCGCGACATTGCGCACGGGATCGATCACCACGCGTGGCGTGCCCAGATGATCGGGTTCGACGTAATGCAGCTTCTGCTGCACATCAGCACCGGCCAACACGCCTACCGGCAGATCGTCCATCCAGATCGCCTGCTGGATCGTCGCGCCGTTGCTGTCGTATTCACCCAGCCAATGGCCCGATTCGTCGTAGACCATGTAGCGGTTGTAGGTGTCGGTGTATTTACGAACCTGCTCGCCCAGGCCGTTGTACAGATACGTCATCTTCAACACGCCGCTCTGTTTGAGCTGGCTCATGCGGCCGGCATCGTTGTAGACGAAGCTGTTGGCGTCGATCTCGGTGCTGTTGCCGCTCGCGTCGTAGCCCCGCAGATTACCGCTGCCGACCTGGGTCAGGCGATGGCTGGTGGCGGGATACACATAGGTTTGCGTACCGCTGGCCTGGGTCAGGCTCAGGCGATTGCCGGTGGCGTCGTAACTGTAGGTCTCGATCGGCGTGCTGCTGGGGCCGTCGCGCAGATGAGTCAGGCGGTCGAGGCCGTCGTAGTCGTACTTCAGCAGCGGCGTGCTGCTGCCCGCCGGTGTGAGTTGGTTGAGATTGCCGGCCACATCGAAGCCGAAACCCACCGACAAGCCGCCGGCCGACGGATCAGCGACGGCCGTGGTGCGGTAATCCAGATCGACAGGCCGCGCCAAGCGACGACCATTGCCGTAGGTCCAGCCCTCGACCGACCCGAACGGGTGATACGCCGCCTGACTCAGCAATGCCTCGGAACTCGCGCCCGCAACAGCCCGCTTGGCATCGATCTGGCTCACGCGACCTTGCGCGTCGCGCTGATAGCTCACCACCGCACCGTCGGGATAAGTCACGCTGCTCAGCTGCCCGGCCAGCGTGTACGCATAGCGAAGAATGAAGACCTTTCCGTTGGTGGTCTGCACTTTACGGACCATGCGGCCGAAGCGGTCGTAGCAATACTGTGTGCTGCCGCTCGCATCGGTGATCAGCGACAAGCGCCCCGTTGCGAAGGTCTCGCCTGCGGCGCATGCGGTGGGCACGACGTCGTACTCGTAACCCACGTTGAGGCTGGTGGTCGGGTACGCGACGGCGATCGGCCGATTAAGCGCATCGTAGCTGTAAGTGCGCGTGATGTTGCGCGCGTCGGTTTCGGTCTTACGATTGCCAGCGCTGTCGTAGGTATAGGTTGACACGCCGGTATCGGGACTGGTCAGTTGCACCTGATCGCCGAAGCCGTTGTAGGCATACGCGGTATCGAGATTCTTCGGATCGGTGACCCTAGTCAGTCGATCCAGCGCGTCGTACTTGAACTCGGTCTTGGCGTTGATGCCGCCGACGTCCTCCAATGTCTTGACCAGACGGCTTAGCGGATCGTAGTCGCTGTCGGCCTCGCGGCCCAAGGCGTCAGTGGTGACATCGCCATTACCGCTGGCGTCGTAGGTGAATCCAGTCGGGTGGTCGTAGGCCGTCTTGGCGATTTTTAGTTGGCCGAGCTGGTTGTACACGCGCGACGCAGTACGCTTTATCTCGCCGCTGATTCCCAGTGTATCTTCCTTGGTGCGGTTGCCCGCGCTGTCCAAGGTGTAATGAATCCGGTTTCCGCCACTGTCGTAAACATCGACCAAGCGATGAGCCGCGTCGTATTCGTAACGAATGAACATACCGTCGGGCTGAATCACTTTCTTGATCATGCCAGTCGACGTGTATTCCATGCGAATGATCGCATCATCGGCCTCCGAGTCATCATCGGCACCTCGCACCTTCGTGGCGATGAGCCATCCACGAGGGTGATACTCGTACTCGGTCACCACGCCACTGGCATCCATGACCATCAACGGGCGGCCCGCCGCGTCGTAACGCAAAACCTCGGTCGTCTGACCTAGCGCATTGGTGGCTTTCCAGAAATCGCCCTTACGGTACGCGCACAGCGAGGGCGCCGACGAACACGCAGCATCGTCCTGATCGTAGTAAGCGTAGTTCGTGAAATCGTTGATGTCGGTACGCGCGCCATCGACTCTCTTGAGCAACCCCAGAATCGGACAACCCGCGCCACCTACATCCGCAGTCTCGCAATAGGTATACGCGTTGATTCGCTCAGCGCCAGTCGCCACATCGACTTGAGAGGCGGTCAGCATTTGACCTCGGTCGTTGTAAGTCTGCTTGGACTTCGCTACCAGTGCGCCCGTATTGTCGAGAACTCGACGTTCTGTCGGCAGATGAACCGTCGCGCTCCAGTCCGTCTGAATCGTTCGGGAATGCGCGGTCACAGCGCCCGTGGACGACAGACCTTCGACCCGCGAAATCTCATGCAATCCGTCATAACCGTAATTGGTTCTGCTACCACTCGGCGAAACGCGATGAGAGAGCCGACCAGAGGTGTATCCAGCAGATGTGGTCTGAACGGAAGTATCGACTGCATCCGTCAGCGTGGACTGCAACGGCTTATTGAACACTTCAGCGCTGAATGTGTATGCCTTGATGGCGCCACTGGGTTGTTTGACCTTGACGCTGGTCGCCGACACATATTCGAGCGCCACGCGGCCGTTGCCGCCCGCGTATTCGCTGCTGGTGGCGCGCCCCCTCTCATCATAGGTATACGTCGTGAACCGCACTCCATCCTCACCGATCACACCGGTGAGGTGGTTCGGGAAGTTGCCCGCGTTGCACGATGCAATCTGATTGCCCTGCCAGTCGCGGCACAGCAAGCCTGCCTCGGCATAAAGGTATTGCCGCCCTTCGCCACTAGCACCGCCATGGCGAGCGCTGATCAACCTCGCCTCTGCGTCGTAACCGTACTCAATCAGCGTATCGCCATCAGATTTGATACGCAGTAGCCGGAGTTTTGACAAATTTCCCGACGCCACGGGAATAACGGTGTATTCAAGGACAAGGCTACGTCCGCTTGCGCTGACCACCTTGGTTAGAGCGTCCGTTGATGGGCACTGTCCCAGTGCAAGAGCATCGCCCTGGCAGTACTGAAAAACCAAAGAGCGGACGCCATTTTCGCGACGGAGCAAGCGACCGGTGGCGCTGAACCAGGAATGGGAGCCGTCGGGTCGGATCAGCTCCCACGCCCCCTTCGCGGCAATTACGGCCGGATCGGACTCCTTACGCAGAACCGTATTTCTGCTCGCGTAAGGCCGATAGATACCCGAGCCCGACCCCACCTCGGAAAAATCCTCGATGTAACCATCGCTCCTGACCAGATACTTCAACGTCGCTCCATTGAGAGCCAGACGCTCGGAAAACGAGTTAGCCCAGTTATCGCCAAATCCGGACATTAATGAGAAATCGGCTACAGAGTTGTAGTTGCGCGAGAACTCGTATCCGTCCCAGGAAAAATCGGTTTCCTTGTATTCTTTGTTACCCGTCTCGGCGTTGCACGGATTGCCGTTCTTGACGTCGATCCCGCAAACCGGAGCTTTTTGTTTAGTTATTTTCCGGATGGTAGCCGTGGCGGCGTTCGCGCACACCAAAGGCCAATCGACCTGCGTGCCGACCGTAGAGCTCGGCATCACATAAAACAGTTCGGGACACTGGTAGTAATCCATCCTTTTGACGGGATAGACGTAACTCGATCCGCCGCTCGTGCTGGTTGCGGTAATCAACCTTCGGCTCGGCACCGGAGCTCCGCCAAGCTCGGCTCCGTTCATCACCATTTCCAGGTTGCCTTTATCGCTGTATGAGTAACTCCACTTCGTGTACGGCGGCGTCAGATAGGCGCCTTGTAGCGTCGCTGTGTACGCGTTCTGAAGAGGGTACGCCCGCATGCTCGCTGCGACAGCCTCTTGTTCCGACCTGCACTTATACCCGGAGCAATCAGTAACATTTCCGGTCGGATGTCCCTCATAGAAGTCACCGACATAAGCGGCCGCTCTTCGGGGAACCGCATAGTAATGAATCGTGGCATCGCCTGAAACGTTTACGTCATTTCTCTTTTCGAGAAACGCATTTCCGCGCGGCGTGGCTGGCTCAATCCGTATGTAGGCCTCAGCCTCGGCGAGTGTGCCGAAGTCCTGCGTCTCTTCTACCGTGGTGTAGTGCGTCGCCCGATAAACCGTGTCAGGAAGCTGAGCTTCGGCCGCGGTAGCCGCGCTTAAAAGCATCCACCCGACGAGCAGGGAGTGCTTTGAGACCCAAAGCTTCGGTGTAGTAATGACTCTCTGCATGGCACCTATTCCATCTCGGCTGACGGCTATCGTTTAATACCGCGACTATAGCGATCATGATGCAGCCGGGCTGGCCCGGGCGCATCATGGTCGTGCTGCTCAGCTTCCCAGAATACCCGGACGGCTGCGAGCTTTTTCAATCAGAGCCACGACACCGAAAGCCTGATAGAGCAATGATCAACCGAACTGCGGCACATAATTTGACTCATATCTCGACTTAAAGAATGTCCTGAATCATCAATCCATAGCGACGTTAGCGATACGGGTTATAGCTATACCCCGTACTCACCGTTTCAGGAATCTTGAAGTAATTAGTCATCAATGCCACCGGATCAGCAGCCAACACCCCCCTTCCCGGCCCATCGTTGCCGTCATCCCACCCCCACCGCGCATTCGCCGAATTGGTGCTGCAACCGATCGCGCCGCTGCCGCAACCGCCGCTGTTGTCGCCTGCGAAGCTGCCGTAGCCGGCGAACAGCCAGCTGTTGTTGCGCTGGTCCCACAGGCCGCCGGGTTCGAAGATGTCGATGAGTTTGTATTTGACGTCGCGGTCGTCGGGGTTCGACGGGACTTCGGCGGTGGTCAGCGAGGGGTGATAGATCACGCCGTCGCCATTGATGTTGTAGGCCGGCCAGGCTTTGAGACCGTGGCCTTTGGCTTCCTGCGCGGTGACCGGGTGCGGGGCGCCTTGGTAGGTCAGGAATGACAGTGCGCCGTCGACGCTTTCGGCGTTACCGGTCCAGTTGCTGCCGGCGGGGACGTAGGAGAAAAAGTCGGTGTGGGCGACGGTGACCGCGGCTTTCAAGGTTCCGTAGGTCGAGCCGTCGCGGGCGATCGCGAACAGTACGCCCTCGGCGTCGTTCTCGTGTTCGGTGTCGAAGAACGAATCGGTCCAGTCGCGCGGGTGGAAGAACAGGTAGGTGATGAACCAGTGGGTGCCGGTTTCCACCACCGAGTATTACGCGTGCGCGGCGAGCGGATAAGCCGATTGGCCGGCGCGATCCCAGTTGTTGCGCGCGTCGAGGTCGCCGTCGAAGTCGTAGCGGGTGATGTAGTCGGCGGCGCCGCCTAACGCGTGGCTGCCGGTCTGATCGACATCCTGGTAATGCACCGGGGCCCAGCGCAACGCGAGCGCGGCGCGGTCGGCGGGCGATTGCGCGGACAAGCCGGCGGCGAAGCCGTTGCTGGCGAACAGGGCGGCGGCGAGCACGCCGATTGCGAGACAGGCGCGCGGCATGCGCGATTTACTTGCGAACCCGATCATCGAACACTCCTTGCGTTGCGGAAGATCGAAGGATGCGAAGTGCTTCGTGGCAACCGTATTGCAGGGGCGTTGATGCTAAGGCGCGATGGCGCACAGATTCGCCGATCCGCGACGGTGGCTGTCGGGATTGGGAGCGGGGTCACTTGAGGATGCGACGCTGTGCGGCGATGGAAACCGGCGACGAGGATGAGGCCGTGCGAATGCGGCGTGGTCGCGTTTCAGGTTGCGCGGTTGGCTCGGTCGCCAACGCATTGGTGCGATCGGGTTGTACGCGGCGCGCCGACTTGCCCGGGCAGTGTCGCGATTAAAAAGTAGGCTGGCTGGCTGAGCGCGTGGCTGGCAAAGAGGGGGTGCGACCGGCATCGGTCGCGGCGCGGATACTACGGAGCGCGGATGTCGCTAACAAGGCGATGGGTGCGTTCGAGCAGATGCGGCACAGTGGGGTTGTGCGGCGATCTTGGGCGGGGCTGTAGCTTGATCCCACAAAGGACATTGAGGTTGCGCGGTGATCTGCGCGGGAGATCTCTTGGGATGTGGCTTAGCATTCTTGCCGCCATCCCCGCGAAGGCGGGGATCCGGAGACTTCAGAGTCATGCTTCGGTGGAGCCCTGGATCCCCGCCTTCGCGGGGATGACGAGCGAAAGCGGATTCGATCCGGCTCAACCCGATCTCTATTTCGATCCCTATTCCCGATTCCCGATTCCCGATTCCCGATTCCCGATTCCCGATTCCCGAGTTCGGATTCTCAGCATCATCGCGCAGCCGCCACCAACAAACCCATCACCCACCCGGCGCCAACCCGGCAATCTGCCGTATCGCCGCCTCGAACTGCTCCGCCGGCTGGCCGCCCTGGATCAGGTGACGGTCGTTGATGATGACCGACGGGACCGCGCGGATGCCCTGGCTCTGGTAGAAACGCTCCTGCTCGCGCACGGCGTCGGCGTATTCGTCCGAGGCCAGCAGCGAACGCGCGCGGTCGGCGTCGAGGCCGGTTTCGCCGGCGACGGCGGCCAGCACGTCATGTTGGGAGATGTCGCGGCCATCGGTGAAGTAGGCCTTGAGCAGCGCGTGCTTGAGCGTGCGCTCCTGCGCCGCGCCCTCGGCCGCGGCCCAATGCAGCAGGCGGTGCGCGTCGAAGGTGTTGTAGATGCGATCGCGCGCGTTGAACTGGAAGCCGACCGCTGCGCCGCGCTCGCGCAAGGCTTCGCGGTTCTGCGCCAGTTGCTGCGCGCCCAGGCCGTATTTGTGCGCGAGGTGTTCGTCGATATTTTCGCCTTCCGGCGCCATCTGCGGATTGAGTTCGAACGGCTGGAAATGCAGTTCGATCTCGACCGCGTCGCCGACCCGGGCGATGGCCTGCTCCAGCGAATTCAGGCCGACCGCGCACCACGGGCAGACCACGTCGGAGACGAAATCGATCTTGATCCGCGGCGTGGACGAATCGGGGGACTGGCTCATGGATCGGCTCCGCGCATTGCGTTGGGTGTGAACCCACACGATGCGGCCGGCCGCCGCCGGCATCAAGCCGGACGGCGGCGCATCAGCGGATCGGTGCGTTCCATGCAATCACCTCGCGCGGCCGGCCGATCGATCAGGCACGGCTTTCGACATAGCCCTTGCGCAGCTTTTCCTCGACCAACTTGACGATCTCGCGTTCGGCGCGCTCGGGCGTGTCGAAACTCTTGATCAGGGTCTGTCCGCGCGTGCCGACGCGACCGAACACCACGGTCATTTCGCCGTCGACCCGGCCGATCCGCCAGAACTTGTGCGAACCGCCCTGCTGCAACACGAATTCGCGCAAGGCGGGCGCGGCGGATGCCGACGCTACCGCGATCGGTTCGGGCGGCGGCGCAACATCGGCCACCGCTTCGATCGGCTGCGCGGCTTCGGCCACCAACTCATCGCCAGCCTCGTCCACGGCCAAGGCCGCCTCGATGCGTTCGATCGCCGCACGCGGATTGCGCAACCAGTCCGCGGCCGGCAGATCGATCACCCGCCAGCCGAACGCGCGCAGGATGCCGGGGCGGAACACGTACCGCTCGCGCACGTCCGCCGCCGCGGCATCGGGTGGATCGAGCAGGATCGCCAGCGCATAGCCCTCGCCGGCCGGATCGACGATGGCCAGATCGCAGCGGAACTGCGAACGGCCGACATGCTCGTGGACAATATGCCCACGTTCGCGCAGCGCCTTGGCCAGACTCGTGCGCGCGGCGTCGGCGCGCGCGACGCTGGAGAACGCGCGTTCGGCGCCGGGATTCAAGGCGCCGAGCACGCTTTGCGAACGTTCGGTCTCGCCGCGCGCGCTGGCTTCGGCGAAGGCCAGGAACGCGCGCAGCGCCGCAGCGCCGTCGTTGTGGGTGTTGGTGATCTGCTCGGCGCGGATCGTGGTCACCACCGCCATGCGATGGCGCGCGCGGCTGAAGATCACGTTGAGCCGCTTCTCGCCGCCGCGCTGGTTGATCGGGCCGAAGTTCATCAGCATGCGGCCGTCGGCGCCGGGCGCGTAGCAGATGCTCAGCAGGATCACGTCGCGTTCGTCGCCCTGCACGTTTTCCAGGTTCTTGACGAACAGACCGTTGAACTGGTCTTCGTCTTCGCGCAGGTATTCGCGCTCCAGGCGCGCGGCGAAGTCGGCATCCTGCGCGGCCAGCGCCTCCAACGCCGATTCGATCTCGCCCTGCTGCGCTTCGGAGAACGCGACCACGCCCAGGCTCAGGCCGCTGTCGCGGCGCAGCAGCTCGCGCACCAGTCCGGCGATGTAGCGCGCTTCGGCCAGATTGCAGCGGTTCGCGTAGACGCCGTCCTCGATCCGGTGATGGCTCAACGGCCGCGCGAGCAAGGCATCGACACCGGCGACGGCGGCCTGCTCGTCGGCCGCGCGCAGGCTCAGCGACTGCTCGCTGCGCGTGTCCAGGCCGCGATCGGGGATGGTGATCAGGCGGCCGTCGTAGAACGCGGCATTGGAGAAACTGATCAGCGCTTCGTGGCGGCTGCGGTAATGCCAGGCCAACAAGGTCGCCGGCAGATTGCGCGCGGCCTGATTGAGCAGGCTGTCGGCGTCGAGGTTGATCGCGATGCGTTCGCCGTCTTCCTCGGCGACGACCGCGTTGTCGTCGTCATCGCCGGCCGCGGAGAAGAAGCTGGTCGGCGGCAGCTGCATTTCGTCGCCGACCACTACCACCTGCGGCGCGCGGCTCAACGCCGGCACCGCTTCTTCGGTCGGGATCTGGCTGGCCTCGTCGAAGATCACCACGTCGAACAGGTCGGCGCTGAGCGGCAAGGTATCGGACACCGACAGCGGACTCATCAGCCAGATCGGCTTGAGATCGTTGACGACCAGGCCGGTGTCGCCGCCGGCGAGTTCGCGGATCGAGCGATAGCGCATGCTCTTGCCGAATTCGTGTTCGAGTTCGCGCCGGCCGGTGGCGTAGCGCTTCTTGAACAGCTTGCCGTCGGCGTCGAGCTGGCTCGCCGACAGCGAGGACTGGCGCACGCGTTCGAGAAACTGGCGATGCAGGGTCGCGCGCACCACGCCGGCATTGCGTTGCAGCAGTTCGCGTTCGGCGCGCGCGGCGCGTTGCGCGGCGTCGGCCAGAGCGCGCGCATCGAAGCGGGCCAGATCGGGCTGTTCGCGATGCAGCCGCGCCAGCGACTCGTCGAGGATCACGCCATCCAACTGCGCCGGCGCAAGGTCGAGTTGCTGCAGCGCGCGCGCATAGGCCGAACCGGCGGCGTGCATCGCGCGCAGCGGCGGCAACGCATCGGGCAGATCGTCGAGGCTTTCGCGCAGGTCGCGGGTCCATTCGGCGAACTCGCCCAGGCTCAGCGTCTCCGGCAGATCCAGCGAAGCCTGGGCGATCTCCTGCAGACGCACCGCGGCCGCGGCGAAACCGGCTTCGCGCTGCGCGTAGGCCACCGGATCGGGGGTGGCCAGCAGATGTTCGTGCAAGCGACGCAGGATCGGCGAAGTCGGCAGCGCGTTTCGCCACAGCTGCAAGGTCTGCAGGAACGGACTCAGCGCCGGTGCATCCAGGCGCGCGCGCATCTGTTCTTCGAACGCGAGGCACTCGTTGGCCGCGTGTTGATGCGCGGCCTGCGCTTCCAGCACCTGGACCAGGCTGGGCCGGACCGCATGTTGGCTGAAGTCGTAGCTGCGCGCCATCGTCCCGCGCAATCGCCACCACGATGGCTTGAGCCAGCGCAGCGGCGAGCGCTCCGCGCTGCGCGCGATCGCCAACGCCGCCTGCGTGTCCTGCTCGGAGAACAACACCTTCCAATGCACGGTGTGCTTGCCGGCTTCGGCGCGGCGGCGCTCGAGCTGTTCGAAGGCTTCGCTGTCCTGGCGCAGTTGAGCGCTCGCGGCCGAGGCCGGATCGAGCAGGTCCGGATGCGCGGACAGACGCGCGTCGTCGAGCTTGCGCGCCATCGAGGTCAAGGTGGCCGCGTCGGCGAGCGTGGTCTCGGGTCTCAGCAGGCTGCGCTCATCGTCGAAAGCCGCATCGAGCCGGTCGACCTGTTCATCGCAATCGGCCAGCACCGCCTCGGTGTCGGCGTAAGCACGCTCGCCGCCCAGCAGCCGCGCCGACAGGCGCGCGAACGGGTGCGCGGCCAGCCGGTCGTTGCCGTAGCGCTCGCGCAGCAAGGCCTGCAGGCCTTCGCGTGCGCCGCGCTCGCGCTCCCACAAGGCGTAGTCGGGCAGTTGCTCGCGCTCGCGCGCGCCCAGCTCGACCGGCGCCGGCAGCTCGACCACGCGCCGCAGCAATGCGCGCACGCTGGCGCCCAATCGCTCGGGAATCGCGGCCATGCCGTTTTCGTAGCGCTCGATCTGGCCGAGCTGCGCGGCCAGCGCCTCGTGCACCGCCGCGCGCGCCTGGGCCAGCGAATCGTGCTGATGCGCCTGGGCGATCCAGCGCTCGTAGCAATCGCGCAGATCGTGGACGAAGGCTTTCTTGTCGGTCTGCGAGTCGTGGATCAGGCAGCACAGTTCGTCCAGGCCGGCCTGCTTGAGCCGATGGAACACCACGTCGAGCGCGGCGCGCTTCTCGCATACGAACAGCACGCGCTGGCCGCGTCCGGCGTAATCGGCGATCAGGTTGGTGATGGTCTGCGATTTGCCGGTGCCGGGCGGTCCCTGAATGATGAAACTGCGGCCGCCGCGCGCCAGCGCGACCGCCGCGTTCTGGGTCGCGTCGCTGGCGACCACGTTCCATTGCTGGTCCGGCGCGATCGGCGCCGGCGGCGCGACATCGACCTCGCGCGGCTCGATCGAGAAGATCCGGTCGAAGCCGCCGCGCGCGGTGTCGGCCGAGGTCGGATCGTCCTCGATCAACTGCGCGTAATCGCGCACCAGCGACATTTTCTTGTAGTTGAAATTGGCCAGGGTGACCTGGGTCAGGTCGAAGTCCCAGGCGTAGGCGTGGCCGGTGTCGTCCTGCAGCGCGTAGGTGGTGTGCTCGATCTCGTCGCTGCTCGCGCTCATGCGCTGCGGCTCGGGGATGGGCGCGGCGCCGACCGCGGCGCGCAACGGCAGCGGGCTGGGTTGCACGCGCTGGCGGAACAAGGCCAGGCCGAGCGGGCGGTAATCCTCGCGTTCGTAGCTGAAATCCGGACGCTGCGCGTCGGGTCTGATCCGCCCGCCGCTGCGGCGCTGATACTGCTGCAGACGCTGCACCGCCTTGCGCCGGATCAGTTCGATCGCCGGCTTGCTCTGCAAACGTAGTTCGACGCCCGGCTCGGACGCGCGGATCTGCGCGGCCAGATCGGCGTGGATCGACTCGATCGAGACCTTCTGCAGGTCGACGGTTTCGGGCAACTGGATGTCGTAGAGCTGGCGCAGGTAATGGCGCAGGGCCGGGTTGAATTCGGCCTCGCCGTCCTCGCACTGGATCACGTACTGGTCGCGCACGCCCTTCTTGCGCACCAGTTCGACCGGCAGCCACAGCAGCGGCGAAACGAAGCGCTGCTCGGGGTCTTCCTTGAGGTTGTGCCAGCGCAGGAAGGCGACGACCAGGCGCAGATGGCTGAAACCGAACTCGGCGCGGTCGCGGCGGGTTTCCTGGGCGATGCGGTCCAACGCCGCCGGCAAATACGGCTGATCGTCGAAACGCAGCCAGCGATGCAGGCTCACCGGCTTGCCGGCGATCACCTCGTCGGCGAATTCGCCGCTCCAGGTGCACAGCTGCTCGGGCCGGATGCTGCCCAGTTGCAGCACGATCGGCACGCTCGCGATCGTGAGGTTGACGCTGGCCTGGGTCGCGCGGAATTGCAGCAGGCGATTGCGCCGCGACAGATCGAACAATCGATCGCGCAGGTGCGAGAGCACCGCGACCCGGCGCGGGCTGTGGCCTTTCGCATCCGACAACACGCGTTCGACATCCAGCCCCATCGGCTGGTCGCGGTAGGTCTGCAGGCGTTGCACCAGTTCGGCCAGATCGGTCGCGCGTTCGTGCCGGTTCAACGCGGTCATCTCGACGATGATCGCGGCCAGCACCGGGTTCAGGCGCGGGTTGATCCGGAACAGGTTCTGGCGTTGCGCAGCGAACAGGTCCAGGTCGTCGGTATCGTCGAAATCCAGACCGCAGGCGAGGCTGGCGAGCACTTGCCCGAGCTGGAAGATGTCGCCGATTTCGTCGTGATGACCGAGCGCGAGTTCCCAGCAGCGATACCCCGGCAGGTACACCGGACGTTCGATCGGCTGCGCCGGATCGTGCTGGGTGTGCAGGTTTTCCAGACTGCTGCCGTGGGCGGCGTCCTGGGTGACGCGCAGCTCACCGACGATGTTGAGGGTCGATCCCGGCGGCGGCTGGACCTTCCGCAAGCGTTCGATATCGAGGGTCGGCAAGCGGCCCTCGGGCGCGCGCAGGTCCAGGCCGGTGTCGGCGGCATACACGATGTCGTCGGCGTTGAGCGCGGCGACCCGGCCGTGCGCATGCAGTTGCGCGACCGCGCGCAGCAGCGGCAGGGCCAGGAACAGTACGTCGTCGGTGGCGAGGCCGGCGCCGCGCTGGGCCGCGATCACCGCGCGCAGGGTGTCGCCGTCGATGCGGGCCGGATCGATCGGGTTGGATGTCGTGCCTTCGGGCGTCGCGGTCGGCGTGGTCATGCCGCGCTCTCCTGATCGAGCCGGCGCGCCAGCTTGTCGAGTTCGCGCTTGCCCAGGCCGGCGTCGCGCTTGAGCGCGGCCAGGAATTCGGCGCGGCTGCCCATGCTTGCGGCCACACGCGCGGTTTCCAGCAAGGCCGCCTCACGCTGATCGGCGTCGATCAAGGCGAAATCGAGCATCACGCTGTGAAGGTAGCCGCGCACGCTGTCGTCGATGCGCTCGGGCGCGAGCGCTTCGTCGTCGGCCGCGGGTTCCTCGCTGCCCCAATCGGGAAAATAACCGCGCGCCTGTTGTTGCGCGGCTTCGGAATTCAGTGCCGGCATCGCCAGCAGGCGCGCGATGAAGCGCCGGGTCAGCGCGCGCATTTCGACCTGATCGAGCAGGTCGAGCCGATCGAACGACAACGGCCCCTGCAAACGCCGGCGCAGCCAGCTGTCGGTATCGGCCGCGCCGCGCCACCAGCGATCGACCGCCTGCGCACGCAGATACGCTTCCGGGTGAGTTTCGCCGCGGCTGTGGCGCGGATCGTCGCGTTCGACTTCCTCGGCCTGGCCGAGGTAGGCGGTCGGATCGACATTGCCCAGCCCGGTGTGCACCTTGACCAGGATCGCGACCGCCGGCAGCGCCGCCTGCGCCGCGACCGCGGCGCCGCGGTCGGCGAATATCTCGGTGTGCAGGCTGTAGCGGCGCGCGCTTTCGGCGTGGCTGCTCGCGGCCTGCGGATCGGCCATGCAGTGGTCGAGGATGCGCTGGGCGGTGTGGTAATCGCCGCCGTCGAGCGTCCACAGTTTGTAGTGGGCGAGTTCGTGACCGAGCAGCGCGCTCAGTTCGATTTCGTCGAGGCGTTCGAGCACCGCGCCGGCCAGGACGACGTGCGCCTCGCCGGGCAGGAACCACAGGCTCGCGCCCATCGCGCCGTCGCCGGCCTGGTACAGGGTGACGTTGGCTTCGATGCCCAAACGCGCGAGCACCTCGCCGCACAACGCGTGCACGCGCGGATGCGAGGCCGGGGTCAGCCGATAGGTCTTGCGCAGCAGTTCGGTGCGCAGTTCCTGGGCGTGCCGGGTCTGCACGCTCAGCGACGAGGCCCAGGTCCAGACCTCGGGTTCGGCGCGCTTGAAATGCGCGACCAGGGCCTGGTGATACGGCAACGGCGCCAGCGCATGCGGCGCTGCCGTCGCCTCCGCTGCCGCGCCGATCTCGTCGTCCTTGGGCTGTGCTGCATCCATCGCGTTCGTGGTCTCCGGGCCGGGCGCCGGCGGCCGCATCGGGCGACCGCGGGCCGGCGTGGTTTGGTCAAGCCGTCACGATACAGGGCGCCGCCGGTCGCTCGCCCGATCAGGCCGAATCATGCCGAATCGGGCGGGATCGAACCCGGCCGGGCCGTCGCGACGGTCCCGTCCGCGAGCCGAACGGGCTTCGAAAAACCCCGCCAAGAGTGATGACTAGATCACAAAAATCGGCGCAGAATAACCGCGGCGGCCGGCAATGGGGCGACCGCCGATCATCGAACGGGCCGCCCGCGAGCGGGTGCGCCTTCGCACAGGGGAAATCATGGAAACGATGTATCCGGCCGGACCCGCGTCCGTGCCCGCGCAATTGACTGCACCCAGTGCCGCCTACAAGCGTCACGCCTGGCTGGCGATGGCCGGCCTGCTGGCTTTCGTGTCGATCTACTTCGCTCTGCTGGGCTGGTTCGGCTGGACCGCGTACCGGCTGCTCGCCGGCATCGTGCGCGGCAGCACCGACAACGTCGTGCTCGCCGCCATCGCCGGCATCTGCGCCGCGTTCCTGTGCGTGTTCATGGCCAAGGCGCTGGTGTTCACCAAGCGCGGCGGCAGCGACGCGCAGGACATGGAACTCAAGCCGGCCGATCAGCCCGAGCTGTTCGCGTTCCTGCACCGTCTCGCCGACGAAGCCGGCGCGCCGCGCCCGCACCGGGTGTTCCTGTCGCCGCGGGTCAACGCCGGGGTGTTCTACGACCTGTCGCTGGCCAATCTGATCGTGCCGTCGAAGAAGAACCTGGAAATCGGCCTGGCCCTGGTCAACGTGCTCAACCTGGGCGAACTCAAGGCCGTGCTCGCGCACGAATTCGGTCATTTCGCCCAGCGCACGATGGCGGTCGGACGCTGGGTCTACATCGCCCAGCAGATCGCCGCGCACATCATCGCCAAGCGCGATGCGTTCGACGATTTCCTGCGCGGACTGTCGCGCTTCGACCTGCGCGTGGCCTGGATCGGCTGGCTGCTGTCGCTGATCGTGTGGTCGATCCGCTCGCTGGTGGAAATCGTGTTCCGGGTGGTGGTGCTGGCCCAGCGCGCGTTGTCGCGCGAGATGGAGTACCAGGCCGATCTGGTCGCCGCCTCGCTGACCGGCAGCGACGCGCTGGTGCACGCCCTGCACCGCCTCGGCGCGGCCGACGACGCCTGGGACCGCAGCTTGAACTTCGCCAACCGCGAATACGCCAACAAGCGTCCGGTGGCCGACCTGTTCGCGATCCAGACCCGGATCATCGAAAACCTGCGCAGCGTGTTCGCCGACGCCGAATACGGCGAACCGCCGCAACTGCCGGCGCAGGACCGCGACCGCCACCGCGTGTTCCGCAACGAGATGGCGCAGCCGCCGCAGATGTGGTCGACCCATCCGGCCAACAGCGATCGCGAACACAACATCAAGCGCGTCTACATCGCCTGCGATATCGACCCGCGTCCGGCGCTGTCGCTGTTGCGCGATCCGCAGGCGCTCAAGCAGCGCATGTCGCGCGAGATGATCGCCACGCCCGACCCGCTGCCGTTCGTGCCGATCGAGGAATCGCTGCGGCATCTGCAAAGCGACTACGCCGACCTCGCCCTGGACCGCCGCTTCCGCGGCACCTACCTGGGCCGCTCGATCGTGCGCGAATGCGAACAACCCGGCGAGCTGTACTACGGCATTCCCGCCGGCACCGACCTCGGCGAACACCTGGCCGGGCTGTATCCGGAATCGCACGGCCAGAGCCTGGAGCGCCTGCGCGAGCTGGAATCCGAACGCGGCGTTCTGGAAGCCATGCGCCAGGGCCACCTGCGCGCGCCCGGCGGCATGCTGCGCTGGCGCGGCGCCGAATTGCCGGCCAAGCAATTGCCGAAGGTGATCGAGGAACTCGACGCCGAACTCGCGCCGCTGCGCAAGGACGTGCGCGAACACGACCGCCGCTGCCGCAGCGTCCACCTCGCCGCCGCGCGCGCGCTCGGCGGGCCGTGGGAGGAGTTCCTGCGCGGCCAGCTGGCGGTGCTGCATTACGCCGATCACAGCTGCGCCAACGTGTTCGATGCCAACGCGCTGTTCGTCAACACCTACGAGGTGGTGACCGCCGACCGCAAGGTCTCGTCGAGCGAACTCACCCGCTTGATACGCTCGGCCAATGAGTTGCACGGCGTGCTGCGCGAACTGCACGAACACGCCGCGCAGGTGAAGCTGGACTGGCGCATCGCCGAGAAACTCGGCGTCGACGACTGGGCCGAGGCGATGGGCGCGTTCACCCTGCCGCCGGCCAGCCAGGAAAACATCGATCCATGGCTGAAGGCGATCGACAACTGGGTGCGCGGCACCACCGGTCCGCTGTCGGCCTTGCGCAACGCGGCGCTGGAGAGCCTGCTGGCGACCGAGAACGAAGTCGCGCAGCGCCTGCATGCGCGCGCGAACGGCGAGCCGGAGCCGGCTGAGTTCGAGCGCTCGCGGTTCGAGCGGCCCGTGGCCGTGGCGACCGCGCCGGGCGAGGGTGCGCCGGGTGAAGCAGAGTCCAGCGAAGCGGCGCTCACGCAAGCGCCCTCGGATGAAGCCGCCGTCGAAACGCCCGTCGTGCGTCCCGACACGGCCGCCGCCGCGCCCTCGCATTACCCGCGCCTGCTGCCCAACGGCAACCGCCGCCTGCAGACCAAGCTGGGCTGGTGGGATCGCTTCCAGACCGCCGACGGCTTCGTGCCGGCGCTGGCGCGGGTCGGCGCGGCCGGCGGCATCGTCGGTGCGGTGCTGTTCTTCGGCGCCTCGCTCGGCATGGCCAAGATCACCGTGATCAACGGCCTCGCGCAGGCGATGAAGGTGCGGGTCGACGACACCACGGTCGAGGTCGGGCCGCTGCAGCACCTGACCTTCGAACTGCCCGGCGAAGGCCGCCACCACGTGGTCACCTCGACCGCCGACGGCGCCTCGGTCGAGGAGTTCGACAGCGACGCCGGCGGCACCAGCGCGCACTTCGTCTACAACATCGCCGGCGCCGCGCCGCTGGTGGAATGGACCGCGGTGTACGGCTCGCGCGCCGAAGTGCCCGAGCGCAAGCTCGGTGCGCCGCGCTGGACCACGACCTCGGCCGACCACATCTTCGAAGAGCCGCCGAAGCAGATCAGCACCAAGGGCGAAGGCGGCAGCCGCACGGTGTTGATGGGCTACGCCGATCTGTCGCCGGTGTACCAGATGGATCTGGTCGACGGCGAGGAGCGCCAGGCCGACATCGCGGCCACGCACGCGCGCTGGGATGCCGGCGATTCCCAGCACATCGCCACCTGGCTGGCGCTCGCCGGCAAGCGCAAGGATTTCGCCGAACTGATCGCGCAACGCCTGCGCCGCGCCCCGGCCGAGGTCGTCGCCTTGCGCGCCGAACAGGACGCCGCGCAGGGCACGCCGGCCTATGCCCAGGTGTGCGAACGCCATCGCGCGCTGGCCGCGCAGTCGCCGCAGTCGGCCGACCTGCACTATGTCGCGGCGCGTTGCGGCAGCGACGACGACGCCCAGACCCGGGCCTTCCACGCCGGTCATGCGCGCTGGCCCGACAACGGCTGGTTCGCGATGGCCTCGGGTTACTCGCACGCCGAGCATGCGCAGTGGAGCAACGCGCTGCCGTTGTTGCAGCAGGCAGCGAAGATGCCGCAGGTCGGCGAATGGGTCGCGCTGGAAATCGCCCGCACCCAGCGCGCGATCGGCGGCGAGGCGGCGGTCGACCTCGGCGGCAACGTCAGCTCGGCCCAGTTCGAACGGCTGATGGCGGTCGAACAGGGCAAGCTGCCGCCGCAGTCGCCGTACTCGGCCTACACCTCGCTCAAGCGCGGCGATCTGCAGTCGGCCTTGCGCATCGCGCAGGGCGATGCGGAACTGCGCGCACAGATGCTGCGCCTGGTCGCCGCCTCCGACGGCGCTCCGCGCGAGGCCGTGGCCGAGGCGCTCAAGCTGGCGCCGCACGAGGGCATGGACGATGTCAGCGCCTGGACCGCGCTGGCCCTGGCCACGCGCGAGCACGACGGCAATACCCGCCTGCGCGAACTGGCGCTGCAATCGGATCCGCGCGAAGCGGCGAAGATCGCCGCGTTCTTCGACGCGGTGAAGCGCGGCGCGAGCAGCGCCGATGCCGAACGCGCGCTCGGGCCGGTCACCGCGCGCTCGCGCGGGCTGGCGTACAGCACCGCGGCGATCGTGCTGGGCGAGCGCTGTCCGCAGGCTTGGCGCGAGGGGGCGAAGCGGTTGTTGTTTACGGTGGAGCGGCCGTATTTTGGATGAGGTGGGATTTGGGATTTGGGAATCGGGAATCGGTAGTTCGTAGTTCGTAGTTCGTAGTTCGTAGCTTCAAAATTAGCGGCTGCCGATCGTTCGCGACGGCAGCCGTTTTTGTTTCGGCGCTCTCAAGCCAACGATGGAACCCGACAAGACGCTCTATCGCCGCTTTTGCTCGTCATTCCCGCGAAGGCGGGAATCCAGTGACTTCAAACGTTCTCGCACGAAAGGCACTGGATTCCCGCTTTCGCGGGAATGACGGCTTGAGGGTTCTGAGCGATTTGGATAGGCACGAGCCCCCGCTTTTGCTCGTCATCCCCGCGAAGGCGGGGATCCAGAGACTTCAGCGTCATGCCGCGATGAAGCCCCTGGGTATTCAGCCGCGCCGAAAGAACGGAGCCGAGACAACCCACGCGGCAATCACGCCGTGAACGCCAAACCGAGCAAAGCGCACCAAGCGGCGAAAGCGCGGCAAGCAGCGAACTTGCCACCCTTGTCCCCTCGGCTTTGCCGCAATGGCCCTCTCGATCGCGCAACTGACTGTTGCCCCGCCGCCCCTGGCGCCTTCAGCCCGCACTGCGCACACTGTGCGGGCCCCATCAGCCCGCGCGATCCGCGCAGCGGCGCCATCGATCCGCCCTTGCGCGCGACGCCCCCGCGTCGCGCGGTCCGTGCGTATCCCACCTCCCCCTTCGAATCCGTCACCGCATGAGCGTCAGCACCGCCTCCCCGTCCCTCGTCCGCCCGCTCTGGCAGGGCCGCGCCTGGGTGCTCGCCGGCATCGTGCTGTCGGCGTTCACCTTGCGCACCGCGGTCACCTCGCTGACCCCGCTGCTGGACGCGCTGGGCCGCGAGTTCGATTTCGGCGCGACCATGACCGGCGTGTTCGGCATGGTCCCGACCGCCGCGTTCGCGCTGTTCGGCGTGGCGACCCCGGCCCTGGCCCACCGCATCGGCCTGGAACGCGCGGCGCTGCTGGCGATGGCGATGGCCGCGCTGGGCTTGCTCGCGCGCGCCTTCGTCGGCGACACGCTGCAGTTGTTGCTCGCCAACGCATTCGCCCTGGCCGGCATGGGCATCGGCAACGTGGTGCTGCCGCCGCTGGTCAAACGCTATTTCGCCGACCGCGTCGGCACCGTCAGCACCGCCTACATCACCGTGCTGCAACTCGGCACGATCCTGCCCGCGCTGGCCGCGGTGCCGTTGATGCAGGCCTCGGGCTGGCGCGTGTCGCTGGGTTCGTGGTCGCTGGTCGCGGTCGCCGCCGCGCTGCCGTGGCTGGCGGTGCTGTGGATGGAAGCGCGCGGCCGCTCCGAGCCGGCGCGCGAACTCGCGCGCACCCACGACAGCGCCGTGCACGGCGGCGACGCCGCGCCCGAACTCGCCGCCAGCGCGCCGCGCGGCCGCGTGTGGCGTTCGCCGGTGGCCTGGGGCATGGCGCTGATGTTCGGCATGACCTCGCTGATCACCTACTCGATGTTCACCTGGTTGCCCAAGCTGCTGATCGAAGCCGGCGGCAGCCCCGCGCTGGGCGGCAGCATGGTCGCGCTGTTCTCGACCCTGGGCATGATCAGCGCGCTGTGCATGCCGGCGCTGGCGGTGCGGGTCGCGAATCCGTTTCCGATCGTGCTGGCCTGCGTGCTCGCTTACCTCGGCGGCTTCGCCGGCCTGCTGCTGGCGCCGATGCACGGCACCTTCGTCTGGGTCGGGCTGATCGGCCTGGGCCCGAGCACCTTCCCGCTGGCGCTGACCCTGATCAACCTGCGCACGCGCTCGCCGGCCGGTTCGGCCGCGCTGTCGGGTTTCATGCAGGGCCTGGGCTACACCATCAGCTGCCTGGGCCCGCTCGCGTTCGGCTGGCTGCACGAACTCAGCCACGGCTGGGTGTGGCCGTTCGCGATGCTCGGCGCCTGCCTGGTGATCCTGGTGATCGGCGGGCGCATGGCGTGCAAGCCGCGGATGCTGGAAGACAGCTGGTAGTCCGATCGCGATCGCATTGCATAGCGCGCGTCGGCGATCGGTTCGCGCGAAGAACGGCATCAGCCTGTATCGCAATCGATGTAGCCAGTCGTCATTGCAATGCGATGACAAATCCCCACGAATCCAATCGACTCCCGAAGGCGGCCAACTGGCCGCCTTTTTCGTTGTCCCATTTCCAAAGCCTTCCGATTCCCCATTCCCGATTCCCGGCTCCATTCATCCGCGTGAATCGCAACGCCCCTCGCGATCAAACCTCGGATATGGAAACGCGGGCACAAATCGGTCTGTCATCTCACCGCGGTTTCCGGTAACGGATCACGTAACGCGTCACCTCGCTCACGACAATGAACGGACGGGATCCATGCTTGCCTTGTAACCGCGCGGCTTTATCGCGGCCGCGTACGAAGGAGATCGTTCGATGCATCTTCACTCTCTCGCCGCAGCCCTGGGCTGCTCGTTGCTGTTGAGCGCGGCCGTGGCCGACGCAAGCGAAGGCACCCGGCTCGACGCGCTGCGCCTGCAACTGGACAAGACCAACGCGCTGGTGCTCGCGCAAGCGCAACGCGCCTCGTATCCCGAGTATTTCCGTCGCGCCTACGCGCGTTATCCGAACCTGCCCGCCGGCGCGCTGGAAGCCATCGCCTACGCCGAAACCAACTGGGTGCACGTGCGCCCCGACCCGGCGCAGAACCCGCACGACCTGCACATGCCGCGTTCCTACGGCGTCATGGGCCTGTACCACGGCGGCGGTTTCGCCGATCAGGTCGGCGACGGCGCGCGCTTGATCGGCCGCAGCGCGCGGCAGGTCATCGACGATCCGGAAAGCAACATCCTCGCCGCCGCCGCGCTGCTCGATCGCGTGCTCGCCGCCACCGCGCCCGACCGACGCAGCCGCGCGCTCGCCCAGACCGAGCAACTCGCGCCGGCGCTGGCGCGCTATGCCGGCTACGGCGCGGCTACCGGCGGCATCGCCGACTACGCGCGCCAGAGCTTCGCCTACGGCGTGTTGCAGACCTTGCAGCACGGCGTCGACCAGCAAGGCATCAAGATCGAAGCGCAGCCGCTCAAGCTCGAACGCGCCTTCGACGCCGGCCAGTTGCGCAAGCTGCGCGCGCCGGCCTTGCTGATGAACGCCGGCGACGACAGCGTGCAGCTCAACCGCGCGCTCGCCAACGATCTGGCCGCGCCCGCGACCAAGACCGCGCCGTCCACCGACGTAGGCATCAAGGCGGTCGACTTCGGCGAGGCGATCTGGAACCCCGCCAGCTCCAGCAACTACAGCACCGCCTCCAATGCCACCAGCGCAGTGATCCTGCACACCATGGAAGGCTCGTACGCAGGCTCGATCTCGTGGTTCCAGAACCCCAGCGCGCAGGTGTCGGCGCATTACCTGATCCGCAAGTCCGACGGCCAGATCACCCAGATGGTGCGCGAGTACCATCAGGCCTGGCATGCGAAGAACCATAACTACTACACGGTCGGCATCGAGCACGACGGCCGCGCCGCCGACGCCGGCAACTGGTCGGCGGCGATGGTCAACGCCTCCGCGCGTCTGACCAAGAGCATCTGCGCACGCCGCGGCGTGAATTGCGCGAGCGCGTGGAGCGGGCCGGGGTACGACACCTATCACTTGGTCCCCGACAGCGTGCGGGTCAAGGGCCACGGCATGCTGACCGGCAACGAGAACCGCTACGACCCCGGCAAGTACTTCCCGTGGTCGAACTACTACGGCCTGATCAACGGCGGCGGCACCCCGCCGAATCCGCCGGGCAAGTACTGGGTCGACACCTTCGCCAACGCCACCGGTTACAAATGGCCGTCGACGCTGACCCCGGTCGGCACCCTGTACCAGGGCACCAACTACGTCTACTGCAAGGCCTGGGGCGAGGAAGTGCGCTCGGGCAGCAGCTACAACCACTACTGGCTCAAGACCGATCTCGACGTCGGCCCGGCCGGCGCCTGGGTATCGGCGTATTACCTCAGCCGCTGGGGCAACGACGAAGCGCGCGACAACAACGGCGCGGTGATCCCGGACTGCTGATCGTCGCGGCGCATGCGTCATCCGCCGCGACGCGGCGGCAACGGCGAGGCGGGTTACCGCCTCGCCGGCACCACTCCCCCATTCCTGCAGAGTCCACGATGAAACGCAAAATGATGCTCTGCGAGCGCGTCATGTACGTCGATCGCGACACCACCTTCACCATCGTCCAGGCCGCGCGCATTCGCGGCCGCCTGGATCCGGCGCGGCTGCGGCACGCGCTCGACCGGATCCAGCTCAAGCATCCGATGCTGCGGTGTTCGATCGAGGACGGCGACCCGCCGTACGTCGTGCTCGAGGACGATCCCGCGCCGATCCCGCTGCGCCTGGTCGAACGGAAAAGCGACGAGGACTGGCAGCATCAATCGCATATCGAACGCGAAACCCGCTTCGCCAGCGAACGCGCGCCGCTGATGCGCGCGGTATGGATCCACGGCGACGACGCGCACGGCGAACCGGTCGGCGAACTGTTGATCGTCTGCCATCACGTGATCTGCGACGGCATGTCGATGATGACCCTGCTGCGCGAGACGCTGGCCTTGTGCGAACGCCCGGAACTCGACATCGGCCGTTTGAGCGGCTTCAACGGCCTGGAGGACATTCTTCCGGCGGAGATCCTCGGCGACCGCCGCATCCGCCGCAAGGCGGCGTGGAAGGCGCTCGCGTTCCGGCTGTTCTTCTCGTTGCGGCGCAAGCGCAAGCCGGTGCCGCAGGGCGAGTTCTACGTGCTGCACTGGAAGCTGTCGCGCGACGACACCGCCGCGCTGGCCGCGCGCGCGCGCGCCGAGGGCGTGACCTTGTTCGCCGCGCTCGCGGTGGCGTTCTCGCTGGCCTTCCGCAGCGTCAAGGGCGCCAGCGCGAACGGCAAGGTGTTCTCGCCGGTCGACATCCGCAAGTTCCTGCCGCTGATCCGCCCCGACGGGTTGTTCTCGGCCGCGCCGGGCACGATCGTCGCGCTCGACACCGGCACCGCGCCCGAACAGATCGACGACGCCGGTTTCTGGGAGCAGGCGCGCGCGTTCAAGACCCGGCTCAATCAGCGGGTCGAACGCCTGACCCGCAACGTGCACGAATATTTCATCGGCCTGGAAATGCTGCATTCGATCTTCGGCCAGTTCATCGCCGAGCGCCGTTCCGATCTGGACCAGTTCGACACCACCTTGTCCAACATCGGCCGGATCGAAATTCAGCAGCAGTACCAAGGCTTCCGCGTGGAGACGGTGTTCAGCCCGACCGCGCGCCTGCCGTGGCGTTCGACCACCGCGGTGCTGATGTCGGGCTATGCCGGCGAACTCGATTTCGCCTTCACCTGCGACGAAGCCTCGCTGACCCGCGAACAGGCCGCGCGCGTGCGCGAGTTCGCCACCCGCCTGATGCGCGAACGCGGCGCCGCCGCGCCGGCGCAGGACGCGGTGCTGGTGCGGGAAGCGGCATGAACGAGGATCGTAACGATGGCGCGGATACGGCCGCGATGAGTGGTGGCGATGGGGTTTTGCCGGGTTCCGCGGGCGAGGGCTTGGGCGATCTTGGTGTCGCTTCGGACCGTGCCGCGGGTGGGCCGGAGCTCTCCGTTGGACGCTTCACTTACGCTGGGACTTCCATTGACCCCGATGCTTTTGGCGTGATCTTCGTGCTGTGGCAACCCAACGCCTCGCACCTGATCCATCTCGACGACACCCGCGCGATCTGCCGGCACGTGGTCGCGGTCGACAACTCGCCCGAGGCCGACACCGGATTGCATGCGCGGCTGCGCGCGGCCGGCATCGAGGTGATCCACAACGCCAACCACGGTGGCATTTCCGGCGCCTACAACCAGGGCGCGCAGTGCCTGCTCGCGCGCGGCTGCGAGGTGCTGTTCCTGCTCGATCAGGATTCGCAGCTCGGCGCGGATTTCTTCGACGGCATGATGCAGGCCTGCGCCACCGTCGGCGGCGACAGCTTCATCGTCGGGCCGAAAGTGTTCGAGGTGAACCTCGGCCGCTACCTGCCGGTGTTCTCGCCGCAGGCGCGCATGCCCAAGCCCGAGCGCATCGAGGATCACCCCGAAGGCCTGGTGCCGACCTTGTTCGTGATTTCCTCGGGCTCGGCGATCTCGGCAGCCGCGTACCGCAAGATCGGCGCGTTCCGCGAGGACTACTTCATCGAGTACGTCGACATCGAGTACGGCCTGCGCGCGACCCGCAACGACGTTCCGGTCTACATCAACACCGCGGTCGAGCTGCGCCAGCAGGTCGGCCAGTTCGTCAAGCGCGGGATTTTCTCGACCAGCAACCATGTCGCATGGCGGCGCTACTACGCCTCGCGCAACGCGGTGCATGCGCTGCGTTCGAACGCCGATCGCTGGTCGATCCATTGGCTGATCGAATTGCTGACCTTGCACCAGGTGGCCTGCGTGCTGGTGTGCGAAGAGCACAAGCTGCGCAAGGTGGTGGCGATCGCGGTGGGTTATGTCGACGGCTTGTTCGGCAAGCTGGGAACGTTCGAGCAGCGGCATCCGCGGGTGGCGGCGTTCTGCCGGCATTGAGCCACCCCGGTCGGCGAAACTCCAGACGCGAATCGATCGATGCGGCGGGACTCGTGCCCGTGCGCGAGCGCCGCCCGAGCCACCTCAGTACGCGTCGCTGCCCGGCCGCACATCGATCCCCAGCCCCACCGCCACCGCCTGCATGTTCTCGTCGTCGCGGCGCAGGGTGATCCAGCCGGCGTAGGAGTCGCCGCCGGTCGAGCGGTTCCACAAGGTATAGCCGTACTCGCGCAGGCGATCGTGGGCGCGCGCCATCAGCTCGGGCACGTCAGTGCCGTCGAGGAATTCGTCGTCGGTGGGGTCTTCCACGCCCCAGTCCACCTGCAGGTTGAAGCGCGCGGCCAGTTCCGCGATCGAATCGACGAAGGATTCGGTGTCCTTCCAGTCCACATGGAAACCCGAGGTCCAGTCGATCACGTCCTGGAGCGTGTCGATCTCGCCGAAATCGTCGTCGGCCTGGTCTTCGCGCGCTTCGCGGTAACGCGCGAACTGCTGCAGCGCGGTCTCCTCGTCGCCGGGATTGATCAGCAGCAACAGCTGCCAGATCAGCGCCTCCTGGCTGAGCTCCTCGTTTTCGTCGCCGGTGAAGTCGAAGCCGTCGTCTTCGTAATCGGATTCGTTGTCGGGTGCGGTCATGGCGGCGGCGTCGCGAGGGGAATGCGCGCATGGTGCGACCTGGGGCGCGGCTTGAAAAGCCGGATGGCGCAATCGCCGCGATCGGGCAAACCGCGAGCGGCGAACGTTGCCGGCGGCGCGGGCCGCGACCGGAAACGAAAAAGCCCGGCTTGCGCCGGGCTTTTCTAGCGATCCGCGGCTTGCGCCGCGAGTCGCGAGGTCATCACAGAACCGTCAGGTTCAGATGGCCTGGACCTGGTCGGCCTGAAGGCCCTTCTGGCCCTGGGTCACGACGAAGGAGACCTTCTGGCCTTCCTGCAGGCTCTTGAAGCCCTGGCCCTGGATCGCGCGGAAATGCACGAACACGTCATCGCCGCTCTCGCGGGAGATGAAGCCAAAGCCCTTGGCATCGTTGAACCACTTGACGGTACCGACTTCGCGAGCGTCCGACATATTGCTAACTCCTTGAAACATGGTGTTGGAATGCCGTTTTCACGGCGTTGGGGCTGGTAGCAAGGAGGAAGCGAGGTGGAACGATGGAGTGGATCTGTGAATCGACGATCTACGGCATCGGGTCACGGCCTACGGTGACCCTTGACTAACTCAGCTCGCACACCGTAGTAGCGTCTGACCCGAAAATCAATTGGCAAGGGCCATCGATGTTCAGCCGATTCGACAACTGGCGCACGGTTTGGCACATCCGTCTTTGCGGCCCGGCCCGGTTTTCGCCCTGTTCCCGGGCCCGCTCCCGAGCCTAGCCGATTGATTTTGATGGCTTTAATGCCCCGACGCCGGGCCGAAAAACCGATTTCGGCAAAGCCGGCGCGGCGTCGATGAATGAATGTGCCTGAACGGCACTAAAAATCGCCGGATCGGCGGTTTCGGGACAAATCCGCGCGGAACCGGCCGTCCCAGCGCGAACCGCTTACCTCCGGCGTCCCGACCCGGCATCCCGGAACGAGGCCCGGCCGGACCGTGTGCCGGCTCAGCCGCCCTCGCCGCTGTCGGCGTCGGCCTGGGCCTGGGCGCGGCGCCAGATGGCGTACTCGGCGCGGTTGAGGCGGAAGTCCTGCAGGGCGAAGGTCGCCGCGCCGCGGTCGGCGGCGCTGCTGGCCGGGTCGGCGGCGATGTCGAGCAGCGCCTCCTTGAGTCGGTCGCTGCGCAGGCGCGAGCCCTGCACGCCGGCGATCGCGCTGGCCCGCACCGGCGCGGACGGGTCGAGGATCGCGCGATGCAGCAGGTCCTCGGTCTGCTCGCCGTCGTCCCACTGCGCCAGTTGCAGCACCGCCTGCGCGCGCAGCGTCGGGTCGGGATCGCGCGCGAGCGCGGCCAGCTGCGCCACCACCGGCGCGGCGTCTTCGCTCGGCAGCGTCGCCGGGGTCAGCATCGCCACCAGCTCGGCCCGATGCTGCGGATCGCCGCCCTGCTCCAGCTTGGCCAACAGGGTCTGGCGCACTTCGGCGCGGTCCATCGAGTACGCGCTCAGCAAGGCCAAGCCGTCGCGTTCGTCCTGCGCGCGGGTGCTGGCGCTCAGCGACAGGGCGAAGCGCAGCACGTCCTCGCCGGACACGGCGTTGAGCAGCGACAGCAGTTCGCCGCGCGCGGCCGGATCGGTTTCGTTGCGGAACCGCTGCAGCAGGCCTTGCAGGAAGGCCGGATCGCGACTGGCGCGCTGGCGCAGCGATTCGAAGCTGACCGGCGCGGCGCCGCCCAGCGACAGGTAATCGGGATAGGGCGAATGCGGCTGCGCGCCGTTCGCGCGATGCGCGTTCGCGTCGCGGTCGGCCGCCGGCGGTTTCGTCGCGCTCGCCGCCGGCACCGACGGCGCGCGATGCGCGACATACGCGCCGCCGGCGAAGGCGCCGGCCACGGCCGAAACAACGGCGATCGACAGCGCGTGCTTGAAGTTCATCGGTTCGACGGCAAGGGAAGCGGATCAAGCATACCTGTCGCCTCGCGCCTCACGAATGAAAGGCCAGGGCGCGACGGCGACAGCGCCGCCGCGAACGCAGCGCGCGGCGAGCGCGCAAGTCCCCTCTCCGATGCGCCGGAGAGGGGTGCGATCGAACCATGTGCGCTCAATCAGCAATCCGGCGCGACCCGCCCGTCCGAACCGGTGAAGGTATAGGCGTCGGGAATGAAGCGGCCGCTGCCGATCCGGTTCCACAGATTGCTGGTGCCGTAGGTGCCGGTCACCGAGGTGCCGGTGGTCTGGCATTGGATCGTCACGCCCGCGCCGTCGCTGAGACTGCCGACGATCGAGTACGAGGTGCCCGGACCGGAGCGCACGTTGAGCGGGGTGCCGTTGGTGTTGACCGTGCCGCTCGCGCCGCCGCCACCGCCGCAGGAATTGCGGCTGGTGTAGTTGGCGGTGCCGAAGTAGGTGATCTGCGCGCCGTTGAACTTGATCTTCTGCGCGCTGCCGTTGAGGCGTTCCTCGAAATGCAGGTGCGGGCCGGTCGAACCGCCGGTGGTGCCGACCGTGCCGATCGACTTGCCGATCGCCACGCTCTGACCGACCGAGACCGAGTACGAATTCAGATGCGCGTACAGGCTGGTCCAGCCGCCGCCGTGATCGATCACCACGTACTTGCCGTAACTGGTGTCGCCCAGGTTGCGAACCACGCTGACCGTGCCGGCCGCGGCCGCGACCACGGTGTCGCCTTCGTCGTTGGCGCGGTTGAAGTCGACCGAATTCTGCGGGCTGTGGTTGGTGCGGGTCTGGCCGGACCAGACCTGGCCGCAGGGAAACGGCATCTGGAAGGTCGGCGCGGCCTGCGCGGCGGTGCCGAACAAGGCGGCGAAAGCGAACAGCGCGACGGCGCCGGCGGTGCGATTGCGTGGATTCATGGCGGGATTACTCCGGATGAGGCCGCGCCGTTGCCGACGGCGCGACGGTAGGGACGAGACAACAACTCAGTGCGCGATCTGTACATCGTCGAGATAGACATTCACGTCGAAGCTGGTCTGCTCGCGCAGCAGCCACACCGCGTCGAGGCGAACGCCGGCGGCGTCGATCTGGCCGTTGCTCGCGCCGGCCCAGGCGTTCCACTGCGCCGGATCGTCCAGCGCCCATTCCAGGTAGGTCCATTGGCCGGTCGGGATCGCCCGCGCGATCGCGCGCTCGGTGCCGTCGCTGTCGTCGATGCTCAGCGACGCGCTCAGGCCGCTGCCGCCGGTATAGATCCAGAAACCGACCTTGCCGCCGGCGCGGATCAATTCCAGATTGTTGGCCGGGGTGCCGCCGCCGGACAGCAGGCGCACCGCCCACGCGGTCGCGACCGCCGGATCGTCCTTGAGCAGCACCCGCAGCGAACAACTGCCGTTCTTGCGCGTGGCGCAGTCCTGCTGGGCGAGCGATGCGGTCGAGATGCCGGTGGTGCTGCCCGACAACGTCGGCGCGCTGTTGAAACGGCCGACGCCGCTTTCGAAAGCATCGAACACGATCGCGTCGCCGCCGGGCGCGCCGCCGCCGTCGTTGGCGAGGAAGGCATTGCGCAGGCCGGCCGGACTGTTGTTGTTATTGAAATAATGGTTGGCGATCCACTTCCAGTCGCGGCCGTTGTTGGCGGCCCAGCGCTGGCTGCCCCACTGGCTCATGCCGCGGCCGTGGCCGAAACAGCCGCGTCCGCGCCCGACTTCGTCGGCGATGCACGGCCAGTTGTTGCGCGGCGAACCGTTGCGGCCGTTACCGCAGCTCAGGTCGTTGTTGACGCAGGACAGGCCGTCGCTGGGATCGTCCCAGGCGTTGTTTTCCGAAGAGTATTCGCTGAACGCCGCGGTCTGGCCGTCGCGGGTCAGCAATACGCCGCGGGTGGCCGCGGCCGCGGCGACCGTCGCCGCCACGCTGTCGGCGTTGAACGCCTGGCACGAGGTGCTGCTGCAGATGTCGTAGCGGCTGTTGACCGGATGGGCGACGTAGTACGCGGCGTAGCTGCGGTAGGCGACCGCGCCGGCGGCGAGCGAATCGGGATCCCACGACGGAATCCATTCCTCGTCGAGGCCACGACCGACATAGTCTTCGAACGCGTACACCGAGACCCCGGTGCAGGAGCGACCGGAGCAGTTGGTGCCGACGCGGATGCTGGACGGCACCGGCACCGTCGCGGCCTGCGCGGCGAGTTGCTTGGCGATCGCTAGCGAGGCCGGCCGGCGCGGATCGAGCGCGGCATCGGCGTCGATGCGTTCGGCGTCGGCCGCGTTGCGCGCCGCGTCGGCAGGCGATACCGGCCGTTGTTGATCCTGGCGCTGACGCGCCTGGGCCTGCACATGGCTGCGATCCTCGTTCGCGCTGCCGGCGCCGGGCATCAGATCGACGATCAGATGGCGGCTGTCGTTGAGCAGCGGCAGACCAAGCAGGCGCTGGGTGCGGTGATTCGCCGCCGCGATGCTGAGTTCGATCGTCGCCGGCAACGCTTCGCTGTCGTGGTTGAGCGCAGCCGGCAAGGTGGCCGGCAGTTCAAAATACCCCTGATCGTCGGTCTGGGTGCGCGCACCCTGGCTACTGCTTACATGCGCGCCGTCGAGCGGTCGCCCGCTGACCTGGTCGTAGACATGGCCGCTGAACACCGCGCAGCGCGCGCAGGCCGCGGCCTTGAGCGCGAGCAGGTCGAGCGCATCGGACGGTTGCGACGGCGGCAGCCACAGCGTCAGCGGCAACGGCTGCGCGGCGTCGATGCTCACGCGCGTGCTCAGATCGGCATGCCCGCTTGCGCTCACCACGAGTTCGTACTCGCCCGCGGCGAGGGTCGCGACGCGCCCGCCCGGACCGGTCACGCGCAGGTCGTGCACGCGCGCGGTCTCGCCGCGCGCATGCACGAGCAGATTCGAGTCCAATGCGCGGCCGCTGACCGCGTCGCGCACGCGTATGTCCAGGCTGCGCAGGTTCACCGGCGCGGCGCGCGCGGCATCGGCCGGACCGGCGGCGGCGAGCGTCGCGGGCGCGGCGGCGGCGCGCAGCCATTGCGCGAACACCGCGCCGGCGATCAGCAGGGCGAGGATCGCCAGCCAGGTCGGCATGCGCCGCGCGCGCGGCGGCCGCTCGCGGCCCGGATCCTGCGACGACGGCGATGGGTTGGAGTCGTGCATCGGCGTTCCCCTGAAGGCCGGCCGGCGTTGGTCGCTCGGCGCGGCGCGCATGATCGGCTTGCGATGTTGCAGTGGTGGCGGTGGCTGGGCGTGCCGCGATTCGGATTGCGCGAAGCGCGACCAACGTCACCCGGCGAGCGCGAGGTCGTGCCTGGGTCGAAGCGGGCGCGCGCGCACGGCGTCCCATTCGCATCGGATTCGCAACGCCGATGCCGCGTGTGACGCCGCGTCCCCGATTCCCGCGCGTCCGCGTCACGGCTGCGCAGCCACCTGCCCACAATCTGATCCAGACAGCGCGCGACCCGCCACCGGCGGACCGCGCGCTTCGAACTCAGTTCTTCACCTGCACGTCGTCGACGTACACGTTGACGTCGAACGAGGTCTGATCGCGGTAGAACCACACCGCATCGAGCTTCACCGACGCCGCGGTGATCGCGCCGTTGGCGCCGCCGACCCACGCGTCCCATTGCGCGTCGTCGGTCAGGCTCCACTCCAGGTAAGTCCAGGTATTGGCCGGAATCGCGCGACTGAGCGAGCGCTCGGTGCCGTCGCTGTCGTCGATGCCGATCGCCGCGCTCATCCCGGTCGCGCCGGTGAACACCCAGAAACCGACCTTGCCGTTGGCGCGGGTCAGGGCCGCGTTGCTGCCCGGATTGCCGCTGCCCGACAACAACCGCACCGCCCAGCCATCGGCGCTGGCGGCGTCGTCTTTCAGCAACAGCCGCAGCGAACATTCGCCGTTCTTGCGCGTGGTGCAGTTGCGTTCGGCCAGCGAAGTCGCGGCGATGCCGGTGGTGCTGCCCGAATACGCTGGACTGGTATCGAAATGCCCGACCGTGCTTTCGAAGCTGTCGATCACGCTGCCGCCGCCGGGCGGATTGCCCGGGTTGAGCAGGTTGTAGTAACGCGCCCAGTCCCAGTTGATGCCCGGATCGGTGTGGGTCTGGCTGCTGTAGTGCTGGTGGCCCTTGACCTTGACGCTGGCCGGCAACACGTTGATGCCGGTGCCGGCCGGGCCCTTGAACGCGCTCGCGCAGCTGATCGCGCTGTAGGTCGCGCAGAAATGCCGGGTCAACGCCGCCGAGGCGTTGTACATCGCCGCGGTGTACCAGCTGGCGTTGTTGATGAAGCCTTCGTGCTCGATGCCGAGCGTGGTCTTGTTGTGCACGCCGACGTGATGGGCCGCGCGGTTCTCGCGCACCATCTGGGTGATCTGTCCGTCGGAGCTGCGGATCAGGTAATGCGCGCTGACGCTGTTGGGATTGTTCTGGAACCACGAGATGCTGCCGGCGTAATAGCCCTGCATCGTGTGGATGGTGACCGAGTCGTACGACGTGCGGGTGGAGTGGTAAGGCGAAGCGACCCACAGCGCCGGGCCGTAGTCGGTGCTCTTTTCGTCGGCCGCGCTCAGCGACGGCGCGCGCAGGGTTTCGCTGAGTGGATCGATCGCGAATGCGCCGTCGTCCTTCAAGCTGCCCGCCTCGACTAGATCGCGGCTCACGTCCAGGCGTACGAACGGCGCGCGCAGTTGCACCAGCTTGCGCGCGTCGAAGGCGCGCTCCCACGCGACCGCGCGCATCGGCACGACGATGCCGCGGTCGTTGACGCCCTTGTCCTGCGCCAGCAGCACGTCGAAGGCGAAACTGGAGCGGGCGTGATTCTGGATCGCGCTCTTGCCCGCATTGCCGGCGAAACCGGCGTAACGCTCCAGCGCCGGCCGGGTTGATTCGATCGCCGACTTGGCGCCGATCCCGTCGGCGCGCAATTCGCGATCGAGCAGCGCCGCCGAGGCGAGGATGTTGCTGAGCGGATCGCGCTGCACGCGCGCGACCGGCACCCCGATCAGACGCGCGCCTTCGCCGACTTGATCGGCGAAGCCTTCGCCGTGGTACAGGCCCATGACCCCGTACGAGCGCGGCATGTGCTGGTGCTGTTCGCCATACCCCGCGGCCGGGCCGGGTTGCAGCTGTTGCCAGCGGCTCATCACGTAGGCGACCGATTCCAGGGTGCCGGCCGGGATCGACGGGTAGCGCGCATAGGCCTGGCGGAAGTAGTCCGCGTACAGCGCGCGGTCGACGCGTTGCAGCGATTCCTCGATCTGCAGGCGCTGGGCCAGGGCGCGGTCTTCGGGCACGGCCTGGGCCTGCGCGGCCCACGGCGCGGCGAGCGCCAGCAGGGCGACGGTCAGCGACCACGACAGCGAACGCGCGCCGGTGCCAGCCCCGCGGCGCGCAATGGAATATTCGTTCATATCAAATCTCCCCAGAAGAATTAATAATTCCCGCGGGGCTCTTGTACTGCATTTGTCCAGGCGGCAAGTGCTGTCAGGTCCGGTTTTTGTAGGGCGATTTCCGATCCGCGACCGCGATCACTCCGCGATTGCGCCGCACGGCCACTACCGAGCCCCAAATCGCCCGCCGCGGCTCCGTAGACGTGGTGCGCTGCGCCAAAACCGACGCGTTCACCCTGTTCATACTCGGGTTCGCCCCAGTTCCCCGGCGGCCCCGGCTTGCTTATCGTCTGGCGCTTACATCGCACCGCGCGTGCGAAAACGACGACTTGAGGAATAACGAGATGAGCGGAATCGGTGGCGTCAGCTGGCAGGTCTACAAGAACCTCCCGCCGGAGGATCAGCAGGCGATCCGCGACGCGGCCGCCAAGCCGCCGCAGGTGCAGGCCGAACCGGCCGCCGATCCCGCGCCGCCGCCGGCACCGCCGCCGGCCAAGCCGGCCGATGCGCAGACCCCGCAGGAAGCGGTCGCCTCGATCAACGCCCAGCCGCTGCCGAAGAGCGACGATCTGAACGGCATGCCCGGCCCGGTGTTCGATTCGATCTACAAGCCGCGCGTGGAGCAGTTCACCACCGCGCGCCGCGAGGACGCGCAGGCCGCGCTCGACCGGATGGAGCCGAAGATCGAGGACTTCCGCAACAGCGGCCTCAACGGCGCCACCGCGAACATGGAGTACCAGGAGTCGCGCAACGCGTTCAACAGCAATCCCTACGTCAAGGAATTGCAGCGCATCGTCACCGAGGCGACCGACAAGCCGACCCAGGTGCCGAGCTATCTGACCAATCAGAGTACTCAGGCCGATCCGAGCGCGGTGTCCAACCTCAAGCTCGACAGCGTGCGCACCGCGCTCGATACGCTCGGGGTCAAGCTGCCGGAAAATCCGACTCCGGAGCAGATCGCCTCGGGCTACGAACTGCTCGGCGCGTTGCCGCAGGACGTGCTGTCGTACGCGATCAATCCGGGCACCGCGGTCACCTACACCGCGCCGGTCGCCGGCGTCAGCACGCCGTCGTTCATTCCGGCCCGGGTCGGCGCCGACGTGGTGGTCGAGGGCAAGGTCGAGCTGTCGGACGTGCAGACCGGCGTGGACTTCGAGCAGACCCAGCAGTTCAAGGCCTCGGTGGAAGTGCGCGGCGAAGCCGGCCTGGACGTGGGCAAGACCCCGCTGAATAAGTTGTACAAGGCCGCCACCTTGCTGCGTCAGGTCTCCGACGAGACCAAGCAGATGGTCGAAAGCTCGCCGCTGCTGCGCAACGTGGTCAAGGGCCTGCCGGTCTCGGGCCATCTGGTCGGGTTCGAAGGCACCCGCCTGAGCTACGAAGCCACGGTCACCCCGCAGCAGGGCGCCAAGCTCGACGCCGGCGACATGAGCGCGATGCCGAACCCGCTCGACCCGCAGACGATGCCCGAAGGCACCTCGGTGCTGATGCGCGGGCAGAACCTCACCGGTTCGGACTTCGCCATCAACTACAAGATGTACGGCGGCATCGGCGGCACCCACACCGAACTCGACGGCGCCGGTTTCGGCGTGCGCAAGATGGAAGGCTCGGTGGTCGAGGTCTACGCCGGGCCGATGGAAACGGTCGAGAACGCGACCATGTTCGGCCTGGGCAAGGTCGGCACCGCGTCGATCGGCCTGAGCGTGGAAACCAGCATGGAGAACCGTTCGCTGCAGACCGCGCGCATCGACCTGTCGACCGAGGAAGGCCAGCAGGCGTACCAGACTTTCATGAGCGGCGGCAAGATTCCCGACTGGAATCCGCCGGGCGTGCAGCGCTCGGGCACCACCGAAGTGTTCAACGCCGAACACGCCGCGCGCCTGGGCATCGACCTCGGCCCGGTCTCGCTCGGCGTGGGCAACAGCAGCCAGCTCACCATCACCCGCAACGTCTGGCAGGACGGCAGCATCGACCAGACCAACAGCTACCAGGGCGCGGGCCAGACCACCGAGGTGCAGTTCCAGGTCGGCGCCGACGGCAAGCCGGTCAAGGATTCCACCGAGTGGACCCTGGTGCTGTCCAACACCAGCGATGTCGCGGCTTCGTACTTCAACTCGTCCTATCGCCCGGGCGAACTCAACAAGAAGTTCGACGGCGAGCAGCATCTGCAGTTCGAGTTCACCGACAAGGACCTGATGTCGCTGCGCGATCGCGCCCGCGAAAGCGTGGGCAACCTGGGCGGCGACGAGCATGGCGGCGAACGCCTGAAGGACCTGGACGCCGGCCGCATCACCCCGTTCCCGAACGACCTGACCGAGCAGATCGCGATCGCCAAGACCCCCGACGACGTATTCGCCGCGATCTCGCGCAGCGGCCAGGCCGGCTGCGAGGATTTCGTCACGATGATGATGTGGGGCGACCAGCGCAACACCGCGCTGCCGGGCACCTTCACGATGAAGGATGCCGGCTGAGGATCGCGCTGCTTGCGATGCTTGCGCAAACGCCCGGCCTGGCCGGGCGTTTTCGTTTGCGTCGGCCGCGCGCGCGAGGATTCAGCGTCGGCGCGCTTGCCTATCGTCGGGACCGACGAACATCATCTTGAGACCGCCGCAGACCAGGCCGAGGCACAGCAGCACGAGCACGCCACGGCATAACACCGCGAACGAGAACCAGAAAGGCGCGTCGGAAAACAGCAAAAGCGTGCTGGACGACCCAAAGCGCGTTCGGCCCATGTACAGCGCGCCGGTGGTCAGCGCGCCGAACATATCGCGCGCGATGCTCACGCCGAGCAAACCGAAGAACGCGCCAAACAGAGCGCCGGCGATACGCGTGCCGACGCTCGGCGGCGCGGCGGCAGCGCGGACGGGTTCGCGAGGTTCCGGTTCGCGCGCGGGCGCGGCGGGCGGGCGTTGCGATGGCCGGGATCGTGGCGGGGTTGGAACGCGGTCGTGGTCGTCGTGATGACCGTTGGCAGCACGGGCACGTCGGCGCTCGCGCTCGGCGCGAACGCGCTCACGCTCGCGACGGATGCGTTCGCTGCGGCGGACTTTCTTTTCGCGGATTGGGATGGGTTCCGGCGTGGGCTCTGGCGCGACCGCGGCGGTCTTCGTGGCTTTGGCGGCGGCCGCGCGCGCCGCCGCGATCGACATGCCGGCCCGCGTTCTGCCGACCGTCGCGTCCAGCCCGAGGTAACGTCGCACACGTTCGTGCAGACGATGTGTCTCGCCGGTCCACTGCGGCAACGCGAACTCCTCGTCGGTGATGGCGTGTTCGCGGCCGTCCATATCGATCAGGGTCAGGCCGGTCCGGCGAAACAGTCCCTTGCCGCTCCAATGACGCACCTGCACCGCTCGCGGCGTTGCGAAGGTCACGCTGCGCTGCGACCGACGCCGGCCGAACACATCCCAGCCGACGCACTCGCAGCGACCGGCCTGGAGCGCGAATCGCAGTTCCAGCCGCAGTCGCGCCTGCAACAGCATGGCGACACCCAACGCGCATACCAGCGAATACATCGACAGCATCAGCAGCACATCGAGTCCACCCTGCCTGCGCACGCGGTGCAGGAAGGTACCGGCGCCATAGGCTTCGTTCAGCCCGATCAGAAGGGGAGCGCTCAGTATCAACAGCGCACTCACCGCGACGATCCCCAACGTGGCCAGCCAGGGGTTGCGGCGGACGATCAGTTCGTCGTCGTGTTCGAGAATCGTCAGATGCATATGCGCGTGCGTGCGGACGAACCGGTACGGTGTCGACACAGCGCGTGTGGGCGGCGCGGCATGGGTCATCCCTGATCCGAAAGGACGCACAGTGTCGGCGCGTGCGGGTAACGGCGTCAAAGCCGCTTGCGCGCACGCGCCGATCTCGCTGGAGCGCATCGGGCCCGCCCCCTGCTCCCACCACCCTCGGCGCAGCTGACGAAGCCTGTTTTGGGTGGGTGGGGCTTCAGCGCCGACCCGCTCGTCTCGGATCGCCACGCGGCCATCGCGCAGCGAACCTTCCCGCAGCAAGCATTCCGCGATCAGACAGGCGAAGGATTGCGCTCGCCGAATGCGGCCTGGTGCCAATACGGATACGCCCTCGCCGTCGCGCTGGCCGCATCGAGCTTCGCGACCTGCTCGGGCGTGAGGTTCCAGCCGACCGCGCCGAGGTTCTGCTTGAGCTGCTCCTCGTTGCGCGCGCCGATCACCACGGTCGCCACCGTCGGCCGCTGCAACAGCCAGTTCAAGGCGATCTGCGGCACGGTCTTGCCGGTTTCCGCGGCGATCTCGTCGAGCGCGTCGACCACGCGGTACACGTACTCGTCCTGCACCGGCGGGCCCTTGTCGGCAGTGGCGTGCAGGCGGCTGTGGTCGGGCAGCGGCTGGCCGCGGCGGATCTTGCCGGTCAGGCGGCCCCAGCCCAGCGGACTCCACACCACCGCGCCGACGCCCTGGTCCAGACCGAGCGGCATCAACTCCCACTCGTAATCGCGGCCGATCAGCGAGTAATACGCCTGATGGGCGACATAGCGCGTCCAGCCGTGGCGTTCGGCCAGCGCGAGCGACTTCATCAGATGCCAGCCGGAGAAATTCGACACGCCCAAGTAACGCAACTTGCCGGCGCGGACCAGATCGTCGAGCGTGGACAGGGTTTCCTCGATCGGCGTGCGCGCGTCGAAGCCGTGCAACTGGAACAGGTCGATGTAGTCGGTGCCCAGGCGCTTGAGCGCGGCGTCGATCGAGCGGATCAGATGATGGCGCGAGGAGCCGACTTCGTTCTCGCCGTCGCCGAAGCGGAAGGTGGCCTTGGTCGAGATCAACAGGCTGTCCCGCGGGCGGCCCTTGATCGCTTCGCCGAGGATGGATTCGGCCGCGCCGTTGGAATAGATATCGGCGCTGTCGAACAGATTGACCCCGGCCTCCAGGGCGACATCGAGCAGACGGCGCGCGCCGGCGACGTCGGTCTGGCCCCAGGCCTTGAAGAAGTCGCCTTCGCCGCCGAAGGTACCGGTGCCGAAACTCAGCACCGGCACGCGCAGACCGGACGCGCCCAGAAAACGATGTTCCATGCCGCACTCCTGATGGGGGGATAGGCGGGCATTGCACGCCAATGGGTGCGGGGGCTCAAGGGGATGGGTGGGATGGTGCGTTGTGGGATGGGGGTGTGGCAGTGGGTGTGGGGTGTGGGGTGGAATTTGGTCCGACGGATCGAAATGCGTTGGATGCGTATCGGTCAGGCCATTGCGTATTTGTCTGCTGTCATTCCCGCGAAGGCGAGCTCCGCTTTACTTCGGCGGAGCCGAAAATCCAGGGAATTTCGTGCGAGAGCGCTTGAAGTCTTGGTAAAGAAAGTCGCTGGATTCCCGCGTTCGCGGGAATGATGCCCTGGACAGATTGCGCTGAAGTCATTGGATTCCCGCCTTCGCGGGAATGACGAAGTTGAGAGATGACGCTGAAGCATCTGGATTTTCGGCTCCGCCGAAGTAAAGCAGAGCCCGCCGCCGCGGGAATGACGGACTGGAAAGATTGCTGAAGTCTTTGGATTCCCGCCTTCGCGGGAATGACGTTCTGGTGGGATGGCGCTTAAGACTTCGTGATGGCGACTTGGAGTGACTCCCTGTCTCTCGGAGGAGCCGAATGTCCAGAAACTTCAGAGCCATCTACGATTCGTCATTCCCGCGAAGGCGGGAATCCAGGGACTTGCGTGCGAGAACGCTTGAAGTCTTGGGGAAGAAAGTCGCTGGATTCCCGCGTTCGCGGGAATGACGGACTGGAAAGATTGCGCTGAAGTCTTTGGATTCCCGCCTTCGCGGGAATGACGAACTTGAGAGATGACGCTGAAGGCTCTGGACCCCCGCCTACGCGGGGATGACGGTACGAGAGGTTCGCGCGAGCGTGTCGCCCTTGCGTGGTCCGAAGCCGGTTCGGTCGAGGCGACGACTCGCTTTATCCACGACCACGAACCGATCTTTATCGCGCCACCACAAACTTCACATCCGAAGGCGACACCGCCTCCATCGTCTGCACCGTGTCGCCCAACCGGCCGGTGCGCGGGTCGCGTTCGATCACCACCAAGGTGTTGCTGTGCTGGTTGGCCACCACCACGTGCCGGCCGTCGGGCGAGAGCGCGAATTCGCGCGGGCCGCGGCCTTCGGTGCTGCGACGCTGCACGGCGGTGAGGGTTCCATTGGCGGCGTCGACCTCGTACGCCGCGATGTGGTTGTCTTCGCCGCGGTTGCTGGCGTAAAGAAAGCGGCCGTCGTCCGACAGGTGCAGGGCCGCGGCGGCGTTGCCGTCGCGCCGGCCCGGGTCCATCGCCACGGTCTGGACCGGCTGCAAGCGGCCGTCGTCGTAATCGAACACGACCAATTCGCCGGTCATTTCCAGGGTCAGATACGCGTGGCGACCGGTGGCGTCGAACAGAAGATGGCGCGGTCCGCTGGCCGGCGGCAGATCCACCGACGCGGTCGTCGCGGCGAGCAACGGCCGCTCGGCGCTGCGGACCGGATCGTAGCGATACACATAGACCTTGTCGGCGCCCAGGTCGGCGGCCAGCACGTAGCGGCCATCGGGCGCGGGCACGACCGCGTGCACATGCGGCCCGAGCTGGCGCTCGCGGTCGGCCTGACTGGCGCGATGGCTCAGCACCTGCACGCCGCTGTGCAAGCGGCCTTCGCGATCGATCGGCAACACCGCCAACGTCCCGCCGGGCGATTGCGCGCCCGAATAGTTGGCGACGAACAGATAGCGGCCGTCGCGACTGACCGAGGCGTGCGCGGGGTCGTCGCCGAGGCTGTTGATCTGCGACAGGCGGCGCGACGACGCCGTCCCGCGCGCCAGCGCGAAGCTGCTCGCGCGTCCGACCGGATCGGCCGAAGCCGGGCCGTTTTCGTTGACCGCGAACAGTTGGCGTCCGTCCGCCGACAGCGTCACCCAGGACGGATTGTCGGTTTCGATCACTTCCAGCGGCTGCGCCTGGATCTGCCCGCCCGCGAGGTCAAAGCGATAACGGCCGATGCCTTTGCAGCTCGCGCCGGTGTAGCAACCGACCAGCAGTTCGGCCGATCCTTCGTCCGTGCGCGGCGCGGCGTCGGCGGTGGCGAGGATCGAGGTCATGAGCAGACTCCAGGCAAGCAGGATGGATCGCGGGTTCATCGGGTTCTCCGGCGCGGCGGCGGCGCGAGGGTCGATCCTGGAGCAGATGCGGGCAATAGCCAAGCCGCTTGGGTCGGAAATGCGCGGTGGTCGGGGGCGCGTGGGTGTCCTGATGGCGGCGATCTGAGCGCACTGCGTCGGGGCTGAAGCCCCTCCCACAAAAGACCTCGTCGATTCGCTGGTGCGCGGTGTGCGGGTGATTTCGCCACGGTCACTGGCTGTGCGCCTGCGCTCAGCCCGGCCAAAACGAATCGGCAGCAACCAGTCGGGCGTCGTCCTGCCAAGTCGGCACTAATCCGTTGCACCAACAAGTCGGCGCAGAGGCATTGAGGTCTTTTGTGGGAGGGGGCTTCAGCCCCGACGCTTTCCACTCCGATCGCGGTGATCACCCGTCACGGCACAGCGCTTTAGACGACGGCCGCAACCGCCACCAGCGCACGCACGCCCCCGTCAACGCACCGCGCCGCCCGAACGCGAATAGCGATACTCCACATCGACCTGCGCGGTCACCTCGCCGGTCTGCGCCGGCGCCTCGGCCGCGTAGTTGTAGGCGCGCGCGCCGTACTGCCGCGCGGTCGGCGTCTGCGGCGTCCACCACGGCCGATCGTCCTCGAACTTGACCGCGGTGGCCGCGTCCAGCGTCCAGCCCAGTTCGGCGGCGATGAGCGCGGCCTTGCGCCTGGCATCCTGCAAGGCCAGGCGACGCGCCTGGTCGGCGTACTCGGGCAGGCGATCGGACAAGGGAAGCAGGCTTTCGAAGTCGGCGACCCCGGCCTGGCTGAGTTGCTGCTGCAACAAGGCCAAGGCGTCGTCGCCGCGCACCCGCAGCACGAACCGGGTCGAGTAGCGATAGCCCGCCCCGCCCTCGCCGCCGCTGCGCATGGTCAGGCGCGGCGCGTCGATCGACAGTTCGCTCAATTCGCCGCGATGCGCCTGCACCACCTGCCGCACCGCGGCCACGACGGGCTGATGCCGCTGCAAGGCGGCGCGCGCATCGGCGCCATCGCTGATCACCGCGAACGACAGTTCGAACAGGTCCGGTTGATAGGCGACGCGGCCGAATCCGGCGACGTGGAAACGGCCGCCGTCGACGCCCTGCGCGCGCGCCGGCGGCGACAGCCACAGCAGGGCCGCGAGCAAGGCGAAGCCCAGGTTTTTCATCGGCGGCTCCGGGCGCGGGCGATGGCCGGATTCTGCTGCCGGCGCAGGCCGGTGTCGATGCGCACCGGCGAATCGCGCGCATTCAACGCTCGATCGCGGGCCGGCCCAAGCCCGCCCGCACTGGGCCGCGCCGCCCGGCGCGCGTATCCTAGGCGCCGCCCGGCCGCTGTCGCGCCGCGGCCCTTTCGTACGTCCGCCTCAAGAGTCCCGTCATGACCGATACCCCGCCCGACCGCGTCTCCAACGATCCCCGCAGCCCGTTCTTCGATCCGTCCGTGGTCGAACGCGGCATCGGCATCCGCTTCAACGGCGTGGAGCGCACCAATGTCGAGGAATACTGCATCAGCGAAGGCTGGGTGCGGTTGCCGGTCGGCAAGTCGCTCGACCGTCGCGGCAATGCGATGACGATGAAGCACAAGGGCCAGGTCGAAGCCTGGTATCTGTCGCCGGCGCCGGACGCCGACAGCAAGTAAGCGACGCGGCTGGCTGACCGAAAGGCGTCGGGGCAGCCGCTCCCACAAGAGACCTCGTTGCTCCGCCTGCCAAGTGGGTGCCGTCTGCTGCTTTGATGCCGGCGGATCACTCGCGCTGCCGTGCTGAGAGCATCGGCATCGACCGCCCGCGACAGCGTCCATCCCGTAGTCGACCGCGTGGCCGCGAAGTTGTTTGTGGGCGGCGCCTCAGCCCCGACGCTGTGCGCTCAGATCGCCCGAACTCGCCCGGTTCGCCCCAGCGACCTCAAGCCGTCGCGCCATCGCGCAACTGCACGCACAGCCGACGCATATCGTCGGCCAGCACCGGCACCGGCTGCGGCAGGCGCAAGGCCGCCTCGATCGCCGCGCAGGCGCCGTCGCGGTCGCCCTCGGCCGCGGCGAGCAGGCCGCGCGCGTAAGCGCCGAGCGGATCGGCCTGGATCAGCACCGGCTGCAGCCACTCGCGCGCGTCCTTGGCGGTGCCGCGCATCACCAGCAACTGGGCCAGCTGGAAGCGCGCGACCACGAACTCCGGCACCACCGTCAACAGCGCGCGCAGGCGTTCCTCGGCGCGTTCGAACAGGCCGAGCTGGGCGTGCTGGATCGCCAGCAGGTATTGCGCGTGCAGGTTGTCGGGCTCGCGCTCGAGCACGGTCTTGAGCAGACGCACGGCCTCGACGTCGCGCGCGCCCTGGATGGCGTCCAGCGCGTGGCGCAACAAGCTCGCGGTGTCGGGCTGCCGATCGATCATGCGTGACTGCCGCGCCTCCCCGGCGCGCGCCGTTTCGTGGCCGGGCATTGTGCCCCAGCCGGGGCCAACGAAAAACGACGGTCGTCATAACGAAAAGCGAAGACTCGCTTGCTTATGTTGCGCTCGCCTCGCCAAGGAATTCCCGACGGTCCAACCCCGTCGGGCCCCGGCCGGCGTTCCCAAGTCGCACAACCCGATCATTGGAGGATCACCATGTTGCTGCGCATCACTCCCCGTACCGCCCCTGTCGCCGCGCTCGCGCTCGGCATCGCCGTCGTCCTGGCCGTCGCCGGCTGCGGCAAGAAAGTCGACCGCGCCGACGCGCCGGCCATGGACCAAGCCGAATCGGTCGCGATGCCGGCTTCCGCGCCGGCTTCGGAATCCGAAACCTATTTCCTGCAGCAAGCGCCGGTCGCGGCCAACACCGAAAACTACGAGAAGATCGCCGCCAACCCGATCCACCGCGTCGCCGAACAACCGGTCTCGACCTTTTCCATCGACGTCGACACCGGCAGCTACGCCAACGTGCGGCGCATGCTCGCCGCCGGCGAACTGCCGCCGAAGGACGCGGTGCGGGTCGAGGAACTGCTCAACTACTTCGACTACGGCTATCCCAAGCCCGCGTCCAAGGACACCCCGTTCCAGGTCAGCACCGAGCTGGCGCCGGCGCCATGGAACGCCAAGCACGTGCTGATGCAGATCGGCATCCAGGGCTACCACGTCGACAAGGCCGAGCTGCCGCCGGCCAACCTGGTGCTGCTGATCGACACCTCCGGTTCGATGGACGAACCCGACAAGCTGCCGCTGCTGAAGAAGGCGTTCGCGCAACTGGTGCCGCAACTGCGGGCGAAGGACCGGATCTCGATCGTGACCTACGCCGGCTCGGCCGGGCTGGTGCTGCCGCCGACCCCGGGCGATCGCGGCGGCGAAATTCTCGCCGCGCTCGACAACCTCGCGGCCGGCGGTTCGACCAACGGCGGCGAAGGCATCCAGCTCGCCTACGCCGTCGCGCGCCAGGCCTTCGTCGACGGCGGCATCAACCGCGTGCTGCTGGCGACCGACGGCGACTTCAACGTCGGCACCGCCAATCAGGAGGCGCTGGAAACCCTGGTCGCCGATCAGCGCAAGTCCGGCATCGCCCTGAGCACGCTGGGCTTCGGCACCGGCAACTACAACGATGCGATGGCCGAGCAACTGGCCGATGTCGGCAACGGCAACCACGCCTACATCGACAGCGCATTGGAAGCGCGCAAGGTGCTGGTCGAGGAACTGGGTTCGACCCTGCTGACCATCGCCGGCGACGTCAAGGTGCAGGTCGAGTTCAACCCGGCGGTGGTCGCCGAGTACCGCCTGATCGGTTACGAAAACCGCATGCTCAAGCGCGAGGATTTCAACAACGACAAGGTCGATGCCGGCGAGATCGGCGCCGGCCACGACGTCACCGCTTTGTACGAGGTGACCTTGGTCGGTTCCGGCGGCGAGTCGGTCGATCCGCTGCGTTACGGCAAGGGCAGCGAGACGGCGTCGGCCGATGCGAAAGCGCGGCGGGCCGCGGCCGGCGATGCGAAGAGCGGCGAACTGGCCTTGCTGCGGCTGCGCTACAAGCGTCCGGGCGAGAACGACAGCCGCCTGATCGAAACCCCGCTGCTGCGCAAGGACATCGCCGCCGAACCCAGCGAGCGCCTGCGTTTCGCCGCCTCGGTCGCCGCGTTCGGCGATCTGCTGCGCGGCGGCACCTACGTGGGCGATGACTTCGGCTGGAACGGCGTGATCGGCCTGGCCCGCGGCGCGCGCGGCGACGATCGCAACGGCTATCGCGGCGAGTTCCTGCAACTGGCGCAGACCGCGAGCAGTCTGCAGGCGAGCGGGCCGGTGAAGGGCGCGGCGGTCGCGGGCGAGTAAGGCCCGCGTTTTCCGGGCGTATCGACGAACGTTCAAGACCCCGCGGTCATTCCCTCTCCCGTTTACGGGAGAGGGTCAGGGTGAGGGCCGCCACGGCTCGTACCCGAAAGCGTTCGCGCTACGCGCTTCCCTCACCCCAACCCCTCTCCCGTGAACGGGAGAGGGGCTTTAAGAGGTTCGACGATCAGGCCGACGGCGCCGCGCCATCGCGCTTGTTGATCCCGGTCGCGAAGTACAGCACCACCAGCAGGATCAGGAACGCCGGCCCGACGTACAGCGCCACGCGCGTATCCGGGAAATATGCCATCAGCCCGATCACCAGCACCAGGAACGCCAGCGCGATCCACGACGCGACCGGGTACATCGGCATGCGGAACGCCAGCGCCGCCTTGTCCTGCGCGCTCAGGCGCCGACGGAATTTCATGTGCGACACCAGGATCACGCCCCAGGTCCAGATCGCGCCGAAGGTCGCGATCGAAGTCACCCACACGAACACTTCCTTGGGCGCCACGTAGTTCAGCACCACGCCGGCCAGCAACGCCACCACCGACACCAGCACCGCCGCGCGCGGCACGCCGCCGGCCGAGGTGTTGGCGAAGAACGCCGGCGCCTGCTTCTGCTGGGCCAGGTTGTAGAGCATGCGCCCGGTGCTGAAGATGCCGCCGTTGCACGAGGACAGCGCCGCGGTCAGCACGACGAAGTTGATGATGCCGGCCGCCTCGCGGATGCCCAGGCGCTCGAAGGTCATCACGAACGGGCTGCCGGTGGTGCCCAGTTCGTTCCACGGGTACAGCGACAGGATCACGAACAGCGCGCCGACGTAGAAGATCACGATCCGCCAGAACACCGAGTTAATCGCGTCGGGAATCGACTTGGCCGGATTGGCCGCCTCGCCCGCGGTCAGGCCGATCATCTCCACGCCCAGGTAGGCGAACATCACCATCTGCAGCGACATCAGCACGCCCTGCGCGCCGTTGGGGAAGAAGCCGCCGTGCGCCCACAGGTTGCCGATGCCGATCGCCACGCCGTTGTTGCCGAAGCCGAACACGATCATCGCCAGGCCGGCCAGGATCATCGCCACGATGGTCACGACCTTGATCATCGCGAACCAGAATTCGAACTCGCCGTAGGCCTTGACCGTGATCAGGTTCACCGAACCCATCGCGATCAGCGCGGCCAGCGCCCACGCCCATTGCGGCGAATCCGGGAACCACACCTGCATGTAGATGCCGACCGCGGTGATCTCGGCCACGCAGGTCACCAGCCACAGGAACCAGTAGTTCCAGCCGGTCAGATAGCCCGACAGCGGGCCGAGGTAGTCGCGCGCGTAGCGGCTGAACGAGCCGGCGACCGGGTTGTGCACGGCCATCTCGCCGAGCGCGCGCATGATGATGAAGATCGCCGCGCCGCCGAGCAGATAGGCCAGCAGGATGCCGGGACCGGCGAGCTTGATCGCGTTGGCCGAGCCGAGGAACAGGCCCACGCCGATCGCCGCGCCCAGCGCCATCAGGCGGATGTGGCGCTCGCTCAGGCCGCGCTGGAGTTGCTGTTGATTGGTCTGCATCCGCCGGACTCTCCGCAGGCTCCCGGCGCGACGGCGGCGCTGCGCTCAACGCGGCCGGTCCGGAATCGGCGAAGCATACTCCGGGTGTATCGGCAGCGGCGGATTTGCCGCCGTTTGTGCTTGCCCCTCGCCTGCCCGTACGTGCTCTCTCCCGCCGCATCCACTCCCTCTCCCGCTTGCGGGAGAGGGCCGGGGTGGGGCGCGCGCAAGGGCAACCAGGAGCGGAGCCGCCCTCATCCGCCCTTCGGGCACCTTCTCCCGCTCGCGGGAGAAGGACAGCTTCAGCTCTTGAGCTTGTACCCCGTCCTGAAGATCCACCACACCGCCACCAGGCACAGCACCATGAACCCGGCCGTCATCCCCACGCTCAAGCCGATATCCACGTCCGACTTGCCGTAGAAACTCCAGCGGAACCCGTTGACCAGATACACCACCGGATTGAACAGCGAGACCCCGCGCCAGAACGGCGGCAGCATGTCGATCGAATAGAAGCTGCCGCCCAGGAAGGTCAGCGGCATCACGATCATCATCGGGATCATCTGCAGCTTCTCGAAGCCGTCGGCCCACACCCCGATGATGAAGCCGAACAGGCTGAAGGTGACCGCGGTCAACACCAGGAACACCGCCATCCAGACCGGATGCACGATCTCGAAATCGACGAAGCAGCGCGCGGTGATCAGCATCAGCAGGCCCAGGATCACCGACTTGCTCGCCGCCGCGCCGACGTAGCCGCAGATCACCTCGATGAACGACACCGGCGCCGACAGCAGTTCGTAGATCGTGCCCGACCACTTGGGCAGGTAGATGCCGAACGAGGCATTGGAAATGCTCTCGGTCAGCAGCGACATCATGATCAGGCCGGGCACGATGAAGGCCGCGTAGCTGATCCCGCCGATCTCGACCATGCGCGAGCCGATCGCCGAACCGAACACGATGAAGTACAGCGAGGTCGACAGCACCGGGGTGGCGATCGACTGCATCAGGGTGCGGAAGGTGCGGTGCATTTCGAAGAAATAGATCGCCTTGATCGCGTGCAGGTTCATGCGCGCACCTCCCCGTTCGCATCGGCCGCGGACGCCTTGCCCGCGGAATTCCTGTCCGCCTGCGGCGACTTGACCAGATTGACGAAGATCTCCTCCAGCGAGCTTTGGCTGGTGTTGAGATCCTTGAATTCGATGCCGTGCTCGGCCAGGCGCTTGAGCAACGCGGCGATGCCGGTGTCCTCGGCCTGCGCATCGAAGGTGTAGACCAGTTCGTTGCCGTCGTCCGACAGGGTCAGCGCATCGCTCGCCAACGCCTGCGGCACCGCGTCCAGCGGCGCCTGCAACTGCAGGCTCAGCTGCTTCTTGCCGAGCTTGCGCATCAGCACGCGCTTGTCCTCGACCAGCACGATCTCGCCCTGGTTGATGACACCGACCCGGTCGGCCATTTCCTCGGCCTCGTCGATGTAGTGAGTGGTCAGGATGATGGTGACGCCGCTGTCGCGCAGGCGCGAGACCATCGCCCACATCTCGCGCCGCAGTTCCACGTCGACGCCGGCGGTGGGTTCGTCGAGGAACAGGATGCTCGGCTCGTGCGACAGCGCCTTGGCGATCAGCACGCGCCGTTTCATGCCGCCCGACAGCGCCATGATCTTCTCGCCGCGCTTGTCCCACAGCGACAGCTCGCGCAGGATCTTTTCCAGGTACGCCGGGTTGGGCGGCTTGCCGTACAGGCCGCGGCTGAAGCGGACCGTGTCGTGCACGGTCTCGAACGCATCGGTGTGCAGCTCCTGCGGCACCAACCCGATCGCCGAACGCGCGGCGCGGTAGTCGCGCACGATGTCGTGACCGTCGGCGAGCACCCGGCCTTCGCTGGGATTGACGATGCCGCAGACGATGCTGATCAAGGTGGTCTTGCCGGCGCCGTTGGGCCCGAGCAGGGCGAAGATTTCGCCGCGGCGGATGTCCAGGTCGATGCCCTTGAGCGCGCGGTAACCGCCGGCGTAGGTCTTGGTCAGACCCCGGATGGAGACGATGGAGGACGCATCCGCGGCTGCGGCGGCGGATGCACGGACGGACGTGGAATCGGACGGCATGGACTCTCCGTGGCGAAGGGTGCGTGGCGATGCTGCGCCGGAAACGGACGGTCGAGCGGAAGCGTGATGCGATGCGGGCGCGTATCGATCGGCGGCGCATCACCGCATCGCGATCGCGTGCGTGGCGATCAGTGTACGGCCGGCGCAGGGTAGAGCGATGCGATGACGGCGCGATTCATGCCGATGCGATGGACCGTTGCATGCATGGGCACGACCGCGCTCAACGCTCGGCCAGATACGCGTCCAGGCGTTCGAAGCTTTCGCCCCAGCCCGCGACGATGCCGCGCGCCTGCGCCGCCTCGCGTTCGGCGGGGTTGGCGAACTCGATCCGCACGCTCAGCAGGGTCTGCTCCGGGCCGTGTGCGGCGAACAGCACGCTCACCCGCGACGGCTGCGACGGCCGCTCGTCGTCCCAGTTGTCGACGTAGACCAGACGTTCGGGTTCGACGATTTCTTCGTAAATGCCCTTGATCGGGTACTCGGTGCCGTCCGGGCCGACCGTGCAGATCCGGAAACGGCCGCCGACCGCGACGTCCATCTGCCGCACCACGCCGCGGAAACCGCGCGGGCCCCACCAGCGCGCGACGTGGATCGGGTCGGTCCAGCCGAGGAACACCAGATCGCTCGGCGCGTCGATGAGGCCTTGCACGGTGATGCCGCGTTCGTCGATGCGATGGGTGGTGCGCGCGGGCGCGGCGACTAGCGTGCCGGAACCGTCGGACGTCATGTCGAACTCCTGAGCATGGATAACCGCGCACGGCCACGGCCGTGCCGCGGACCACGCGCCGCGGCCGGATGCCGGCACGGACGCCGGCGGGGAACCGGCCCGCTAATTAACCAATCGGGAAACTACAACCCGAAGGTGCAAGCGTCAAGCCGATCGGCACACAGAATCCACGTCTTCGTCCCACAGCCTGAGACGGCGGGTCGCGGTGTGCGAACGGCGTGCCCGGGCATCGTGTTCAAGCGGGGCGTTGCGGTTTCCAGCACGCAGGCCCGGCCCGCTGATCGCGATTACGGCCGCCCTCAGCCCGGCGGCGTGGCCTTGCGCGGCCGCTTCGGCCCCGGCGCCGAATGCCGGCCCTGGGCCGCGTCGATCTCGTCGATCCAGCCCGCGCGCGATCCGGCGAAGGCATCGGCATACGGCACGTACGGCTTGATATCGAGGATCGGCGTGCCGTCGAGCAGATCCACGCCGCGCACGATCAAGGCCTGCAGCTCGACCCGCACCAGTTGCACCGCCGACAGCCCGAGCGGATTGGGCCGGTGCGGCGAACGCGTGGCCAGCACCCCGCGCTTGGGCCCGCCGCGCGGCGGCTTGACCTGGGGCGTCCAGCCCTGGCTGCGGTGGAACGCGAAAATCAGCCAGATCCGCTCGAACCCCTGCAGATCGGCATACGCCAGCGGCGGCAGGTCGGCGACGAATTCCACTCGCGCCTCGATCGCCTCGCCGCTCTGCGTGCCCTGCACCACCGTCGATTGGTGCGGCGCATCGATGCGCTGCGCATACGGCGAGCGCAGGTAGGCGATCGGGCGGCAGGTGAATGCGTCGGACATCGGGCCAGGGTTCGCTGCGGTGCGGCATGCATTGTCGCCGCCGCGAGCGCTGTTGTGGGAGCGGCTTCAGCTCCGACGCTGTTCGCTCAGCGACTTCGTGCTTCCCGGCGATCTGAGCGAACAGCGTCGGAGCTGAAGCCCCTGCCACAAAAAACTTCGAGCCCTATCGCAACCTGCGAGACCAGCGCGGCCCAGGCTGCGCCGCTCGACCCGCTCACCCACCGGCACGCCCGCCAGCGCATGCGTTTTGTCACTGCTGCAGCCGACGCCGATGGCGGTATCCTCGGCGCCGAGCGCATGCGCCCCGGCCCCGCGCTGCCGCCTCCCCCGCCCGCCACGAGGACGCCATGAAATACCTGGTCATGATCTACAACGACGACAGCCTGATCGAAGCCCTGCCCGCCGGCGAATACGAAACCATGATGCGCGGCTGCATCGCTCATGCCGACGACCTGCGCGAGACCGGCGTGCTGCTGGATTCGCAGATGCTCGCCGCGCCGGCCAAGGCGACCTCGCTGCGCACCCGCAACGGCCGCACCACGTTCATGGACGGCCCCTATGCCGAAGCCAAGGAGTATCTGGGCGGCTTCAACCTGATCGAGGCCGCCGACATGGACGAAGCGGTCCGCGTCGCCCAGGAATTCCCCTGGAGCCGCACCGGCCGGATTGAAGTGCGCCCGGTGATGGATTTCGAACAGGTGCGGCTCGCGTTCGACGCCTGATCCGACGGCACCGCCGCACCGCACCACCCAGCAAGCCGGCGAATGCCGGCTTGCTTGCGTTATAAGCAAGGCGAATGGACCGGACGCATCGGCCAATCCGATCGACGGTTCGAAGGCAGCGGCATCGACCCCGAACCGCGACCCGGCGCGTTCGCAGTTGCATCGCGAGGTCGCCGACGCGCTTCGCCCATCGCCCGAACGCTACAAGGATGTCCGCATGAAACTGCCGCGCCTGACCTGCTGGCTGCTGCTCGCCCTCGTCGCTTCGCTCGGCGCCGATCCGGCCGCTGCCGCGACCGCCGCCAACGCAAAGACCCAGACGCTGCGCCCGTTCGCGAGCGAGCGCGAATTCCGCGCGTTCGTCGCGACCCTGCGACGCAACCAGCCGGTCCGCGAAGCGCCGGCACCGCCACCGGCTCCGGTCGCGCCGATGCCGGCGCCGATGCAGGCCGTGCCGCCCGCGTCGGCGAAAGCCGAATCGACCACGCTCGACCGGATCCAGGTGACCGGCTCGCGCGTCGCCGCCCCGGGCCCGGGCCCGGCCGCGGAATCGATCACCAACGTCCAGACCCAGGGCGTCGACGAAGGCGACATCGTCAAGAAACAAGGCGATTACCTGATCGTGCTGCGCCGCGGCCGCCTGTTCACCGTGCGCATCGGCGGCGACGCCTTGCAACCGGTGTCGTCGATCGACGCCTTCGCGCCGCATTCGGATCCGAACGAGACCTGGTACGACGAAATGCTGGTCTCGCGCGACACCGTGGTGGTGATCGGCTACAGCTACGACCGCGGCGGCACCGAGGTCGGCCTGTTCGATCTGAGCGCGCAAGGCCAGTTGAAGTACCGCGCCACCTATCAGCTGCGCAGCAACGACTATTACTCGGCGAGCAACTACGCCAGCCGTCTGATCGGCCGCACCCTGATCTTCTATTCGCCGCTGGAGCTGTACCCGGGCAGCGATCTCGCCCAGTCGATGCCGGCGCTGCGCCACTGGCACCGCGGTGTCACCCCGGCCGACTTCAAGCGCATCCTGCCGGCGACCCGCATCTACCGCAGCGCCGCGCCGGTCGACTACGACGACCTCACCCTGCACACCGTCGCCTCGTGCGATCTCGATGCCCAACCGATGCGCTGCACCTCCACCGCGGTGCTCGGGCCGGCGAGCCGCAGCTTCTACGTCTCGGAGGATTCGGTCTATGTCTGGACCTCGAGCTGGAGCCCGAAACCCGGCAAGCCCAACGCCGCGATCCTGCGCATTCCGCTCGACGGCGCCGCGCCGACCGGCCTGCGCGCGAGCGGTTCGCCCTGGGACCAGATGTCGTTCCTGCAACGCGACGGCTGGCTCAACGTGCTGGTCGGCGCGCAAAGCGACGGCGAAGGCATGTGGTCCTCGCGCAGCACCGCCGGCGAGCTGGCGTTGCTGCGGGTCAGGTTGGACAGCTTCGGCGACGGCCGCGCGGTCGCCGCGCGCAAGGCCTACCGCGTGCTGCCCGAACTCAATGCGCTGGACGCGGCCATGCATGCGCGCTTCATCGGCGACTGGCTGGTGTACGGCGCCGGCGAAAACTGGGACGACCAAGCCCGGCCGTTGCGCGCTTACGCCCTGCGTTATGCCGATACCGCTCCGGTAACCCCACTGGCGCTGAAGCACCAGGTCGAACGCGTCGACGCGCTCGGCGACGACGCGGTGCTGGTTGGCGGCAACGACGTCGACGATCACCTGTACTTCAGCAGCGTCCGCCTCGACCGCGGCGCGCGCGTCGCCGACACCTACGTGCAACGCGACGCCAGACAGGGCGACGAACGCACCCACGGCTTTTTCTATCGCGCCCAGGACGAAGAGCGCGGCATTCTCGGCCTGCCCGTGCTCAGCGAAGACAACAGCGACCGCGAACAGGCCAGCGTGCTGTTCCTGCGTAATCAGCGACTCACGCTGAGCGCGCTGGGCCAACTGAGTTCGAAGGGCGACCCGAACGTCGACGACGGCTGCAAGGTCAGCTGCGTGGACTGGTACGGCAACGCGCGGCCGATCTTCATCGGCGAGCGGGTGTTCGCCCTGCTCGGCTACGAACTGGTCGAAGGCCGCGACGACGGCAACCGCATCCGCGAACGGCGCAGGACCGACTTCTCCCCGCAGGTCAAGATCTCGCCCTGAGCGCGGGCGTGGCCGCCGCCCGCGGCGGGCCGCGTTGAACCCTCTGTCTCGTACTGATCGGGACAGGGGGACACGATGACATCGGCACGGATCGGATGGCTCGCGCTGGCCGGGCTGTGGTGCGCGACGCAGGCGGGCGCGCACGGCGGCGGCCTTAATGCCGAAGGCTGCCATCACGACCGCAAGCGCGGCGGCTATCACTGCCATCGCGGCCCCACCGCCGCCGCGGCGTCGCTGCTGCCCGAGCCGAGTCAGCGGCCGCGTCAGCCAAGCTCGGCGCAAGGCTTCGCAGCGTCGGCGCTGGCGGCCGAATCCGGCGCCGCCTACTACCGTAATTGCAGCGCGGCGCGCGCCGCCGGCGCGGCCCCGGTGCGGCGCGGCGACCCGGGCTACGGCCCGCATCTGGATCGCGACGGCGACGGCAAGGGCTGCGAATGAACCGGGGCGCGGCGGCGCGACGATCGTGAATTCGCGGCAACGGCGACGGCGTTTAACGCATTGCCGCTATGCAGTGTCGATGGCGAGGCGGACAATCGACGCGTCCCCACCGCATCGGAGCCCGTCATGAACCTCCGGACCGCATTCGCCATCGCCGTGTCGGTCGCCGTGCTGGCGGCCGCGGACGTCGGCGCCGCTTCCCGCACCGTCACCGATCCCGCCGCGCCGCGCAGCCTGCCCGAGCAGGGCCCGGTCAGCGTGCGCTGGGAGGACCCGGCGAACTTCGCCGAGATCCGCCAAAGCCGCAACCGCTTCGACGCGCGCCGCGGCAACTGGGTCGAACAGCTCGCCCAGCACCTGCGCACCCGCGCCCAGAAGCAACTGCCCGAAGGCCAGACCCTGCAGGTCGACATCACCGACATCAAGCGCGCCGGCGACTACGAGCCCTGGCACGGGCCGCAGTTCGACGACACCCGTTTCATCCGCGACATCTACCCGCCGCGGATCGTGTTGAACTTCAAGCGCGCCGACGCCAACGGCCAGATCGTCGAGGAAGGCCAGCGCACCCTGCGCGACATGAGCTTCCTGATGGGCCCGCGCACCGGCACCGACAGCGATCCGTTGCGTTATGAAAAGCGCCTGATCGACGACTGGCTGTATCAGGAATTCAAAAGCCCGAGCGCGTGATCGCGCCGACCTCGTAAACGGCCGATATCGACCGCACGAAAAACCCCGCATCGCGCGGGGTTTTTCGTTTACTGCATCGCCGCGCTTGGATCGCGGCAGCGCTTCAAGCCGCGCTGCCCGATCGGGCCGGCGACGAACGGCCGCAACCGTTCGCGCCGCGATCGCGATGGCTTACTGCTGCGCCGCGCTCGGGTCCGCATCCGGGTCCATGTAGAACACTTCCCAGGTGTGGCCGTCCAGATCGTCGTAGGAGCGCTGGTACATGAAACCGTAGTCCTTCGGCTCGTGCATCGTCGCGCCCGCCGCCGCGGCCTTGTCGGCCAACGCGTCGACCTCGGCGCGGCCGGGCAGGCTCACCGCGATCAGCGCTTCCACCTGCTTGCTCGCGTCGACCAGGGTCTTCTTGGTGAACGACTGGAAGAACGGCTCGACCAGCAGCATCACGAAGATGTTCTCGCCGACGATCATGCAGGTCGCGTTGTCATCGGTGAATTTGGCGTTGAAGCTGTAGCCGAGCTGGGTATAGAACTCGACCGCGCGCGGCAGGCTCTTGACGGACAGATTGACGAACAGTTGCGAGTGGGTGGTCATGGCGAGGGTCCTGGTTGGTGAGGATGGATTGGCGGGCGGCGCAGGCCTGGATGACCCTGCGTTTACTGCCTGCTCCTGTTAGCGACGAGCCACGGTTGCGGGAATCGACAAGGCCGGGAAAAAAATTTTAGCCTCGGTTCGTGGCCGGGGTCGGCCGCCCCGATTGGCCGGCCGCAGCCACGCCCGCCCCGCTCAACCGGCCGGAAGCGCCGCTTCACGCGCGGACATCCGCCGCCCGGCCAGCAATTCGGCCCAGCGCGTCAACAACAGGTCGGTATACGGCGCGGCGGCGATCCGATACGCCCCGAGCGCATAGCCGTCGTTGACCTCGATCAGGGCGGTCCGGCCGTCGGCCAGCACGCCGAAATCGATCGCGTACGCCGCCGGCGCCTCGCCACTGTCGCGAAAGGCCTGTACCGCTTCGGCGATAGTTCGGGCGCATGGCACGAGCTGGGCGTCGCCGTCGTAGGGATCCAGCGCGACCACCTCGGTGCCGATCACATAGGCGCGGAACTCCGAGCGCCACTTCACTACCTGCGAGCACCACACCTTCTGCCGGCGCGACGCGGAACCGAGGAAATAGAGATCGGCGGTGCTCTCCAGAACGCGGCCGGTGAAGGTCTTGATCCGCTCGGCCGGCTTGACGAACACCGGCTGCTGGCAGTCGTCCCAGATCCGTCGTTCGATCTCGCCCAGGGTGGATTGCCAGACCTCGCGGCGCAGCAGATCGCGCAGCGCCCTCGGATAATCGTTGGGCGGCGGCACCTCGACGCCGAGTTGCTTGATGGCGCCGAGCATGGCCGGCATCGCACCCATCACGAAACTGCGCTCATCCAGCGGCAGGCTGCGCCGGTCGATCTGCTTGCGGGTGAAAAACTCCATGGCGATGCCGCGTCGCTGCAGTTCGCCGACGACGCGCGTTTCCTCTTCGCCCAATGGGCCATTGCCCCGGCTCTCGATATAGGCGATCTGGAACATGGCGCGGTTCGCGGCAGCGGATCTGCAGCCAGTGTAGCAACGAGGCAGGCGGCTGTTCGCGCCGACCCGCTTGGCCCGAGACGGCGAACACCAGACCGCCGACGATGGCCGCCTGAACTACGAGCGGCCATCGTCGGGTGCGGATCGCGCAGTATCAGTTCTTTTCGATACCGAAGATCTTGCCGTTGCGCGGGTCGAGCTTGAGCTTGACGTCGCGGCCGCCGGTGTCCTCGGCCTTGGCGTTCCAGATGCCCTCGTCGTAATCGACGTCGTGGATGTCGGTGTAACCAGCGCTCGACAGCGCCGCGCGCACGTCGCGTTCGCTCAACTGGGTGACCTGTTCGTTGGCGTATACCTTGCCGGTGCGCGGGTCCAGCAGCACCTGCACGCGATTGCCGTCGGCGCTGCGCGCATCCGCCTTCCACACGCCGTCATCGAAATCGAGATCGTTGACCTTGGTATAGCCCTGCTCGGCCAGGCGGGTGCGGATCTGGTGCTCGGTCAACGACGTCTGCGCCTGCGGTTCCTGCGCCGTGGCCGCGGTCGGAACGCCGATGGCCAAGGCCAGTGCCAGCATGATCGGTTTCATGGTGTGCTCCTGCTTGAGGAGGTTCCGATTGTGGCCAGCGCATGCAAACGCGAAATGAATACCCGCGTGTTCAGTCATGTCGAGCGCGGATTTGCCATTGATTCTCACCGGTTGCCTACATAGTTCTTATCTCGAACTCATGCGGCGCTCACCGCTCGATAACGTCTCACTGGACCGCGCTATCGACCGATCGAATTCGCGAGACGACGCCAACGGGCAAGCGGTCGTTCCTGGCGTTCAAGCGCGATGCCGCATTCGCCGTCCTACCGACCGCATGCGCACGAATCGGCCGCGATCGGTCGCATTTCGCGACACCGCAGGCACGCGCGATACGAGTCGACCGCACTGCCTGACCCAGGCACCCAGGCCCCCTTCCGCGCGGCGCTTGGCTTCGCGCCCGCCAATGGCTAACGTGGCGCCATGCGGCCGCCGGATGCGGCCCGGGGGGAAGGCGATGATCGCAAGGACACTGCTGCTGGCCGCGTTGCTGCTGCCGGCCGCCGCCGCGCAGGCGTGCATCAACTACGTCGGCACCGATCACCAGGGACACGCGTTCTCGCCGGACTGGATCGTCGGCGAGGAACTCAGCGAGCACTTGACCGAACAGGTGAGACGGCGCTGGCAAATGGAGCGGGCCAGGGAGGTGATCGCCGATGCGCGCGCCAAGCCCAGCTTCGAGCACCTCAACAACCTGGGCGTGCTGCTGATCTATCAAGGGCAGTACCCGCTCGCGATCCGCCATTTCCTGGCGATCGAGCGTTCCTCGCCGGGACGCTACCAGACCGCGGCCAACCTCGGCACCGCGCTGGAACTGGCCGGGCACGATCGGGTCGCGCTGCGCTGGATCCGCATCGGCATGCGCCGCAACAACGACGCCCACCTGGGGTCGGAATGGCTGCATGCGCGGATTCTCGAAAGCAAGATCGCATTGGCGCAGGACCCGAACTACCTCGCCAAGCACTCGGTCGCCGGAGTGAATTTCGGCGACGCGCTGGTGCCGCCGATGCCGGCCATGCCGTCCGGCAACGACGGCAAGCCGGTGACTCCGGCCATGCTGCAAAATTCGATGAGCTATCAGCTGTTCGAACGCACCCAGTTCGTCAAGCCGACCGATCCGATCGTCGCCAACGTGCTGAGCGACTGGGCGACCTTGCATCTGGTCGGCGGCTCGATCGAGAACGCGAACACGCTGTACGAACTCGCCGTGACCTACGGCGCGCCGCACGACAAGCTGATGAAACGCCGGCAGGCGCATATCCGCGCGATCCTGGCCAAACCGCGCAAGGACGGCGAAGAAGGCTCGTGCGCGATCTGCGGCAGCCCCTTTTAACCCTGACCGGTCGAGCCCGCGACCCGAGCACTCACCCCGCGCCCACCACCAAGGAATCGCCGCGATGAATTTTCGTACCGCTGCATTGATGCTGCTGTTCGTGACCGGCGCGGCTCGCGCCGAGGCACCCGCCAACGTCGCCGTCGCCGACAGCTATGGACTGGCCAAGGAACAGGCCGTGGAGGTCTGCAAGCCGCGCGGCGAACACGAGTACCTCGCCCGGCTGGTCTGTCCGAACAGCGCGCATCCAAAATTCGACCGCCACGGCAGTTTCGGCGAACGCACGCCGCTGCCGGACGATCTGAGCGAAGACGCCAGCAACCGGCTGGTCGAGGACATGATGGGCTACAAGGCCCTGCGCGCCGGCGAGACCGACTATCACATCGTCGACGGCTACGACGTGGTCTGCGGCGAGACCACGACCCGCGTCTACCTGGACATGTACCACTGCGACGCGCCGCGGCCGACCCGCGCGCCGACGGGTTTCAGCATCCTGGATTGAGCGCGCACGGAATCCATGGCGCGGTAAGCGGATGCGCCAGGCCCGCGCGCCCGCCTCAACGCAGCGCGTCGCCGACCGACATCGATTCGACCCGCGGATGCGCCTTGCGCAGTTCATCGGCGAAGCGTTTGGCATCTCCGACCACGACGATGCTCGCGCCGTCCGGGTCGAACGATCGCCGCGCCGCCTGCTGCACGGCCCGCGGCGTGACCCGTTCGACCGCCGCGATAAAACCGCCGAGTTCGCTCAAGGCCATCGCCTGCGCGGCGTGATCGCCGATCAGGCCGGCCACGCCCGCGCCGGTGCCGAGCCTGCGGCTGAAGTCGCCGATCACCAGTTGCTTGCGCGCGCGCAGTTCGGCCGCGTCCATCGGCTCGGCGCCGAGCCGGCGCAGTTCGGCCAGGATCAGTTCGACCGCGCTCGCGGCCGACTCGGGTTTGGTCAAGGTGGCCGCGACCAGCGAACCGGGCTGGCGGGTCTGGCTCAACACGCTGCCGGCGTCGTAGGTCAGCGCGCGCTTGTAACGCAGCTCGGCGTTCAAACGCGATGCGCTGCCGCCGCCGAGCGCGGCGTTGGCGACCAAGGCCGCGTACCAGTCCGGATCGGTGCGCGCGAGCGCGGGCCGGGCGACGACGATCGCGGCCTGGGTCGCGTCTGGCAGGTCGATCACGATCACCCGCGGCTTGGGCGTCGAGGTGGCCCGCGGCGTCGACGCTTCGGCAACCGCGTCGACGCGCCAGTCGCCGAACGCCGCTTCGGCGAGCTCGCGCGCCTGCGCCGCGCTCACGTCGCCGACCATGAGCAAGGTGGCGCGCGCGGGTTGCCACGCGCGCGCATGCGCGGCGGCGATGTCGTCGCGGGTGATCGCTTTCAGGCTCGCCGCCGTGCCCGACGACGCTCGCCCGTAAGGCACATCGCCGAACACCGCGCGCGATGCGACCCGGCGCGCGAGCCGCATCGGATCGTCGCCATAGCCGTCGAGCGCATCCAGCGCCTGGCCGCGCGCGCGTTCGATGTCGTCGGCGGCGAACGCCGGCCGGCGCACGATGTCGGCGAGGATCGAAAGCGCGGCCGCGCGCGACGCGGCGCCGACGCTCAGGCTGACCGAGGCTGCGTCCAGACCGGCGCCGCTGCCGAGACTGCCGCCGAGCGCTTCGATCCGGCCGGCGATGTCGCCGCTCGATGCAGCGGTGCGACCGTTGGCCATCAGCGCCGTGCCCAGTTCGGCCAAGCCCGCGCGGCCGGGCGGATCGCTGGCGCTGCCGTCGGGCGTCATCATCGCCACGGTCAGCAAGGGCAGGCCACGTTTTTCCACCAGTACGGCGCGCAGGCCATTGCTCAATCGCCATTCGACCGGCGCCGGAATCGCCGGCAGTACCGCAGGTCCCGCGGCCGGCAACGCGATGCGTTCGCGCGGCGGCGCCAAGGTTACGACCGGCAGATCCCGCGCGGGTGGCAACGTGGTTTCGACCACCGTGGGTCGGACCGCGATGGTGTCGCCCTTGCTGCCGGCCGGCGCCGCGTCGATCGGCAGATAGCGCAGAGTCGCGGCGCGCCGCTCGAGCAGATAGGTATTGGCCACCCGCTGCACATCGGCCGCGCTGACCGCCAAGGCCGCGGCCAGCTGACGCTGGTCGGCGCGCGCGTCGCCATCGACCAGCACCGCGCGGCCCAGTGCCATGGCCTGGCCGTCGGGCGTCTCGCGACTGCGCAGCGTGGCGGTCAACAACTGGTGCTTCGCCCGGCTCAGTTCGTCCGCCGTCACCGGCGCGTCGCGCAGCTTCGCCACCTCGTCGTTCAACGCGGCTTCGCCGGCCTCCACGTCGACTTCGCCGGCGAGGATCGCGTAGACCGCGAGATAGCCGCCGAGGCGACGCCGTTCGAACCGGGTCGACGCGCTCTGCGCGAGCGAACGCCGCTTCACGAGGTTCGCATTGAGCCGCGCGCTCGCGCCGGCCGACAGCAAGGCATCGAGCACCATCAACGCCGGCGTGTCAGCATGATCATCGCGCGGCAACGGGTAACTCTTGACCACCGCCGGTAACGGCGTGGCCGCTTCGTAGACGGTCTGGCGGCTGGCGGTTTCGCGCGGCGGTTCGCTCAGCGCGACGCGCGGAATCGGCGTGTCGGGACGCGCGATCGGGGCGAAGTAGCGATCGACCCAGCGATCGAGCTGGGCCGGATCGAAATGGCCGGCGACCACCAGCACCGCGTTGTCGGGCCGGTAATAGGTCGCGTGAAACGCGCGCACTTCTTCGAGGGTGGCGGCGTCGAGATCCTCGCTGCGTCCGATCGCCGGCCGCGCATACGGCAGGCGCGCGTACGACAGCGCCGGCAGATACTCCTGAACCAGGCGACCGTAAGCCTGCGACTGCACGCGCGTGCCGATTTCCTCTTGCACCACCTTGCGTTCGGATGCGAGCGTCGACGCATCCACGACCAGGCCGGCCATGCGATCGGCCTCGGCGAACAACATGCGTTCCAGGTACGCGGCCGGCACGGTCTCGAAATAGCGGGTGTAGTCGTCTTCGGTGGACGCGTCGTTGCTGCCGCCGACGTCCTCGGCCAGGCCGGTGAAACTGCCCGCCGGCAGGTTGCGGGTGGACTTGAACATCAGGTGTTCGAACAGATGCGCCAGGCCGGAGCGGCCTTTCGGATCGTCCTTGCCGCCGACGTCGTACCACACATTGACCGCGACATCGGACACCGAGGTGTCGCGTATGGCGTAGACGCGCAGCCCGTTGGCGAGGGTGCGCTGGGTAAAGGCCGGCGCGGCCGGCAGCGCGGCTTCGCGCCCGGCTTCGGGCGCGGTCGGTCGAGATGCGGCGGCGACTGTCGTCGGCGCCGCCACGCAGCACACGACGGCGAACAGGACAGCGAAAGGACCGGAGCATTGCCGTGCGCGCATTCGCGGGACGCCTGAGCCATGGATTGCGCCGAGTTTGCACGAATCGCCGGGCCGCGCCGCCTATGCCATAAGTCATCCGCGCATCGGCGAAACCGCGCGGGTGGTGATCCGCCCGACCGCGTCGCCGACGAGGACGCGACACGACCTAAGTCCGCTATCGCCTGAGTTGCGCACGGTCGCTTTTCATCGTGAGGGTTTCACTCAACCCGCGTTCCGCGGCAGCGACGGCACGATGCACTTCGCATCGAGCCGACGCCGGCCGACGCTACCAGCCTTCGCCGTGGCGCTTGCCCGGATCGCAGCCGTTCAAGGTCAGCATGCGCGCGATCCGCGCTTCGGCGTATTGGCGATCGTCGCGGTCCAGGCCCGCGACGATCGGCTCCAGCAGCGCGCGGAACTGCGGCCAGAACTGCGCTTCGTGACGCATCGTCTCGCGCCAGTGCGGCAGCATCCGCTCCAGCCGGTCGAGCTCGATGTCCAGCTGCAGGCGCGTGCTCATGACCCTGCCCGCGGCCAGATCACTTCGACCTGATGCAATGCGCCGTCGTCGACCAGCGGGAAACTCATTCCGTCCTGGGCGACACCATCGAGTTTCACACCGGCAACGTTCTCACTATTACCGGCCTCGACCTGCCGCACCTGGATCAGGTACGGCGTCTCGCGATAGCGGTAATGCATCTTGTACTGCGTCCACTCGGGCGGAATGCACGGCGCCAGTTCCAGCCGGTCGCCGCGCCGATTCAGGCCGAGCAGCGATTCGGTCAGCAAGCGATACATCCAGCCGGCCGAACCGGTGTACCAGGTCCAGCCGCCGCGGCCGGTATGCGGCGCCACGCCGTAGACATCGGCGGCGAGCACGTAGGGTTCGACCTTGTAGCGCGCGGTCGCGGCGGCATCGGCGGTGTGATGGATCGGGTTGATCATGCGCGCGAGTTCCCACGCGCGCGCGCCGTCGCCCAACTCGGCGAAGGCCATCGCCGCCCACACCGCGGCATGGGTGTACTGGCCGCCGTTCTCGCGCACGCCGGGCACGTAGCCGCGGATGTAGCCCGGGTCCTTGACGGTCTTGTCGAACGGCGGATCGAGCAACTGGATCAATCCGGCGTCGCGACGCACCAGATGGCGATCGAGCGAATCCATCGCCTGGCGCGCGCGCTCAGGATCGGCCGCGCCCGACAGCACCGACCAGCTTTGCGAGATCGAATCGATCCGGCATTCGTCGCCTTCGTGGGTGCCCAGCGGGGTGCCGTCGTCGAACCACGCGCGCCGGTACCACTCGCCGTCCCAGGCATGGGTGTGCAGATTGTCGCGCAGGCGCTTGGCCGCCTCGACGCAGGCATCGGCGAACGCGGCATCGCCGCGCGCGCGCGCGATCGGCTCGAAGCGGTTCAAGGTGTCGAACAGGAAGAAGCCCAGCCACACGCTTTCGCCGCGGCCGGCCAGGCCGACCAGGTTCATGCCGTCGTTCCAGTCGCCGCTGCCGATCAGCGGCAGGCCGCGCTCGCCGAGCAGGTCCATGCCGCGCCGCAAGGCGAGCACGCAGTGGTCGTAGAACGGCTGACGGCGATCGGTGGTCCACGGCCGGTCGTAGTACGACTCCTCGTCGGCGTTGAGCGCGCGGCCTTCGACGAAGCCGACCTGCTCGTCGAGCAGGCTCATGTCGCCGGTGACCTGCAGATAACGGCAGGCCGCCAGCGGCAACCACAGGAAATCGTCGGAGCAGCGCGTGCGCACGCCGCGATTCTGCGGCGGGTGCCACCAGTGCATCACGTCGCCCTGCGGGAACTGATGTTCCGCGCTCAGCAGCAGATGCTCGCGGCTCAGCGCTGGCCGCGCATGCACGGTCGCCATGGTGTCCTGCAGCTGATCGCGGAAACCGAACGCGCCGCCGGATTGGTAATAGCCGCTGCGCGCGACATAGCGGCAGGCCAGCGCCTGATACGGCAGCCAGCCGTTGACCAGCGCGTCCACGCTGGGATCGGGCGTCTCGACCCGGATCGCGCTCAGAGTGCGGGTCCAGTGCATGCGCACCGCGTCGAGCGCGTCGTAGGCCGCGGACTCGCCCTTGCAGCGATCGATCAACTGCGCCGCGCTGGCGGCGTCGCCGGCCGCGCCGAGCCGGAACACGATCTCGCGGGTTTCGTCCGGGGCCAGCGATACCGGCACCTGGATCGCCGCGCACGGGTCCAGGCCGACGCCGAGGCGGCCGGACAGGCGTTCGTTGAGCATCGCCGCCGGACGGCCCAGGTCGCCGTTGCGGCCGATGAACTCGGTGCGATCGGCGGTGTAGGTGCAGCCGTCGCTGTCGGTGTCGAAGAACGCCATGCGTCCTTCGAACTCGGTGTTGTACGGATTGCGCGCGGTCAGGGCGCCGCTGGCCGGATCGATTTCGCTGACCACGTGCATCTGCGAACGCGCGCGGATGTCGCCGAGCACCCATTCGACATAACCGGTCGCGGTGACCCGACGCGTGCGGTCGGAGCGATTGCGCAGCTTGAGCACCGAGTACTTGACCGCGTCTTCCAGCCCGACATACACCCACAGCTCGCTGGCGATGCCGTCCTCGACATGCTCGTACACGCTGTAACCGAAGCCGTGGCGGGTGCGGTACGCGCCGCGACCGCGGCACGGCAGCGGCATCGGCGACCACACCCGGCCGGTGTCTTCGTCGCGCAGATAGAAGGCTTCGCCGCCGGTGTCGGCGACCGGATCGTTATGCCACGGCGTCAAGCGGAATTCGTGCGCGTTCTCGAACCAGGTGTAACCCGGCGCGCTTTCGCTGACCACCGTGCCCAGTTGCGCGTTGGCCATCACGTTCGACCACGGCGCCGGCGTGGGTTCGCCTTCGCGCAGTTCGATCACGTACTCGCGCGCATCGGCCGCGAACGCGCCGGTGCCGTTGTCGAAGTTCAACGATGCGCTGACCGGTTCGAACGGCCAGCTGTCGAAGCGGCTGTCGTCGTCGCTGTCGACATGCGGCGGCGGCAGGCCCAGCAACACGCCCGACTCGTCCGGCGCGGGCAGCGCCGGCAGTTCGGCCGCGACCGGCGCGCCATCGGGCCACAGCAGGGCCGCGCCGCGTTCGGGCGGCACGTGCCGGCTGACCTGCGCGGCGAGCGTGCCGCGCTTGTCGCTGATGATGACCCGCGCCACCGCCTGCAACAGAATCCGGTCTTCCTGCGACATCTGCTGGATCGGCCGCACGAAGATGCCGCCGGGCCGGTCGAGCACGCTGCCTTCCGGACCGGCCGAAACCAGGCCGAGGATCTGTTCCTGCAACTGCTGGCGATAACCGCTTTGTTCCTCGTTCCAGATCACCAGATCGACATTGAGCCCCTTCAGCCGCCAATACGCGTGCGCCTGCACCATCTGCCGGACCAGCTCGATGTTGTCGGCCTCGCTGATCTGCAACAGCACGATCGGGAAATCGCCGGAGATCGAATGCCCCCACAGACCCGACTGGCCGCGGCGGTTCTGCAGCAGCACCGATTGCTCGGCGCGCAGGTAGGGATGCGCATACACCATCGAACCGGCCAGGCGCTCGTACAGCTGCGCATCGGCCTGCGAGGCGTTGATCTGGCGGCGCACGACCTGGCTGTGCGTCCAGGCCAGATCGAACACGCGATCGGCCAGACGGCGGTCGCGATAGCGATCGATCAGCGCGGTGCAGGCGGCGCGATCGGCGCCGACGCCGGTGACCATGTCGATGATCGCGGTCTGGTCCGGCGCCAGTTCGATCCGGGTGCGGATCGCGACGATCGGATCGAGCACCGAACCGACCGAATCCGACAAGGCGGCATCGCCGCTCATCGCCTGCGGCGTACGCGGGGTGTTGCCGCGGCCGAGGAAACGCGCGCGATCGGTCTCGTAGGAAATCTGGCCGATGTCGGCGTCGTGGACCGCGATCAGGTGGAACATCCACGGCGGCACTTCGTCGTGCGCGCGCGGCCGGCGCGTGCACAGCAAGGCCTGCTTGTCGCGGTCGATCTGCGACTGCACGAACAGATTGCTGAAGGCCGGATGCAGTTCGTCCGACAGCGCCGGGGCCAGCACCACTTCGGCGTAGGTGGTGATCTCGATGGTGCGGGCGCGGCGCGAGCGATTGCTCACCCGCAGCCGCCGCAGCTCGATATCGTCCTCGGCGGAGATGGCGATCTCCAGATGGGTTTCGTAGCGGTTCTTGCGCCCGCGGAACTCGGCCTTGGCGTCGGAGAAGATCGCCTCGTAATGCTCGACCGGCACGCAGGTCGGCTGATGGGTCGCCGACCAGTATTCGCCGGTGTCGACATCGCGCAGATAGCAGAACGCGCCCCAATGATCGCGGGTGGAGTCCTCGCGCCAGCGCGTGACCGCCATGTCGCCCAGGCGGCTGTAACCGCCGCCGGCGCTGCTCAACAGGCCGTGATAGCGACCGTTCGACAGCAACTGCACGGCCGGCCGCGCGGTCGCGGGATTGCGGAACACGCGCAGCTGGGTCTCGATCACCGGCGGCGCGGCGCGCGCGCCGCTGGCCTCAGCTTCGTGCGGATGGAACACGCCGGTGCGCGGGATGCGTTCCTGCAGCAACAGCAAGGTCGCCTGGAATTCGGCGTCGGCGACGAAGCGTTTCTGCATCGGTTGGTCGCGCAACAGATAGTCGAGCGCGAGCAGGCCCATGCCCTGGTGATGGGCCATGAACGAACGCACCACCGCATGGGTCTGGCCGCGCGGCACCCGCGCCGGGGTGTAGTCGATCGCTTCGTACAGGCCGAATTCGCCGCCGAAGCCGAGGTCGGTCAGACGCTGCAGGTTCTGGCAGGCCGCTTCGGGCATCACCATCAGCGCCATGATGCTGGCGTAGGGCGCGATCACCAGATCCTGGCCGAGACCGCGCTTGAGTCCGAGCCCGGGCACGCCGAACGCGCGGTACTGATAGTTCATGCGCGTGTCGACGGTGTTGTAGCCGGATTCGGAAATCCCCCACGGCACGTCGCGCTGGCGGCCGTAATGGATCTGCGCCAGCACCGCGTGCTGCGCGGTCTGATCGAGCAAGGTGTCCGGGTAACTCGGCATCACCAGCTGCGGCATCAGGTACTCGAACATCGAGCCGCTCCACGACAGCAAGGTCGCGCCGCTGTCGATCTCGGTCAGCAATCGGCCCAGCGAGAACCAGGTCTCCTGCGGCAACTGGCTCTGGGCGATGGCGACGAAGCTGGTCAGGCGCGCTTCCGACGCCAGCAGGTCGTAATAACCCGCGTCCAGGCGGCGCTCGTCGACGTTGTAGCCGATCGACAGAAGATGGCGGCCGCGGTCGTACAGGAACTCGTACTCCATCAGCGAGAACTGGCCGGCGATGTGCGCCAGGCGTTCGAGTTCGCGGATGCGGCGGCGCGCGCGTTCGCGCACCTCGCCGTTGTCCGATTGCCGCAGCAGGTCGCGCAGGCTGGGAATGGCGGCGGCGCCGAGGGTGGATTCGGGCTCGTCGGCGGACGGTTGCGCCGGCATGGCGTGCGCGGGCAGGAAGTCGGACAGTTCCTGCAAGGCGTCGCGACAGGCGTCGATCAACGCGCGCGGCCAGCGCGAGTTGGTGTCGTCGTCGCTGGCGCTGTCGGGTTCGCCGCCGCTCGATTCGATCGCTTGCGCCAGCGACAACAGCTCCGACAGACAGCGCTCGATCTGGTCCGGCGCCCGCGGCGGGTCGGCCAGGATCGCATCGACCCGCTCGCGGAACGCGGCCGCGGCCTGGCTTTGCGCCGGCGACTTGGACGCGGTCTGCGGATTACGCAGGGTTTCCTCGAGTACGCCGCAGGTGTCGGCCAGTCCCTGGAACACCACCGCGCTGAGCACCGGTTCGTCGATCAAGCCGAGCAGGCCCTGGCGCAAGGTCAGCAGATGCGCGGCGAGATTGCCGCTGTCGACCGTGGAGATGTAGCGCGGCGGCAGCGGTTGCAGGGTTTCGGTGTCGTACCAGTTGTAGAAATGCCCGCGATGGCGCGGCAAGGTTTCCAAGGTGGCCAGGGCCAGGCGCGTGCGTTCGATCACCGCGCCGGCCTGCACGTAGCCCAGGTCGTAGGCGCTCAGATTGGCCAGCAGCGACAGGCCGATATTGGTCGGCGAGGTGCGCCGCGCCACCACCGGCGTGGGATGTTCCTGGAAGTTGTCCGGCGGCAGCCAGTGATCCTCGGCGCGGATATGCACCTCGAAGAACGACCAGGTGCGCCGGGCCAATCGGCCGAGAAAACGCACCTGGGAGTGCGACAGACCGGCGCGCCGCTGCTTGGGCGGACGTCCCAGCCACGCCATCAACAGCGGCGAGATCGACCACGCGACGAGCCACGGCGCGGCGATCCACAGCGAATTCGGCTGCACGCGTGCCAACAACGCCGCGACCGCGATCGCGAACGCCGGCGCGGACCACATCTCGCGCAGTTCCGCGCCGAAGCGATCGCCGAGACTGCGCTCGACCTCGCTGGACGGATTCCATTGCAGCAGACGGCGATGGCTGATCGTCATCCGCCACACGGTGCGGGCGATCGCGCCGAGCGCGAAGAAGGCTTCGAACGGCAGGCAGGCCAGGGTCACGAAGGCGCGTTGCAACTGCCGCGCGAGCGAACCGCCGACCTGGACCAGATGGGTTTCCAGCGCCATGTCCGACGGCCGCCGCAGCAGTTCCCAGCCGGCCAGCACCAGCATCGGCGCCAGCCACAGCGCGAGCAACCACAAGGTCCATGCCAACGGTTGCGGCAAGCTGGCCCAGCCCCAGACCAGCAGCGCGAGCGCGGCGGCCGGCACCAGACTGCGGCGCAGATTGTCGAGCAGCTTGCCGCGCGACAGCCACGACAGCGGATTGCGTTCGAAGCCGCCGTGCATGCGCGGCACCCACGGCAGCAGCCACGGCAACAGCTGCCAGTCGCCGCGGATCCAGCGGTAACGGCGCTTCACGTCGGCCGCGTAGCGCGAGGGATAGTCCTCGAACAGGCGCACGTCGCTGATCAGGCCGGCGCGCGCGTAGCAGCCTTCGAGCAGATCGTGGCTGAGCACGCGGTTGTCGGGCAGGCGATCGGCCAGCGCGTACTCGAACGCGTCGACGTCGTAGATGCCCTTGCCGACGAACGAGCCTTCGGCGAACAGGTCCTGATAGACGTCCGAAACGATCCGGGTGTACGGATCGATGCCCGCCTCGCTGCCGAACATGCGCGCGTAGCGCGAGCCGCGGCGTTCGCTCATGCCGCTGCCGACGCTCGGCTGCAGGATGCCGTAGCCGCGGGTCACGCGCTGGCGGCGCTCGTCGAAGCGCGCCTGATTGAGCGGATGCGACAAGGTCGCGATGAACTCGCGCGCGGCATCGCGCGGCAGGCGGGTGTCGGTGTCCAGGGTGATGACGTAGCGCACGTTCTCCAGCACGTCGGTATTGCCGGTGACCTGCGAGAACGAGTCGCGCGCGCCGCCGCGCAGCAATCGGTTGAGCGCGGCGAGTTTGCCGCGCTTGCGCTCCAGGCCCATCCACTTGCGTTCCTGCGCGTTCCACAGGCGCGGGCGATGGAACAGGAAGAACAGATCGCCGCGTTCGCCGGCGTAACGGCCGTTGAGGCGTTCGATGTGCTGCGCGGCGTGCGCCACCAGCGCTTCGTCGCCCGGCAGGGTCTGCTCGTCGGCGTCGAGGAAATCGGTCAGCAGAGCGAAGTGCAGGTAGGTGTCGCGATTGGCGAGGAAGCGCACTTCCAGGCCTTCGACCAGACGATCGATCGCCTGCGCGCTGGCCAGCATCGCCGGCACCACCACCAGACTGCGCGCCTGCGCCGGCAAGCCCTTGGAGTAATCCAGACGCGGCAACGGCTTGGGCGCGATCAACACCGTCGCCAGCCAATTGACCAGGTGAATGCCCAGATCGCTGAAGGCGATGAAGGCCAGCGCGGCCAGGCCCAGCAGCGGCGCCACGCCCAGGCTCACCTCGCGCGTCTGCCACAGCAGGCCGTAGGTGCATGTCGCCGCGACCAGTCCGATCGGCAGCAGGTACGCGCCCAGCGGCACCCGCCGCCGGCTCAGGCTCGCCGGCTTGCGCGCGCGTCCGGACGCGGCCAGCGCCTCCTTGATCTGCGCGGTGCCGTCGTCGATCAGGTAATAGCCGACATGCGCCTTGCTGCCGTGCGCATCGCCGGCCGCGCGCGCGAGTTCCAGCACGATCCGGGCCACGTCGGTCTCGCTGGCGCCGCTGCGGCGCGCGAGCTTTTCGACCACGTGGCGGTACATGTCGCGGGTGTTGAAATCCATCAGCGCGTACACGCCGAGCGGATCCTCGCGCAGGGTGTGTTCGACCAGGCTCATGGTCTCGACGAACTCGCGCCAGTCCATGTTGACCAGGAACCGCAGGCTGCCGATGCTGTTGCTGATCGAGACTTGATCGGAGGCCTGTTGCTGGCTTTCCGAGCGCACCAGTTCCTCGACGCTGTGACCGCCGTCGGTCAGCCATTGGTCGATCCAGCTGATCGGCATCGCCAGCGCGGCGCTGCGGCCGTGCAGCCCGCGCGCGAGTTCGGCGACGAAGGCGCCGGTCATCGGCGGGTCCGAACGCGCCATGTCGGCCACGACCAGGACCACGTCCTTGGGATTGCTGTCGGCGGTTTCGTTGAGCCGCTCCGACCATTCGGCGGCGCGGCGATGATCCAGCCCGTCGCGCATGACCCGCGCCGCCATGCGCCGCAGGTTTTCGATCAGCGCCAGACGCAGCATGATCGGGATCGCCCACAGCTCGCCGAGCTTGAGCGGGGTCACCGATTGATAGGCGGCGACGAAGCGGGTCATCGTTTCGGCGTCGATGCGGCCGTCGCCGTGGGCGATCGCCTCCATCGCCAGATCGTAGACGCGCGGCATGCCGGCGCCCGGTCCTTCGCTCAGCGCCGGCAGTTCGCGGCTGTAGCCCTTGGGCAGATGCCGGCGCGCGGTGCGGATCTGTTCTTCGATCAGGTAATAGTTGTCGAGCAGCCACTCGCCGGCCGGGGTGATGCGGACGTCGTCCTGCACCATCTGGGTCAGCAGCGCGCTGACGTCGCCGAGCACGCCTTCGTTGTCCTTGAGCCGCGCCAGCAGCAGGTCCGAGCCTTCCGCCGCCTGCACCCGATGACTTTGCGCTAGCGCCTTGCCGTGCTGCTCCATCTGCTCGGCGCTGAGCAGGCGCGACCGCAACGGTTCCTCGGCCGACCAGGGCCGGCCCTTCGCTATCCGCCCCCAGCGCCACAAACGCCGGTGCAGGCGCAACCAATGACTGAGAATTCGCCACACATAGGACATACGATATCCAAACTTTAGCGGTCGCCAGGTTCAGCCAGACTCGGACGATGGAATTGTCGGGGCCGAAAACATTGGCGTGCAGACCCAAGGAAGTACCGTAGATAAAACATCGAACCACGCGTCGCTCGACCAGCCATCGACTGATCGCGCGGCGCGACGGAAGAACTAATGGTTCGGCAGGTTGACCCGGTCGATGCCGTGGATCACCGCGTTGCTCGAATAGATATTCGGCAACACGACCTTGCCGGCGCCGAAGCTGACCTGCCTGTCGACCGACTGGATCGCGACGTTGCGACCGTTGACGGTCTTCAACGCGTCCCAGCGTTCGAACTCGACCACCGTCTTGCGCTTGGGCACCAGATGGCCATACAGCACGTCGGCGAGTTGTGATTTATTTTGCGGATGGAACAAAGTCTCGAGCATGCCCTCGGGCAAGTTGCCGAATGCGGCGTCGATCGGAATGAACGCGGTGAACGGGCCGTTGCCGTTGAGCAGTTCGGTCAGGCCGGCGCGCTCGACCGCATCGCAGAAGATCGAGAACGAGCCGTGCGCGGCGGCGACTTCGAGCAGGTTTTTCGGCGCCGTCTCGGGCAAGGCACGGGCAGCGGAATCGGCCATCGTGCCGGCCGGGGCCATCGGGGTATTCATCAAGATTTCGCCTTCGCTACGATCCGCCAGAACCATTCCTGAGAAACGGACCAATCAACGGCCTAAGCCGCATCTCCCACAAACGCGGGGAGTTCTAGGCTCGTGCGGTTGGGCAATGTCAATCGCCGCGCCTGAGTCACTGCCACGACGTTGCGTCGTGTCGCCGGCCTACACTGCGCCGCCGAGTGTTAGCTAACCGTGATCCGCGCGGGCCCGGAGCGGCGATCGTCACATGCGCGATGGCGTCGACTGCTATGGTGGTATCGCTGCGAGTACTCATGCGACCGCGTCCCGCCGCTTTCACGCGTCGCCATCAGCGCAGCCGGAACGCTTATCTACTCGCTCATGCGCTCGCGCATTCGTCCGCGTGTCGATCGCAGCGGCCGTCCGGCGTAATCGGCGGCGCGTTGCTACGCCTTGGCGGCGGAGACGGTGCGAAGCAAAGGCTGGCCGCTTCGGTCGGATTCGCCTGAGCGATCGGCGGCTACGCTTTCCGGCAAACATTGCTTCGGCGACGACGGCAGACCGATCGTCGATCAAGTCCACGATGCGCAGGGACGCTGGTCGATCGTCCAAGCCACGCATGCATGGCTCGTATCAAGCCATCGATGCGGATGCGTCGATCGGTTCCGTTACCCGTCGGCATGGCTATCGAATGACGCGTCGCAGCTTGCATCGCTGATTCGCGACGAGCGACAGCGACGGCATGCGTTTACCGTCCTGCAAGGCGCTTCACCTTGAGCCGCGACCGCGCCGCATGCGATCGCGCGCGCGATGCACAAGCGAACCGATCAGGGCAGCGTGAACTTGCGGGTCGAGCGCAGCGGCCAGATCGAGGTGAACTTCGCGCCGCCGACCAGCCGGAACGCGGCCGACATGCCGTTGTGGATGCCCTTCGCTTCCAGCACGTCCTTGGCGCGGCGGAACGAGTGGCGCGGGTCGGCGGTCAGCATGAACAGATTGATCTCCTTCGCGCTGACGTCGTAGCCCTCCAGCTCGACCGTCTTGCCCAGGACCGCTTTCAGTTCGTCCTCGATCGTCGCCAGGAACGCTTCGTCGGCCAGCGACTTGCGCCAGAACTTGATGATGAGCTGTTGATCCATCCGCGGATTGTAGACCGAACATGCGATCGGACCGATTCGCGCGCATGCGCTGGCCGCTGCTTCGCCCGAAGCGCGGCGGCACCGGGCGGGACGCGCTTCGAACCTGCGGCGTCCGTCGGGCGATCGCGACATACATATAAGTAGGCGGGCAATCCGCACCGGTGAACACGCGCTCGCCCACGCGGCGGCGCTCGAACCACCCTGCCCGGACCAGACATCAGGCGCCGGACCATGGATGCAAAAATTACTTGACACCATGTAAAGTATTTTTTACATTCATCCCACCTTGAACCGGGGATCGCCCACGTGTCGCACCGAGAGAAAACCGCCTGGTTGTCGCTGATCGCGCTGGCCGTCACCTTCGGCCCCTACTTCGCCATGGTGGCGATCAATCCGCCCGACGGATCGCTGCCCAACCTGCGCCAGCTCGGCCTGTACGCCGTGGTGGCGATCGTGCAATTGCTGATCCTGGGCGCCGGGCATCTGTACCTGCGCCGCGCCTCGCCCGAGGAAGCGCGCATGCCCGCGGACGAACGCGACCGCGCCATCAGCCAGCGCGCGACCACCTGGGCCTACTACGTGCTCATCGCCGGCATGATCGTGGTCGGCTGCATCATGCCGTTCACGACCGGCGGATGGACCCTGGTCAACACCGCGCTGGCGATGATCACCGCCTCGCAGGTCGTTCACTACGGCATCGCCGTGTTGAACTATCGCAGGCAGGCCTGATGCAAGGATCGATCTCGAACAACATCCGCGCCCTGCGTTTCCATCACGGCGAGATGTCGCAGGCGCAGCTGGGTCAGCGCATCGGCCTGACCCGTCAGACGGTCGCCGCGATCGAGGCCGGCAAGTACTCGCCGTCGCTGGAGGCGGCGTTCCGGATCGCGCAGGTGTTCGGTGTGCCGCTGACCGAGGTGTTCCAGTGGCAGGCGGTGGAGTCCGACTGAAGCCTGCGCGGCGACTGCGCGCGTATCGACAATCCGCGTGCGATTGTTCACTCGCCGTGGTTTGTTCGCGGGCATGCAACAACAAGCGCCTTTTCTTCTGGAGCCGTGCAGCGTGTTCTTGAATCATGGGCGCGGAGAATTTTTCGAGCGCTGCGCGGATCGCCAAGGTTCGCAGCCGACAATGACCGCCCATCCATTTCGAACCGGCATGGCCCCATGCTCGACACTTCATTCAAGCCGGGCCAGCAGTGCGGCGCGGCTCACTTCAGGCCTTAGCCGCTGATGGGGGCCGCCATGCGACTGGCAGGTCGGATCACCGACTGGAACGACGACAAAGGCTTTGGCTTCGTCGTGCCCGTCGACGGCGGTGCCCGCGCCTTCGTCCATATCAATGAGTTTCAGCGCGGCTCGCGTCGACCGCTCGTGGGCGACCTGATTTCCTACCATCCCAGCTTCGATGCGCGAGGACGGACCAACGCTCGGCGGATTCGTCATGCCGGGCAAAAAATACAGGTCCCGCGCGCGCCCTCCCGGGTTCCCAGAGCGAAGCTGGGCTTGGCGATCCTGTCGGGTGGTGTTGCGTGCGCCGCGTTCGGTCTTCTGCCGACGGTCCTGGTGGGGATCTATATCGCCATGAGCGCGTTGTCGTACCTGATGTACAGATCCGACAAGATCGCCGCGCAGAGCGAAGCATCGCGCACGCCGGAAGCCAGCCTGCATCTCGCGGACCTGCTTGGCGGATGGCCGGGAGCGCTGATCGCGCAACAACAGTTCCGCCACAAGACGGCGAAACGCTCGTTCCAGATGGTTTTCTGGGCCACGGTCGTCGTCAACCTGACCGCCGCTGGCTGGCTCCTCAGGTCGGGCCTGTTCGCGGCGTTGACCGGGCGGATCGGCGGCTAGCCACTCGCCCAGGCCGACGCCGCTTGCCGGTGCGGCTCGACTCACACGCCGGGTCTCGTTGGATGCATCTGCTCGCGGGAGACAGCGGCCCAGGATCGGGTGCGCGAGTGATGAGCACCCCGATAGCGCGATACAGATTCCAGATTCGCGACTCAAGGCGCGCCGATACCAACACGCAAGGCGCAAATATTGCGCTGCAGCGTGCATGGGCTGATTTGATCTGATTAGTCTAACGCCCGTTTCAATCCAGCCACTCAGACCGGGAATTGAAACGCCCTGTCGGCCGCCCGAGCTGAAACCCTCCGCGGATACCCGCCGTGAACAGTCACAGCCCTATCCCAGGCAACACCCGGGGGCGTCTGCTCGAAGCGGCGGAGCTGCTGTTCGTCAAGCACGGCTACGAAGGCATGTCGCTGCGCCAGATCACCAGCCACGCCAAGGTCAATCTGGCGGCGGTGAACTACCACTTCGGCAGCAAGGAAGCGCTGGTCCAGGAACTGCTGTCGGCGCGGCTGGACCGTCTGAACGAGGAACGTCTGGCGCTGCTGTCGCTGTGCGAGGCGCGCTACGGCGAAAACGCGATGGACGCCGCAGCGGTGTTCGGAGTGCTGTTCGTGCCGGCGGTCCGGATCAGCCGCGACCGCACCGGCGGCATGGGCTTCATGCGCTTGCTCGGACGCGTCTACAGCGATCCGTCGCAGTTCATCCGTGATTATCTGCACGAACATTATCAGCCGATCTACGAACGCTTCTTCGAAGCTTTCGCCCGCGCCTTGCCGCATCTGTCGCGCAACGAACTGGGCATGCGCCTGCATTTCGCCCTCAAGGCGCTGTCCGGGGTGCTCGCCAGCGAGGACATGGACGAGCTGATTTCGGCCTTGTGCATGGGCGAGCCGGTCAGCGATTCGCTGATGCTGGCGCGGCTGATCGCGTTCGTCTCGCCGATGCTGACCGTGCCGTTCGACAACCGCGAACACATCCGCGGCGTCGAGCAGATCATGGAAATGGCCGCGGCCGCCGCGCAGGCGGCCGACTCCAAGGTCCAGGCCGACGGCGCGGCATCGGGGTCGCGCAAACCGCGCGGGATCCTGCCGCTGTGGGCGGAAAAAGTGGTGGGGACATGAAGGCGAACCAATACGGCGCGGCGTTGGGGAACGCCGGACCGCGCGTCGCGGCCGGCCAGCGCCGGCCGCGGGCGAAACCCTTGCGCGAGCGACGGCAGCCACGGCCCGCGCCGTCGCGGCCGACGATATCGGCGGACGTTAGCGTCCACTCGCCGACCTGAGCGCCGGCGCCATTCCATGCGGTACGGGGAAGAGACAATGACCGATCCGGCGTCATGGCCGCACGAGTCCGCATCGCTAGCCGATTACGGAGAGGACTGCGTCAAGCAATGGAACAACGTGTCGCTGCGTTATCGGGTGCCGTTGCGCGGCTTCTTCTCCAAGCGGGTGAAGGACAGCGCCGAGGTCGAGGACCTGACCCAGGAAGTGTTCCTGCACCTGATCCGGCGCGCCCGCGGCGGGCCGATCGAGCATGTCGAGCAGTACGTGTTCCAGGTCGCCGCCAACACCCTGCGCGACTGGGGCCGGCGCCGGCGGGCCCGCAACCAGGAGGCCCACGAGTCCTTCGACGCCGAAATCCACCAGCCCGCTACGGATATTTCGCCCGAGCGCGTCTTACTGGGTAAGGAAGAGATAAAGCTGGTCAGCGCCGTGCTGCGCGCGCTGCCCGAGCGGACCCGCGACGTGTTCGTGCTGCGGGTGCTGGAGAAGAAGAAATATGCGGAAATTGCGGTCATGATGGCGATATCGGTGCGGGCGGCCGAAAAGCACATGGCCAAGGCGCTGGCGCAGTTGGGCGGCATCATGGGCAAGGCACAGGATCGGGACTGATCGGGGCGCGAACCGTCGCGGACGGCAGGTGAATCCGTGCATCGGCACAGGGTTCGGTTGAGCGATCCGTCACGGATCGGCATGCGGGTCGGGGCGGCGCTGGAAAACGCAAGCGGATCCTGCGAAGAGGTAACGGCAGATGAAATGCAAAATCCCGCAGTTGGGTGACGAAGCGACGGACCTCGCGCCCGAAGGCGTGTACGAGGTCGCGGCGCGCTGGAGCGAGATATTGCGCGACGACGACAGCGCGATGACCCGCGAGGCGTTCGAGGCCTGGCGCGCGCAGTCGCGCGAACACGCCGCCGCGTTCGACCGCGCCCAGGCCGCGCACGCGCTGGCCTCGCTGCTCGCGTTCACCCCGGAAATGCAGTCGCTGCGCCACGAGACGATGGCGCGCATGGTCGACAGCAACGTGCGCCGCTCGCGCCGCACCCGCGGCTGGTCGATCGCCGCCTCGCTGTTCGTCGCCGCCGTGCTCGGCGCGATGGCGCTGAGTTCGCAGATGAACTGGAACCGCGCCGGCGACAGCCGCGAAGCGTCGGCCGGCAACGTCTACCAGACCGGGGTGGGCCAGCGCGCGGTGGTGACGCTCGACGACGGTTCGGTGATCACCCTCAACACCGACAGCCGCATTTCCGCGCATTACCGCGCCGGCCTGCGCGCGGTCACGCTGGAACGCGGGCAGGCGCTGTTCAAGGTCGCCAAGGATCACACCCGCCCGTTCGTGGTGACCGCGGCGGGACGCCAGGTGACCGCGCTCGGCACCGAGTTCGACGTGTATCTGTCCAAGCGCGCGTTCGAAGTGACCTTGCTGGAAGGACGGGTCACGGTCACTCGCGATCGCGCCGCCGCGTCGGCCAAGCCGAACACCGCTTCGCCGCTGGCCGAATTGCGCCCGGGCCAGCAATTCGTCGCCATCGCCAAGACCCAGCCGCAGGTGCGCGCGGCCGACGTCAAGCGCGTGGTCAGCTGGCGCCACGGCCAGATCGTGTTCGAGAACGAACGGCTTGAGGACGCGATCGCCGAGATGAATCGCTATTCGAGCCGGCAGGTCGTGCTCAGCGACACACACCTGGCGTCGCTGAAGATCAGCGGCGCGTTCAACACCGGCGATACCGGCACCTTCGTCGAAGCGCTGACCGCGTATTTCCCGATCGAACGCAGCACCGCGCAGGACGACACCATCGTGCTCAAGCCGCGTCCCGTCAGCCGCGGCTGAGCCGCGCGTGGCGCGGCGCGAACCGGATGCGTCGATCGCATCGCGCCGTTGCTCCACCCCATGCAGACCTTTAGTTGTGCGCGCGAACGCGCGCGGATGCCCGCGCGCGTTCGCGACGCGCTGCTCGCAACGACACGCCTGCAACCACGCGCCCGCGTCATCGGTGCTGCAGTGCAAAAGTGAACTCATGGGTTCAACAACGCGCGCGAACACACATCGACACATTCGCAGGTTCGGGTTTTGCATGCGCTCACGTCTGTACTAACTGAGGTCGCAACCAAAGACGACCCGAAACCGGAGGGGAGAGCGAATGCAAGTGCAAGATCCGAAACGTCCGTGGAAGCAAGCGGCCCGGCCGTGCGTGTTGTTCCTCGCGCTGTTGCCCTGCCTGAGCGCTTACGCGGCCGATGGCGCCGGCGGCACCGCCAGGTTCGACATCCCGCAGCAGAAGCTCGACACCGCGCTGTCCGAGTACGCGCGCCAGAGCGGCACCCAATTGCTCTATTCGCCCGAACTCGCCACCGGCAAGAAGACCGGACAAGCGGTGCGCGGCGAAAAGACCGCGCGCCAGGCGCTGGACGAATTGCTCGCCGGCACCGGCCTGAACTACGCCACCAGCGCCTCCGGCGCGATCCTGATCAGCGACGGCAGCAGCCGCGGTGGCGGCGCGAGCGGCAAGCCGCTCGACGGGGAGAAGCAGGGAAACGTCCAGGAGGTCGCCGAAACGCAGCCGACGGCGCCCTCCCCAGAATCCCAGGCAGACCAATCGGCGGCCGCGACGACGACGGAAAACCCCGCTAAACGCTCCAGCGCCACCACCCTCGACACCATCGTGGTGACCGCGCAGAAGAAGGTCGAGAACATCCAGAAGGTGCCGATCGCGATCACCGCGTTCGGCGGCAAGGACCTGGGCGACCGCAAGATCGAGACCGGCGGCGACCTGGTCACCGCGACCCCGAACGTCACCTTCTCCAAGACCAACTTCGCCAGCTACAACTTTCAGATCCGCGGCATCGGCACCCAGGCCTTGTCGGTCACCACCGACCCGGCCGTGGCGGTCAGCTTCAACAGCACGCCGATGATCCGCAACCGCCTGTTCGAACAGGAATACCTCGACGTGGAACGGGTCGAGGTGCTGCGCGGCCCGCAGGGCACGCTGTACGGCCGCAACGCGACCGCCGGCGTGGTCAACATGATTCCGAATCTCGCCAACCCCGAAGCGTTCGAAGCCGAGGTCAAGGGCGAGGTCGGCAACTTCGACACCCGCCGGGTCACCGGCATGGTCAACGTGCCGCTCAGCGATACCTTCGCGTTCCGCGTCGCCTCGCAATACACCAAGCGCGACGGTTACGACGAAAACACCGTGACCGGCCGCGACGTCAACGACCGCGACCTGCTGTCGGTGCGTACCTCGCTGGCGTTCAAGCCCAGCGAGCGCTTCAACGCCAGCCTGGTGTGGGAGCACTTCCAGGAAGACGACCGCCGCGCGCGCACCGGCAAGCAGCTGTGCCACAACGATCCGGGCCCGACCCAGGTCGGCGCGACCCCGGTCTCGGCGATCGACCGCAACTACATGAGCCAGGGCTGCTCGGACGGCTCGCTGTACGACAACGGCGCGTTCGGCGTTCCCAACGGCGCGAGCATTCCGTTCGTGCTCGGCGCGCAGACCACCGGCGTGGGCTATCTGCTCGATCCCGACGGCAATTTCCTCGACGTCGCCTCGCTGATCCCGCGCGGCCTGGACCCGTATGCCGGCGTGACCCAGTCGCACGATCTGCGCAAGATCGCGACCACCTACGATCCGAAGTTCAACGCCAAGAACGACATCTTCCAGTTCAACCTGGAAGCCGACCTCAGCGATCACCTGCGGCTGATCTCGCAGTCGACCTACACCCGCGACCAGTACTACTCGACCCAGGATTACGGCCGCTTTCAATCGCAACCGATCTTCACCAACACCTCCACCGGGGTGTCGCGGTTCGGACCCGACGGGGTGGAACCGGCGTTCAACTCGCTGCCCAACGGCACCTACTGCGATCCGCAGCTGGGTTGCTCGGACCGCTTGCTGATCGCCGACCTGGTCGATTCCGACAGCCGCCAGTGGTCGCAGGAATTCCGCCTGCAGTCTTCGTTCGACGGCGCGTTCAACTTCAGCCTCGGCGCGAACTACCTCGAATACAAGGTCGACGAAAGCTACTACGTCTTCAGCAACGCGTTCACCGCGCTGGCCGACCTGTTCTTCAACGGCAACGGCGCCGGCAACGCGCCGGGCGCCTGCCCGGCCGGCACCGCGATGCGGTTGGATCCGCTCTCGGGCGAGATGATTCCCTGCGTCTATATCGATCCCAATCCGCTGGGCTCGATCGACGGCAACGGCCACAACTACTTCCGCAGCCGCAACGTCGCCGAAACCCGTTCGGCCGCGATCTTCGGCGAGGGCTATTGGAAGCTCAGCGACACCGTGCGCTTGACCGCGGGCGTGCGCTTCACCAACGACCGCAAGATCACCACGCCGTATCCCAGCCAGACCCTGCTCGCCGATTCGACCGGCACCACCGGCGTTCCGCAGTTCTTCGGCGGCTATGTCGGCTACGGCTATCCGGCGCTGCCGAAGATCACCCAGACCTGGAACGAGCCGACCGGCCGCTTGGTGCTGGACTGGTCGCCGGACCTGTCGTTCACCGACAGCACCATGTTCTACGCCTCGCTGTCGCGCGGTTACAAGGCCGGCGGCACCAACTCGCCGGCGATCGGCGCCAACCCCGACGCGCTGAGCTTTCAGCAGCGCGACGTGGAGTTCAAGCCCGAGTTCGTCAACGCGATCGAAGTCGGCATGAAGAACGTGATGGCCGGCGGCAAGTTCATTCTCAACGGCACCTTGTTCTACAACGACTACAAGGACTACCAGGTCTCGCAGATCCAGGACCGCTCCACCTTCAACGAGAACTTCAACGCCAAGACCTGGGGCGCCGAACTCGAGGCGGTGTGGCGTCCGACCGACGCGTTCCAGCTCAGCGGCAACGTCGGCCTGCTGCGTACCCGGATCGGTTCCAACCAGTATTCGATCGACGTGATGGACCGCACCGCCGGCAACTCGGACTGGATGGTGATCAAGCCCTGGCTGCAGCTGGCGTCCAACTGCATCGCCCCGAAGGAATACGTCGAAGCGGTGCTGGCCGGAACCTATCCGCTGGATCCGCCGTTCAACAACGCAGCCAACATCCTCAACAGCTTCTGCTCGACCAACCTGCCGCTGGCCGGCGCCGGCTTCTCGCCCGGCGGTCCGTACGACGGCGCGTACGGCTTCACCTACGATCCGGCCACCGACGCGCCCAATGGCGGCGCCGGCTTCGCCAAGAACGTCGGCGGCAACGAACTGCCCAACGCACCGCACATCACCGTCAGCCTGAGCCCGCAGTACACCTTCATGACCGCGCACGGCGACCTGATCGCGCGCGCGGACCTGTACTACCAGGGTCCGAGCTGGGCGCGCATCTACCAGGACAAGATCGACCGCCTGCACGACTGGGGCAACGTCAACCTGTCGCTGACCTGGACCAAGATCGAAAGCGACCTGGCGGTGCAGCTGTACGTCAAGAACGCGCTGGGCGGCAAGGCGATCACCGGCACCTTCGTCAACAGCGACGACACCGGCCTGAGCAGCAACGTGTTCATCCAGGACCCGCGCATCATCGGCTTATCGGTGCGCAAGGGCTTTTTCTGAGTTCGCATCGTCGTCGCGTCGCTCGCGCGGCGCGACGACGACAAGGTCGCCCGACGGCTACGGACCGCTCACCGTAGCCGTCGGGCAGCGCAGCCACGGCGCCCGCTTCATTCCGTGACAGTCCGTAAGGACACGCCCGTGTCCGTATACATCGACGTATCACAGGAGAAAAACGCAATGTCGAAGCTCAAGATTTCCCTTCTCACCCTCGTCTCGGCCGCATCGTTGTTAGGCGCCGCCTCGGCATCGGCGGAGCAGTTCGTGGTGTGGGACGCGGTCAGTTCCAGCTGGCAGTACAGCGGCAACACCAACTTCACCGGACCGACCACCGCCACCTACCTGGGCAACGGATTGCCCTGCGACGCCAACTTCACCGTCAAGCTGACCAATGGCGCCGCCCAGGTCACCGCCGCCAGCTTCAGCGGCACGGCGGCGTGCGCCGGCATCGTCGCTTACAACCTGCCGTGGGCGATGTCCGCGCCGACCCCGTACACCGGCGCCAATCCGCCGTTCACCGGTGCGCCGACCCTGACCCCGCCGCTGTACAACGTATCCATCAGCGGCGTGCGCATCTATCTGCCGCCGCCGTTGAACGTGTACTGCCCGAGCTCGACCGGCACCAGCACCGTCACCGGCGTTCTGGACGGCGCCAACCGTTACGTGTTCAAGGCCACGATGGGCGCCTGCTCGGTGCAGACCCGCACCAACACGGCGCCGTACAGCGTGGTCGCCAACCCCGAGGTGCGGGTGGTTCCGTAACCCACGCCGCATTGGATCGAAGCCTTCGACCACAGGCCGACCGTTCACCGATTCGCATGCGTGAAAGGTGGACAGCGTCGAACCCCGCCTGAGCGGCCGACCGCATCGATCCCGAACTTTGTCGGGCAAGAGCAAAAGGACTTGCCGCTGGGGAGGAACCTCCTCCTCCCCAGCACTGCCGATCCACCCGGTTCGATTACAGCCTGCCTCCCCGCGCGCCGTTGCAAGTCCGAGCCCGCCGACACCGGCGAGTTCAGCCCTGAGTCGCCAGACGCAGCGGCAATCCCTAAACTTTGGAGAATCCACTATGCGCAAGACGTCGCTTCATTACGCCTTGGCCGCGGCAGTGCTGGTCGTCGCACAAGCACCCACAGCAGTCGCCGGCACGCCTACGGGCGCCTATGCGATGTTCAAGTACTGCCCCTACAGCAACCCTTCGGTCGGCAGTTGCGTAATCAACACCACCACTTCCGGGGTTCTCAAGATCGGCAACACCACCATGCCGATCGACAAGCCGATCGTGCTGCAAGGCGGTATCGAAACCATCGGCCCGTCGCCGCTGTACGCCGCGGTCGGCGGACCGACCCTGTCGGCGCCGCCGGCCAAGGTGCCCGGCGGCCTGCTCGGCATCGTCAATCCCGCGCCCAACTGGCCCGGCCCGCTGTGGACCGCATTCTGGGGCTTCGTCGCCACCTTCAACGACGTCACCGCTACGATCGAGCCGGTGCAGGGCTTGCAGACCAACTTCAGCAACGCGCTGTACCCGCCGACCGACGGCAGCGATCCCACCGTGGCGCGCATGGCCGTCCGCGTTCACCTGCAGAATCCCTTCCTCGGCAACAGCTGCTACATCGGTTCGCCGCAGAACCCGGTGGTGATCAAGCTGCAGACCGGCACCACCGCGCCGCCGCTGCCGAATCTGCCGATCTCGGGCAGCCCGGGCAACGTCAGCGTGGTGTGGACGGATGAACCGAACTTCATCGGCTACCTGCAGATCGACGACACCAGCCTGGTCGACAACGCGTTCGCTGTGCCAGCCGCCAGCGGTTGCGGCAATATTGCGCTGGGCCTGCCGATCATCACCCCGATCCTGGATGCCCTGGTCTCCGGCGCGGTCAACCTCAAGGTCGGCTTGCCGTCGGCCGCAGGAAAGAACACCGCGATCATGACCGGCAACGCGGCCATCGCCGCTTCGGCTTACGTACTGGACAGCGAAAACTGAGTGGAATGGGTTTCGATGCATCGAGTTAGCTTTATTCCGGGTGCGCGGCGGTTCGCGAGAACCGCCGCGCAGTCGTTGCGCTGATGCGCGGCCGAACCCTTGCGGCGGCGGCAACGCTGGCGGTGGTCGCCGCCGTCGCCGGCTATTTTGGCGGGCGCATTCACAGCCGATCCGAGGCCGCCGGCGCGGCCGCGCAGGTCGAACCCGCCGCGGAACACGCGATCTTGGCCAAGACTTCGTCGAACGGCGCATCCACCACCGGCGCCGCTCCCGGCATCGCCCAGAAACTTCCCGCCCCACGCACACCGTTGAAATACGTATTCGCCGACCTGCAGTCGCGCGCAAACGCCGGCGATCCGGCCGCGGCGACCCGGCTGTCGCGCGACCTCGACCTGTGCCGCCGCTACGAGCGCCTGGATCGCGACAACGCCAAACTTTCCGACGAACTGCTCGGACAAGCCGTCGACAAGATGAGCGCGCAGCAGTTGAAAAATTACCGCGCCCAGCTCGACGCGGTGGAATCGCGCGGACACAACCTCGGCGGCCTGCGCGCGCTGTGCGACGGCGCCAGCGCCGACATGCTCGCCAGCCTGGTGCCGAACCTGCAACGCGCCGCGCAACTGGGCGACGCCTACGCGCGCGCCTGCTACCTCGACCGCGGCCCGAACTACGATCCGGCCAGCCTGCTCGATCATCCGCAACGGCTCGGCGACTATCGGCGCAGCGCGCAACAGATGATCGACGCCGGCATCGAAAGCGGCGACTGGCAAGTGGTCAACCTGCTGCGCGGCGCCTACGAGCCCGGCGCGGCCAATCTGCTGTCGGCGGTGGTGGACAAGGAGGCCTACCAGCGCTATCGCTACCTCAAGCTGTTCCGTCTCGGCGCGGCGGCCGACCCCGCGGCGGCCGATCCGGCGCAACTCGACAAAGACCTGCGCGCGGCATCGATGAAATTGACCACGGCCCAGATCACCCAGGCCGACGCCTGGGCCGAACAGACCTTCACCCGCAATTTCCAGGGCAAGCCGATCGGGGCGGACGGACCGCTATGGGACCCTTGCGTGTTTCCCTACGAATGACCATGCCCACGCTCGACCGTGGGCCGACCCAGGCCGGCCGGACCTTATGCAGATGAAGCGATCGATCCTGTTGGGCGTGGCCGTGATCGCCGCGGTGACCGGCGCGTATTTCGTCGGCCGCGCGGATGTGAGCCGGCCGCGCGCCGCCGCTTCGATCAACGCCGACAGCGCTGGCGTCGCTGCGCCCGCACCTACGACCGATTTCACCGCGCCGCCGACGGTCATCAAGGGCGGCGTATTGCCGACCGCCGGAACGCCGTTGAAGGACAACTTCGCCAAGCTGCAGGCGCGCGCGAATGCCGGCGACGTCGACGCGGCCGGACGCCTGCTGCGCGATCTCAATCAATGCACGCAGCTGCGCGCCACGCAATGGAAGAACGCGAACGCGACCGACACCCTCACCCGCAAGTCCACCGAAGGCATGAGCGCGGCGCAGCTGCGCACCTACCAGATGCTGCTCGACGCGGCGGAGCTGCGCCAGCAGGCGCAAAACGATAGCCAGCGACTCTGCGACGGCGTCAGCGACGCGATGCTCGACAGCCTGGTGCCGAACATCGCCCAGGCCGCGCGCCTGGGCGACGAGCGGGCGCGCGCGTGCTATCTCGAACGCGGCCCACTGTACGACGCGCGCAGCCTGCTCAAGCATCCCGATTCGATCCGCAACTATCGCGCCGCCGCGACCTCGATGATCGACGCCGGCCTGGCCAAGGGCGACTGGCGCGTCGTCGATCTGCTGCAGAAGGCCTACGAACCGGGCGCGCAGGGCCTGCTCGCCGGCGTGGTCGGCACCGATCCGGCGCAACACTATCGTTACCTCAAGCTGTATCGCCTCGGCGCGGAACAGCACCGCATCGCCCAGCTCGACCAGCAACTGGCCGCGACCGCGGCGAATCTGAGTGAGGCGCAACGCGCCGAGGCCGACGACTGGGCGCAGACGAAGCTGCGCGATTTTCGCGGCCCTTCGACCAACACCACCCCGCCGGGGTGGGACGCTTGCGAGTTCTGAGCATCGCGTCGAGCGCTTGGCGCACCGGATCGCTCGACGTCGGCTAACGCCCGGATACATCGATGCGATCGGCCGTCGATCTGCGACGGATGTCATCGCCCAGCGGGCACTGCGTCTACAAGCGAAAAAAGCCAATGGCGTGCACGCCGACGCCTGTCCAGGATGGGCAGACCGGACAGACCGTCCGGCATCGCCTGTGAAAAAGGAATTCACCAATGAACAAGTTATCCAGCGCAGCGGCGCTGATGGCGCTGTGTTTCTCGGCCGCGGCCGTCGCCGACGGAACCAATCAACGAGCCGCCGCATTTCCCGCATCGTACTGGCACTGCATCTATCAGTCCGACGGCGGCGGCGTATACGAATTCCTGTCGCGATCGCGCTGCGCTCCCACCCTGGATCACAACGTGTACGGGTATCTGACCTTGATCGACGCTTACTACGGTCCGGTGCAGTAAACGACGCCCGATGATCCGGTCCACGCCGGCAGCGCACTCGCTCTGCCGGCTGTCTTTCAACCGGCAACCGAAACACGAGTCGACCTCGCCACGCGATGCATGCATCGCGTCGCAATCGATGCTTCGAGCACCCTCGCGCAACCGCATTCGCCTGTTCAGCAAACCGGCAACGCGTTCACTTACGACGCCAATCACAGTTTGTTTCCGTCGCGCAGCAAGTGCTGCAACGCACCACCAAAATAACAGTTGACGCACATTGCGCTTCGCGCGCAGCGTACGCGTGCGGCGCGGAAAGCGCGTCCTGCCGACACTCGCAAAGCTTTGGCCGGATGCAGGCGCCGCATGCGTTGATACGCCACATTCGGAACGGTTCGACTCGCAAGCCGGGGAAGGGCTTGTCCGAATTCGCGCTTCTAAATGAACCCCAAAAGGAGATAGGGCAATGCAGAACAATGACGACGTCGTGTCCGGCTGGCTCAACGGTTCCGACAGCATCGACGGCCAGGACAATCCGGCCGGTTCGCTCTACATCGAAGGTCAGGCCGTAGCCGAAGCGGCGCTCGGCAGCACCGACATGCGCGCCACGCTCGGCGCGTGCGGCACGCTCGGCGGAACCACCTGCAGCTACGGCGGCGGCTGCCTTTGCTGCTGATCGGCGGGTGATGGCGCGCGGCCGGGCCTCGCGCCCGGCCGCGCGCTTTCGCCGCAGGCCTTCGCCGCGCGCCATCGCCGATGACCGGTCGCGCGACGCGGCCGTTTCCGTCCCACCGCAAGGATCCGCAGTTCCGATGAGCGAAACGGCTTCAACGGATGCGTTCGCCCGCATCATCGATCATTTCGCCGCGCCCACGCGCGCCGCCTTCACCGCCCGGCTCGCGACCTTCTCGAGCCAGCTCGACGCCACCGAAATCGCCTCGATCCAGGCCGCGGGCGAGGAAGCGCTGTACACCAACGCCAAGCTCAAGCTCAACCGCGTGCTGCTGCTGGAACTGCACGCGGCGCGACGCGCCGGCGAACTGACCGCGGCGGACGATGCCGGCTGTTTCGCCCAGTTCGTCGCGCATTGCCTGACGCCGGCATTCGCCGACCACCTCGACCGCCGCTATCCGCCGCTGCGCGAACGGCTGCAACGCACGCTCGACTTGCAGCGCCGGGCGATCGAAACCATGGTCGAACGCTTCGTCGCCGACCGCGACCTGCTGACGCCGCTGCTGGGCGCGCCCTGCGGCCGGCTCACCGGCGTATCGCTCGGCCAGGGCGACCTGCACGATGGTGGCCAGACCGTCGCCAAGCTGTCGGTGCAGGGCGGCGCGATCATGTACAAGCCGCGCTCGCTGCACGTGGACGCCGTGCTCGACCGATTCCTCGCGCGCGTTTTCGGCGACGCCGTCGATCGCGTGCGCGTGCCCGCGGTGATCGATCGCGAACGCTACGGCTGGGCCGCGTTCGCCAAGCATCGCCATTGCGACGGCGACGACGAATTGCGCACCTTCTATCGCGGCCTGGGCCATTGGCTGGCGGTGTTGCGCCTGCTCGGCGGCACCGACATCCACCTGGAAAACCTGATCGCGGTCGGCCCGGTGCCGGTGGTGATCGACGTCGAAAGCCTGTTCGAGATCGTACCCGAGCCGGTGCCCACGCCGTATGGCCAGGCCTTCGACTTCGCCCAATCGTTGATCCGCAATTCGGTGCTGCGCACCGGCATCGTGCCGTTCCGCACCCGCGCGCTCGGCTTCGAAGGCGTCGACATGTCCGCCGCCGGCGCGTTGCCGGAGCAGCAGCCGCGCGTGCGCGCGCCGACCATCGTCGACGAAGGCACGACCCAGGCGCGGCTGAAAGTCATCGAAGTCGAGGTCGACATCGCCCAGAACCATCCCAGTCCGCGCCCGGACGTGTCGCGGTACTGGGACGAGATCAGCGAAGGCTTCCTCGACATCACCGCGCGCCTGCGCCGGCTCGATCAGGCCGGCGAACTCGCGCCGCTGCTCGCGGGTTTCGAAGGTTGCAAGGTGCGCGATATCCGCCGCACCACCCGCGCCTATGTCGAAGTCGGCCGCATGCTCTGGCATCCGGCCTCGCTGCACAAGGAAGCCGAGGCGATCGAGCGCGCGCGCGACCTGTTCGAGCGCAACGCGATCATGCTGCCTAACGAGCGCTCGAGCGACGCCGACGTGATGGCCGAGATCGACGCGCTGCGCTACGGCGACGTGCCGATCTTCGTCGAGCCCTTGAGCGCCGCGCGCATCGACGGCGTGTTGGCCGACTGGCGCGGCATGCGCACCGACCTCGAGGAACTGACGATCCGCAGCGCGCTGGTCGCCACCGACCTCAATCAACGCATGCGCGATCGCGAAGAAGAGCGCAGCGGCCATCGCTACGTCGCCCGCCATCCGCATCGCGACCGGCTCGAAACGCGCCGGCGCAAGCTCGCGGCCGAGGCGATCGCGCGCCTGCTGCGGCTGTCGGTGCGCGGCGACGACGGCTCGACCACCTGGATCACGCCCGAGATCACCCAGGGCGGCTGGCTGGTGCAGCCGGTGCGCGCCGATCTGTATTTCGGGCTCGGCGGCGTCGCCGTCGTGCTGGCCGGCTATCAGCACGAAGTCGAGCACGGCCGCGCCGATCCGGTCGACGGCGTCGAACAGGCGCTGGAGGGCGCGCTGCAAAGCCAGATCGCGATGGAAGCGATCGACGTGCCCGACAAGGTCGGCGGCTTCACCGGTTACGCCTCGCAGGTGTGGACCTGGCTGACCCTGCACGATCTGCTGCGCCGGCCGGAACTGCTGCCGCACGCGATCGCCAGCGCGCAGGCGCTGGAGCAGCGCGGCTTCGACGACGACGAGCACTTCGACATCATCGACGGCGCCGCCGGCGCGATCGTGCCGCTGCTCGGATTGGCCGAAGCGACCGGCGACGCGCGCTGGACCGCGCTGGCCACGCGCGCGGCGCAGCGGCTGGAAGCGGGCGCGATCGTCGACGAACGCGGCGCGCGCTGGCCGACCAGCGGATCGCCGCGGCCATCGAACGGCTTTTCCCACGGCGCCACCGGCATCGCCTGGGCGCTGGCGCGGCTGGTCCTGGCCGGCGCGGGCGACGCAATGCAACGCGCGCGTTGGAGCGCGCTGTCCGACGCCGCTTTCGCCTTCCAGGAATCGTGCTACGACGAAACCCTCGGCAATTGGGTCGATTCGCGCGAGGTCGACGGCAGCTTCAACTTCCCGACCTGGTGCCACGGCAGCGTCGGCATCGGCCTGAGCGCCTGCGATCTGTACGCGCGCACGCGCGGCCCGCGCCATTTGCGCACCATGCGCCGCGCGGTCGCCACCGTGCGCGATCAATGGGGCACCAGCCACACCCTGTGCCACGGCGATATGTCGCTGCGCGAACTGCTGGTCACCGCGGCCGCGCTGGATCCGGAACAGTGCGCGACCGATCCCGACGAAGCCACCGCGCAGATCGTGTCCTCGATCGAGGAACACCGCGGCATGGTCGGCGGCCTGACCCGCGCCGCGTTCACCCCGGGCCTGATGACCGGCCTGTCCGGCGCGATCCACGGCCTCAACCGCATGCATCCGCAATCGGGACTGGCCTCGCCGTTGCTGCTGGAACGACGGGTCGCGATGGCCTGAGGTGAAGCGGGCTCCGCGCGGCCATCGGCTGCGCGGACGCCCCATGTTCGGTCGGCGCGGCCTGGCGCACCGATGCACGGCCGGTTCGGACCGTGGCGGTGTGCTTACCCGCGACACGGGCGTGATTTATCCTTGTCGGCCGCCCTCAAGGAAACACCCACAGTGGATTTGGAAACGATCGGAACGGTCCAGGAGACCGACAGCGTGCAGGACGTCAATCGGTTGCTGGACGAAGGCTGGGTGCTCATCGCCATCGCCACCGGCAAGCACACCGAGGGCGAGCCGTGGATTCGCTACTCGCTGGGCCAGCAGTACGAGGATGAGGACGAAGAAGACGAGGACGAAGAAGAGGAAGAGGAAGGCGAGGACGAATAAGCCTGCACGGGCGCGGTGCGCGCGCGGGATCGCCCCGCATGCGGACGGTAATGCCCGGCTTGTTCGATAGTCGACGCGCCGCGCGGATCGACGGCGCGGACTGAAAGCGTCCGGCGATTCGTCATGCATAAGCCGCCGCCGGGGCCTGGCCCCGGCGCGCGGTCCGGATCGCGCGGCATCACGGCGTGGACCGGCCCGCATGCGACCGATGGCGAGCGGATCGCGAACTTCGTACTTCAAACGCACAAGGTCGCGCGAGATCCCGGCTCGGTCCGTTGCGGCGCCGACACCACACTCACCGCACGACCTCAGGCGGATGCGGCCGCCAATCAGACCCCGGGCCGAACATCCCGCCAATACGGCGCGCGCAGTTCGCGCTTGAGCAGCTTGCCGGTGGGATTGCGCGGCAAATGCTCGCGCAGCTCGACCGCGACCACGCGCTGCTGCTTACCCACGCGCTGATTGAGCCAGGCCTTGATCTGCTCGGCATCGCCGGCGCCGCGCTGCTTGAGCCCGCCATCCTTGAGCACGACCAACGCCAGCGGCGATTCGCCCCAGGTCGGGCTGGGGATGCCGATCACCGCGCATTCGCCGACGTCCTCGTGCTCCATCAGCACCGCTTCGATGTCGGCCGGATACAGGTTCTGTCCGCCGGAGATGATCAAGTCCTTCTTGCGATCGAGAATGTACAGATAGCCCTCGTCGTCGAGGCGTCCGATATCGCCGGTGCGCAGCCACGGCCGCCCGTCGGCATCGATCCAGATCGCCTCGGCCGTCGCCGCGGGACGGCGCCAGTACGCGTCCATCGCGAACCGGCTGCGGCCGACGATCTCGCCCGCCTGCCCGGCCGCGACCGGGCGGTCGTCCGCGTCGAGAATCGACAGCTCCACGCCCGGCAACGGCTTGCCGACCGAGGCCAGCCGGCCGTGCGCGTCGTCCGGCGCTAATGCGGTGAGGATGCCCTCGGTGGTGCCGTACACCTCGACCACATCGCAGCGGCAGCTCTCGATCAAGCGCGCCTTGGTCGCCAACGGCAGCGACGAGCCCACGCTCATCACCATTTGCAACGAGGAACGATCGGTCGTGGCGAACGCGGGATGATCGAGCATCCGCTGGTACTGCACCGGCACCATCGCCGTATGCGTGATCCGTTCGCGCGCGATCGTCGCCAGGGTGTCGGCCACATCGAAGCCGTGGCGCAGCACCACGGTGCCGCCGCTGAGCCAGGTTCCCAGCAAGGCCGCCCAGCTGATGTTCGAATACAGCCCAGTCACGATCAGACTGCGCGCGCCCGAATGCTGGCGCAGGGCCAGGGCGACGTCGTAGGCCCACAGCAGCCGCGCCCGGTGGCTGTGCACGATGCCCTTCGGCTCGCCGGTGGTCCCGGAGGAATAGATGATGTTGCACAGGTCGGCGTCCGCAATCGGAACATTCGCCGGCTCGACACCGGCGCCGCCGAGCCAATCGACGTAGGTCTGCCATCCGGCCGCGCTCGAACCGTCACCGCACGAACCGCCGCCCGCGGCGACTTCGATCCGCGCCACGCCCGCCATCGGCTGCACACGCGCGGCATGATCGGCGGTCGCGAACACCGTCGTCGCGCCCGCGTCGGCGATCATCGCCGCCGCGCTGGCGTCGCTGACCGCGGTATTGAGCGGAACCGCGACGCAGCCGGCCTTCATGATCCCGACGATGAGCTCGGCCATTTCGATGCAGTTCGACATGAGCATCGCGATGCGATCGCCGTGGCGCGCGCCGCTCGCGATCAGCGCGTTGGCGATGCGGTTGGTCTGCGCGTCGAGCCCGCGCCAGTCCAGGCTTCGGTCCGGCGCGACGATCGCCGGCTTGGCGCCGAGCCAGCGGCCATGGGTCGCGAAGATCTCGGGCAACAACGGCGCGGGGATGGTGAGCATGACGCGGGAGTCTCCGGGTTGCGGTCGCGCAGCGAGGTGGGTGTGGGCGGGATCTGAGCCGCTGATGCATTTCGATCCGGTGGCTGCAAGCCGGGCGACGCGATCAATCCACCTCGCGCAACAACGCCATGATCGCGGCCACCGCATCGGGCTCCGACAGCGACGGCGCATGCCCGACCTGCGCCACTTCGACCAGACGGGCGCTGGGCGACATCGCCGCCATGCGCCGCGCGGTGCGCGCTTCCAGCACGTCCGACAACTCGCCGCGCAGGATCACGGTCGGCCGCTGCATGGCGAGCTTGCGGTACAAACGCCACAGCAGCGGCCGCAGCAACCACAGCTTGATCGGGCCGAGAGTGCGGATGATGCGCGGGTCGTAGTCGAGCACCAGCAGCCCGTCGTCGCGCACGCGGAACATCCGCTCGACCATGCCGACCCAATCGGCGCGGGTATAACGCGGATAGGCCGCGGCGCCGATCCGCTCGATATAGAACGCAGCGTCCTCGCGCGTCATCGGCGGCACCGGGATGCCTGCGTAACGCGCGATCCGGTCCAGCGCGGCCTTCGGCGCCTCCGGCCCCGCATCGTTGAGCACCGCCGCCACCACCGCGTCGGCGCGCTTGGCGGCGAGGGTCAGCGTCACCCACACGCCGAGCGAGGTGCCGATGAAGACCGCGCGCGAGATCGATTGCGAGCGCATCAGTTCGAGAATATCGAGCGCGTAGGTATCGACGCTGTACGTCGCCGGATCGGTGGCGTAATGCGACTGCCCGCGCCCGCGCAGATCCACGGCCAGCACCCGGCGTCCGCTCGCCGCCACCGTCGCCGCGATCTCGCTGAAATCGGCCGAATTGCGGGTCAGGCCGGGAATGCAGATCACCGGGCAGCGCGCCGACGCCTCGACGCCGGGCGCGCCCGGGTAATCGCGTGCGTACAACTGCACTCCGTCCTGGCTGCGCCAGCGCACTGGCGTGAATGGTTCGGCCGGCATGGTGGCGGTCATATCCTCTGCGCGCGAGGGGTTCGCGACTGGCGAGTGATCAGAATTCATAACGCGCCGACAAGCTGACCGTGCGTGGCGCACCATAGAAACCGGTCACGATGTCCAACGCGGCGACGTTGTAACCGGTGGTGCGATACGACTTGTCGACCAGGTTGCTGCCCTGCAGGCTCAGCGTCCACGGCTCGTTGACCCGCCAGATCACGCCCGCGTTCCACAGTCCGTAGGCGCGCTGCGCGATCAGCGGCGACAGCGTGGTCTCCGGATAAACCTTGGTCTGATAGCTGTAATTGATCCGCCCGCCCAGGCTGCCGCCGCGGGCCAGCGGATAATGCCCGTCCAGGCTGAGCCCACCCGACCAGCGCGGCGCGTTGGTGAAGCGCTGGCTGTCGGCGACATCGACGCCGCCGCTGAGGTATTCGCTGTACTTGGTGCGCAGGTAGGCGAGGTTGCCGCTGAGCGTCCAGTGCTCCGACGGCTTCCAGGCGAACTCCTGCTCCACCCCCTGGATATAGCCCTTGCCGGCATTGGTGTAGTCGCCGAAGAAACCGGTGCTGCCACCGGGCAAGGTGTAGGAGGTGAACACCGACAACTGGATGTTGGAATAGTCGTTGTGGAACACCGACGTGTTGATCATCAGGCGATCGTCGAAGAACGTCATCTTGCTGCCCAGCTCGTAGGACTGGACCTTCTCGTCGTCGATCGGCCGGCACGAACTCGGGATCACCGCGCAGTTGGCGCGGATGTTGTAGCCGCCGGAGTGAAAACCGGTGTTGTAACTCGCGTACAGATTGATCCGGTCGTTCGCGCGCCACGACAGCGACAGCTTCGGCGACACGTTGCGCGAGGAATTCGATCCGGTGAAGTTGGCCAGCTCCGCGATCGGCCGCTGGAACGCCGGATCGGCGTAGGCGTAGTTGAGGATCAGCGCGCGCTTGGTTTCGTCGGTGAAGCGCAGGCCGACGTCCAGGCTCCAGTCCGGATCGATGTCCCAGCTGAAATCGGCGTAGGCCGCGACGCTGCGGGTGTCGACCTTGCCGCTGCTGACCGCGAACTGCGACAGGCCCAGCAAGGTGTACGGCGGCGATCCCAGGAACGTGCTGCGGTTGATGCCGCCGGCGGCGCCGTTGAAATAGAACAGCCCGAACACGCCGTGCACGCTGCCGCCGGAATCGAAATTCGCCTGCAGCTCCTGGCTGAACTGGTGATCGCTGTAGCTGCCGCCGGCATCGCCGATCTTCTGCGGCAAGGTATCGAAATCGATGTTCGATCGGGTTTCCGAACTGCGATACGCGGTGACCGACTTGAAACTCCAATCGGCGTTGGCGATCCACTTGGCGGTCAGCGCGGCGCCTTCGAGTTCGCTGTGATTGACCTGAGGCATGCCGCTGCGGGTGTCGTAATCGCTGTCCAGCGGGCGATACGACGGGTAGAAGCGGTTGGCCTTGAGCATCCTGGCGCCGCGCGGGTTCGAATTGTCGTGCATGCCGTCGATCGCCAGCTCGAGGCTGAACTCGTCGGACGGAAAGAAGCCCAAGGTCGCGCGCGCGGCATTGGTGTTCTTGTTGCCGTTGCGGCTGTCGTAGGTCCGGTTTTCGCCGTAGCCGTCGTTGTGCATGCTCGCCGCCGCGACCCGCGCGCGCCACACGCCGTCGTCGCTGGCGCCGCCGAGGCTCGCCGTGATGCCCTGCTCGCCGTGCGTGCCGATGCTGGCCTCGACCGAGCCCCGGGTGGTTTTCGGCAACGGGTTGGACACGTACTTGATCGCGCCGCCGATGGTGTTCTTGCCGTACAGGCTGCCCTGCGGACCGCGCAGCACTTCGATCCGGCTGACATCGAATACGTCGAGCAACGCGCCTTGCGGCCGCGCCAGATAGACATCGTCGAGATACACGCCGACCGCGGGATCGAAGCCCCAGGTCGGATCGGCCTGGCCGATTCCGCGGATGTAGGCGGTCAAGGTGGTGTTGGAACCGCGCGCGGCATACACCTGCAACGACGGCACCTTGCCTTGCAGATCGCCGAGGTTCTGCACGTTCTGCTCGAACAGCGCCGAGGCAGTGAACGCGCTGACCGCGATCGGCACGTCCTGCAAGGTCTCCTCGCGTTTGCGCGCGGTCACGGTGACCGATTCCAGCTGAGTCGGTTTCTTCGCCGACGCTTCGGCGCTGTGCGCTTGCTCCTGCTCGGGCGCGGCCGCGTCTTGCGCTTGCGCCTGCTGCAGCTGCATCAGCATCGCCAGACCGATCGCCGCGCTCAAAATCCCTTGCTTCATTCGTTCGATCCCCTTGCCCATGGCCGCGCGAGGCGCGGCCGTCATCGGATGCATGCCGCGCCGCGTGCGGCCCGGGCATCGGACCGCGCCCCTGATCGGCGCCGTGTGTCGCAAGCAACATAGCGGCCGCGGGTCACGCCGGTTCTACGCTCGCAGCACCGCGCATTGACGATGACTGCACTCGATCTGCTGCGTCGCAGCATGCGGCGCGGGCCGGATCGCTCCTAAGATGCCGCTGATCCGATCCGCCCGAGGTGGCCGATGTCCGCAAGCGTTCCTTCCACGCGCGTGGTGTTTTCCGCGAGGAATGCGCCGAGTCCCGCGGTCGCGATGGGCGGCTGGTCGACCGTGTCCTCGCCCGGGTTCGGCAGCGCCGACATCCAGCTGACGCGGCCCGAGGGCCGCATGGGTTGGCTGGCGAGCCAATCGGTCGGCGCGCTGCAGCTCAATCACATCGCGCTCAGCGGCCTGCATATGCGCCGCACGTCGGTGCATCTGTCCGGGCTGGCGCAGAACTACGTGCTGGCGTTGCCGGCGGCGGGCCGCTCGCGCAACGTCGTCGGCGGTCACGACGTGCTGCTGGAGCCGCGACGCATCTATCTGATCTCGGCGGCGGTGGTCGGCGACGTGCAGCCCGAAGGCCACTACGAAAGCTTCAACACCCTGATCCCGGTGCACCTGCTGCGCCAGCGCGTGTCCAACCTGCCGACGGTGTTTTCCGCGCCGCTCGACGGCAGCGACCCGCGCGCCGAATTGCTCGGCGTGTACGCGCGCCAGATCGACCGCCTCGCCGGCCAGATAGGCGACGGCGAAGCGCAGGTGCTCACCACCCAGCTATGCGATCTGGTCGCGCTGATGCTGCGCGGCGACACCCGCACCTTCTGCGACGATCGTTCGCTGGCGGCCGCGCACAAGCAGAAGGCGCTGGACTGCATCGAATCGAACTACGCAGACGAAGACCTGTCGGCCGAGACCATCGCCCGGCGCTGCGGCATCTCCGAGGGTTATCTGCATCGGCTGTTCCGCGACAGCGGTCAGTCGGTGATGGAGCGCCTGCGCGCGCTGCGCCTGGGTAAGGCGCGCGAGATGTTGACCAGCGCCGCGCTGGCGAATCTGCCGATCTCGGAAATCGCCTACCGCAACGGTTTTCGCTCGCAATCGAATTTCTGCCGGGTGTTCCGCCAGATCTACGGCGTGTCGCCGACCCAGTTGCGCCGCCACTGAGCGCGAGCGGCGGCGACGCCTAGCGATACAGCATCGCCGCCATGCTCGCGGTCAGCGCCGGCTTGTCCTTGCCCTGCACCTCCAGCACGTTGCGGGTCACCATCAACACGCGGTCGGCGCCCTTGGGTTCGACCGAGGCCAGGGTCACCCGCAAGCGCACCGACTCGCCGGCGAGCACCGGCGACTGGAATTTCACCTCGCCCAGGCCGGCGTTGATCGCCCGCGATACGCCCGACGGCATCAGCCCGAGCCGCATCTGCATCGGCGCGAGCAGGGACAGCAGCAAGAAGCCGTGCGCGATCGGGCCGCCGAACGGGCTCTCCTGGCGGCAGCGCTCGACATCGACATGGATCCATTGCCGGTCGCCGGTGGCCGAGGCGAACTGATCGATCGTCGCCTGCTCAACCGCCTGCCATTCGGTCACGCCGATTTCCCGCGACACGAAATCGGCGACGGTATCCAGGGTATAGCGAGCGGTCATGCCGTCTCCACGGTTTTCGATGGGGTTGCGCAGCGAACCGCCGAAACGATGTCGTTTCGGTCGGTTCGTGACGCGGCAGCGAAACCGCGCCGGCGTCGCCGCATCATTGCGGACCCGCCGCGCGACCACAAGGCGGTTGCCGGCGTCGCGCGATGCCGCTCGCAGTTCGGGTTCGGCCCAGGTCAACAACGAGTTCGCCCGCGGTAAAACGCGGTGGCCCGCGAGCGGCTACAACACCGCTATTCGGGCGTCCGCCTGTCCGTAAGCCCCGCGCATCAAGCACGCCGGCAATCGCGGCTATCGCCGGCCTCGCCGACGCTCGGCCCGCGACGTCCGCACGCTCCACCCCGCCGTACCCATCAGGAGACAGTGGCATGTACGAGTTGCGCAAGTCGCTACGCCGTCGCCTCATCCTCGCGCTGGCCGCGCTGATGCTGGCCGTCGCGATCCCGAGTCCCGCCTACGCCGCCGGCTACTTCAACGGCGCCTACGTCAGCGTGTTCGGCGCGCGCGACTACCACGGCTACGTGCCGACCAGTTACCGCCCCGGCGTGGCGATGCCGCTGCTGGTCGCGCTGCACGGCTGCACCGAGAACGATGTCGGCTTCGAACTGTTGTCGGGCTGGGCGCGCGTCGCCGAGCAACGCGGCTTCATCGTGGTGTTTCCCGACCAGAACAATTTCGCCAACCCGGCCGGCTGCTGGAACTGGTTCCTGAGCAGCAACCGCCACCGCGGCATGGGCGAACCGGCGCTGATCGCCGGCATCACCAACAAGGTGCGCTCGCAGTACAGCGTGGATGCGAAGCGGATCTACGTCACCGGCGTGTCCGCGGGTGGCGTCATGGCCAACATCATGGCCATCGCTTATCCGGACGTGTATGCGGCCACCAGCATCCTGGCCGGCTGCGAGTACGACTGCGACATCCTGCAACAGCAATCGGGAGCGGCTGCGGGAATCAAGGCGATCGCCGAGATGGGCAGCCGCCGTCGCGCGGTGCCCGCGATCATCTTCCAGGGCACCGCCGATATCGTGGTTCCTCCTGCCACGGCCGATCGCATCGCCGCGCAATGGGCGACGATCGACGGCATCGATGCGGTCGCCGACGATATCGAACACGGCCAGGTTCCCGGTGGGCGCTCGTATACGCGCACGAGCTATCGCGACGCCGCGGGCCGATCGCTGATCGAGCAATACATGATCGACGGCGCGGGCCATGCCTATCCCGGCGGCTGCGCCTGCAGCCTGTACGGCGATACCTCCGGGCCCGATGCCAGCAACCTGAGCTGGGATTTCTTTCTCGCCCATCCCAAGCCCTGAGCCGTCGCGTCGCATCGATTCGACTCGATCCGATTTAATCCGATGCGGCCGAAGCGCGCCGCATCGGACATCGACGCGCTCAGCGACCCGGATCGGCCAGCGTCAACACCGACGGCAGATCGCTGTCGGGATGCGCCCTGAGCAATTGATAGGCGATGCCGCCCAAGCCCGACATCAGGCCGGGCACGAAGGTATCGCGCAGTACGCCGCAGGTCGGGCCGTGATCCTCCAGGCTGGTCAGGATCGACGCCAGCACATGCTCGCGGGCGAGTCCCCGCGGCGCTTCGCCGAGCGCGATCGCGCGATCGAGCAATTCCCACGCGCCCAGATCGCCATGGCACAGGCCGTGATTCGCACCGAACCCCATGCGCCAGCTCGCCGTGGCCGCGCGCCGCAGCAGCAGCCCCGAGACCGGATCGCTCAATTGTGGGTCGAGATCGACATGGGCCAAACCGATACCGACCGAACCGTGACACCAGGCCGCGGTCGAACGCGCTTCTTCGAAATTGCGCAGGTCCAACCAATTGCCTTCGTCGTGATCGAACAACGCATCCTCGAACGCGAACGCCGCTTGCGCCAGCGCCTGATACTCGGACCGCCCGGAAGCGCGAGCGAGCCGGCTCAAGGCCCAGCCAATGCCGGTGGCGCCGTGAGCGAAGCCGCCCATGCCGTCGGGCCAGCGCGTCTCGGCCCAGCATGCGGTGCCGTCGCGATGCTGGGCGCGTTCGGCCAGCAGATCGCCGAGCTCGCAGGCCATCGTCAAATATGCCGACTCGCCGCTCATGTTCGCCAGCGCGAGCAAGGGTGCGATCGCGCCGGCCACGCCGTCGATCAGATCGTTGCTGCGCTCGGCGGCCGCGGCGGCCGGAAGAAGATCGGCCAGTACGCGCGCACGCTGCAGGCCCTGGCCGCCGTCGCGGCCCCAATGCGCCAGCACCAGATGAGTCCAGATCTGCGAACCCAGGCCAATGTAAGCGCCGATCGATCGCGGCCGCAGCTTGAGCCCGCGGCTTTCGGCGACGCGGCGCTTGTCCTCGGCGAGATCGAGCGTATGCAGCGCCGCGGCCAGCAGATCGTCGACGCCGTCGACCGGATCGGCGCGACCGGCCTGCATCTCGCGCGAGTAGGCCGCCGCAAGCAAGGCGATGCCGCACACGCCGCCGTACAAGTCCTGCTCGATCGGTTGGATCGACGACCCGGTCGGACTCACGCTCGGCGCGATCCAGGCGACGCTGCCGTCGCGACCGCGAATCGCCGCATCCAGCAAGCGGCGCATGATCGCGGCCGCCTGCGCGCGCCGGCGCGAGTCGATATCGCCGTCGCGTACCTGTTGCGGCCGCAGCGATCGCTCGCTCGGCACCCAGCCGTCGTTGAGATAGGCGCTGACCAGCGCGGCCTGGATGATGCTGCGTTCCAGCGGCAGGTCGGAACTGCGCCATTGCCGCAAGGCGTGATCGACCAGATCGCACGGCGTCAGCCAGAAGGTGCCGCGCGGACCGGCCAGACGGCCGTCGCGCGCGAGCGTGCTGAAGAACGGCACGTCGCCGTCGAGCAGATCGTCGATCTCGGCCTCGATCACCGCCGGCTCGGCCGGCGCGATCGAGTTGTTGCGCGCCATCTTCGCCAGCACATCGTGCGCGCGCCGTCGCGCGGCGCCGTCGTCGTGCAGCGAAACCGGATGCCACAGCATCCGGCCGATCTCGGCGTAGACCTCGGTCGCGCGCGTGACTACGCGCACTTCGCAATCGGCGAAACGCTGTAACCGTTGCCGCAACGCGCCACTGTCGTCGAGCCGCTGCAGATGCGCGGTCATGCCGTCGAAGGCCTCGAGCACATCGGGCCAGAACCGCGCCAGCGCCGGTTGCGCGCAGGGATGGTTCTGGGCCACGCCGGCCTCGAACATCGCCATGCCGATATGCGCCCGGTCGGTGCCGGCCTGGAGAATATGCGGCAATGGCATCATCGGCTGCTGCCCTGGCAACATGCCGATGCCGGAATTGTCGACCCCGCGCCAGCCCAGCCCCTGGCCGCGTCCGGGCAGCAGGCCGATGGTCAGCACGCTGCGGCCGAGCAGGCCCGCGGCCTGATCGTAAGCCTCGCCGAAACCCGACGGATGCGGCGCGATGCGCGGGGTGAACAAGGTTTCGCAATCCACCACCACCGGGCTCGGCCCGGCCGCGATCAGATTCTCGGCGTGCAGATCGCTGCCGCCGAGCGCGCGCATGATCGCCAGCCAATGGCCGATGCCGCGATAGAACGCGCCAAGTTCGACCTCGTCGGCGGCATAACGGTGGGCGACGAATTCGGCCCAGCCGTGCGCGCCGCCGTCGACGACGCGCGGCACGCGGATGCTCGATTCGATACCGGCGTCGGCGATCAGCTCGCTGACGAACGCATGCAAGGCGTCGTCGATCGCGACCGAACGCGGCTTGTACACCAGCCGGCCGCCGTCGCAGCGCAACAGCGCGACCGACAGCCCGCCGCGATGGCTGTCGCCGGCGCCGAAACTCAGTTGCCGCAGCTCGCCCGGCGCATCGCCGCACAGCGGCGCCAAGGTTTCCCTGTCGGCGACCCAATGACGGGCGAAGCCCAGCGACGCCGCGCACCGATTCGCGACGATGCGGCCGATGCGCAGCGGCAAGGAAGGGTAATACGGCGCCAGTTCGTCCCAGAACGAGCGCTGCGACGACAGCTCACGGAACTGTGCCCAGCGCCGCGCGGCATCGCTGCCGTCGAGGCGGCCGGTGACGCGCGCGGCGTTGAGTTCGAGCACCAGCACGCGGGCGAGCTTGCCGTGCAGGAAGGCGAGCAGCGATTCACGGGTCGCGGCGAGCACCGCCTCGGATTCGCCCTTAGCTAAGCCGTCGATCGTCGCAAGCTCGGCGCGTAAGCCATCGAGCGCCGGTTCGACCAGGCAATGCAGCGAGGCTTCGAAATTTTCCTCGATCGCGGCGACGGTCACGCGCGATCGGCCGCGATGGCTGGCGGGAAACGCGACGACGTAACCGGGCTCACGTCACCGCGACGGCGACGCCCGCCGCGCGCATGCTGCATTGCATCCATGGCATCGCCCTTGCGGCCGTAGCGAATCGGTAAGAAGTCGGGTCGTTTGCGGAACCCGGGTATACGCGATCGGCGCGCGAGCGCGGCCGATAAACCAGGCCGCCGACGCCTCCTTGCGGGAGTCGGCGGACGGCCCGGAACGCATCGGATGTCGCGCGGATCAGGCGCAGCAGTTAATGCGGATCGAACCGGTACAAAGCGAACACCCGGTGATGGCCGGAGCCACTTCACCGATGATGTCCGACTCTACGTACTCGCCTCCGATGAACAGAGGACCCGCCGGGTTGTTGCTTTCAGCATCGGTACGCCACTGGGCGACCAGGGCCGCGCCTTCGGAAACATCGCTCATCACCTACTCCTTGGTTGCGTCGACTGCGGTTGAAGTGCAGGAAAGACGTCTCGCGTCCATGCGTTGTTACAGCGACTCCAGGCATGGAACGCGAGCGCACACGCTAGAGGCAGGCCTGAGCGGTGTCAATCGGGAGCGCTTGCGATATCAGCGTGTGAGATCGCAAGCCGATGCATTTTTTCGCGGATCGAAACGGTTCGTCGAAGACGAAACGGAAGCCACCCCAGACTCGGACGCCGCGATGGGTTGCGATCGGTCAATCAAAGGTGATCGTATCGACGTTTTTCTTCGAAAAAATCGCGAATCAAGCACGGTCGCGGCGTCGGCATGGTCATGCCTGTTCTGCTGCGATGCACAAGCGATTACCGAACCCCGTCGCGCGCCGTCGCATCGATGCGACGCCCAAGCGTCAACACCGACTAGTGAGAATTGGCTCGTCACCTCATGCACCAGCACTGCGTGTGCGGGCGTCGATGACATCGAGCTGCCGCACGCGGAGGAGAAACATCGACAAGCCGGTCGGCCTGCCCGTTTCGTCGGATGGCTCACTGCGCGATCCAGACTGCCGCCCGGCGTTCGCATACTCCTCCTCGCTCGACTCGCCTGGCGCTACGCCCTGAGCACAATCGACCGGGCTGGCCGATGTGCTCGACCGATCGGCCGACCCGCCCGTCGCCGCGGTCGTCAGTCAAAATCGCCACCGCTACAATTCACGCATGAATCCGCAGCCCGACAGCGAGTCGCATCCTCCGTTCGCGACCCGCGGCGATGCGGGCGAAGTATTCCGGATCTTCCTTCGCCTGGGCCTGACCTCCTTCGGCGGGCCGATCGCGCACTTGGGCTACTTCCGCGAGGAGTTCGTCTCGCGTCGTGGCTGGTTCAGCGATGCCTCGTTCGCGCAGTTGCTGTCGCTATGCCAGTTTCTGCCCGGGCCGGCCAGCAGCCAGATGGGCGTGGCGATCGGCCTGTTGCGCGCCGGGTGGCGCGGCGCAGCGGCGGCGTTCGTCGCCTTCACCGCGCCGTCGATGCTGTTGATGTTCTGCCTCGCCGTGTGTGCGCCGCGCCTGCTCGGTCATGCCGCCGGCGCGGTGGTGGTGCATGGCCTCAAGCTGGTGGCCGTGGTCGTGGTCGCGCATGGCCTGATCGGTATGGCGCGCACCCTGACGCCCGACCTGCGGCGCATCGTGATCGCGGCTGCCGCGTACGCGCTGGTGCTGTGGTTCGACGGCGCCGGCTGGCAGTTGCTCGCGATCGCGGCCGGCGGCGCGCTCGGCGCGTGGTTGTGTCCGGCTGTCGCGACCGGCGCGGTCGCGTCCTTTCCGGTCACCTACGGACGCCGGACCGCGGCGATTTGCGCCTTGCTGTTTTTCGCCGGGCTGGCCGGCTCGTTGCTGCTACCGGCCGGGTCGCCCTCGCTGGGCGGTCTTGCAAGCGCGTTCTATCGATCCGGCGCGCTGGTGTTCGGCGGCGGACACGTCGTGTTGCCCTTGCTCGAAAGCGAGTTGGTCGACACCGGATGGATGAGCGCCGATACCTTCCTGACCGGCTATGGCGCCGCGCAAGCGATGCCGGGGCCGATGTTTTCATTGGCGGCTTATCTGGGCGCCAGCGTCGATGCGGGCGCGGCGCCGCTGGCAAGCGCGATGCTCGCGCTGTTTTGCATCTTTCTCCCAGGCTTCCTGCTGCTGTTCGCGGCGCTTCCGCTATGGGCCGCGCTGGCGCGGCGTCGCCTCGCCGCCCGGGCGTTGGCCGGCGTCAACGCCGCCGTGGTCGGTCTGCTCGCGGCCGCGTTCTGCGACCCGGTCTGGCGCGAGGGCGTGAGCAGCGCGAGCGATATGGTCATCGCGGCGATCGGGCTGGGCATGCTGGCGATTTTCCGGTTGCCGGCGCTGTGGGCCGTGGCCTGGTGCGTGGGGTCCGCGTCGGTCTGGGCCTGGCTGGGCGGCGCGATCCGGTGAGACGGGATGAAGCCGCACGCGGCCGCATCGTCCCGCCTCACAGCGAATTATCCGGGCTTCGCGCCGCAATCCTTGGCATCGCGCCGGCCAGCGGGCACCCTGGTTCGATGAAACCTGCGGACCTGCGCGCCGATCGCATCGAGACATGGGCACGGCTGTGGGTGCCGGCTTTAGTCGCCGGCCTCGCCCTGGCCAGCATCGAGCTGGCGGCGATGTTCGACGAGCCGCCGGGACGGTCGTGGGTCGCGCTGGGGCTGTACTTGTTCAATATCTACGTGATCGCGGAAGGCATTCGCGCGATTTCGCGCTGCCTCGACCGGCGTGTGTCGTGGCGTACAGCCGGCGCGCTGCGGGTGGTGGCGCAGCTCGGCTTGTCGGTGGCGTTCGCCTGCGTCTACCTGTTGCTGATCTATGTGCCGCTCAAGCTCTATGAGATTTCGCAGGGCGCCGACGACGTGCTCGGATGGCCGCATATCGCCTTCACCCTGTTGCTGGCGCTGATCTTCGGCACCACCCTCGCCGCGTTTCAACTGCTGTTCGATTTCTTCCGGCAGTGGCGGGCCGCGCAGGCCGAGGCCGAACAACAGCGTCTGGCCGTCACCCGCGCCGAACTCGACGCGCTCAAGGCCCAGGTCAATCCGCACTTCCTGTTCAACAGTTTCAACACGGTGTATGGGCTGATCGAACACGATCCCGCGCGGGCGCGCGCGGTACTGCTCGATCTGTCGGACATCTTCCGCTACGTGTTGCTGCACAACCACCTCGACCTGGTGCCGCTGCCGCAAGAGCTTGCGTTTCTCGAGGCCTATCTGAAGATATTGCGGGCCCGGCATGGCGACGGCCTGCTGCAGGTACGGATGAGCGGTTGCGACCAAGTCGCCGACCGCGCGATTCCGCCGATGACCCTGCAACTGCTGCTGGAAAACGTGGTCTGCCACAACGACATCGAATCCGGACAAGGCATGCAAGTGGATATCCGTTGCGAGAACGACGCGCTGAGCGTCAGCAACCCGATCCGCGCGCGCCGCGGCGACACGCGCGGCACCGGCAACGGCCTGAGCCATATCCAGGCGCGTTATCGTCTGCTGTCCGAGCGCGAGATCCGGATCGAACGCAGCGCGAACGTGTTCCGCGTCACCGTGCCGTTGCTGCCATGCGCGCCCTGATCGTCGAGGACGAGGCCATCGCGGCGCGGACGCTGCTGGACCTGCTCAGGCAGAGCGCGCCCGAGCTGGAACTGGAGGCGCCGCTAGGCTCGGTCGCGGCCTGCATCGAGCGATTGTCGCGGCAGCCGCTGCCCGACCTGATGTTCATGGACGTGCACCTGTCCGACGGCCTGTGCTTCGACATTCTCGATGCGATCCCGGCCAGCATTCCGATCATCTTCACCACCGCCTACGATCAGTTCGCGCTGAAGGCCTTCGATGCGTTCGGCATCGACTACCTGTTGAAACCCTTGCGGCCCGAGCGTCTGGCGCTCGCGCTGTCGAAGTGGCGACAACTGACCCTGACCGGTACAAGCCCCGCCGCTCGTCCCGGCGATCTGGCCCAGGCCTATTTCGGCCCGGGCCAGCGCTATCGCGAACGTTTCCTGGTCGCCACCGGACAAATACTGACCTCCGTCCCCGTGAGCGACATCGCCTATTTCCACAAGGACCTCGTGGTCCGGCTGGTGACCCGCGAGGCGCGAGGGCATGTCATGTCGCAAAGCCTCGACGAGCTGATGCCGATGCTCGACCCGGCGCGATTCTTTCGCGCCAACCGCCAGACCATCGTCCAGATCGACGCGATCGCGCGCGTGCATCGCGGCTTCAAGGGCAAACTGGAACTGGAATTGATTGCCGGCTGCCAGCAGGAGATCGTGGTGAGCCAGGAACGCGCCGGCGCCTTGCGCGATTGGCTCGGGGCCTGAGCCGCCGGCTAATAACCCGACGCGGCCCGCCCCTTGGCCACCAGCACCACCGCATCGTAGTTGTAGATCAGGCGATTGATCGGATTTCCAGCCGGCATGCGCGGCCCGTCGGCCCGCAGCGAGGCCAGATCGATCACCACCGCGTCGTCCGCCGGCGCGACCACCAGCAGCGCTTCGATGCCCAGGGTCTTCAGCTCCTCCTTGGCGTCGTAGGCGGTGCGTTCGTCATTGCTGTCCTTCGAAAACGGGAAATGGCGATTCACCTCGCCGCCGTTCATCAGCACCAGCACATGAAAGCTGCGCCCGCCGTTCGATTCGGCCAGCTCCGAGGCCAGATTGCCGATGTCGAATTGCTGGGTCGGGGTCAGGCCGCGCGCGGCGTGGTAGGCGCCGAGCTTGAACAAGGCCCGCGGTCGCGGCTGTTTCGCCTGCGCCGCCTGGTAGTTGCGCATGAACAGCGACTTCATCATCAGCGAGCGCGTGCGGTTGGACGCATAGGCGCCGGTGTTCTGCGAACGATAGATCTCCGAACTCGCGGCCATCGCATCGATCAGCGCCACCGCTTCTTGATCGCGGCCGAGATCGAAGATGGCCCGCAGGCGGGCAAAGTCCTCGGCGCTCCAGTTGACCAGCATGATCGAGCCCGGGTCGTGCTTGCTCACCATCTCGTTCCAGGCCGCATCGGCCTCACCGCGGAATACCGCGAGCTGCTTGCGCTGCGGCTCGCTCGTGGTCAGTTGCTGCAAGCGGTCCAGATGCAGTTGCGACGACAGCAGGAACTCCTGGTCGATGCCCCATAGCGACGGCGCCGCGCGATCGCAGGCGGCGAACGAGGCCGCCAGCATGCCGTCTTCGCTGAAATTCACGAACGGCGAGAAGAACGGAAACGCCTGATTGAGTCGCGCCAGTCCGTCCTTGCGCTCGCACTGGGCCGCTTCGACCCGACGGGCCGCGTAGTAGCCGATTTCCAGGACCAATTGATCGAACCGCTTGTCGCCCAGCGAGGCCTGCAAGCCTTGGGCGAACCGCGGCGTGTCGGCAAAGCCGTGGTCTTCGCCGATCAGGACGAATTGCGAGGCCGCCGCCTGCGTGACCAGAAATTCGGCGCCCGCACCGGAAAGGCCGCTCGACGCGATCCGCAGCGGCATGGCGCGCGCCTTGACCGCATCGACGAAGGTTTTCTCGGTCGCTTCGGGGGCCTCGGCCGTCTGGGCGCGGACCTCGGCGCTGCCCAATGCGATCGCCAGGGTCGCGCCGAGCAGCATCAGCAAAGACTTCATGCACTTCTTCTCTGGTGGGTTGAGGGTCGAAGTGTGAACCAGCCGGCGCGCGTTGCGAGCACAATCGTCGCCAGACCGGACACGTCCCTGTCGAAGCCGTGGATCTCGCCCGCGAACCGGAGCGGCGCCGGTGTCGCTACCTTCTTATTCGCGGCGCTTGCGCGGCTTGTCGCAGGTACGCTTGCCGTTGGCCGCGGCCTGGGAGGTATCGTCGGGCGCCAGCACGCCGTCGTCGCTCATCCGCTCCAGCCAGGTCAGGGCGTCGACGTAGGCCATGAAGTGCTGCAGATAGCCCGGCGACACTTCGCGCATCAGGGTCAGCGAGCGATGCACGAGCGCGCCGGAATTGAGCGGACCGGCATCGGTGGGCACCTGCTCCAGCGACACCCGGGTCTGGTTTTCGACGCGCACGGCCGACCACAGCCTCCTGAAATCGTCGAGCGCGGCGAGTTCCGGAAATGCGGGGCGCGGTGTGGCGTCGTCTGCTGCAATCTCATCGCGCAGCGCTGCCTGCTCGGCGATGTAGCCGACCAGTGAGCTGATCGCATCGCTTGCGGGCGCCTCCGCGACTGCGTCGTCGTCCCGCGTCGCGAGCGCGGAAGCGCCGGTTTCCAGATCGGCGGCGTAAGCCGCGATCAGTTCGTCCAGGCGCGCGTCGAGAAGACGCCGCACTTCGCCGTCGTGGCGCGCGGCGCGGCGCTCCAGCGCATCGATGCGCTGAAAGCGCACGCGGCTCATGCGATCGGCGCCTTGCTCGCGCCACGCATCGAGTACCGACCGCGCATTGGCCTGGCTATCGCGCACGCTGCGTCACTTCGTCTTGGGTGGTTTGGGAATCGGCGCGATTTCCACCCGCCGGTTCTTCGCCCGCCCTTGTTCGTCGGCATTGGAGCTGACCGGCTGCTCCGCGCCGAACGCCGCGGCGAACACCGACGACGCCGGCACGCCCTCGGCGATCAGGGTGCGGGTCACGGTCAACGCGCGCCGCGCCGACAGCTCCCAGTTGTCGGCGAACTGGCCGTTGCCCTCGCGCACCTGGCGGTCGTCGGTGAAGCCGCTGATCATCAGGATTTCGTTGCGGGTCTTGAGGTAGCCCGACAGCGGGCCGGCCAGACTCTTCAACAACTCGCGGCCTTCCGGCTGCAGGTGCTCGGAGTTGAACGCGAACAGCACGCTGCCGCGAATGCCGATGCGGCCGTCGACCAGGGTCACGCGTCCGGCCGCCAGCGGCACCGCCAAGGCCCGTTCCAGCGAACTGCGGCGTTGCGCTTCGAGCCGGCGCTGCCTGACCTCTTCGTCCAGCCGGCTCGACAACTGCATCTGCACGCCGAGCACGCCGACCAGGATCAGCACGAATACGCCCAGCAGCACCGACATCAGATCGCCGAACGCGGCCCAGACCGGCGCGGTCGATTCGCCGTCGCCGCCGTCGTCGTAGATGTCCGCGCTCATGCCGCCTGCGCCCCGTCGGCGGCGCGCCGGTCGGCCAGTTGATGCATGTCCTCGATGATCTGCTTCTGCGAGAGCATGCTCAGGTCGATGACCTCCCTGGCCTGCGCCACGTAATACGCGAGTTGTTCGTCGCTGCGCGCGAGCGACTTGTCCAATGCGGTCTCGATGCCCTGCAGGCGCAGCACCAGCGCTTCGTTGGATTCGCCGAACTGCTGCACCGCCGCGCCGAACGCATCGCCCAGGCTCGCGACCTCGACCGCGCCCGCGGCGACCTGGGCGGCGACGACGCCGAGCTTGCCGGTTTCGGCGCCGACGTGATCGATGAAGCGGGTGCCGACGCGATCGAGCAGGTCGGCCGAGGTGGCGACCAGCTCGTCGACCGCGACCCGCTGCTCGGTGGACGCGTGATTGACCGCGTCGAGCAGGGTTTCCAGCGTGGCCAGCAGACGATTGCGCTCGTCGAGCATGGCGGTGTCGCGGGCCATGCTGTCGGACAGCTTCTGGCGCAGTTCGGCGATGACCTCGGCCGCGGCCTTGGGCGCCTGCGAGGCGGCATCGACCAGACGCGACATCTCGGCGATGGTCTCCTGCGCCTGCGCCTGGGTCTGCGCGGCGATGTCGCGCGCGGACTGCGCGAGGACATCGCAGATCTGCTGCTGGCGTTCGACCGAGTGCTCGCCGCTGCGCTCCCAGTGCTGGCCCAGTTCGGCGGCCATCGAGGCGAACGCGTCGGTCCACGCGGACAGGCGCTGTTGATCGCGCGATTCCAGCTCGGCCTGCAGGTCGGCGTGCGATTCGCGCATCGCCTGCAGCAGCGACGCGGCGTGCTGCTCGAAGGTCGCCGCGGCCGCGGTCAAGGTCTGCTGATTGCGCGTGGCCACTTCGTCGTTGGCGCTCGACTGACGCGACAGAGCCTCGTTCCATGCATCCGCCGCCGCGACCTGCACTTGCTGATTGCGCGCGGCCATGTCCTCGTTGGCGCTCAGCTGACGCGACAGCGACTGGTTCCACGCATCCGCCGCCGTCACCAGCGCCTGCTGGTTGCGCGCGGCCATGTCTTCGTTGGCGCTCAGCTGGCGCGACAGCGACTGGTTCCACGCATCCGCCGCCGCGACCAGCGCCTGCTGGTTGCGCGTGACCATGTCGTCGTTGGCGCTGAGTTGCCGCGACAAGCTGTCGTTCCATGCCTGCGTCGTTGCGACCAGTGCTTGCTGATGGCGCGCGGCCACGTCCTCGTTAGCGCTCGCCTGCCGCGACAGCGCGATGTTCCAGGCCTCCGCCGCATGCTCGGCGCTGGCTTCGAAACGCGCCGATACAGTGTCGAGCAAACCGGCCGTTCCGCGATCGAAGCTGTCGTTGAAGCGCTCCAGCGCGCTGCCCAGGTTCTGCACCAGGCCTTCGTTGGACTGGCGCTGATCGACCAGCGCCTGGCTCCAGAGTCCCGCCACGGTGGTGGTGCTGGCGGCGAAACCCGCCGTCAGCCCCTCCATCTGCCGCTGCACCGACTCGGTGACGGCCTCGTGCAACGACGCGGTCTCGCGCGCGATCGCCGCCATCGTGGTTTCCACGATCGGCTGCAACGCCGCGCTGGTGACGCGCGCGCTGTCGGCGATGCTCGCCTTCAACGATGCCTCGACCGACGACGCCAGTCGGCTGTAGGCCGCGTCGGTACGCTCGTGAAACGCGTCCTGACGCGACGTCAGCTGCTCGTGCGCGGCCTGACTGTGCTGTTCGATCGCCGCGGTCATCGCCTGCAGCCGCTCGACCAGGGTCGGCATCACCTCGACTTGCTGTTGCAGCAGCTTGAACGCTTGTTCGCGCCGATAGGTTTGCGAATGCGTGCGCAGCGTGGTCGCGATGGCGACATCCAGCCGCTGCGCCGCCAGCGCGCGCTCGCGCCGGCACAGCGCGGACAGCAGGCCGAGCATCGCCGATGCGGCGACGCCGGCGATCGAGGTGCCGAACGCGAAGCCCAGTCCCGCGACCGGCGCGGCGATGGATTCGCGGATGGCCTGCAGATCGCTGGCGCTTTCCAGCGCCATTCCGGTTCCGCGCAGCGTGGTCATCATGCCGAGCAAGGTGCCGAGCATGCCCAGCAGCACAAGCAGGCCGACCAGATACGGGGTCAGCGACGGCGCCGGCAAGGCCACGCGTTCGCCTTCGATGCGCAGGCGCGTCGCGTTGCGCACCGAAGGATGCAGGCGAGCGAGCCAGTCGCCGAGGTTCGACGGCGGTTCCGTCAGATCGGCGACGGCCTGCCGCAACGTCGCGGTGGCCTGACGGTAGCGATACAGCTCGAAGCCGCCGGCCAGATAGCACGCGGCGATCAGCGCCACCACCGACAACGCCAGCGGATTGGCGGCCACATAGCCCGCGCCGACCCAGCACACGGTGATCAAACCGGCGGCGAAGACCGCGGGATAAAGCATATTTCTGAGCATGTCAGTTCTTTGCATGAGTGCGCAGGGCGGCAAGCAGGCCCTGCGCCGGTTGTAGGCGAACGTCCAGTTCGGCGAGCAATACGTTCTGCATGTCCTTGCGGAATGAATCCAGCCACGCGCCGGGCGCGGCGATCGGCGCGTTGTCATCCGCGTCAGCGTCGGCGGTCAGCGCGGCCTGACGCAGGCGCTCGAAGTGTTCGCCCAGCAGCGTCGGCGCGGCCGCGAGCAAGGCGCGCTCGCGCCGGCTCAAGGCCCGCTCCATGACCGCATCCACGGCGGCGAGCCGGACCAGGCCGGGCGTGGCGTGCGTCAGCAGCGAGCGCAAGCGCTCGCGCAGGCGGCCGACACTGGCCTCCATGGTCTGTTGCAGGGCGAGATAACGCTGACGATAGAACGCGAAATCGAGCGTCTCGTCGGTGCCGGCGGCGTTGCCCGATCCCGGCCCACGCGGCGTCGCCGCGGCGAAGGCGCGGTCGGCGACGATCGCGCCCGTCAGCGAAGCGCGCACGCGCGCGCATTCGTCGTCGTCGGCGCTGCTGAGGATCCGGTCGTCCAGCAAGGCCGCGGGCGGCCTGCCGTCGAGCGCCGTGGACAGCGCCACGGCGTGGGTCCAATCGACCCATTGGCTCAGCTGATCCGACAACGATCGCGCGGGCGGTGGTACGTCGGCGGCGGTCAGGCGAGCGAGCGTGCGGATGAACGTCGGGCCGCGAACCGTAGCCCGTCGAGGTGCTTGCATCATTACTGCTGGCTAAAAGATCGCCATTTTACACGCGAATGGACGCGGCCTGCCGATCGATGCGCAAGCGGACCGGCCGGCACGCCGATATTCGCGCTGCCCGCGGCCGATTTAGCCAATTCATGCGCGTGCGCACCGCGTTCCCTGATTGTTCATAAACCGGCCGGCCGCGGCTGGCCGGCATGGCGAAAACCGCTTGTTTTCACGGGTTTCAGCCGCTTTCGCCGGAGCGAGCCTTGGCATCCGCGCCAGCCGACCCACAACGCGACGCCGAGGGATCGCTCCCCCGGCGTCGCGGTTACCGGCCGCGGCCGTCATCGACGGCCGGGCATTGCCTGCTTCACCTTGCCTGCCTCACTTCGCCGAATCGCCCGCGGCCTTCGCGGCCTCCTTCGCATTGGCGTCCTGGGTGCGCGCATAGGTCTGCGCGAAACCGCGCTCGCCGGTGATCATCACGTCGAACACGCAGTTCTGGCGGGTCCGCTCGTCCTTGACGATCCGGCATTCCTGCACCGCGACTTCAAGCGGCAGCGGCTTGACCGGTTCGGCGCCCGGCAGGTTGCACGGCGGGCTTTCCATCGGCCAGTCCTTGTTGGTGAAGGTCTCGGTCGAGGTGCCCGGCGCGTAATCGAACAAGGTGGTGCTGTGGTTCACCCGCCACGCGTCGCCGAACTTCTTGTACAGATGCACATAGCGATCGTGCAGCGCGGCCGGACGCAGGCCCAGTCCCGAACCGTCCGGCAGCGGCGGCAACCAGCTCTTCGGCGCCAACGGCGCGCCGATGCCGCCGACCAGATTGCTGCCCGGCTGCGCGCCGTTCGCGCCATCGGCGACCTTGCGGGTCACGCCGATGTTGAGATACCACTTGGATTCGCTCGACCACCAGCCCGGCGTCACTTGCAGGTTGTATTTGTCGGGATAGGTGATCTTGATGCCGCCCGGCGCGGAGGTCGGATTGATGCTGCCGCCGTTGCCCAGGTTGATGCCGCCCGAACCGAGCGTGGTCAGCCGGCCGTCGATGCGCAGTTCCAGTCCCTTCGGATCGGGCACGCCGTTGAGGTTGGGCTGATAGGTGACGCGGTACTTGCCCACGCGCGTGGCGACCGCGCTGTTGAGGCTCACGCAGGTGGCCAGACCGCTGTACGGATCGGCGCCCGGCGTGAACGAGGTGGCGATCGGCGTCTGCCGCGCCTGGATTTCCACGCCGCTCGGATCGCGCAGGATCGTGTACTCGCCGGCGCCCTGGAAATCGTAGCGGGTGCCGTCGAGCGTGGTCACGTGCGGGTCGCCGTCGACGCCGATGATGCCGGTGTTGGTCGGATCGAGCCAATCCTTGAGCCGCGTCGCGGCGGTGCCGCCGCCGGTCCAGCTGGTGCTGAACTTGCCGTACCAGTCCGAACCCGTCGGGTTGGTGCACAACGCCGCGCCACCATGCAACTGGCCGACGCAACGCTTGCTCGACGCATCCCACAGGCACGAACCCGACGAACCGCCTTCGGTGGTGCCGTCTTCCCACATGTCCACGCGCCAGTGATTCGCCGAGGCGTTGACGGTGTTGGAGCCGTAGGCGGTGGACGTGATCGCGTTGTTGTTGAACGAGATCGCCTTCTCATCGCCGCTGGGGTGATGGATGCCGACCGTCGCGGCCGGTGCCACGCCGCTCGCGTCCCAACCCGAATAGAACACGTTGGACAGCGGATCGGGTTCTTCTTCCAGTTCCACCAGCAGGAAGTCGCTCGGCGAGTAGGACGCGCGGAAGATCGCACCGGTCTGGTTGTCGGCCAGACTGCCGCCGCTCAGCGCGCCGCAGGTGGGCGACTGGAAGTTCCAGTAGAACACCAGGGTGTCGTCGTTGGCGGCGGTGACGCCGCAGTGGTAGGCGCTGAGGAAATACGGCGTGAAATCGAACGAGGTGTTGTTGACCAGCTGACCGCTGCACAGCGAAGTACCGCTGATGCTGTAACGCGCGACCGAGCGAATCTCGTTGGCCCACGGAGCGCCCACCGGGCAGACCACATCGTTGTTGCACGAGCCCTGTTTTTCCAGACTGTCGTCGGCGAAATCGCGATAGCCCTGGTTGACCTTGCCGATCGTCACCGCCGGTTGCGCCACGCCGTTGGGCACGAACACTTCGACGATGATCTCGTCGCCCTTGATGATCGGCGTCCACAAGCGGCCGTCGTGGCTGCGGTTGTGGGTGAGGTAGGGACCTTCCACTTGCTTGCCGGCCGCATCGTAGATCCACAACTTCGCGCCCACCGGCATGTCGAACCGGGTCAGACCGAGGTTATGGCTGACCGCGCCGGGCGACTGGATACGCAGACGCCACAGGCGTCCGTCGGCGAGCGTCTGCCAGGTGCCTGCGTTGTTCAGATCGAAGGCCACGCCCGCATCGACCGCGAAGCGCACCGGCAAAGGCAACTGCGTCGCCTTGGCGCGCGAGCGATCCTCGGCCAACAGGCGTTGCGCATCGACCGCGGCCAGCGTCTTGCGCTGCACGGCCTTGAGCGATTTGTCCTGCAGCGAAAAACTTCTGGGCGTTTCGTGCATCCTGGCCACCGCCGCTTGCAGCGGCAGGCAGACCAGTACGGTCGCAATGGCCAGACGGCGCAGCCATCGCCTGCCGTCGGATACGTCTTTGAGCCATGTGGTTCTCATAGCACTCTCCTTGACTGAGTCGGATTTCCTTGGTGCAGGCCTGGGTGAAGTCGCAACTTCGTTGTGGCGTGGGTCACGCCTTGCGCATGCCGGTGCATCGCAGTGGGGCATCAGCGGTCGTCGTGCTAGCCGGCCTGCGCGGCTTGCTGATTGGCTCAATGAGAAGATCAATGAACTCGCCCCGTTCTGGTCAACGCCCCGCACCACGGTCAACGGACAGGTGAAGTGGCATCGAGTTGTTAAATCAATACGCAGTTCACCTTCCGAAGCGTTCCGCGATCCATCGCATCGGTGTGCGGCGGCGCCGGCGCGACGGTCGATGCAGCACACATCACAGTGGCCACGGCCTTGTGCGGGCGACAAGGACGATCCAGGGCCGATAACGGGCGTTGCCGGGAAGGTTTCGAAGCAAACTGTGACGCCCCGCGCGTCCGGGCCGCATGGGCGGTAAGCTCTCGTCCATGCGCCTGCTCGTACTCGAAGACCAGACCGATTTGCGCGACGCCATCGCCGGACGCTTGCGCGCGCATGGGCACGCGGTGGACGAGGCCGCCGATCTGGCCACGGCCGAATCTTTCGTGCTGTCGTATGGCTACGACGCGCTGGTGCTCGATCGCACCTTGCCCGATGGCGACGCGCTCGCATCGCTGCGGCGATGGCGCCAGCGCGGCATCGGGACGCCGGCCTTGTTCCTGACCGCGCGCGACGCGGTCGAGGATCGCATCGACGGTTTCGCCGGCGGCGCCGACGACTATCTGATCAAGCCGTTCTCGATGGACGAACTGATGGCGCGGATCGGCGCGATCGGCCGACGCGGCGGCGCGATCCGGCCCAGCGTGTTGCGCGTGGCCGATCTGGAAGTCGACCTGGGCCGTCGCGAAGTGCGCCGCGGCGGCATCGCGCTGCCGCTGCGCCCTAAGGAATTCGCGTTGCTGCAATTGTTGGCCGAGCGCGCCGGACAGGTCGTCGCCCGCGGCGACATCATCGCCAGTTGCTGGGGCGAAGGTCAGGAGCCGGCATCGAACGCCGACGAGGTGTTGATCGCCGCGCTGCGCCGCAAACTCGGCAGCCCGCCGTTGCTGCGTACGGTGCGCGGCGCGGGTTATCGACTGGACGGAGCCGATGACGCGACGGCGTGATCGGGTTCTGCGCCGCCTGCATCTGCGCCTGACCGCGGTGTGGACGGCGGCGTGGCTGCTGTGCGTGGTGGTGCTGTGCACGGTCGCCATCGCCACGCATGCGCGGCTGGCGCAACTCGACCTCGCCTCCAGCGCGCGGCTGCGCGCAACGGCCGTTTACGGCTTGACGTGGTTCGACAGCGACGGCCGCTTTCACGACGAAGTGCTGCGTAAGGAACCCGACGTGATCGACGGCGGCAGCGATATCTGGGTGATCGGCAAAGGGCCTCCGCCGAAGGTGTTGCTGCGCCCCGAGCATCCGCGCTTCGATCTCGCCGAACCGTTCGCCTTGGCCGAGGCGGTGATCGCCGGCGGCCGCGATATCGCGAACGAAGGCCGCGACCGGCGCGGCCGCGCTTATCTGCTGCAGGCCAAGCCGACCTACGACGATCGCGACCGAGTCATCGCCGCGATCCTGGTATTGGCCGATCCCAGCGCGCGCGACGCCGCGCATGCCGCCTTCGTTCGCTGGACCGTGTCGATCGCCGCGGCGCTGGCCGGGTTCGGCATCCTCGTCGGGCATGTGCTGTCGCGCCGCTCGCTGCGGCCGGCGATCGCCTCGTTCGAACAGCAGGAACGTTTCATCGCCGCGGCGGCGCACGAGCTGCGCACGCCGGTCGCGCGCCTGCAGGCGCTGTGCGAATCGGCGCAGGACGGACGCGAGCCGCCAGCGCAAGCGCTGGCCAAGATCGAGCGGGTCACGACCCAGACCGCCGGACTGGTCGAACAGTTGCTGCTGTTGGCGCGGCTGGATGCGTCGGCGTCGCCGGTCAACAAGGAACCCGTGCGCCTGGACCTGCTGGTCGAAGCGATCCTGCCCGAAGACCGGCCGATCGCCTTCCACGCCTCCGAGTCGGTGGTGAACGTGGATCTGCGCTTGGTGCAGACCGCCGTGCGCAATCTGATCGACAACGCCTTGCTGCATGCGGCGACCGACGCGAGCGACGAGCCGATCAGCGTGACCGTCAGCGGCCGCAAGGTGATCGTCGAGGACCGCGGCCCGGGGTTTCCCGACGATTTATTGCAACGCATCCGCGAGCCGTTCGTGACCGGCCCGGCCAGCCGCGGTAGCGGCCTGGGCCTGTCGATCGTCCAGCACGTCGTTCAGTTGCATGGCGGCGAGCTGCGTCTGGAGAACCGCGTCGGCGGCGGCGCGCGAGCGGAATTGGCCTTGTAACGGCGCGGGCGCGGTGATGGCGCGGGCGTCACGGCGATCGCTGTCGACAGGCAATCCACCGGCAAACGACCGCTATCAGCTGGATGTCAGGTTCGCTGGCTAAGGTGCGCGTCCAAGCCCACCCCGACAGGTTTCCCGATGAATATCTCCACCCTTCCCCGCGCCGGCTGGCGTCCGCTGGTCGCCGGCGTGCTCTGCGCCCTCGCCCTGAGCGCCGCCGCCACCGGCGCGGCGCGCGCGCAGACCGGCTACATGCCCGACGAGACCGCGCGCCACGAAGGCACTTGGCTGCAGTGGCCGCACGCCTACACCTACGGCCGCGCCTACCGCGACCGGCTCGATCCGACCTGGGTGGCGATGACCCGCGCGCTGGTCGCCAGCGAGAACGTGCACATCATCGTCTACGACGCCAACGAGCAGAACCGCGTGCGCGCCCTGCTCAACGCCGCCGGTGTCGCGCTGACCAAGGTGAGTTTCCTGATCCGCCCGACCGACGACGTGTGGGTGCGCGACAACGGCCCGCTGTTCGTCTACGACCGCAACGACCGGCTCACGATCACCGACTGGGGCTTCAACGGCTGGGGCTTGGATGCGCCCTACCGCAAGGACGACGCCGTGCCCGCCACCGTCGCCGGTCGCCTCGGCCTGCCGCGCGTGGACGTGAACGACGTGGTGCTGGAAGGCGGCGCGATCGAAGTCGACGGCCGCGGCGTGCTGATGGCCACGCGCAGTTCCACCCGCGAGCCGAACCGCAACGCCGAACTCAGCGAAGCCGAACTCGAAGCGGTGCTGTCCGAGCAGCTGGGCGTATCCAAGTTCATCTGGCTCGACGGCGCGCCCGGCGGCAAGGACGACATCACCGACATGCACATCGACGGCTTCGCCCGCTTCGGCACGCCCGACACCGTGGTCACCATGAGCCGCGCCGATCTGCGCCAATGGGGCCTGTCGTCGGCCGACATCGATCGCCTGTACCGCGCGAGCGACATCGACGGCGCCGCCTACCGCATCGTGCAGCTGCCGCTGACCGCGCGCGACGTGGTGACCGCATACGGCTATGAGCTGGGCTACAAAGGCTCGTACGTGAACTACTACGTCGGCAACAGCGTCGTGCTGATGCCCGAGTACAAGGATCCCAACGACGCCGTCGCCAAGTCGATCCTGCAACGCCTGTATCCGGGCCGCAGCGTGATCGGCATCGACGTGCGCAATCTGTATCGCAACGGCGGCATGGTGCATTGCGTGACCCAGCAACAGCCCGCGGCGCTTTAAGTGGGTCGCGACCGGTTGCGGTTGCGGTTGCGAAGGTGTCTGCTGCGAAGGCCCCGGTTGCGATAGCCCATGGCGACACAAACGTCTGGTCTCTCCCACCCGCGGGAGAGACAGCCATTCCGCAGCCGCGAGGCCATGGCCGCCTTACTCGCCGACCGCGTCGCCACCGTGCTGCACATGGACGAGTGGAGCAAATTCCCCTCCGCAGTCCACTGACTTGAAGCAAACAACATCGTCGCCAACCCTTTTAAAGGTGACGATATTTCCGCTCGCCATTCTTCCTGCCGTTGCAGTTGCTGTTCCCCCCTTTGAAAAAGGGGGGGAGGGGGGATTTGCTTTTAGCCCCCGAATCAAAGCGCCCCCACCACCCGCCGCCATCGCCCACCACCCAAAAACCCAATTCGGCATCCCTGCGCCCTGAAACGCCCACTACACTACCCAAGCCAAAGCGACCCAATCGCCTCATCGGCAGCAAAGCGACACCGTATTCGCTCCCGCAAACGCACCCTCATCCCCCGCGAGGACTGCCCCTTGATCTACGACGTCGTGATCGCCGGAGCCGGCCCCGTCGGCCTGTTCCTCGCCTGCGAGCTTCGCCTCGCCGGCCTGTCGGTGTTAATCATTGAGCAGGCCGAGGACCCGCGTGCTTCCTTGAAACGGCTGCCGTTCGGCATGCGCGGGCTTTCTACGCTCACGCTGGAAGCCTTCTATCGCCGCGGCTTGTTGGACGATATCGAGGCGCCGCAAGGTCCAAAAGACGACTCGAGCAACAGCGCCCCCGCAACCGGGCCAGCGGCGCAAAAACCACGACGCCAGTTCGGGCATTTCGCCGGCATTCCTTTCGACGTCGCCAAGATCGATACCGCGAAGTGGCCGTATCGACTGCCCAGCCCCGCCGATGCCGCCACCGGCGCCGAGATGGAGCGCATCGAGTCGGTCCTGGCCGCGCGCGCAATCGCGCTGGGCGTCGAGATCAAACGCGGGCTGCGCGTCGAAGCATTCGATCAGTCGGACGATGAAGTGAGCATTCGCGCCAGCGGCGAAACCTTTCGCGGCCGCTGGCTCGTCGGTTGCGACGGCGGCCGCAGTCTGGTGCGCAAAGCCGGCGGGTTCGAGTTCGTCGGCACCGATCCCGAGTTCACCGGCTATTCGGTCCGCGTCGAGATCGCCGATCCCGAAAAGCTCAGCCTGGGCCGCCACTACACGCCGACCGGCATGTATTTCCAGGCGCAGCCCGGGACCATCGCGATGGCCTCTTTCGACGGCGGCGCGTTCCATCGCACCCAACCGGTCACGCTCAATCAGGTGCAGACGGTGTTGCGCCACATCTCCGGCACCGACGTCACCGTGACCGCGCTGCAACTCGCCACGACCTGGACCGACCGCACCTATCAGGCGACGGCCTATCGCAACGGGCGCGTATTGCTCGCCGGCGACGCCGCGCACATCCATTCGCCGCTGGGCGGCCAAGGGCTCAACCTCGGTCTCGGCGATGCGATGAACCTGGGATGGAAGCTTGCCGCGACCGTTCGCGGCGACGCGCCGGCCGACCTGCTCGACAGCTATTTCAGCGAACGCCATCCGGTCGGCGCGCAGGTGCTCGACTGGTCGCGCGCCCAGGTCGCATTGATGCGGCCCAGCCCGAGTTCGCGCGCGCTCGAAGCCATCATCCGCGACCTCATCGACACCCGCGACGGCGCCACCTATTTCGCCGAACGCGTATGGGGCGTCGGCCTTCGCTACGACCTGGGCGACAGTCACCCGCTGGTGGGGCGCAGCGCGCCGGACTTCGAACTGGCCGATGGAACCCGGCTTGGCGAGTTGCTGCGCAACGGCAAGGGCCTGCTGCTGGACTTCGACGCCGATGCGCGATTGCGCGCGCTCGCGCAGCGCTGGAGCGATCGGATCGCGTATATCGCCAGCGACACCAAGGATCGGATCGGCGTGAGCGCCGTGCTGGTGCGTCCGGATGGTTTCGTCGCCTGGGCGAGCGAGGACGCGAGCGATCATGAGCGGGCCGCTCAGGCCGCGGTGCGATGGTTCGGCGAACCCGCGGGCTGACGATCGGTCTCGATCCGCGGCGGTCTTCGATCCGAATGCGGATTCGTATCGCCGCCGCTCAGTCGCCGATGCCGCGCGGCAGCGCCAGACCCGACGAACCCGCGACCACCTTGCGCACGCTGGAAACGGCGGCCGAAGCAAGCGAGCGATGCACCAGGAATGCCGGCGCGCTGCCGCCGATGTCGGTCAAGGAGGCGTAGCTCAGGCGCGTCCCGTCGCCGGTCGGCGTCATCGTCCACTCGCCGCGCGCGCGCAAGGCGATGCAGTCGGGCATCGGTTTCCGGCCGGCATAGTCCAGCGACACGAACCTCACCCGCATCGCTCCGTTGGCCAACGCGTGCCGCTCGAAGCGCATCGAGTAACAGCGGTCGCTGGCGACCGAAGTGCTGAGCACGTCGGACCACAGTGCCATGTCCGGCCCGCGCTGGATGAAGGTCCGACGGATGTTCTTGTTCTTCTCGTCCAGGTACTTGCCGAGCAGATAGTCGGCGATCGTCTTCGGCGAGGCTTTCAGCGACGTGGTGACGCGAAGCTCATCGAAACGTTCGCCGGGAATGCGCCGCGCCTCCAGCCGGATGCCGTCCTTGTCGCTGACCACCCGCCACTGCGCGGCCTGTTCACTCGCGAACACCGGACACGCCGCCAGAAGCAACACAAGCCAGGTCAAATACCGCACAAACACGCGCGAAACAGCCGGAACCCGGCCTGAGACTGGAATGCGGAACGGCGCCATGCTCGTCTCCCGGCGCTTGAGCCGTTGCGCGGATTCGATGCCACGCGCATGACAGGGTCAAGACAGCTGCGATTCGAGCGGCGGCGCCCGGCCAAGTAAGGCGCAGTGCACGGGGTTGCGACGCAGGCCGCACGAGCGCGTCGCGGACCACCGGGACGCGGGCCAGGCCGCATCCCGTGGTTCGGCGAATCCGAGTTACCGCAGGTGCCGGCCCGAACCCGCCGCTTCAGCCGCGGCCTCAAGCACCGCCGTCGCGCGCTCCGATCAGCCGCGCACCGCAGCCTCGATCGTGGCGATATCGATCTTCTGCATTTTCATCATCGCGTCGAACGCGCGCTTGGCGACCTTCGGATCAGTGTTGGTGAACGCATCGGTCAGCACGCGCGGCGTGATCTGCCACGACAGCCCCCACTTGTCCTTGCACCAGCCGCACTCGCTTTCCTTGCCGCCGTTGCCGACGATCGCATCCCACAAACGATCGGTTTCGGCCTGATCGTCGGTGGCGACCTGAAACGAGAACGCCTCGGTGTGCTTGAACGCGGGCCCGCCGTTCAAACCGAGACACGGAATGCCCATCACCGTGAACTCGACCGTCAACACGTCGCCCTGCTTGCCGTCGGGATAATCGCCGGGCGCGTGATGCACCGCCCCGACCGCGCTGTCCGGAAACGTCTTCGCGTAGAACGTCGCCGCGTCCAGCGCGGTGCCGTCGTACCACAGACAAATCGTGTTCTTGCTGATCGCGTTCTTGTTGACCATGGCCGTTCTCCCGATTTCAAGTGGATACGTGCATTCAAGTCGCGCGGAGCACTGGCAAGCGTCGATGCCCTGCCTGCCACGAAGCGCATGCGCGATCGTCTCATGGCGCCGCCGCATGCCCGATCACATCTTTGAACGGGACCCCGGCGAGTGCCGGAAAAAAATAGCATCAAGCGCGCGAAAAACAACGGCACGTCGCCATCATTCGCAGATGCCTGGTCGTATTGATCGACGGCGTGTGCAAAAGCCGCATGTCCATCAGACAAATGTCACCCGCGCGACCTGACATTTCGACGATAGACACGCCCGATCCGCGAAGATCGCGCTCCAGATCGTCCGACGTCTTCAACAGCCTGCGCAGCGCGGATGCAGACCCCGGCCCCAGCGCATCGACCCGATGCGACCCCGCCAGCGCCAGCGTCGCGCCGCCGCGCGGCGCCACATCGTCGATCAGAAAGAACGCTTGAATGCCGGGCAGCCGATGCGGCGGATCGGCGGTTACATCCACATGCCAGTTCAGACCTTTCAAGGTCCACTCGCCCTGGTTCGGCGGCGACAGCAGCAACTGGGTGCCCTGGCTGGGCGTCAACGCCCGATCGGCCAATCGGGCCATCAGTTCGATGAGCTCCGGCGTCGCCAACGCGTCGTGCAATCCCGGAACATCCACCAGCGCCGACAACTTTCCGATCTGCTGAAAGAACGGCAGTTGCCGCAACGACTTCATCGGACTAGCCCGCGCCGACAGCCGCTTCACCTCATCGAGCACCTTCTGCCTGATCGCCGCCATCCGTCTCTTCGGATGGAACGCATCCAACCGCAAGAAACCTTGCGCGGCGAAGAGTTCGGCTTGATCTGGCTTCATCGGGTTGCCCGAGCGAGAAATACGAGGCCTTCGTCCTGCACCAATGCTTCGGCATCCTAATGGATCAGGCCAAACGCAGCGACCTAGATCACGCAGCCGCGCAGCAGATACGCCCAATCCACGGCCTCATAGCCAGGCAGCGCCGCCTGTTCGGCGATCACCACCACGGCCAGCCCGCGCTCATCCTGTCCCCAGCGAAGCACTGTCGCCCAATCGCAGGCCTTGACCCTCTTGCTAGTACGGTGCCGTCATCGCCCCATACCCGGCGCCTTGGTTGGCTCCTCCGGCATCTGCCCGAGTGCCTGCGCCTGAGCCGTTTGCCGGGCGGCACGCTCGTTGAACGCCTCCACCTTTTCGAACGAAGCCGTTTCCGGCGCACGGACGGCCTCGTCCGTTTTCATATGCGCCCGCAAATTCGACGGGTCGTCGAGCCGCCCTTGGACGACGAACACGTTCTCGCCCTCGGCGACTTTTTCGTTCCTGGCGCTGAAGACCACGTGATCCACCCGCGACAAGCCATTTTCTTTCGCCAGAACCAGCAGGCTTGCGGTCATACGCTCGCTGGTTTCGTCCCATTGGCGGCCGTGCTGTTGATCCTGTTGTCGAACCTGAGTCGCGATCTGGGAGTACAAGCCGTGATCCGGATGACCCTGCTGGATCGGCAACAGTCGACTATTGCCCATCGGCCCGCGCGGGTCACCCAAAGCGTCCGATTCGATCGGAACATGTTGATTCAATCTGGAGCCGATCTTGGTGTGCTCGAAATGATGAAGCGCTGGCGGTGATTGGCTGGTGTCGTAATACGCATGGGGACGTTCCGGATGCGGGTCTATTTCCAGGCCGAGCCGTTCGATCAGCCGCTCGCTCAAGCGCAGCCTGCCCATATCGATGTGCATTCTCGGTTGGACGCCGCCCACCGAATGCGCATATTCGCGGTCGAACTGGATTACCCGCTCTATTGCGTTCCTCCCGTAGTAGTTCTGGTAGTCGGATTCATTGTGCGGCCCCAGCGTGGCCGTGTCGGCCGACTCGACTCCATCCGCTTTGGGCTTGCGGTCGAAGTAGTTCTTACCCATTGCCTCGATGTTGCCCGGCGTCGGTTCTATGGTCGAATCCGCATTGAACGTTAAACCGGATTTTCCGACTAACCGCTGCGTTTCGTCGTCTCGCTGCAATAGCATATGCGAGCGAATTCCCCTCGTTCGGCCCATATCTTCAAGACCGACTTCCCCGTTGGCCTGACGCTTCATGCTCACGACCGCGTTCCAACCCGCGATCTCGGCTCGCGCCTCGTCCACCCGCGATGCCTGAAGAAACTTCCCAACGGGCTGCGTGTAGTCGTTGATGGGTTCTTTGTCGCGCGCGATCTGCTTGATCTCGGTGTCGAAGGCGGCCCATGCTTCACGCTTGCTGTCATGATTGAAGCCATGCTGCGTCTCATGCGCCAGCGTAAAAACCATCGGCGCGACATCGAATCCCGAGCTATTGGCCGACGACTTGTTCTGCAGCCGATACGCCGGAATCAGCATTGTCTTCTCTTCGCCATCGTAAGCGGCCCCAGCGCCCTGCCCATGGGGCAGAATCCCGAAGCTCTTCAGATGCGGTTTTGGCTCGGCGCCTATCGCGGCCCCGATGCGATCAGCGAGCACGGGAGATGCATTGATCGCCGTCTGAAGGTTGCTCACCATCTCCTGCGATACCGCAACAGTAACGCCGGCTTCGTCTTTGTAAGTAGCATTTCCGAAACGCAGCGACATTTCCTGAACTCTCAGCGCCGCGTCCAATCGACCCTTCGAAGCGCCTTCAGATTGCGCCAACGCATTAAGCGGAAGCCCGATAACGCCGCTACGAATGTCGATGTCTCCCACCAAGCTGTCCGGCCTGGCTGAAATCGCGAATGACGTCAGCTGTCCCTGCCTGGCAGCTTTGTTCATCCTTTCCAGCAACTCGTCGTCCGAGACCAGCGTCTCGCGCAGGCGTTCAACGTGAGCGTCAGTCACACCCGCCGAACTCGCAAACGCGTCGACGGCAGCATCCAGCTGCTTGTTCATCCTTGCCATATTCAATCCGTCGAAGAGATCGTCAGTTGCTGTATGCAGGAACGGGCGGGCTTTCCATTGATCGGCGCGAACTCGGCGGTGGGCACCACCCGTACTGTCACGTGAGCGCGTTGAAAGAGGTATTCCGATGACTGCCCTATTTCGTCGGCTTCCATTTTGCTGCTATAGCCCGCGTCTTTCAGCGCTTTGGATGCCGCCGCGAAGTCGACCTCGCATACCGGTGACATCGACGCCTCGTTGGTATCCGGATGGCGATAGGCAAGCTCGACCGCTTTGTAGGACCCGTCTTGCTCGTAGGTAACTCCGTAGCTCCAACCAGATTCCGGCAGCTTCACGGCGAAGGCATATACCTTGCCCAGCGGCGCGTACTTGAGCGGAAAACCGGTGCGCTCTTTGACATCCTCGACGTTCAGCTCATCCATCGACTTCAGCGCTTCCGCCAACCTGAGCATCCGCCGCGCAACCTCTCCTGGCGTCAAGTCGGGATGCTCGCTGGCCGTGCTGATTCTGTAGGGCTCGGACGACGTCATGTCATGGGCCTGCTGGGTAGTAGCGGCGTTGAGCCGCGATGTCGGGCTGTGAGCGCAGGCGCTGACATTGAAGGCGATCAGCGCGGCTGTGACTGCATACGGCCGGATAGTTGCGGCAACACAGCGAAACTCAAAGTTGCGCATTGCTTGCACCGCATAATGAGAGGATGCGTTGAGCATAAGCGAGCCGTCATTCGATGAACAACGACCGCTGCGGAATTTATGCGTTTGATCGCCCAACTGAAGAGGCATGATGGTGAAAACATGTGACTTCCTTTGGTACACACACACGAAGATTTCGTTGGCGCTCGTCGTCTGCTTCGGATCCGCTTGCCCGCACACCAGGTCGATACGGCGCGAACGGCGTTACCGCTGACTTCAAATGTCGCCTCTGGCCAGCTCCACGCGCTGCCAGACTTCCGCACTGACCCCAGGCGGCTTCCAAACGCCGTGTAACAGTTCGCGGAAGGCTTCATCGACGCGAGCTACCGACTCGATGCGATCAATGAAATCGGCACCGAAGTGCCCGATGAGTTCTTCCAGCGGCCCTGCCGCCAGACAGTAGAACGTGTGCTCGGGCGGGTTCCTTGCCAGCACCGCCAGAATGAACTCCCAAAGGGTATCCGGGCTGACTTGTCGGGAAGTCACCATCGCGCGCTCTATCGGCCACCAGTGCGGGCCGCTCATATCCCGCTGCTCGACCGGGACTTCGTTCGCCTCGAGGTAGGCATCCACCCATCCATCGAGCGTCTTTGCTTGCTTAAACCACATGGCGTCTCTCTTGTTTCTTGTCAGGCCCGCCGCGCGAAACGCGCCGACGCCTGCCGTCGCGGGTGGGTCAGGGTTTGCCGCGACCGATGGATGAACCTGTCAGCAGAAGACCGCGACACGGGCCCGGTGTGCTACCAAGGCATATCGATGAGCAAAAAATACATTCCGGAAAGCGAAAAAGCCTTAAAGGAAAGCCGGCGAGTCATTGCGTTAAAGCTTTTTCGGCTACGCGATGGCCGCGGCGGGACTACGAATAGCGAATTTCGGACTCGCGAGTGCGACGGTGGCTTATCGGAGTACGGATTTGGGACTCGCGAGAGTGAAATCGGCTTTCCGGAGAGTGAATTTCGCTTTCGCGAGTATGGCGCTGGCCTTCGGGAATGCGGATTTCGCTCTCGCGAGTCCCGAATTCACTCTCCGTAATTCCTCAGCGGGATTCGCGAAGGCCTCGGTGGCTTTCCGGAATGGAGTTCGGGAACACGCGTAGGCCCGGACGGCCCTTCGGCGGAGCGCTTCGGGCTGAGGAAACGCCCGTGCGGTCCGACGCAACGCCGGCACTGCGCACGCCAGAGTCCGGCTTATGAACCCGCGCGGCCGGCGGACGCTTGGGTCAGGTGGGCCTTGAGGTCGGGCACGGCCTTGCGCTGCTCGGGTTTGGCAGCTTGCCCCAGGTTGGAACTACCGCGCCCTTGGTTTCGGCGTAGAGCAAGGCGAGCGGGACGCCCAAGGCCCCGGCGATGCGGCGCGCGGTCGCCGTCTGGCATGCGGACTATTCAGCCCATCCGTGGCCCACGGTTCGGAGCTTCTGGGCCATCCAGCGATACAGCCTGCTGGCGATTGAGTTGTTCGATTTGGTCCAGGCTTTTGTCCGCTGGAGCCTTTGCCGCCTCGGTGGCATTCACGCTTGTCAGGAAGCGGGGTTCTTTGTCGCCCCAGGGCTGGTAGACGGCGAAGACGTGGACATCGCCATTGGCTTGGGGATTGCCGACTACTACTTTGTCCAGACGCTGGCTGAGCGTGTCGGCTTTATGGGCGAGAAGCAGATTCGCCGAAATATTCCGACTTTCCTCTTCGCTCCACCGGCCGGACGCTTGCACCGTGCCGCGAATCATTTCGTAAGCCGCGTTGTCCGCGTGCGAAGGGTGATCAGCCTGTCGAGAACGTTGAGGAGTACCTGATTCGGGCTCCGGTTTAGAGGATCGCGAATCGCCTGCCGGCGTTTGCGGCCGATGCATCAGTCGCTGGAAGTCTTGGAGATAGACGTCGCGTTGCGTCAGAACACCATCGCCGTTCTGATCGGCCAGAGGTTCTTTGCGTGTGTAAGGGAAGTTTGGGATCGGCGCCGCAAGATGAGCGACAGCCGTCGTGTCGTTGATACGGCCCGCCTTCCATTCGGAGTAGATACCCGCCGGCTCAAGTCCGCTGCCTCGGCCGTATCCAACCGCATCCCACTTTGCGCGGAATTCGGGGTCGCTCTTCTGCAAGTCGTCGAAAATCGGAAACGCGTTGAAGACCGTCTTGGCCTCCAGCTCACTGCGGTACTGAACGTATTCCTCGGCCGTCTTGCCCTTGAATGGCTCGGAACCTGGATTGTGTTTGTCGTGACCGATCTCGTGCGCCAAGGTGGCGAACAATCTCAGCTCGGTATCCATATGGTGCGCGGCATCCGGACCGGTCAGATCGGCATACGTCTTGGCGCTGATGTAGATCTTCGGCGGCTGCGTCGCATGGTAGTAAGGCAGATCGACACTCTGCGCCGGCTCGACCTTCCCACCTTTGGCGAAGAACTCGGCGAAGTCCTGCGTCGCATGAGGGGATTGCAGAATCCAGTCTCGCGTGCGCTCCGGCAGCGATTGAAATCCGGATTGCGAATCAAGCAGTTCGGTGCGTTGCGTCGGCATGGCCCATTGATCCTTCAAAGGCGTTGATCGCTCAGTTTGTTCGCCGGGTCGTCGTGAGATGAAGGAAGCTGATATCGGCGAGGCAACGCGGATTGTTCTGCGATTCGGTCAGCGTCAGCTTCATGCCGTTTTGCTCGGCAGAAAAGCTTCGTCCCACGCCACCAGCCGGTGCCGGTGGACTCCACTGAACACCTGCGATCCTGGTGGCCCGATCCATCGGGAAGCAGGGCTGCTCTGCGATGAAGACCGAGGCCACCGCTCGGTACCAGTATTGGTTGTCCACCTGCGCACCCGCCAGGCTGAAACCATCGCTCAGGCGGACCGGATCTCGTGCATACAGATTGGGTGGTGCCGCGCTGAACGCCTGTGCGCGATACACGCCGAGCAAGGCAGTAATCGCTTTGTCGTAGCCTTCCGGTCCTTGCAAGGGCCAGCGCAGGAAGTCCTCGACCGTGGGCGTTGTTTCCATCGTCGCGTCGGATACAGAGACTGGACGGGTGGGCGCGGTGCAAGCACTTTGCGCCAACAAGGTGAGCAGCAACGCCGCTTTTAAACAACGTCCCTGTGCGTTCATCGCGGTACTCATAGTTGCGCGCTCCGTTCCTGCGCAGTGCCGGCTGCGACTCGAGAGTAATGCAGTTACTTGAAGTGCGACAGCGCGTCTTTGGTCGGCGTCAGCGTGGCAGTGCCCTGATGCTTCTTCGCCCGTGATGACACGCACAAGCAAGTCACGAACTTATCGAGCGTGTCTGCGACGACGCTACCAAGCGGAGCGGCGGACCGGATCGCTCAGCACCTCAAGACCATTGGCGCGGACCATCAGCCGATCAAGCTGCGACGCGGTGCCTGTCCGGCTCAGGACTTGTCGCGCGCGGCGACCGACTGGGACAGGCGGCCTTGAGGTCGGCCACGGCCTTGCGCTGCTCGGGTTTGGAGAACTCGCCCCAGGCTAGAACTGCCGCACCCTTGGTTTCGGCGTAGAGCAAGGCGAGCGGGACGCCAAAGGCCCCGGCGATGCGGCGCGCGGTCGCCAGATCGGCATCGACGCGGACAGATCATTTAGACGACTGCGTCAAAGTGATCGAACTCACGCATTCGGAGCCGGGACTGGACGTGGAAAAGATCACCAGCATTCCGTTTCGCTTGGCTATGAATGTGCGTCCGTGCTCATTGTCGTGTTCTTGGGGCTGGACAATTGTGGTGACCACTCCGGTTATCGCACCCGCTCGCGCAAGTGGAAAGCAATTTCCTCCGTCAAGAGCGAGGCCCAATTTTCGATAGCCTTCGTAATCTTCTATCGATGCACTGACGACAACGTGTTCATCCGAGAGCTTCATTGCGCGCCCAGCTTTCAGAATCGGTGGGTTTTGACGCAGCACGCTGAACTGTCCAATCGAACGAAGGCTCTCTGACACACGATCGTAGCCAATGACGCCCTGCTCAAGCGGCAGACGAATAATGTCTTCGACCGTCAATGCAGCGACGTCGCTCCGCGCTACTGGCTTTGTTTTCGGTTTACTGACGCAGCCCAGCGAAAGCAGCACCACTAATGCGCCAAGAATGCACCGACTAATCTTCGGACGTCTCATACAGATCGACACTCCATGTTTCATAGCGATAGCCTAGGCGCGTCAGACCAGGGCGACAAGCCGCGTCTGTTTTTGTATGGGCATTGGAGGCAGGAATGAATGACATGGACCCCACAACAAAGCACCAGCGAGACCTGGACATCCTGAATCGCAGCGCCGAGTTCACAAGAATGCCTGATCGTACAAAGCAATGGATCAGGCAGTCACCCCATGCCAGCGAGGATTTCGCAGAGTTCTTTCGCAAGGACGGAAAAATTGACAGCTCGCAACGCGTGGTGCTGCCCTATTACCAGGCGACCGAGCCGCCAGTCATTCACGTTGACAGCAACACCTACGACGCGCTTCGTGGGCCGGATGCTGAGAAGTACTTGCTCATGGAACAAGCCATGTTTACCACACTGGCGCATGAGATCGGTCACGATCGCTTTAACACTGCCGCGATCAAGTTTCCCGTCGACGGATCGAAGGAAGAGTACGTCAGCTATCGCAGCCAACTAGAAGCGCAAGCCATCTTCAATGCGTTCCCGATCGTCGACGAACTCAAGGACAAATCCAACTATTCGGCGCGGTGGCAGGATCTGGGTTACTTACCGGGCCTTGAGCTCGCGCAAATGTTCAATGACTGGAAACAAGGCACCGATTCCGCATCGATGGTCGATCGGATCGCCAAGCAAGTGCCTGATCGACCGTACACACGCTCAGAGCCGTTGACCGATCAGAATCAGGACGGCCATCTGACGCATCGCGATCTGTATTTACGTGACTACGAGTATTTCAGGCGATCCAATCCACTACCGGATAAGGAGCCTGCCGCTCCTGACGGTACTCACACCCGATCGAATACTGATCGCGCTAATCACAGTCACGCGTCCTTGCATCAAACGCGCGAACTGACCCGCGAAGCCTTTGAGCAACACGGTCGGCCGATCAGCCCCGAGGCGCTTGACTGCATTGCCGGCTGCCTCACCGCGCAAGCGAAGCGCGACGGACTGGACCGGATCGACCATGTAGTGCTGAGCCAGCATGTCGGCGGCGAGATTGGTCGGAATGTCATTGCCGTCCAAGGCCGGCTGGATGATCCCGCGCAGAAGCTGTCGCATGTCGAGACGCAGCGCGCTTCGTCGGTTCCGCTGAGCGATTCGTTGCGGACGCTGGAAGCCATTAGCGCTTCCCAGGCTCAGTCAATGACTCCTGCCCCGCCGACGCCGGATCAGCCGATCACCCGCTGAGCGCGCGTCGGCCGTACCGCTAAGACTTGTCGCGCGCGGCGACCGACTGGGACAGGCGGGCCTTGAGGTCGGCCACGGCCTTGCGCTGCTCGGGTTTGGACAACAGGCCCAAGGTCAGGATGGCCTCGGCCATGGTGTCGGTTTCGGCGTAGAGGAAGGCGAGCGGGACGCCCAAGGCGTCGGCGATGCGGCGCGCGGTCGCCAGATCGGCGTCATGGACCGCCTTCTCGTAGCGGTTGATCCGCACGGCCGCGGTTTCTTGCGGTAGACCTATGGTCATGCCCAGCTCCTTTTGGGTGAGCCCGGCATCTTCCCTGGCTTGCTTCAAGCGCTGGGCAAAGATGGAGCGGGCGTGTACTTCGATCTGGGCCATGTAGAGAAGGATGGCTTCAAACCTCAGAGGCGTAAATTACGTTAAACGTAATTATCTGTCTAGCTCTAAATATTTGGCCTGAGCTCCCGTGGAATTGCGTTTGCATTCGCGACATCATTGAAGCCTGGTTTGCCAACTTAGTCCGCGTTACCCTGGGCTAGACCAAATTAGCGGGGTTCTGACGTGCCGTTCTCTTTCATCGATCTATATGCCGGCTGCGGCGGTCTCTCTTTAGGCTTAGCCCAGTCAGGGGGCACTGGAGTTCTTGCGGTTGAGAAAAGCCCCGACGCGTTTAAGACGCTGTGGCACAACCTTTCAAAACCTCGACACCTACCGAGCATGGCGTGGCCAGAGGGTATTCCGAAGGAAGCGCACGAGATTAGAACGCTATTGACGAAATACGGACATGAAGTCGGCCAGCTACGAGGAACTGTCGATGTCGTAGCGGGTGGCCCGCCATGCCAAGGCTTTTCAATGTACGGAAAACGCAACCCGCATGATCCGAGAAATCACCTCTGGACCGCATACCTTCAATTTGTGGAAAAGGTCTCCCCGCGTGTTGTACTCCTCGAAAATGTGGAAGGTATAGACCGGCCATTTATTCGAGGACGAGAAGACTCTGGCAAAAACTGTCGAGAAACTGCAGCACATCGCATCTTGAGAAATTTAGAAGCGCTTGGATTCGTGACTAAGACTTTTCGACTTTGTGCGTCTGATTATGGCGTTCCACAGCATCGCCCTCGGTTCTTTCTAATCGGCTTCAAGAGTGGAAACAGAGAACTCGTCGATTCGATTCTATCTGAAGGGTTTTTAGAGGAAATGAGGCTAGCTCATCTTGCTCGGATCGGAGCGCCGGCGCATAAGAAATACTCAGTCGCAGATGCGATATCTGATTTAGAGACTGAAGGAAAAGTACGAGTTCCATGCCCAGATTCGAAGGGGTTCATGCAAGCAAAATATAGCGGTCCGCGCACATCCTACCAAGAGTCAATGCGCGCCGAAATGCCGGAGGCCGATACCGCGCCTAACTCTATAAGACTTGCTAGGCATAAGGAGAGCACCGTTTACAAATTCAATAAGATTCAGGAAATGGAAGTTCGCGGCTACAAAGTGGCGGCAAAGATAAATGCACTACTGGGTACTACTAAGCATCGAGTTCACTGGCTCAATCCGGATCAACCGGCACCGACAATTACAACTCTTCCCGATGATTTTATTCACTACAGTGAACCCAGGATTCTGAGCGCGAGAGAATGCGCACGCATTCAGTCCTTCCCCGATTGGTTCGAGTTTTTAGGAAAATACACGACGGGCGGCGAGAGGCGGAAGATGGAAGTTCCGCGCTTTACCCAAATAGGCAATGCAGTACCGCCCAGATTGGCACTTTTTCTGGGATCGTATATTAATGAGGCTCTTGTCAGGATCAGAAATGCAAAAGATGAGCAACTTGCCGCATAGCGCCAGTCGCATTTGCTAACTCTACAAATACAAACCTGCATCAAGCATAGCTCGAAGCAGCACTGAGCATCAACTTGATTTGGAGAATTATCTTCAATGACATCCAAGCCGCGAAAACTTCATTTCAGCACTCATGCAGAGCTGAAAAATGTCATTGGGCAAGATCTGATCAACGATGACAATATTGCAATCATCGAGCTCATAAAAAACGGTATCGACGCTAACGCCAACAAGGTGTCAATAACCTTCTTGCCCCCTAGCGCGGCGGTAAATCAAACCACGAAAGGTGCCATGATCTTAATTCAAGATGATGGAGCCGGGATGTCCCTTACGGACATACAAGGTAAGTGGTTAAATATCGCCTACTCGGAAAAGAAAGACGCTAAAAGCACTGGGCGCATTCTTGCGGGAAATAAAGGAGTTGGTCGATTTGCGTGTGACCGTCTCGGCACCAAGCTCGACATGTACACAAAGAAGAAGGGCGGACCGCTAATACACTTATCTATTGACTGGACCGCTTTTGAGAATAAAAAACAGGTCGAAGATACAATACAAAAAGTCAACGTATACCAATCAGAAGCAACCGCGACAGAGATGCGGAATAATGTTGGAATTACGCTACGTGGCAACGGAACAGTTCTTGCAATCAGCGGCATCAGACAAGCGTGGCATCGGGACCAGCTACTTCAACTGCGGCAAAACCTAGAGCGCTTCGTTAATCCAATTGCGGCATTTGATAGAAGCACCGTTGAAATAAAGATGGCAGCCCCTGCCGAAAAAGAGGCTGATAAAGACGCCGAGGACCACGAGAAGGTAAATGGCGTAGTAAGCAATCAGATATTTGACAAGCTAAAATTCAAGACTACGTACATAGAGGCGGAGCTTGACAAGTCCGGAAAATTTCTCACGACCGAACTCTTCCATGAGGGTAGCCGCATATATAGATTAGTGGAGGAGCGAAAAGACTTCCTCCCGCTGAAGGGGGTAAAGATAACCCTTCACTATATGAACTCCTACAAAAAAGCTTATTTCAAAAGACAAACTGGTAGGCACTTAGTAGATTTCGGATCTATATATCTTTTTATCAATGGCTATCGTGTCTCCCCTTACGGTGATCGCGACAATGACTGGCTTCAACTAGACACTAGAAAAGGACAGGGAACTGGACGTTTTCTGAGCGGGCGCGAATTGGTAGGGCATATTGATGTGCATGATCAGACCACGAAGCTTCGAATAGTCTCCAATCGCGAGGGCGTAATTCGCGATGAGGCATATACAAAGCTCACCAGCAGAGATGGAATCTTCTTCTCCGTACTCACCAGACTTGAGAGATTTGTTATTGGCGGTCTGAACTGGGACACTGTTTCGGCTCAGATACGCCAACGCCTTTCAGCCGGAGAATTACCGGGCGAAGGCGACATGCCCAGATCTGAAATTTATGAAGAATCAACGGATAAGAAGCGGCGTCGTATCGCGATGGATGTCCTACGTATAGTTGGAGCCTCACCTGCTACGGCTAGAGAGCTCGATATTGACGCAGATGTCTTAGATACCTTGGCCAGAGAGCGGGCGGAGGATGTAAAAGGCATCCTCGATCGCTTCGAGTCTTTCGATCAAGATGCCGTTGGACAAGACATGCGCCTTGCTTTAAATCGGATTAAGAAAGAATTCGACCAACAAAAAGAAACACTCACAAGAACGCAGCGCGAGGCTAGCAGGAAATCTCGCCAAGTGGAGCGTTTAAAAAACGTGGCGCGCGACATTTCCAAGAAAAATATTGAACTCGAGCGGCGCGTTGAAACACAAGAGACACAGCTCATGTTTGCCCGAGTTTCATCTAGCTCGGACAAAGAGCAACTAATGCTACTGCATCATCAATCCGGAATATATGCTACAGCAGGAAGAAATTTTCTCGAAAAAGCTCTGGGACTTTTCAGGCGAGGAGATACCGAAAAAGCCATCGAGAACATTGGAAAGGCGTTAAATGTAACAAATAAAATACTTACCGTTACAAATTTTGCGACAAAAGCCAACTTCCGTTTAAAAACCGAATTTCTAACCAGTGACATTATTCAGTTTATTCAAGAATATTTGACGAATGTGATCAAGGACACTGGCGGTCAAGATATAAAATTATCCGTAAAGAATGAGTGTAATGAGCCGTTTATTACCAGATTTAAGCCCATTGAACTCGCAATTGTCTTTGACAATCTTGTAAGCAATAGCGAGCGAGCTGGTGCCAAAAAAATCGAAGTGACTATTCAGCGGCGATCCGACAACGAGCTCCTAGTTGAAGCCATCGATAACGGCCCCGGTCTATCTTCCGAAATCACGCCTCCCGACAAGATTTTTGAGAGAGGTGTCACCACGACCAATGGATCTGGCCTTGGGCTTTACCATGTACGGGACACGGTAAAGCAAATGGGGGGAACCATCAAATTAATCAACAGGGAGGAGCCGGGCTTCGGAGTTGAAATCCGGCTAATTAAATGAAACTTTCTTATTCCATACTTTGGATTGAAGACAGCCAAGATTTCATTGAAAGCTTTGATATAGAGAGTCTGGCTGATGGCATTGAACAGCAAGGCTTCGACGTCAATTTTGTTATACGAAGCACGCCGGAAGAAATTCAACAACCAGTTGACGGGACGCAATTTGACTTAATAGTTGTCGACTATAATGTAGCCGAAGGTGATTTTCACGGCAGCGATGTCATCAAGCAAGTCAGAAACCATAACTGCTTAACCGAAGTTATTTTCTACTCGCAGAACTCGGTGCAGGACCTAAGAGATCTGGCCGCAAAGAATCAACTTGAAGGTGTATTCTTTTCGACTCGCACCCAGCTCTCACGCAAGATTTTCGACGTCTTTATGTTAACCGTAAGGAAAGTCATCGACGTTGATAATATGCGCGGCATCGTAATGGCTGGCGTCGCAGAACTTGACCACCTCGTTACTGATGTCATCCAGTCTATTCATGAAAAACTTGAAGAAGATCGAAAAATTGATTTACGTAAGCGGCTGCTGGAGAAGATGCGCCCCGTGGTCAAGCATCTACGAGATCTAGTTCATGATCAGGAGCATGCAAGTTTCGATGAGGTCGAGGCTCTAATTAGCGCAATTGTCAATCTCGATCCCGCTGATTTTGAAATACTAATTAAAGCAAGAGGCTTTGACAGTAGCCGCCGCGTCGACATGGTGACGAGCCTATGCAAGGACCACGATAATCTTAAGCCACACAAAGAAGAAATAATTAATATAAAGAAGCTCTTGCAATGGCGGAACGCTTTAGCGCACCAACGACCGAAGTATAACGTTAACGGCTTCCCGATCTTCGAACCGAAAGAAGGCACAGAAGAGACTTTTGATGACGCGCGGACACTTAGCCTAAGGCAAGAAATTCGCGCACACAGAAATCTTTTAAATCAAGTTCTCTCATCAATCAGATCGACATAAAAAAAGGCGGCCGAGGCCGCCCTTTTTTATCTCTAAACCCCTCAAACCCCCAACGGATTCGGCTTCTCCACATCAATCTTGTACTGCTTGATAGCCCGAGCCACATCCTTCCCCGTCATCTTCCCTTCCGCCGCCAGCGCCGCAATGGCCGCATGCGCGATGTAGTACCGATCAACCTCAAAGTGACGCCGCAAGTTGGCGCGGGTATCGGAGCGGCCGAAGCCGTCGGTGCCCAGCACGGTGTAGCGCATCGGCACGAACGCGCGCACTTGCTCGGGGTACATGCGGATGTAGTCGGTCGCGGCGATCGCGGGGCCGGCGCGGCCTTCCAGCAGTTCGGTGATGTAGGGCTTGCGCGCGGTCTTGGCTTCGGGGTTGAGGCGGTTCCAACGTTCGACATCACACGCGTCGCGGGCGAGTTCGTTGAAGCTCGGGCAGGACCAGATGTCGGCGGTGACGCCGAAGTCTTTGTCCAGCAACTCAGCCGCGGCGATGGCTTCGCGCAGGATGGTGCCGCTGCCCAGCAGCTGCACACGCAGCTCGCTCTTCTTGGGCTTGCCGGCGTCCTTCAACAGGTACATGCCCTTGATGATGCCGTCGGCGCTGCCTTCGGGCATGTCGGGGTGGGTGTAGTTTTCGTTCATCAGGGTGAGGTACCAGTACTCATCCTGTTGTTCGGTCAGCATGCGCTGCATGCCGTGTTGCAGCAGGGTCACGACTTCATAGCTGAAGGTCGGGTCGTAGCTGCGGCAGTTCGGGATCAGGCCGGCCTGGACCATGCTGTGGCCGTCTTCGTGTTGCAGGCCTTCGCCGTTCAAGGTGGTGCGGCCGGCGGTGGCGCCAAGCAGGAAGCCGCGCGCGCGCATGTCGGCGGCTTGCCAGGCGCTGTCGCCGATGCGCTGGAAGCCGAACATCGAGTAGTAGATGTAGAACGGCAGCATCTGCAAGTCGTTGGTGCTGTAGCTGGTCGCGGCGGCGAGCCACGACGAGAACGCGCCTGCTTCGGTGATGCCTTCTTCCAGCACCTGGCCGGTGGTGTCTTCGCGGTAGTACATCAGCTGGTCGCGATCGACCGGCTTGTACTTCTGTCCGTGCGGGGCGTAGATGCCCAATTGGCGGAACAGACCTTCCATGCCGAAGGTGCGCGCTTCATCGGCCACGATGGGGACGATGCGCGGGCCGACCTGCTTGTCGCGCAATGCGATGTTGAGCGCCTGCACGAACGACATGGTGGTGCTGATTTCGCGCTCGCCGGTGCTCTTGAGCAGGCGGTCGAAGGCTTCGAGCTTGGGCACGTCCAGCGAGGTGCTGGCCTTGCGGCGGCGCTGCGGCAGGAAGCCGCCGAGGGCCTTGCGGCGCTCGAGCATGTATTCGACTTCCGGCGATTTTTCGCCGGGGTGGTAGAACGGGACGGCGCCGTCCTTGAGTTGTTCGTCGGTGACCGGGATGTTGAAGCGGTCGCGGAACAGGCGGACGGCTTCGTCGTCCATCTTCTTGGTGCCGTGGGTCGGGTTGAGCGATTCGCCCGACGCGCCCATGCCGTAGCCCTTGACCGTCTTGGCCAGGATGACGGTGGGCATGCCCTTGGTGTTGACGGCTTCCTGATACGCGGCGAAGACCTTGTGCGGATCGTGGCCGCCGCGGTTGAGGCGCCAGATGTCGTCGTCGGACAGGTTGGCGACGAGCGCGGCGGTCTCGGGGTATTTGCCGAAGAAGTTGTCGCGGGTGTATTTGCCGCCGAAGGCTTTGCAGTTCTGGTATTCGCCGTCGACGGTTTCCATCATCAACTGGCGCAAGCGACCGGTGGTATCGCGCGCGAGCAGCGGATCCCAGTAGCTGCCCCAGATGGTCTTGATGACGTTCCAGCCTGCGCCGCGGAATTGGCCTTCGAGTTCTTGAATGATCTTGCCGTTGCCGCGCACCGGTCCGTCGAGGCGCTGCAGGTTGCAGTTGATGACGAAGACCAGGTTGTCGAGGCCTTCGCGGCCGGCGACGGAGATGGCGCCCAGGGATTCGGGTTCGTCGGTTTCGCCGTCGCCGAGGAAGGCCCAGACCTTGCGGTCGGACTTCGGCATCAGGCCGCGGCCTTCGAGGTATTTCCAGTTACGCGCCTGGTAGATGGCGCTAATCGGGCCCAGGCCCATCGACACGGTCGGGACTTGCCAGTAATCGGGCATCAGCCACGGGTGCGGGTAGGAGCTGACGCCGCGGCCGTCGACTTCCATGCGGAAGTTGTCGAGCTGGGATTCGCTCATGCGGCCTTCGAGGAAGGAGCGCGCGTAGATGCCGGGGGAGCTGTGGCCTTGCACGCCGATCAAGTCGCCCGGGTGGTCGGCCGAGGGGGCGCGCCAGAAGTGGTTGAAGCCGACGTCGTACAGCGTGGCCGCAGAGGCGAAGCTGGCGATGTGGCCGCCGAGGTCGCCGGGCTTGCGGTTGGCGCGCACGACCATGGCCATGGCGTTCCAGCGGATCAGCGAGCGGATCCGCCATTCCATCGCGTTGTCGCCGGGGCTCTTGGCCTCCAGGTGCGCGGGGATGGTGTTGATGTATTCGGTGGTGGGCTGGAACGGCAGGTGGGCGCCGGCGCGGCGGGTGACCTCGACCATGCCTTCGAGCAACTGGTGGGCGCGCTCGGCGCCGTCGCGGGCGATGACGGCCTGGACGGATTCGACCCATTCCTGGGTTTCGGTCGGGTCGGGGTCGTTCTGCAGGAGGTCGTGCAGGGAGCTGGCAAGCGGCTGGTTCATCTATCTCGCGGCCCCGTGGCCGCGCCTCGTGGTGTGGGGGCGGATTAGAGCGTCGAGTCTAACAAACGGGGGGTGGGGTTCGGCTTGCTTTGGGTGGTCGGTGGGGTGGGATAGTCCGTATTGGCTAGGGGGTGGGGTTGGCGTGGGTGGCGCAGTGGTGGATACGCGGGCGTGTGGTCAGGTTTGTTGGGGCTTGAGGTGTCGTGGTCGCGGCTCACGCCGCTCCTACCCCGGACTGCGCTGCTCAGGGGGTAGGAGCGGCGTAAGCCGCGATCCGATGCCGGGACGAAACCCGACAGCCGAAACAGCCTTTCGCCGATTCGGCCAAATCGGGGCAGCGGTCATCTTGTCGGCATGCCTCAACTTCGACGAAAACCCGCTCCCGGACATGCGGCCCTGCGCCGCGGCCGGGCATCCGAGGCTCACCATCTTTATCTGGTTACCTTCGCCACGGTGCATCGACGGCCTTTGTTTACCCACCATGCTCTGGCTTGCGTAGCGGCCGATGCGCTGTTGGATGCGCCCGCCTGGAAGCGTGCCAAGTTATTGGCCTGGGTGCTCATGCCGGATCATTGGCACGGGCTGATCGAGTTGGGCGATGGGGAATGGTTGCCAGCACTGGTACGACGGCTCAAATCGAATTCGTCGCGCCTGGTGCGTCAGAAAGCGCCAGCATTGAAGGCGGTGTGGGCGCGGGCGTATCACGATCATGCGCTGCGACGGGAGGCATCATTGGTCCATGTGGCACGGTATGTGGTGATGAATCCGGTGCGAGCGGGTTTGGTGCGGCGAGCGCGGGAGTGGCCGTATTGGGGAGCCGTGTGGGTGCAGCGGTGATCGCGCAACGGGCGTGATGACGCCGGCATGACAGGTGTCGGTCCCGGTGCGAAAGTTCTCGGTCGCGGCTCACGCCGCTCCTACAAGGGAACCTTGCGTAGCAACTGTAGGAGCGGCGTGAGCCGCGACTGCGTCAATTGAACTATGGCGCTAATGACCTCCACCGCGCGCCGCTCAAGAAGGCGCGCTATGCAACACCACAATGCCCGCAACGATCAGGCCGACCCCACCCAGCTTCATCGCCGTGATCGATTCGCCGAACACCATCGCGCCCAGCAACACGGTGCCGGCGGCGCCGATGCCGGTCCATACGGCGTACGCGCTGCCGACCGGCAAGGCGGTCAACGCGCGACCCAGCAACCAGACGAAGGCGATCAGGGTGACGATGGACGCCGCGGTCCAGCCGGGCCGGGTGTAGCCCTGCGACAACTTCATCGACAAGGCCCAGGCCACGTCGATCAGGCCGGCGGCGATCAGCATCGTCCACGCGGTCGAGGCTTTCATGCCGATGCGGGCTCGGCTCGGACGCGCGCGTCCTCGCGTTCGCGGCGCAGCGCGTCGCGCACGCTGTCGCGCTGGCCGATGCGGTCGAGGTAGGCGTCCAGGGCGGGGTACGGGTGCAGGTCCATCTTCAGCGCGCGCGCCCAGCCGGCGATGGTGTAGAGGTAGGCGTCGGCGATGCTGAAGGTCTTGCCGAGCACGTAGGCATTTTTTGCGAGGTGACGATCGACGTAGGCCAGGCGCGGCTGCAGGCGCTCGCGCGCGACCGCGCCCGGGGCGTCGCCGTATTCGGGATGGAACAGCCACGGGCTGAACAACTTGTGCAGTTCGGAGCTGATGAAGGTCAGCCATTGCTGCAGTTCGAGCCGTTCGAAACTGTCGGGCGCGGGAGCGAGATCGCTGCCCGGGTGCTGGTCGGCGAGGTACTGCAGAATGGCGACGCCTTCGTGCAGGATGCGGCCGTCGTCGAGTTCCAGCAGCGGCACGTAGCCGAGCGGGCTGAGTTCGCGGAAATCGCGGCCGTCGGCGACGACGACCGGGTCCGGGCCGATGCGCACGCGGCGCAGTTCGGCGTCGATGCCGAGTTCGCGCAGGACGATGTGCGGGGCGAACGAGCAGGTGTGCTGGGTGTAATAGAGCTTCATGGCCGTGTATCCGTGGAGGAGTGGCGCTACTCTCCCCGCGCGGGCCTTCGCCGTGAATACGGCGCGATCACAAGGATTGCTTGCGGATGCGACAAGCTCGGTTGTCTTTGGAGGATTTCGAACTGCTGCGCGCGATCGGCGCGCACGGCAGCCTCAGCGGCGCGGCCAAGGCCTTGGCGCTGGATCATTCCAGCGCGTTCCGGCGCTTGGCGGCGATCGAGGCGCGCGCGGGCGCGGCGCTGTTCCGGCGCAGCCGCAGCGGTTATGTCGCGACCGAGGCCGGGGCGATCGCGATCGCCGGTGCGCAGCGTATTCTCGACGATGCCGATCGGCTGCAGCGGCAATTGGCCGGGCGCGATGCGCAGGCGCAGGGACGGTTGCGGATCACCATTCCCGACACCTTGGCCGGGGTGGCGGCCCAGATGTGCGCGGCGTTCTCCGCGCAGCATCCGTCGGTGCGTTGCGATCTGAGCGTGGCCAATGCGTTCGTGAATCTGCAGCAGCCCGACGCGGACGTGGCCTTGCGCGCGAGTGCGTTGATGCCCGATGGCTTGTCGGTGCGGCGGATCGCGTCGATTTCGACCGCGGTGTATGTGGCCAGCGGGGCGAAGGTCGGCAAGCGTTCCGGGTTGGCCGAGGGTGAGTGGGTCGGGTTCGACGATGCGCTGTCGCATCTGTCGTCGGCGCATTGGCTGCGCGCGCATGTGAGCGACGAGCGGATCGCGATGCGGGTCAATTCGCTGCCGGCGGCGTTGGCGGCGTGTCAGGCCGGGATCGGGCGGGCGTTGTTGCCGTGTTACTACGCCGATGCGGCCGGCGGGGTGAAGCGGTTGTCGGGGCCGATGGCGGAGGTGCCGACGGAGTTGTGGTTCGCGGTGCATCCGGATTTGCGGCGCTCGGCGAAGGTGAGGCTGTTGCGGGAGTTTGCGATGGGGTGGTTGCCGGGGCGGGTTGAGGTTGGGTAGGGGTTGGATTGGTTGTGTTGGTGCTTGGTTGTATTGAGGCTTGGTTGTATAGGGGTCGGTTGTATTGAGTTCGGTTGTGTTGTGGCTTGTTATGCCGCGAGTGGTTATGTCGTGACTGGTTATGCCGTGGCCGGTGGTGTCGTGGTTTGTCATGCAGAGCTCCGCTGGTGGGATCCGGCTGAAGTCGCTGGATTCCCGCCTTCGCGGGAATGACGGTAGGAGAGTGCGTCCTCGCCTGTGACTTCGCTTCGCTTTTGCTCGTCATTCCCGCGAAGGCGGGAATCCAGTGACTTTAGCGAGCAGCCGCCAGAACGCCTTACCATTTCCACATGCAACGCCACTAACACCAAAAGCGACGCTCGAGACGTCCAACCTCCTCACTTCCAACTTCCAACTTCCAACTTCCAACTTCTCACTTCCCACTCCTCTCCTCACTCCTCACTCCTCACTCCTCACTCCTCACTTCTCACTCCTCGCCCCAACCCATCTGCCCACCCAACCACCGCAAAAACGCCCTCACCGGCGGATGCCGCTCCCGCCCCGGAACGCACAGCACGTGATACGTCTCGCCCGGCACGGTGATGTCGGGACGATGCATCGCCAACAGCCCGCGCTCGACGCTGCCCGCGGTCACCACCGAACTCGCCAGCACCAACCCCTGCCCCGCGCTCGCGGCATGCAAGGCGTAATGCTCTTCGTCGTAAGCGCGCATCACCCCGCCGGGTTTCATCCAATCCACGCCGGCGCGGTCGCACCAGCTCTGCCAGGTGCATTCGTACAAGCGCGATTCGCCCCACTCCACCGAGATCAAGGTCGGCGAAGACTTCAACGTTTCGCTCTCGATATGACCGGGCGCGCCATACACGCCGAAGTATTCGCGCAGGCCGCCATGGCGATGCAATCCGGCCGGCACCGCGCCGCCGTAACGGATCGCCAGGTCGACGCTGGCGTCCTGCTGCAGATCGACGACCTGCGCGCCGGTGTCGATGCGCACGGCGATGTCCGGGTGCTGTTGGTAGAAGCCGCCGATGCGCGGGATCAGCCACAGCGCGGCGAACGAGGCGGTGGTGGTGACGGTCAGGCGGCCGGTGCTGCGTTGCGGTTGCAGCGCGGCCAGCGATTGCGCGATCTCCAGCAGGGCGCCGTGCAGGTCGCGGAACAGGCGGCGGCCGTCGCCGGTCAGGGCGACGCCGCGCGGCAGGCGGTCGAACAGGGCCAGGCCCAGCGTGTGTTCGAGCTGCTTGATCTGATGCGAGATCGCGGTCGGGGTGACGTGCAGTTCTTCGGCCGCGGCCTTGAAGCTGCGGTGGCGGGCGGCGGATTCGAAGCTGCGCAGGGCGGTGAGGGGGAGGTTGGCGAACATGGGGGCGGCGTTGGTTAGGTGGAGCTTTGGCTAGCGGGTGTCATGGGTGGGTGGGGATTTCGCCGGGGTTTGTGGGGGCGCGGTCGCGGCTTACGCCGCTCCTACAGTTTGGGGGTGAGGATGAGCTTGATTCATGCGGGTGCGACTATCGTCATTTGTGACGGTGTGTTGCGGGAAATAGATTCAGGGGCTCGACCTTGCACGGGGTTTTGTCCGATGACTGTTTCCGCTTCGCCGCAACGATTGCTCGTGCTCGTCGCCAGCCCGCGCCGCGACGGCAACAGCGCCACGCTCGGCACGGCGGTGATGCGCGGCGCGCAGGCCGCGGGCAGCGAGGTGTCGCTGTGTTTCATCGACGATCACCTCGATGGCTTGGTGCGCGACTGCCGCGAATGCCGCGACGAACACGGACGCTGCCGGATCGAGGACGGGTTCGGCGGGTTGTTTCTCGATCGGTTCCTGCCCGCCGACGGGGTCGCGCTGTGCACGCCGGTGTATTGGTACGGGATGTCGGGGCAGGCGAAGGTGTTCTTCGATCGGATGTTCTGTTATTTCGCCAAGAGCCACGCGGGCTCGGAGCAGGTGCGCGAGCGGATCCAGCGCAAGCGGGTGGCCTTGCTGACCTCGTCCGAAGAGATATATCCGACGATCGCGCTCGGCATCGTGCATCAGTTGCAGGAGTACGCGCGCTATACCCATTCGCGGTTCATCGGCACGGTGCATGGCTGGGGCAACGGGCGCGGCGAGGTGGTACGCGATCCGCAGGGGTCGGTGACGGCGGCCGAGGCCTTGGGGCGGGAGTTTTTCGCGCGGCCGTATCTGGATTTGCGGATGGATACGGTGAGGTGAGTTCACTCGGATGGGGGTTGGGAGTTTGCGCGCCATGCGCCGCGAAGTTTTTCTAGGCGGGATATCAACCGCGATGTGCTTCGGCTCGATTGGTTGCGAGCGCAGTCATGCCTGGGCGGATAGCGTCGAGGCTGAGACTCGCAAAAGCCTCACGGTTATAGCGCGACTTCGCCTCGACGCGAGTTCGCGCGTGCGATGTGTTTGTTGATTCGATTGCGGCTTCGCGCCAGCGACGTAGGTGCGGGTTCGCGGTCGCGGCTTGCGCCGCTCCTACAGGGGGCTATCGTACGGCGCGACTTCGCCTCGGCGCGAGTTCGCGCGTGCCATGTGTTTGTTGATTCGATTGCGGCTTCGCGCCAGCGACGTAGGTGCGGGTTCGCGGTCGCGGCTTGCGCCGCTCCTACAGGGGGCTGTGGCAGCTACGCGGATCAGCGCAGGCCGAACCAGGCGCGCGGGATCAGCAGTTTGAGGGCGCGCTCGGCGCTCTTGCGACGCAGGCCGCGTTGGGCCAGGCCGCGCATCACCGGGCCGATCCAGCGCCAGCGCGGTTGCAGCAGGATCGCTTCGCGCGCCTGCGCTTCGATCCGGTACATCGCCAGCACCTGTTCGGCCAGGCGGCGTTTTTTCGCCGGCAGGTCGGGGATCTGGCGCAGGCAGGCGTCGAGGTCGTCGGCGGTGCCGCGGTAGAACTGCACGGTGCGTTCGTAGCGGCGGCGCATCGCCACCTCGCGCGGTTCGTCGCGCGCGAACACAGTGCCGCTGACGCTGCCGGAATGGCGCCGGTACTGGATCAGCGGTTGCCGCAGGCACAGCGACTGACCGAGCAAGGCGCCGCGCAGGCTCAGCGCGTTGTCCTCGATCGGCCCGAGCAGCGGCCCGAAGCGGTCGTAGACGCAGCGACGGAACGCCAGGGTCGCGCCGAGCAGGCCGATCAGGCGGCCGATGCGCACGTAGTAGTCGAGTTCGTACTGCCGCGGACGCTGGCGGAAGCTGATCCGGATCGGACGGCCGTCGGTGTCGATGCCGTCGAAGTCGCTGCCCAGCACCATCGCCTGCGGCGCATGCCCGAACGCGTCGACGATGGTCGCCACGCGTTGCGGATAGGCGATGTCGTCGCCGGCCATCATTACGATGATCTCGCCGCTGGCCAGCGCCATGACTTCGTTGAAATGCGCGGTGACGCCGAGGTTGCTCGCGCTGCGGCGCACGCTGACCCGGTGCGGGCCGCGGTAGGCCGCGACCTGCTCGACCGCCAGCTCGAAGGTGCCGTCGTCGGAGCAGTCGTTGGAAATGATGATTTCGCAGGCCACGGTCTGCGCGAACGCGCTGTCGATCGCGGCCTGGATGTAGGCCGCGTCGCGATAGCACAGCAACAGGATGCTGACCTGCGGCGTCGTTGCCGGCGGCGGCGCCGGCAACGGCGGCGCCAACGAAGCAGCGGCCGAAAAATCGGCCGCTGCAGGGATGGCGAGGGCGCCCATATCGTTCATGGGCGCCGCGGTCAGACGCCGCCGAGTTCTGACAGACCCTTGCGCTCGGATTCGCGCGAGGCGCGGATCTGCGCGTCCACCGCCGCGATCGCGGTCATGTTGACGACGCGGCGCGGGGTCGAGGCGGGAGTCAGGATGTGCGCGGGCTTGTCCAGACCCATCAGGATCGGGCCGATCGCCACGCCGTCGGTCATCACCCGGACCATGTTGTAGGTGATGTTGGCCGCGTCGAGGTTGGGCAGCACGAACAGATTGGCGCGGCCGTGCAGGGTCGCGTTGGGGAAGATGCGCTGGCGCAGCGCGTCGTCCCAGGCGGTGTCGGCCTGCATTTCGCCGTCGATTTCGAGCTTGGGCTGGCGCTGTTTGACGATCTGCCGGACCTTGCGCATCTTCGCCGCCGACGGATTGTCATGGCTGCCGTAGTTGGAGTGCGACAGCAGCGCGACCTTGGGCTCGATGCCGAACAGCTTGAGCCGGTAGGTCGCCTGCAAGGTGGCTTCGGCGATCTGCTCGGCGGTCGGATCGACCTGCACGTGGGTGTCGAGGAAGAACCACGCGCCCTGGTCGTTGATCACGCCGGTCATCGCCGAGGTGCCGGACACGCCGGGGTCGAAGTCGAAGATGCTGCGCATGTAGCCGAGCTTCTTGTGGAAGCGGCCGACCAAGCCGGAGATCATCGCGTCGGCTTCGCCGCGCTCGACCATCAGCGCGGCGATCAGGGTCGGACGCGAACGCAGCAGGTTCTTCGCCGCCGCCGGGCTCACGCCGCGGCGCTCGGTCAGCGCGTGGTACTGCTGCCAGTATTCGTTGAAGCGCGGATCGTCGTTGATGTTGGTCAGTTCGAAATCCACGCCCTCGCGCATGCGCAGGCCCAGGCGCTGGATGCGGGTTTCGATCACGTCCGGGCGGCCGATCAGGATCGGATAGGCCAGCTCTTCGTCGATCACCGTCTGCACCGCGCGCAGCACGGTCTCTTCCTCGCCCTCGGCGTAGACCACGCGCTTGCGGTCGCTGCGGGCGCGGTCGTAGACCGGCTTCATCAGCAGGCCGGTGCGGTAGATGTACTGACTGAGCTTTTCCTCGTACGCGTCCATGTCGGCGATCGGACGCGTGGCGACGCCGGAGTCCATCGCCGCCTTGGCCACGGCCGGCGCCAGCATCACCAGCAGGCGCGGGTCGAACGGGCGCGGGATCAGGTACTCGGAGCCGAACGTGGGAACGTCACCGCCGTAGGCGCTGCCGAGATCCGACGATTCCATCCGCGCCAGCGCCGCGATCGCGCGCACGCAGGCCAGCTTCATCTCTTCGTTGATGACCGTGGCGCCGACATCGAGCGCGCCGCGGAAGATGTAGGGGAAGCACAGCGCGTTGTTGACCTGATTCGGGTAATCCGAACGGCCGGTCGCGATGATGCAGTCCGGACGCACGGCCTTGGCGTCCTCGGGCAGGATTTCCGGGTACGGATTGGCCAGCGCGAGGATGATCGGCTTGTCGGCCATGGTCGCGACCATTTCCGGCTTGAGCACGCCGCCGGCGGACAGGCCCAGGAACACATCCGCGCCGGCGATGATGTCGGCCAGGGTGCGCTTGTCGGTGTCGCGCGCGTAGCGCTGCTTGTCCGGGTCCATGTTGCCGCGGCCGGTGAACAGCACGCCGTCGCGGTCGACCGCGAGGATGTTCTCCGGCTTCATGCCCAGGGCGACCAGCATGTCGAGGCAGGCGATGCCGGCCGCGCCGGCGCCGCTGGTGGCGAGCTTGACGTCCTCGATCTTCTTGCCGACCACTTCCAGCGCGTTGAGCACGGCCGAGCCGACGATGATCGCGGTGCCGTGCTGGTCGTCGTGGAACACCGGGATCTTCATCCGCTCGCGCAGCTTGCGCTCGACGATGAAGCACTCCGGCGCCTTGATGTCCTCGAGGTTGATGCCGCCGAAGGTGGGCTCCAGCGAGGCGATGATGTCGACCAGCTTGTCGGGATCGCGCTCGTCGATCTCGATGTCGAACACGTCGATGCCGGCGAACTTCTGGAACAGCACGCCCTTGCCTTCCATGACCGGCTTGCCGGCCAGCGGGCCGATGTCGCCCAGGCCGAGCACGGCGGTGCCGTTGCTGATCACCGCGACCAGGTTGCCGCGCGCGGTGAGCTCGCTGGCGGCGTTGGGGTCGGCGACGATCGCCTCGCAGGCGTAGGCCACGCCCGGCGAATAGGCCAGGGCCAGGTCGCGCTGGGTCACCATCGGCTTGGTCGCGGTGACCTTGATCTTGCCCGGCGGGCTGAGGCGGTGGTAGTCGAGCGCGGCGGTTTTCAGATCGTTATCGGACATCAGAGGATGGCTGCCGTGGCAAGGGCGCGAGGTGATTGGACTTGCAGTCTAATGGATCGCCAAGGCGGATTCGCGCGACCGCGGCGGCTTGTTCATTAGTACTTTGGAGTTGTACCACCGGTCCGCGCCGGCACTTTGCCCAACCCGGCGGCGAAGCTGTCGCGGGGCGTGCACGGGCCGGCCGCGCGCGCGGCGACGGGGGCGAAACCGTGACCGGCGCTGCGGAAACCGACGCCTGCGTATGGGGCTCAGGGCGCATCGGCGGCCGCCTTGCCGGGCTGCACGGTGCTGCGCCACGCCTCCAGGAACTGGCGCCGCTTGAGCGCATCCAGGTACACCAGCAGCCCCGGCCCGAGCGCGATCGGCCGCAACGCGCGCACCCGCGCGCCGTCGCGCGCATGCGGCGACAGCGGCGCGCCGTCGGCGGCGCGGATCGGCTGCAGGCCGACCTGTCGGGCCAGCATCGCCTGGCCGCGCGGCGACAACAGATAGTCGAGAAACCGTCCGGCCTCGGCCGCGTTGGGCGCGGTGCGCGGGATCAGCGCGGTGCGCAGCAGGACCAGGGTGTAGTCCTCGGGCAGCACGATCCCGAGCGGCGCGCCGGCATCGACCCGGGCCTGGGCGTAGGACCCGAGCACGTTGTAGGCCAGAGCGAGGTCGCCGCGCGCGACCCGGTCGAGCAAGGGCCCGGTGCGTTCCTCCAGCTGGACCCGGTTGTCGCCGAGCGCGGCCTGCAGCGCGCCGGCCATGCTGCCGAGCTGATGGTCCTGGGTCGCGAGCAGATAGCCCACGCTGCTGCGGGCCACGTCGTAGGTGCCGACCCGCCCGGCCAGCTTCGCCGCCGGGTCGCGCAGCAGCGCCAGCAGTTGCCGACGCGTGCGCGGCACCTGCTCGGGCCGCAGCAGGCGCTTGTTGTAGACGATCACCACCGGCTCGTAACTGATGCCGAAGGCCTCGTGCCGCCACTGCGACCACGCCGGCAACGCGGCGGTGGCCGGCGACCGATGGGCCAGCGCATGGCCGTCGTTGGCCAGCTTGGTCTGCAGATCCATGCCGCTGCTGATCAGCAGGTCGGCGCGATCGCCCGCGCGAGCGCGCAGATGGCGGGTATAGATGTCCTGCGCGACCAGATCGGAATACTCGACCTGAGTGTTGGGATGCAGCCGCTGGTAGTCGGCGATGACCGCGGCGAAGTTCTCGATGTCGGTGGAGCCGTGGATGCGGAGGTGGGCGGTGGCGGTTTGCGCCGCCTTGAAGGTGCGGGTGTCGCCTGGGGCGGCGTAGGCGGCGGAGAAAAACGAGTTGAGAAGAGTGAGGAGTGAGTAAAGGCAAAGGCAGCGCGCGGCGTTGTAGCGCGAAGTCGCGCGCTTTTTCTCGTTTCTCACTTTTCTGCACTCGTTTTTTGCATTTCTCACAGCGCGCTCCTCGGCAGCCGCAACGTCACCACCAACCCGCCGCCAACCCGATTGCTCAGCTCCACGCGGCCGCCGTGGCTGTCGACGATGCGCTTGACGATCGCCAGGCCCAGGCCGGCGCCGCCCGAGGCGGCGTCGCGGCCGCGCGCGAAGCGTTCGAATACGGTTTGCGCATCGGCGGCGGCGATGCCGGGGCCGTGGTCGGCGACGGTCAGCACCGCGCTGAAAGCGGCGTTGCCCTCGCCCTCGGCCACGGTCAGTGCGATCTGCAACGGGCCGCCCATTTGGCCGGGACGCGGCTGGCCGTGCTTGAGCGCGTTGTCGATCAGGTTCTTGATCGCCTCGCGCAGCAGCAACGCGTCGCCTTGTACGCGCACCGGGTCGCTGGTCACGGCCAGATTCAGATCCGGACGCGGGCCGGACTGCGGGATCGATTCGTACAGCGCCTGATGCAGCAGTTCGGCCAGGTCGACGGTTTCGAACTGTTGCAGATGCGAGCGGTGGATCGCGCTGGCGTCGCTAAGCAACTGGTTCAACAGTCGGCTCATGTGATTGGCGTTGCGTTCGATCGTCACCAGACTGCGGCGCTGCTCGGCCGGATCGTCTTCGTCCAGCGCCAGCTGCGCCTGCGCGCGCAGCGCGGCCAGCGGCGTGCGCATCTGATGCGCGGCGTCGCCCATGAACGCGCGCAGGGTTTCGTTGCTGGCCGCCAGCCGGCCCATGAAGCGGTTCAAGGCGCCGACCAGTTCGCCGAGTTCCAGCGGCACCGAACCGGGCACCGGCTTGAGGTCGGACGGTTCGCGCAGCGACAGATCGCGTTCGAGTTTCTGCAACGGGCGCAAGGCGCGATGCACGCCGACCCACACCAGCGACAGCGCGGCCAGCGACAGCGCCACGATCGCGATCAACGCGCGCAGCACCACGTCATCGGCCAGGGCTTCGCGCGCGATGCGGGTCTGCCCCACCTGCACGATCGCCTGGCCCTGGCTGGCCGGACCGGCGACCCAGCGCGATACCGCGACGAACCGCGTGCGTTCGCCGAGGTACATCGCATCGAACAGCTTCGGCTTGCCGTCCAGCGGCGGCGACGGCGGCGCGGGCAGATCGGGGTAACCGGTGATGGCGCCGCGGTTGCTGGAGACGCGGTAATACACGCGATCCTCCGGCGCCATCGCGAGCAGATCGAGCGCGGCATACGGCAGATCCACCTGCCATTGCCCGTCGACCAGCGCGACGCTGTCGGCGATCGACAACGCCGAGGCGATCAGCAGATGGTCATAGGAACGATCGGCCGCGGCGCGGCCGTAGCTGCGCGCGGCGAGGAACAGCAGCACCGCGCCGATCAACGACAACACCCCGAGATACAGCAGCAAGGTGCGGCGGATCGAATGCGGGCGCGCCGGCTCAGCCATCGGCCGGCTCCAACGGCGCATCGGCCGGCGCGGCATCGGACGCTTCGATCATGTAACCGGCGCCGCGCACGGTGACGATGCGCAGCGGCGCGGCGGCCAATCGCTTGCGCAGACGGCCGACGTACAACTCGATCGCGTTCGGCCCGGCCTCGTCGTCGAAACCGAACAGGCCGTTGCCGATCTCGTCCTTGCTGACCACTTGGCCGAGCTTGCCAATCAGGATTTCCAGCAGGCGGAATTCGCGGTTCGGCAGTTCGATCGCGTCGCCGTCGAGGCTGACCCGATGCGCGCCGCTGTCGAAGGCGAAGCCGCCGATCTGCACGATCGCGCTGGCCTGGCCACGATTGCGCCGCAGCAACACCCGGCAGCGCGCTTCGAACTCGCGGAAGTCGAACGGCTTGGCCAGGTAGTCGTCGGCGCCGGCGTCGAGCGCCTGCACCCGGTCCTCGATGCCGTCGCGCGCGGTCAGCATCAACACCGGAGTGGCGTCGCCGCGTTCGCGCAGGCCGGCGAGCAGGCCCAGCCCGCTCAGGCGCGGCAGGCCGATGTCGAGCACGATCAGGTCGAAGCTTTGATACCGCAGCACGCTGGCGGCCTTGAGCCCGTCGGACTGCCAGTCCAGCGCGTGGCCGTCGCGGCGCATGCGCCGGACGATCGCGTCGGCCAGATCGGCGTTGTCCTCCACCAACAGAATTCGCACCAGATGGACTCCGTCGCTCGGTCAGATGCCGCGTTCAGGCAGCGGCCGTAAAAACAGCATCGGCGATGACAGGTCTTTGACAGCTTGCGCCGCCTAGCCTGCGCTGGAGGGGTTGGGACAGGCCGTGCGGGCCGACCCAACTATAAGCGCAGTGAGCGCGCATGTCGCGCGAAACCGCGGGAAAAGAAGGGTCGGGAGAACCATCGATGGCTGTTGTCCACCACGCCGGCGCGTGCGTCGCGCTGTGCCTGCTCGCCGCTTCCAGCGGCGTCCACGCGCAGGAATCCGACGACCGCCCGGTCACCGCCGAACTCGGCGGCCGCATCCACTGGGACTTCGCCCAGTTCGACAACGACGGCCGCGGCCTCGCCAATCCCGACGACACTGAAGTGCGACGGCTGTGGCTGGATGTGTCGGGCAAGTTCTACGGCTGGGGCTACAAGATCGAAGGCGACTTCGCCGGGCTGCAGGACGATTTCAGCGGCGACAGCGTCGAGGCCAAGGACGTCTACGTCACCCGTGACTTCAAGGCCGGCAAGCTGACGATCGGCCAGTTCAAGCAGTACTTCACCCTGGACGACCGGATCAGTTCGAACTACGGCGCGTTCATGGAGCGCAGCATGTTCGCCAGTTCGGTCGCGCCCTTGTATCGGCTCGGCGCGGCGTGGATTACCGCGGGCGAGGACTACACCGTCGGCGGCAGCGTCTACAGCCTGGAGAGCATCGACGTGTGGCAAGTGAAGGGTCGCGCATTCGGCGCGCGCGGCACCTGGGCGCCACACCACGACGACGGCGACACCCTGCACCTGGGCCTGTCGCTGGCGCGCGAGTACTACGACCATCCCGGCCGCGACGGCGCCAACGGGCTGCGCATCGCGCCGCGCCCGGCCGGGCACCTGTCCGACAACAGCCGCGCGACCTTGGTCAATTTCAATCGCGGGCTCGATACCGATGTCGACAAGTATTCACTGGAATTCGGCTTCACCCGCGGCCCGTGGTATCTGCAATCGGAAGTGAGCGGCGCGAATTTCGACGACGGCTCGCAACGCGGCGAGATCCGCTCGGCGTACGGCCTGATCGGCTGGTTCATTACTGGCGAGTCCACGCCTTACGACAGCAAGTCCGGCCGCTTCGCCCGGGTCAAGCCTGCGCGCAGCAGCGGTGCGTGGCAGCTGGCGGCGCGCTACGACACGATTCGCGGCAAGCAGCATCTCAACGGCGCGGCCGGCTTCAACAGAGCATGGATCAGCGACGTGTCGATGGATCAGGTCAGCGTCGGCGTGAACTGGCATCTGCGCTCGAATCTTCGCTTCATGCTCGACTGGATCGACAGTCGCAATCGCGATCGGTTGGCGGATGTGACGCTGGATCGGACGCGTGCGGTCACGGGGCGGTTTCAGTACGACTTTTGAGGCAAGGAACGAGTGCAGAGGAGTGAGGAACGAGTAACGGCCATCCACCGGCGGCTCTCACCTCTTACGCCCTACCACTCACTCCTCTCTACTCGTTTTAAGGAACGAGTGCAGAGGAGTGAGGAACGAGTAACAGCCATCCATCGGAAGATCTCACCTCCTACGCCCTACCACTCACTCCTCACTCCTCTCCACTCGTTTCAAGGAACTAGTGCAGAGGAGTGAGAAACGAGTAACGGCCATCCACTGGCAGCTCTCACCTCTTACGTCCACCACTCGTTCCTCACTCCTCTCCACTCTTTTTCTCGCTCCAAAGGAGTCCACAAATGCTGACCGCGCTCGGCTTCGGCATGGTCCTCACCTTCATGTACCTGATCATGAGCAAGCGGCTGTCGCCGCTGGTGGCGCTGATCGTGATCCCGATCGCGTTCGCCCTGCTCGGTGGATTCAGCGCCGGCATCGACGAGATGATGATCGAGGGGATCAAAAAGATCGCGCCGACCGGCGTGATGCTGATGTTCGCGATCCTGTACTTCGGGGTGATGATCGACGCCGGTCTGTTCGATCCGATCGTGCGCCGCATCCTCAAACTGGTGAAGGGCGACCCGGTCAAGATCGTGGTCGGCACCGCGGTGCTGGCGATGTTGATCTCGCTCGACGGCGACGGCTCGACCACCTACATGATCACCGTCTCGGCGATGCTGCCGCTGTACCAGCGCCTGCGCATGAACGCGCTCAACCTGACCTGCGTGACGATTCTCGCCGGCGGGGTGATGAACCTCACGCCCTGGGGCGGACCGACCGCGCGCGCGGCAACCGCGCTGCACGTCGATCCCAGCGACGTGTTCGTGCCGCTGGTGCCGGCGATGGCGATCTCGCTGCTCGGCATCATCGCGCTGGCCTGGTACCTGGGCATCCGCGAACGCAGGCGGCTGGGCATCGTGACCCTGCCCGGCCACGGCGCGGACTGGAACCCCGACCTCGACACCGACAGCGACAACCTGCCCACGCTCGCCGACAGCGAAGACACCAAGCGGCCGAAGCTGCTGTGGGTCAACGCCGGATTGACCGTGGCCTTGATGACCGCGCTGGTGCTCGGCGTGCTGCCGCTGCCGGTGTTGTTCATGATCGGCTTCGCGATCGCGCTGGTGATCAACTACCCCGACCTCGCTGAACAGCGCCGCCGCCTCGGCAACCACGCCGGCAACGTGCTCGCGGTGGTGTCGCTGATCTTCGCCGCCGGCATCTTCACCGGCATCCTGTCCAACACCGGCATGGTCGAGGCGATGTCGCGCAGCTTCCTGGCGGTGATTCCGGATGCCTGGGGCCCGTACCTCGCCGTGATCACCGCGATCGCGAGCATGCCCTTCACCTTCTTCATGTCCAACGACGCGTTCTATTTCGGCGTGCTTCCGATCCTGTCGGAAGCCGCGGGCCACTACGGCATCACCCCGGTGGAAATGGCCCGTGCCTCGCTCGCCGGACAACCGGTGCATCTTCTCAGTCCCTTGGTGCCGTCGACCTATCTCTTGGTCGGCATGGCCAACGTCGATTTCGCCGACCATCAGAAGTTCACCTTGAAATGGGCGGTGCTGATTTCGCTGTTGTTGATGGTCGCGTCGCTAGCGTTCGCCCTGTACCCCTTCGCCGCTTGATGCCTTCCCTGCAGGAGCGGCGTAAGCCGCGACCGCGACCTCACAGTTGCGTCGTAAGCGCGAAGTCGCGGTCGCGGCTCGCGCCGCTCCTACAGTCGGATCCCCGACAGCGAGGAACGAGTGCGCAGGAGTGAGGAGTGAGTAAGAGCCAAGCCCCCCTCCCCACATCGCGCTTTTACTCACTCCTCACTCCTACGAACTCACTTCTCGCTTCAAGGAGCAAGCCATGACCCTCCGCATCGCCTACGTCACCAGCGGCATGGGCAGCCTCGGCACCGCGATCTGCCAGAAGCTCGCGCTTAGCGGCCACACTGTGGTCGCCGGCTGCGGGCCGAATTCGCCGCGCAAGGCCGGGTGGCTGCGCGAGCAGCGCGAACTGGGCTTCGACTTCATCGCCTCGGAAGGCAATGCCGCCGACTGGGACTCCACGGTCGCCGCATTCGCCAAGGTCAAGGCCGAGGTCGGCGAGGTCGACGTGCTGGTCAACAACGCCGGCGGCACCCGCGACATTCTGTTCCGGCAGATGACCCGCGAGGATTGGAACGCGGTGATGGCCGGCAATCTGCATACCTTGTTCAACATCACCAAGCAGGTGATCGACGGCATGTCCGCGCGCGGCTGGGGCCGCATCGTCAACATCGCCTCGGTCAGCGCGCAGAAGGGCCAGATCGGCCAGGTCAACTACGCCACCGCGAAGTCGGCGATGCATGGCTTCACCCGCGCATTGGCGCAGGAGTTCGCCGCGCGCGGGGTCACCGTCAACACGGTGTCGCCCGGCTATGTCGCCAGCGCCGCGATCAGCGCGTTTCCGCCGGACGTGCTCGATCGGCTGGCCGCGTCGGTGCCGGTGCGTCGGTTGGGCAAGCCGGAGGAAGTCGCGAGCCTGTGCGCGTGGCTGGCGTCGGACGATGCGGCGTTCGTGACCGGCGCGGATTATGCGGTCAATGGCGGTTTGCACATGAATTAGAGCGGAAACGAGTGCAGAGGAGTGAGGAGTGAGTGGCAAGGCTTTTGCTCACTTCTCACTCCTCTGCACTCGTTCCTCGCTTCAACCGATTTCGCTGAAATCGCCCTCCGCCATCTGATCCAGGCGGATGCGATTGGCGAACAGCGAGAACGCGAGCATGCCGGCCAGGCCGTTGGCGCGGGTGATCCACGGCGGCATCCAGCGCGGCGGCGCCAGCACGCCGTCCTGGAACAGCGGTTCGAAACGCTGCACGTCGCCGAGGGTCATCTTGCCGGCGAACAGCCAGCGGCACAGATGCAGTTTCTGCTGGCGCAAGGCCCAGCGGAAGAAGGTATGCACACCGACCAGGCCGCGCAGATACACGGTGTCCTTGGTGAACGCGGCGCCGCCGCCGGTCGGCACGCCGCGGAACACGCGCTGCGCCGAGGCGAAGCTTTCGTCCTGGGTCTGGCCGGCGTCGATGAAATAGCGGAACACTTCGATGAAGTCGGCACCGTCCAGCGCCATCGCCACCGCGTCGATGCGCAGGCTCAGGCGCTTCATGCGGCCGATGTCGATGCTGCCGGTGATCTGTTCGGCGAAGGTCGCCAGGCCTTCCTGGGTCGCGGTGCTGCGCGGCGACGACAGCGCCAGGCTCGGCAACACCGGCTGCTCGCGGCCGTTGAGCGCGGTCAGCGAATGCACGAAGGCTTCGTGCTGCAGCAACTGGTGGCGGTCGTAATCGCTGAACGCCGCGCCGGTGCGCAGGCGGATCCGGGTCGCGCCGGCTGCGGCCTTGGCGATCAAGGTCGGATCGAGAACCACGTCGATCACGCGGGTGTCGAAATAATCGTCGAGATCGCGCTGCAATTGCAGGCTCAACGCGGTCGCGGAGATTTCCACGGTTTCCGCCGGCGACATCAGTTCGCGGTCGAGCTCGTTGGCGATCGAGATGAAATGGTTGGCCGCTTCGCGAGTGCTCGGGCATTGTCCGGGCAGGGCGACGTCGGGTTTTCCGAACAACTGCACCGAGTAATCGGTGACCCGCGGGGTGCCGAGGCATTCGAGCAACTGCGCGGCGATGCCCCAGGAATGCGCCGATTCGATCAGGTATTCGCCTAGCGGGTGATCGGGGTCGGCTTCGTTCGCGACCGCTTCGAGTTCGGCGCGCACTTCGCTGAAATCGTGCCTGGGGTAATCGATCACCGGCAACCGGGCGACGCCGCGCGCGTAATCGGCGAGGAACGGCGCTTCCAGCCCGGCCGGCCAGCTGGCCATGGTCAGCAGCTTGATGCCGCGCGCGGCGCGGACCATGCGCGCGTCGAGCGCGGCATGGTGCTGGATGTCGGGGGCGAGGCTGGGCGGGGGCGGCAGGCTCATGGGTGGGTTCCGCGGGGGCGGTGGGGGTTGGGGGTTGGCGCCAACGGCTGGAGCGACGGCGAAAGCAAAAGCAAAAGCAAATCCCCCCTACCCCCCTTTTGCAAAGGGGGGAGGCGATCAGCGAGGCTTGTCGTCTGCCTGATGAGGCGATGGCGTTCGCTGCGATCGCGGCAGGTTTCGCTGTGGCGGCGATGGCTCTCAATGCGATGGGGATGACGTTCACCGGCGCCGTGGCGACGAACCGATCGCACACCACGTTTCAAGACCGACGCGTCATCACCCGCAAACCCGTGCTGTTCCCCCCTTTGCAAAAGGGGGACAGGGGGGATTCGCTTTTGCTCTTGCTCACCACGAAGGCAACGCAAACGACCACCCAACCCCGAAACCTTCGGACCGCCTCGCTCAACGCCGCCCATGCTTATCGCCCGAACCCTTGTTCGAAGGCTTGCCCGCGGGCTTCCCCGGCGCCTTGATGTCGGTCTTGTGCGCGCGCCGGTTGGCGAGCTTGCTGGCCGCGCCCGAGACCTCGCCGCTCAGCTTCAGATAGCTGGCGAACCGCTGCGGGTCCAGCTTGCCGTTCTCGATCGCCTCGCGCACCGCGCAGCCCGGTTCGCTCGCGTGCGAGCAATCGCGGAACTTGCACTGCTCGGCCAGCGCTTCGACATCGGCGAAATTCTCGGCCACGTCCTCTTCGCCGGTCGGCTTGAGTTCGCGCATGCCGGGGGTGTCGATCAGGCAGGCCCCCGACGGCAACGGAATCAGGGCGCGATGGGTGGTGGTGTGGCGGCCGCGCGCGTCGCTTTCGCGGACCGCGCCGGTCTTCATGCGTTCGTTGCCGAGCAGGCTGTTGGTCAGGGTCGACTTGCCGGCGCCGGAGGAGCCGACCAGGACCACGGTGCGCCCGGGCTTCAGCCATGGCGACATCGCCGCGACGCTGCTTTCGCGGTCGCGCGCATTGACCGCGCGGATCGCCACGCCCTGGGCGAGTTCGATCAGCGCGCCGCTGGCTTCGGCCACCGCATGCTCGTTGGCGGCGAGCGCTTCATCGGCCTTGGTCAGCACGATCACCGGCTCGGCGCCGCCGCGCACCAGCAACAGATAGCGTTCGATCCGGCGCGGATTGAAGTCGCCGTCCAGCCCGCAGACCACGAACACCGTGTCGATGTTCGCCGCGATCAGCTGCTGCTTGTAATGCTCGCCGGCCGCGCCGCGCTTGATCGCGCTGTAACGCGGCAGCAAAGCCACCACCTTGGCGCGTTCGGGTTCGCCCTCGACCAGCATCCAGTCGCCGACCCCGGGCCGTTGCTCGGGCGCGAGCGAACCTTTCTTGTAATTGGCCGCGCGCTGCCACTCGGGCAGGGACTCGACCCGGTAGCCGCTGTCGGGGCCGTCGGAGACCACATAGCCGCTGCGGTGCTGCTCGGTGACCCGCGCCGGGCGGGCCCGCGGGTGGTCGGCGAGGGCCTGGCGCCAGACCGGATCGGCCGGCAACGGGTCTTCGGCCGTGATCGGCCAGCCGATCGCCTGCAAGGCGGCGAGTTCAGGAGTCAAAGGCGCGACAGGCATTGGGCATGGCGCGATTCTATAGGCCGCGTGCGGCTTTTGGGCCGAATCGGTCCGGCCCGGCCGGATCGGCGCGCCCGTTCGCGGGCCCGCTCGCGCACCGGTCCGCGCTCCGGTTCGTAGGCCGGGCCCGGGCCGGCGACGGCGGCCGGATCGCCGAAGCGTGCGTGCGGTCGAAAGCGACCGGTCGCCCGCGCGCCCCGCCCCCGCTGAATCCTGAAGCCGATTCAGCTAGTCTGGACGCCACTTTCATCGACCCCGACCCGCCGCGATGTCCTTGCCGCCCCTGAAAACCCGCGAACGCCTGTCCGAAGTCCGTTACGAAATCCGCGGTGAATTGGCCCGGCGAGCCCGCGAGTTGGAGGCCCAGGGTCGCAAGCAGATCAAGCTCAATATCGGCAACCCCGGCGCGTTCGGTTTCCGCGCCCCCGAGCACTTGCAGCGCGCGATCGCCGACCACATCGCCGACACCGATCCCTACACCCATCAGCAAGGCCTGCCGGTCGCGCGCGAAGCCATCGCCGCGTTCCACAAGAAGCGCGGCACGCCCAACGCTTCGCCCGAACGCGTGTTCGTCGGCAACGGCGTCAGCGAGCTGATCGACCTGTCGCTGCGCGCGCTGCTCAATCCCGGCGACGAAGTGCTGCTGCCCTCGCCCGATTACCCGCTGTGGTCGGCCGCGACCATCCTCAACGACGGCCGCCCGGTGTATTACCGCTGCCAGCCCGAGAACGGCTTCCTGCCCGACCCGGACGAGATCGAGCAGCTGGTGTCGAGCCGCACCCGCGCGATCGTGCTGATCAATCCGAACAACCCGACCGGCGCGGTCTATCCGCGCGAGTTGATCGAACGCATCGTCGCCATCGCCGCCAAGCACAAGCTGCTGCTGATGTGCGACGAAATCTACGACTCCATTCTTTACGACGGCGCGCAGTTCGTGCCGGTCGCGCCGATCGCGGGCGACCTGCCGTGCCTGAGCTTCGGCGGCCTGTCCAAGGTCCATCGCGCCTGCGGCTGGCGCGTGGGCTGGGCGGTGCTGTCGGGCGATCCGGTCGCCAGCGGCGATTTCCATCACGCCATGGATCTGCTCGGCGCGCTGCGCCTGTGCGCCAACGTGCCGGGCCAGTTCGCGATCGAAGCCGCGCTCAACGGCGAAGACACCATCGCGCCGCTTTGCGCGCCGGGCGGGCGCTTGTACGAAGCGCGCCGCGCGGTGATCGAGTCGGTCGAAGCGAGCAAGCACCTGCAACTGGTCAGGCCAGCCGGCGCGCTGTACGCGTTCCCGGCCGTGGTCGGCGCCGCCGCGCAGGGTTTCGACGATCACCGCTTCGCGCTGGAGCTGCTGGAAACCGAAGACGTGCTGGTCGTGCCCGGCTCCAGTTTCAACGTGCCTTACCGCAATCACTTCCGGGTGACCCTGCTGCCGCAGCCGGCCGACGTGCGCGAAGTGTTCGGCCGGATCGAGCGCGTGCTCGACCTGCACGCGGAGCGCGCCGAGCACAACGCGCAGGCGCTGTCCGCCGCGGTCGCCTGATCCGGCGGTGAGCGAGTTCAGTTACCTCGCACTGGGCGACAGCTACACCATCGGCGAAACCGTCGCCGAGTCGGGACGTTGGCCGGTGCAACTGGCGGCCGGCCTGAGCGAACGCGGCATCGCCGTGGCGGCGCCGCGCATCATCGCCACCACCGGCTGGACCACCGACGAACTCGCGCTCGCGCTGGACCTGGCCGAGCCGCTGGGCGAATGGGATTTCGTCAGCCTGCTGATCGGGGTCAACAACCAATACCGCGGCCGCGGCGCGAGCCAGTACGCAAGCGAATTCCGCGAGCTGCTGGAACGCGCGATCGGCTATGCGCACGGCCGCAGCGACCGCGTGCTGGTGCTGTCGATTCCCGACTGGGGCGCGACTCCGTTCGGCGCGAGCGACAAGCGCGGCCCGGCCACGATCGGCGCCGAACTCGACGTGTTCAACATCACCGCCAGCGAGATCTGCGCGCGGCTCGGGGTCGCCTTCGTCGACATCACCCCGGTTTCGCGCGAACGCGGCAGCGAGCCGGCGATGGTGGCCGAGGACGGCCTGCATCCTTCGGCGGCGATGTATGCGCAATGGACGGCGCTGGCGTTGCCGGTGGCGGTGGAGTTGTTGCGCGATCGATCGCCCTGAACGCATCGGCCAATTCGCGGCCCGATAGCTCCTGTAGGAGCGGCGTGAGCCGCGACCGCGACACCACAGTTACGACGTAAGCGCGGTTTCGCGGTCGCGGCTCACGCCGCTCCTACAGTCGGATACCGGCAACGTGCGCGATCCGCGGATTTCCCCATCCGCGCGCGGAATGCCAAACTGCCCGACCACTCCAGCGACGCGGCCTTCGACCAGCGATGACCCCAGTGGCCCAAGCCATGGCTCCAGGACAGGCGTTGCACATCGCCCGCGCCTACCTGCCCGAACATCCGCTCGGCAATCGCTGGGACTATTACTACAGCCGCGCCAAGCTCAGCAGCGATCCGCTCTACCCCGGCGTCAGCGAGGCCCTGCGCGGCACCGATGCGCCCTTGCTTGACCTGGGCTGCGGGCTGGGCCTGCTCGCCCACACCCTGTACGCCGACGGCATCCGCGTGCCCTACCGCGGGGTCGACAGCGACGCGGCCAAGATCCGCCGCGCGGTGCGCGCCGCCGCCAAGGTCGGGCTGCGGGACGCCCGTTTCGACACCATGGACCTGTCGCGCGAACTGCCCAGCCACCGCGGCAACGTGGTGATCCTCGACGTGCTGCAGTTCATTCCGTATCCGGCCCAGGCGCAGGCGATCGACCAGATGATCGCGATGCTCACGCCCGGAGCGAAACTGGTGATCCGCACCGGCCTGGACGACGGCACCGGGCGCGCGCGCATCACCCGCGCGGTCGATCTGTTCTCGCGCGCGCTGGGCTGGATGAATGCGATGCCGCGTTATTACCCCGACGGCGAAGCGCTGCGCGCGCGCCTGCTCGCGGCGGGATTGCAGGTCGAATTCACCCCGCTGTTCGGGCGCACGCCGTTCAACAACTGGCGGATCGTGGCGTCGAAATAAATCGTACCGGTCGCTTCGACGCGGCGAAGTCTTCTGTGTGAGGGGCTTCAGCCCCGACGCTGTTCGATCGACTGCGATGAAGACACGCCACGATCGGAACGAAATGCGTCGATGGTGAAGCCCCACCCACAAAAATCCTCCGGCATCCGTATCGCGTGGAGTTGCGGGATCGGCTACCGCGCCACCGGCACCACGCAGCGATAGCCCAGCGCCTGCAGGCGCGCCAGCAGCATCGCCATCGTCTCGACATTGCGTCCGTGCCGCGCGCCCTCGTGCATCAGCACGATCGCGCCGGGCGACAGGCCGCGTTCGATCCGCGCCACCACCGTGGCCGGATCGGCGGCGACCGCGTCGAAGCCGCGCGCGGTCCAGGCCACCCGCGCCAGCCCGCAATCGCGCAGCCAGCGCGCGGTGAACGGATTGGCCATGCCGACCACCGCGCGGAACCAGCGCAACGGGTAACCGGGCAGCAGTTCACGCAAGGTGCGGTCGGCGTCGACGATCTGCCGCCGCATCGCCGCCGGTCCCAGCCGCCAGAAAGCCGCCGAGGGATGATCGGCGCTGTGATGGCCGATGCCATGACCGCGCTGCACGATCTGCGCCAGCAGGTCCGGCCGCGCGCGCGCGCGTTCGGCGACGACGAAGAAGGTCGCCTTGACCGCATGCGCGTCGAGCAGGTCGAGCATCGCCGGGGTGTCGGCCGAGGGGCCGTCGTCGATGGTCAGCCAGACCTCGCGCTCGCGCGTCGGCAGGCGGCTCAGCACCGGCCCGAACAGACGCGAGCGCGGCCACAAGGTGCCCCAGAACATGACCGCGTGAGTGAGCAGCAGCGCCGGCAGGCCGACCCGCCAGCCCCAGCCCAGCCATAGCCCGAGCACCGCCAGTTGCGAGGCGGCGAACAGCCACAGCCAGACGAAGGGTCGGCGCGGCGGGCGATGGGCGACGGTCGGGTTCATCAAGCGGTCGGGGGAGGCTCGGGAATCGGGAATCGGGAATCGGGAATCGGGAACAGCACAGCACCGAGGTGATGCCTTCACAAGCCAATGGGCTGTGCGGACGGGTTTCGGGCCAATTCGGCACAACCACGCGCGGCGCGGGCGCGTCGGCCTGTGCCGCATCCTACCTTGCGGCGGCAGCGCGCCGCCCCCATGTGGGCCTCATTCCCGCCAGACAGACCGCCATGTCCCTCGATCCCGCCCTGCGTTCGCGCATCGAAACCCTGCTCCAGTCCAACCGCGTCGTGCTGTTCATGAAGGGCGAGCCGAATGCGCCGCAGTGCGGCTTCTCGGCCAAGGCCGTGGGCGCGCTGAACGCGCTGCTGCCGCAGGGCTTCGCCCACATTGACGTGCTGTCGAACCCGGACCTGCGCGAAGGCATCAAGGTCTACGGCGAATGGCCGACCATCCCGCAGCTGTATATCGACGCGCAGTTGGTCGGCGGCAGCGACATCATCGAACAGATGGCCGGCAGCGGCGAACTGCACGCCCTGCTCGGCCTGCCCGCGCCGGACCGCAGCCCGCCGAAGCTCAGCATCACCCCGGCCGCGGCGCAGATGCTGCGCGACGCGGTCGCCAACGCCGGCGAGAATTTCGCCGTGCAGCTCGAGGTCGACGCCCGTCACAACGTGCGCCTGCAGTTGGCGCCGGTCGATGCCGACGCGGTCGCGGTGGAGATCGACGGCGTGCGCGTGCAGACCGACTGGATCAACGCGCGCCGCGCCGACGGCGTGTCGATCGACTGGGCCGACGACGAACGCGGCCGCGGCCTGGTCATCACCAACCCCAACGCACCGCCGCCGGTGCAGTTGATCGCCCCGGAGCAGGCGAGCGAACGCGTGAGCGCCGGCAGCCTGCGCCTGGTCGACGTGCGTCCGGCCGACGAACGCGCGATCGCCCGCGTCGGCGTCGCCTTCGACACCTTCGACGCCGGCACCGACGCGCTGGAATCGCTGCCCAAGGACACGCCGCTGGCGTTCCTGTGCCATCACGGCGGCCGCAGCGCGCAGGCCGCCGAACACTTCCGCCAACAGGGATTCACCCAGGTCTACAACGTGATCGGCGGCATCGACGCCTGGGCCGATCTGGATGGATCGATCGCGAAGTACTGATCCGCTGCGACTGCGTTGAACAACGGCCGCGATGCCATGCATCGCGGCCGTTTTTGTTTCCCGCCTCCACGGAGCATCGACAGCCCCCTGTAGGAGCGGCGCGAGCCGCGACCGCGAATCGCACAGACCGGCGCAACGACGGCGCACGAGGCACTACCGGCTAGCCGCGGCTTTCCTCGGCGGCCACCGCAATCATTGCCAGCCCCCTGTAGGAGCGGCGCAAGCCGCGACCGCGAATCCCACAGACCAGCGCAACCCCGGCTTACGAGGCACTACCGGCTAGCCGCGGCTTTCCTCGGCGACCACCGCAATCATTGCCAGCCCCCTGTAGGAGCGGCGCAAGCCGCGACCGCGAATCCCACAGACCGGCGCAAGGATGGCTTATGAGGTGTTACGGACCGATGCGGCTTTCGCCGGCAATCGATGTTTCGCGGTCGCGGCTTGCGCCGCTCCTACAGGGGCTTCGATGCCGCGACGTTGGGTGCGGGCCTTGTCGCTCAGCCCTTGAAGCCGCCATCGTCGAGATAGGCCTGTTCCTCGGCCGTGGTCTCGCGTCCCAACGCCGCGTTGCGATGCGGGAAGCGGCCGAAGCGCTCGATGATCTGCAGGTGCTTGACCGCCCACTGCGCGGCATCGGTGCCGTCGTCGTTCGCCGGCAGGGCGCGATGCAGTTCGACCGAGCGATGCTGATCGTCGATCGCTTCGGAATGCTCGAACGGCAGATAGAAGAACGCTCGCAGCGCCGGCTCGATGCGCTGATCGTGGCCGAGTTCCAGCGCGCGCCGCGCGTAATGCCGCGCCAGCGGATCGGTCGCGTACGAATGGGCGCTGTTGCGGAACACATTGCGCGGGATCTGGTCGAGCAGGATCAACAGCGCCAGCGCCGATTCGGCGTCGCGCTCGATCCAGTCGTCGTGTTCGCGACGCGCGGCCGCGTGGTGCGCTTCGAGAAAGCCGCTGCGGCATTGCTGGTCGAAACGGTCGCTGCGGTCGAACCATCGGGCGGGACCGGCGTCGCGCCAGAACGCGACGACTTCTTGGGCGGTGACGGGCATGCGGGGGCTCGCGGGACGTGATGACGGAACCGTAGCAAACAATTGGCGATGCGGCACGGTCGGCGGAACACGGTCGAATCTGCGCGCGCTGCGCGAGGTGTGTCCTAAGAATGTGAAGCTGCCTTCTTCGCCGAAACATCGCAACCGGTGGGGACGTCGCTTCGCGCTACGACTGTAGGAGCGGCGTGAGCCGCGACCGCGACATCACGATTACGGCGCAAGCGTGGTTTCGCGGTCGCGGCTTACGCCGCTCCTACAGTCGGGATTGAGGCAGGCGATGGCTGACGCTTCGCTTTCAAAGGACAGCGCCTCGCGTCCTGGCAAACTGCCAAGACCTGCCGCAACTCTCCTGCGGTCATTCCCGCGAACGCGGGAATCCAGTGACTTTAATCGTTCTCGCACGAAAGGCGCTGGATGTTCGGCTCCGCCGAAGTAAAGCGGAGCCCGCGTCCGCGGGAATTACGTTATTGAGGCGTGACCCCGCAGTCGCTGGATTCCCGTCTTGGCGAGAATGGCGTTCTTGAGAGATCGCTCTGAAGTCTCTGGATCCCCGCCTTCGCGGGGATGACGAGCAAAAGCAACGGCCAAGCGTCGCGGCGTTTTGATCGCGCCACCCGATCAACCCGCCTCACCCTCGCCCAGTTGCGTCTCCAACTCGTTGATCCACGCCACGGTCAGACTCTCCATGGTCACCGCATAGATCAGCGGGCGGATCGAGCCGGCCGAGTACGACTGCGAGACGAAACGCGCATGCGCTTCGCGAAACGCCAGCCATGCCTGGTGCGCGTGTTCGAACGCGGCCAGGCCGTCGCTGTCGAGCTGCTTGCGCAGGTGCGCGACCAGTCCGTCCAGCCGCACTTCCTCGCGCCCGAGTTCGGCGATCGCGTGCCGGCTCATGTCGGCCTGGCTGACGCCGTCGTCGTCGCTGTCGCGCGCGATCGCTTCGGCCTTGCCGAAATAGTTGTCGGCGATGCGCGCGGCGGTTTCGGCCTTGCCGATCAGGCGGTTTTCGAACCGGCGCAATTCCTCGACGCTGGTGTGCGCGCCGTCGAGTTCCTGCTTGAGCGCGAGCAACTGCTTGCCGCGCTCGATCGCGTCGACGGTGCCGCGACGTTCGGCGATGCGTTGGATGAAGTAGAACGCCCATGTGAGCAGGGCGCCGATGATGGTGAAGATCAGCTGTTCCATGACCTGTCCTCCGGCCTTGGTCCACAGTGTCGTCTTCGAAGGTCTCAGGCCATGCGATGTCGCGTGTCGTGCGTCGCAAAACCCCTATAAAAACAGGGTTTTTCTTTGTGACAGGGGTAAACGATTCAGGCTGTCGCAAGCGCGGATCGGCGGCGAAATAAGGCGGCCGCGTCGCTGCTTCGGGCCCTCACCCCAACCCCTCTCCCGCAAGCGGGAGAGGGGCTATGAAACGGAGCGTGAAGCTATTTTTCCGCTTGCTTGACAGCGATTTTTTGCGTGACGGAAATCGTCAGCAAGCCCGCGTCGCAATTCTCCCTCTCCCGCTTGCGGGAGAGGGTCGGGGTGAGGGCCGCCTTCCGACTTATTCGTCGAAGCGCAAATGCCGCACCGACTTGCCATGCCGGCGAATCAGCTTCAACGCCTCGATGCCGACATTGATATGGGTATCGACGAAGCTCGCGCTGACCTTCGCGTCCGAGGCTTCGGTCTTGACGCCCTCGGGAATCATCGGCTGGTCCGACACCAGCAGCAGCGCGCCGCACGGGATGCGGTTGGCGAAACCGGCGGCGAACACGGTCGCGGTTTCCATGTCGATCGCCATGCAGCGCATCGCGCGCAAGCGTTCCTTGAACGCTTCGTCGTGTTCCCACACCCGGCGGTTGGTGGTGTAGACGGTGCCGGTCCAGTAATCGTGACCCAGGTCGCGGATCATGGTCGAGACCGCGCGCTGCAGCGCGAACGCCGGCAACGCCGGCACTTCCGGCAGCAGGTAGTCGTTGGAGGTGCCTTCGCCGCGGATCGCCGCGATCGGCAGGACCAGGTCGCCCAGTTCGTTCTTGCGCTTGAGCCCGCCGCACTTGCCGAGGAACAACACCGCCTGCGGCATGATCGCCGACAGCAGGTCCATCATCGTCGCCGCGTTCGGGCTGCCCATGCCGAAGTTGATCATGGTGATGCCGTCGAAGGTCGCGCTCGGCATCGGCCGGTCCAGGCCGACGATCTCCGCGCCGGTCAGGCGCGAGAAGGTATGGAGGTAGCCACCGAAATTGGTCAGCAGGATGTGCTGGCCGAACTGGTCCAGGGGCACGCCGGTGTAGCGCGGCAGCCAGTTTTCGACGATCTGTTCTTTGTCTTTCATGTTGTTCGCCTGTTCTTGTTGTTGTCCGGCCATTGTCGCACCGCCCATGACCTTAGTCAGGGTTGGCAGCGGCGAAAGCGGCGGCTACGGTTCCAAAGTTCGGTTCCGACCACCTTCCGCACGCTTTCCGCTCGCCTTCCGCTCGCCTTTCATGGGGACATCCATGCTCCGACCGCTCTTGGCCGGCTTCGGCCTGGCGCTGCTTGCCGGCGCCGTGCAGGCCGCCACGCCCGCGCCCGCACCTTCGCGCTACACCCAGGACCCGTATCCGAGCACCTACAAGCCGCTCGCCGGCGGCCCGGTGCTGCTGCAGCACGCCACCGTCCTCACCGGCACCGGCCAGCGCCTGGACAACGCCGACGTGCTGTTGCGCGACGGCAAGGTGGTCGCGGTCGGCACCGCGCTGGACGCGCCGGCCGACGCCACCCGGGTCGACGCGACCGGCAAATGGGTCACCCCGGGCATCATCGACGTCCATTCGCACCTGGGCGTGTACCCCAGCCCCGGCGTCGGCGCGCACAGCGACGGCAACGAAATGACCAGCCCGGTCACCCCGAACGTGTGGGCCGAGCACTCGATCTGGCCGCAGGACCCGGGCTTCGAGGCCGCGCTGGCCGGCGGCATCACCTCGCTGCAGATCCTGCCCGGCTCGGCCAACCTGATCGGCGGCCGCGGCGTCACCCTCAAGAACGTCCCGTCCACGACCTACCAGGGCATGAAATTCCCCGGCGCGCCGTGGGGCCTGAAGATGGCCTGCGGCGAAAACCCCAAGCGCGTCTACGGCAGCCGCAACACCTCGCCGGGCACGCGCATGGGCAATGTCGCCGGGTATCGCGCCGCTTTCATCGACGCCAGCGAATACCTGCGCAAGACCACGCCCAAGCCGGCCGCGCCGAAGAAGTCGCGCTGGTGGCAGAGTTCCACCGCAGCCAATGGCGCCGACAGCGAGAAGGACACCGGCGGCAAACGCGACCTCAAGCTCGACACCCTGGCCGGCGCGATCAAGGGCGACATCCTGGTCCACATCCACTGCTACCGCGCCGACGAGATGACCACCATGCTCGACCTGGCCAAGGAATTCGGCTTCAAGGTCGCCGCCTTCCACCACGGCGTGGAGGCCTACAAGATCGCCGACCGGCTCGCCGCCGAGAACGTGTGCGGCGCGCTGTGGGCCGATTGGTGGGGCTTCAAGATGGAGGCCTTCGACGGCATCCAGGAAAACATCGCCATCGTCGACCGCCCGGCCAAGAGCTGCGCGATCGTGCATTCCGATTCCGAGGAAGGCATCCAGCGGCTCAATCAGGAGGCGGCCAAGGTCATCGCGCACGCGCGCCTGGCCGGCATGGACATCGCGCCGGAACGCGCGATCCGCTGGCTGACCCAGAACCCGGCCAAGGCGCTGGGCATCGGCGACCGCACCGGCACCCTGGAGCCGGGCAAGATGGGCGACGTGGTGGTGTGGAACGGCAATCCCTTCAGCGTCTACGCCAAGGCCGAGCAGGTCTACATCGACGGCGCGCGCATCTACGACCGCGCCGATCCGTCGCGGCAGCCGAAGTCGGACTTCATGCTCGGACAACCGGCGACACGGTCGGCCCCGCAGATCGGAGGTGTGCGATGAGCCGCGTGTCCGTGTCGCGGCGCGCGCCGCTGTTCGCCGCGATGCTGTTGGGCGCCAGCTTCGCCGCGTCCGCGCAGAACGTCCTGATCCGCGACGCCAAGGTCCACACCGCGACCGCGCAAGGCACGCTGGAACGCGCCGACGTCCTGGTCGGCAACGGCCTGGTGCGCGCGGTCGGCAAGGGTCTGAGCGCGCCGGCCGGAGTCAAGGTGATCGAGGCCGAAGGCCGGCCGCTGACCCCGACCCTGTTCGGCGGCATCACCGAGATCGGCCTGGAGGAAGTCTCCGGCGAGAAATCCACGGTCGACCAGACCGTCGCGCTCGGCGCCGACACCAAGGAAATGACGGTGCGGCCGGAGTTCGACGTGACCCTGGCCTATAACCCCGATTCGGTGCTGATCCCGGTCGCGCGCATCGAAGGCATCGGCTGGACCCTGCTCGGCGCCGGCACCGCCACCGGCGGCTCGATCGTCGCCGGCCAGGGCGGCATCGAACGCCTCGACGGCGGCCCCGATCCGATCGGTCCGCGCGTGCTGTTCGTGCGTCTGGGCAAGGACGGCCTGGGCCTGAGCGGCAGCTCGCGCGCGGCGCAGTGGATGATCCTCGATCAGCTGATCGACGAAAGCCGCGGCCGCATCACCCCGGACAACCACGCCGCATTGCTGACCCCGGCCGGACGCGCGGCCTTGCAGAAATACTTCGGCGGCGGCGGCCGGATCGTGTTCGGCGTCGACCGCGCCGCCGACATCCGCCAGTTGCTGCGCTGGTCGACGAAACACCAGTTGCGCATCGCGATCGCCGGCGGCGGCGAGGCCTGGCGGCTGGCGCCGCAACTCGCGGCGGCCAAGGTGCCGGTGTTCGTCAACCCACTGTCCAACCTGCCCAGCGATTTCGATCAGGTCGGCGCGAGCATGGAAAACGCCGCGCGGCTGCAGGCGGCCGGGGTCGCGGTCGGTTTCAGCGAAGGCGGCGCCTCGCACAACGCGCGCAAGGTGCGGCAACTGGCCGGCAACGCGGTCGCCGCCGGCCTGCCCTGGGACGCCGGCCTGGCCGGGCTGACCCGGGTGCCGGCCGAAGCCTTCGGCGTGGCCGGCGAGGTCGGTTCGATCGCCCCGGGCAAGCGCGCCGACCTGGTCCTATGGAGCGCCGATCCGCTCGATGTCAGCAGCGTCGCGCTGCAGGTGTGGATGGACGGACGCGCGATCGAAATGCGCAGCCGCCAGACCGAGCTGCGCGATCGCTACATGCGCCCCGACAACGGCCTGCCGCGCGCGTATTCGGCGCCGTCGGGGAATTGAACTCGCGCGGTTGAAGCTCTTGAATTGAAGTCGTGGATAGAAGATCCGGCCGGCGCCGATCGCGCCGGCCGGATCGCGCTTTGAGCGCATGCCGCATGCGCCATCGTTCGCTTGAGTCGCGCCGGGCCATGCCGCGTTCCGCGCGGATCAAGGGTCGGATTCGTTCTACGTGTTTGCGGCTGCCTGCGCGTCGTGCACCGAGAACGCAGCGAGATTCTGCAGCGCCATTCAGGCCGCCAACAGCTGCGGACTTTGAGGCGACCAAGCACTCGACCAGCCGTGATTCGCCAGCCGGTAGGTGAACGCGCGGCCCTTGCGCCGCACGCTGACATAGGCGCCCGGATCGCTGACGCTCGGGTAAAACTGATCGTAGAAGCGAAGCTCGCAGGCCTCGGGCAGCCAAGCGAGCAGCGACCGGAAGGTTTCGTGTACGGCGCCGATGGACACCGAAAACGCCAGGACGCCCTCGCCCGCAGTCGCCGTCAGATGCTCGATGTCCGGCGGGCTCATGCGCATGTCAGCGCTCGTCAATGGCCAGCGCGCCGCAACGGTTCGGCATGAACACACCGTGCCGCTTCACAGGTTCATCCATTCCAGAAAGCTGCCGAACCCGGCGAGCGGCAGCTTGCACGCGATGTTCTCGTGCCACCCGTACCAATTGCACGCGAACCAGCCGAACGGCATCAGCAAGGCCGACAGAATGATCGCGTCGGTCAGATAACCGGCCGGCCACTTGCGTCTGATCTGGACGATGGAGTCGATGAAGAACCCCAGCAGCATCACCAGCGACACGAAGCCCAGCACGATGGCGATCCCGAGTCCGGTATCGCCGTGATGCTCCTGTCGGCGCGCCTGCTCGAACGCGTTAAGCGCGAACAGGTGCAGCGCGTACAGCGGCGCGATGAACAAGAACAGCCGGATGACGATGGCGTACGCGTGTTTTTTCATTGCGGCCCAAGGTTCGGAACGAACCGTCCGCGAGGACGGCGGGGATAGGGGACAGCGCTCGACCGTCCATCGATTGGTGCAGGGTCGATGCGGCGGTCGACTTACACCGTGCACGCATGGCAGGGCGGCTGGCAAGCGCGCTCGCCGGGCAGTCGGCCGATGGTGGGCACACGATAGCGCGGCTTATGCGACTTCATCGCGGGGATGGCGGCCCGTCGGCCGGTAACGCGCCCGGGCCGAGCCAGCGCGCGAGCGGCGGCGTATCCTGTCGGCGTTATCCGGCAGGCGGCGTGCGCTTCGGGGCGCGGCGTGGGGTGGTCGATGCGCGTGGGTTCGCGGCATGACGATGTGGGCAGTGGGCTTTGCGGCGGCTACGAGTTTCGCTTCGAACGACTGCGTATGAGCTTGTCGCTGCTGCGGCTTAAGTGGACTGCTGTGTTTTTGCTTCGGAGGAAAACTTATGAGCTTGTCTTTGCTGCGAGTTGATTGTGCTGCTGGTGTTTTCGCTTCGGAGGAAGACTTATGAGTTTGTCTTTGCTGCAACTTAATTGGATCGCGATTCTCGCCGCCACCGCCTCGGCCTTCCTGCTCGGCGGCCTATGGTACGGCCCGCTGTTCAAGAAGGCCTGGTGCCGCGAGGCCGGCATCGATCCCGACGCGAAACCCGGCCACCCCGGCCGCGTGTTCGCCGTCGCGATCGTTTGCGCGTTCCTGGCCGCGACCATCTTCTCGATCCTGATGCCGCCGCTCGCGACCGCGGTCGACGGCTTCGGCATCGGCTTCGTGGTCGGCGTGTTCTTCGTGTCGATGAGCTTCGGCATCAACTACGCCTTCGCCCAACGCAGCCTCAAGCTGTGGATGATCGACAGCGGTTACCACATCCTCCAGTTCATCCTCTACGGCGTGATCCTCGGCGCCTGGAAATAAGGACCCGATCATGAGCGACCCTCGGCCGCCCGCGCTGCGCTGGTATTTCGATTTCATCTCGCCGTTCGCCTATCTGCACTGGCACAAGCTGCGCCCGCTGGCGCGCGAACGCGCGATCGTCCTGGTGCCGGTCGCGTTCGGCGCGGTGCTCGCCGCGCACGGCCAGAAAGGCCCGGCCGAGATTCGCGGCAAGCGCGAGTTCACCTATCAGCACGTGCTGTGGACGGCCCGGCGCGAGGGCGTGGCGCTGCGCTTCCCGCCGGCGCATCCGTTCAATCCGCTGACCGCGCTGCGGCTGTGCATCGTCGCCGGCAACACCCCCGACGCGGTCGATGCGATCTTCGACTGGATCTGGCGGCAAGGCGAAGCGGGCGACAGCGTCGAGGCGCTGAGTCCGGTCATCCAGGCCCTCGGCGTGGACGCCGCCGCGATCGGCGCCGACGCGACCAAGGCGGCCCTGCGCGACAACACCGAATCGGCTCTGGTGGCCGGTGTATTCGGCGTGCCAACGTTGAGTATCGATAAGCAGTTGTTCTGGGGCAACGACGCACACGATTTCGCCCTTGACGCACTGCAACATCCTGAACTGTTTGAGGATCCGGAAATGCAACGCCTGCAACGGCTGCCTGTCGGGATTCAGCGCCGAGCCTGAACCCGACCGCAAATCAGGCACCGCGCCGACGGTGACACCGGACCCGAAAAGGTATGCTGCGGTCACACTTAACCGCCACGCGCCACGACCCGGGGGGGACCATGCGCATCGGACTCGTCGTCGATTCGGCCTGCGATTTGCCGTTGGAGTATCTGCAACGCAATCGCATCCATCTGCTACCGATCACGGTACGCATCGGCCAGGCGGTGCTGGCCGACCACCGCAACGAAGAGGCCACGCTGCAGTTCCTGAACACGCATCTCGCCGAGCGCGGTTTCGAGGCCGAGACCACGCCGTTCTCGGTGCAGCAGATCCGCGATCTGTTCGTCAGCCAGTTCGCGATCGAATACGACTACGTGTTCTGCATGACCATCACCAAGACCCGCAGCCCGGTGTACGAGAACGCCAATCAGGCGAGCTTCGCGATCCTCAACGACTACCGACCGGTGCGCAGCGCGGCCGGGATCAACACGCCGTTCGCGTTGCGGGTGATCGACACGCTGAATCTGTTCGCGGCCCAGGGCATCACCGCGGTCGAGTCGGTACGCCTGCGCGACGCCGGCGAGGGCGCGCCGAAGATCCGCGCGCGGCTGGAGCATCTGGCCTTGCACACCCACGGTTATCTGATTCCGCGCGACCTCAACTACCTGCGCGCGCGCACCCGCGTGCGCGGCGATCGCAGCGTGAGTTTTCTCAGCGCCACGCTCGGCACCGCGCTCGACATCAAGCCGGTGCTGCACTGCAACCGCGGCGAAACCGGGCCGGTGGCGAAGATCAAGGGTTACGAGAACGCCGCGCAGAAACTGCTGGAATTCACCGCGCGCAAGGCCGGCGCAAGCGGCGGCGACGGCCTGCTGACCCCGACCGTGTGCCTGAGCTACGGCGGCGAACTGTCCGAGCTGCGCGCCCTGCCCGGCTACGAGCGCCTGCGCACGGTCTGCCGCGACAACAACGTCGAACTGTTCGAAAGCGTGATGAGCCTGACCGGCATGGTCAACGTCGGCAAGGGCGCGCTGGTGGTGGGGTTCGCGGCGGAGAAGGCGGAATTTGCCGGGTGAGTTGTTGGGGCTGGGAATCGGGAATCGGGAATCGGGAATCGGGAATCGGGAATCGGGAATCGGGAATCGGGAATCGGGAATCGGGAATCGGGAAGAGCATAGCTCGCTATGGCTGCTGTCTACGCAAATTATCCGAAGCAACACTGCTCCCAATCCGACTAACCCTACCTACCGTCATTCCCGCGAAGGCGGGAATCCAGTGCCTTTCGTGCGAGAACGCTTGAAGTCACTGGATTCCCGCTTTCGCGGGAATGACGTTCTGGAAGGATGACGCTGAAGTCTCTGGATTCCCGCCTTCGCGGGAATGACGTTCTGGTGAGATGACGCTGAAGGCTCTGAATAGTCGGCTTCGCCGAAATAGGCAGACCCGCCTTTATTGGACTCACGTTCTGACGGGATCACGCTGAGGTCTCTGGATTCCCGCCGTCGCGGGAATGACGTTCTGGAAAGATGGCGCTGAAGTCTCTGGATGTTCGGCCCCGCCGAAATAAAGTAGAGCCCGCCTCCGCGGAAATGACACCCCGGCGCGATCACGCCGAAGACCAAGCCTCACCGCGATCCAGCCCCAACCACGACTTCCAGCCCACGCCCCGCCCAGCCATGCAGGTTAGCCTCGGGGTTTGTCAGCCCCAGGTAGCCCGCTCGATGCCCACTCACCGCCTGCTCGTTCTCGCGCTCGCCAGCGCGCTCGCCGCCGTGTCCGCCAGCGCGGCGCATGCTCAGACTCCGCCGCAGCCCGCGCCCCAGGACAAGTCGGGCGATGCCAACTCGGGCGATGCCAAGCAAGGCGACGACAAACAGGCCGGCGACAAGAAGGACGCCGACAAGCCGGCCGCGCAGCTCGAGCAGGACGCGCTCAAGTCCGCCGGCACCGACCCGGCGCGCGCCTCGGCGCGGACCGCCAAGGGCGTGGGCAAGGGCGAGGACAAGGACGAGAAGAAGTGGGACGTCAACGCCGCCCACGGCCCGACCAAGTCGATCGCCTTCGATACCGACGAGGGCACCTGGATGGATCTGGACGTCTCGCCCGACGGCCGCCAGATCGCCTTCACCCTGCTCGGCGACATCTACCTGCTGCCGATCGGCGGCGGTCAGGCGCGGCGCATCACCAGCGGCCCGGCCTGGGACGTGCAGCCGCGCTTCTCGCCCGACGGCCGCGAGATCGCTTTCACCTCCGACCGCGGCGGCGGCAACAACCTGTGGCGGATGAAGGCCGACGGCAGCAACGCCACCGCGGTCACCAAGGAAGACTTCCGCCTGCTCAACAACCCGGCGTGGACGCCCGACGGCCAGTTCCTGATCGGCCGCAAGCATTTCACCGGCGAGCGCTCGCTCGGCGCGGGCGAGCTGTGGATCTACCACGCCGCCGGCGGTGGCGGCGGCCTGCAGCTGACCAAGCAGAAGAACGACCAGCAGGATCTCGGCGAACCGGCGGTGTCGCCGGACGGGCGCTACGTCTATTACTCCGAAGACGTCAGCGGCGGCCCGACCTTCCAGTACAACAAGAACCCGCACGACACGATCTACGCGATCAAGCGCCTGGACCGCCAGAGCGGCAAGAGCGCGACGGTGATCGACACCGGCGGCGGCGCGGTGCGGCCGCAGCCGTCGCCGGACGGCAAGTCGCTGGCGTTCGTCAAACGCATCCGCGAGAAATCGGTATTGCACGTGCTCGACCTGGCCAGCGGCGAAGCGCGGCCGGTGTGGGACGGGCTGTCGCACGACATGCAGGAGGCGTGGGCGATCTTCGGCCCGTACGCGAATTTCGACTGGACACCGGATTCGAAATCGGTGGTGATCTGGGCGCAGGGCAAGCTGTGGCGGGTGTCGATCGCCGACGGCAAGCACGAGCAGATTCCGTTCGCCGCCAAGGTCGAACAGACCGTCGCCGAACCGCTGCGCTTCGAACACAAGCTCGACGAAGGCCGCTTCACGCCGAAGATGATCCGCGACGTCGCCACCAGCGCCGACGGCAAGACCTTGATCTTCCACGCAGTCGGCCAGCTGTGGCGCAAGCGTCTACCCGACGGCAAGCCCGAGCGGCTCACCGGCAACGACAACCTCTACGAATACCAGCCCAGCTTCAGCGCCGACGGCGGCAAGCTGCTGTACACCACGTGGTCGGACGAAGCGCTCAGCGCGATCTACGTGACCGGCGCGGGCGGCGGCGGCAGCAAGCGCCTGACTCAGGAAAAGGGTTTCTACTACGGCCCGCGCTTCTCGCCCGATGCGCGCCGCATCGTCTACGCCAAGACCGGCGGCGGCGGACTCACCGGCAGCCTGTGGTCGGTCGATCGCGGCATCTATGTGATGAACGCCGACGGCAGCCGGCCGGTGCGCGTGGCGACCAGCGGCGAGTCGCCGCAGTTCAGCGCCGATGGCACGCGCATCTATTACCTCACCGGCGGCGGGCTGAAGAAGAAGCTGATGTCGGTCGGCCTCAACGGCGAAGACGAACGCGAAGTCTTCAACCTCAAGTACGTCGACTCGGTCAGCATCAGCCCGGACGGCAAGTGGGTGGCGTTCACCGAACTGTTCAACGCGTACGTCGCGCCGCTGATGACCGCGGGCAGCTCGGTGGAATTGAGCAAGGACAGCAAGGCCCTGCCGATCGCGCCGGTCAGCGCCGATGTCGGCAGCTATCTGCACTGGTCGGCCGATTCCAAGTCGCTGCACTGGATGGTCGGCAATCAGTACTACTCGCGCCCGCTCAATCAGGCGTTCGCGTTCCTGCCGGGCGCGCCGGCGACGCCGGCGAAACCGTCGGCCGACGAACGCGGCATTCCGGTCGGTCTGGACGTGCCGGTGTACTCGCCGAGCGACACGGTCGCGTTCACCCATGCGCGCGTGGTGACCATGCGCGATGCGGAGAACAATCGGGAAGTGATCGAAGACGGCACTGTGGTGGTCCGCGGCGATAAGATCGTCGCGGTCGGCCCGAGCGCATCGGTCAGCGTGCCGGCCGGCGCGCGCAGCATCGATGCCAGCGGCAAGACCATCCTGCCGGGCTACATCGACGTGCATGCGCATGCCGCGCATTTCGGCCAAGGTGTCGTCCCGCAGCAGAACTGGGCCTATTACACCAACCTCGCCTTCGGCATCACCACCATGCACGATCCCTCGGCGACGACCGAGTTCGTGTTCTCCGAAGCCGAACTGCTCAAGGCCGGCAAGATGGTCGGCCCGCGCGTGTTCTCGACCGGCACGATCCTGTACGGCGCCGACGGCGACTTCAAGGCGGTGATCAACTCGATCGACGACGCGCGCAGCCACCTGCGCCGGATGAAGGCCAACGGCGCGTTCTCGGTCAAGAGCTACAACCAGCCGCGGCGCGAACAGCACCAGCAGATCAACCAGGCCGCGCGCGAATTGAACATGCTGGTGGTCGAGGAAGGCGGCTCGACCTTCAACCACAACCTGCCGATGATCCTCGACGGCGCCACCGGCATCGAGCACAACATCCCGGTCGCGCCGCTGTACAAGGACGTGGTCGAACTGTGGCGGCAGACCGACGTGCGCAATACCCCGACCCTGGTGGTCAGCTACGGCGGCTTGTCCGGCGAGTACTGGTGGTACGCGCGCGACAATGTGTGGGAAGACAAGAAGCTCAACCGCTTCTTCCCGCGCGAAACCCTGGACGCGCGTTCGATCCGCCGCGAGACCGCTCCGGACTGGGATTACTGGCATATCCAGGTCGCCAAGTCGGTCAAGAAGCTGCGCGACGCGGGCATCAAGATCCAGGTCGGCGGCCACGGCCAGTTGCAGGGCCTGTCGGCGAACTGGGAAATCTGGATGCTGACCCAGGGCGGCATGAGCAATTTCGAAGCGCTGCGCGCGGCGACCATCGACGGCGCCGATTACCTGGGCATGTCCAAGCAGCTGGGCTCGCTGGAAACCGGCAAGAAGGCCGACCTGGTGGTGCTCAACAGCAATCCGCTGGAGAACATCCGCGCGACCATCGACACGCGTTACGTGATGGTCGACGGGCGCTTGTTCGACGTCGATGCGGACATGGCCGAACTAGGTAACCAGGCCGAGAAGGCGCCGAATTTCTACTGGCAGCGCCATCGCGACGGCCGCACCTTCGGCACCGAGTTCGGACCGACCTCGGTGTGTCATTGCCCGAAGGGACATGGGCCGCATGAGGCGCACGATCATGATGAGGAGTGATGGGGTGGCGCGGTATTCGGCGTAGGCGCTGAAGAGCGAAGAGCAAATCCCCCCTGCCCCCCTTTTTCAAAGGGGGGGAGGTTTCTGGTGGGGATGAAAAGGGCTTGGCGATATCGGCTTCGAGAGGTATAGGCCAGGACCCTCCAGCATGGTGCCGAGCTTCTGTCCGTCTTTTTTTGTGCGGTCGAACGACACCGTGTAGTTCGCCCACCATCGAAGCCTCTCGCTTGTCTTCCCCCTTTATTAAAAGGGGGATCGAGGGGGATTTGCTTTTCCGCGCGATAACACATCGCTAACAACACCAGCACCCCACAAGCGCGACCCACGTAGCGCACTCGCGCCAAATTCACGCCTGACGCATATCGCCGCGTTTACCCTTGATCGATCCTGCAATCGAGACCCACGCATGGCCACCCGTTATTACCTGAGCATTCCCGACGCCGATCGCGCACGCGGCAGCGACGCCGACCTGTCGTTCACCGCGATCAGTTCGGAAGGTTTCGCTTCGCAATTGCAATCGGCGTTGCGCGGCGACGATCTGTTCGAACGCTGGCGCGCCAAGCAGCCCGATCCGGACGAAGTCGACCCCATGCTCGGCGCCACCGACCCCAGCGCGACCGTGCAGGGCGAACAGCGCGATCTGCGTATGGATCTGGTGGTCACCACGACCTTGTCCGGCACCGTGCTCAAGCATCGCCTGCGGTTGCTCGCCGGCAGCGGCTGGGAATTGCGCGACGTTACCGCGGGTTGAGTCGGCGGCTATTCGCCTGTCGCTACGCAGTCGACGCGGCCTGCATAACGATCCGCAGGCCGCGATGACTCGGTGCCGGCGAGACGCCGGTCTGAGCCCGATGCAAATCAATGCTGTTAGAAGCTTCTGTTCGAAACGGCAGGGGCGCAGACCAACGCCGTTCGGACTACTCCGGCTCAGGCCAATCCGACCAACCCGGTCGGCTCGTCCGATAACCGCAGCAAGTCCTCGGCCATGCGAGCGATCTCCTCGCGCATGACCAGCTTGTCCAGCCACGCGCCGGGAATCGCGTCGACGCCGTAATACGCGCCGGCGATCTGCCCGCAGATCGCCGCGGTGGTGTCGGCGTCGTCGCCGAGATTGGCCGCGCGCAGCACCGCCGCCTCGAAACTGTCGGTGTGCAGGAAACACCACAGCGCCGCTTCCAGCGATTCCACGCTGTAACCCGAGCCGACGATCTCGGCCTCGCGCTTGCCCGCATAGGCGCCGGCTTGGATCGCCGCGACTTTTTCGCTGCCGAGCAGCGCGATCGACGGCGCCAGCACCGCCTCCTTGCCGGCGCCCATCAGCGCCGCGCGCAATTGCGCGGCGAACAAGCGCGAGCAGTCCAGCGCTTCGGCCGCGCCGTGGGTGGTGCGGGTCGATTCGACCGCGTAATCGCCGCTGCGTTGCGCATCCAGCCGCCACAGCATCGGCACCGGCGCCATTCGCATCAGCGCGCCGTTGCCGGCCGCGCGCGGGCTCGTGTCGCCGGCATAGGGATCGTCGCTCTTGAGGTAGCGATCCAGCGCCGCGCTTACCGTCATGCCGATGTCGAAGCACTCGCCGTTGCTGCTCATGTAGCCGTGCGAGCGCCAGTTGCAGTAGCGATTCATCTGATCGCGCGCATCGAAACCGCGGCGATGGATCAGGCTGGCCGCCAGGCATAGGGCCATCGAGGTGTCGTCGGTCCATTCGCCCGCACGCAATGCGAACGGCCCGCCTCCGGTCATGTCGGTCAGCGGCGCGAAACTGCCGCGCGCGCGGAACTCCACCGTGGTGCCGACCGCATCGCCGCAGGCCAGGCCGAGCAGACAGCCCAGGTAGCGTTCGCGCAATCCGGGCGCGGCGCTCATGCGGCCTCCAGGTCTTGGTAGCACTCGGGCACGAAGCGCGGGGTGCAGACCGCGATGAAGATCAGATCCTCGTCGCCCAGATTGACGATGCGTTGCGCGACGTCGGCGGGAATGAACACCGCGTCGCCCGGGCCGACCTCGCCCGGCGGCAGATCGCCGACGTGCATGCGACCGCGTCCTTGCAGGATCAGATAGCGCTCGCTGGTGCCGCGCAGACGATGCAGTTGCGTGCTCACGCCGGGCTCGACCCGGATGCGCGCGATCGAGCCGTGCGCATCGTCGGGCGAGTTCCACCACTCGATCACGTGGCAGCGTTCTTGAATGTAGTACTCGGCCGTGTCGGCGTTGGAGACGATGCGGGCGGTGGCCATGGCGATGTCGGCGTGGAAACAGCCGACAGCTTAACCGCGCGCCGCGCTTCGCCTCGCGCTCAGACGCCCACGCCGTGCGGCTGGACCACGCCGGTGGCGATGCCGAGCACGACCAGCGCGATCAGCGCGATCGAAAAGCCGATGCGCCGGGTCAAGGCGTTGACCGTGCGCTTGCTCGCGCCTTTGTCGACCAGCATGTAGTACAGGCCGGCGCCGAGGTTGTAGACGATCACCGACAGGAAGGCGGCGACGAACAGGATTTTCATGATTCGACCTTGCCCGGGAGCGGGCGCGAGGGGTCTTGGGGGGATTGCGATACATCGGTCTTGCGGGCGCGCAGCCAGCGCCAGCGCAGCACGATGGCGACCGTCATCAGGCCCAGGAACAGGCCGTAGGCGACCGAGGTGGCGAGCACCTGTTTCCAGATCGCGCCGGCGTGCGGGTCGGCGTTGTGCATGCTCCAGTGCATGCCCCAGCCGGCGGCCAGGGTGGACACGATCAGGCTGGCGCTGTCGTAGACGGTGCGCAGGGCGCCGCGCGGCTGGCGCGGATAGGCCCAGAACAGCCAGGCCAGGATCGAAAACCAGGGCACGAACAGGATCAGGGCCAGATTGAGTTCGACTTGCGGGTTCATGGCGAGCGCGAGGGTTTATGGCGTGGCGCAGCCTTTGCTGCGGGGTCCATTGTTCGCCTACTGGCGCAGACTGCATAGAATCAGGTTTTGGATAAAAAACCGGATCAGTTGGGGGCGGGAATCGGGAATGGGGAGTCGGGAATCGGAAGAGCGGGTTCCGCGGCCGTGTTGGGCGCGACGGCTGTTGGGGCTTCAGCTTCGGCGCTATCCGGTCAGGCCCGTGCAGCTTGCGGCGAACTGAGTCGAGCATTGGGGGTGAAACCCACAAAAGATCGGCGCCTCACGCGACCCCGCATTCCGTAGCCTCACCCAATCCCCAATCCCCAATCCCCAATCTCTGCCCCCATGAAACGCTACCAAGCCCTGGCCGACGACATCGCCCGCTCGATCCGCCAAGGCCTGCTGAGCCCGGGTCAGCGCCTGCCTTCGGTGCGGCAGACCAGCGCCGCGCGCAAGCTCAGCCCGGCGACCGTGTTCCAGGCGTATTACCTGCTTGAGTCGCAGGGCTTGGTGGAGCCGCGCGCGCGCTCGGGCTATTACGTCAGCGAACGCGCGCGGGCGATGCCGCCGGAGCCCGACACCGCTTCGCAGCCTGACGGGCAGGCGCGCGCGGTCGATGTCAGCGAACTGGTGTTCGAGGTGCTCGAATCGGCGATGGCGCGCGACATCGTGCCGCTGGGTTCGGCGTTCATGAGCCCGACCCTGTTTCCGCTGGCCCGGCTCGGCCGCGCCATGGCGCACGAAGCGGTGCACCTGGACCCGCGCAGCACCGTCGACGACCTCACCCCGGGCAATGCCGAACTGCGCCGGCATATCGCATTGCGCTATCGGATCGGCGCGGTGCCGATCGGCGCCAACGATCTGGTGGTCTGCAACGGCGCGATCGAAGCGCTGAACCTGTGCATCGCCGCGGTGACCCGTCCCGGCGACGCGGTGCTGGTCGAATCGCCGTGTTTCTACGCCGCCTTGCAAACGCTCGAACGCCGCGGCCTGCACGCGATCGAAGTACCGACTCATCCGCGCGAAGGCATCGAACTCGGCGCGCTGGACGCGGCGATCCGCCGCCACGCGCCGGCCGCGTGCTGGCTGATGACCAATTACCAGAACCCGCTCGGCAGCACCCTGCCCGAAGCGAAGAAGCGCGAACTGGTCGAGCTGTTGGCCCGCCACGAGCTGCCGCTGATCGAGGACGACGTCTACGGCGAACTGCATTTCGGCGCGCATCGTCCGGCGCCCGCCAAGGCGTTCGATACGCGCGGCCTGGTCCTGCATTGCTCGTCGTTTTCCAAGACCCTGGCGCCGGGTTACCGGATCGGCTGGGCCGCGCCGGGGCGCTACGCGCAGCGGGTCGCGCGGCTGAAATTGACCAACACCTTGGCGACCTGCGTGCCGGCGCAACTGGCGATCGCGCGCTATCTGCAGCGCGGCGGCTACGACCGCCACCTGCGCGGCCTGCGCAAGACCCTGTCCGCGCAACAGGCCGCGTACCTGGATGCGGTCGCGCGCTATTTTCCATCGGGCACACGGGTGACCCGGCCCGACGGCGGCTATTTCCTATGGATCGAATTGCCCGAGGGCAGCGACGCGTTGGCGGTGCAACGCCGCGCCGCGCAACAGGGCATCAGCATCGCGCCGGGGCCGATGTTCTCGGCCAATCGCGGCTACGCGCATTGCCTGCGGCTCAACTACGGCCACGCCCTCGATGCGCGGGTGGATGCGGCGCTGCAAGCCTTGGGCGCGCTTTCGTCGGCGCGATAGGCGTCAGCCGCAGGCGCTGTTCCTCGCTCGCATCGGCCAGCGCCTCGGCCTGACGCTTGCGGCTGAGATTGCCGAGCGCGCGCCGGTACGACCAGTCGACCAGTTCGCGCAGATAGTCCGCCGGCATGCGCTTGACCTCGACCACCGTGACCCAGTGATAGCGGCCCATGAACCGCGCCGGCTTGGCGCCGGGCATGTCGGTGAGTTCGACGAACCGCTCCGGCGTGGTCTTGAAACTGAAACGCCAACGCTCGGGTTCGCTGGTCTTGAAGTAGGCGAAGAATTTTCCGCCGACGCTGTAGACCAGGATATTGGACGGCGCCGCGTGCAGGACTTCCTCGGCGCCGGGGTAGGCGCGGCAGAGTTTCTTGAGGGCGTTGGTGTCCATTGCGGCGAGGTGGCGATCAGGGAATGCATGGTCGCATGCGCTGTGAGGCTGCGCTGGGACTTCGGAGCGCTCGTCATGAGCAATGTTTCGCGGTCGCGGCTCGCGCCGCTCCTACATGGGCTACCTGTAGGAGCGGCGCGAGCCGCGACCGCGACACCTCAACCGCCGCGAACCCCGCGACCCACCCGCGCTCACATATGCGAAGTAATCTTCGGCACGTTGAACCAGTCGTTGTTCAAGCCATCCATGAACTGCACCGGCGCGGCCGCCAGCACCGCATGATCCACATCCAGGCAGGCGATGTTGATCGAGTAATACTTGCCGCCCAACACCTCAAGTTCGCCGGTGCCGTAGGCATGCACCGCGCAATGCTTGCAGAAGTGATAGGTGCCGCTGAAAGTGCCGAACTGGTAGCTGCCGGTGTCTTCGGGGCCGCCGCTGATCAGGCGGAACGCATCGGGTTTGACGATCGCGCCCCACTTGCGCAGCTTGTTGCACATCGAACAATTGCAGCGCGAGGTGCCGGCCGACAGGTCGAGGTCGACCTCGTAACGGATGGCGCCGCAGTGGCAGCTGGCCTGGTAGGTCTCGACGGTCATGGCGGTTCTCCGATGGCGAGGGGCGGTGGGCCCGGGACAGTCACAGGATAATAGCCATTGAGGACAGGATATGTCCTCAATAGGTTTTACACTGCGCCCATGCTCAAGACCTCGACCCGCCTGCTGCGCCTGTTGTCGCTGCTGCAATCGCGCCGTCACTGGACCGGCGCGGAACTGTGCGAGCGCCTGGACGTCGACGGCCGCACCGTGCGCCGCGACGTCGACCGCCTGCGCGAACTCGGCTATCCGGTGCAGGCCTCGACCGGGGTCGGCGGCGGCTACCGGCTCGCCGCCGGCGCCTCGCTGCCGCCGCTGCTGCTCGACGACGACGAGGCCGTGGCGATGGTGGTCGCGCTGCGCAGCGCCGCCGGCAGCGTGGCGCGGATCGAGGACACCACGGTCGGCCTGCTCGGCAAGCTCGATCAACTGCTGCCGGCGCGGCTGCGGCGGCGGGTCAGCGCGCTGTATTCGGTGACGGTGTCGCTGGCGCACAACGAAACCGGCCCGGACGTCGATACCCTGACCGGCTTGGCCGGCGCTTGCCGCGACCATCGGCTGATCGACATGGATTACAGCGATCGCGGCGGCCGCGCCAGCCAGCGCAGCATCGAGCCGCTGCGTCTGGTCAGCGCCGGACGCCGCTGGTATCTGCTGGCCTGGGACCGCGGCCGCGAAGACTGGCGCCTGTTCCGCGCCGACCGCATCGTCGCGCTGCGTTGCGGCGGCGGCGCGTTCGCGCCGCGCAAGTTTCCCGAAGACGTGGCGGCCTACGTGCAGCGTTCGCTCAGCCAGCCGAACCAGGGTCCGACCGTGCGCGCGCGCCTGCGCGGCTCGGCCGACGCCCTCGCGCCGAGCCTGCCGCCGTGGTGCGGGCTGCTCGAACACATCGACGAGCACAGCTGCATGCTGCACGTGCGCGGCGAAACGCCGGAGGAAATTCTCGCCTTGCTGGCCTTGACCGGCGTCGAGTTCGAACTGCTCGACGCGGGCGATCAGCTGCCGCGCTTGCGCGAGGTCGCGCAGCGTTTGTTGCGGGCGGTGGAACCAGCGGCCTGACGGCGGCGCGCTCGCCGGGCGATCGCGCTGGACGACAACTGGCCGGACACGAACAGGCAAGCAACATCGCCGAAGCGGCGAAGCGCGCACGGCCGAAAACGAAACAGGCGCCGGAATCGCTCCCGGCGCCTGTCGTGGTCGACGTGACCGGACCCTCGAAGCGCACTATCCGCCCGAGCTGGGCCTCAAGGCGATGCACGCCTGCTCGTTTTCCGAATGACTGATGTCGTAGTTCGGCACGCCCGCGTGAACCTGCGGATCGGGCGGCGTCAGCCAACGGCGATAGCGCAATTCAGGATGATAGAGCGACGCCAGGAAACACGACTGCGATCCAGCCTTGAAACGCAGCACGCCTCGGCCGTACTTGTAGTCGTACGCGAGATGGGTGTTGGTCTGGGCGACGCGATACATCGAAGCGAGCGTGGCGTCGGCGAGATCCTCCGCGCGCTGCACCAGCAAAAGCGGGAATTGCGAGCGATAGTGCTCCGCGTTGAAACGCGCGTTGGCCACCGCCGGCAATAAGCTCCCGACCAGGGTCGATTCAGCCAGCGCCGCGGCATCCGGCAGTGCGCGCCAACTCAAGTCCTGGGTACCCCAGCGCGCGTTGGCCATACTCGCCAAACGCTGGTATTGCAGGGACAGCAACGCCAATCCGGCCACGTGCGGCGCGGCGGCGGAGGTGCCGCTGAACGCCAGGGCGCCGCGCGTGTGGGTTTCGACATTGGTGAAACTGACGAGATTCGGCTTGGGGTTGGAATCGTGCCCGCCCTCCGGCGGACGCGCGCCGCCCGGAGCGAGCACGGGCCCTTGCGAGCTGTAGCCCATGATCAGCCCGTTCGCGCCGACCGCGCCCACCGCGACGACGTCCGGCGAATCGGCCGGCGAATCCATCGTGCGCGATCGCACCGAATGCGTCGGCGAGTACACGCCGTCGCCGGTCGACAAGCGCACGAAGTTGGCGCCGCCCTGGGTCTTGCGGACGACTCGGACACCGAAGATCCCGCCGCCGGCCTCGCGTCCCAAGCCCGCCACGGGCGGCGGAAAGATCTGATCGCAACGCCGCGTCCGCGTCTCGGCCCCCGGCACGTACGCGATCTCCTCGATCGGCCGATCGCCGTTCATTCCGTTCTGGCGCGAATCCGACTGCGCGGCGAGCGTCCAGCCCGCGGGACTGACGACTTCGACCCGCCCCGCGACAGTGCGCGTGACCTCGTCCGCCCAACGAACCAGTTCCAGCCGGTAGTCCACGCTGGTCATGCGATCTTGCGTGCTCCAATCGTTCCACGCCAACCGCGCCCGTATAGCGAACAAATCGGCGAACACCGGATCGGTCATCCCGACCGGCAGGCAATCGCCGTGCTGCGCGGAGAACTTCAGTATTTCCACGTCGTCCACGATGGGCGCGCCGTTGGCATCGCGATTGAGCGGATCGAAATCCTGCGCCGTCGATGCGACCGGCGCGGGCGTGCTGTCGCCGTCCCAGTACTGTCCATCCAGGTTGCCCGCGCTCTCGACGAACACGACGCCATTGATCCTGGCCCACTCTATCGCTTCATACAGACCGCGCAGATCGCTCATGCCGCCGGTGCCGTCGCCCGGCGAGAAACCCGGGGCGAATCCCAACGACATGTTGATGACCTGGACGCGCGCGGTCGTTTCCGGAATGTTGTTTTCGTCCAGACCGGCCGCGTCCTGGATCGCGGCGATGATATCGGCCAAGGTAAACACGTCGTACAGACGGTAATCGGCCTGTGGCGCGAAATCGTAGACGATCTCGGTCACGGCGTTGCCGTGGGATTGCTCGCCGTCGCCGAACGCCGCTTGTCCCGCCGCCGCAACCAGCGTCAGCAGGCCCGGTCGCTCCTCGGTGTTCTTGGGCCAATCCTGCGATTGCTGCAATTCGGCGATGATCGAACGGCTGAAACCGTCGATGACCGCGACCGCGGTGCCCTCGCCCTGAAGCTGACGCCGAAGATCCGCCGGGACCGACTCGGCGTGCAGGCCGAGCGAGCGCAACGTATCGGTTCCGCTGTGCGCCACGCCGCCGCTGATCTCGGCGAATTTCGGCAGCGCGATCAACGAAACCCCGCTCACCTGCTGCAGGTTCGCCACCGACTCCAGGCGCGCCAGCGGCACCGACGCTTCCAGCGCCGGAGACCCGGCCACGATCCGCGCCTGCACGCCCGAGGCTTGCAAGGCATCGCGCAGGGCCGAGGTCGCTTGATTGATCTGCCGGGTGTTGGCCGACTGTCCGGCCGGCAACGCCACGCGAAGATGGAGCTTGATCTTCTCGCCATCGCGATAACGCGACGGCAGGCCTGCGCGATCGAGCGCGGCGATCTGCGCGGCCCGGCTCGCGGCACCGCCAGTGGCGGCGCCGTGGTGACGGTTGAACCACGTCAGCGCCTGCAGCAATTGGCCGCCACCCAACTTGGCCTGAGCCGGCGTTCGCGGGACCGGCGCGATTTCGATCGCGCGCGGATCGGCGTGCAACGACGAGGTGGGTGCCGCGGGCGACGCGGCGGCCGCGGACGAAGCGTCCGCCGCGGCCTGTTCCGTCGCCGACCTCGTTACCGCATCCGGCCATAGCGCCGCGGCGGCGCACAGCGCGCCCACCGCCGTCGCCAGCGCGTGTTTACGAGAAAATTTACTCATGCAAGGATCTCCTTATCGACCGCCCGCCGCGCATCGCGCGCGAAGCGCGGAAATTGACGGAAAGAATCGTCCCGAAGCGTCCGACTTCGGATCATTCCGGATTCGATGCGGATGCGACCGCCATGATTCGCATGCGCTGTCGATAGAAACGCAGCCTTTCCGGGTCAGCCCCACTAAGACTTGTCTGAGTTACCGCATCGCGGCGGCGATTCGTGGACGTCTTCACAATGCAGCGAACGCGCGCCTCGTTCGCCGCATCGCAAACTGCCATGCAATTCGCATTTTCAGCCGACGCGATCGTTCGAACACGAACGCGCTCCGCGATGGGCCTGGCACGACCGAAGGCGCGATCGCGGATACGATCACGATCACGATCACGATCACGTTTACGACCACGCATGCGGGTGGCCGACGCGGTCGTACAGGGCGCCGGCGCCGCCACGGCGAGAGGTTCCGAAGCGAACGCAACGAGGCCGCGCCCTCCCCGGACGCGGCCTCCTCTACCCTCCCTGCAGCATCCTGCGACCCGGCGGGGTCAGCCGAGATCGGCCAGGATATTGTCCGCCGCCTGCAACGCCAGCGCGGCGATGGTCAGGGTCGGATTGGCGGTGGCGGTGGTCGGAAACACGCCGCTGCCGACCATGTACAGATTGCTGTGATCCCACGACTGCTGGCGCGCGTTGAGCACCGAGGTCGCGGCGCTGTCGCCCATGCGATACGTACCGATGATGTGGCCGGCGCCGTAGAACGTGAAGGTATCGCCCTGGTATTGGAACGTGGTCGGGCTCGGGCTCGGATTCGTCCCGCTCAACACCGGCGGCGCAGGCAGCTGGGTGTATTCGGTCGCGCCGAGCGCCTTGAAGATCTCGGTCGACGCCGCCTTGGCCGAAACGAAGCCGTTGCGCACGTAGTTCTCGCGGATGCGGTAGGTGACCTGCGGCCGCGGCAGCCCCAGATGATCCTTGTACTGGCTCGACAACTGCACGCGGTTGTCCGGGTCGGGCAGTTGCTCGATCAGATAGCCCAGGCGCAACTGACGGATGTAGACGTTGTTGAGCGTGGCGACCAGTTTCGAGCCGTACAACTGACTGAAGGCCGGCAGGTTCGGATCGAAGCGCAGCGACTGCCCCTGCTGATTGACCGAGTCGCCGTTCAACTGGGTGTTGTTCTGGCCGAACACGAAATCGGCGAGCGTGGTATAGGGATCGTTGGTCGCCCAGTTCCAGCCTTCGTTGCCGATCTCGATGCGATAGGCCGCGCGCTGATTGCGGAACGCGCCGTCGCGCACCGACTCGATGCCCGAGGTCGACAGCGGCCCGCGGAACGCATAGATCGGATCCTTCGACAGGCCCCAGGCCAGGTACATCACGTGATCCATCAGATTGCGGCCGACCTGATCGGAGCGGTTGGCCACGCCGTTGGGATAGCCCGGATTGCCGTTCGACATCAGCAGCAGCTTGGGCGTCTCGATCGCGTGCGCGGCCAGCACGTAGCGCTTGCCGGTCGCGGTGCCCTTGCCGGTCGACGGTCCGGTCTGGCTGTCGTAGGTCAGGTAGTCGATGCCGCTGACCTGATCGCCGTTGAGGCTGATGTTGCTGGCCACGGTCTTGTACTGGATCTGCACGTTGCCGGTCTGCAGCGCCTCGGCCAGGGTCACCGTGCCGTCGTACTTGGCCTGGATCGGACAGATCGGAATGCAGTTGGTGTTGCCCGCGCACTGGCGGCGCTTGCCCGGTTGCGAGTTGCGTCCCTGCGGGGTCGGGGTGACGAACAGACCGATGTTGTCGATCTTCAGCGAGGTCACGTTGTCACCGTACAACACGTCGTTCATGGACGGAACGATGCCCGGCATCGGGAAATCGTAGTTCGGTCCATAGGTGCCGTCGGGCTGCACGTCGAAGGTCTTGTACAGATCGACCATCGGCTGCTTGTCCGAGGACACGCCGATGGTTTCGGTGGCCTTGCGGTAATACGGCAGCAGCGTCTGATAGAACTGCGCGCCGCCGGGCCAGTCCACGCCCTGGCCGTACTTGGTCTTGAGTTGGAAATCGTTCGGCAGATGATTGAGCGAGGTGCCCAGCCAATGCCAGGTGGTGCCGCCGGCGACGCGTTCGTAGGAACTGCCGAACGCGAAGGTCATCTCCGGATCGTCGGCGCGGGTCGCGGTCTGCGGCGGATACACGAAGTAGCACTGCGCCGGGTTCTGCCACGCGTTGATCTGCAGCACGGTGTAGCGCGGGGTGTTGAGCGTGGCCGGATCGGGCTGGCCGAGCGGATTGCTCGGGGTGCCGGCGCCCTGGGTGGTCGGCGGATACGGCGACTCGGGCGTCTTCGCGTTCGCGGTGAAGAAGGTCTGCATGTAGTCTTCGCGGCTCTTGGGCACCGGCGGGCCGCCTTCGAGGATCAGCACCTTCTTGCCGGCCTTGCCGAGCTGGTAGGCGATGATCGAACCGGAGATGCCCGAGCCCACGATCACCACGTCGAAACCGCCCGCTGGAATGGTGATGCTCATGCCGGGTTCTCCAGGTAGGCCTGCAGCGGCGGCGGCGTGGTCGCCCAATAACCGTAGGTGTAGTTGGAACTTCCCATCGGATGCGACTGCATCACCCGCCACACCAGGCCCTGGGTGTAACTGGTCGCCGAGATCACGTCGCTGAAGGTCTGGCCGCGCGTGGGCGAATTGTCGGACACCACGGTCGGCCAGGCGCCCATGTACCACAGGTAGATCAGCTGACGCAGCGCCAGCACTTCGGCCGGGTAGGTGCCGCTGAGCAGCGCGCCGGCGATGGCTTCGTTGTTGCCGTCCTTGCCGCCTTCGGCTTCGTTGAGGTTGTAGTACTCGCAGATGATCTGATCGGCCATGCCGTTGGGCAGCTTGTCGCGGAACACCTGCAGGTAGACGGTCTTGATGTCGACCGGATCGATCTGCGGCGCGATCGCGGCGCGGGTGAAACCGGTCAGCCCGACGCTGAGCCGGATGAAGTACTCCATGTAATCGACCATGTCCGTGCTCCTTATTGCGCGCGCTGCAGCAGGTAGGTGAAGTCCGAGGGCTGACGGTTGGTCATCGTCGCGTTGTTGTGGCAGGCCATGCAGCTCGACGAGGCCTGCGGCACCTTGCCCTGGATGTAGGTTTCCAGGGTCGCGTTGGCGAGGAACGACGGCGCCGGATTGCCGGTCGGATCGGTCGGGTTCTTGGCGTTGGTCGGCCACTGCGTGCTGATCAGCTCGTAGTTGGCCCACACCGTGCCCGGGAAGGTCTGCTGCAACAGCGCCTGGTAGCGCGCGTTGAGCGACTTGGTCGACGCGGTCAGCGCGACCTCGCGCATGATCTGGCTCGGCGGGGTGTGCGGGTTGTTGGGATTCCACGGCCGATCCGGCGGCTGATTGATCTCGCAGTCGCCGCTGCAGTTCTTGTTGTAGAAGTTGTACTGCGATTTATCGATCGGCTCGCCCTTGACCGGCACGTTGTCGACGTGTTCGAAGGTCGACCACACCCACTGCGGCTCGTCGGCGGTCTTGTGCGCGATGTGCAAGCCGACCAGTCCCACCGTCTGCAACTTGCACGAGGCCTGCACGCCTTCGTGTTCGCCGGGGTTGGTGTAGACCAGCGCCTGGATGGTGTGGAAACGGCTGGCCTGGTCCTTGCCGCCCATCACCTTCCACGACGACTTGATCATGATCGCGCCGGTGTTCTTCGACCCCGTGGGTTGAGCGAAGTTGGCCGGCTTGCCGAATTTTTCCTGCCCGGCCTTGCTGTACAGACCGTCGCTGACGATGGTGTTGAACATGTCCTGATTGGTCATGATCGCGAAGCGCACGTACTGGCCGTTCTGATCGATCAGCGGGCCGGTTTCGAACGGCTCGCCGCTTTCGTCGAGCACGTTCGGGGTCTTGCCGACCTGGGTCAGGTTCAACACGCCGTTGCCCATGCCCTTGCACACGTCCGGCGGCGGCGGGTCCTGGCCCCACGGCGGCGGCGTGGCGCCGCCGGGCAGGAAGATGTCGCGGCTTTCCTTCCAGTTCTCCCACACCGTCGGCACGTTCGCGCCGAAGGTCGATCCGGGCTTGGGATTGCCGTCGCTGCCGCCGGGCCAGTTGACCGCGATGAACGACTGCCACGAGAACAGATCGAAATCGTCCTGCAGGTCCTGCAGGTTCGGATTGGATTGCGGCACGCTGATCTCGAGCGGAATCGTCGAACTCAACGGCGGCAGCGGCGCGGTGGCGGCGCTGGCGTGCTGGCGGATGTCCGCGCGCGACAGGCTGTCGTGCGGCTCGGGCTTGAGATGGCCGTCGCTGCAGGCCGCCAGCGCGAACACGAACGTGGCCGCGGCCAACGGCGCGAGCATTGGCCTGACGAACGAAATGGACCGCTGCGGGCCAAGACGGTGGCGATGATTCATGGCGAATCCCTTCTCCCTGGTGGCACGAAGCGAAGATTCGCTTCGCCGCGAGACAGGCAGCGCACCGCAGCGGGCTGCGGAGAAGGAACACAAGCCGGGTTGCTTGGCTGGCGATCGAATCGCTGGCTACGTCGCGTCGGGCGCAGACGCTACCACGCGTCCGCGGAAAAAACGCGACTGTTCGCGCAGAAATAAACTAAACGATGTTTCTTTGCGATCGAGCGCGAAACGCTGTCCTGCGCGAGCGCGCAATTGCGTTCTCTATTCAAGCGGCAGGCATTGCCCCGATGAAATACGCGGCGTTTTTGCGTTAGCGGCGGTGGTGCGATCGTGAGCGTCGGTGAGCACGCGCGCGGTTTGTTTGCGCTGCAACGCGGGCTTGCGCGAATGCGACGCGGGTCGCTGTCGCAAATGCCGACACCACCGCGATGGGTGGTGTCGAAAAAAGAGCACCGGACATCGTGTCCGGTGCCGGGGGAACCTGCGCGGCTTGCGCTCGCCAGGTAAGAATCGTCTTGCTCATCGATCGAGACGCGCGATGATCCGCGCGCTCGATTGCCACCAACGGCGTGCGCCGGGCGGCTTGCGCGAACGCAAGCCGCTTCGTCCGCCGCTCAGTTGGCGGCGCAGCTCGCGCTGTTGTCGGCGCGCAGTTGGTCGTAGGTCTTCTGTCCGGCCGGCAGCGGCGTGACCTGCGCGGGCAACAGCGAGCGATACGACGGGTCGTAGGTCGCCGACAGGAAGCAGGCCTCGGACTGGGCGTGGAACTTCAGTCGTCCGTTGCCGTAGCTGCTGTCGAAACCGGCCGCGCCCAGATCGTTGCCGCCGGTGCTGGCCACGTACACCAGCGAGTCGTAGACCGAGTTGGACAGGCTGACGTTGCGCTGCTTGAGCAAGGCGGCGCGATCGGCCTTCTGCTGCGCGGTCGCGTTGGCCGGCAACGGCGCCGGCACGGTGGCGTTGGTCAGCTGGCGCTGATGCTGCAGACCCAGCAGCGCGAGCGCGGCCACGTGCGGCGTCGCCGAGGAGGTGCCGTTGAAGACGTTGTCGCCGTAGGACACGGTGTCGACATTGGCGAAGTTGGCGATGTCCGGCTTGGCGTTGCCCGCGGCCTGGCCGTTCGGACGCGCGCCGCCGGCGGCGAGCACCGGGCCGCGCGAGCTGTAGGCTTCCAGATCCGAGCTCGCCGCATCCAATGCCGCCACCGTGATGACGTTGGCCGAGTCGGCCGGATGCACCAGCGAGCGATCCTGCACGCCGTACTGGAAGTTGTGCAGGCCGCCGCTCATCAGGCGCAGGAAGTTGCTGGCGTTGGCGGTCTTGCGCACCACCCGCACGCCGAACTTGCCGCCGCCGGAGAAGCGCGTGGTGTTGAACAGGTTGTTGCAGGTGGTGGTCTTGGTGTTGGCCGCCGGCTGCAGGGCGATGCGTTCCAGCGGTTGCTGACCGGCGAGGCCGGTCTGAGCGTCGTCGGACTGGGTCACGGCGACCCAGCCGGCCGGCGTCACCACGCGGCCGTTGCGGGTCACCGCGTCGGCCCAGCGCACCAGTTCCAGACGATAGTCGGCGTTGGTGGTGTTGTTGGCGCTGGTCCAGTCGTTCCAGCCCAGCCACACGTCGATCGCGATCAACTCGGCGTCGGCCGCGTTCTTGCCGCCGACCGGAATGCAATCGCCGAAGCCCTGGCCTTCCAGGCGCAGCACGTTGATGTTGTCGGCGATCGCCACGCCGTTGGCGTCGACGTTGCCGACCACGAAATCCTGCAAGGTGTTGGCGACCGCGCCGGCGGTGCTGTCGCCGTCCCAATGCACCTGCGCTTCGTTGCCGGCGGCGTTGAGGATCAGCACGCCGTTGCGCGCGGCCGCGTCGATCGCATCGTAAAGGCCCTTGAGATTGCTGCCGGTGCCGGTGCCGTCACCCGGCGCGTACAAGGCCATGCCCTGCGAGGCGGTCAGCACCTGCGCGCGCGGTTCGCCCTGCGGCTGGTTGAGCGCGTTGAGGTTGGCCGCGTCCTGGATGCCCTTGATCCAGTCGGCGGTCTGGCCGGCGTCGTACACGCGGAATTTCGCTTCCGGCACGATGTCGTAGACGATCTCGACCACGGCGTTGCCGTGCTTTTGCTTGGTGTAGCCGAACGCGCCCGCGGCCGGCTTGAACAAGGTGAGTTTGTCGGCGACCGCGGCGGTGTTCTTCGGCCACTCGTTCGCGTCCTGCAGCGCCTTGACCTGGCCGGTGTTGTCGGCGAACTGATCGAACACCGCGACGGTCAGGCCTTCGCCCTTGAGATCGCGGCGCAGCGTCGCCGGCAGCTGCGCGTAGTTGCCGAGCGAACGCAGCTGATCGAGGTTGCTGGAGGTGGCGCCGTCGGTGAACGCGGCGGTATTCGGCATCGCCAGCAGCGACACCTGCGCGACCGGTTGCAGGCCCGCCACCCATTCCAGGCGCGCCAGCGGCACCTTGGCCTCCAGGCTCGGCGAACCGTTGACCTGCTCGGCTTCCAGGCCCGCGGCGAGCAGGGTCTCGCGCAAGGTCGAGGTGGCGCGATCGAGCAGGCTCGGGTTCTGGATCTGTTCGTGGGTCAGGGCCAGATTGACGTTGACCTTGAGCTTCTCGCCGTCGCGATAACGCAGCGGAATGCCGACCCGGTCGAGCACCGCGATCTGCGCGGCGACGCTGGCGCCGGCATAGGCCGGACCGCGCGCCGAGGACGATGCGCCCGTCGATGCCGATGCACCCGCCGCGTTCGGCACCTGCGCCAACGCCTGCACCGCCTGCAGCAACTGGCCGGCGCCGAGCTTGCTCTGCGCGTCGTTATGCGGCGTCGGCGCGGTCATCGCGACCGATTGCCAGCTCGGCGCGGGCAGCGAACCCGACGCCGTTGCTGCGCCCGCGGCGTTGGCGAGCGCGCCGGACGCGACCGCGCCCGGCGTCTGCGCTTCGTTGCGCGACCACAACAACACCGTGGCACAGGCCGCGGCGAGACCGAGCACGGCGAATTTTTTCGACGACATCTTGTTCATTCGTTGGTTCCTGATGCGGATTGCAGTCATGGGCGTCCGCTGCCGACGGGCGCAAGCCCGTGGCACGGCCGAGGCGCGAAGACCTGGGTGCGGGAAAGGGGAACAGCGATGGGAGCGCGACGATCAGGGGGGAGGAAGGGATCGAGTTTTCGCCGCGCTCAATCCTCAAACGCAAAAAGTGCGACTTCCCCCCATCACCGTGGCACTTATTTTGACAGCACGATTTTTCATATCGGCGCGATGCGCAAACGGCGCGGCGCGCGCGAAACGCAAGTGCGTGGCGAACGCCCTACCCCGTTCGCGCATCGTGCGTTGGTTCATTCGCGACTGCGTGCGTGCATCGCGATACGCGCGTCGCGGCATCGCGCAACGTGCGGTTTCATACGAAACTTTTCGCGGCCTTGCAGACGATCACGCGAACACGTCGCGTGTTCGCGGATATGCACGGCATCGCGAAGATATCGTTCGTCGACGGCGAACCTGTCGGTTCCGGACCCGCGCTTCGCGACACGCGAAGCATCGACAGTTCGCGTGCGGCCTTAGCCCTGCGGCATGCCGCGCGCCATCACCACCTCGGCGCGCGGCGGCGCGCCGAACAAGCGCTTGTATTCGCGCGAGAACTGCGACGGGCTTTCGTAACCGACGCGGTGCGCGGCGGTCACCGCCTCGACGCCGCTGACCATCATCAGGCGCCGCGCTTCGTGCAGGCGCAGATGCTTCTGGAACTGCAGCGGCGACAAGGTGGTCACCGCCTTGAACTGGTGGTGCAGCGAGGACGTGCTCATATGCACCTGCTCGGCCAGTTCGTCGATGCTCAACGGCTGCAGATAGCACTGGCGCAGCACCGCCACCGCCTTGGCGATGCGGCTGGAGCGGCTGTCGGTCAGCGCCAGCGCGCGCAGCCGATGGCCGAGGTCGCCCATCAGCACGCGATAGAAGATTTCGCGCAACGCCATCGGCGCGAGCACCGGCAGGTCCTGCGGCGTATCGAGCAGGCGCATCAGCCGCAGCACCGCGTCCATCAAGGTGGTGTTGACGCGCGCCGCGTACAGGCCGAGGTCGACGCCGTTGCCGCCGTGACCGTGCTCGATCGCCGGCGACTGGCCGGCATCGACGATCAGGCTGGCGATCTGCGCCGGATCGATGTCCAGGCGCAGGCACAGGTAGGGTTTGTCCGGCGTCGCCTCGACCACCTGGCCGATCATCGGCAGGGTCACCGACACCACCAGGTAATTGAGCGGGTCGTAGTGATAGGTGCGATCGGACAAGGTCACGACCTTGCGGCCTTGCGCGACCACGCACAGACGCGGCTCGTACACCGACGGCGAACATTCGGTCGGCGCGCTCATGCGGATCAGGTGCAAAGGCCGCACCGCGGTGGCGTGGACGCCGTCGCTGTCGGTCAATCGGGCAATCCGATCGACCAGTTCGGCCTGCGCGGCACAGCTGCCGCGTTGCGCGATCGATTCGGCGGAGCTATTGGCGTTCATGGCGTCCCGTGCGGAGTCGGGTTGCCTCGATTATCGGCACGAACCGTCCCGCGGACTGTGCCTAGTCGGCCGGTTTGCAGAAATAGGCAAGGATTCGACGGAATCGGGCGCGACCGGGCGCGGCCGGGCATGGACCGGAGCGGCGCGACGGTCGCGCTGCGTGTACGCCCCAGCCGGTGCCGCGGCCGAGGCGCTCAAACCATCGCCCGGCGCGCTACTGCTGCATCCCGCGCGCCTGGGCCTGCGCGCCCTGGGTCTCGGTCTGGATGCGCGCGGCCTCCTGCCCCTGCTGCAGCGACTGCAAGCCGGGCCGGCTGGCCTCCGAGGACTGTTCGACCGGCGTGGCGATGGCGCGCTGCACGTTCACGCCGGCCAAGTGGTGGGTCGGGTCGTTGAGCGGCCCCTGCACCCCGATCAGCATGCTGCGGTCGCGGTTGAACACGACATGGTCGATCCGCGCCGCCGGAAACGCGTCGCGCTGATTGAGCGCCTGCGCGACGATGCCGGCGGCCAGACGCTCTTCGTCGTGCGGCGGGAACGTGCCCGGCGGGATATTCACCGAGTGCCGCAGTCCCTGCAGCGCGCCGGTGTACATGGAATGACCGGGATGGTCCGGATCGGACAGCACCGCGGCGCGGCCGGGGGGCGCTTCGTTGCGCGCCGGGCCATCGCCGACGCCTACCGCAACCGAGCGTTCGCTCTCGCGCGCGGGCGTCGCGTCGACCGGCACGTGCTGTTGCTTGTTCGGCCCGTCGAAGGTGTGATCGAACCGGCCCGCCACCGGCGGCGTCGTACTGGTGTCGTGATACGCCTGCGACCCGGGCCCGGCGCTGGTGCGGATGAAGAGGCCGTTCTCTTCCAGCAGCGTTTCGTTAACGCCCAGGCTGCTCATGTTGAGGTGCATGCGCGAGGCGTTGCCGTGCTTCGGCACCCCGACGCTGCGCTCGATCCAGATCGCGCGGCCGACGATTTCGGCGCCGTAGACGTTGGCGTAATCCGAATGGCCGTGCGGCCCCAGGCCGACCGTGGCGTGCGCGGCGACGCCCGGTGTTCCCACCGGTTTCTGATCGAAATAGTACTGGCCCATGGTCGCGACATTGGTCGGCGAACTGGTCAGGCTGCCGTCGGTGTTGAAGGTCAGATTGGCCCGCGCCACCGGCGCGCCGGCGGCGTCGAGTTCGAGGAAGTCCTCGACCCGTCCGCGGTTGGCGTTGTTCCACATCTCGGTCAGGCCGGCGTTGGGATTGCCGCTGCGCTGCTTCTCGTAACTCAGCATCGCGTTCCAGCCGGCGATGTGGGCCTCGGCTTCGTCGTTGCGATTGGACTGCATCCAGCGCACGCTCGGCGCGGTGTAGTCGTTGATCGGGTTGGCGTCGGAGGCGATCTGCCGCGCTTGCGTATCGAACCGGTCGCGCGCCCGATCCGAGCCGGCGCGGTTGAAGCCGTGCTCCATTTCGTGGCCGAGCACGAAACTCATGTTGTGCTGATCGAAGCTGGCGGTGGTCAGGCTGGCGGGCGTGAGGTTCATGACCCGCGTGGTCGGATCGTAGCTGCCGCCGGCGCCGGGCGCGGTGTGCAGCGCGAAACCGCGCAGTTCGCGCTGAGCCTCATTGCGCACCGCGTCCTTGAATTGATCGACCAGCACCGGCGAGCCGTTGAGGGTGCGCTCCAGATTGGCGTGCATGTCCGCGCTGACGTTGGCGGTGTGGGCGAAACGCAGGCTCATGTCCTGCAATTTCAGCACCGCGCGCAGGTCCGGATTGACCGGCGTGGCACCGGTCAGCACCTCGGCCGGCAGGGTGACCCGGCCGCTGGCGATATCGTATTGGCCGATCGACTCCGGCCCCGGCGGCGCCAGCGCGAAGCTGCGCAGATGCCCGTTGGCGGCGTCGGCGTTGAGGCTGGTCAACAAGGTCGGGGTGGCGGTGATCGCCGCGCGCAACTGCGCGGCCTGGGCCGGGGTGACGCCGGGTTCCAGCGCGAACTGATCGAGCGCCGCGGTCAGCTGAGGATTGGGACCGGGCATGGCTTAGCCCTCCTCTTTGATCGCGGCTTCGGCATTCAGGCGCACCTCGATGCTGCGCACGCAGGCATGCGCGCGCGTGGCCTCGGACGCGGCCGATTCGCGCTGGGTCACGATGTCCACGTTGACGCCGCCGCGCCGGAACACCTGCGCCAGGGTGCCGCGGGTGGCGTATTCGATCTTGCTCGGGGTCGCCGGGCCTTCCTCGAATCCCATGTCGAGCAACGCGCGCCGATAGGCCGCGTAATCCATCGCGCAGACCGGCCCCAGATCGAGCCGGTCCTGATCGGCCTGGGCGCCTTCGTAGTCGAGGCGGTATTCGATCTTCTTCGCGTCGCTCGCCGACCCATCCTCGGAATAGGCGATGGTCTGCGACCAGTCGCCGCCGGCGATCGCTTCGGAAAATCCTTCGTACCCCGGTTCGCGCTCGCTGGCGTCCGCCGACGGCTCGGGCAGGCGCATGACTGTCTTGAAGCGATCGAGGCTGAAATCCGCCGGTGTCCTGAGGCTGTCGATCAACTTCAACAGCCGCTGCCCGGCTTCCTGCGAGGTGAGCGTGGGCGCGCCGGCGGCGGGCAGCGAAGATGACGTGGTTTCGGACATGGCGGCGCTGACCTTCACAGGTTCGGACGGAGGCGAGAGTTCGTGCGGCTGTTTCGCGGCGCAGGCGCCGAACAAGCCGATGGAGGGCAACAACATCGCCACTGCCAGCCAGGCCGGGATCCGGGTATTGACCATCAGACGTCTCTCTCCCTGTCGTGCCGCGGCTCGGTGCGAGCGATTCCCTGAGCGCCGAGTATGCCAGCGAGCGCGTGCCTGGGCAGCGGGGGCGCCCGATCGCGGCGGATTCGCCGGCGGCGGCGACGCCATCAGCGCGCCGCTCGGTGGCGACGGCCGAACGAAACCCGGGCGCCACGCGATCAGGCAATCCCGCCGCTTCGCCCGCCGCCGCGTCGTGCGCCGGCGACCATCACGATGAATTAGACGAAGGTCTTGATGTCCCGAGGTTCCCGGACCATGCCGGCCCGCGCTGGCATCGGTACAAATCTGCCCGCAAGCTGTGCCGATCCGGCCAAATTGCAGAAATAGGCAACGATGCGGCAGTAATGTACTAACGCACGCGCGAGTCACGGACTAACGTAACCGCACTCCCCAACGCACCCTGGCCAGCGAACGCTGGGCGACGACCTTTCACCCGGCGCCCGCCTCGACGGTACGCCGGGTAGCGGCGGTGGTCGCGCGGGCCCCGGAGCGGGCCGGGCGAAACGCGAACGGATGCCGCCGGTCCCACAGCGAGCGAGGTCCACCCAACCCCACACTCGACACGACCCAACCCCCAACACGCACTCGACACGCATCGATCGCGCGCATCGATCGCGCGCATCGATCGCGCGCACCGGGCCGACACCGGGCCGACCTGTCCGCGCCGATCGCTCGCATCGCGCACTCGCATCGCAATGTCCGCGCAGCTGACGAATTTGTCAGCCAAACGACAGCTTCGCGTACGCGTGCCGCGCCTAGAGTGCGGTCAGGTTTCGCTGCTCTTTGCATTGTGTTCTTCGCCGTTCCGCTGTTCGCCTTGGTTTCTTCACCGTCCCTTGCGCGACGCAGCGCCAGCGTTGCGGCGTGCATACGAACCGTTCCACGCGACACGGCTGCGGCCCGGTCGCCAGGCGCGGACACTTCGCACCACTCATCCAGCCGTCGGCTCCCTCACTCGGATTCCCCTCACGATGTGGATTGTTCAATACGCCCTGAGCCGCCGTTACACGATCGGCGTCCTGGCGATCCTGATCCTGCTGTTCGGCGTGCTGTCGGCGCGCAAGATGCCGACCGACATCCTGCCCGAAGTCGGGATTCCGTCGATCAATCTGGTGTGGACCTACACCGGCCTGCCGGCGGCCGACGTCGCCGCGAAGATGACCTCGTTCTCCGAGGCGGCGATCCTCAACACCGTCGACGACCTTAAAGAGGTGCGATCGGAAACGATCAACGGCGCCAGCATCGTGCGCATCGATTTCCAGCCGACGGTGAGCCTGGACCGCGCGCTGGTGCAGATCACCGCGGTCTCGCAGACGATCCTGCGGCGCATGCCGCCGGGCACCTCGCCGCCGCTGGTGGTGCGCAACAACGTGTCGAGCACGCCGGTGCTGCAGCTGGTGCTGTCGTCGGATTCGCTGACCGAGGCGCAGCTGTACGACTACGCGCGCCTGCAGATGCGCTCGCAGATCCAGACCATCCCCGGCATCCGCATGACCCTGCCCTACGGCGGCGCGCCGCGGCAGATCATGGTCGATCTCGATCCGGCCAAGCTGCAGACCTATGGCCTGACTCCCGCCGACGTGACCGGCGCGCTCGAACGCGGCAGCCCGACCCTGCCGTCGGGTTCGATCCGCGAAGGCCAGCGCGAGATGCAGATCTCGATCGACACCAGTCCGGCGACCGCGGCCGAGTTCCTCGACATCCCGGTGGTGTCGCGCGGCGGTACCGTGATCTACGTGCGCGATGTCGCCTCGGTGCGCGACGGCGGCGCGCTGCAGACCAACGTCGCGCGCATGGACGGTTCCAGCGCGGTGTCGGTGGCGCTGATCAAGCTCGGCGGCGCCTCCGCGGTCGAGATCGTGCGCGCGGTGCGCGAGCGCCTGCCCGAGATCGAAGCCTCGGCGCCGCCGGGCACGCGCATCCACGCAATCTTCGACCAGTCGGTGTTCGTCGACAACGCGATCAGCTCGATCGAACACGAAGCCGTGCTGGTCGGCCTGCTGGTCGCGCTGGTGGTGCTGATGTTCATCGGCTCGTGGCGCTCGAGCATGATCGTGCTGTCGGCGATTCCGCTCGCCTTGCTGTCGTCGATCGCGATGCTGCATCTGCTCGGCTACACCTTCAACGTCATGACCCTGGGCGGCCTGGCGCTGGCGATCGGCATCCTGGTCGACAACGCGGTGGTCGACGTGGAGAACACAAACCGCAACATCGCCCTGGGCAAGGACGTGCGCACCGCGATCCTCGACAGCGCCAAGGAAGTGGTGTTCCCGGAAATGGTCTCGACCATTTCGATCTGCATCGTGCTGACCCCGATCCTGTTGATGACCGGCCTGTCGGCGTGGGTGTTCACCCCGCTGGCGCTGGCGGTGATCTTCGCCATGCTGGCCTCGTTCCTGCTCTCGCGCACGCTGATTCCGGTGCTGTGCTACATGCTGCTGCCGGCCGACATCCAAAGCCGCGCCAATCCGCGCTGGGCGCCGGAAAAGCTGCTGCTGAAGATCAACCACAAGGTCGAGCACGTGCTCGATTCGCTGCGCGACAAACACCACGCGCTGCTGATCAAGCTCGGCCATCACGGCCTGGTGCTGACCGTGGTCGCGCTGCTGGTGTTCGGCGTCGGCGCGCTCGCCGCCGCCTCGCTCGGCCGCGAATACTTCCCGCAGGTCGACGCCGGCCAGCTGCGCATGCAGGTGCGGCTGCCGTCGGGCACCCGGCTGGAGGAAACCGCGGCCAAGCTCAGCGAGATCCAGCGCGAAATCCGCGCGATCATCCCGCCGCAGGAATTGCAGACCGTGTACGAACAGATCGGCGTACCCGACGCGGTCAACCTGTCGCTGGTCGACAGCGCGGTGGTGGGTTCGTTCGAAGCCGAGATCATGCTGCAGCTGCGCTCGCCGCACGCCAACAGCCACGACTACCTGGTCAAGATCCGCAAGCGCATCGCCGAGCGTTTTCCCGAAGCCAAGCTGTTCGAGCGTCCGCCGGACGCGACCAGCCGCACCCTCGCCGGCTCGGCCGCGGCGGCGTTCGAAGTGCGCCTGATCGGCCGCGACGTGCCCGGCAATCTGGCGATGGCGCGCGAAATCGAACAGCGCCTGCACAAGGTGCCCGGCGCGGTCGATATCGCCTTGCGCCAGGTGCTCGACCTGCCCGAGTATCAGGTCAAGATCGACCGCACCCGCGCCGCGCAACTGGGCCTGGACGCGCAACAGGCCAGCCGCGCCGTGCTCGCGGTGCTCGGTTCGGCCGGCACGGTGTCGCCGGTGTACTGGACCGACACCGTCAACGCGATCGCCTACACCGTGCAGGTGCAGGCGCCGATCAACAATCTGAAAAACATCGACGCGCTGATGAATTCGCCGCTGCGCATCGGCGCCAACGGCGAAGCGGTGCTGTTGCGCAATATCGCCACGGTCACCGCGCGCCAAGTGCCGGCCAGCGTCGCCCGCACCACCCTGGCGCCGACCATCAGCGTGATCGCGAACGTGGAAGGCACCGACCTGGGTTCGATCTACGATCAGCTGACGAAGATCACCGGCGAACTCAACGCCAAGCTCAAGCCCGGCAACCGCATCGAGATCGTCGGCCAGGCCGGCGAAATGCAGAGCGCTTACGGCGAACTCGCGACCGGTCTGGTGATGTCGGCGATCCTGGTGTTCCTGGTCCTGGTGGTGAACTTCCAGTCGTGGATCCAGCCCGCGGTGGCGATGTCGGGTCTGCCGATCGCGATCGCCGGCGCCGCCGTCGGCCTGTGGGTCACCGGTACGCCGCTGAGCGTGCCGGCGCTGATGGGCGTGATGATGGTGATCGGCGTGTCGACCGCGAACAGCGTACTGGTGACCAGCTTCGCCCGCGGCCTGATCGCCGACGGCCACGACCCCGAACTGGCCGCGTACGAATCGGCCGCGGTGCGCCTGCGTCCGGTGCTGATGACCGCCAGCGCGATGGTGCTCGGCATCATCCCGATGGCGATTGGCCTGGGCGACGGCGGCGAACAGAACGCGCCGCTCGGCCGCGCGGTGATCGGCGGCCTGCTGTTCGGCACGCCCGCCACCTTGATCCTCGTTCCCTCTATCCTGGCCGTCGTCGGCCGCCGTCGTAAGCCGCGCGTCGAGGACGAATCCTCCGACAGCGCCGGCGCCCCCGCAGGAGTCGCTCCATGAACCGCTCGATCCGTGTCTCCCACCCGCTCGACCGGGCCGGCCTGAGCCTCGCCCTGGCCGCCGCGCTGCTGACCGTGCTCGCCGGCTGCGGCCGCAGCGACGCCGAGACCACGCCCGCCAACGCCCTGCCCGAAGTGCTCACGGTGCAGGCCAAGGCCGCCGACGCCGCCTACGATCTGTCCCTGCCCGCGCGCGCGCAGGCCGGCGAGTCGGCGCAGTTGTACGCGCGCGCGACCGGCTTCGTCAGCGAACGCAAGGTCGAACTCGGCGACAAGGTCAGCGCGGGCCAGGTGCTGGCGACGATCTCGGCGCCGGAAATCGATCAGTCGGTGCGCGAAGCGCGCGCGCTGCTGGCGCAGACCACGGCCGATCAGGAACTGGCCAAGGTCAACTACGACCGCGCGCAGACCCTGATCGGCACCGGCGCGGTATCGAAGGAATACTTCAGCGACCGCAAGGGCAACTACGACGTCGCCGTGGCCGCGCGCAACGCGGCGCAGGCGCGGCTGACCTCGGCGATCGAACGGCAGTCGTTCCAGTCGGTGCGCGCGCCGTTCGCCGGCGTGGTGGTGGCGCGCAATGTCGAACGCGGCGATCGGGTGGTCGGCGATTCGGCGTCCTCGACCGTGCCGATGTTCGAGGTCGCGGTGCTCGATCCGCTGCGGGTGGTGGTCGACGTGCCGCAGAACGTGTCGATGCAGATCCAGAACGGGCTGGAAGCGGACGTGAGCTTTCCGGAATTGCCCGGCCAGGTGTTCAAGGCGCAGGTCGCGCGCAGCGCGCGCACGCTGTCGCGCGATGCCGGCGTGATGCGCACCGAGCTGCGCCTGCCCAATCCCGACAGCCGCATCCCGGCCGGCATGGTCGGCTCCGCGCGTCTGCACCTGCCGCGGGTCGCGCCCGCGGTGGTGTTGCCGGTGTCGACCGTGATCCAGCGCGCGACCGGCGTGCAGGTGGTGACCTTGAAGGCCGACTCGACCTTGTCGTATCGCGACGTGACCCTGGGCCGCAACCTGGGCAACGAAGTCGAAGTGCTGACCGGCATCCAGGCCGGCGACACCGTGGTGCTGGCGCCGAACGCGCTGCTGGCCGACGGCAACAAGGTGCATGCGAAGGCGTTGCCGCCGCCGAAGAAGTCGTAAGGTCCGCGCCGCGTCGCTCTTCTTTGCTCGTCATTCCCGCGAAGGCGGGAATCCGGAGACTTCAGAGCCATACCTGGATGTAGCCCTGTATCCGCGCCATCGGTGGATACAGGGGTACAACGAACGAACAACGGCAAGGTCACGCGAACCCATATGTCGTCCCCGTGAAACCGGGACCTCAGGGTTTTCCAGGCACGGCTCTGAAGTCTCTGGATTCCCGCCTTCGCGGGAATGACGGGCAAAAGCAAACGCAATACCGAACGGACGACATCGAACGGTCAAAAAAGAATCACGCGAAACTCACCGGCCGTCATCCCCGCGAACGCGGGGATCCAATGACTTCAGCCTTCACCCGATCAACTGCGCAACGCCTTGGCATGATGCGCAACATGCTCGCCGATATAACTGGCGATGAAGTAATAGCTGTGGTCGTACCCCGGCCGGATACGCAGCTCCAGCGGATGCCTGGCCACCTCGCACGCGACCCGCAACAACTCCGGCTTCAGCTGCGGCACCAGAAACTCGTCGTCGCCGCCCTGATCGATCAACAACGGCAACCGCTCGCGCGCACCGGCGACCAACGCCGTCGCATCCCAGGCCTTCCACGCCTCGCGGTCCTCACCCAGATACGCAGTGAACGCCTTCTCGCCCCACGGCGAATGCGACGGCGCGGCGATCGGCGAGAACGCCGAAACGCTGCGATAGCGGCCCGGATTCTTCAACGCGATCATCAACGCGCCATGCCCGCCCATCGAATGCCCGCTGATGGCGCGCGCGCTGGTGGTCGGAAAATGTGCATCGACCAGCGCAGGTAATTCATCGACCACGTAGTCGTACATGCGGAAGTTCGCCGCCCACTTCGGCCGCGTCGCGTTGAGATAGAAGCCCGCGCCCTGACCCAGATCGTAACCTTCGGCATCGGGCATGCCCTCGCCGCGCGGACTGGTGTCGGCCGCGACCAGAATCACCCCGTGCTGCGCCGCGAACTGCTGCGCGCCGGCCTTGGTGATGAAGTTCTGCTCGGTGCAGGTCAGCCCCGACAGCCAGTACAGCACCGGGCAATCGCCGCGCTCGGCCTGCGGCGGCAGGTACACGCCGAAGCGCATCGTGCAGCCCAGGGTGGTGGCGGTGTGGCTCCAGACTTCCTGGCGGCCGCCGAAGCAGGCGTGGGATTCTATTTTTTGCATGAGTCATTCTCCACGGAGCCGACTGCCATCGGGATTGATCGCGTTTTCATCGGTACGGTCGGGGTAGTACGGCTTCTTTTCTTCCAGTTCGAAGAACAGCAGACCGTGGATGCCGTTGGCCTCGCGCTTGGGCACGCGCCGCCGCCACAAACGTTCGAACACCGGCCCGATCAGTCGCATCGGATGCCGCGCCTCGACTTCGTCGATGAAGGCCACATCCTGGCCTTCGGGAAAGATCAGCGCGAAGCCTTCGTCGTCGATGGCGAAGATGTCGTAAACGCAGTTCTGCGCGCCGTCGATGACCTGGATGTTCTTCATCGTTCGTCCTTGCCGGCCGTCAGGCTCAGTAATGAATCACCGTGCGAATCGACTTGCCCTCATGCATCAGATCGAAGGCCTCGTTGATCCGCTCCAGCGGCAGGGTATGGGTAATGAACGGATCGAGATCGATCTCGCCCTTCATCGCCTGCTCGACCATGCCGGGCAACTGGGTGCGGCCCTTGACCCCGCCGAACGCCGAACCGCGCCAGACGCGACCGGTCACCAACTGGAACGGACGCGTGCTGATTTCCTGGCCGGCGCCGGCCACGCCGATGATCACCGACTCGCCCCAGCCCTTGTGGCAGCACTCCAGCGCCGCGCGCATCACGTTGACGTTGCCGATGCATTCGAAGCTGAAATCCACGCCGCCGTCGGTCATCTCCACCAGCACGTCCTGGATCGGGCGCTCGTGGTCCTTCGGATTCACGCAGTCGGTCGCGCCCATCGCCTTGGCCAGCTCGAACTTGCCCGGGTTGGTGTCGACGCCGATGATGCGCCCGGCCTTGGCCTGCACCGCGCCCTGGATCACCGCCAGGCCGATGCCGCCGAGCCCGAACACCGCGATCGTATCGCCAGGCTGCACTTTCGCCGTGTTGTGGACCGCGCCGATGCCGGTGGTGACGCCGCAACCCAGCAGGCAGACTTTTTCCAGCGGCGCTTCGGGGTTGACCACCGCCAACGACACTTCGGCGACCACCGTGTATTCGCTGAAGGTGCTGCAGCCCATGTAGTGATGGATCGGCTTGCCTTCGTAGCTGAAACGCGAGCTGCCGTCGGGCATCACGCCCTTGCCCTGAGTGGCGCGCACCGCCTGACACAGGTTGGTCTTGCCCGACAGACAGAACTTGCACTTACGGCATTCGGCCGTGTACAGCGGGATCACGTGATCGCCGGGCTTGACGCTGGTGACGCCCTCGCCGACTTCGACCACCACGCCGCCGCCTTCATGGCCGAGCACCGCCGGAAACAGGCCTTCCGGATCGTCGCCGCTGAGGGTGAAGGCATCGGTGTGGCAAACACCGGTCGCGGTGATGCGCACCAGCACTTCGCCCGCGCGCGGCGGCTCGACGTCGATCTCGACGATCTGCAAGGGCTGGCCGGCGGCGAAGGCGACGGCGGCGCGGCTTTTGATGGTCCGGCTCATGGGAAGGATTCTCCTGCGGTGGCGCCGCGTGGGGCGGGAAAGGATGGGGATGGCGACGATGCGGCGCGGCGACGCGTGGATCGATGCCGAGCGCGCGGCGGCGACGGATTCATTTGAGGTACGAACGCACCAGCGCGGCGACCTCGTCGATGCTGGCGCTGCGGGTTTTCTGCGACGACACGGCCTGGCCGAGTTCCTCGCGGATATGGCTTTCCAGCACTTCCGACATCAGGCCGTTGATCGCGCCGCGAATCGCGGCGATCTGCTGCAGCACCGCCGCGCATTCGCTGCCCTGCTCCAGCGCGCGCTCCAGGGCCTCGGTCTGGCCCTTGATCCGGCGCACGCGGGTGAGCACGCGTTTTTTCTCGGCGGGGGAATGCGGCATGGCGGCGCTCTCGGCGTCCGGGCGGGTGGTGCCTTGATACTGGGGGATAGTATCAGATCGACCGTCGAGTCACGCCGGCATGCCTAGGGCGAGGGCGGATTCGCGGTCGCAGCTTGCGCAGCTCCTACAGGGAGCTACGGGTCGATTCGTCGGACGTTGAAGAATCTGGTGGACGCGTCGTTGGTACGTCGTCCGACTGTAGGAGCGGCGCAAGCCGCGACCGCGTGATTGCGACTACGGCGAAACTTTCGCAGTCGTCGTGGATTCGCGGTCGCAGCTTACGCAGCTCCTACAGGGCTACGACAAACATTCGTCGGCCAGCGAAGTTCGTTCGGCAGCATCGTGGGTGCGTCAGCCGACTGTAGGAGCGGCGCGAGCCGCGACCGCTCCTACAGGGCTACGACAAACATTCGTCGGCTGGCGAAGTTCGTTCGGCAGCATCGTGGATGCGTCGGTCGACTGTAGGAGCGGCGTGAGCCGCGACCGCGCGATTGCGGCTACGGCGAAACTTTCGCAATCGCCATGCATTCGCGGTCGCAGCTTGCGCAGCTCCTACAGGGCTACGACAAACATTCGTCGGCCAGCGAAGTTCGTTCGGCAGCATCGTGGATGCGGCCACCGACTGTAGGAGCGGCGTGAGCCGCGACCACGCTACGGCGGCCACGGCGAAACTTGCGCAGTGGCCGCGGGCTCGCGGTCGCGGCTTACGCAGCTCCTACAGAGGGGCGACAGGCATTCGCCGGCGGGTGAAGTTCGTCCAAGCGCATCGCGGGTGCGTCCGGCCTCAACCGGTGTTCTGCACTCCGGCCGCGATGCCGTTGACCGTCGCCACCAACGCTTGCTGCAGACCGTCGTCCGGCCGTCCCGCCGCGCGCCAGCGCGCCAGCAGATCGACCTGCAACAGGCTGATCGGGTCGACGTAAGGATTGCGCAGGCGGATCGACTGACGCAGGCGGTGATCGCCCAGCAACAATTCTTCGCTGCCCTTGATCGTCAACACCGCGCGGCGGGTGCGTTCGAATTCCTCGGCGATGCCGGGATGGAAGCGCGCATGCAGGTCGCCTTCGGGCAGGTCGGCGGCGAGCATGGAATAGCGTTCGAAGATCGCCGGGTCGGACTTGGCCAGGACCATTTCCAGATCGTCGATCAAGGTGCCGAAGAACGGCCAGTCGCGCGCCATCTCGGCCAGCGCGTCGCGGCCGTGTTCGGCCAGCGCGCGTTCCAGGCCGGTGCCGACGCCGTACCACGCGGTCAGGCCGGCGCGGTTCTGCGACCAGGCGAACACCCACGGGATCGCGCGCAATGAACCTATGTCGCCGACGCCGGCGCGCTTGGCCGGGCGCGAACCGATGCGCAGCCGCTCGATCACGTCGATCGGAGTGGCGGCGCGGAAGTACGCGGGGAACTGCGGGTCCTCGTGCACCAGCGCGCGGTAGTGCGCGCGCGCCTTCAACGCCAGTTCGGCGGCGATCGCGCGCCAGCCGGCCTCGCGCGGTTCCGGCGCGCGCGGACGCAGGGTCGCGCGCAGCACCGCGCCGGTGGTCTGTTCGAGATTGCGCAGCGCCAGCGCGCGGATGCCGTACTTGCGATGGATCACTTCGCCCTGTTCGGTCAGGCGCAGATACCCGTCGACCGAACCGCGCGGCGCGGCGATCACCGCGCGCTCGGTCTTGCCGCCGCCGCGGCTGATCGAGCCGCCGCGACCATGGAAGAACGCGATCCGCACCTGGCTGTCGTGAGCCAATGCGGTCAGCGCGATCTGGGTCTGCTGCAAGGCCCAGCGCGAGGCGACCATGCCGCCGTCCTTGGCGCTGTCGGAATAACCGAGCATCACCACCTGGCGATTGCCGCGCGCGCGCAGATGCGCGCGGTACATCGGATCGGCGAACAGCGCGCGCAAGGTGTCGGCGGCGGCGTCGAGGTCGTCGACGGTTTCGAACAGCGGCGCGACGTCCAACGGCACCCGGCCGTCGCCGTCGACGCAACCGGCGGTCTTGGCCAGCGCCAGCACCGCCAAGGCATCGGCGGCGCTGCGGCTCATGCTGACGATGTACGGCCCGAACGCGCGCTCGCCGTACCGCGGGCGCAGCCGCGCGACCGCGCGGAAAACTTCCAGGGTCGACTGCGCGGCATTGGCCGCGGCGCGCGCGGGCGGCGCGTCGCCGTCGAGCAGGCTGTGCAAACGGGTGGCGCGGGTGGCCACGTCCAGCGATTCCCAGTCGGGCATATCGAGCAGCGCGGCGAGCGCGGCATCGTGGGTGCCCGAGTCCTGGCGCAGGTCCAGGCTGGCCAGATGGAAGCCGAAGCACTCGGCGCGACGACGCAGGCGGCGCACCGCGAAACCGCCGGCGTGTTCGCCCTGATTGGCGGCCAGGCTGCGTTCGATCAGGGCGATGTCGGCCAGGAACGCGGGCGCATCGGGATAGCCGTGCACGCTTTCCTCGACCGTGGCCTGCAGGCGCGCGGCCATCAGGCTGAGCAGGTTGCGGTAGGGCATGTCGGCGTGGCGCGGCTTGAGCAGCGCGGCCGCCTTCGGCAATTGATAACGGTAGTCCTCGACCCGCGCGAGCACCGCGTCGTCGATGCGCACGCGGGTGACCGACTGGCTGAGCAGCTCGGCCAGCGAGGCCAGATCGTTGCGATAGGCGTTGAGCACCAGCGCGCGCTGGCCGGACAAGGTCGCGGCGATGGTGTCGGCGCCGACGTTCGGATTGCCGTCCATGTCGCCGCCGACCCAGGTGCCGAAACCGAGCACGTCGGGCAACGCGGCGCCGCCGTCGCCGAAACGCTCGCCGTAGATTTCGCGCAGCGCGTCCTCGAAGGTTTCGTAATACACCGGCAGCACCCGGTACAGCACGTCGGACAAATAGAAGCCGACGTGTTCGAACTCGTCGGCGACGCTGGGCTTGGCCGCGGGCGCTTCGGCGGTCTGCCAGCTCGCGGTCAGGGCCAGGCGGATGCGTTCGCGGTCGGCGCGGCGTTCGGTGGGGGTGCGGTTGCGGTCGATGTCGGCGACCAGACAACCGACGATGGTGCGTTCCTTCTCCAGCAGCGCGCGTCGCACCGCTTCGGTCGGATGCGCGGTGAACACCGGTTCGATCCGCAGCCGCGGCAGCAACGCGGCGACTTCCTCGGCGCTGACGCCCTGGCGCGCGAGCAGGCCGATCGCATCGCGCAGGCCGCCGGGCTGGGCGCCGGCGCCGCTGCGCTCGTAGTCGCGGCGGCGACGGATGCGGTGCACGCGCTCGGCCAGATTGACCGCCTGGAAATAGGTGGCGAAGGCACGCACCAGATCGCTGGCCTGATCCAGATCGATATCGGCCAGCACCTCGGCCAGGGCGCCGATCGGCGCCTGCGCTTCGCGGCGGCGGATCGCGGCGCGGCGCAGGCGTTCGACATCGTCGAGGAAGGCCGGGCCGCGCTGTTCGGCGAGGATTTCGCCGACCAGGGCGCCCAGGGTCTTGACGTCGTCGCGCAGCAGGGCGTCGGTGGAGGCGAAATCGACCGCGCGCAGCGGTTCGTCGCTGGTATCGAGAAGGACATTCATGCTTAAAGGCTACAGCACGTCATGCGCGATGTGCCGAAGGTTGCAGGTGTGACGGATTGGCGACAGCGATCCGGGCGAATGCCGCCGCGCGATGCAGGCGTGGGCACATTGGCCGCCGTGCCTCGGCATAAGCCGCGAATACCGCGGCGATCGCGCCGCCGATAAGGCGACGAACGGCGCCGCGACCCCCTGGCGCGCTGCGACCGGAATCACGAAACTATCGGCCGTCCGTTTTGCCCTACTCGCAAGGATCGCGTCATGCCGTACCTGGGCCTGGGTTTGCACGTCATCGTCGCGCTGTGTTTCGCCGTGCACGTGGTGCGCAGCGGCCAGGACCGCTACTGGCTGATGATTCTCTTCATGTTCCCGCTGCTGGGCAGCGTGGTCTACGGCGTGGCGATCTGGCTGCCGGACCAGCGCCACACCCGTCACGGCCGCGCCTTGGCCGGCAACGTGCGGCGCCTGCTCGATCCGGGCCGCGAACTGCGCGAGGCGCAGGATGCGTACGACACCGCGGCCACCACCGACAACCGCATGCGCCTGGCCGATGCGCTGCTCGGCGCCGGCCGCGCCCGCGACGCGCTGCCGCTGTACCGCGCCGCGCTCAGCGGCATCCATCGCGACGATCCGCGGATCCAGGTCAAGCTGGCCCACGCGCTGCTGGAAGCCGGCGACGCCGCGCAGGCGCGGCAGACGCTGGAGGACCTGATCGCGCGCAAGCCCGATTTCCGCTCGCCCGAAGGCCATCTGACCTATGCGCGCGCGGTCGCGGCGGGCGGCGACAAGGCCAAGGCGAAGGAAGAATTCGAGGCGCTGGTCGGTTACAGCAGCGGCTTCGATGCGCACGCGCATTACGTGGAATGCCTGATCGGCTGGGGCGAACTCGGCCGCGCGCGCGAGCTGTGCGAGCAGGCGCAGACGCGGGCCAAGCGCCTGCCGGCGTATGCGCGGCGGATGAACAAGGCGGCGCTGGATAAGCTCAAGGAATTGGGCAAGCGCGCCGAGAGCATGTAAGCCACGGCGATCCGAGCCGATCGCGTCGGGGCTGACGCGTTTGCATCAGCCCACCGCGCTCTCGCCCAGTATTTCCCCAAGCCAATCGCGCACGCGCTCCAGCCGCCCGCTGCCCTGCGCCTCGGGCAGCCACGCCAGGTACAGCCGCTTGACCTGCGCCGGATACGGCGAAGGCAACACACGCAATTCGCCGCTGGCCAGTCGATCGGCGATCAGGCGCGGATACATCAGCGCGATGCCCTGTCCGGCCAACGCGGCGCTGATCGCCGGCATCGGCGAGGACAGGCTCAGGTGCGGCAGCGGCCAGGTCGACGGATCGTCGCCGAACCACGCCGGCCAATCGTGACGCCAGCCGTCGCTGACCACATGCAGCACGCGCACGCCCGGCGTCGCGTCCTGCCACCAGCGCCGCGGGTCCAGCCGCGCGATCAACTCGGGCGACGCCACCGGCAGCAAGGCCTGCTCGAACAGCAACTCGCCCTGCAGTCCCTGTTCGCGCGGGTCGCCGTGCATCAGCAAGGCGTGGATGCGGCTGTGGGCGAGATCCGCCGCGGCGGCCGGACAGAACAGTTGCAGGTCGAAGCCGGCATCGGCGCCGAATTCCTCGATCCGCGGCAACAGCAGGCTCACGCTCAGGCTGGTCGGCGCGCCCAGCACCAGCCGCCGGCTCTCGTCGCCGCGCAGGCGCAGGCGCGCGGTCGCCGCTTCGATCTGTTCGAAGCCGGCGATCAAGGCCTCGCCGTATTCGCGGCCCAGCGCGGTCGGCCGGGCGCGGCCGCCGCCGCTGCGGTCGAGCAGGCGCAGGCCGAAGGCTTCCTCCAGATGCTGGACGTGCTGGCTCAATGCGGCGTGGCTGAGGTGCAGGTGCTCGGCGGCGCGGCGCATGCCGTCGTGGCGGATTACGGCGGCGAAGGCTTGCAGGGCTCGCAGGGGGGGCAGGCGTCTGGGGGACAGGTCGTCTGTGGTCATTTTTACTTACCACTACTGTTGGTTTTGTTGATTTTTAAAGGGATCTGGCGGGTCTATCTTTACCATATGTCTGCTGCCCCTCTGATTGCCTCGGCGGTAGGTTCGCCGTCCCGTCCCTTGGCTGTTCGCGCCGGCCTCATGGCCTCGGCCTCGATCTGCCTGGCCTTGCTCGGGCTGCTCAGCCGCTACACCCGCGGTCTGCCGCCAGAGCTGGTGACGTGGCTGCGGTTCGCGATCCCGGGTTTGATCCTGGTCGGGCTGGCCCGGCGCGAGGACTGGCGCGCGGTGTGGTCGTTCGCCGACCGGCCGGGCTGGGTGCGCGCGGTGGCGGTGATCGTGTCGCAGGGCTGTTTCGTGCTCGCGGCGATGCGCGGCGACCTGCTGCACGCGGTCCTGCTGTACAACACCGGGCCCTTGTTCATTCCGCTGATCGCGCGCGCCTGGCTCGGCGAACGCCTGCAACCGGCGACCTTGTGCGGCCTGGCGGTCGGCTTCGCCGGGGTGCTGGTGGTGCTGCAGCCCGGCCGGCACGGGCTCGACGCCAACGCGCTGGTGTCGTTGTTCGGCGGCTTCGCGATGGCCGCCTCGCAGGTGCTGTTCTACCGCAGCGCCCAGCATCAGCCGCCGTTCCGCACCCAGTTCAAGCTGTACCTGCAGGCGGCGATGGTCGGCCTGCCGCTGGTGCTGCTGGCGAGCTGGCGCATGCCGGCGCAGCCGTTCGCGGTCGAGCCGCCGCTGGTGCTGGTGCTCGCGTTGCTCGGCATGGCCGCGTGCAGCCTCGGCAGTCAGTCGCTGCGCGACCTCGCCTATCGCGGCATGGACAACGCCTCCACACTGGCTCCGCTTATGTATGTGGCGGTCCCGGTCAGCGCGGCGCTGGACTGGCTGCTGTTCGGGCATGCGGCACGCGCGGCGACCCTGATCGGCGCGGCGCTGATCGTGGCCGGCGCGATCGCCGCGCTGCGCGGCAGCCGTCGCGCCGCGCCGGTCGCCGCGAATTCGAACCCCGGAGGTCCCGCATGAGCACCGCGAACAGCCACAGCGCCCTGATCGTGATCGACCTGATCAACGACATCGTCCATCCCGACGGCAAGATCGCGCGCGCCGCCGCGCAGGTGCATGAGCGCGGCATCGTCGCCAGGATCAATGCATTGAGCGAGCGCGCCCGCGCCGCCGGCGCCATGGTCGCGATGGTGCGGGTGGCGTTCGCGCCGGACTACTCCAACGCGCCGCGGCAATCGCCGTTGTTCGGTCGCGCGGCCGAACTGGGCGCGCTGCGCGACGGCGACTGGGGCACGCGGTTCCATGCCGACCTGGTGGTGGCGCCGCGCGACTGGATCGTCACCAAGCCGCGGGTGAGCGCCTTGTTCGACACCGACCTGGCCGCGCGATTGCATGCGGCCGACATCCGTCATCTCGCGATCTGCGGGGTGAGCACCGAAACCGGCGTGCAGACCACCGCGCGCGACGCGCACGATCGCGATTTCGGCGTGCAGGTGATCGGCGATGCGTGCGCGAGCGCGGATCCGCGTCTGCATGACGCGGCGCTGGAGATGCTGGGGACGGTGGCGCGGGTGGTGGATGCGCGGGACGTGCGGTTTAGCGGGTGAGTTTGCGTTCGCGGGAATTGTTGAAATGCGAGCCGATTGGATTCGCCGCGATCTTGTAGGTAAAAGCGAATCCCCCCTGCCCCCCTTTTGCAAAGGGGGGAAAAGCATGGGATGGCGTGATCACCGGTTTGGTACGGATGCGCTCAGAGAACGCATCTACCGGCGACAAGCTCAACCTCAGTACGCGAATTCCTTGAACACCGGATCCACGCTGCCGCCCCAGGCGCCATGGAACAGTTCGAGCTTGCGTTCGGCCGGGCTCTTGCCCATCGCGACGAACTCGGTCAGCGGTTCGAGATAGATCGATTCGTCCGCGCCGTTGTGGTTCAGGCGCGCGCGGCGCTTCAAGCCGTGCGCGGAAATTTCCAGCGCGCGCCGCGCCAGGTCCAACACCTTGCCGTCGCGGAACGGCAGGTGGAAGCCGTGCTGCGGCACGCCGTCGCGCAAGGCGTGACGCTCGGCCGGAGTGAAGTCGAGCACCAGGTCCCAGGCCGCGTCGAGCGCGTCGGCGTCGTACAACAGGCCGACCCAGAACGCCGACAGCGCGCAGATCCGGTTCCACGGGCCCGAGTCGGCGCCGCGCATTTCCAGATACTTCTTCAGCCGCACTTCCGGGAACGCGGTGGTGGTGTGATCGGCCCAGTCCTTCAAGGTCGGGCGCTGGTTCGGATACGCCGGCAACTTGCCTTCGAGGTAGTCGCGGAACGATTGCCCGGCCGCGTCGATGTAGGTGCCGTCGCGGTACACGAAGTACATCGGCACATCGAGCAGGTAATCGACATAGCGCTCGTAACCGAAGCCGTCCTCGAACACGAAATCGAGCAGGCCGGTGCGATCGCGATCGGTGTCGGTCCAGATGTGCGAGCGGTACGACAGATAGCCGTTCGGCTTGCCTTCGGTGAACGGCGAATCGGCGAACAGCGCGGTCGCGATCGGCTGCAACGCCAGCGACACGCGGAACTTCTTCACCATGTCGGGCTCGTCGCGCACGTCGAGGTTGACCTGCACGGTGCTGGTGCGGGTCATCATGTCCAGGCCGAGCGAACCGACCTTGGGCATGTAGTCGCGCATGATCTTGTAGCGGCCCTTCGGCATCCACGGCATGTCGTCGCGGCGCCACTTGGGCTGGAAGCCCATGCCGAGAAAGCCCAGGCCCATCGGCTCGGCGACGGTGCGCACTTCGCGCAGATGGGTCGCCGCTTCCACGCAGGTGTCGTGCAGGGTCGCCAGCGGCGCGCCCGACAACTCCAGCTGGCCGGCCGGCTCCAGCGATACCGACGCCTCGTCGCGGGTCAGCGCGATCACCCGGCCTTTTTCCTCCACCGGGGTCCAGCCGAACTGGACCAGGCCCTTGAGCAAGGCCTCGATGCCGCGATCGCCGTCGAACGTCGGCGGCCGCAGATCGTCGGTGCGGAAACCGAATTTCTCGTGTTCGGTGCCGATCTTCCAATCCGACTCCGGGCGCACGCCCGAGGCCAGGTAATCCACCAGCACGGCGCGCGCGCCGCCCTTGATGTCGGGAATCTCGAGATCCTTGACCTGGCTGGGACCGGACACATCCACCTCGCTGAGAAAAACCTGCTGCAAGGCACTATGCCCTGCTCGCGCATCGCTGCGCGGAATCCGCGCCCGCCAACCCAGCGGACGCGGCCGGCGCCTCGACGGGCGAGGACCGGCGCAAACCTGACGACCTGCATTGCCTGGGTTTCGGGTCTGGATATGCGGCACCTCGCCTACAATCGCAAGACCCCCGGCAGTGTAGACCCCGCCTTGCACCGAACAACGTCCGCCTTGCAACGCTATGGTGCGGCCTTGCCACTGGCGCTGGCGTTGCTGTGGCTGATAGCGCCGGGCGCGCGGGCGCAGGCCGCGGCGGCGACGCTGGAACGCGGCAACGGCCCGGAGCCGAGCACGCTGGACGCCCACCGCTGCCAGGAAGTCGCCTGCGGCAACGTGCTGCGCGACCTGTACGAGGGCCTGGTCACCGAGGACGCGCGCGGCCGGCTGATCCCGGGCATGGCGCAGCGCTGGTCGGTCTCGGCCGACGGCCGCAGTTGGACCTTCACCCTGCGCGAAGGCCTGCGCTGGAGCAACGGCGAGCCGATCGACGCCCACCAGATTGTCGCCAGTTTCCGCCGCGCGTTCGCTCCGGCCACCGCCGCGCCGTTCGGCGAACTGTTCGACGCGCTCGACAACGCGCAGGCGGTGCAGGCCGGCAAACTGCCGCCGGAGCGGCTCGGCGTCAGCGCGAGCGATGCGCGCACCCTGGTGTTCCGCCTGAACCGCAGCGCCGGTTTGCCGGCCTTGCTGACCTTGCCGATCGCCTTCCCGGTGTACCTGCCCACGGTCGAACAGTACGGCGCGCAACATACGCGGCCGGGGCGATTGGTATCGAACGGCGCGTACCGATTGGCGGCGTGGACGCCGCAGGCCAACCTGGTGGTGGAGAAGAACCCGCGTTTCCACGACGCCGCCGCGGTCGCGATCGAACGCGTGCGCTTCCAGGTCACCGAAGACGCCGCCGCCGAACTGCAACGCTTCGCCGCCGGCGACCTGCACATCACCGAGGTGGTGCCGCCGCAGCCGTTGCCCGCCTTGCGCAAACGCTTCGGCACGCAGTTGCGCTTGTCGCCGTACCTGGGCGCGTTCTGGCTCGGCATCAACCTGACCCGGCCGCCGCTGCGCAGCGCCGCCTGCGCGACGCCGCCCTGCGACGATCGCGAACTCGCGCTGCGGCGCGCGCTGACCCTGGCGATCGATCGCGACAAGCTCACCCGCTACGTCACCGGCCTGGGCGAAACCCCGGCCTACGGCATCGTGCCGCCGGGCATCGCCGGGTATACGCCCGCGGCGATGCCGTGGCAGTCGTTGAGTCAAGCCGAGCGCGAAGCGCATGCGCGCGCGCTGTACCGGCATGCGGGCTATTCGGACGACAAACCGTTGGTGATCGAACTTCGCTACAACACCTCCACCCCGCACCGGCGCCTGACCCTCGCGGTCGCGGCGATGTGGCGGCAGACCCTCGGCGTGCAGGTGCGGCTGCGCAACGAGGAATGGAAAGTGTTCGTGCAGAACCGCAAGCAGCGCACCATCACCCAGGTGTTCCGCGGCGGCTGGATCGGCGATCTGGCCGATGCGCGCAACTTCCTCGCCGCGTTCGGCAGCGACGGGCCGCTGAACTGGATGGGCTACGACGACGCCGGTTATCGCGAACGCCTGGCCAAGGCCGATGCGGCGCACTCGGAAGCCGCGCGCAATGCCTGGCTGCGCGCGGCCGAGCAGCGGCTGTTGAACGACAACGCGGCGATTCCGCTGTATTTCTACAGCTCCAAGCATCTGGTCGCCGACAATGTGCGCGGTTTCGAAGCCAACGCGCTCGATCGTCACGCCAGCCGCTGGCTGAGCCTGTCGCCATGAGCGCACCGCCATGACCCCGCCGCAATCGCGCAGCCGCCATCCCGAACGCCACCGCTCCGAACGCGTGGGCTGGCTGCGCGCGGCCGTGCTCGGCGCCAACGACGGCATCGTCTCGATCGCCGGGCTGGTGGTCGGCGTTGCCGCCAGCGGCGCATCGCCCGGCGCGATCCTGACCAGCGGCATCGCCGGCACCGTCGCCGGGGCGATGTCGATGGCGGCCGGCGAATACGTGTCGGTGCAGTCGCAGGCCGACACCGAACGCGCCGACATCGCGATGGAACAGCGCGAACTCGACGACGATCCGCAAAGCGAACTGGCCGAGCTGGCGCGCATCTACGTGCAGCGCGGGCTGACTCCGGAACTCGCGCACGAAGTCGCGCAACAACTGACCGCGCACGACGCGCTGGGCAGCCATGCGCGCGACGAACTCGGCATCACCGACACCTTGCGCGCGCGGCCGGTGCAGGCGGCGCTGACCTCGGCGGCGGCGTTCATCGCCGGCGCGGTGCTGCCGATCGCGGCGGTGCTGCTGGCGCCGGCCGGCCGAACCGAGGCGGTCGCGATCCCGATCACCTTGATCGGCCTGTCGATATCCGGCGCGCTCGCGGCCTGGACCGGCGGCGCGCCGGTGCTGCGCGGCGCGCTGCGGGTCGCGTTCTGGGGTGCGCTGGCGATGGCCGCGGCGAGCCTGGTCGGCCGCCTGTTCGACGTGCACGTCTGATGCGCGCCGACTCATTGCCCGCGCGCTTCGCTTCGCGCCTGCTCGAAGCGCTGGTCACCCTGCTGTTGCTGGCGACGCTGTGCTTCGCCCTGCTGCGCGCCGCGCCGGGCGGCCCGTTCGACACCGAGAAGGCCGCGCCGCCGGAAGTGCAGGCCGTGCTCGACGCGCAGTACCGGCTCGATCAATCGCTGCCGATGCAATACCTGGGCTGGCTCGGCGATGCGCTGCGCGGCGATCTCGGGCCGTCGTTCCAATACCCCGACTACACCGTCAATCAGCTGATCGCCAACGCGCTGCCGGTGTCGGCCTTGAACGGCGGCCTCGCGCTGTTGCTGGCGGTGCTGATCGGCGTGAGCGTCGGGGTGTGGGCGGCCTTGCGCGCCGGCGGCTGGACCGATCGCGCGCTGATGCTGCTCGCCGGCCTCGGCCTGGCGGTACCCAAGTTCGTGGTCGCGCCGCTGCTGGTGCTGTTGTTCGCGGTCACCCTGCACTGGCTGCCGGCCGGCGGCTGGGGCGACTGGAACAACGTGGTGCTGCCGGTGATCGCGCTGGCGCTGCCGAACATCGCCTACTGCGCGCGCCTGACCCGCGCCTCGATGCTCGACGTGCTCTCGGCCGACTACCTGCGCGCCGCGCGCGCCCGCGGCCTGTCCGACACCCGCCTGCTGTTCGCGCACGCGCTCAAGCCGGCGCTGCTGCCGGTGGTGGCGTGGCTGTCGCCCGCGCTGATCAACGTGGTCACCGGTTCGGCGGTGGTCGAGCAGGTGTTCGGCATCCCCGGCATGGGCCGCTACTTCGTCCAGGGCGCCTTGAACCGCGACTACACCCTGGTGCTCGGCGTGGTGCTGGTGATCGGCGCGCTGATCGTGGCGATCAATGTGGTAGTGGATGCGGTGCGGGGGTGGATGGATCCCAGTGAAGCGGGAATGGGGAATCGGGAATAGGGAATCGGAAAGCTGAGCGTCGCGGCAGGCGGAGCCGATTCCCGATTCCCGATTCCCCATTCCCGCTTCACCGCTACACTCGCCCCATGCGCAAGAAGTCGAAAGCCACCTCGCTCGACATCGCCCACCTCGCCGGTGTGTCCCAGGCCACGGTGTCGCGCGTGCTCAGCGGCAGCACCCTGGTCAACGCCGAGACCCGCAAGCGGGTCGAAGCGGTGGTGCGCGAGCTCAATTACAAGGTCGACCGCCACGCCTCCAGCCTGCGCCGGCAACGCTCGGGCACCCTGGCGATGCTGCTGTTCGAGGACCCGACCCCGGACGAATCGCACATCAACCCGTTCTTCCTGTCGATGCTCGGCTCGATCACCCGCGCCTGCGCGCGCCACGGCCAGGACTTGCTGATCTCGTTCCAGCAGTTGTCCGACGACTGGGCCGGCGACTACGAAGACAGCATGAAGGCCGACGGGCTGATCCTGCTCGGCTACGGCGATTACCTCGCCTATCAGGGCAAGCTGCAGAAACTGGTCGAGCAAGGCACCCGTTTCGTCCGATGGGGCGCGGTGCTGCCGGACCAACCGGGGCTGTCGATCGGTTGCGAGAACATCGGCGGCGGCCGCCAGGCCGGCGCGCATCTGGTCGCGCTGGGACGCCAGCGGGTCGCGTTTCTCGGCGACGCGTCCACCCATTACCCCGAATTTCTCGATCGCTTTCTCGGCTGCGAGCAGGCCTTGCGCGACGCCGGCCTGACGATGGATCGCGCCTTGCAGGTCGACGCCGAAAGCTCCGAAGACGCCGGCCACGCCGCCGCGCGCGAACTGATCGCGCGCGCGCTGCCGTTCGACGCGGTGTTCGCGGCGAGCGACCTGATCGCGCTGGGCGCGATGCGCGCGCTGACCGAAAGCGGGCTGCGCGTGCCCGGGGACGTGTCGGTGATCGGCTTCGACGACATCCCGATGGCGCGCTTCGCCCACCCGCCGCTGACCACGATTTTTCAGGACACCAAGCAGGCTGGGGAGCTGTTGGTGGATACGCTGATGACGTTGGTGCGCGGTGAGGCGGCGGAGAGTATCCGCTTGCCTACGGCGTTGGTGGTGCGCAAGTCGTGTGGGGCGGAGTGAGGGTAGCGGATACGGCGGCGAACAAGTTGGTTTATTCGCGTTTCTAGTCGTTGCTTGCCGCGCGTTGCTCGTTGCTCGTTGCTCGTTGCAATTTTGTCCGCCAATCACCAGCGACAAATCGCCAGTCGCTTGTCGCTTGTCGCCTGTCGCTTGTCGCCTGTCTCCTGTCTCCTGTCGCGACAATCCTACCTACCGTCATTCCCGCGAAGGCGGGAATCCAGGGCCTTTCGTGCGAGAACGCCTGAAGTCACTGGATTCCCGCCTTCGCGGGAATGACGTCCTGGAAGGATGACGCTGAAGTCTCTGGATTCCCGCCTTCGCGGGAATGACGTCCTGGAAGGATGACGCTGAAGTCTCTGGATTCCCGCCTTCGCGGGAATGACGTTCTGGAAGGATGGCGCTGAAGTCTCTGGATATTCGGCTCCGCCGAAGTAAAGCAGAGCCCGCCTTCGCGGGAATGACGTTCTGGAAGAATGGCGCTGAAGCTTCTGAATATTCGGCTACGCCGAGGTAAAGCAGAGCCCACCTTCACCAAATGACGTGCTGGTGAGATGACGCCGCACTCAACCAGCGCCCTCAACGCCGCCGCGCATGCCCCATCGCATGATCCAGCGCCACCCGCAGATCCTCGCGAACCACCGGCCGATCGAGCAAATACACCTCGACCCCATGCGCCGGCACCGAAGCGCGAAGCGACCCACCCTCGGCCACATCGACCTCGCCCCCGCCCAACGCCGCGCGCCAACGCCCGGCCTGCAGATACTCGCTCACCTCGAACCGCGCCGCCGCATCGCCCTTGTTGAGCAGCACCAGGGCGATCTGCGACCGCCCGGCGTGCTCATACACCCGGTAAAACACCGCTCGATCGCCACGCAAATCAACATTCAACTGCAAGCCGCGCTGCAGCGCCGGCGAGGTTTCGCGCACCTTCGCGATGCGCTTGAGCGCTTCGCGAATCGGATTGCCGCGCGCCGCATCGATGCGCGGCTGGCCGAAATAATTGCGATTGCCCGCATGCTCCGCGCGCCCGCGCTCAAAACCGACCTCGGAGCCGTAATAGATCACCGGTATGCCGCGCGCGGTGAACAGCCAGTGGTGCGCGTCGATGAAGCCCTCGTCGCTGGCATCCAGACGCGGCATGTCGTGGTTGTCGTAGAAGGTCATCAGCTCGTACGAATTCGCGTACGGCCCGTCGGTCAGATACAGCCGCTCAGCCAACAACGAAAAATCGCCGCGCTTGCGCCCGAACACCTCGGCCATCCGCTCCTTGAGCGGGAAGTCGAGCACGCTGACCCCGCCGTTGCTCGCCCAGGTGAACGGCGCGATGTTCTCGGCCTTGTAGTCGAACGCCTCGCCGAACATGAAAAAGCCCGGCCGCTTGGCGCGGATGCGGTCGGAGAACCGCTTCCAGAACGCCGGCGGCATATGCCGGATGGTGTCGATGCGGAACGCGTCGGCGCCCTGGTCGATCCATTGCGAATACGCGTCGACGAAATAATCCAGCACCGCGGGATTGGTGTCGTCGATGTTCGACAGCTGCACCAAGTCCTTTTCGTTGTGGAAGAACCGGTGCAACGGGCTATGCGCCGGATCGAGTTGGTCCGGCGCGAGATTCTGATGATCTGCGACCAGCACCCCGTCGCGATAGATCTCGCCGTACTTGGGCTGATCGACCGGCATGGTGAACGACGGCGAGCCGTGGTTGGCGACGATGTCGAGCACGGTCTTCAGACCGTGGCGCTTGAGCCCACGGGTAAGATCGGCGAAATCCAGATCGCGGCTCGGCAGATGTTCGTCGAGACGATAGAAATCCACGCCCCAGTACCCGTGATAACCGGTCTTGCCGCGATCCTGGAACGCGCCGCCCCAGGTCACCGCGTCGCCGCCGGTGAAGGCCTGATCGGGATTGTCGACGATCGGCGTCAACCACACCGCGCCGAAACCCATGTCGCGGATGTAAGCGGCGTTGTCGAGCAGGCCTTTGAAGTCGCCGCCGAGGTAGCCGATGTTGTCGCTTTGGCCTGGCGGTGCGCCCGCGACCGGACGATCGAAGGTCCGCGTCACCGGATCCGGCCCGCCCTGCTCGCGTTGGTCGTTGCCGGTGTCGCCGTTGACGAAACGGTCGGTGACCACGAAGTACACCGCGTCGCTCGCCATCGGCTCCAGGGTGCCGTAGTAATCGCGCCCAGGTTTCGCATCGCGCGCGCCATGCGCGCAGGCGGCCAGCGCCAGGCTCAGCACCGCGATCGTCAGTGTCTTCATGCGCGCGCCTGCGCGGCGCCGACCGGCTCCGCGACCCGACCCGGCTCGCGCACCCACAGCACGCACAGCCCGGCCAGGAACAGGCTGACGCCGCCGATCACCAGCGCCATCGCCGGTTGTCCGCCGAACAGATGCTTGAGCAGAAACCCCAGCAGGCTCGCCGCGACCAATTGCGGGATCACGATGAAGAAATTGAAGATGCCCATGAACACGCCCATCTTCGCCGCCGGCAGGCTGTCGGACAGCATCGCGTACGGCAACGACAGGATCGAGGCCCAGGCGAACCCGACCCCGAGCATCGACAGCAGCAGCCATTGCGGATCGCGGATCAGCGCGATCGAGATCAAGCCGGCGCCGCCGAGGAACACGTTGAACAAATGGCTCCAGCGCAGGCCCCAGCGGCGGGTCATCGGCGGGATCACGATCGCGGCCAGGGCGGCGAAGCCGTTGTAGGCGGCGAACAACACGCCGACCCAGTTCGCGCCCTCGTTGTACGCGGCCGAAGCGGTGTCGCTGCTGTGGTAATGCAGTTGGGTGACCGCCGGCGTGGTGTAGATCCACATCGCGAACAGGGCGAACCAGGAGAAGAACTGGACCACGGCCAGGCGCAGCATGGTGGTCGGCATCGCCGCCAGATCGTCCATCACCGAGGCGAAGCCGCCGCTGTCGCTGACAATCCCGCGCAGCGCCAGCGCCAGCCCGAACGCGGCGATCAGCGCGGCCAGCACATATAGCTGCCGGTCCCAGCCGAGCATCGAGATCGTGGTCGCGACGATGCCGCCGACCACCATCCACGACGCGCCCAGCAGCAGGCAACGCACGCGGTCGCGGTTCGGCCGCGTCAGCACCGGCGCCTCGTCGAAGGCGTGCAGTTGCGCCGGCGGGTATTCGCGCGTGCGCAGCACGGTCCAGCCGACCGACAGCAACAGCACCGCGCCGCCGAAGTAGAAGGCATAGCGCACGGTGTCGGGCACTTCGCCCGGCCCGGCGGTGTTGCCGACGCCGAAATGGGCGAGCGCGAACGGCAGCAGGCTGGCGATCACCGAGCCCACGCCGATGAAGAAGCTCTGCATCGCATAGCCGCTGGCGCGCTGTTGTTGCGGCAGTTGATCGCCGACGAAGGCGCGGAACGGCTCCATCGAGATGTTGATCGACGCGTCGAGGATCCACAGCAGGCCGGCGGCGATCCACAACGACGGCGAGTTCGGCATCGCGATCAGCGCCAGGGTCGCGAGCACCGCGCCGATCAGGAAATACGGACGGCGGCGGCCGAGGCCGGTCCAGGTGCGATCGGACAGGTAGCCGACGATCGGTTGCACGATCAGGCCGGTCAGCGGCGCGGCGATCCACAGCATCGGGATGTCGTCGATCGGCGCGCCGAGGGTCTGGAAGATGCGGCTGACGTTGGCGTTCTGCAGAGCGAAGCCGAACTGGATGCCGAGAAAGCCGAAGCACATGTTCCAGATCTGCCAGAACGACAGCTGCGGCTTGCGGGACGGGGCGCTGGGGTCGCGGCTATCGGTCATGGCTGGATACTGGCATGGGATGGGGCGACGGGCTTGGCGCTGAGGAGCAAAGTCAAAAGCGAATCCCCCTCAATCCCCCTTTTGCAAAGGGGGAAGATAAGCACGGGTGCATCGAAACATAACGCGAGCTGCAAGGCGCTTCGTACACCGTATGCGATGCCTGTCACCGAACACCGCGCAACCGTTCCCCCCTTTGAAAAAGGGGGGTGAGGGGGGATTTGCTCTCAGCTGCAAACCGCCGCATCCATCAGAACTGCGACGAGAACCGCACCCCATACATCCGCGGCGTATTCAGATAGCGAATATTGGTCGCGTTGTTGACGAAGCCCTTGCCCGAGTACACCTCGTCGGTGAGATTGGACACGAAGCCGTCGATGCGGAACTGGTTGTCGCTGCCGAAGTTCAGGCCGGCCGAGACGTTGACGGTCATGAACCCGTCGACGTCGTCGCGCATCGCCAGGCCGTTGGCCGGGCCGCCGCCCGCGGCCGGGTTGGAGCCGTTGTTGAACGGCATGTCGCGCAGCGGGATCTCGATCACCCGGCCGTTCGCGTCGAGGCCGAAACCGCGGCTGTTGAACGCGGTCAGGTAGTAATCGGAGCGGTAGGTCAGGTTGATCGTCCAGTCGAACGAGGACAGCGCGCCGCGGCCGATGTCGATGGTCTGCGACAGGCTGACGTTGGCGTTGTACTTCGAGGTGTTCGGCAGGCGGTTGCCGTCCAGCGGCACGATCAATCCCAGACCGCCCGAACGCGTGTCGAGCACGTTCGACTCGTCGAAGGTCGCATCCAGGTAGGTGAAGTTGTAGCCCAGGTTGAAGCCGTACGGCAGACCGACCCGGCCTTCCAGTTCCAGACCGAGCACGCTGGCGTTGGCGGCGTTGTCGTTGAACACCTGACGGCTGGTCGCGTTGGGATTGGTCGGCGTCGGCGCCGGCACGTCGATCAGGTTCTGCAGCACCTTGTTCTTGTAGTCGTAGTAGAACACCGACGCGTTCAGGCGCACCGGGGTCTCGCCCCAGACGTAATCGCCCTTTATGCCGGCTTCGTACGAAGTCAGCTCTTCGGGTTCGAAGGTCGGCGCGAGCGCGCTGCCGTCGTTGAGCAGCAACGGCCGGTTGATGCCGCCCGAGCGGGTGCCGGTGGAGACGGTGCCGTAGGCCATCACCTGCGGATTGATGTCGTACTCGAAGCCCACGCGCCAGTCGACGTAGCTGTCCTTGTAGACGTCTTCGCTGCGGCCGTTGGGGAAGTCCGAACGCGCGATCACCTGGATCTGATCGCGGTTTTGTTGCAGGAACTGCTGCCAGTTGTCCTGCGCGCCGAAGCTCTGGATGCCGCCGAGGAAATAATCCAGCGTGTTGCCGCCGGGGCCGCAACGCAGATCGGCCGGGCTCCAGCCGGTGCAGATGCTCGGAGCGCCGCCGCCGCGATTGCCCGGAGGCGCCAGGCGGAAGCCCGGCGAACCCAGGATCAAGCCGGTGGTGTAGGGGTTGGTCGCGGTGTTGATCGGCTGGCCGGTGAACTGCGCGAACAGCTCCTCGGGAATGATGAACTGGTATTTGACGTTGGATTCGCGCGCGATCTTCTTGTCGCGGGTGTAGCGCACGCCGCCGATCAGGCGCAGCGAGTCGGTCGCGGCGAAGCTGAAATCGGCATAGGCCGCGTTCGATTCGACCTTGGAGTTGTCGCCGCGGTTCTCGCCGCCCAAACCATCCTGATAACCGCAGATCGTGCCCGGACGCCACCAGTCGCAATCGCCGAAGTAACCGTTGCCGACGTCCCACGAGGTGTAGTCGTACTTCTCTTCGTAGTTGAACAGGCCCGCCGACCAGATCACCCGGCCGGTGTCGCCGAAGAAACGCAGTTCGTTGATGGTCGAGCTGGACTTGTCGGCCTGGTAGAAGGTGTCGTACCAGTCCAGGCGCTCGGGGTTGAAATAGGCTTCGCGCTCCGAGCCCGGGTACACCGGGCCGAGCTGCCACTCGCGCGAGGCGTTGCGGTTGTAGAAATCGTACTTGCGGTACGAAGTGTTGAACTCGACCGAGACCTTGTCGTTGAAGGCGTAGGTGAAGGTGCCGGCGATGCCTTCGATGTCGTTGGTGGTCTTGCCCTGGGTGCGGAAGTACTGCTTGAACGGATCGTCCAGGTCCTTGATGTCGTAACCCGCCGACAGGCCGCGCTCGGCGAACAGGCCCGGGTCGCCGGTGCCGCGCTCGGTGACCTTGTCGAGCATCACGAACGCGGAGAACTTGTCGCTGGGTTCCCACAGCATCGACAGGCGCGCGGCCTGATTGTCGAGCGCGCCGGGGCCTTCGGCGTCGAACAGCGACTTGGGATAGCCGTTGCTGATGTACGAGGAGCGCTCCTCGTCGAACAAGGCCGCGCGCAGCGCGAAGGTCTCGCCGATCGGCAGATTGAGCACGCCCTCGGCGGTGGTGAAGTCGTGATTGCCGGCGCCGATCTTGAGCCCGCCGCTGGTCACGCCGAGTTCCGGACGCTTGGAGATCACGTTGATCGAGCCGCCGGTGGCGTTGCGGCCGCGCACCGTGCCCTGCGGGCCCTTGTTGACCTCGATCCGGTCAACGTCGAAGAACATCGGCCCGATCGAGCGCGGACGCGGCAGGTAGATGCCGTTGTAGTAGGTCGCCACCGACGGATCGGAGGAGAAGTCCGAATCGGCCGCGCCGATGCCGCGCAGGAAGATTTCGTACTTGCCTTCCTGCTTGGTGATCTGCAGTCCGGGCACCACCGCCTGCAGGTTGCGGAAGTCGGTGTTGATGCCGAGCTTGGTCAGGTCCTCGCCGCTGAACGACTGGATCGTGCCGGCGTATTTCTGGATCGACTGCACGCGGCGGTTGCCGGTGACCTGGACCGCGTCGAGTTCGTGCGCGGCGCTTTGCGCGGCCGGCGCGGCGGCTTGCCCCGCGACCGGCGCGGCGTCCTGCGGCTGCGGCGCGTCGGCCGCCCACACCGTCCACGAACTGCACAGCCCCAGCGAGGCCAGGGCCATGGTCAACAGATGGCGATTGAATTGCGATTGCGGCGTGGCCGGCTTGAGTCTCGACATGCTCCCCTCCAGAAGCGCTGTGTGTCGTCCGCGCGCGCACTGCGGCGCGCTGCGGTTGCCTGGGCGGCGTACGCCCTCGGTCTGAGGCGCATGTTAGGCAAGCGATCGCGCCCGCAGCGGGTTCTGCATACGTATTCATGGGACGAAGTCGCATTCATGTCGCACTTCGTCTGGCGATTGAGGGGTGAATACGTATGCACAGGCTCGGGCCGCGCCGGTTCGCAGCGGTAAGCTGGCGCGCATCGCGGCAGTGCAGCACGAAGACCGCAATCGAATCAGGGGCGTCACTTGTCAGCCGTCAGCCTTTCCACCGATCCCTCCCCGCGCGAAGACCTGTGGTGGCGCGGCGCGGTGATCTACCAGATCTACCCGCGCAGCTTCCGCGACCTCGACGGCGACGGCGTCGGCGACCTGCCCGGCATCATCGACAAGCTCGGCTATGTCGCCGACCTGGGCGTGGACGCGATCTGGATTTCGCCGTTCTTCAAATCGCCGATGGCCGATTTCGGCTACGACATCGCCGATTACCGCGCGGTCGATCCGCTGTTCGGCAGCATCGACGACTTCGACCGGCTGCTGGCCAAGGCGCATGCGCTGGGCCTGAAGGTCATGATCGACCAAGTGCTCAGCCACACCTCCGACGAGCACGAGTGGTTCAAGCGCAGCCGCGAAAGCCGCGACAACGAGTATTCCGACTGGTACGTGTGGGCCGACGCGCGCGAGGACGGCACCGCGCCGAACAACTGGATGTCGCTGTTCGGCGGCGTCGCCTGGCGCTGGGAACCGCGCCGGCAGCAGTACTACCTGCACAACTTCCTGTCGTCGCAGCCGGATCTGAATTTCCACAACCCGGCGGTGCGCGCGGCGGTGCTCGACAACGTGCGCTTCTGGCTCGAACGCGGCGTCGACGGCCTACGCCTGGACGCGATCAACTTCTGCTTCCACGACGCGCAACTGCGCGACAACCCGGCCAAGCCGCCGGCGCAGCGGGTGGGCCGCGGTTTCAGCCCGGACAATCCGTACGCGTTCCAGTACCACCATTACAACAACACCCAGCCGCAGAATCTGGCCTTCCTCGCCGATCTGCGCGCGCTGCTGGACGAATACCCCGGCGCGGTGGCGCTGGGCGAGATCTCCTCGGAAGATTCGCTGGCGACCATGGACGAATACACCCGTCACGGCCGCCTGCACATGGGCTACAGCTTCGAACTGCTGACCGACGATTACAGCGTCGCCCACATCCGCGACACCGTGCAGCGGCTAGAAGGCTCGATGCGCGAGGGCTGGCCGTGCTGGGCGATTTCCAATCACGACGTGCAGCGCGTGGTCACGCGCTGGGGCCGCGGCGCCAGACCGGCGCATTTCGCCACCATGCTCAGCGCGCTGACCTGTTCGCTGCGCGGCTCGGTGTGCGTGTACCAGGGCGAGGAACTCGGTCTGCCCGAGGCCGAGGTGCCGTACGAATCCTTGCAGGACCCGTACGGCAAGGCGTTCTGGCCGACCTTCAAGGGCCGCGACGGCTGCCGCACACCGCTGCCGTGGGACGCGAGCGAACGCGCCGGTTTCAGCACCGGCGAGGCGTGGCTGCCTATTCCGGCCAGCCATCGCGGGCTCGATGTCGCCACCCAGCAGGCCGATCGCGATTCGAGGCTCAACGGCTTTCGCCGTTTCCTGAGCTGGCGCAAACGCCATGCCGCGTTGCTCGATGGCGCGATCGCCTTCGTCGACAGCGCCGAGCCGGCGATCGCATTCGTGCGCGGCGAAGGCAGCGAGGCGATGCTGATGGCGTTCAATCTCGGCGGCGTCGAGGCCAGCGTCGAACTCGGCGCGATGGCGGATTGGCCGGTCGATTCGGGCCACGGCCTGCCGCAGGGCCGGGTCGTCGACGGGCGACTGATGCTGCCGGCCTACGGCATCTACGCGGCGCGCGCCGGACGCTGATCGGCGCATAGGTTCTGCCTTGGCGCCGCGGCTGATGGCGGCGCGGCGTTCGTGCGTCGCCCTATCGCGCCGATGCATACTTCGCCTGCGCGAGCGCGTCGCCGCGCGCCAGGGGGGAATCGATGCAGATCGTGTATCACGCGGCCCATTCGGCCGACGCGCAGCTGGTGCGTGGATTGTTGGCGCGGGAAGGCATTCAATCGTTCGTGTTCGGCGGCGCGCTGGAAGGCGGCGCCGGGCTGTTGCCGGTCGGCGGTTCGGTGCGGGTCGAAGTGGCGGACGAACATGTCGCCGAGGCGCGCGCGATCATCGACGAATGGCAGGCGGCGGCGGTGCCGGCCGACGAGGTTGAGGACGAACCGGCCGACGATGGATTCAACGACACGGCCGCGGCCAAGCCCCACGACGATCCCAACCTCTACAAACCCCTGCATCGCTCCAAGCCCGCGCCCAGCCGCTTTGGCGTACCCAGCCTCGTGCTCGCGCTGGTCGTCGGTGGCGTCATCGGCGCCGTGTTGACCGCTGCCGCGAAACGGCCCGAACCGTTCACTGGCCGCTTCGATTTCGATGGCGACGGCAAGACCGATGAAACGGTCTTCTACAGCAATGGTCTGCCCGAGCGCGTGGAGACCGACCGCAACCGCGACGGCAAGATCGACCAGATCGTGTATTACGAAGATGGACTGACCTCGACCATCGAACGAGACGACGACTTCGACGGTTATCGCGAAGGCAAGGGCGCGTATCGCCACAACCAGCTGTCGAGCTACACCATGGATTACGACGGCGACGGCGAGCCCGAGTACCGCGATCGAGCCTTGTTCGACGTGGTGCAAGTCCAGGAATGGCAGGACAAGCAGGGCCGGGTCATCAAGCGCATGCGCTATGTCGGCAGCCGCTTGGTCGACGACCAGCTCGACCGTGATGGCGACGGTGTCATGGATATCGAGCGTCGTTACGATCCGATCGGCGAAATCACCACGACGCGTTCGTTGCCTCGACCCTGAGACGGTCGCGGCGTTTCCGCGCCGCGACGCAACCGCTGACGATCGCCCTCAATGCGTCGGGACCGCCCGTCCCTCGCGCGGCGTGACGCCCGTCGGCGTACGCACCGGCGTGAGCGGCCGCACCGGCGAGATCCGCGACGGAGCCGCCAACGTATCCAGCCGCTTCTTCGCCCCGCTGTTGCCCAGATCGGCCGCTTTCTTCAGCACGACTTTGGCTTCCTCGATGCGGCCCTGGCCGACATAGATCTCGCCCAGGCCGCTGAGCGCGGTGGCTTTGGCCTTGGGGTCGTCGGCCGGCGCGTCCTTCACCGCCTGGGTCAGGGTTTGCTGCGCGTTGGCCAACTGGCCGCTGGACAACTGCTTCCAGCCGCACAGGGTGGCGTCGCCGCCTTTGCACGGGTCCTTGCCGGCGCCGGACGCGGCGGCGATTTCCTCGGCCAGTTCCTTGGGCTGGCTGGCCAGCGCGGCGCTGCCGAGCGCGTTCTGCAGTTGCTGGTTGTTCTGCTGCAGGCCCTTGACCGTCTCGATGATCGAATCGACCGAGATGTTGATGCTGCTGTTGTTGTCGGCGACCCGGATCGGCGCGTTCGGCGCCAGGGTCTGGCCGCTGTATTCGATCACCGGGTCGGGCAGTTTCACCGCGGCGAAACGCGGCGAGAAAGTCAGGTAGACGTTGGGCACCACGCGTTCGCCGCTGCGCCAGCTCTTGAGCGTGTCGAAGCCGATCATCGCCACCACGACGACGGCGCCGATGCCCAGGTACCAGCGCACGTTCTTGTTCTGTTCGGCGTTCTTGGTCTTGAGCAGCGCATAGGCGCCGTAGGCGAAGAACAGCAGCGCGGTGCCGTAGGCGCCGGCGGCGAGAATGGTTTGCGGATCGGTGATGGTGTCCATGCGGTAGCGCGTCCTGGGCCGGGGCCTGCACGCGCAGGCCGGGTCTTCGCGCAGTGCGCGAAGGTCCTTGAGTCACCCAGTCAGTAACGCGAAGCGTGGTGCGAAAGCGGCCAGCGCGCGCCGGCGGCGGGAGCGAACCCGGTGTCCGTGGACGGGGCCGCAACCCCGCTCACCCTGGAAAGCCCACTCGACGCGAACCGGCGCGGCGGCCGGCTTATTCGTCCGACGGCGGCGGAAACAGCGCTTCGGGCACGGCCAGCGGGGTCGGCGCGACGCTCGGCAGCAGCCCCAGCCAGCCCATCACCTTCTCGCGCGCTTCGTCCACGCCCTGCTTGGACTCGCCGGAGAAGGTCTGCACGCTGACCGTGTCGCCGAAGGCCGCGTTCAATTCCTTGCGCACCATCATCAGTTGCTGCTGTTGCTGGCCGCGGCCGAACTTGTCGGCCTTGGTCAGCAGCGCGTGCGCCGGCAGGTCGCGGCTGACCGCGTAACCGAGCATCTGCCGGTCGTAGTCCTTGAGCGGGTGGCGGATGTCCATCACCACGACCAGCCCGCGCAGGGCCTGGCGGGTGCGGAAATAGCGGTCCAGGAACGCCTGCCAGTGCGCCTGCAGGTTCTGCGGCACCTTGGCGTAGCCGTAACCGGGCAGGTCGACCAGGAACTTGTCCGGTTCCGGCGCCGGATCGGGGCCGCGGTAGGGCAGGCTGACGTCGAAAAACACCAACTGCTGGGTGCGGCCCGGGGTCTTGGACACCCGCGCCAGCGCGTTCTGCTGGCACATGGCATTGAGCGCGCTGGACTTGCCGGCATTGGAGCGGCCGGCGAATGCGACCTCGAAACCGCCATCGGGCGGCAGTTGCTTGACGTTGTGCGCCGACAGCAGATAGCGGGCGCGGGCGAGGTGGTTGGTCATGCGGGTAGGATCGCACGGCGCACCGGAATACTTGCCCTTCCGGTCACATCCGGATGAACCCGCGTTGACCCGATCACGGCCGGCGAAGATAATTCCGAGGTTCCGGTGTCGGCCCAGCCGCCCCGTACCGCCTTTCAGCCAGCCTCTTCAGCAGCAAGCCAGCCCTGAAGCAACGAGTAGTTCGGAGCCCAGCTACATGAGCCAAGCCCGCGTCCTGAGCCTCGTCGGCCTCGCCGCCTTCGCGGTCGCCGCCGTTGCGTTCGCCCAGACCACGGTCACCCCGATTCCCGACAAGGAGCCGGTCCAGACCGCGCCGCTCAACGGCGGCCCGAAGGCCACCTGGGGCGACGTCAAGGCCGGCGCGACCAAGGCGGGCACCTGCGCGGCCTGCCACGGTCTCGACGGCAATCCGACCGATCCGCAGTACCCGCGTCTGGCCGGCCAGAGCGAGCGCTACATCGCCCACCAGATCGCCCTGTTCAAGACCGGCGAGCGCAATACCGGCATGGCCGCGGCGATGAAGCCGTTCGCCGACGCGCTCAGCGAGCAGGACGCGCGCGACCTGGGCGCCTATTTCGCGACCCAGAAGTCCGGCGCCGGCGTCGCCGACGATACGGTCGTGGCCTCGGGTCCGAACAAGGACAAGAAGTTCTACCAGATCGGCGAAGACCTGTTCCGCAGCGGCGACAAGGCCCGCGGCATCCCGGCCTGCATGGCCTGCCACGGCCCGGGCGGCGCCGGTAATCCCGGCCCGGCCTACCCGCACGTCGCCGGCCAGCAGGCGGCCTACTCCAAGCGTCGCCTGGAGGAATACCGCGCCGGCACCAGCACCCAGAAGGACCCGCACCTGTTCAACATCATGGCCAGCGTGGCCAAGTCGCTGACCGACGAAGAGATCGGTTCGCTGTCGAGCTACCTGCAGGGCCTGCACGAACGCGCCGACGACGTCGCCGCGGCCGATGCCCCGACGGCGGCCAAGCCGGCGGCCGCGCCCGCGCCGGCCGCGGCGCCCGCCGCGGCTCCGGCGGCCGCGCCGACCACCGCTCCGGCCGCACCGGCCCAGCCCGCCAAGGGCTGAGCACGCGCCAAGGCGATTCCCGGACGCCGGCCTGGCAACAGGCCGGCGTTTTTGTTGGGAAGGCGCGAGACGGAAAGCCTCGGCGACCGGGCCCTGCTTCGGTGACCGAGCCGCAGCCGCGAGTCCGGCGCGACGGCGTCATCGAGGCACCCCGCCGCGGATCGCGACCGCGACAAATCGCCCCGCCGCCGGCGCTCGCCGGTTGCCCGGGCCACGATCCGCGCCGCATAAAGTGACCGCCATCACTGCCTGAGCGCGCAGGAACTTCTTCGGGCGGTTTCGATCTCACTGCATACTCTTGGTTCTGCACGCCGGCCGTTATCCTTGCTGCCGGCGTTTTTTATGTTCCCGGCCAGCGCGAACTCCGTTCGCCGCGCGCCGGCCATCCCCTCCGACGAGACCTACCGATGAACCTGCGCCTGGCCACCCTGCTGCTGCTCGCCGTGCTTCCCTTCGCTGCCTCCGCCGCGCCCAAGGCCGCCGCCGGCGCCGCGCCCGTCGTGGGCGTGGACTACGTCGAGATCGAAGGCGGCAAGCCGTTCGCGCCGGTCAAGGGCAAGATCGAAGTGGTCGAGGTGTTCGGCTACACCTGCCCGCACTGCGCCCATTTCGAACCGCAGGTCGCGGCCTGGAAGGCCAAGCTGCCGGGCGACGTGAACTTCGTGCCGCTGGCCGCGCCGTTCGGCGGCTACTGGAATCCGTACGCGCAGGCGTTCTACACCGCGCAGTCGCTCAAGCTGGTGCCCAAGACCCACGAAGCAGTGTTCAAGGCCCTGCACGAAGAGCGCAGCCTGCCGATCCAGAACGCCTCGGCGGCCGAGATCGCTTCGTTCTACGCCAAGTTCGGCGCCGACCCGATCGCCTTCGCCGCGGCCATGAACGGCCCGGCCACCGCCAAGGCCATGGACCGCGCCAAGGCCTTCATCATGGCCAGCGAAGTCGACAGCACCCCGTCGATGGTGGTCGCCGGCAAGTACCGGATCATCACCCAGAAGGGCTTCGACGACATGCTGCGCGTGGCCGACGGGCTGATCGCCAAGGAACGTGCTGCGGGTGCCGCCAAGCGCTGAGGCGCTTGACGGCTGGGAATCGGGAATTGGGAATCGGGAATCGCAAGATCAACAGCGGCTGCGCGGGTCTTTGATTCTCGTCCCTCAACAGCCGGCACGCCGGCCTTTGATTTTCCGATTCCCGATTCCCCATTCCCGATTCCCGGCCCCAACCTACACTCCACGTTCAGTCCCGCGGCCGCTATGCTGGCCGCCGCCCTTGTCGGCCTCGCGTTCGGCGTTCGCCACGCCGCGAGGCCCTCGCCTTCCTTGATTTGCGGAGATTCCCGATGATTTCGCGTATGGCCTCGTTGTCCCGCTTTCCGCTGGTGCTGACCGCGCTGTTCGCGCTGGCCGCCTGCAACAAGACCGAAACCGCGCCGGCCGAAACCGCCGCCCCTGCCGCGACCGAAGCCGCCGCCACCCCGGCCGCCGAAGGCGCCACGCCGGCGCCGGCCGACACCGCGCCGGCCCCGGCGGAACCGGCGATCCAGCCGGCCGCGGTCGCGACCCCGCCGGCCGGCCCGGCGCCGACCGTCGGCACCGATTACGAGGAAATTCCCGGCGGCCAGGCGTTCGACCCGGTCCCGGGCAAGATCGAAGTCGCCGAGATCTTCAGCTACACCTGCCCGCACTGCGCGCAGTTCGAGCCGGTGCTGCTCGACTGGCGCAGGAAGCAGACCGCGGACGTGAAGTTCACCCCGATCGCCGGTCCGTTCGGCGGCAACCCGATCCCGTTCCAGAAGGCCTTCTACGCCGCCCAGACCCTGAGCCTGGTCGAGAAGACCCACGAAGCGATGTTCCGCGCCGTCCACATCGACCAGTCGCTGAACTACCAGACCATCACCGACGAGCAGATCGGCGCGTTCTACGCCAAGTACGGCGTCAAGGCGGCCGATTTCATCGGCACCATGAACAGCTTCGCGATCAACGCCAAGGGCAAGCGCGCCGAACAGTTCATGCAGCGCTCGGGCGTGAGCTCCAGTCCGTCGCTGGTGGTCAACGGCAAGTTCCTGGTCAAGGGCAAGAGCTTCGAGGACATGCTGCGCATCACCGACCACCTGGTCGCGCAGGAACGCGCCGCGCTGAAGTCCAGCGCGCCGGCCGCGGCCGCTCCGGCCGCCGACGCGGCGCCGAAGCCGTAATCGGCGCCTCAGGGAACGACTCGAGCATGACCACACGCCGGCTGCGCCTGCTCAGCGCGAACATCCAGGCCGGTTCCAGCACGCGTCGCTACAGCGATTACGCGACGCGCAGCTGGTCGCACGTGCTGCCGGCCGGCAACAAGCGCGGCAGCCTCGACACCATCGCCCAGCTGGCCGGCGAGCACGACATCGTCGGCCTCAACGAAAGCGATCCGGGCAGTCTGCGGTCGGGCTTCACCAACCAGACCCATTACCTCGCCCAGCGCGCCGGCTTCGATTACTGGAGCCACCAGCCCAATCGCCGCGTGGGCAATGTCGCCTCCAGCGCCAACGGCCTGCTGAGCAAGCTGGAACCGCGCGAGGTCGTCGATCATCCCCTGCCCGGCCGCATCTCCGGCCGCGGCGTGCTGATCGCGCACTACGGCAGCGGCGACGACGGCCTGACCATCGCCGTCGCTCACCTCTCGCTCGGCGCCGGTTCGCGCGCCTCGCAGCTGGCTTTCATCGCCGAGCTGCTGCACGACCATCCGCACGCGGTGCTGATGGGCGACTTCAACTGCTCGGCCGATCGCCCCGAGATGCAGGCCCTGTTCCGCAACACCCGCCTGCAGCCGCCGAACGAAGTGTTTCCCACCTTCCCGAGCTGGCGTCCGCAGCGCGCGATCGACCACATCCTGCTGGGCGACGGCCTGAGCTTCGCCGGCGCGCGCGCGGTGCCCGCGGCGCTGTCGGACCATCTGGCGTTGTCGCTGGAGCTGGATGTACCGGATCACGCGTTGCGTTGATTTGGATGCGTGTCGATCGACGCGCGTGTGGGGGATTGAACGACGATGGGGTGATACGCGCGGGATTCGCGGGGCGGGCGGGTATGGGTGGATACCCGCCGAGGGGGCATTTGCTGCGTCGGACCTTCGTCTGCGTCAATAGATATCCCGTTCGCGCCACGCTTTTGCTTTCCCCCCCTTTGGAAAAGGGGGGCCGGGGGGATTCGCTTTTGCTCCATGCGGTCGTGGGGCTAAGCAGATCGTGATTGCAAAAGCGAAGACAAAAGCGCAAAGCAAATCCCCCCTGCCCCCCTTTTTCAAAGGGGGGAAAAGCAAAGTCTGTTCGTCCCCTTCCCGACTCCCGACTCCCGACTCCCGACTCCCGACTCCCGACTCCCGACTCCCGACTCCCGACTCCCGACTCCCGAGCACCCCATGCCCGCGCTGATCTTCACCCCTCGCCACAGCGAAGACTCGCAAGCGCTGTGGAAAGCCGCCGCTCGCCAAGGCTGGCGCGTCGAACGTCTGCCCGGCTGGCGCGTGCCCGAGCATCTGCGCACGCTGCCCGAGCCGGTGTTCTATGGCGAAGCCTTGTTCGGGCCGTCGATCAGCGAACAGCTCGGCCTGGTCCTTTCGAACCCGCCGGAAGACTGGCTGGTGCGGCTGCCGCGCGAATATCGTCTGCGCGATATCCGGCTCAGCACGCTCGGCGCCGAACGCGCCAGCACCGCGGCGGCCTTCATCAAGCCGCCGAACGACAAGAGCTTCCCGGCCCAGGTCTACACCGGAGCGGAGCTGCCGCAGGGTTACGACGAAGCGATGCCGGTGCTGGTGTCGGATGTCGTGCGCTGGCGCTGCGAATTCCGCTGCTTCGTGCTCGATCGCGAACTGCGCACGTATTCGTTGTATTCGCGCGACGGCGAACTCGCGCGCGACAGCGGGTTCGCGAGCACGCCCGAGGAAGATGCGGGTCTGCGCGATTTCATCGGCCGCTTGCTCGCCGATGCGCGCGTGGACCTGCCGCGCGCCTGCGTGATCGACGCGGGCATCATCGACGGCGGCGATTGGGCCTGCGTCGAGCAGAACGTGGCCTGGGGCGCGGGGTTGTATGCCTGCGATCCGGATGCGGTGCTTGAGGTGTTGCGGCATGCGGGGACGCGGGCGGACGGCTGATCGGGCTGTGGGCATCTCCCTGTAGGAGCGGCGTGAGCCGCGACCACTCGAAGAGGTCGAATACCACGCAACCACCCGAAGAGGTTGAACACCACGCAACCACCCGACGCGATGACGCGTCGAGCCGCCGCTTTAAGCGCCCGGGGTGCATGGGCTTTGGTGGTTTCGCTTGCGCACACCTCTTCGAGTGGTCGCGGCTCACGCCGCTCCTACAGGGGGCAGCCGTAGCCTACGGCGACGCACGAGGTACGACGTAAAGCGCGCAACGAGCGAAAGGCATCCGTGAACTCGCCAACCGCACAAACGCAAACAGCCAGTGGCGAACCACCGGCCGTTGCCTTGAACGCATCGATGAAAAACCGCGGCCGATCAACAGCCGCGGTCTTGAACGCCACCGCTGCGATCAGAACCGCAGATCCGCGCGCAGGTAGTAGTAGCCGCCACCCGGCAGGTCGTAGGTCGAACCGTCGAAGCCGTTGAGGTTGCAGGCCAGACACACCGGCGGGTCCTTGCCGAACACGTTGTTCATGCCCGCCTGCAACTGCAGGCCCTTGAGCACGTCGAAGCGGTAACCGACCTGGAAATCGTGGAAGGTCGTCGCGCCCAGGCGGTTCTGGCCGGTCTGCGGATCGTTCTTGCACACCGCGAAGTCGGCGGCGTCGCCGCAGTCTTCGACCAGCTGGCTGATGTGGCGCGCGGTCCACGATGCGTTCCAGTGGCCGTGACTCCATTCCAGGGTCGCGTTCGAGGTCCACTCGGGAATCGAACGGGTCACCGGATCGCTGACCAGGCGGCCGACCTGCAACGGCTGCAACGAACCGTCGGCGCCGACGGCTTCGTAGTTGCCGACGATGGTGTTCTGCCAGATCAGCTTGAACTGGCCGAAGCGCGTTTCCGGCAAGGTCCAGAACACGTCGATGTCCCAGCCGTCGGTCTTGATCACGCTCAGGTTGCCGAGGAAGTTGGCGAAACCGTCGATCTGGTCGGTGATCGGATTGCGCTGGATGCCGCCGCAGAATTCCGGCGACAGCGTCTGCACGCACAGGTTGAGCTGGGTCTGCGGGTCGATGGCCTGGATCGCGCCTTCGATGCGGTGGCTGTAGAACGTGCCTTCGATGTCGACGCGCTTGGCGATCGCGCTGTCTTCCAGAATCGACGGCGACCACACGAAGCCCAGCGAGAAGCTGGTCGAACGCTCCGGCTCCAGGTTCGGATTGCCGCCGGTCAGCACCGAGATCTGCGGATCGACCTGGCGCGTGCCCGGATTGACGCCCTGCGCGGCGCAGTTGGCGGCGTTGCCGGTCGGCGGCGCGCCGTTGGAACCGATCAGGCACGGATCGATCATGCCGACGTCGGCGCGGCTCTGCGAACCGAACAGCTCGCCGATCGACGGCGCGCGGAAACCTTCCGCATAGGTGCCGCGCAACAGCAGCTCGTCGGCCACCTGCCAGCGCAGGCCGTACTTCGGCGTGAACTCGCCGCCGAAGGTGGAGTAATCCGAATAGCGCCCGGCCAAACTCAGGTCCAGGCCCTTGCCGAACGCCGAGTCCTTGAACAGCGGTACGTTGAGTTCGACATAGACCTCGTTGACGTCGTACTCGCCCTGGGTCGGCAGCGACGGCACGCCGTTGTACTCGCCGCGCACGGTGATCGGATCGGGACGGTACGAGCCTTCGTACTTGCGGTATTCGTAACCGGTCGCGAACGACAGCGGGCCGGCCCACATCTCGAACAGATCGCCGGACAGGTTGAACGTCGCCTGCTGCAGTTTGTTCTCGCTGCGGTCGTGCAGCACCGGGCTGATGTACTCCAGCATCGCCGGGGTGATGGTGTTGTAGCCGAAGATGTTCAACGGCGTGCATCCGGGCGTGGCCGCGCAGATCGCCGGATCGCCCATGGCGATGGCGATGTTCTTGGCGTTGTAGCTGCCGCGGTTGGTCTGCTCGGCCTTGTTGCGGCTGCTGGCGAGGTTGGCGTCCCAGAACCAGGCGCGCTCGCCGACGTCGAAGGTCCCTTCCAGGCCGGTGCCGACGAACCAGGTGTCGACCTGCTGTTCGAAGCGGCGCGGGCCGCCTTCGACCGGACGGCGGCGCAGGATGCTCAGGTTGCTCGAATCGAGCTGCACACCGAACGGGTTGAACGGATGGTTGACCGGAATCACCACGTTGGCGGCGAAGTCGTTGCCGGCGCCGGGACCCAGATCGATCGGCTCGGGCGCGGCGCGGTTTTCCGAATCGCGGCGATTGAGCAAGGCGCGCGCATACCAGCGCACCTTGTCGTTGATGTCGAAGCGGAACTGGCCGAACACGCCCTTGCGCTCGGACGGCGACAGCACGTAGTTGAACGGCGCGAAGTTGAACGGATCGTTGGAACCGAAGCAATGGAAGCCGTCGGTGCGCGGCACGCCGGCCGAACACGGCGCCTGGCCGGGCGTGTAGGTCGGATTGCTCTGGCCCGCGTTGGCGACCAGGTCGTACTTGCGGCCGTCCGGCGCGGTGAAGGCGATGCGGCCGCCGGGCACGCGCGAACTGCCCAGCGCCAGGCCGGTGCCGGGCACCGGGAAGCGCGCGCGTTCGCGATCGGAGGAACTGACTTCGTCCTGCTTGGTGTAGCTGGCGCCGAGGAACCAGGTGGCGCGATCGCTGCTGCCGCCGTAGGCGAAGTCGAGGCCGCGGCTGGTGCCGTCGCCCTCGGTGTACTGGCCGAAATTGGTGGTGAGCTGGAAGCCGTCGAAATTGCGCCGGGTGATGATGTTGACCACGCCGGCGATCGCGTCGGAGCCGTACAGCGAGGACGCGCCGTCCTCGAGCACTTCGATGCGCTCGACGATGGCCAGCGGAATGGTGTTGAGGTCGGTCGAGGAACCCACGCCCGAAGCCGACGACTCGTTGACCCAGCGGATGCCGTCGACCAGCACCAGCACGCGCTTGGAGCCCAGGTGGCGCAGATCGACCGTGGTCGCGCCGGCGCCGACGCCGCCGCCGTCGGACGGGAAGCCGTCGTTGCCCGAGGCGTTGCGCTTGCCGTTGAACGACGAGCCCGAACCGGTGAGCTCCTGCACCACGTCGCCGATCGAGGTCAGGCCGGTGCGTTCGATGTCTTCGCGGGTCAGGGTCTGGACCGGGACCTGGCTTTCGATCTCGGCTTTCTTGATGCGGGTGCCGGTGACCTGGACGGTGTCCAGCGTGGTGGTCTCGCGGGCGGGTGCGGCATCCTGCGCGGCGGCGAAGCCCGGCAGGCCGATCAACAACGACAGCTGGATGGCTTTCGCCAAGGCATGACGACGCGACGCTTTCATCGACTCTCTCTCCCTCAAGGTGATTGGCCCGGCTCTGACGGCCGGGCTCGCCGTCGCCCCCAGCGGACGGCTGCCGAGTTTGTAAGCATTCGCGAAGCAGCCGCAAGACAGCAAAAACATGCATCGACGCTGTGCAGGAACTCAAGTCCATTTAAAGCGTGATGCGATCGCGATTAGGCTGTCGCATGGCGATCGAGAACGATCACCAAAAACGTGCCTTGCGGGCTCTTGAGCGGAATCGTCCGGCGAGATTCGTCCGGCAAAGATCCACCCGGCGAGATCGGCCCGGCACGATCCGCCCAACAAAAATCCGCCTGAAGAAATCCGCTTGATGAAATCCGCTTGATGAAATCTGTCTGAGGAAATCTGTCGGACGAAATTTGCCTGACGAGATCGGCCTGACGAGATAAGCCTGACGACATCCGCCCGGCAAATCCGGCCCAACAAAAACGGCCGGTAGTTTCCTACCGGCCGTCTTGGGTTTCGATGTTTCAGTTATGCACTGGAACCGGTGTCGATCACTTGCGTCCGGGTTGCGGCCGCGCGATCAGCTCGACGCCATCAGCTCGATTTCATCAGAAACGCAGGTCCGCGCGCAGGTAGAAGAAGCGGCCGCCCGGGATGTCGTAGGTGGACGCGTCGTAACCGTTGAGCGAGCACGACAGGCACACCGGCGGATCCTTGTCGGCGACGTTGTTGACGCCACCGGTGATCTGCAGGCCCTTGAGCATTTCGAAGCGATAGCCCAGCTGCAGATCGTGGTAGGTGATCGCCGCCAGCTTGTTCTCGCCGGTCACCGAGTTGTCGCAGTACGGCGAGTCCAGCGCCGAGGCCTGACAGATTTCGGTCAGCTCGGAGATGTGGCGCACGGTCCACGACGCGTTCCAGTTGTTCTTCTTCCACGACAGCGTCGCGTTGGACGACCATTCCGGGATCGCGCTGTCGTTGACTTCCACGCCGGGCTTGCGCGGCTGGATCTGGCCGGCGGCGCCGACCGCTTCGTACTGGGTGACCCAGGTGTTCTGCCAGTTGATCTTGAACTGGCCCCACGAGGTTTCCGGCAGGGTCCAGAAGAAGTCGATGTCCCAGCCGGAGGTCTTGATCGAACCCAGGTTGGTCAGCTTGTTCTCGAACGAGGAGATGCCGCCGATCGTGGAACGGGTGATGCCGTCGCAATACAGCGGATCGAGCGTCTGCACGCACAGGTTGAGCTGGGTCTGCGCGTCGATCGCCTGCACCGCGCCTTCCAGCGAGTGGCGGTAGTAGGTGACTTCGAAGTCGAACTTGTCCGACCACGGCACGCCCGCGGCCCAGGCCGGGCTGTAGACGAAGCCGGCGGTGAAGCTGCGCGCGGTTTCCGGCTCCAGGTCCTGGTTGCCGCCGGTCTGCACCGAGATCTGGCTGTTGGCCTGGGCGGCGCCGGCCGGCACGCCGAGCGCGGCGCAGTTGGCGCGGCTGCCGGTCGGCGGATCGCCGGTGATCGAGGTCAGGCAGGGATCGCTGAGCTGCAGGTCGGCGCGGCTGGCCGAACCGAACAACTCGCCGATCGACGGCGCGCGGAAGCCTTCGGCGTAGGTGGTGCGCAGCAGGAATTCATCGGCGACCTGCCAGCGCAGGCCGTACTTCGGGGTGAACTGTCCGCCGAAGGTCGAGTAATCCGAATAGCGGCCGGCCAGGCTCAGGTCGAGGCTCTTGCCGAACGAGCCTTCCTTGATCAGCGGCAGGTTGAGTTCGACATAGGCTTCGTTGACGTCGTACTCGCCCCGGGTCGGCAGCGACTGGGTGCCGTTGTAGAAGCCGGCGACGGTGATCGGATCGGGGCGGTAGAAGCCTTCGTACTTGCGGTATTCGTAACCGGCCGCGAACGACAGCGGACCGGCCCACAGGTTGAACAGGTCGCCGGAGAAGTTGGCGGTGACGGTCTGCAGCTTCTGCTCGCTGCGGTCGCGGATGACCGGGCTGATCCACTGCAGCATCGCCGGGGTGATGGTGCCCGGGCCGCCGAAGATGTTGAGCGGCACGCAGCCCGGGGTCGCCGCGCACAGCGCCGGATCGCCCAGGGCGATGTTGATGTTGCGGACGTTGTAGCTGCCGTAGTTGGTCTGGTCGGCTTCGTTCTTGTTGCTGGCGACGTTGACGTCCCAGAAATAGGTGCGGTCGCCGACATCGAAGCTGCCTTCCACGCCGGCCGCGATGTACTTGGTGTCGACCTGCTGTTCGAACACGCGCGGGCCGCCTTCGACCGGACGGCGCGCGATCGTGTCGAGATTGGCGTTGGGGCCGATCGAGGTCAGGTCGAAGCCGAACGGGTTGTACGGATTCAGGCGCGAAATGGTGATCTGCTCGGACCACGGGTTGCCGGTGCCGGCGCCGGCGCCGAGGAAGATCGGTTCCGGCGCGGCCTGGTTGACCGACTCGCGACGGTTGTACAGCGCCTTGACGTAGCCCTGCACGTTATCGCTGAAGTGATAGCGGAACTGGCCGAACGCGCCCATGCGCTTGGACGGCGTCAGCATCATGTTCTCGCGGGCGAAGTTGTAGCGGTTCGCGCCGGTGAACGGAATGAAGTCCTGCGGATAGCGCACGCCGTTCGGGAAGCTGCTGCCGTTGGGCGTGGTCATGTTGCAGAACGGCACCGCCGGGGTCGAGGGATCGTCGTCGACGTCGGTCAGCGGACACGCGGTGCTCGCGGTCGGCGGGTTGAAGATGAAGCGGCCGTTCGGGGTCGCCGAGCTGCCGGTTTCCACGCCCAGGCCGGGCACCGGGAAGCTGGAAACGGCGCGGTCGCGCGAGTACACCGGGTCCTGATCGACGTAGCTCAAGCCCAGGAACAGGTTGGCGCGGTCGGTGTTGAAGCCCCAGGCCAGGTCGACGCCCTTCAGGTCGCCGTCGCCCTTGCCGTACTGGCCGTAGTTGAGGCTGATCTGGCCGCCGTCGAAATTGCGCCGGGTGATGATGTTGACCACGCCGGCGATCGCGTCGGAGCCGTACAGCGAGGACGCGCCGTCTTCGAGGATTTCGATGCGCTCGACGATCGCCAGCGGAATGGTGTTGAGGTCGGTCGCCGCGCCCACGCCCGAGGCGGAGGATTCGTTGACCCAGCGCATGCCGTCGACCAGCACGAGCACGCGCTTGGGACCGAGGTGACGCAGGTCGACCTGGGCCGAGCCGGCGCCGATGCCGTCGCCGTTCGGCGAGAAGCCGAAGTTGCCCGAGGAGTTGAACTTGGTGTTGAGCGCCGAGCCGGCGCCGGTGAGTTCCTGCACCACGTCGCCGATCGAGGTCAGACCGGTGCGTTCGATGTCTTCGCGATTGAGGGTCTGGACCGGGACCTGGCTTTCGATCTCGGCCTTCTTGATGCGGGTGCCGGTGACCTGGACGGTGTCCAGCGTGGTGGCGTCTTTGGCGGGTGCGGCTTCCTGGGCGGCTGCGAAGCCCGGCAGGGCGACCAGCAGGGACAACTGGATGGCTTTCGCCAAGGCGTGACGACGCGACGCTTTCATCGACTCTCTCTCCCTCAAGGTGTTTGGCTTGGCTCTGATGGCCATTGGCGCGCCGCCCGCGCGGGCCGGCGGCACCGGAAGGTTGTAAACAATTCGTGAAGCCGCCACAAGGCGCAAATAGCGGGCACTTGCCAACTGGGTCTCAGTTTTGATTGGCATGCGGCCCGATGCGGGGCAGCGACCGGCTCGGGCGGGCCCGCGCGCCGGGTTTTCGTGCGCCCGCGGGCACGTTGCGCGGGCCTTGCCCGACGCGGCTTGAAACGAGAAGCCGGTCGCGGTTTCAGCCGCCCAGCAGCAGGCTCACCGCGACCAGCACCAGAAACGCCGCGAACACCCGCTTGAGCGTGTCGCCGTGCAGCTTGTGGGCAAGCCGCGTGCCGTAGGGCGCGCACAGCACCGAGGCGACGGCGACGCCGATCGCCGCCGGCAGATACACATAGCCGATCGCGTGCTCGGGCAGGGCTCCGGCCGGCGCGTTGAGCGCGTAGCCGATCGCGCTGGCCAGGCCGATCGCGACGCCGCAGGCCGAGGAGGTGCCGACCGCGCGCACCGGCGCGACCCCGCGCCAGACCAGCAAGGGCACGGTCATGCTGCCGCCGCCGATGCCGACCACCGCCGACACCGCGCCGATGCCGACGCCCGCCGCGCTCATCGGCGCGCCTTGCGGCGGCGGCGCATCGGCGCCGAGTTCGGCGCGGTTCTTGCCGAACAGCAGTTGCGCGGCGGCGATCAGGCAGTAACCGGCGACGATCCAGCGCAGCCACTCGCCGTCGATGCGCACCGCGACGAAACTGCCGAGCCAGCCGCCGAGCAGCAGGCCCGGAACCATCCAGCGCACGGTCGGCCACATCACGCTGCCGCGCTTGGCGTGTGCGCGCGCCGACGCGGTCGCGGTCAGCACGATGCTGGCCAGCGAACTGGCCAGCGCGGTGTGCATGGCCGCTTCCTTCGGAATGCCGATCTCCGGCGCGATCCACGCCAGCGCCGCGACCAGCACCAGCCCGCCGCCGATCCCGAGCAAGCCGGCGAGCACGCCGGCGACCGCGCCGAGCGCGAGGAAAACCAGCCAGATCGCCATGCAGTGCTCCAAAGGATTAGCGAAGCGACGATCGTGGCTCGATCCACAGGCCTGCCGGCAGCGTCACCCGGCAAACGTCGCGATGCACCGATTCTGCATGCCATCGCTCCGACACGCGACCCACTTCCCTCGCCTTCGCTTTTCCGCCTTGGCTTTTCCCCCCTTTGCAAAAGGGGGGCAGGGGGATTCGCTTTTGCTTGCGCACTTCCCAACCGCCGAGCAAAACCGCATCCCATCGAATGTCACCCGGCCACAAGCGGCAACCGTCACACCGCGCAACAACATCGTCATCGCAAAGCCACGACTGCAACTCGAACCACCAAACACCGCGACCGCATTCCCACTCCACCCCATCCACCCACCGTTCACATAAGACATTCATCCACGCTCGGCTATAGTCCCGAACATGCTCCCGCGCCCCTATTCCCTGCTGTTCGCCGCGCTCGCCGCGACCCTCGCCACCACCGCCTGCGCCCAGACCACGGCCGCGGCGCCGACCCTGCCCGCGGTCAAACCCGCGGCGATCAGCAACGCGCTGCCCGCGCCCGCGGTCGATCCGTTGCTGCCGCGCGTGCGCGCCGCGATCGACGCCGCCGAACGCGGGCCGTTCGACGCCGGCCAGTACGCCGACATCGCCCGCCATCCGCTGTACGGCTGGGTCGAGTACGCCAGCCTGCGTCGCGGCATCGACAGCGTGAACAACGGCCAGGCCCAGGATTTCCTCAACCGCCGCGGCAACGAAGCCTCCGGCGACGCGTTCCGCGACATCTGGCTGGCCGCGACCGCGCGCCGCGAAGACTGGGCCGCGTTCACCGCTGCGTGGACGCCGAAGAACAGCAGCGGCAAGGACCGCAGCGTCAGCCTGCGCTGCGCCGAATTGAACGCGCGCCAGGCGCTCGGCAAGGCCGATGCGCAATGGACCAAGGACGCGCAGGCGATCTGGCGCAGCAGCGGCAAGTCGCTGCCCGACAGCTGCGACGCGCCGTTCGCGGTGCTCGCCGCGCAAGGCGGGCTGAGCCCCGAACTGCGTTGGGAACGCATCGACGCGGCCGCCGCGGAATGGCAGCCGGCGGTGATGCGCGCCGCCGCGCGCGGTCTGCCGGCGGAGCAACTCGCTCAGGCCAACGACTACGCCGCGTTCCTGGACAACGTCAACGAACGCGCGCTCGCCTGGCCCAAGACCGAACGCAGTCGCAAGATCGCCTCGTACGGCCTGGCCAAGCTGGCCAAGGCGCAACCGGCCAGCGCCGAAGCGCAGCTGCCCAAGTACGCCGCCGCGCTGGCCTTCAGCGACGAAGACCGCGGCCGCGTGCTGTACCAGACCGCGCTGTGGTCGGTGGCCTCCTACGACGCCGAGTCCGCGCGCCGCCTCAACGCGGTGCCGGCGGTGGCCTACGACGAACGCCTGCACGAGTGGCGCGCGCGCGAAGCCATGTCGCGTTCGGACTGGGCCGGCGCGCTCGCCGCGATCCGCAAGATGGGCGCCAAACAGCGCGACGAATCGCGTTGGGAATATTTCGAAGCGCGGCTGAGCGAAATGGCCGGCGACAAGGCCAGCGCCGCGCGGCTGTACCGCGAGTCGGCCAAGAACGCCGATTTCCACGGCTTCCTGTCGTCCGACCGGCTCGGCCTGCCGTACACGCTGTGTCCGGTGCAACCCAAGGACAGCGTCGCGGCCAAGGCCGCGATCGCGCGCGATCCGATCCTGATGCGGGCGATGGGCCTGTTCCAGATCGAACGCGCGGCCTGGGCGATCCGCGAGTGGGACGATGCGCTGACCCGTTACGACGACACCCAGCGCCGCATCGCGATCGAAGTGGCGCAGAGCTACAACTGGTTCGACCGCGCGGTGTTCTCGCTCAACAAGACCCCGAACGAACAGCGCATGTACTACCTGCGCTTCCCGCTGCACCACGGCGACACCATCCGCCGCGAATCGGCGCGCAACGGCATCGACCCGGCCTGGGTCGCCGCCGAGATCCGCGCCGAGAGCATCTTCAATCCGACCGCGCGCTCCGGCGCCAACGCGATGGGCCTGATGCAGGTGCTGCCCGGCACCGGCGCGCAGGTCGCCAAGAGCCTGGGCCTGCCCTGGGGCGGCGCCGCCAGCCTGTACGACTCGGACACCAACATCATTCTGGGCACGGCGTATCTGCGCCAGTTGCTCGACAAGTACGGCGGCCAGCCGTATTTCGCCATGGCCGGCTACAACGCCGGGCCCGCGCCGCTGGGGCGCTGGCAGTCGCAGCGGCCGGGCATGGATCCGGATTTCTGGATCGAGACCATCAGCTACAAGGAAACCCGCGAGTACGTCGCGCGCGTGTTGGCCTTCAGCGTGCTCTACGACTGGCGTCTCAACGGCGATGCATTGAAGGTCAGCGACCGCATGCGCGGGATCAACAACACCGCGCGCAAGTCCTTCACCTGCCCGGCCTCGGCCGCCACCGCGACGGCGCCGCTGCCGGCCGAAACCGACTGAGCGCGCGCCGATGCCCGCGCCCCGTCGCCATGTCCTGATACTGGGCGGTACCGGCTTCGTCGGCCGCCACCTCGTCGAGCAGTTGCTGCGCGAACGCTGCCGCATCACCGTGCTCAGCCGCGGCGTCGATCCGATCAAGAAGCAACTGCTGTCGCGCGACGCCAGCCTGATCGAAGGCGATGTCGGCAACCCGGATTTCCTGCGCGCGGTGCTCGACGATGTCGACGCGGTGGTCAATCTGGTCGGCATCCTCAACGAACAAGGCGACAGCGGCGCCGGTTTCGAGCATGTCCATGTCGAACTGCTCGACGCGCTGATCGAGGCGATGCGCGACATGGGCGTGATGCGGCTGCTGCAGATGAGCGCGCTCAACGCCGGCACCGGCCAGAGCCATTATCTGGAATCGCGCGGCCGCGCCGAACAGAAAGTACGCGCGAGCAAGCTGTCGTGGACCTTGTTCCGGCCGTCGGTGATCGCCGGCCCCGGCGATGGCCTGTTCTGCCGCTTCGATCAGTTGCTGCGCTACGCGCCGCTGCTGCCGATGGGCCGCGCGAATGCGCGCTTCCAGCCGGTCTGGGTCGGCGACGTCGCCCAGGCCTTCGTCAACGCCTTGAACGACGACAGCCACATCGCGCGCAGCTACAACCTGGTCGGGCCGGACGTGATGAGCCTGGGCGAGATCGTGCGCGCGACCGCGAAAGCGCGCGGCCGCCTGCGCGCGGTGCTGCCGCTGCCCGATGCGCTCGGCAAGCTGCAGGCCGATATCGGCGAATTCCTGCCCGGCAAGCCGATCAGCCGCGACAACTGGCGTTCGCTGCAGAGCGATTCGACCAGTGTCGAGAATGGCTTGCTGAAGCTCGGAGTGACGCCGACGCCGGTATTGCCGCGTTTGCCCGAAATCCTCGGCCTCACCGCGGCCTGACACCGGCTCCCCTGTAGGAGCGGCGTGAGCCGCGACCGCGACATCACAGTCACGACGTAAGCGCGGTATCGCGGTCGCGGCTTACGCCGCTCCTACAGGGGGCGACGCGACAACGTCGTCTCGACCGCCCTGCGCTAGGATGCGCATCACCGCCACGACAAGGACAGCCCCATGGGCCTGCTCGACACCCTGCTCGGCCATGCCGGCGAAAAATCCACCGACAAGGTCAACGAGGACTTCGCGCCGCTGCTCGCGCCCGGCGAAAGCGTGCAGCGCGCGTTCGGCGAAATCCGCGACCTGATCGTGTTCACCGACCGCCGCCTGATCTTGGTCGACAAACAGGGCGTGACCGGACGCAAGACCGAATTCCTCAGCCTGCCCTACCGCAGCATCGTGATGTTCTCGCTGGAAACCGCCGGCCATTTCGATCTGGAAGCGGAACTGCGGCTGTGGGTCTCGGGCCAGCCCAATCCGATCATCCGCCACCTCGGCCGCAGCGCCGGGTCGGAGGACATCATCGCCCTGCTCGCGCAGAACACGCCGCGCTGACGAGCGCGCATCTCAACGGTATTCGAGGAACGCAAGGATGAAGGTGTACTTGGTCGGCGGCGCGGTACGCGACTCTCTGCTCGGCCTGCCCGCCGGCGATCGCGACTACGTGGTCGTCGGCGAAACCCCCGAGGCGATGCTCGCGGCCGGCTTCAAGGCGGTCGGCAAGGATTTCCCGGTGTTCCTGCACCCCGACAGCGGCGAGGAGTACGCGCTCGCGCGCACCGAACGCAAGTCCGGACGCGGTTACCGCGGCTTCGTGGTCGACGCCGATCCGTCGGTGACGCTGGAAGACGACCTGGGCCGGCGCGACTTCACCATCAACGCGATCGCCCGCGGCGAAAGCGACGGCCGCCTGGTCGATCCCTACGGCGGCGCGCGCGACCTCGAGGCGAAAGTGCTGCGTCACGTCGGCCCGGCCTTCGTCGAAGACCCGTTGCGGGTGCTGCGCGCGGGCCGCTTCATGGCGCGCTTCGCCGAACACGGCTTCACCGTCGCGCCCGAGACGATGGCGTTGATGCGGCAGATGGCCGAGTCGGGCGAACTGTCCGACCTGGTCGCCGAACGGGTCTGGCAGGAACTGCGCCGCGCACTGAGTTGCGCGCGGCCGTCAGCGTTCCTGCGCACCCTGCACGACGCCGGCGCGCTCGCGGTGGTGCTGCCGGAAGTCGACGCCTTGTACGGCGTACCGCAGCGCGCCGAATACCATCCCGAAGTCGATACCGGCATCCACACCGAGATGGTGGTCGACATGGCCGCGCAACTCGCGCCCGGCGACGACCTGATCGGTTTCGCCGCGCTGACCCACGACCTGGGCAAGGCGCTGACCCCGGCCGACATCCTGCCGCGCCACCTCAATCACGAACGCGCCGGGCTGGAACCGCTGGCCGGCTTGTGCGCGCGCCTGAAAATACCGACCGAGCACCGCCTGCTCGCCGAAGCGGTCTGCCGCGAACACCTCAACGTGCATCGCTTCAACGAACTGCGCGCGCGCACCGTGTTTGAGCTGATCGCGCGCTGCGACGGCTTCCGCAACCCGAAGCGGATCGAACAAATGGCGCTGGTGTGCGAAGCCGACAAGCGCGGCCGGCTGGGCTTGCAGGACGGCGACTATCCGCAGGGACCGGCCTTGTGCGGCGCCCTGGCCGCGGCGTTGAAGGTGCGGGCTAGCGATTTGCCGTCGGGGTTGGAAGGCCCGGCGGTCGGCGAGGCGATGCGGCGCGCGCGGATCGCGGCGATCGCGGCTCGTCGTGGCGAGAGCAACGAGGCTGACCACCGGTAAGCGGCAAGACAGGGACGCGCACCCGCGTTCGCGGGACCGGCACGTACCGCGCCGCGGACGGCCGTCAGCGCGGCGGCACCGCTGCCGGATCGATCGCACGGCTGCGCAATACCCAACGCGTCTGCGCATCGGCCCACACCGATATGCGATGCAGATCGGCTTCCTCGACGTTATCTCCTGCTACCGGACAGCCTTCCGCGTACAACGCGAACTGGGTCGCCGCGCGCACGGCCTCGCGGGTTCCGGGCACATGGTCTTTCACGCGAGGCAATCGTTCGGCGCTGCGCAGATAGCCGCGCAATGCGTCGAACGCCTCTTGACGACGGGTATAGGCCAGATCGTCGAACAACTGTGTCGGTCGCAGCACCGGATCGCGCTCGGCCTTGACCTGCGCGATCACAAACTTCATTCGCTCTTCGTCCCCCATCCGCGCCAATGCCAGCGAGGCCGCCCATGCGGAACTCGCGTACAGGGCGTGCGCCTTGCCCGCCGGCGCCTGTTCGCTCAGCGTTTTCAGTTCCGGACGGCGCGAGTGCAACTGCGCAACACCCAAGACGCGGGCGACTTCGGCCGCGCCCTCGCCCGACAGCGGTAGCGTCTCCAGAATGGCGCGGGCATCGCGGTCGAAATCGCCCTCAGCGAAATCCAGCAGAAATTTCAACGCCTGCTCGGGATGCTCGCTTTTCGCACCGGTCGCGTCGAGCAGATAGCGCACCATCGCCTTGCGGGTTGCCGCGTCGGGGGAACGCGAGCCGGCGTCCCACGCCATCCCAAGCAGATCGAAACGCAATGCCTCGTCGGCCTTCGCGCTGCGTTTTCGCAAGGCTTCAAGCCCGCTCGGAAGATCGGCCTTGAGCTTCGCGGCGATCTGATCCACGACCGCCTCGCGGCGCGCATATTCTGCTTGTGCAGGCGAACTGGGCATTGCATCGTTTCCTTGGGCAGTCATGGCAACCGGCAGCATCAGCGCCATCACGACAAGCGCAATCCATCGTCGCGAATCGGAGCGGAGACGTGAACGGGCTCTCGGTGATTTACGCGCGCTCATGGATTGATCTTGTCCCATTGATGTTTGCGCAGCCGCCATTTGGCGGCGCTGTCGCCCTGACTCATGTTGTTGTCGGCATCGCCGTTCTCGTGGGTCATGCCGAACGCGCCATGGCCCAATTCATGGGCGAAGGACTTTTCCGGATTGCTCATGGCGCCAGCATGGACGAAACCGTAGCGCTGTCTATAGTCCATGAAACCGAACGACCCGTCGCTGGGGTTGTCGACCAGGAAGATGTTGTAATCGTACTTGTCGTCCTTGCAGGCATCGCGCACCTCGCGCATCTCGGCGGACATCCAGCTATTGACGTCGATCTTGCCGTCGCCGTCGAGATCGAAAGCCACGGTCTTGGCGGGCAAGCGGGTCAACGCGAATTCGAATACCGCTTGCTTATAGACTTTTTCCAGGAACGCGGTGATCGTCGCGTCGCTGATATCGGTGCTGGTGTAGTTCGTCTCGTGGACCAGGCGCACCGCGACTTTCTTCGTCTTTTTCACGCATACCTTGACCTTGAACTTTGCCAGATCGGCGGCGCAGGCGGCCTTGATTTCGGTTTCGCCTTTCTCCACGCCCTTGACGATGAGCACCTGCGACGCCGAAGCGGCCGCCTCTGGCGAGATCGTTGCGGTGGCCTTCGCCACGCTTTTGAACGTGACTTTGGCAAACTTTCCCGGCGGCGAGATCTCAGTCTTGATCGTGTCGGTCTTGCCTTTCTCGACCGATTTCCATGGAACGGCGGCGATGGTGTAGTCGTCGAAGCCGTACGCCGTCCCGTCTTCCTTGAATTCGATCTGGCTCGGACAATCGCCGACGACGGGCGGCGCGGGCGCAGGGTTGGCGCCCGCGGGGGAAGTCGCTGGACTGGCCGCCCCGGCGGAGTCCTTCATCGTCATGGTCGATTCGCTCATGTCGGCGACAGGCATGCCCGCTCCTCCGCCTTCGATGGATACGTGTATCTGCTGCACCGTGACCAGAGAGCACAGGCAGGCCAGACCATCGCCGTGACGAGCGACCGGCATGCCGTCCACCAGCATGGTCGGGTCGCCAGTGACGATCACGGTTGGGCCATGGCGCAGGCACACGACGCTGTCGCCGATCCGCGCGACTGGCTTGCCGTCGATGTCGGTAAAGGGGGAGCCCGATACGACGCCGCCGCCGCCGGTGGTGGTATCGCCCACCACGATCCATATTCTGCTCATGCTGCTCCCGATCCTTGGGGGGCCAATCGTGATTCGTTATGCGCGCACTCGGCCGACCCGTCAAGCGACCGCGCCCGTTACGCTAAAACGGCATATTTACCGTGACTTTTCGCGAGTCACGCGCGTCTGCATAAAAAAACCGCCGCGCGACTGAGTCGCGCGGCGGCGGATTTTCCAAGCGAATTCGGAATCGATCAGAACCGATAATCGATCCGAGCGTAATAGCTGCCGCCGTTCATGCCGAACGGCAAGGTTTCCCAGCCGTACTTGAAGCCCAGTTGCGGGAACGGCGCGCCGGTCTGCGGGTCCCACTTGTCGGGGTAGGTGTCGAAGATGTTGTTGCCGCCGACGGTCACGCTGGTCTTGTCGTTGAACTTGTAACGCACCGCCAGGTCGCCGAGCCACTTGCCGCCCCAGGTCTGCTTGATGCCCGGGGTGAAGCCTTCGCCGGTCACCGGGCCGTAGTAGTTGGCGCGCGCGGTCCACTCCCACTTGTTGATCTCGTACACGCCCTGCAGCACGTGGTGCTCGCGCGGCTGGCCGCGTTCGATCAAGGTCACCTGGGTGTCGTCGAACAAGGCGCTCGGCGACAGGATGCTCGACTGCGAGCGGCGATCCTTCACTTCGGTCTTGTTGAAATGCACCAGCGCGGTGAGGTTCAACTTGGAACCGCCGGCGAACTCGGTGTTGTGGCTGGCCACGATGTCCACGCCGGTGGTGCGGGTGTCGATGGCGTTGGTGAAGAACAGCACCTGGCCGACGCCGATCGGGTCGAGGATCGCGCGGATCGGGCAGTTGCCGTTGCCGGGCGCGCACGGCTGGCCGTTGGTGCCGACCGACTCGGGCTGGATGTTGCTGGAGAAGATGATGCGGTCGTCGATGTCGATGCGGAACACGTCCATCGTCAGCGAGAAGCGATCGTTCGGCTTGAGCACGAAGCCGACCGAGGCGCTCTTGGAGGTCTCTTCCTTCAGCGGCTCGATGCCGAACGCGCGGGTGACCGCGCTGTCCTGACGCGCGGTCAGGGTGTCGGTCAGCACGCCGGCGGCATTGAGGTTGGTCGAACGCTGGCTGTAGAACAGCTGCTGCACGCCCGGCGCGCGGAAGCCGGTGGAGACCGTGCCGCGCAGCGCGAACTGCTCGCTCGCGTCGAAGCGCGCCGACAGCTTGCCGGTGGTGGTGTTGCCGAAGTCGGAGTAGTCCTCGTAACGCACCGCGCCGCCGAGCAGGAACTTGTCGGTCAGGTTGGTTTCGGCGTCGAGGTAGACCGCGTAGTTGTGGCGGCCGTCGTCGACCGCTTCGTTCGGCGAGAAGCCCGGGAAGCCCTGCATGCCCGGCTGCGCGGTGTCGCCGGTCTGGCCGACGATGTTGATCGCGCGGTTGTTGGTGCGGCCGTAGGTGTAGGTCACCGGCGCGCCGGCGCGGATCTGGTATTCGTCCTTGCGGTATTCCACGCCGGTGCCCAGGTACAGCGGACGATCGTTGAAGCCCTTGAGGGTGCCGCGGAAATCCAGGTTGAACGTGGTCTGGTCGAACTGCAGGGTGCCGGTGTCGGCGCGGGTCGGCGATTCGGCGTAAATGCCGCCGCCGGGCTTGGGCTCGTACCACCAGCTGACGTTGACCGAGTTGCTTTCCTCGAAACCGAACTTGCTGCGGCCGCGGTTGACCGAGATGTCCCAGTCCCAGCTGTCGTTGATCGCCGCCTTGTAGCCGACCGCGAGCGAGGTGTCGTCGACCGTGGTCAGGATGTTGGGCAGGAAGCCGTCCGGGTACAGCGCCGGCACCGTGCGGTTGTCGCCGGGGCTGCGGAAGAAGCCGGAGGAGTCGCCCTTGCGCCTGGACAGGCCGCCGAACCAGTACAGCTCGCCGGTACCGACCGGCAGGCCGCCGTTGAACCAGAAATAGGCGTCGGTCGCGTCGGCGTCGCCCAAGCGCTGGGTCACCCGCGGCGGGCTGACCCGCAGGCTGTCCGGGCCGGCGCGGTTGGTTTCGGCGCGGTCGCGGTATTCCAGCGACAAGTTGAGGAAGCCGCCGTCGTCGCCGAGCTTGACCCCGGTGTTGACCGAGCCCTGATAGTTGGCGCCGTCGCCGGCGTAGTTCTTGCCGGCCTGGAACGACAGCTGGGTTTCCTCGGTCTGCTTCTTCAGGATGATGTTGATCACGCCGGAGATCGCGTCCGAACCGTACTGCGCGGCGGCGCCGTCGCGCAGCACTTCGATGCGCTCGATCGCCGACAGCGGAATCGCGTTGATGTCGGTGCCGGCCGAACCGCGGCCGATGGTCTGCTGCACGTTGACCAGCGCCTGCTGGTGACGGCGCTTGCCGTTGACCAGCACCAGCACCTGATCGGGGCCGAGCGAACGCAGCGTCGCCGGACGCAGGATGTCGGTGCCGTCGCTGACGAAGGTGCGCGAGAAATTGAACGACGGCTCGAGCATCTGCAGGATCTGGCCGATCTCGGTCGCGCCGGTGGCGTTGAGTTCTTCCTTGCCGATCACGTCGACCGGCGCCGCGGTGTCCTCGGCGGCGCGACCGCGCGCGCGCGAACCGGTCACCTGCACCGCGTCGAGGGTCGTCGCATCGCGGCTGGCCGGAGCGGCGTCCTGGGCGAGCGCGGCGGAGGGGACGAAGGCGCTGGCGGCCATGGCGGCGGCCACGGCCAGCGCCAATCGGTTGCGATGCACTGAAGACATGTGTCGGTTCCTTGCGAAAGAGAGGCGGGCTCCCGTGGCCCGCGCTGGAGCCTCACAAGTTCTTAACCTTTACGCAATACGCCGTGTGACTGTGCCGACTTTGCCTTTGTGACAGGCTTCCTAGAATGACGAATGGCTAATCAGCGGTTCAGCGGTTAATGGGTGGGCGTCACTGAATGGGTTCGGCGGGTGGCGGCGCTTGCTTGGCATGTCTTGTGCGCATCACATGTGCCAAGTGCGCGAAACGAGCGGTTGCGCTGGGGTAGTTGGGGGCGTCGTCGTGGGTGAGGTGGCGCGGTCGCGGCTTGCGCCGCTCCTACAGGAGGCGCCAGCACCTGCGTAGCGGGGCGAAGCGACTGTACGAGCGGCGTAAGCCGCGACCACGTCAATAAAACGACGCCGCCATCCCGCCATCGCCCCGCTCAACCCCGCTTCGCCGCCAACCTGCGATCCACCCGCTGCAACCACAACGCCACCGGCGTGCGCGCCACGAACAAACCCGCCAGCGCGCCCAGGCCGTTGGCCAGGGCATCGGCGGCATCGCCGCTGCGCGAATCGGTCAGCATGGCCTGGGCGAATTCCAGGCCGACGCCCATCGCGATCAAGCCGATCGCCGCGATCGCCTGCGGCCGCATCCGCGCGAACAGCATGCCGGCATACGCCGACATCGCCAGATAGGCGCTGAAGTGTTCGATCTTGTCGAACTGCGAAAACGGGGTCGGCGGCAGATCGCGCGCGGGCAGCAGGCAGGTCGCGACCACCACCGCGATCATCGCCAGCCACAGCGCGACCCACAGCGCGGGACGTTCGAACTCGCGCAGCCACGCGCGCGACGGCGCCGCGCTCACGGACGCGCGCTCACGCACGACTCGACACGACGCTCGACAAACCGACATGCGCTCACAGGCGATGACTCAGATCGCCGGCCAGGAACGCGACGCCGAACTCGACGTCCTTCTGCAAGCCCATCACCTGAAAGCGCTCGCCCATTTCGCTGGGCAAGGTGAGCTGTTTGACCTCGCTGAGCCGACGCTGCTTTTCGGCTTCGTCCTTAATCGACTCGATCCGCCGCAGCACGCCGGCCAGGCCGTTGCCGAGCAGGAAACTCGCCTGCGAGCAGTAGCCGGCCAGATCGAATCCCGCATGCACGCCGGCCTCGACCAATGCGGTGAAATCCACCGACGCGGTCAGGTCCTGCAGGCCCGGCCACAGCAAGGGATCGCCGTGCATGCGATGACGGTAGAACGCGCGCAAGGTGCCGTCGCTGCGTTCGGGCGCGTAGAACTCGCCGCGCGGATAACCGTAATCGACGAACAGCATCGCGCCGCGGCGCAGGCCGCCGGACACGGCCTGGATCCAGTACGGCAACTGCGGCAGCAACTCGGAGCGATAGCCTTCGGCGAACGGATGTTCGAGCCGGCGCTCGGCCTGACGCACCGCGTTGGCGAGAAAATCGTCGGCCGGACGCAGTTCGCGGGCGAAGCCCCCGCCCTCGACCACGATGTGTTCTTCGTGGACTTCCTCGTTGTGGATGGCGAAGCGCGGCGTCGGCAGCGCATCGATCACTTCGTTGGCGAACAGCACGCCCTCCCACTCGTCGCCGAACGGGCCGTCCGGCCATTCGAGTAATTCGAACAGCGGCGGCACCAAGCGTTCGCGCAGACGTTCGCGCTGACGGTGACGCAGTTCGGCGCTGGGTTCGAGGATGGCGTAGCGGTCCGGCAAGGCATCGAGTTCCAGCAGCCGCTTGAGCGCGACTTCGGCGAACGCGCCGGTGCCGCCGCCGACTTCCAGAAACCGCGCCTGCGGTCCGAGCTGCTGCATCACCGGCGCCACCGCTTCGGCCACGCAGGCGGCGAAGATCGGCCCGAGCTCGGGCGCGGTGACGAAATCGCCGTCGCGGCCGAACTTGCTCGCGCCTGCGCTGTAATAGCCCAGGCCGGGCGCGTACAAGGCCAGCTCCATGTAGCGCGAGAACGGAATAGCCCCGCCGTTCGCGGCGATCTGCTCGCGGATCAAGTGGGCCAGGCGCGCGCTGTGGGCGAGCGCGTCGGCGTCGGGAGGCGGCAGATCGAAGGTTTTCACGGCGTGGGCGTGCGGCGGGCAGCAGGAACAGGGCGTCAGGATACGGCCCGGCGACGGCGGCGGCGAGTCGCGGGCGCCGAACGGGCTGTTGCGGCATCCGCGCGCAGCGCCGCGTCACGCCGAACGCTAGCGCTTTGGTACTAAACCCGCCGCGTTCGGCGCGGCATGCGGTTTACTTTCAAACTATCCGTGCAGCATGGCGCGGTCATCCAAGGAGGTTCGCGCATGAGCACGGTCGATCCGGCCATCGTCCGGCGCCAGGAACTGATCGATCAATTCCAGCAGCCGGGGCGGCCTAACGGGTTGTTCTGGGTCGTCGTTGCGATCGTCGCCGCGCTGTGGGGCCTGTTCGCCTATTCGGTCGCGCACGTGGGCGAGTATCCAGTCGGCGACGGTTATGTGGCGCCCTTGGCGTACGCGGCCGACGCCACCCCACCGATGTTCTGGGGCATCTTCGTCGGCGCCTTCGGCGCATTTATCCTCGGCTTCCTGCTGAGCTTCGTCCTGGCCGAGCTGTACGGCCTGGCGGCGACCACCTGGGGCGGTTTCGCCGTGACCCAGTTCGGCTGGGCGCTCGGCCTGTGGCGCGGCGCCGCGGATTCGTGGCTGCCGCCGGTGCCCGTCGGCGCGTCGCTGGCCGCGCCCTCGCCGCCCAGCGCGCAGTGGGACCGGCTGACCTGGCTGGGCTGGCATTCGCAGTATTGGCTGCCGCTGCTGCTGGTCACGATGGCGCTGGTCTGCGCGATGCTCGCGCTGCGCGCTTATCGCCGGCGCGTGCGCTACTTCCAGCGTCTGCGCCGGATCGTCAGCGAAGGCACGCGCACCACCGGGGTGGTCACCGAGACCCACGACACCGGCGTGGAGATTCTCAATCAGCCGCGCATTCGCTACGTGGTCAAGTTCAGCGATCACCAGGGCGTCGAGCGCTGGGTGACCAAGACCGGCCAGTTCGATGCGATGCAGTTGCCGCGCGCGGGCGATGCGGCGGTGGTGTGGTTCTATCCCGAGCATGCCGGGGATGAAAGCCGGATCGCGGTGGCGTTGGGGGCGGTCGACGATGAGTTGCTGGCTGCGGCGTTGGCGAAGACTTAGCGTTGGTGTGTGCGGCGCGGCGATTGCGTGGGTTTCGGCGTGGTCGTTTTGGCGCGGTCGCGACTTGCGTCGCTCCTACAGTCGGATTGCGTGGTTTCGATACGGGCGTGCTGATCGCGACTTTGTAATCGCAAACGAATCGGGGCGCCGAAGCGCCCCGATCCTGGCCGTCACGAATGCCCCGCTTCAACGCGCCAGCGGGCTTTCCAGTTGCAGGCCTTCGAAACCGCGCGGCACTTCGCCGTCGACCGCGTAACGGTACAACGCCGCCGAGTACACCCCTCCGAGCGCGCTCTGGTACACCGCCAGCGCCAGCAGCACCAGCACGGTGACCGCGCCGAGCAACACCGCCAAGGCCGAGGACAGCAGGCCCAGCACATAGGCCAGGCCGAAGCCGATCAGGCCGACCGCGACCATCGCCAGGCCGGTGGCCAGGCCGATGCCGACCATGCCCGCCGCGCTCTCGCCCCAGGTGCGCTTGAACATCGCGACGCTGCGCTTGACCGCATCGACCGGGCCGACGTCCTCGGCGACCAGCACCGGCACCACCAGGAACGTCGCCATGGTCCAGGCCGCGCCGAGCGCGCCGCCGATCAGGCGCACGATGAAATTGTTGTCGCGGTCCTTGAGCGTCTTGAGGATCATGCCGACGGTCGCGGCGATCGCCGCGTACCCGGCGATCGCGCCCAGGCGCGAACGCGCGGCGTTGAAGCCGTCGGCCAGGGTCGGGTCGCCGCCCTCCAGCCGGATCATCGCCGCGCTGACCAGCGCGCAGTTGCAGAAGATGATCGCGAAGTACTGGCAGAAGTAGAACGCGAAGGCGAACAGCAGCGAGCCCGGCCCGTAGCCGTCGGCGAACACGTCCAGCACCAGCGCCGGAATCAGGAACGTCGCCAGCACGATCAGCACGCAGACCGCGGAAATGATCGGGAAGATCAACAGCTCCCGGTCCGAATTGAGCACCGCCGCGCTGGCCTTGGCCAATTGCCAGCTGCGGGAAATTTTCTCGAACATCGCCTGCCCCCAGGTTTAGTGACCGGGGCATCGTCGAACCTGTGATGGGAATTCGCAAGTGGAATGTGTACTGCGATCTGAAACGGCAGCCTCGGGCTGAAGCTCCTCCCACATAGACTTCGAAGCAGCGGGCTGATTCGAAGCAACGGGCTGAGTGCTGACGCGAAACTCGTCGTCAGGCGCGAGGTCGATAGGGCTTCCGTGAAAGGGACTTCAGCCCCGACGCTTTCGTCTCAAGTCGCCGAATGCTCTAACCAATCAGCTCAACCGCGGCGGCGCTCGATCGACACGCCGACCCCGCGCGCATTGCGGATCGCGCCGGGCTTGCTGAGCTTGATCCGGACCCGTTCGACCTTGAACTCGTCGAGCACGATCGCGGCCACGCGCTCGGCCAGGGTCTCGACCAGACCGAACTCCGACTGCGCGACGAACTCGGTGATGCGCGCGCACACCGCCGCATAGTCGAGCGTGTCGCCGATCGCCTCGCTGGCCGCGGGCACGCGGTTGTCGAACGCCATCTCCAGATCGAACACCAGCGGCTGGCGAATACCGCGCTCCCAGTCGTAGATGCCGATTACGGCTTCGATTTCCAGGCCTTCGATGAAAACGTGATCCATGGGTTGAGAGCCGGGAATGGGGAATTGGGAGTTGGGAATCGGAAAGCGGTTGCGACGCCGATGAAGCGCCGCGCTCGGATCGGGAGTCGCTTACCGCATTCGTATGCAATCAAGCGACAAGAGCGGCGAAACGAGGGGCGCTAGCATGCCACGAGCCGCACGAATGCGCCGTTCCGATTCCCGACTCCCCATTCCCGATTCCCGGCTCTTACACCGCCCGCAACAACGCCATATCCCAGCGCGGCGTCACCTTCACCGCGGCCTCTTCGTGCTGGCCGGCCTGCAATCGCAGCGCGCCGGCGTAGGCGATCATCGCGCCGTTGTCGGTGCAGAACATCGGCCGCGGGAACGCGACCCGGCCGCCGCGTTTTTCCGCCATCGCGGCGAGCCTGGCGCGCAGGCGCGTGTTGGCGCCGACGCCGCCGGCGACCACCAGGGTCTTGCAGCCGGCCGCATCCAGCGCGCGTTCGCACTTGATCGCCAGGGTGTCGACCACCGCGTCCTCGAACGCGCGGGCGATGTCGGCGCGGGTCTGCTCGGTCTTGTCGCTGTTTTGCCAGGCCAGCAGCACCTGGGTCTTCAAGCCGCTGAAACTGAAATCCAGGCCGGGCCGGTCGGTCATCGGCCGGGCGAACTTGTACTTGCCCGGGGTGCCGAGTTCGGCCTGCGCCGCCAGTTGCGGGCCGCCGGGGTACGGCAGACCCATCAGCTTGGCGGTCTTGTCGAAGGCTTCGCCGGCGGCGTCGTCGAGGGTTTCGCCGAGCAGGCGGTACTGGCCGATCCGATCGACCGCGACCAACTGGGTATGCCCACCGGACACCAGCAAGGCCACGAACGGCGGCTCGGGCCGGCCGAGCGGGTCGTCCTCCATCAGCGGCGCGAGCAGGTGGCCTTCCATATGGTGGACGCCGATCGCCGGCACTTCCAGCGCCCATGCGAGCGCGCGCGCCACGCCGGCGCCGACCAGCAGCGCGCCGACCAGGCCCGGGCCGGCGGTGTAAGCCACCCCGTCGAGTTCGTCCACGCTTAGCCCGGCTTCGGCCAGGGTCTGGCGGACCAGCGGCAGCAGTTTGCGCACGTGGTCGCGGCTGGCCAGCTCGGGCACCACCCCGCCGTACTCGGCGTGCAGGGCGATCTGGCTGTACAGCGCATGCGCGCGCAGGCCGGTGTCGGTGTCGTAGACGGCCACGCCGGTCTCGTCGCAACTGGTCTCGATGCCCAGGACCTTCATCGGGATGGGACCTCGGACGAGGCGGTGACCGCCGTTTTCTGGGAGAATGTCGCGTTCATGGGGTGTATGTTGCACCTTCGGCGGGAGCATCGCTATAATGCGCGGCTCTCCCGGTCCTCCGGGCCGGTCCCAGATAACGAGATTACGTATGCCCAGCGTCAAAGTCCGCGAAAACGAGCCTTTCGAGTTTGCCCTGCGTCGCTTCAAGCGCACCTGCGAAAAGGCCGGCGTCCTCGCCGAAACCCGCAAGCGCGAGTTCTATGAGAAGCCGACCCAAGAGCGCAAGCGCAAGGCCGCCGCGGCGGTGAAGCGTCAGGCGCGCCGCGCCTCGCGCGACGTCACCAAGCGCCAGCGCTTGTACTGATCGCGCATTCCGCGCATGGCCAGCTTCGCGGCTGGCCCTGCATGGGATGACCATCAAGCCGGCCGCGCCTTGTGCGCTGCCGGCTTTTTGCGTTCAAGCCGGAAAGGCCGGGAATGGGGAATCGGGAGTGGGGAATCGGAAGGCAACCGCCTCCGCCCACCTCGTCCCATCCTGTCGCCGCCGCGCAGTCCGTGACCGATTCCCGATTCTCCATTCCCGATTCACGAGTCCCCTTATGAGCCTCAAGCAACGCCTCACCGAAGACATGAAGGCCGCGATGAAGAGCGGCGACAAGCACTCCCTGGGCGTGATCCGCCTGATGAATGCCGCGCTCAAGCAGAAGGAAGTCGACGAACGCATCGAGCTCGACGACGTGGCGGTGATCGCGATCCTCGACAAGATGGTCAAGCAGCGCCGCGATTCGGTCAGCCAGTACGAAGCCGCCGCGCGCGAGGACCTGGCCCAGGTCGAGCGCGAGGAGATCGTGGTGATCGAGCGCTACCTGCCGGCCAAGATGGGCGAGGCCGAGGTGCTGGCGATCATCGAAGCGACCATCGCCGAAGTCGGCGCGACCGGTCCGGCCGATCTGGGCAAGCTGATGGGCCCGCTCAAGGCCAAGCTGGCCGGCAAGGCCGACATGGGTCAGGCCTCGGCGCTGGCGAAGAAGCGTCTGGCCGGCTGAGCCGCGCCGCCGCGACACGCCGCCCGCCTGGATGACGGGCGGCTTTGGAACCCCGCAGGCGCCGCGACCGTGGCGCCCGCGATCCCACGCCCGCGAGGGCCGCACACCCGGAGGTGCAGCATGAAACGCAAGACCACCCACCGCGCCTGCTTTCGAGCCGCTGAAGCGCGAGACCACGCCGGCGTTTGACGCCGCGACCTGCTTTCGAGACCACCTTCGAGGCAGCGCTCCACGATGATGACTGCGGCATCGTCGACCCTGCGCTCGACGCTGAGCCCACGCGCGAAATCACCCGCAAACGGCGCAAAGGCTATCCATCCGAATCCCGGGTCAAACGCGGCCGGCGCTTGGTCCATGGCGACAAGGAACTGGTCGAGAAGCTGGGCCGCAACGATCCCTGCCCCTGCGGCTCCGCGCGGAGGTTTAAGGAACTGTTGCCTCGGCGCCGGGCGGTATGAAGGGGGCGAGCGCGACGATTACTTCCGTGATTGATCGCTTTGGCGGCTGAGAATGGCCGTCGGGGCTTGCTGTCGCGTCGCCTGCTTGCGGGCGGCGCGGCGGTTTTGTCGGCGCGGTCGCGGCTTGCGCCGCTCCTACAGGGGGATACGGGGCGTTCGAGCTGAGCTTGTGGCGATGAATCGCCGAACCGTTCTCTGTCTGAACACCAACCGCGCGATCTGCACATCACGCCGACGCGACGCTAACCCGATTGGCGGATACTGAATGCGACGCCGCACGCGCCGCTATCTGTTCCGCATGCCCGTAAATCCCGATCAGCCGACCTCGCCCGCGACCGAGCGCGCGCCTCCGCGCGACGACGCACCGCGCGCTGCCCAATCCGAGCAGCGCTCCGGCGCCGGCGAGTTCGCGCACGAGACCATGGAGCGCATCCACGCCCTGCAGGCCCGCCTGGAGCAGAGCTGGCCGGGCAAGTTCGTGCAGCGCTTCGTCGACTACGACATCCTCGCCCTGGCCGCGGCGCTGTCGTTCTACACCCTGCTGTCGCTGGCGCCGCTGGTTTTGATGGTGCTGTGGCTGACCACCGCGCTGTATCCGTCGGCGCAGGAGGAGTTCTTCCGCCAGATCGGCCTGCTCGCCGGCAGCCAGGTCGAAAGCACCGCGCGGCTGATCGTGGAAAACGCCGAAAACCGGCCAGGCACGGGCTCGTTCGCGGCGCTGCTGGGCACCGTCGCGCTGCTGGTCGGCGCCTCGGCGGTGTTCGGCCAGTTGCAGGCCGCGCTCAACCGGGTGTTCCGCAGCGACGCCAAGCGCCTGGGCGGGCTGGCCGCGTGGCTGCGCAAGCGCCTGCTCTCGTTCGGCATGGTCATCAGCGTCGGCTTCCTGCTGGTGGTGTCGATGGCGGTGCAGGCCGCGCTGCAGTTGTTGATCGCCTACGTGCCCGACCTGCTGCCGGTGTTCGCCGCGATCGCCTCGTTCGTGCTGTACGCGCTGGTGTTCGCGGCGATGTACCGCTGGCTGCCCGATCGTCCGGTCAGCAAGGGCCGCTCGCTGGTCGGCGGCGCGCTGACCGCCGGCCTGTTCATGCTCGGCCGCAGCGCGATCGGCCTGTACCTCGGCCAAGCCAGCCTCGGCACCGCCTACGGGCCGGCCGGCGGCCTGGTGATCATGCTGGTGTGGATGTATTACTGCGCGGTGGTGTTCCTGCTCGGCGCGCTGATCACCGCGATGCTCGACGAGCACGCGCGGGTGCGCCGACGCCTGGCCGAGGAGCGCGAGGCGGCGGGACTGGCGGCGCAGCCGGGCGCGACCTCGGCCGGCACCTAGGCGGCCCCGATCGATTCGCGCGATGGGCGCGGCGCCTGTCGATTCCGCGCGCGCCCGTTCGTCGCCTGAGTATCCGCAGCGCAAACGAGGACATCGATGGAAATCCACTGGATCCGAGCCCAGGCCCCGCGCCGGGTACTGGCCCTGGTCAAGCACCTGGGCATCGAGGCCGAACTGATCGAGCACGACCTCATGGCCGGCTCGATGAAGCACCCCGACTACGCCGCGCTCAATCCCAACATGAAAGCGCCGACCCTGGTCGACGGCGAGGTGGCGCTGTGGGAGGCCTCGGCGATCATGGCCTACCTGTGCATCCGCGCCGGTTCGGACATGTGGCCGGCGCACAACCCGGGCGAGCAGGTGCAGGTGCTGCGCTGGCTGTCGTGGAACGACTGCCACTGGGCGACGACGATCGATGCGCACTACTTCGAATACATCATCAAAGGCCACTTCGGTTTCGGCGAACCGGACCTGGAACTGCTGCAGTCGCGCCAGCGCGACATCGCCAAGTACGCCGGCGTGCTCGACGGCCACCTGCAAGGCCGCGATTACGTCGCCTGCGACCGGCTGACCATCGCCGACTTCCAGCTCGCCTCGATGGCGACCTACTGGCGCCAATGCCATCTGCCGCTGGGCGACTACCCGAACATCGTGCGCTGGCTGGACGGGCTGATGCGGATTCCGGCCTGGGCCGAGCCGTGGCCGGGCCGGCCGGGGCTGTAGCCGCGGCGACAGCAGGCCAGCGAGCGCCCGGCGTCGGGTTGACGCCCGGCGCGCGCAAGCGAAGCCCGATCCGCCGCGGCGGCGCACGCCCAGCCGAAGCCCGCCCGATCCCGTCGCGGCCTGAGCGCGCCGCTCATGGCATCCTAGTCGCCGATCCGCAACGAGTTCCGCCGCCCTTCGCGGGCGCCCCCGGCATGGCCCGCATCCCCGACGGCTTCATCGACGACCTCCTCGCCCGCACCGACATCGTCGAGGTGGTCGGCGCGCGCGTGCCGCTGAAGCGTCAGGGCAAGGAATATTCGGCGCGCTGCCCGTTCCATGACGAGCGCTCGCCGTCGTTCTGGGTCTCGCCGACCAAGCAGTTCTATCACTGCTTCGGTTGCGGCGCGCACGGCACCGCGATCAGCTTCCTGATGAATTACGACCGGCTCGAGTTCCTCGACGCGGTCGAGGAACTGGCCAAGCGGGTCGGCGTGGAAGTCCCGCGCGACACCCGCTCGCGCAACGAGGACTCCGACACCCAGGAACTGTTCAACGCGCTGGAAGCCGCGCAGCGGTTCTTCCTCAAGCAATACGCGAGCAGCGGCAAGGCCCAGGGCTATCTCGACAGCCGCGGGGTCAGCATCGACATCCGCGACCGCTTCGGCATCGGCTACGCGCCCGACGGCTTCAACGCGCTGCGCGACGCGCTGGGCACCGACGAGCGCCGGATGAAACTGCTCGAACGCGGCGGCATGCTGTCGAAGAACGACACCGGCCGGGTCTACGACAAGTTCCGCGACCGGGTGATGTTCCCGATCCACGACCGGCGCGGCCGCGTCATCGCCTTCGGCGGCCGCGTGCTCGACAAGGAAGACGGGCCGAAGTACCTCAACTCGCCAGAAACCCCGCTGTTCCACAAGGGCCGCGAGTTGTACGGCCTGTGGCAGGTGCGCCAGACCCACAACAAGATCCCGCGCCTGATCGTGGTCGAGGGCTACATGGACGTGATCGCGCTGTTCCAGCACGGCGTCGACACCGCGGTCGCGACGCTCGGCACCGCGACCACGCCCGACCACGCCGAGCTGCTGTTCCGCAACGCCGCCGACGTGTACTTCTGTTTCGACGGCGACCGCGCCGGGCGCGGCGCGGCGTGGAAGGCGGTCGAATCGGTATTGCCGCGAATGAAGGACGGGCGCCAGGCGTTCTTCCTGTTCCTGCCCGACGGCGAAGACCCCGATTCGCTGGTGCGCAGCGAAGGCGCCGAAGGCTTCGACCGGCGCTTGCGCGAGGCGACGCCGCTGTCGCAGTTCCTGTTCGATTCGATCGCCACCGACGTCAACCTCAACACGCTCGAAGGCAAGGGCCGATTGGCCGAACGCGCCAAGCCGCTGCTCGCGCAGATTCCCGACGGCGCGTTCGCCGATCTGATGAAGCAGCGATTGACCGAACTGACCGGCGTCGGCGGCCGTCAGGCGAGCCCGGACACGCACGTGCCGACCCAGCGCGCGCACTCCGGCGCAGGCCGCCACGCGCCGACGCCGAGGCGCTCGCTGGTGCGCAGCGCGATCGGCGTGCTGCTGCAAAAGCCGTCGCTGGCCGCCGGCTTGACCCCGCCGTACCGCTTTTCCGCCTTGCGTCAGCCGGGCATCGAGCTGCTGACGGAGATCGTCGAGGTGGTGCAGCAGCGCCCGGAAATCAGCACCGGCGCCTTGCTCGAACACTTCGCCGAACACCCGCAGTCCGGCGCCTTGCAGAAACTCGCCAGCCAGAGCCTGCCGGGCAACGACGACACCTTGCAGCGCGAGTTCTTCGATGCGGTGGGGCAGTTGGAAAAGCAGATGGTCGAGCAGCGGCTGGCCGAGTTGCAGATGCAGCAGGGCGAGACGGGGCTGGGGGATGAGGAGAAGCGGGAGTTGCTGGCGTTGTTGCAGGCGCGGTTGAGTAGGCCGCGGGCGCCGAATTAATTTGGGATTTGGGATTTGGGATTTGGGATTTGGGATTTGGGATTTGGGGCTTGGGGCTTGGGGCTTGGGGCTTGGGGCTTGGGGTTCGAGGTTCGAGGTTCGAGGTTCGGTATCTGGATTGTTGGTCGTGAGTTTCGGTTGCGGTCAACATCACACGCATTTGCAAGCAGCGCGTTTGCCGGAGCCCATCTGCTCACAGAGTTCTGCGTCCTCTCCTAACGTCATTCCCGCGAAGGCGGGAATCCAGTGCCTTTCGTGCGAGAACGCTTGAAGTCACTGGATTCCCGCTTTCGCGGGAATGACGTTCTTGTGCGATGACGCTTAAGCCTCTGGACTCCCGCCTTCGCGGGAATGACGGTCTGGAGGGATGCCGCTGAAGGGCTCTGGACATTCGGCCTCGCCGAAATAAAGCAGAGTCCGCCTTCGCGGGAATAACATCATGGAAAACCGCCGCGACTACACATTTAAAATGTGTGTTATCCGGAGCCCATTTACTCACAATGCTCCGCGTCCTCTCCTACCGTCATTCCCGCGAAGGCGGGAATCCAGTGCCTTTCGTGCGAGAACGCTTGAAGTCGCTGGATTCCCGCTTTCGCGGGAATGACGTTCTGGCTGGATGACGCTGAAGCCTCTGGATTCCCGCCTTCGCGGGAATGACGAACTGGAGGGATGACGCTGAAGTCTCTAGATGTTCGGCTCCGCCGAAGTAAAGCGGAGCTCGCCTTCGCGGGAATGACGGTCTGGAGGGACGGCGCTGAAGGCTCTGGGGATCGGCTCCGCCGAATTAAAGCAGAGCCCGCCTTCGCGGGAATGACGACTCGGGGCAGCGCGATCTACGACGGAGCGCTTAGCGCCCGCATCGCATCCCCACGCAACCCTCACCCCCAAACCTCCCCCATCACCCGCGCGAAATTCCCGCCCAGGATCTTCCCGATCCTCGCATCCGAATGCCCGCGCGCCGACAACATCGCGGCCAGGGTCTCGAAGCGCCTCGGGGTGTTGAGGTCGGGGATGTACAGATACACCGTCTCGCTTTCGCCCGGCGCGGAAATGCCCAGGCGGCGGCGATCGCGGATGTCTTCGCGATGGCGCGCCTTGTACTTCTCGCTCAGGTCCACCGGCGACAGCATGTTGTCGGTGCCGATGCCGACGTGGTCTTCGCCGCAGATCTTCACCGCGTGTTCGATATGCCGGATCAGGTCGGCCGCCATCGGCTGGCCGCTTTCGCGCAGGAACGGCATCAGGTAGACGCCGACCACGCCGCCGCCGTCGGCGACCGCGCGCAGTTCGGCGTCGGTCTTGTTGCGCGGACGCTCGACTAGCGCCGCGCAACCGGTGTGGCTGATCAATACCGGCGCCTTCGACGCGGCGATCGCCTCGCTCGCGGTGCGGCGGCCGCTGTGAGCCAGGTCGATCAGGATGCGGCGCTCGTTGAGGCGTTCGATCAGGCTGTGGCCGAACCGGCTGATGCCGGCGTTGCCGGCTTCCATGCAACCGTCGCCGACCAGATTGCGGACGTTGTAGGTCAGCTGCACCGTGCGCAGGCCGAGATGATGGAAATCGTCGACGCGTTCGAGCTTCTCGCCGATCGGCGCGCTGTCCTGGAACTGATAGACCACGCCGAGCTTCTTCTCGCGCCGAGCGCGCTCAAGGTCGGCACCGTTGCGCACCCGCGCGAACACGTCCGGATGCAGATCGATTTCGTGTTCCCACAGGCCGATGCTGCGCACCGCTTCTTCGTACGCGCCTTCGTACTGCGCGACCGGGCCGACCGTGGTCTGCAGCACGCGCAGGCCGCTGCTGCGCGCTTCGTCGATCAAGCGCTGCGACAAGGCCTCGCCGGGCCCGGAGTCGGCATCGCCGATGAAACCGCAGCCGTCGATCACCATCGCCTCGTCGTACGGCGCCCAGCGCGGCGGCCCGCTCGCAATCGCACCCGCCGCGCGCAACGGACCGACGGCGCCGGCGGCGAACGCGGCCGCGCCGGCCAGCGCGCCGCGGATCAAAAACGACCTTCGATCGAGCATCGATCTTCTCCCTGGACGCGGCACCCGGCGTGACGCCGGTCCCGCACTCTAAGCCAAACGCCGCGCGCTTCCGTCCGTGACTTTCGGGATGGATCACAGCGGCGGCGCGGCGCGCTAAGCTCGGGGTCCGTGCGTCAGCGCCGCGGGCCTGACGCCCCATCGACACACCGGGGAGAACGACGATGCCGCTGCGCCATGCCTTATCCGTCAGCGCGTTGGCGCTGGCATTCGCTCAACTCGCCTGCGCCCCCGCCCACGCGCAGGATGTTGCACGCCAGGAACAAGGCAACCGGGTCAGCGAGAACGTACCGGCGATCAGCCCCGAACTGCTGGAGCGGCTCAACCGCTACCAGAACACCCGCGGCGCCGGTTTCGCCGGCTGGACCCACGACGGCTGCGTGCTGATCGGCACCCGCTTCGCCGAAACCACCCAGGCCCATCGCGTCTGTCAGCCGCTGGGCATGCGCGAGCAACTGACCTTCTACCCCGAGCCGGTCAATCGCCTGACCGCTGCGCCGGGCGGCTCGAACGGTTTCGTGTTCGGCAAGGACATCGGCGGCAACGAGTTCTGGCAACTGCACTGGTTCGATCTGACATCGCGCCAGGTGAGCCTGTTGACCGACGGCAAGTCGCGCAACGACTCGCCGCTGTTCTCGCACGACGGCAAGCAACTCGCGTACAGCAGCACCGTGCGCAACGGCAAGGACACCGACGTGTGGGTGATGGACTTCGCCACGCGCAAGCCGCGCGCGGTGGTGACCGAGGGCGGCAGTTGGGACGCGGCGGATTTCTCGCCCGACGGCAAGCAATTGCTGGTGAGCAAGTTCGTGTCGGCCAGCGAAACCTATCCGGGCGTGGTCGATCTGCAGACCGGCAAGCTGCGGATGTTCCCGGTCGACGGCGGCAAGGCGGCGATCAGCGATTTCCGCTTCGCCAAGGACGGGCGCGCGGTCTATTTCGTCTCCGACGAACCGATCGACGGCAAGCCGCAGGAGTTCACCCGCCTGCGCCGCCACGACCTTTCCAATCACAAGCTGCAGGTGCTCAGCGCCGATATTCCGTGGGACGTGGGCGGGGTGTCGCTGTCGCAAGACGGCAAGCATCTGTTGTTCGTCAGCAACGAAGACGGGATCAGCAAGCTGCACGTGCTGTCGCTGCCCGATCACAAACCGGTGCCATTGCCGGAGCTGCCGATCGGCGTGATCGGCGGCGTCGACTTCTCGCCGGACGGCAAGCGCATCGCCGTGTCGATCAACACCGCGACCTCGCCCAGCGACGTGTACGTGATCGATCTGGGCAACCGCCAGCTCGCGCGCTGGACCCGCAGCGAAGTCGGCGGCCTGGATTCGAGCCAGTTCGTCACCCCGACCCTGGTGCGTTACCCGACCTTCGACCAGCTCGACGGCAAGCCGCGCACGATTCCGGCGTTCTACTACAAGCCGGCGAACGCGCCGGCCGGCAGGAAACTGCCGGTGGTGATCCAGATCCACGGCGGCCCGGAAGGCCAGGCGCAGCCGACCTTCAACGCGACCGCGCAGTTCCTCGCCAACGAACTCGGCGTGGCGGTGCTGGTGCCCAATGTGCGCGGCTCATCGGGTTACGGCCGCACGTATCTGGGGCTGGACAATGCCGAGAAGCGCGAGGATTCGGTCAAGGACATCGGCAGCCTGCTGGACTGGATCGCCAAGCAGCCCGAACTGGATGCGAAGCGTGTGGGCGTGCACGGCGGCAGCTACGGCGGCTATATGGTGCTGGCCTCGCTGATGCATTACAGCGACCGCATCCGCGCCGGCGTCGACATCGTCGGCATTTCGGATTTCACCACCTTCCTCAACAACACCGAGGCCTACCGCCGCGACCTACGCCGCGCCGAGTACGGCGACGAGCGCGTGCCGGAAATGAAGGCGGTGTTCGACCGGATCTCGCCGTTGAAGAACGCCGGCAAGATCCGTTCGCCGCTGTTCGTCGCGCAAGGCAAGAACGATCCGCGGGTGCCGTACACCGAGGCCGAGCAGATCGTCAAAGCGGTGCGCGGTAACGGGCAGCCTGTGTGGTTCCTGATGTTCAACGATGAGGGGCATGGGTTTCAGAAGAAGGCCAATGCCGATTACTTCAGCGCGGCGACCATGGAGTTCTGGCAGCGGCATTTGATTGGGGAGAAGTGAGGTTGGGGTTGTCGGGGTAGAAGCTAAAAGCTAAAAGCGAATCCCCCCTGCCCCCCTTTTGCAAAGGGGGGAAAAGCGGGGCGCGCTTGGTCGGGCGGGATGCGTCGCATCCCGACTCCCGACTCCCGAATCCCAACTCCCAACTCCCAATTCCCAATTCCCAATTCCCAACTGCCGACTCCCGACTCCCGACTCCCGACTCCCGATTCCCGATTCCCGATTCCCGATTCCCGATTCCCGATTCCCAATTCCCGATTCCCGAATCAATCAATCTCGCTGATATCGTCCGACAACCCATTCGCATCGCGGCGGATCTCGGCGCGGTCGCGTTCGTCGGCGATGCCGCCCAGGCCGCTTTCGCGGAACGCGTCGGCCACGGTCTGGCGTTCGACCAGCGCGGCCAGTTCCGGGTTCGATTCCAGGTTCGCGTACAACTGCTGCTTGGCCGCGTCGGTCAACTGTCCGGTGGCGGTGTCGATGACTTCGCCGGTCAAACCGGTCAGCGCCTCCTGCACCAGCGGGTTGTTGGCGAACAAGGTCTCCAGCTTGCCGGTCGCGCGCGCTTCCAGGCGCGCGGGCAACGGCACCGCGACCAGCGCCAGGTCGACCACGAACGCGATCGCCTCCTGCTTGGCCTCGATGTCGGACTGCAGCTTCTCGAAACCGCGATCGACCGCGACGTCGCTCGCCGCCGAGATCACCACCAAGCGGCCCGACGCCTCTTCATAACCGGGCGAATTGGTCTGCCCCAGCGAGTCGTTGACGATCTTCGCCTGCTCGCCGAAATACTCCAGCACGCCCTGGCGCGCGGTTTCGCGGTGGCTGCTGGCGACCTCCGGATTGAACGTGGTCAGCTCCAGCACCGCCGCCAGATCGCGGCCGTTGACCTCGTACTGCTTGCGATCGGTATCGTCGCCCAGACCGCGCGCGCCGCTGTCGTCGTATTCGCTGAGTTCGTCGAGCACCGCGTCCGAATGCGCGCCGAGCATGTCGGCCAGCGCTTCGTTGCGCGCGACCTGGCCCTGTTCGAACCAGTCGCTGTGCTCGCCCGGCAGGCGCGCGAGCTGCGCGGCCAGATCGCCGGCCTGGGCGCGGTCGTCGCGCGCGACCGCGGAGAAGATCGTCGCCATCATGTCCGGCTCGGCCTGCGGCAGCTGCGAACCGATCGCGATCACCCTGTCGAGCTGATCGGCCGGCAGGCCGCGCAGGAAATCGGTCAGCACTTCGGGATGCTGCGCGTCGCCGCCGGCGACGTTGATCGCCAGTTCCAGTTGCCGGTAGTTGTAGCTGTGGAAGCCCAGGTCGGTCGGGTACTGCGATTCCGACCAGGTCTTGAAGATGCGGTCGGCCAGGGCGCCGCGCAATTCCAGGGTTTCCGGACCGCTGGATCCGCCCAGGAAATCGGTGATTTCCTGGTACTCGCGCACCTGGTCGGGGGCGTAGTCGATATCGGCCAGGCCGTCGAAGGAATCGGCGTCGATCGTGCCGTCGTTGTAGGCCTGCGCGATCTGCTCGGTGATGTCGGCGCGGGTCGCCGCATCGATCTTGCCGTCGGCCGCGAGGCCGAGCACGCCGCTCGGGGTCAGCCAGGATTTGACCGCGCCGGGGTCGCGTTCGAGCACGGCCGCGGTCAGGTATTCGCGATATGCCTCGGACTCGCCGCGCACGGCGTCGGCGAAGGCGTCGCGGCGCGCGCCGTAGTCGTCCTCGCCGTCGCGCTTGCCGACATCGAGGATGCCTTGCGCGTCGTTCTGCGCGTCCTGCTTCACGGTCGGGATGCGCGCTTCGCCGAGCAGGTCGGCGGTGCGGCCCGGCAGCGCTTCGGCGGTGATGCCGGCATCGCCGATGCCGCCGACCGCGTCGACGTACTGCTGGATCTGGTCGTAGGCCTGCAGAGTCTGCTCGGTGCTGGCCTGCGGCGAGATTTCGCGATCGACCGCCTCCAGCACTTCCGGCCGGTATTTGCTCGGCACGTTTTCGTTGCGCATCGTGTACAGCGCGATCGACTTCATCGAGGTGTCGTCGATCTGCACGAAATCGCCGCCCGAAGCGCAGCGTTCGACATAGGCCTGGGTTTCGCGATACGCGGTGTTGCGCTGATCGACCGTGGCATCCGGGCTGATGGTGGCGTCGACCGCCGCCTGCACGTCTTCGTGCTGGGTGCCGGTCGGCGGCACCACGCCCTCGGCCTGCTGCTGCGGCTTGACCGGCTCGACCGGCGGCGTCGGCGGGTCGCGCTGCAGGAACAGGGCCGGATTCTGGAAATAGCCGTTGTTGAAGATTCCGCTCATGGCCGTCGCGCCGCGCTGGGGGGAGAGGGCTTTCACGCTAGTCCTCGCCTCCGGCCGCGGCCAGATGGGGCCGACCCTAGCGAAAATCGCGGAAGTCATTGAATTGACACACTTCACCAGGGTTTTCCCCACTGGGATCGCGGCGCATTAATGGCTAACTTCCTGTGTAACCAATGCATAGTCAGGCCCCGTCGATGACCGACCCGATCAGCTCGCGCCCCGCCTTCGAGCGCCTGCCGCCGTTGGACCGTTCGGCGGATTCATCGGCCGCGGCGATCACCCCGCAGGTTTTGCGCGACGCCGATCCGGCGCAGGCGCGCGCCGCGACCGACGCGCTGACGCCGCCGCAACTCGACCGCTTGCGCGAGCAGGTCGATGCCTTGCCGCTGGCCGAGCGCGACACCCTGGCGCAGGACCTCGCCGGCAAACTCGACGCGCCGCAACTGCACAAGCTCGAAGCCGCGTTCGGACGCGACACCATCGCCGGCGCGGTCGAACGCAGCGGCGGGCCGGAGGTGCGCGACGCCTATGCGGCGCTGCCGCGCGACGACGGCGACGGTGGCCTGGTCGACAAGCTCAAGCAATGGCTGGGGCTGTCGCCGTCGTCGCAGGACGACACCCGGGAAATCTCCGCCAGCGTCGTCAATCCCGACAGCGGCGAGGTCAACGACGCGGTCTGGACGGTCGATTCGGAAGGCCGGCCGATCCATGCCGAGGGCACCTTGCGCACCGTGTTCAGCAAGCTCGAACGCAGCGACGCGGAGACCGACGCGCAAGGCGCCGCCGCCGATCGCGGCATCGAAGGCGATCAGGGCGGGCATGTGTTCGGCCACCGCTTCGTCACCGATCAGGGCCTGAAGAACCTGTTCCCGCAGAACGGCAACTTCAACATGGGCGCCTACAAGACCCTCGAAAACGAGTGGGCGGCCTGGGTCGACAAGGGCATGGACGTGCAGATCAGCGTCGACCTGACCCCGCGCAACGTCGATCGACCGGACCGGGTTCGCATTTCCTATGAGGTCATCGACCCGAGCGACGGCAGCAGGGTTTACGATCAACGCGTCAGCTTCGACAACCGCGCCGGTCAGCACTACGACCGCGTCGACGGCGGTCAGATGGACGACATGATCGCCGCCGGCTGATCGCCGGCGCGCCCTTACCGATACGCAAGGCAGGACATGAACAGAGACGAATTGCTTGGCGAGATCGCGCGCCTGATCGTGGTCGACCCCAAGGCCGGCGAACGGCCGTGGGACGGCTACTCGCTGATCGCGTGGTACGGCGACGGCATCAGCCGCCTCAACGGTTTCCGCTACGACAAGGGCCAGCCGGGGGAACCGCTGACGCCGTCGGGCGTGGAGATCGAGAACCGCCTGGAGGAACTGCGCCGGGTCACCCAGGTCAAGGACAAGGCGCCGTGGCGGGTGTGCATCATCCGCATCAACCGCGAAGCGGCCGAAGTCGCGATCGACTTCGAATACGAAGACCCGGGCAAGTGGTACGTGACGCCGGACAGCGCCGCGGAGATCGCGGACAAGGTCAAGCCTTGGTGAGGTGAGCGGGTGCGTTCGCGAGCGCGCACGCCGCACTCGCGACGCGAGCTTCGTCCGCCCCCTGTAGGAGCGGCGCAAGCCGCGACCAACCGAAGCGACGTACGCAAGCGCCCTGACCGAAGGCCGGACAGCCGATATCAGGCTTCAAAGGCCCCGGATGATTTCGCTTCGGGGAATGACGTGGTATCGAACTTCTTCGGGTGGTCGCGGCTCACGCCGCTCCTACAGTGCGAAACCCGCATTCGCGGCGATGGCACTGGCGCTAATCTCGAATCCCCAATCCCGAATCCCCGCCCTCCATGCATTGGCTAAAACGTCTGCGCGTCGACGCCTTCACCCTGGCGCTGCTGGGCGCGGTCGCGCTGGCCTGGTGGTTTCCGGTCCGCGGCGTGTCCGCCGGCGCGCTCGACGACTTCACCGATGTCGCCATCGCCGCGCTGTTCTTCCTGCACGGCGCGCGCCTGTCGCGCGAGGCGATCCTGGCCGGCGCCTTGCACTGGCGATTGCACCTGGTGATCTTCGCCAGCACCTTCGTGCTGTTTCCGCTGCTCGGCCTGATGCTGCGGCCGCTGTCGGGCCACTGGCTGACGCCGGAGCTGTACCTCGGCCTGCTGTTCCTGTGCACCCTGCCCTCGACCGTGCAGTCCTCGATCGCGTTCACCTCGATGGCCGGCGGCAACGTGCCGGCGGCGGTGTGCAGCGCATCGGCGTCGAGCCTGCTCGGCGTGTTCCTGACCCCGCTGCTGATGAGCGCGCTGGCCGGCGCGCACGGCGCGATGGCGAACCCGGGCGAAGCGATCGGCAAGATCATGCTGCAGTTGCTGGTGCCGTTCGTGGCCGGGCATCTGCTGCGGCGCTGGATCGGCGCCTGGGTCGAACGCCAGCGCGCGGTGCTGCGCTACACCGACCAGGGCACGGTGCTGCTGGTGGTGTACACCGCGTTCGCCGCTTCGGTCAGCAGCGGCCTGTGGCAGAACACGCCGCTGGGCGCGTTGTACGTGGTGATCGGCGTGTGCGCGTTGCTGCTCGCGGTGGTGATGCTGACCACCACGTTCGCCGCGCGCCGGATGGGATTTTCGCGCGAGGACGAAATCGCGATCGTGTTCTGCGGTTCGAAGAAGAGCCTGGCCACTGGCGTGCCGATGGCGAAGATATTGTTCGCGGGCAGCGCGCTCGGCGCGATCGTGCTGCCGGTGATGATCTTCCATCAGCTGCAGTTGATCGTGTGCGCGCATATCGCGCGACGCTATGCGCGGCGTGCGACGCAGCAGGCGCAGGCGGTGCCGGATCAAGTGGCGGACTGATCGGCCTGCGGATTGACCGGCCTTGCAAATCCATAACGAAGGGTTCCCCCCTTTGCAAAAGGGGGGCCAGGGGGGATTAGCTTTTACAGTCAGATCGCCGCGCCCTTGCGAAGAGCGAATCCCCCGCGCTGCGCATCTACCAGCAACGATTTCGCGCCGGGCGCCGCCCCCTTTTACAAAGTGGGCAACCTCAGCGCGCTCGAATGAGGGTGGGCGCTCTATCCGAGCAGCAGCAAGGCCGCTGCGAATCGGCAGTGCACGCGCCGCGCGAGGTTCGCCCACCTCCGACTCCGACTCAACGCCACGTCGAGCGTTCAACCAACGAAAGCGCTCAGCGCGCGTCCTTCACCACCTCGCCGCCCTTGATCACCACCGGCACCGAGGCCAGCAAACCCACATCCTGAGTGGGATCGCCGGCGACCGCGATCAAATCGCCCCAGCGGCCTTTCTCGACGATGCCGACATCCTTGCGGCCCAGCGCCTCGGCCGCGTTCGCGGTCGCCGCCTGGATCGCCTGCGCCGCGCTCATGCCGTAGCGGGTCATGACCGCGAACTGGCGGCCGTTCTGCCCGTGCGGGTACACGCCCGCGTCGGTGCCGTAGACCATCTTCACCCCGGCCGCGTGCGCGCGGCGGAAATTCTCGCGCTGGATATCGGCGACTTCGCGATCCTTGCGCAGGTTGTCTTCGAGCACGCCGTTCTTCTTGCCCTCGGCCTGGGTGTAATCGGTGTTGTAGATGTCCATCGACAACCACGCGCCGTGCTGCTTGGCCAGACGAATGCCTTCGTCGTCGATCAGGCTGGCGTGTTCGATGGTGTCGACGCCGGCGCGGATCGCGTCGCGGATGCCGCTGGCGCCGTGCGCGTGCGCGGCCACGCGCAGGCCCCACTGGTGCGCTTCGTCGGCGACGGCTTTCATGTCCTCGAAGCTCATCTGCTGCTGGCCGGGTTCGGTGTTGCGCGAGAACACGCCGCCGGTGGCGCAGATCTTGATCACCTGCGCGCCGTACTTGCGCAGCTCGCGCACGCGCTGGCGCGCCTGCTCGGGCGAGTCGGCGTTGTACGGGCTCTTCTGGTTCATCGACGGCGGGAAAAAGGTCGAATCGCAATGCCCGCCGGTGGCGCCGAAGGAATACGCCGCGGTGACGATGCGCGGACCGCGCAGCTGCCCTTCGTCGATGGCCTGACGCAGGCCGACGTCGTTCCAGGCATCGGCGCCGACGTTGCGCACGGTGGTGAAACCGGCGTCGAGGGTCTGCTGCGCGTGCTTGACCGCGAGCACCGACCAGAACCGATCGTTGAACTGCAGCCCGGTGTAGCCGCCGTAAGACGGATCCGAATCCAGATGGGTGTGCATGTCGATCAAACCCGGCAATAAGGTCATGCCGGCCAGGTCCAGACGCTTGATCCCCTCGGGCACGGCGTCGCCGACGCGGCCGACCTCGACGATGCGGCCGTCGCGGATCAGCACCTGCGGCCGCTCGATCAGCTTGCCGCTGCGCGCGTCGAACAGCCTGGCCGCGGTCACCACCAGATCGTCGGCCGTCGACGCATCGGCCGGCGGCGCGGTCTGCGCCGAGGCCGCGAAGGCGATGGCCAACGGCAGGAGCGCCGTCATGGAACGAAGGATCGGATTCCTCATCGACAGCATCTCCCCTGACTTCAATGGTGGTCGCGCGTTCGCCGGCGCGACCGATCAACCCAGCTGGCGCAATTCGAACGCGGCGGCCGGCTGCAAGGCCGGCAGCATCCAGTGGTCGATCATCAAGAACGCGAACAACGCCATCAAGTAGACGATCGAGTAGTTGAAAACCCGCATCGCGTACAACTCGTCGGGCGGGTCCATCAGTTTCCAGGCGTAGTAGAGGAACATCGCGCCGAGCACCAGGGCGCCGCCCAGGTAGAACACGCCGCTCATGCCCACCGCCCACGGCAGCACGGTCACCGCCACCAGCAGCACGGTGTAGAACAGGATCTGCCAGCGCGTGTACTGCACGCCGTGGGTGACCGGCAGCATCGGCACCATCGCGCGCGCGTAGTCGGCGCGGCGGAAGATCGCCAGCGCCCAGAAATGCGGCGGCGTCCACACGAAGATGATCAGCACCAGCAGCAGCGCGTGCGCCCAGTCCCACGGACCCTGCATGCCGGTGACCGCGGCCCAGCCCAGCAGCGGCGGCGCGGCGCCGGCGACGCCGCCGATGACGATGTTCTGCGGCGTGGCGCGCTTGAGGAACACGGTGTAGATCACCGCGTAACCGATCAGCGAGGCGAAGGTCAGCACCGCGGTGATCACGTTGACCCACAGCACCAGGATCAGCATCGAGGCGGCGGCCAGGATCAGCGCGAACGCCAGCGCCTGGGTCGGCGACACCTGGCCGGCGACGATCGGCCGCCACGAGGTGCGCGCCATCTTGGCGTCGATGCGCGAGTCCAGCAGTTGGTTGATCGCCGCGGCCGAGGACGCGGCCAGCCAGATGCCGAGGAAGCCCAGCACCGATTCGCGCAGCGGCGGCCAGCCCGGCACCGCCAGGAACATGCCGACGATCGCGGTGAACACGATCAACGCGACCACGCGCGGCTTGGTCAGCGCCCAGTATTGCCTCGCGGTGGGACGGCTGGTGGCGTTCATCAGGTCTCCGGCGTGCGCAGGCGCGCGAGCAGCGATACCAGCACGAACAGCAGCAGCACTGCGCCGGCGTTGTGCGCGACCGCGATCGCGAGCGGCAGGCTGAGCTTGACGTTGGCGATGCCCAGGCCGACCTGCAACAAAGTCAATGCGCCGAGCAGGCTCGCCCAGCCGCGCATGCCCGGGGTGCGCAGCAGCTTCACCATCAAGCCCAGCAGATACACGAACACGACCATCGCCATCGCCCGGTGCGCGAGCTGGATCGCGATGCGCGCCTCGCCGTCGAGGATGCCGCCTTCGTAATCCACGCCGATCCCGCGCCACAGCACGAAGGCTTCGCGGAAATCGTGGCGCGGCATCCATTGGCCGACGCAGGTCGGGAAATCGTTGCCGCAGGCGAGCGCGGCGTAGTTGGCGCTGGTCCAGCCGCCGAGCGCGATCTGCACGCCGAGCACGGCGATGCCGAGCATGATCAGGCGGCGCACGCCGACCGCGTCGGCGAGCCGGATCGGCTGGTTGGTCGCGCGCCACGCGATCCACACCAGCAGCGAGAACGTCAGCAGGCCGCCCAGCAGATGGCCCATCACCACGATCGGCTTGAGCAGCCAGGTCACCGTCCACATGCCCAGCAGGGCCTGGAAGATGATCACCGCCAAAGTCAGCGCAGACGCGCGCGACAGATCGGTGTTGCTCCAGCGCAAGGCCGCGGCCAGCAGGATGCCTTCGCCGACGATCGCCAGCGCGGACGCGGCGACGTGCTGGCCTTTCATGTACAGCGGAATCGCGATCGCGACCACCGCGGCGGCCAGCGCGATCTGCAGCATGCCCTTGCCGCGCCGGCGCGCCGACACCAGCGCCAGGGTCAGCACCAGCACGCCGAGCAGGCCGGCGATCATGCGATGGAATTGTTCGCGCCAGGCCTTGTGCACTTCGACCGGTCGGATCGCGGTCGCGGCGTGGTCGGTGATCTCGTGCGCGGTGGTCGGCCACGCGGCGCGGCCGTAGCAGGTCGGCCAGTCCGGGCAGCTCAGGCCGGCGTTGGACAGGCGCACGAAGGCGCCGAACACGATCACGCACAGGGCCAGCGCGACGGCCAGCCAGGCGATGCGGTGGAAATTCTTGTACAGGCCCGAAGCGCTCAGGCCGGTCATGCTCGCTACGCTCATTCGAAAACTCTTTCCTGCTCGAGGCTTGCGATACCGGGGCCAGCGCGCCGCGCCGGCCCACCGATCACATCAGTTTCAGCAGCTTGACGAGGTCCGCGCGCAGACCGCCGGGTTCGAAGCCGGGAGCGTAGCGCAGAATCACGAAGCCGTTCGGGTCGATCACGTACACCGGCGTGCCGGCCGGATCGTTCAGGCGCGGCAGCAGGGCCCGCGTCGACTGCGAATCGGCCAGCAGACGCAGCGACGGCGGCCGCGCGGCCCCCTCGGGCAGGGGACCGAGCCACAGGATGTCGACCTGATCGGCGTCCTTGCCGAACAACTGCCAGACCGTGTCCAGCTCGCGCGACAGCTTGACGCAGGCTTCGCCGCAGTCGGCCTTCGGCGCGACCAGGATGCGCCATACCCGCGCCTGCGGCTGCCACCGATAAGGCTTGCCGTCGACGAAGCTCGGCGGGAGTGTGCGCAGGTCGGGCTTGGGTTCGAGCAGTTCGCCGTGCTGGCGGGTCACCGCCGGATGGTGATCGGTGAAGCGCAGGATCCCGGCCACCAGCATCGGCACGAAGAAGAACGCGGCGATCAGGATCAACACCAGCCGGTTGCGATTGCGCTGCCGATTGGCATCGGAGCCCGGCGCGCCGGCGTTCGGAGGAGCGGAATCGGTCATGGTCGTTCGGGCTCGGAGCGGGTCCGCTTGCGGCGGAAGGTGAGGATCAGCGCGGTGGCCAGCACCGCCAGGGCCAGCGCGTACCACTGCAGCGCGTAGCCGCGATGCTGCTGCGGCGGCAGGGTGTTGGCGAGCAGTTCCAGATCGCGCTCGTAACCGAGCTTGATCGCCGGATCCAGGCGCAGCACGCGCGGCGCCAGCGGCGCCGACAAGCCGGTCGCGGCGGCGATCGCGGCCGGATCGACCCGGGTCAGCAACCAGCCCTCGCCTTCGCGGCCGATGCCGGCGCCCAGGGCGATGCCGCTGGACGGCGGCGCGGTCAGCAGGCCGCTGAGCGCGAATTCGCCCTCGGGCTTGGCGATGACCGGCAGCTTGCGGTCGCCGCCCAGCGGCAGCCAGCCCAGGTCGACCAGCAGCGGGCCGCTCTGGCGCGGCAGGAAGATGCGGTACACGCGCACGCCGGCGCGACCGTTGCGCTGTTGGTTGTCGAGCAGCAGCGGGCCGCGCGGGTCGAACGCGCCGAGCCCCGAGGCCCAGTCGTAATCGCGCAACCGCGCCGGATCGTCGGCGAGCGCCAACGGCTTGGACCGGCGATCGTGCAGCACCGCGGCGGCGGCATCGAGCATCGCCTGCTTCTCGACCGCGCGATGCGATTGCCAGCGGCCCAGGCTGGCGAACACCGCGATCGTCGCCAGCGCCAGGATCCAGCCGAACAGCAGGGTGCCGCGGCGGCTCATCGCGCGCGGTCCATATGAATGATGAGCGCGTGGTTGGCGTGGGCGCGCATGCCGCCACTGTACCGCCGGCGATCGCGCGTGCCCGCTTCAGGCCGGTGCGACCCGATGCCGCACTCGGCGCGGCCGGCGAATCGGAGCGATAATGCCGCCTTCGCATTCATGCGCGCGCCGCGCGCGCCCGAGGAGGCCGCGATGAACGAGTCGCTGAAGATCCTGCTGGTTGTCGCCTTCCTGATCGTCATCGTGTGGAACCTGGGCGCCGGTCTGTATTACATGCTGGTGGACAAGGGTCAGAGCAAGCGCACCGTCAACGCGCTGACCCGTCGTATCGCGCTGTCCGTCGCGCTGATCCTGCTGGTGGTCCTGGCGATCTACATGGGCTGGATCACGCCGCATGGGGTGGGGTCGAATCCGAATTGAGGCGGGCTCGCGGCTGGCCGAAGTTGGCGGGCTGACTGCGTTGGCGGCGGCGCGGGAGCAGCGCACCTTGCCACTGCGTCCTAGCGAGCGCGAACCGATCCGAAGCCGCTGAGTAGAACGCTTGCGCCTCTCTCCAGATCGTCATTCCCGCGAAGGCGGGAATCCAGGGCCTTTCGTGCAAGAACATTTGAAGTCTCTGGATTCCCGCCTTCGCGGGAATGACGGCCTCGGAGAACAGGCGCGACCTGAAGCACTCGTTTCTTCGGCCGTTCTTCGAACCGCAATCTGCCAACGCCGACGCGTCCGCCGCTAAAACCCAACACCACCACCGCAAAAACGAAAGGCCGGCAGCGCCGGCCCTCGTCATGGTTTTACCGCTCTCGTCGTCGCGTGCTTACAGCACGTACACGAACAGGAACAGGCCCAGCCACACCACGTCGACGAAGTGCCAGTACCAGGCCACCGCTTCGAACGCGAAGTGGTTGTCCTTGTCGAAATGGCCCTTGAGGCAGCGGAACCAGATGATCGCCAGCATCAGCGTACCCAGGGTCACGTGCAGACCATGGAAGCCGGTGAGCATGAAGAAGGTCGAGCCGTAGATGCCCGAACCCAGGGTCAGGTTCAGCTCGGTATAGGCGTGGATGTATTCCTCGGCCTGGAAGAACAGGAAGGTGCAGCCGAGCAGCACGGTCAGGCCCAGCCAGAACAGCAGCGCCTTGCGGTGACCGGCCTTGAGCGCGTGGTGCGCGGCGGTGACGGTCGAACCCGACGTCAGCAGGATCAGGGTGTTGAGCAGCGGCAGGCCCCATGCCGGGATGGTCTCGAATGCGCCGCCGACGCCGCCGGGGCCGCTGCTCGGCCAGGCCGCGCTGAATTCCGGCCACAGCAGGCTGTTGGTCATCACGCCGTCGCCGTCGCCGCCGAGCCACGGCAGCGCGAACTGGCGCGCGTAGAACAGCGCGCCGAAGAACGCGGCGAAGAACATCACTTCCGAGAAAATGAACCAGACCATGCCCATGCGGAAGGACACGTCCACTTGCTTGTTGTAGTTGCCGCGCACCGATTCGCGGATCACGTCGCCGAACCAGCCGAACAGCACGCCGATCATCATCGCGATGCCGACGAAGAAGGTGGGCTTGCCCCAGTTGACTTCGTTGAGCCAGCTGGCGACGCCGATCATGGTGGTGAACAGCCCGATCGAACCGAGGAACGGCCAGCGGCTGCTGTGCGGCACGAAGTAGATATTGGCGTCTGGCGTGTGGGCGTGGGCCATGGCGGCGTTCCGTTGGTGATTAGTGCGAGGCTTACGGCGCCGCCAGCGGCGAGGCCGGCGTCTTCGACGTCGCCCCCTGCTGCAGGCGCGCGGTCAGCGCGTCGTTCTTGAAGAACGTGTAGGACAAGGTGACCGTTTCGACATCGGCCGGAAGATTCGGGTCGATGATGAAACGCACCGGCATTTCGCGCGCTTCGCCGGCCTGCAGGGTCTGGGCGGTGAAGCAGAAGCATTCGGTCTTGTTGAAATAGCCCGACGCGCGCGCCGGCGCCACCGAGGGCGAGGCGCTGCCGACGATGGCGCGATCGGTGGTGTTGCGGGCGTAGTAGGTGGTCTCGTACTGCTCGCCCGGACGCACCTTCATGCTGAGCACGTGCGGCTTGAAGTCCCACGGCAGCTTGGAATTGACGCTGCCGTCGAACTGCACGGTGACGATGCGATCGGCGACCGCGTGGCCGCCGACGTCGGCCTCGGCCACGCCGCGTTCCAGGCGGATGCCGAACACTTTCTCGCAGGCGATGCGGTACATCGGCACCAGCGCGAAGGTGAAGGCGAACGCTCCGAGCGCGACCCCGACCATGATCTTGGTCATCTTCGGGCCGGACTGGGCGCGGGCCTGATCCACACCGGGCTGATCCACATCAGGCTGGCTCACGCCGGACCGATCGATATCGGCCTGATCGCCGTTGGGCTCGCGTGCGCTCATTGGTTCAACACCCCGAGCGCGATGAAGCCGACATACACCGCGATCGCGGCCAGCCCGAACCACAGCGCGGTGCGGCGCGCGGCCGAACGGCGTTGGGTCAGATCGGTCTGGTCGGTCGACTGGGTCATGGCGGTCCGGTTGCTGGGGCGTCCTGCGCTCGTTCGCCGAAGCGTGCGAGCGCGGGCTTCACCCGATCATGCGCTCTTAGTGGGTGATGTCGCCGTGGGCCAGATCGCCGTCGCGGATGACCGGCGGGGTGCCGAAGGTGTGGTGCGGCGCCGGGCTCGGCACGGTCCACTCCAGGCCCTTGGCCGATTCCCACGAACGCGCTTCGGCCTTGGCGCCGGCGACCTTCGAATGCCACAGGATGCCGAGCATCATGAACGGGGTCAGGAACATGCCGAACGCGCCGATCGAGCTGATCAGGTTCCAGTCCGCAAACACCACGTTGTAGTCCGGGATGCGGCGCGGCATGCCGGCCAGACCCAGGAAGTGCTGCGGGAAGAACAGCAGGTTGACGAAGATCATCGTCCACCAGAAATGGAACTTGGCCGCCGGCTCGCTGTACATGCGGCCGGTCCACTTCGGCCACCAGTAGTAGACCGCGGCGATGATCGAGAACAGCGCGCCGGTCACCAGCACGTAGTGGAAGTGCGCGACCACGAAGTAGGTGTCGTGGTACTGGAAGTCGGCCGGCACGATCGCGAGCATCAGGCCCGAGAAACCGCCGATGGTGAACAGGATCACGAACGAGATCGCCCACAGCATCGGCGCTTCGAACGAGATCGAGCCGCGCCACATGGTGGTGACCCAGTTGAACACCTTCACGCCGGTCGGGACCGCGATCAGCATGGTCGCGAACATGAAGTAGATCTCGCCACCGAGCGGCATGCCGACGGTGAACATGTGGTGCGCCCACACGATGAACGACAGGAACGCGATCGAGGCGGTCGCGTACACCATCGCCTGATAACCGAACAGCGGCTTGCGGCTGAAGGTCGGGATGATCTCCGACACCACGCCGAACGCCGGCAGAATCATGATGTAGACCTCGGGGTGACCGAAGAACCAGAAGATGTGCTGGAACATCACCGGGTCGCCGCCGCCGGCCGCGTTGAAGAACGAGGTGGCGAAGAACTTGTCGGTCAGCAGCATCGTCACCGCGCCGGCGAGCACCGGCATCACCGCGATCAGCAGGAACGCGGTGATCAGCCAGGTCCAGCAGAAGATCGGCATCTTCAACAGGTCCACGCCCGGGGCGCGCATGTTGAGGATGGTGGCGATGACGTTGATCGCGCCCATGATCGAGCTGATGCCCATCATGTGGATGGCGAAGATCGCGAAGGCCACGTTGGAGCCGCCCTGCAGCGACAGCGGCGGGTACAGCGTCCAGCCGCCTGCCGGCGCGCCGCCCGGCAGGAACAGGGTCATCAGCAGCAAGGTGAAGGCGAACGGCAGGATCCAGAACGACCAGTTGTTCATGCGCGGCAGCGCCATGTCCGGCGCGCCGATCTGCAGCGGGATCATCCAGTTGGCCAGGCCGACGAAGGCCGGCATGACGCCGCCGAAGATCATCACCAGCGCGTGCATGGTGGTCATCTGGTTGAAGAACTCGGGCTTGACGAACTGCAGGCCCGGCTCGGCCAGTTCGGCCCGGATGATCACCGACATGCCCGCGCCGATGATGAACATCACGAAGCTGAAGATCAGATACAGCGTGCCGATGTCCTTATGGTTGGTCGAGAAGAACCAACGCTCGATGAAGCCCTGCTGGTGGGCATGATGATCATCGTGGTCGTGATGATGATCGGCGACGGGGTGCGTGGCTGCCATGGCCTACCTCTGAGAATGCTTGGACGATCAACCGGCGACCGCGGGAGCCGCGGTCGTGGTGTCGGAATTCGAAGCCGCGGCGGCCGGCGCGGCGGGCGCCGCTTCGGTCGGGGCGGCGGCAGGCGCAGCAGCCGGGGTCGCCGGCGCGGCAGGCGGTGCGTTCTTGGCCTTCTGCTCGGCCAGCCAGCGCTGGTACTCGACCTTGGACACCGCGCGCACGACGATCGGCATGAAGCCGTGGTCCTTGCCGCACAGCTCGGCGCACTGGCCGCGGTAGATGCCCGGTTCCTTGATGTCAGTCCAGGCCTCGTTGACGATGCCCGGGATCGCGTCCTGCTTCCAGCCCAGGGCCGGCACCCACCACGCGTGGATCACGTCGTCGGCGGTGATCACGAAGCGGATCTTGGTGTTGACCGGCAGCACCAGCACGTTGTCGACGTCGAGCAGGTAGTGCTCGTGGTCGGCGGCGACCACGTGCTTGCCGCTCTGGCGCAGCTGGTCGCTCTTGCGGTCCAGGCGGCTGGTGAAGGACACGCCTTCGCCGAGGTAGTCGTACTTCCACATCCACTGGTAGCCGGTGACCTTGACGGTCATGCCCGCGTCGCGGGTGTCGTACATCGCGATCAGCTTGCTGGTCGCCGGGAACGCCATCAGCACCAGCAGCACCACCGGCACCACGGTCCAGACGATCTCCAGCTTGGTGCTGTGGACGAAGTCCTTGTCGGGCACCGCGCCCTTGGACTTGCGGAACTTGAACATGGCCACGGCCATCGCGCCGAAGACCAGGATGCCGATCACCACGCAGATCCACAGCGCCAGCATGTGCGCGGAGTAGGCGTTCATCGACTGGGCGGTAACGCCCTTGCCCATGTTCAGCTGCCACGGCTTAGGGTCCGCAGCCTGGGCAAACGCGAGGACCGGCAGCGCCATCGAGGCGATGCCCGCTGCCCACTGCTTGAAACGACCGGCTTTCATCAGTTCGAGCCCCGAAAAATCAGTGTGATGTTCACGACGCGCTCCGCGGGCTGCCTTTCCCGGCACCGTCCTGCGCCATGGAGCTGGGCAGGGGGCCGTCCGGTCTAAAGGTGGCTGGCGAGCCCTGATCAGGGCCCATCACGCCGGCATCGGCGCTACGGATAACCGAGAAATGGTAGCGGCCGACCCGTCCTGCGGCAACCCGGAACTGCGAACCTGGCGCGCGCGCCACCGCCGTCGCACTACGCCGCACGGGGCTTTGCGCGTGCTTCCGGGCGGTTATGGCCTGTCGACGACGTCCCGCGCAAACGTGATCCATGCAAGTTCCGGTGGGCTATAAACGCGCCGATCGCGCCGAACGCGCCATCCTCGCCCGCCGCGCGCGGTCGCGACCTTGCCCAGCCTGTCGCTTCGGGCCCTCGCCGCGGCCCGATGCCGCGGACGCGACCCAGGCCCGGTCCCGGGCCGTCCGCGCCCGAGAGAAAGCTCTAAAATGTCGGACTTCCCACCCCCGTGCCGGGCCCGATGTCCACCAATGCTCCCTCCGCCGTCGCCAGCGACGGCCCGCCGCCGACTTCAATGATCAGCCCCGAGCTGCCGCCGCCCACCTCCGGTCCGCGCGCCGCGCTGACCTCTGGCTGGGTCCGCGACGAAGCCGATCACGTCCGCCACCTGCTCGAGATCGCGCGCCTGCCCGATGCCGACCGCGACGCCGCCCAGGCCACCGCGGCCGATCTGGTCAAGCGCGTGCGCGCCCGCGCGCAGGACCAGGGCGCGATCGAAGCCTTCATGCGCCAGTACGACCTCGGCAGCGACGAAGGCGTGCTGTTGATGTGCGTGGCCGAGGCGCTGTTGCGCATTCCGGATCAGGACACCGCCGACAAGCTGATCCGCGACAAGCTCGGCGATGCCGACTGGAAGCGCCATCTGGGTCAATCGGACTCGGTCCTGGTCAACGCCTCGACCTGGGGCCTGATGCTGACCGGCAAGCTGGTCGATCTGGCCGACGACACCAAGCGCGACGTGCACAACGCCTTCAAGCGCCTGGTCGGCCGGGTCGGCGAACCGGTGATCCGCCTGGCCGTGCGCCAGGCGATGCGGATCATGGGCCACCAGTTCGTCATGGGCCGCACCATCGGCGAAGCGCTGTCGCGCTCGAAGAAGGGCGACAACGCGAATTACCGCTACTCGTTCGACATGCTCGGCGAAGGCGCGCTGACCACCAAGGACGCGCTGCGTTATCAGCAGGCGTATCGCGACGCGATCCATGCGATCGGCAAACATGCCAATCCGCATCGACAAGTCGATGCTCAGGGCAATTACAAAAACGCCGACGTGTTCGCCACGCCGTCGATCTCGGTCAAGCTGTCCGCGCTGCACCCGCGCTACGAGCACGCCAAGCGCGAACGCGTGTTCGCCGAACTGACGCCGCGCGTGCTGGAACTGGCGCAACTGGCCAAGAGCTACGGCATCGGCTTCACCATCGACGCCGAGGAAGCCGATCGCCTGGAAATGTCGCTCGACCTGATCGCCGCGGCCTACAGCGACAAGTCGCTGGATGGCTGGGAAGGCTACGGCCTGGCGATCCAGGCGTATCAGAAGCGCGCGCCCGAAGCGATCGACTTCATCGCCGATCTGGCGCGCAAGACCGGCCGCCGCATCCCGGTGCGCCTGGTCAAGGGCGCGTACTGGGACAGCGAGGTCAAGCGCGCCCAGGTCGACGGCCAGGCCGGCTATCCGGTGTTCACCCGCAAGCCGAACACCGACGTGTCGTATCTGGCCAACGCGCGGCGCATGCTTGAAGCCGGCGACGCGATCTATCCGATGTTCGCCACGCATAACGCGCAGACCATCGCCACCATCCACCAGCGCGCCAAGGCCATGGGCCGCTCGCAGCACTTCGAATTCCAGAAGCTGCACGGCATGGGCGATGATCTGTACGCCGAAGTGATTCCGGCCGACCGCTTGAACGCCCCGTGCCGCGTGTACGCGCCGGTGGGCTCGCATGAGGATCTGCTTCCTTACTTGGTGCGCCGCCTGCTCGAGAACGGCGCCAACTCCAGCTTCGTCAACCGCATCACCGACGAGGCCATCGCGATCGACGACCTGATCCAGGATCCGGTCGAAACCGTCGCCGCGTTCGACAGCATCCCGCATCCGCGCATTCCTCTTCCCGCCGATTTGTATCGCAGCTTTGGCTTCGACAGGACCAATTCCATGGGCGTCAATCTCGCCAACGATCAGCAACTGCAGACCCTCGCCGCGCAAGTCAACGCCGCCGCGGCCGCCGATTGGCGCGCCACCCCGCTGGTGCCGGGCGCGACCGTCACCGGTCCGGATATCGCCGTGACCAACCCGGCCGACCGCCGCGAAATCGTCGGCCAGTGGCAGGCCGCCGACAGCGCCACGGTCGAGCTGGCGCTGAAGAACGCGGTCGCCGCGCAGGAAGCCTGGGACACGATGCCGGCCGCCAGCCGCGCGACCATCCTCGAACACGCCGCGACCCTGCTCGAACAGCGCATGCCGCAGTACATCGCGCTGTGCACCAAGGAAGCCGGCAAGACCATTCCCGACGGCGTCGCCGAAGTGCGCGAAGCGGTCGACTTCCTGCGCTACTACGGCGCCCAGGCGCGCAAGCTGTTCGCGCCCGAAGCCCTGCCCGGCCCGACCGGCGAATCCAACACCCTGCATCTGTCCGGCCGCGGCGTGTTCGTGTGCATCAGCCCGTGGAACTTCCCGCTGGCGATCTTCGCCGGACAAATCTCCGCCGCGCTCGCCGCCGGCAACAGCGTGATCGCCAAGCCGGCCGAACAGACCAATCTGATCGGTTACTACGCGGTCAAGCTGCTGCACGAAGCCGGCGTGCCCGAAGCGGTGCTGCAGTTCCTGCCCGGCGACGGCGCCACCGTCGGCGCGGCGTTGACGAAAGACCCGCGCGTGGCCGGCGTGGCCTTCACCGGCTCCACCGACACCGCGCGCGCGATCAACCGTTCGCTGGCCGCGCGCGACGCCGCGATCGGCGTGCTGATCGCCGAAACCGGCGGCCAGAACGCATTGATCGCCGACTCGTCCTCGCTGCCCGAACAGCTGGTCAAGGACGCGATCGGCTCGGCCTTCACCTCGGCCGGCCAGCGCTGCTCGGCCGCGCGCGTGCTGTTCGTGCAGGACGACATTGCCGACAAGGTCACCACCATGCTCGCCGGCGCGATGGCCGAGCTCAAGGTCGGCAACCCCGGCCTGCTGTCGACCGACGTCGGCCCGGTGATCGACGAAGACGCGCTGAAGATGCTGGTCGATCACGCCGCGCGCATGGACAAGGAAGCGAGCAAGATCGCCGAAGTGCCGGTCGACGCCGACAGCGCCCACGGCAGCTTTTTCGCCCCGCGCGCGTACGCGCTCAAGTCGCTCGATCAGCTGCACAAGGAAGTGTTCGGCCCGGTCCTGCACGTGATCCGCTGGAAGGCCGATCAGCTCGACGCGGTGATCGACGCGATCAACGCGACCGGTTACGGCCTGACCCTGGGCATCCACTCGCGCATCGACGAAACCATCGACCGCATCAGCGCGCGGGTGAAGGTCGGCAACTGCTATGTCAACCGCAACCAGATCGGCGCGGTCGTCGGCGTGCAGCCCTTTGGCGGCCAGAACCTGTCCGGCACCGGCCCCAAGGCCGGCGGCCCGCACTACCTGCCGCGCTTCACGACCGAAAAGACGATCACCGTCAACACCACCGCGGCCGGCGGCAACGCCTCGCTGCTGACCCTGGGCGATTGATCGCCGCGCGCGGCGGGACGAGCCAATCGTCCCGCCGTGCCGCTTCGCCGCCCCCTGCAGGAGCGGCGCAAGCCGCGACCGCGACACCTCGTCCTCATCGCAGGCACGAGATCGCGACTACACCCAAGCCACCCCATCACCTCTCCGCGCGGCGTTGCCATCCCCCTGTAGGAGCGGCGCAAGCCGCGACCGTGACACCTCGCCCGCATCGCAGGCACGAGGTCGCGACTACACCCAAGCCACCCAACACGTCTCTGCGCGGCATCGCCAGCCCCCTGTAGGAGCGGCGTGAGCCGCGACCGCGACATCTCACTTGCGTCGCAGGCCTGTCGACGCGCAACCGCGACACCTCGGTTACGACGTCCGCGCAGTGTCGTGGTCGCGGCTCGCGCCGCTCCTACAGGCGGACTTCGGACGTTCGCGCAGGCGGGTCGCGCCCCAACACCCGGCCTGCGACCGCCGTCGCAGATGCCCCCATGGCCGCGCGCAGTACGCTTAGCCCATCGCCCAGCCGAGACACGGACCATGTCGCGCAACCTGCTGCTGTCCGCCGCCACCCTATGCGCGCTCACCGCCTGCGCCACCCTCGCCCCGCTGCCGGTCAAGCCCGGCGATCCGAGCGCGTGCAGCGAACGCCGTCAGGACCGAGTGCTGTTCGGCATGAACAGCCCCGACGGCCCGGTCAGCGAAACGCAATGGCAGGCGTTCCTCGCCGAAGTGGTGACGCCGCGGTTTCCCGCCGGGCTTACCGTGTATCAGGCCAAGGGCCAGTGGCGCGGCGACAGCGGCCAGGTCGAGCAGGAGGATTCGCGCGCGATCGACCTGATCCACGACGATAGCGCCGAGGAGCGCAAGCGCGTGGTCGAGGTCGCCGACGAGTACAAGCGCCGCTTCAAGCAGGAGGCGGTGCTAATCGTGAGCACGCCGGCGCGGGCCTGCTTCGCGCAGGCGCCGGCCGGATCGCGCCACGAGAGTTGAATCGACAGTTCGCCTGAGCGAATCGCACCGAACGGATTCAATGCCGGATCGGCGAAACCATGCGCGCATCGTTCGATCGATACCTACGCGCCACCGACCGTTTCCGCAAATCCGTCAGCGCTTGAAATCGGTCCGCCGCTCCAACTGGAACAGCTGATCGCCGATATCCTCCAGCCGCGTCGCGACCACCGTCTGCGCGTCGTACACCCCGCGGTTGTAGTAGTACCCGCCGATTTCCTCGGAAATGAAGTCGATCAGGAACTCCGCGTCGAAGCGGCCGATCTGTTGCTTCAACTCTTCGCTGAAGTAGCGCTGCAACTTGGCCACGATCAGGCTCTTTTCGTCGCTGGAGAATTTGATGTCGCTCATCGCTGGGTCCGAGTCGGGGAAGTAAGGCGAGACGCGGCCCATGCCGCCGCCGCGTCGGTCGCGCACAGTATGCGTCGCGCGTCGCAAGCGCTGATTCGCACCCGGCCTCGCGCGCCGGTGCACACGCGAGGCAAGGCTCAATCCGCCGCCGGCCCGTCGATGCGCGGCCGCCAGTCTTCGACCGCGTCGCGCGCCAGCCGCGCCTCCACCAGCCTGCGCCACGACGGCACCAACGGCAGCGCCAGCGCGGCGCGCAACTCGTCCAGCGCCAGGGTGCGCGTATACAGCAGGGTCGCAATGCGCTGCAGCGACCACTGCGGCCACGGCCGCTCAAGCAGCGTCATCGCCTCGCCGGCGGCGATCTCGCCGCTTTGCAGCACGCGGTAATACCAACCGGTGCGCCCGCTGGCCTGCATCTGCCGCGCCATGTCGGCCACGCTGAAGCGATCGTTGAGTTTCCAGCACGGCTGCCGGCCCTGGCTGACTTCAATCAGCACCTCACCGATGCGATAGCGATCGCCCAGGCATACCTGCACCTCGGTCAGTCCGTGACTGCTGAGGTTCTCGCCGAACGCGCCGGGCTCACGCAACAGCGGGTGCGCGCCGATCCGCTCGGCCCACCAGGCGTAGTGATCGCGCGGATAGTGATGCAGCGCCTTGTCCGGCCCGCCATGCACGCGCAGGTCGCCCTGCTCGTCGCCGTCCAATCCCAACGGGCCGACACGCACGCGCCCGGCGAACGCCTGCTTGGCGATCGCGCTGACGCTGCCCGGCCGCGTGTAAGGCCGGGCGCGGCCGCGCAACAGCGCGTCGATAACGGTGTCGGTCTGGATCAAAGCGATGGCGCTCTCTGACGTCATGGCCGGCGTGGTCCATGCCGCCATTCTCGCACCTGCGCGAGCTCATGCCGCTTCAGGCCAACTGCGGCCGGGCGAAACCCGCGAACGCACTCGTCCGCATTGCGCGCGCCTTCCCGCGCATGGCAACGGCCCGGACGAACGAACCGGGACTTCAATCACCAGGCGCGCCCGCTCGAACGCCGATGCGGTCGGCCCGATCCCGGCCTCCGCCGCATCGACCGCATGCGCCGACTCTGAGAACTCGGTCAACGTTGCTGGAAGTCGGTCGCAAAAAGGCTTGACTCTGGACCATGGTCCAGACCGAACACTGTTTCAATACCCGCCACTGTGAACATGGAGGTGCGCAATGAAGATTGGGGAGCTCGCGCAGCGCGCTGGGGTGGGTATCGACACGGTGCGCTATTACGAACGGCGGGGTCTGTTGCCGCTGCCGATGCGCCAATTGTCGGGTTATCGGCGCTTCGAGGCGAAGGACATCGCCCGGCTGCAGTTCGTGCGCAAGGCCAAGGCGCTCGGATTCACCCTGGAGGAAATCCGCGAACTGCTCGCCCTGTCCACTCGGCGCGGCGGCGACATGGCGGGGGTCAAGGCGACCACGACCCAGAAGCTGGCCGACCTGGAATCCAAGATCGACGAACTCACACGCATACGCAACGGATTGCGGACGCTGCTCAATTCCTGCCCCGGGCACGGAGCGGTCGAGCGCTGTCCGATTCTCAACGCCCTGGGAGGGGACGAAACATGAGCGCTACACAAGCATCGGACAAGGCGTCCGACAGCATCGAGGATGGCCCGCGCGATTGCTGTTCGGCCGCGCGAACCTGCGGCAGCACCGCCGCTGCAACGGCAACCCGCATCGATCCCGTCTGCGGCATGCAGGTGGATCCGGCCACGACGCCGCATCGCCTCACCCTCGCCGGTGTCGATCACTACTTCTGTTCGGCGCATTGCCGTCAAGCGTTCGCCGATTCCAACGCGCAGGCTTCGGCGGCGCGCTGAGACCGGGTTTCATCGATGCAGGGGGAACACCCCCGGTAAACGCAGCGGTCGCGCATAGCGAAGCTATCCGCGCAGCCTGACGGGCCGCCGAACATGGCGCGGCATCCGGGGTTCTTTATCGCCGACAAACACCATGGTCGCGAGTCGATCGCGGCGCGTGCGCCTGCGCGCCGTCCATTCACAGCCAGCGGCCATTCGCCAGCAAACGGGGACACTCATGAACGAGACCAGCACGTTTCGCGATACCCAGCACCCACATCTTCCTTCCGGCCACGCCACACCGGCATCGAGCGAGGCCTCGATCCTGTTGGCCGAAGCGCTGAAGCCGGACGCGGCCAGCTCCAGGACCGCGCTCGCGGCCGACGCCTTGCTCGCGCTCACCCGGAAGGGACTCGAGGGCGATGCGGACGCGTATGCGCAGTACCAGTCCATCCTGCTCGACCTGCACGTTCCCGGCGATCCGCGCACCGAGCCGACCCGGCGCTGGCTGGCGAGCCAGATCTACCAGGTCGAAGACCGCTTCGCGCCGGCGCTCGCGGACTTCCAGTTCCTGCCGGTGGATCAGTTCCGCGCCCGGGTCGACGCCGAGATCGCCGCGCGCACGCGGGTCCGGCACCCGATGTCGCTGCACCTGTTCCAGGGCACGCCGCCGCTGCGCGACGTGCGCCTGTTCCTGCAGCATCACTGGAACCGCTCGTACAACTTCTACAGCCTGCTGGCCGAACTCGCGTTCCGCTTCGAGGCCATCCACGACGCGTCCGTTTTCTATCGCAACCTCTACGGCGAAGCCGGCGCGGAGACGCCCGACCGCGCGCATCCGACCTTGCTGGCGCGGCTGATGGCGTATTTCGACATCCCGCTGCGGGTCGACTTCGCCGCGCTCGATCCGCTGGAAAAGGCTTACCTCAACAACCGCATCCGCTGCGTTCGCCACACCGACGTGGCCTGGGGTTTGTCGCTGGTGTACGCGGTCGAATCGGTCAGCTGCGTCAACCATCTGCGGATCTACGAACTGCTGCAGCGCATGGGCGTTCCCGACGGTCCGAGCGAATTCCATCGCCTGCACGGAACCCAGGACGAGATCGACACCGAGGAGATGTGGGAACTCATCGCCAAGTTCGCCCACAGCGAATCGTTCCAGCGCACCTTCATGCAATCGCTGACGCGTCACTTCGACATCAATCGGGCCTATTTCGACATGTTGTGGCGACAGATGCAGGGACAGCACATCCACTAAGCCCCGATTCCTCACCGTGCCTGCCAAGGAGCGCGCATGTCGAACACTCGCAATCATTCCCTGCCGCAACTCGAAGCCCTACAGACCAACCGCGCGCGCATCCTCGCCCGCGCGCTGGAACCCAAGGCCTCGTTCGCCCATCTGGAAACCGCGGCCAAGACCTTGTCCGAACTGGCCGAAACCGCGCTCAACGGCAACAGCGACAGCCATGCCGAGTACCAGCAGCTGCTGTACATCCTGTCGCTCAGCGACGACACCGCCACCGCGCTCGCGCGTCGCTGGCTGTGCAACTGGGCGTATCGGGTGGAGGAAGCGTTCATTCCCGCCGCGGAGCTGCCCACGGCCCTGTCGGAAGCCGAATTCCTGGCGCGGATAGAACAAGAGGTGTCGTCGCGCTCGCGCGAGAAGCACCCGATGTCGCAGTACATCTTCGAAGGCTCCGCATCGCCGGCGCAGCTTCGGGTGTTCCTGCACCGGCAGTGGTTCCGCACCTTCCGCCTGTACCGCGAGGCCGCGGATCTGCTGGTGAACCTGGTCGACGTCGACGACGCGGCGGCGCTCGGCCGCTATCTGCACGGAGAACTCGGCGAAGAGGACGAAGTGCGCTCGCACCCGCGACTGCTGGCCAAGTTGCTCGACGCCGTCGATCTGGACGCGGACTTCCAGGCCGTCAGCACGATGCCCGAGGAAATCGCGTACTTGAACAACCGCGTGCGCAGCTTCCGCAACCCGGACGTGGGTTGGGGCCTGGCGGTGTTCTACATCACCGAAATCGTCGTGCCGGGCAATCACGAGAAGCTCTACAACGCGCTGCTCCAGGCCGGCCTCAGCGAAGACGCGGCCGAGTACTACAAGATCCACGTCAGCCTGGTGCCGCCGCGCGCCAAGCGCGAGTGGCAGCTGATCTCGCGGCGCATCGCCGATCCGGCGTTCCAGAAATCGTTCCTGACTTCGCTGGCGCAGCACTTCCGGGTCGAGCGGGCGTACTACGACGCGGTCTGGGACGAAATGCAGAGCGTGCAGTGACCGCACCTCAGCCCGCCATCCAAGCCACCGGACCAGCCAGCATGCCGAGCCACGTCAGCGAATCGCGCATCCATGGCGGCGTCTACTCCGATCCGGAGTTCGCCGCGATCTTCTCCGATTGCAATCAGCTGCAGAAGTGGCTCGATGTCGAGCGCGCGCTCGCGTCGACCCAGGCGCAGATGGGCCTGATCCCGCATGAGGCCGCGCAGGAGATCGCGCGCCGCACCCATGTGGAGTTGTTCGATCTCGAACGGCTCGGCCGCGAGAGCCGCGAAACCGGGCACATCCTGATTCCGACGATCTGGGCGCTGGCCGAGCGCTGCCAGGACGGATGGGGCGAGTACGTTCATTACGGCGTGACCACCCAGGACATTCTCGACACCGGGCTGATGCTGCAGGTCGCCGAAGCCTGGGAACTCGTACTGGCGCGGCTGCGTTCGATCCAGACCCAACTGCTCGCGCTGGCGCGCAAGCACCGGCGCACGCCGATGGTCGCGCGCACCCACGGCCAGCACGCGCTGCCGACCACCTTCGGTTACAAGGTCGCGGTCTGGGTCGACGAGATCGATCGGCACCTGCAGCGGTTCGACGAGGCGCGCGCGCGGGTGATGGTGGGCAACCTCACCGGCGCGGTCGGCACCCTGGCCTCGTTCGGCGCGCAGGGATTCGAGATCCAGCGGCGCACCCTCGCCAGTCTCGGCCTGGATGCGCCGCGCACCAGTTGGCATTCGGTGCGCGACCGGATCCTGGAGGTCGGCGGATTGCTGGTCCAGTGCGCGGTCACGATGGGGCGGATCGCCAACGAGATCTATCACCTGCAGCGCACCGAAGTCGACGAGGTCCGCGAAGGCAACGCGCCGGGCAAGATCGGCAGCAGCACCATGCCGCACAAGCAGAATCCGTCGACCGCCGACCTGATCAGCGCGTTGTCGCGTCTGATCCGGGCGCAGATGGTCGCGCTCACCGATGCCGCGTTTCATCTGCACGAACGCGACGGCACGGCCTGGCGGATCGAATGGGCCGCGCTGCCCGAACTGTTCGTCTACACCGGCGCCTTGCTCGCGCGCATGGACGAGATGTTGGCGGCGGGCCTAGACGTGCGTGAGCAACGCATGCGCGACAACCTCGACCTGCTCGGCGGGCTGATTCTGTCCGAGCGGGTGATGCTCGCGCTCGGCGGCCGCTTCGGCAAGCAGACCGCGCACGAACTGGTGCATGAAATATCGATGGAGGCGCGACGGCACGATGTTCCGTTCCGCGACGCCTTGCTCAAGGACGAGCGCCTGCGCGGCAGCTTCACCCCGCAGGCGCTCGAAGATCTGCTCGATCCGGTCACCTATGCGGGACTGGCCGTGGAGATGGTCGACCGGGTCGCGCGCGACGCGACCGGCCATCCGCGCGGCCGGTCCTGAGCGGGCGACGCCACGACGCGAGTTTCCAGTCAGCCCATTCTTGGATGGAGGGTATGCGATGGAACCACAGACCTTGAAAGTGACGCCGCATCCCGCGTTCGCCGCGCGCCGCGGTTGTTCGGTGAGCGAGCCGGCGGTGGTCGACGATTGCCGGCACGAACACAGCCATATTCTGGATTCGAAGGTGCACGGCGGCGGCTACGCCGGCTCCGCGAGCCGGGCGATCTTCTGCGGCCGATGTCGGCTGCAGCGCTGGCTCGACGTCGAATCGGTGCTGGCGATGGCGCAGGCGGAAGTCCATATGATCCCGCTGCAGGCCGCGCTGGAGATCCAGCGCAGCGCGAAATTGTCGGCGATGAATCTGGACCAGATCGCCGATGGCGTGAGCAAGACCGGGCATTCGCTGATGCCGCTGCTGCGCGCGCTGCAGGACAACTGCAGCCCGAGCGCGCGCGAGTACGTCCACTACGGCGCGACCACCCAGGACATCCAGGACACCGCGCAGTCGCTGGAGATGCGCGATGTGCTCGACAGCGTCGACGTCGCGCTGGATGGCTTGATCGCGCAGCTCGCATCGCTGGCGAACGCGCACCGCGGCTCGCTGATGGTCGCCAGGACCCATTCGATACCGGCCTTGCCCACCACCTTCGGTTTGAAAGTGGCCGGCTGGATCGACGAGTTGCTGCGCCATCGCGATCGCCTCGGCCAGGCGCGCCAGCGCGTGCTCGTGGTGCAGTTGTTCGGCGGGGTCGGCACGATGGCCGCGTTCGGCCCCGACGCCATGGCGCTGCTGAACGTGTTCGCGCGCCGGCTATGTCTCGGCGTGCCGCACGCCGGCTGGCATGTGGCGCGCGACCGCGTCGCCGAATTCGTCAGCGCGCTGGCGATGATGACCGCGTCGCTGGCGCGGGTGGCCGACGAGATCCGCACCTTGAACCGCTGGGAGATCGCCGAGGTCGAAGTCGGCTGGTCGGAGCAGCAGATCGGCAGCAGCACCATGCCGCACAAGCGCAATCCGGAAGGCTGCGAGCAGGTCGTGGTGATGGCCCGCCTGGCCAAGGCGCAGGTCGTTCTCGCATTGGACGCGATGATCCTGGAGCACGAACGCGACTACCGCGGCACCCGCCTGGAATGGTGCGCGGTCGCCGACGTCTCCCATTACGCGCTGACCGCGCTGGCCTTGCTCAGCGACACGATCGGCAAGCTCACCGTCAACGACGCGGCGATGGATCGCAACGCGCACGCCTACGGCGACGCGATCTGCATGGAGGCGTTCGTGTTCGAGATGGCCAAGACGCTCGGCAAAAGCAGCGCCTACGAAATCATCTTCGAACTCACCCAGGCCTGTCAGCGCGACCGGGTCTCGATCCGCGAGGCGGTCGAGTGCGATCCGCGGGTGCTCGCCGCCGTCGACGAGGGCAAGCTCGCGCGGCTGTTCGAACCGCGGGCGCATCTGGGCATGGCCGAAACCATCGTCGACGACGTGCTGACCCAGGTCGGCAACCGTCGTTTCTGAAGCATCGGATTCACCAGCGCGGACGATCCGCGCGAACACACGCCGCCGCACAACTCATCGGGAGAAAGGAATGTCAGTGAGCATCGAAGCCGATCCGGCCAAGGTCCAGCAGTTTTCCGCGCGCATCATGGAGGATTACGGCAACACGCTGCGCGGCGCCATGCTCTACATCGGCGACCAGTTGGGCCTGTTCAAGGCCCTGGCCCGGACCGGCGCGGTGACGCTGGAGGAACTCACCGATCACACCGGGCTCAACGCGCGCTATCTGCGCGAGTGGCTCGGCAGCATGGCGACCGGCGACTACGTGAGCTACGACCGCCACAGCAAGCGCTATCGCCTGCCCGACGAATTCGTGCCGGTGCTCGCCGACGAGGACTCGCCCTACTTCGCCGGCGGCATCATCCAGCTGAGCGTTCCGTTCGTGTCGATGGCGCCGCGGATCATCGAGGCGTTCCGCCATGGCGGCGGCGCGCCGGAGGAATCCTATCCGGTCGAAACCTGGCAGGGCATGGAGCGCATGACCATGCCCTGGTACAAGCACTTCCTCGTCCAGCACTGGATCCCGTCGCTGACCGGGGTCAAGGAAAAACTCGAAGCCGGCGGCAGCGTGCTCGATTTCGGCTGCGGCAGCGGACTGGCCGCGATCACCATGGCCCAGGCGTTTCCGAACGCCAGCATCCTGGGCTGCGATTTCCATCTGCCCTCGATCGAACGCGCGCGCGCGAACGCGCATGCGGCCGGACTCGGCGACCGGGTGCGCTTCGAGGTCGCCGATTCCGATGCGCTGCTGGGCAAGAAATTCGATTTCGTGACCACCTTCGTGGTGATCCACGACGCGGCCGATCCGCAGCAGATGCTGAAGGATCTGCGCACGTCGACCGCCGACGACGGCACTTACCTCATGGTCGAGCTCAACCTGTCCGAGGAACTGCACGAAAACATGAATCTGTTCGGCCGGGTGATGTACCCGCAGAGCACGCTGTACTGCATGACCTGCTCGCTGTCGCACGGCGGCGCCGGGCTCGGCGCCTTCATGGGCGAGACCCGCGCGCGCGACATGGCCGCGAAAGCCGGGTTCAGCCGCGTGCGCAAGGTGCCGTCCGATCGGCCACCGTTGCCCGCATTGTTCGAACTGCGGCCCTGAGCCGAAACGCGGAACGGCGACCCGCCGGCCGCGGGCAAAAAAAACCCCGCCGAGGCGGGGTTTTTCGTGCAGCGATATCGCGTTTGGATCAGAACTTGTACTGAGCGGCGATACCGAACAGATCGGCGTGGCCCTTGAACTTGCCGACCAGGTGCGCGCCGGTGCTGTTGCGCACGTCGATGCTGGGGCTGTCGATTTCGATGCGGGTGTAGGCCGCGTCGACGCTCAGATGCTCGCTGGCGTTCCAGGTCAGGCCCACCGAGTACAGCATGCGGTCGTTGTCGGGCAGACGCGGGGTGCGCGTGCGGTCGTTGGTCGGGGTTTCGTCGTAAGCCGCGCCGGCGCGCAGGGTGAAGGCATCGCTGAGGTCGAACTCGGCGCCGAGCGCGTACATCATCGTGTCTTCCCATTCGAAGTCTTCGAACGAGACCTGGGTGTTGAGCGCGTTGTGGCGACGGATGTCGACTTCGCGCAGCGAGTGCCAATCGGTCGCCTGGACGTCGGCCATCATGCGGAAGTTGTCGCTGAACGCGTAGGAGACGCTCAGGGTGTCCACGCTCGGCGTGGTCAGCTTGGCGCCGCCCGGACCGTCGGCGATGCGCGCGGCCAGGACCGGATTGCCGGCCGCGGCACCCGCGACGGCGGCGGGAACGGTGAAGTCGACCGTGCCGGAGATGTCGTGGTCGATCTCGGAGCGGTGCGAGTAACCGATCGACAGCTTGTCGGTCGGCTTGAACTGGAAGCCGACCAGCCAGCCCAGACCGTTGTCGTCGCCGGTCACGTCGACGAGGCCGTCGTTGCGCTGCGGACCGAACGGCGAAGCCGGCGAACGGCAGGCCGGGTTGCCGGCGCAGATCAGCGAGCCCAGGTCGGCGGCGCTGGTCAGGGTGACTTCGGCGCGCTCGTAGACGACGCCGAAACCGAGCGAGAAGCGATCGGTCAGAGCCACCGCGGCCGACAGGGTCAGGTCGATGGTTTTGACGTCGGATTCGACCGCGTGGTAACGGCCGACCCAGTCGCGGTCGTATTCGGTCTTCAGGCCGAACGGCGCGCTGACGCTGGCGCCGAGAGTGACCTTGTCGAATGCGCCCGACAGCGGCACGACGATGGCCAGCGCCGGCACGGGCTGCGCGTCGCCGGGGTCGCCGCCGTTGCCGCCGGTCAGCGGGGTGCCCGCCGCCGAGGTGCCGCCGCCGCGGAATTTCGCGGTCAGGTCGATCACGGTGACGTCGGTGCGGACGGTGGTGCTGTCCAGGTTGACCATCGCCGCCGGATTGTTCGATACGACCGACGCGTCGTCCTTGGCCACGGCGCTGCCGGCGAAGGCACGGCCCTGGTTCTTGACGCTGTTCTCGCGAATCTGGAAACCGGAAGCGCCGGCCGAACCGAAGCTGATGACGCCAGCGATGCCGAGCGCGATCGCGGTCAGGCGGGTGTAACGGTGTGAGGGTTGCATGCGTGTAGTCTCCGTTGGAGTATTTTTAGTCTTTCTCGGCCGTTTGCGCGGACCCGCTGGTGCGAGCTCCATGCCGCCGGAAACCCCTCCCGACGTACGACGCCGTATGCACTATAGCGCGGCTATTAACCGAACGCTAACAATACGCCCAAGACCGCAAAGCCGTCCGTACCGATGTCGCAAAGCCAAGCCACGCAACCACTTACCTATCTTTCGTGCCTTAATGGGGTAACTGTCGGCAACCCCGGCCGGCGGAGCTGAGCGCGTGTTCGTCACCATCCCCACACGCGAGCGGACCCGGCTGCGCTGGGCCACTCCGCTGCTGTTCGCCTTGCTGTGGCTGTGCTTCATCGTCTCGGCGGTGGTCCTGCCGGACCCGGAGCAGCGCCGGCTGATGCTCGAGTGGGGCGCCTTGTCGGGCGGCCTGTCCAGCCCGCTGGCGTGGTGGGACGCGGTGCGCGACGGCAGCCTGCTGCGCCTGTTCAGCGCGCTGTTTCTGCATGCCGACTGGGCCCATCTGCTCGGCAACCTGGTGTTCCTGCTGATCTTCGGCCTGCCGGCCGAGCGCGCGATGGGGCCGTGGCGGCTGCTGGCGCTGTTCCTGTTCGGCGGCGCGGTCGCCAACCTCGCGGCGGTGATCGCGATCGGCACCCCGGACCGCCTGATCATCGGCGCCAGCGGCGCGGTGTCGGCGCTGATCGGTGCCTACCTGGCGCTGTTCCCGAACGCCAAGCTCGGCGTGGTGGTGCCGCTGGGCCTGTTCCTGCAATTCGTCAAAGTGCCCGCGCCGCTGCTGATCGGCGTGTGGGCGGCGTTGCAGGTGGTGTTCACCTTCATCGGCCCGGCCTTCGGCGCGGTGGCGTGGTCGGCGCATCTGGCCGGCTTCGCGTTCGGCGGCGCGTTCGCCCTGATCGCCCGCGCCGGCATCGCGCGACGGCTGCGGCGCAAGCGTGGGTATTGAGGGGCGGGAATCGGGAATGGGGAGTCGGGAATCGTAAGAGCACCTCCCTCGCTCTTGAGTTGACCCCGCAAGCCCACACGCTGTTTTCAGACCGCGACATTGCCGCTTCTACGATTCCCGATTCCCCATTCCCGATTCCCGGCCCCATGCCTACCCTCTACAAAGTCACCTTCCTCAACGCCGGCAAGATCTACGAGCTGTACGCGCGCAAGATCGGCTCGGGGTCGCTGTGGGGGTTCACCGAGGTCAGCGACCTGGTGTTCGACGTGCATGAAGGCCTGGTGGTCGATCCGACCGAGGAACGCCTGCGCGACGAGTTCGGCAACACCAAGGTCCTGCACCTGCCGATGCAGAGCATCGTGCGGATCGAGGAAGTCGAGCGCAAAGGCCAATCGGCGATCCGCGACGCGGCCACCGGCGAGAAAGTCGTCACCCCGTTTCCGTTTCCGGCCAAGCCGCGCTGATTGACTAGACTGTGGATCGGCGAAACGCAAGGCCGCACGCGATGACCGATACTCCCGTCGATACGATCGAACTCAAGGACCGGCGCTTCGCGGTCGAACGCGCGCAGGTGCAGGGCTGGCTGTACGACGACGCCAGCGGCGAAGTCTGCTGGTCGATCGACGTGCGCGGCGCGGCGACGCGCTTCGGCGACGGCGAAGTCAGCCAGGACCTGAGCCCGCATTTCTACGACGAAGCGATGCCGCTGCGCATCGACGACTGGCGCAAGCTCGAACACAGTGGTTACGCATTCGATCTGGAAGACGACGACGAGGGCGACAGTCTGCCGACCTTGTACCTGTGCTCGCACCTGGCGCTGCCGCGCTCGCAGCTGCGTTTCGGCGCGCGCCGCGGCCATCGCTTCGCACTGGAGTGGCACGGCCTGGCCGAGGCGAACTGGGACGAGGATTTCGGCCGCGACCTGCCGTTCCGGATCGCGCTGGACATCGAGTTCGCGCAGCAGGAGGTGCGGTTCTGGCATCGGCACGACGACGAAGACTTCGAAGCCGCCGCGCGCGCGGTGATGGCACGGCGCGGTTTGTCCGGCGAGCACCTGCGTTATCGCGATCATCGGCGTTTTCGCGACGATCCCGACGACGAGCATTACCGGCTGATCCGCGCGTTCTTTTCGCCGATCGACTGAATCGCGCCGCGCGGTGACGCGGCCTCGGGCGAGCGCGTGGTGGCGCCGTCCCCGCTGCCGGTCAAGCCGCGCGGACGCCCGGACTCGCGTTGGGTCTCCAGCACGACGCGCCCTCGGCACAGGCTTGATCCATCGAATCCGCCGTCACCGTCGGGAAGTCGGCGCGTGTCCGCCGTCCGCATGGCTGTGGACGAACCGGGATGGGTGTCCTGTTCAAGATAGCGCATTGATAAGGGCGATGAGCGCCAGTCCCCAGCCCGGCACGGAGCGGGCACGGGCGAAGTTTCGGTATCGATACGTGTTCAAATCGACGACGAAGAGCACCGTGTTGATCAACAGCGCCACTGCCGGCAAGTACCACCCACTCAAGGCGGGAAAGTTGTGGGGAATCACGATCGCCGCAACTCCCACGGCAAACGAGACCAGACCGATCAGCATGGCGAAGCTCCTCAGCGGCCCTGCACGCATGCGCCCAGCACTGCGGCCGCTTCGGCGCCAGGCGTGGCCATCGCTCGACCGCTCGCAAGCGCACTCGCCTCAGAGATCGGCATGAACACCGTTCGCGCCGGGCAGGATGCGGCGCGCCTTCATTCTTGCCATCGGCCAGGCGTGGCCCCGCAGGACATTTCCAGCCGGCGCTGCGGATGGCCGCGCATCGTCTGCGATTGCTCGCCGATAGCGCCGACCTTTGGGGACGCGCCCGAAAATCTCTCGTTGCAGATCCGGCGAAGACTCACCACGGGCTCATGAGGCCCCGCCCCTGCGCCAGGCGAGCGTCGGCGCAGGCCATCGCTCGGCGCGCGCCGATCGGGCGCGCGATCGGCTTTGTGCCAAATCGCCGCGATCCGAAAAAACCGCGTCGGGATTCGAGTCCCTCACGAAAACGCCCGGCTCGCGCCGGGCGTTTGGTTGCCGCCTCGCTGCAGGCTCAGCGCTTGGCCGCGGGCGTCGCCGCTTTCGCCGCCTGCGCCGGCGCCTTGCTCGCGCCGGGCTTCTTCAACTCCGCCAGCGCCGATGCGATCGGCGCGTCGCCTTCGAGCACTTCGCCGGCGTTGGTGCCGGGCGTGTCCTCTTCCTCGCCGTGCAGATGCCCGGGCAGCGTCGCTTCGGTGTAGCTCGGGCGGCCGTCGGCATCCGGCGCCTTCGGCGCGCGCAGCACCACGTCGGGCACGATGCCCAGCGCCTGGATCGATTTGCCGCTGGGCGTGTAGTAGCGCGCGGTGGTGAGCTTGACCGAATCGCCGTTGTCCAGCGGCAGCACGGTCTGCACCGAGCCCTTGCCGAAGGTGCGGCTGCCGACCACGCGCGCGCGGCCGTTGTCGCGCAAGGCGCCGGCCAGCACTTCCGAGGCGCTGGCCGAACCGGCGTCGACCAGCACCACCAGCGGCGCGCCGTCGAGGCGATCGCCCGGGGTCGCGCTGAACTCGGCGTCGCTGATCGCGATGCGGCCGCGGGTGCTGACGATCTTGCCGCTGTCGAGCAGGTCGTCGGCGATCTGCACCGCCGAGGTCAGCAGGCCGCCGGGGTTGCTGCGCAGGTCCATGACCAGGCCGCGCAACTTGCCGCCGGACTGGGTCTTCAGCTTTTCCAGTTGGGTTTCGAAGTCCGCGGCGGTGTCGGCCTGGAACGCGCTGATGCGCAGATAGGCGTAGCCCGGTTCGAGCATGCGGCTCTTGACGCTGGTGACGCGGATGGTTTCGCGCGCGACGGTCAGGTCGAAGGGTTTGTCGCGGCCTTCGCGCACGATGGTCAGCACCACCTTGCTGCCGGGCGCGCCGCGCAGGGTGCTGGAACTGTCGCCCTCGTCCACTTTGAACGGCTTGCCGTCGATGGCGATGATCAGGTCGCCGGCCTTGATCCCGGCGCGCGTCGCCGGCGTGTCGTCGATCGGCGAAATGACCTTCAAGGTGCCGTCGGGCTGGCGCTGCAGTTCCACGCCGATGCCGTCGTAGTTGCCGCGCGATTGTTCGTCGAAGTCTTCGGCCGCGACCTTGTCGAGGTACACGCTGTGCGGATCGAGATCGAGCAGCAGGCCGCGGATCGCCGCATGCATGAGCTTGGCGTCGTCGACCGGTTCCACGTACGCCTGCTTGACCGCGTTGTAGACCGCGACGTAACGGCGGATTTCCTCGATCGGCACCTTGGAGTCGGCGCCGTCGCCGTCCTTGCCGGGCTTGGCCTTGGCGGCCGGCGCGCGCGCGGGCGGCACCGGCTGCGGCGGGGTATCGGTGTCGTCCGGACCGGTGTCGGCCGGCGTGGCGTCGGGCTTGGTGTCGGCCGGTTTGGTGTCGGCCGGTTTCTTATCGGCCGGCTGCGTGGCCGGTGCGGTCGAGGGCGCGGATTGGGGCGTGCTCTGGGGCGCGACCGGCGGCGGCGTGGTCGGCGCCTGCTGCGCGAACGCCAGCGGAGCGGCGCCCAGCGCCAGGGCGAGCGGTAGCAGACTACGCAGGGGGTGACGCAGGGACATGCACGGCGCTCCGGAACGGGTACGAATCAGGTAGCGATAGGACCGCGCGAGGCGATCCGGGTTCGATCGATTATCTGCGCACGTTAAGCCGCGCGCTTGCAAGCTTTTGTTAAATCGTCGGCGGGTCGTGGTTTTCGACTCCTGCGCGCGCCACGAAGTCTCTATGGGAGGGGCTTCAGCCTCGACGCTTTTCGCTGAGATCGCCGGACACCTGCCTTGCCTGAGCCGAAAGCGTCGGCTGAAGCCCTACCCGCAGAGCCTACCCACTACGACGCGATCGGCGCGCCTTCAGCTGGATCAGCCGTCGACCGCCGCGGCGCCCCGCCTCAACGCCGCAGCCAGGTATTCGGATTGACCGGTTGACCGCCGCGACGCAATTCGAAATACAGCGCCGGCCGGCCGTGGCCGCCGGAACTGCCGACGGTGGCGACCGCGTCGCCTTTCTTGACCGTCGCGCCGGCGTCCTTGAGCAGGGCGTCGTTGTTCGCGTACAGGCTCATGTAGCCGTTGCCGTGATCGACGATCAGCAACAGGCCGTAACCGGTCATCCATTCCGAATACACCACGGTGCCGTCGGCGACCGCCTTGACCGTGGCGCCGGCCGGCGCGCCGATCAGCAGGCCTTCGCTGCTGCGACCGTCGGGCATGGTGCCGCCGAAGCCGGCCAGCAAGGCGCCCGATACCGGCCAGCCCAGGCCGCCGACCTGCGGCGCGGGCGCGCTGGCGACCTGCACCGGCGGTTTGCGCACCGGCGCGGGCTTGCCCTGCGCCTTGGCCGCCGCGGCGGCGGCGCGCGCTTCGCGGGCCTCGCGTTCGGCCTTGGCCTTGGCGGCGGCGCGACGCTGCGCCTCGGCGCGCGCGGCGGCGGCGCGCAACTTGGCCAACAATTGCTCCAGGCCCTTCGCGTCGCGGCCGAGTTCGCGTTCGCGGGTGCTGCGGTCTTGGTATTTCTCGTTGATCTGGGCGACCAGCGCGGCGCGGGTCTTGCGGTCTTTTTCGAGCTGACCGAGCTGGTTGCGCTGCTGCTTGCGGGTGCTGTCGAGGCTGGCGCGGCGCTCGACGATCTGGCGCTCGAGCGCATCGAGTTCGCGCAGCTGCGCGCTCAGTTCGGCGATGCGGCGCGCGCGATCGCGCTGCACATAGCCGTGATAGGTCAGGATCCGGCTGCTGTCGGCGACCTTGTCCTGCGACAACAGCACTTTCAGCGGCGCGTCGTTGCCCTGCGCATACGCGGCGCGCACCAGCCTGGACAACTCGTCGCGCTTGGAGCCCAGGCTCGCGTTGAGCGCGTCGCGCTTGCTCTGCAGATCCTTGAGCGCGGCCTGTTCGCGCGCGAGCCGGGTTTCGGTGTCGCGCAGGGCCCGGTTGGAATGGCCGACCTGTTCGTCGGCCTGACGCAGTTGCTGCGAGGCGTCGCCGCGCTGGCCTTCCAGCTTGCGCCGTTCGGCCGCGACCGACTTGAGTTCGGTCTTGATCTTCTCGAGCTTGCGCTCGGCGTCGCGGCTGTTGCTCTGCGCGGCCGCGTGGACGCCCAGGCTCATCGCCAGCGAGCAGGCCGCCACGGCGGCCAGCCACCACGCGCGCGCGCTCGCCATCAGCGCTCCAGCAGGCTCGTGCCGGTCATCTCGACCGGCTGGGCGATGCCGAGCAGGTCGAGGATGGTCGGCGCGACATCGCGCAAGGCGCCGCCGCTGCGCAGCGTGGCCTTGCGCGGGCCGACATAGACCAGCGGCACCGGGCCGACCGTGTGCGCGGTGTGCGGTTGGCCGGTGCTCGGGTCGCGCATCATTTCCAGGTTGCCGTGATCGGCGGTGATCAGCAGCGCGCCGCCGACCTCCTGCACCGCGGCGGCGATCGGGCCGATCGCCTTGTCGACCGCCTGCGCGGCGAGGATCGCGGCCTGCAGGTCGCCGGTGTGGCCGACCATGTCGGGGTTGGCGATGTTGCAGATCGCGACGTCGATCGCGCCGGACTTGATCGCTTCGACCAGCTTGGCGGTGACTTCCGGGCAGCTCATCTCCGGCTGCAGGTCGTAGGTCGCGACCTTCGGGCTCGGCACCAGGATGCGGCTTTCGCCTTGATACGGATCTTCGCGTCCGCCGCTGAAGAAGAAGGTGACGTGGGCGTATTTCTCGGTTTCGGCGATGCGCAGCTGGGTCAGGCCGTTGGCGGCCAGCAATTCGCCCAGGGTGTTGTGCAGATCGTCGGGGCCGAACGCGACCGGCGCCGGCAGGCGCGCGTCGTATTCGGTCAGGCAGACGAAACGCGAGAGCTTCGGCCGGCGCGCGTCGTAACCGTCGAAACCGGGATCGACGAACGCCGCGCTCAACTGACGCGCGCGATCGGCGCGGAAATTCATGAACACCACCGCGTCGCCGTCGGCCATCGCGGTGGCACCGTCGATCACGGTCGGGGCGACGAATTCGTCGGTTTCGCCGCGCGCGTACGCCGCTTCGAGCCCGGCCAACGCGGTCGGCGCATGCTCCGGACTGTCGGCTTCGACCATCGCGTTCCAGGCGCGCAACTGGCGATCCCAGCGCTTGTCGCGGTCCATCGCGTAGTAGCGGCCGCTGATCGAGGCGATATGCGCGTTGCCGAGGCGGTCGCACACGTCTTGAAGGCGTTGCAGGCTCGGCGCGGCCGACTTGGGCGGCATGTCGCGGCCGTCCAGGAACGCATGCACCGCGACCCGCGCCACGCCTTCGCGTCGGGCGAGTTCGAGCATCGCGAAGATGTGCTTCTCATGGCTGTGGACGCCGCCGGGCGAGAGCAGGCCCATGACGTGCAAGGTGCCGTTCGAGGATTTCGCCGCGGCGCAGGCCGCGCGCAGTTCGTCGTTGGCGTAGAAGCTGCCGTCCTCGATCGCCGCGTCGATCCGGGTAAGGTCCTGATAGACGATGCGGCCGGCGCCGAGGTTCATGTGGCCGACCTCGGAATTGCCCATCTGCCCGTCCGGCAGGCCGACGTGGCGGCCTTCGGTGTGGATCAGGGTGTGGGCCTGCGAAGCCAGCAGCGCATGCCAGTTCGGCAAGCTGGCCTGGGCCAGGGCGTTGTCGGCGGGGTCGTCGCGATGGCCCCAACCGTCCAGGATCAACAGCACTACGGGCTTGGGTCGGGCATTCGCTGACACGTGGGGGATTCCTATGACCAGGGGCAGGGGCCGCCGCAGGCGGATTCTGCGATTGTAGCGAAGCGGACGATGAAGCCCCGGGGAACGCGGCGCCGGGTTCGCGGCCGGGTTACGCGCCATATCGCAAGTGCTTGATAGTGCTTGATAGTGCTTGCACTGGCACGTCTTGCGTCCACCGACATCACGAAATGCGCATTCGCCTTAAACCGATCGCGCGCTCGCCGCATCACAGACCTTGCCCACCAAGACAACGGAACACGCCATGACGCGCACCCGCCTCACCCTCAGCCTGTCGGTCCTGATCGCCCTGTCCTCGCCGCTGGCGTTCGCCGACGACGGCATCAGCAAAGTCAACGGCAGCATCAACGTCGAAGCCAGCCAGCGCCAGGGCGACCTGGACACCGTCAACGGCAGCATCAAGATCGGCGACAGCGCCCGCGTCGGCAAGGCCGAGACGGTCAACGGCAGCATCCACGTCGGCAACAGCAGCCAGACCGGCGGTCTGGAAACGGTCAACGGCAGCATCCGCGCCGGCACCAACCTGACCGCGAACGGCGGCATCGAAACCGTCAACGGCAGCATCTTCGTCGATCGCGGCGGCACCGTGCGCGGCGACCTGGAAACCGTCAACGGCGCGATCGGCCTGGTCGATACCGACGTCACCGGCGGCATCGAGACGGTCAACGGCGACCTCACCGTCGGCGTGGATTCGCACGTCAGCGGCGGCATTCGCTACACCAAGCCCAACGGCATCAAGTTGCTCAAGCAGCGCGATCCGCGCGTGATCATCGGGCCGAACGCGCGCGTCGACGGCGCCCTGGTGTTCGAGCGCGAAGTGAAGCTGTACGTGCACAGCACCGCCAAGACCGGCCCGATCCGCGGCGCCACCGCGATCGCGTTCAACACCGCGACCCCGCCGACCGAATAACGCCGACAAGGCCGCAACCGCGCCCCGTCCGCGTCGCTACGGCTCCGGTCGGGGCGATCCGGCCGGGGCGATCCGGGCGGGGCGTTCGCATTGTGCCCGACCGCTCGGCGAGCGAACTGATCGGGACAACACCGCGAAACCGCAGCACCTAGAATGGACCTCCCCCACCCCCGGCCTCGCGCCGCTCCTGGAGGTCTCGACCTTGTTGCCGAAGCATCTGTCCCGAACCACCCCGCTGCTCACCGCCACCTCGCTGGTGGCCGCCGCCCTGGTCCTGTCGGCCTGCGACAAGCCAGCGTCCAAACCCGACACCGACGCGAGCGCCGCCACGCCGGCCCCGGCCCAGCCCGCCGGCGAGCACGGTTTCGACGGCGCGATCAACGCCGCCGACTTCGCCCAGCACGTCAAGGTCCTGGCCTCCGACGAGTTCGAAGGCCGCGCGCCCGGCAGCGCCGGCGAGGACAAGACCGTCGAGTATCTGCAGGCGCAGTTCCAGCGCATGGGGCTCAAGCCCGGCAACGGCGACAGCTATTTCCAGACCGTGCCGATGGTCGAGACCACCGCCGACGAAACCACTTCGCTCAAGCTCGAGGTCAAGGGCCAGCCGCGCGAACTGAAGTTCGGCACCGACATGGTCGTCGGCACCCGCACCGGCCAGCCGGAAGTGAAGGTCGACGGCAGCGACCTGGTGTTCGTGGGCTACGGCGTCAACGCGCCCGAGCAGCAGTGGAACGATTACGCCGGCGTCGACGTCAAGGGCAAGACCGTGGTGATGTTCGTCAACGACCCGGGCTTCCACGGCCAGGACGCGACCTTGTTCGAAGGCAAGCGGATGACCTATTACGGCCGCTGGACCTACAAGTTCGAAGAGGCCGCGCGCCAGGGCGCGAAGGCCGCGTTGATCATCCACGACACCGCCGGCGCGTCGTACGGTTGGGACGTGGTCAAGAATTCGTGGTCGGGCGCGCAGTTCGACCTGCCGGCCAAGGACGATCCGGAACCGCGCCTGCCGGTGCAGGGCTGGATCAGCAACGAGGTCGCGCGCAAATTGCTCGGCGATCTGGGCCAGAACCTCGATCAGCTGTACCAGGCCGCCGGCAAGCGCGGCTTCAAGGCGATCCCGCTGCAGGCCAAGGCCTCGGTGGATCTGAAGAGCAAGATCAGCCAGAAGTCCTCGCGCAACGTGATCGCGCGCCTGGACGGCGCCAAGCGTCCGGACGAAGCCATCGTCTACATGGCGCACTGGGATCACCTGGGCAACCACACCGGCGAAGGCGGCCACGAAGGCCACGGCGCCGACGCCAAGACCACCGGTCCGGACACGATCTACAACGGCGCGGTCGACAACGCCTCCGGCGTGGCCGGCATCCTGGAAATCGCCGAAGCCTTCAGCAAGCAGACCCCGCCGCCGGACCGTTCGCTGCTGTTCCTGGCGGTGACCCTGGAGGAATCGGGCCTGCTGGGTTCGAAGTACTACGTCGCCCATCCGACCGTGCCGCTGAACAAGACCGTCGCGGTGATCAACCTCGACGCGATGCCGATCATCGGCAAGGCCCGCGACATGACCGTGGTCGGTTACGGCAGCTCCGAGCTCGAGGACATCCTCAAGACCGTCGCCGACGGCCAGCAGCGCGTGCTGCATGCCGAAGCCACCCCGCAGGACGGCTTCTACTTCCGCTCCGATCATTTCAACTTCGCCAAGGCCGGCGTGCCCGCGCTGTACGCCAAGGGCGGCAACGACCTGATCGACGGCGGCGTCGAAGCCGGGCAGAAGGCCCAGGTCGATTACAGCCAGAACCGCTATCACAAGCCGTCCGACGAATTCGACGCGGCCTGGAAGCTCGACGGCCTGGTCCAGGACCTGGACGCGCTGTACGGCGTGGGCAAGGTGCTGGCCGGCAACGAGCAGTGGCCGAACTGGTACGAGGGCAACGCCTTCCGCGCCGCGCACGACACGCTGATGGCGCCGCCGGCGAAATAAGCCGCGCCCGCGCGCGGGGCCGGTCCGGCGGGCCGGCCCTTGCCGCACAGCGATCCGACCACGGCGCCCAAGGGCGCCGTGGTTTTTTCCGCTAGGCTTTAGCAGCCGCGGCTCGCGGTATGCCTGAAGGAACACGCATGTCCATGTCCATCGCCTACTGGTGCGTGCTGATCGCCGCGCTGCTGCCGTACCTGTGGGTCGCCGTCGCCAAGGCCAGCGGCAAGCGCTACGACAACCGCGACCCGCGCGGCTGGCAGACCCGTCAGGACAACCCGCGCTCCAACGCCGCCTACGCCGCCCACCTCAACGCGTTCGAAGCCTTCGCCCCGTTCGCGGCCGGCGTGATCGGCGCGCAGATGACCGGCGTGGCCACCGACTGGATCGTCGGCCTGGCGATGGCCTTCATCGTCTTCCGCATCCTGCACGGCGTGTTCTATGTGACGCGCCAGCCGAAGCTGCGCAGCCTGGCCTGGGTGCTCGGCTTCGGTTGCGTGCTGGCCTTGCTGGTCCTGGCCGCGCTGGCGGCGTCCGAAGACGCCAGCGCGCAGGTGGTGCTGCGTCTGTTCGACGGGTCCGCGCAGGCCGGTCTGCCCAGCTGAGTCTTGCACGCAAGCCGTTCGCATCCGTCCCTTGCGAACGCGGCCCGCGTTCGCCATGTCCCCGCCGTATCCACGCTGTCCCGAAGAGTCGCGAATGTCCCCCGCCCCGCGCACCGATCACGAAAATTTCGCGCAATCCCTGCGCGGCGACGGCTTCTGCTTCGTCGACGGCGAGCACATGCGCGAGCATCTGCTGCAGCACGGCTCGCTGCGGGATTGGCCGGCCTTCGCCGACAGCTGGAACGACCTGGCGCCCGACCAGTACCTGGCCAGCGTCGGCCGCCATCGCCGCCGCCGGCACGCGGTGTTCCGCGCCGGCCGCGACGGCACGATCGAGCGCCAACCGCATCAGCCGCATTACCAGAGCCTCGACTACAACACCCTGCAAGGCGATATCGAACGCTGGTTCGAACCGGTGCGCGACGACATCGGCGACGGCGCCAGCCTCGGCACGGTGCTCGGGTTCTGCCGCGATTTCTTTTCCACGCTCGCGCCGGATACGCAGGCCTGGCATATCGAGCTGCACCAGTTCCGCATCGAAGCGCGCAGCGACGAAGACGGTCAGCCCACACCCGAAGGCGTGCATCGCGACGGCGTCGACTACGTGCTGGTGCTGTTGATCGACCGCCACAACATCCTCAGCGGCACCACCACCATCCACACCGCCGACGGCACCGAACTGGGCAGTTTCACCCTGACCGCGCCGCTCGACGCCGCGCTGGTCGACGATGCGCGCGTGTTCCATGGCGTCACCGCGGTGACCCCGCAGGACCCGCAACGCGAAGCGCATCGCGATGTGCTGGTGGTGACGTTCCGCAAGGCGGCTTGAACGCGCGCGGGTCGACGGAGCGGCGCCGTGTTTGAAGTTTGATTCACGGCCGCCGCCGAGACTGAGGCTCCCTCTCTCGCCGAGATCGCCTCCATGACCCCGCACCGTATTCGCCGCGCCGTCCTCGCCCTGTCGCTGTCGCTCGCCGTCGCGCCTTCGATGGCCGCCGACAAGATCCTGATCGTGGTCAGCGGCGAAGGCCGCGACCAGGGCAAGACCCGGCCCGGCTTCGAGATGGACGAGTTCGCCCAGGCCTATCTGATCTTCCGCGACAACGGCTATGCCGTCGATGTCGCCAGCCCGAACGGCGGCCGCGTCGAAGCCGACAAATACGACGCGAACGAAGCGTTCAACGCGCGCCTGCTCGCCGATGCCGACGCGACCGCGCAGCTCGCGGCCACGCGCAAGACCGGCGATCTCCAGGCCGCCGACTACGCCGCGGTCTACGTGGTCGGCGGCAAGGGCGCGATGTTCGATCTGCCCGCCGACCCCGCGCTGCAGCGCGTGCTGGCGGATATCTACGAACGCGGCGGCGTGGTCGCGGCGGTCTGTCACGGCCCCGCCGCGCTGGTCGACGTGCGGCTCGGCAACGGCGCATGGCTGGTCGACGGCAAGCGCATGACCGGTTTCAGCAACGAAGAAGAGGCCGTGTTCGGCAAGCGCTGGGCGAAGCAGTACCGGTTCCAGCTCGAAGATGCGCTCAAGGCGCGTGGCGCGCAATGGCACGAAGCTGCATTGATGATGCCCAAGCTGGTCGTCGACGGCCGTCTGATCACCGGGCAGAATCCGTACTCGACGCCTGCGGTCGCCGACGCCATCGTCGGCGCGCTCGGCCGTCAGCCCAAGGTGCGCACGCCGTGGCGCGACGAACGCACCATGACCCTGGTGGAGCGCGCATTGAACGGCGAATCCGCGGCCGTGCGTCAGGCCCTGGCCGCCGATCGCGACAGTTATCACGTGCAACTGATCGGGCTGCTCGGCTACTACCAACTGCAGTCCACCCAGGATCTGGCCGCCACCCGCGACGCACTGGCGATCATGCAACTGGCCGCGCCGTACATGCCCGAACCGCAACTGCGTCTGGGCATGGCCGAGGCGCACCTGCGGCTGGGCGATCGCGAACGCGCGCGCGCGCTGACCGGCGAAGTACTGGAAAGCCACCCCGACATGGCCGAAGCTAAACACCTGTTGCAACGCATCGGAACCTGAGCCGCAATGGTGGAGCGTCTGCGCATACTCGTGGTCGAAGATCATCTGCCGCTGCGCGCGGCGATGGCGGCGATGTTCGAGTCGCACGGCCATCAGGCCGACTTCGCCGCCGACGGCCGCACCGGTCTGCGCCTGGCGCTGGACGATCCACCCGACGTATTGGTGCTCGACCTCAATCTGCCCGGCCTGGACGGCCTGCGCCTATGCACGCAGTTGCGCGAGCAGGCCGACCGTCGCATCCCGGTGCTGATGCTGACCGCCCGCGACACCCTCGCCGACAAGCTCAAAGGCTTCGAGGCCGGCGCCGACGATTACCTGGTCAAGCCGTTCGCGGGCGAGGAACTGCTCGCCCGCTGCCTAGCGCTGTCGCAACGCCATCGCGGCGGCGAACAGCACCTGCTGCGGATCGGCCCGCTCAGCATCGATCGCCGCGGCAACCGCGCGCAACGCGACGGCACCACGCTCGAATTGCATCAGACCGCCTACCGCATTCTGCTGATTCTCGCCGAAGCCTGGCCCCGCACCCTCACCCGCAGCGAACTCATGCAACGCTTGTGGAGCGATGAAGCGCCGCCGTCGGATCCGCTGCGTTCGCATCTGTATCTGTTGCGGCAAGCGCTCGACAAACCCTTCGCCTGGCCGATGCTGCACACCGTGCATGGCGTCGGTTTCAAGCTGCGCGAACGCCCATGAAGCGGCCGCGCCGGCGCATGCGCAACCGCCTGATGATCGCGTTCGGCGGATTCGCCGTGCTGGTCGCCGGCGTGTTCGGCCTGTACGCGATGGTCTTCATGTACGCGACCGAAGACGCCTTCTTCGACACCGCGTTGCGACAGGAAGCCGCCGCGCTGGTGCGCGCGCGACAGCAGCACGGCCGCTGGGAAACGCCGCGCAGTGCGTACATGAAGGTGTATACCGACGTGGCGCAATTCCCCGACGACTTGCGCGCGCCTTATCGAGACGAGCCCTGGCGTCATGAATACGCCGGTCGCGACGGGCGCCACTACCATCTCAAGACCCTGCAGGCCCCCGCCCCGGCCGCGAACGCATGGCTGGTCGCCGAAGTCAGCCGGCAATTGGTGGTCCGGCCGATGCGCGACCGCATCCTGCAATTGCTGGCGTGGTCGGCGGCCGCGGTGTTCGCATTGGCGTTGTTGATCGCTTACTGGCTGGCGCGACGGACCGCGGCGCCTTTGGCGCGACTGGCCGCACAGGTCGGCTCGATCACGCCGCAGCATCTGCCGGCGCTGCCGTTGCCCGAGCGCGCCGACGACGAAGTCGGCCTGGTCGCGCAAGGCGTCGCCGAACTGATCGAACGCATCCGCACCTTCATCGAACGCGAACAGGAATTCACCCGCGACGCCAGCCATGAACTGCGCACGCCGCTCGCGGTGATCGCCAGCACCAGCGAGCGCCTGCTCGACGAACCCGGGCTGTCGCCGGCCGGACGCCAGCACTTGATGCATCTGCGCCAGTCGGCGTCGCAGCTCGAGCAGACCGTCCGCACGCTGCTGAGTCTGGCGCGCGAGTCGCAAGAATCGGCGCAAGCGGGCGATCCCGTGCCCGTGCTGCCGCTGCTGGAGCGAATCATCCTGGATCAGGCGGTGCTGCTGGAAGGAAAACCGATCGAACTCGACATCCAGGTATCGCCCGACACCCGCAGCGTATTGCCCGAACCGGTCTTGCACATCCTGCTATCGAATCTGATCGGCAACGCGTTCGCGCACACCGAAGCCGGCGTGGTGCGTATCTGGATCGAGCATGCGGCCAGCCAGGACCGCGCAAGCCTCAACATCGTCAACAGCGGGCACGCGATCGAACCGGACTTACTCGCCACCTTGCACCGACCGTTTCGACGCCGCGAAGGCAGCGCCGGCCTCGGACTCGGCCTGGCGATCGTGCGCCGACTGTGCGAACGCTATCGCATCGGCTTGCGGATCCAGGCCGAGGATGGAGACACGCGGGTCGAACTCGGTCTGGCGCCGCGAGGCGATCACGTCACCTGAGATGCGAACGACTACTGCGCGGTGCTCGCGATCGCTTGCACGATCCGTGCGGTAACCCGCCCGCCATTTCAGCCCGAAATTATCGCGGTAGCGATCAGTCGAAACACGGCCGACAATCCGCGATGTTCCGCGCTCAATGCGAGAGGTTGGCGCCTGGATATCGGTCATTCGCCACCCTGCGCTATTACCACCGCAACCAACCAATACGTGGGCTCGATACCCGTGCAGAAGCGGTGTCCTACGGGATCTCCTTCGATCATAAGCCTCGTCTGCGTCCCCCCACATCCGACGCAAACCCGAAATCGCACGCGGAACCGGATTTAATGCTTAGCCTTGCCGATGGTTGTGAACTTCATCTGGACCTCTCCTTGCGATCCCGGATCGGCCGGCCCGGGATCAATCGTCGGACTGCACGGGTCGCGATGCGCGACCAAAGGCGGGTGCAGTCGCGCTGCGCGCTCGCTGTATCCCACCAAAGTCGGTGAATCGTCGCGATTGCGAATCCGGCGCCGTCGTCCCGAATGGATCCGCGCCCAACCGGCGTTTCGCACCGCGCTTATAGGTCGCGATGCGAACAATGCCCCCCCCGCTGCAGAACAGCTCATGCAGCATATTGTCGTTACTCGCCTGTAGCTGCATGCCCCTCGTCATCGCGGCACACGATCCGTGCGTCTCCATTCGTGTCGACGAAGTTCATAGGATCGAAGTTCGTCTCCGATGCAACGCGACTGGCAGTCAAATCGTTGAGCAGCTATTGGCCGTTTCGGTCGACCAGCTTGAAGACGCGCCCGTCCTCGCCCCGGCACGCAACATGGGCCATGTTACCGGCGACGAATCCCCTCGGGTCGCCGAACGCTTACGATCATTCCGTCAATCCGATTCATCGAAGATAGACAAGACGCATCCGTTTGTAGCCCCGCCATGGCGCCGCGTCAGAAGTTGATATTGTTGTCGCTGACGACGCTCCCCGTAGCCGAATTCGCGATGAAGCTCACCCGTGTATCGGCGATGTTGTTCGCCACCAGCACGCGATCCGAGGTTCCGCTGATCTCGGTGAAGTACGAGGTTCCGATATTGGGCATCGAACGGCAACGACTGATGATCACGTTCTTGGCGTTGTAGACCGAGACACAGGAATCCGCGGCGATCTGGCCGAAGAAATCGCAATCCAAAATCGAAGTATCATCGAATTGGGTCAACACGATCGGCCGGTATTGCGCAGTCATGATCTCGTTAATCTTCGCTCCGCGCACCGAGACAGCCTTGACGCGAGCGGCTCCGAAACGCTCGAACAGCATCGCATTGCCGTTAAAGCCGACAACATACGGGTTGTCGATGAATATCTGGAACAAGTCGGCCGTGTCGTCCACCACAATCCACAGGGCATGGGCGCCCACTGGATTGCTGCTGCCTTCCCACTGAAGCGAGTTGAACCACAGATCGCCGATTCGACCATTCTTGTGCGCGTAGACCAACGTACCCGAACCATAGAAGATCGTGCCAAAGAAGCGAATGCCGCGGATCTCGCTGGCTCCCCCGGTGGCTGCGGATTCGATCTTGAGCGGCGGATTGGCGACGGTGCCACCGAACTGGCAATTGTTGAAATCCAAGTCTCCGATGAACGAATTGTTTTCGTGGGTCGCGATCTCCAAACCTCCGTCATTGACCACAACCCGATCGAAATTGATCATTCGGGTCAACGCACCGACGAGTCTTATCGTCGGCGTATTGAACCCCAGAGCGAACACGTCGCGTAGTTGGCACTTCTGGAAACCGGCGAACTTTTTACCGACTTCGCCAATCTCAATCGCGCTGCGGCCCACCAGGCCGTTTTGGCTGGCGAAATAGCCGTTGAAACGCAGGTTATCGATTTGGAAATAGCCCACTTCCAAACCCGGCAGGCCACCGACCGGGCATTGCGGTTGCAAGCGCAGCACCGGGCCAGCGACATTAGCCATGATTTCGCAGTTGTTACCCTTCAACAGAAATCTTCGAGCAGGGTCTCCTGCCGCTGCCGCGCCAAGCTTCACCACGACCGTGGCGTCCACGCGAATCCTGCGACCCGCCGGCAACTCCAGCGCGATGGCGCGATCGTTGGCATAGTCCACCGCCGCTTGCAGCGCCGCGGATGAATCCACGCCTTCGTTCGGCCCCAACCCAAAGACGTCCGCGTGGATCGCATTGACCGGACCAGGCAACGGATGGACATACACACGCGTCGAGCCGACCTTGACCCGTCCAGGGCCGAAGAATTTTCCCAGGGCCGGTGCTATTGCAACGGTGTAGTCGCCTTCCGGCACATAGATTTGTCCAGTCGTAGTCGCGGCTTGGACGAAAGCAGTCGAATCATCGGAGGATCCATCGCCGATAGCTCCGAAGTCCTTAACGCTGAGCATCTCGCGCAAACGCGCTTGGACAGGGCGCGGCGTGGCGCTACCGTCCGCCGGCGAATAGCCCACGTCGTTGGCATCGATAAGCGCCGATGGTTGCGCTATCGAGCTCCCACTGCTCAATGCAGCTGCGGCCGCCGCAGCCGTCATAGCCAGGGGAGCCTTTATGAACTTTCGTCTTTCCATAGAAATTCGTCCTGGTCGTGGTCGTGGTCGTGCGAGATCACTCGTGCCGACGGATTGTCTCCGTTACGTGTTGCCGACAATGAGAATGAAGAACGCTTGGCCAGACGTTAGATGACATTTAGCAGATACCGGCGATGCCCGATGCCAGATCAGCGGCACAGGCCCATCGAGACGCAACAAAGGCGCAATCGCTTAACCACACCGATCCAGTTGATGCGCCGCGGCGCCAGTTCCCTGTAGGAGCGGCGCGAGCCGCGACCGCGCCACCGCACATACGCCGTAAGCGTATGTCGCGGTCGTGGCTTGCGGCGGAAGGAAATCCGGTTGGATACCGCTCCTACGGGGGGGGTATTGGCGGCTTACTGATTATCAGCCCAGCCGCGCCGATCGATTATCAGCGGCTTAACTCGTGGCCGAACCGTGTGCTTGTCGCGTCTTTATTGCGCGCAAAGAAAAACGCCGCAACCAGAAGGTTGCGGCGTTTTAGGGTAAAGCCCCTGGCGATGACCTACTCTTGCATGGCTTAGGCCACACTACCATCGGCGCATGTGCGTTTCACTTCCGAGTTCGGGATGGGATCGGGTGGTGCCACACAGCTATTATCACCAGGGAGAGGGTGGAGGGTCGCAGGCTTCGATGGATTGAAGTTGCGCTCACGCTCACGTGGGTGTGCTTTCAACGGAATGGTGCCCGTTGTCGGCGAATAAGTTGGAATGTAGCGAACAGTAGTTTGGATGGAACGTCTTAACGTGTCAATGAAGCCAAGGCAACTTGAGGTTATATGGTCAAGCCACACGGATCATTAGTACAGGTTAGCTCAATGCGTTGCCGCACTTACACACCCTGCCTATCAACCACCTAGTCTTGATGGTTCCTTTAGGGGACTTAAAGTCCCGGGAGATCTCATCTTGAGGCGCGCTTCCCGCTTAGATGCTTTCAGCGGTTATCGCTTCCGAACATAGCTACCCGGCAGTGCCACTGGCGTGACAACCGGAACACCAGAGGTTCGTCCACTCCGGTCCTCTCGTACTAGGAGCAGCCCCTCTCAAATCTCCAACGCCCACGACAGATAGGGACCGAACTGTCTCACGACGTTCTGAACCCAGCTCGCGTACCACTTTAAATGGCGAACAGCCATACCCTTGGGACCGACTACAGCCCCAGGATGTGATGAGCCGACATCGAGGTGCCAA